>ERZ1106950.25-NODE-25-length-189276-cov-7.654642_pt1 | contig 189276 bp, 162 predicted proteins | sample MGYA00403675_ERZ1106950 | MGnify/ENA primary metagenome ERZ1106950 (study PRJEB35170, sample SAMEA104062410) | human gut metagenome | biome: human gut; feature: human-associated habitat; material: faeces | place: Denmark | collected 2012-06-13 ... | reverse complement strand
TGGTTAGCGCGCCAGATTGTGGCTCTGGAGGCCCAGGGTTCGAATCCCTGTATCCACCCGTATTTCCCTGGGAAGCAGTTCCCGGGGCTTTTTTGTTTTGTTGGGGAAGCTGCTGTGTTAATAGGTCCTATGTCAATGGATGGGGCGGAGTTCATAAGAACTCTGCCCCATCGTTGGTTCTGGAATGGTTTGTGATAGCTATTAAAAACTTCCGGGAGCTTTAACCGCGTTCAGAGGTTAGATTTCCTGTTGCAAACAGATAAAAAAAGTGCTTATAATAAAAAATACAAGCACTGGATTTGCGAATCATTTCCTGGGCCAACGGGATTCGAACCCGTGGAATGCAGGAGTCAAAGTCCTGTGCCTTACCGCTTGGCGATGGCCCAGGAAATGATTCGCTGTCATATGAATGCGGCTGAATCTTTGATACAACCATAACGATATTATTTTACCATAAGACATGGAAAAATACAAGCAAAGGTTCTTCGGAACAGTGACAAAGAGAAAAGCGAGTTATTTTTCGCGAGTAGGGATTTTACGAACTGAAAATTCCGTATGATACCGCTGCGATCAAGGATTTTGCCGATTCGGAATGCGAAGCATTGGAAAATATTGTTACACAGTATATGCTATGGTAACGGGAAAGATACGAAAGGGGTAGAAGGAATGGCAGAGAATAAGCCGATGGATATTGTGGAAAAACCAACAAAAAATGAAACAGTCTGTGAAAAAAGCCGCGGGGACCGCGCGCGGGAACTGTTCCGGGAAGGTTACAATTGCTCCCAGGCGGTGACGCTGGCATTTGCTGAGGAGCTGGAAGCACGGGGGATCAGCAGAGAGATGGCGGCAGGCCTGGCGTCCTCGTTTGGCGGCGGCCTCGGAAGACTTCGGGAGGTATGTGGCTGTGTCAGCGGAATGGCACTGGTCTGTGGGGCTCTGGAAGGCTATACAGACCCGAAGGCGGCAGCGGCGAAGCAGGATCACTATAAGAAAATTCAGGAGCTTGTAACGACGTTCAAGAACGAGAACGGAAGCTACATCTGCCGGGAGCTGCTGGCCGGGATTAATACGGATACGAATCCGGTGCCGGAGGCGAGAACGGAGAGCTACTATAAAAAGCGCCCGTGTGCAGAGCTCGCAGCCTGTGCAGCGGATATTCTGGAGAGACATCTGAAAGAGAACCAGAAATAATAAAATCAACTTCGGCGTGCTGCGGTGAACTGCTTGCAGCGGCAGTTCGGGCGAAGAATTGAATTTCCGATTTTGAGAAGAAAAGAACTCATCTCTGAGGTATCAAGATGCCATGGAGGTGAGTTTTAAGCAAAAAACGACCCGCCGCAAAAGCGACGGGTCATCCTGCCTTTATATTTTACGCAGTAAGCTTTGTAAGCTGCTATACTCTGAATTAGAGGATTCCAGCCGGAAGAGCAACGCCTACGCCCGGTCCGAACGGAAGTCCGATCATCATCCAGATAACAACTACGATGATCCATGCGATCTGAAGAACGATGGACATCGGAATCATGTTGGAGATCAGAGTACCAATTTTGAGATCCGGAACGTACTTTGTCTGAGCAACACTTAAGATCATCCAGATATATGCGGACATCGGTGTCCAACAGTTGAACGGGGAATCGCCAATTCTGTAAAGTAACTGTGTGAAGCCCGGATGGTAACCGAGGAGCATGAACATCGGAACGAAGATCGGAGCGAAAATAGCCCACTTCGCGGAACCGGAGGATACGAAGATGTTGACGAAGGAGCAGAGGATGATGAAAGCTACACAGAGCGGAATGCCTGTGAAACCTGCAGCCTCGAGACCATCAGCACCTGCGATCGCAAGGAGTGTACCAAGCTTTGTCCAGTTGAATAAGCCCTGGAACTGTCCGCAGAAGAAGCAGAACAGAACGTAGGAACCCATAGCAGCCATCTGCTTAGACATTGCCTTGTTGACATCAACAGCGTTCTTGAATGTACCTGCAGTGAAGCCGTATGCAAGACCGCAGAGACAGAACAGAACGAACAGGATCGGGATCAGGCCCTTTAAGAGCGGGGATCCAATAAACGCACCGTTCTCGCCGGAAAGAAGACCGGTGAAGAATCCGATTGCAATGATGATGATGTAGATGATCGCGGTAAGAGCTGCAGCATTAAGACCTTTCTTCTGCTGCGGAGTAACTTCTTCAAGTTTTGCTTCTCCGGCACTCTCGTATTTTCCGAAACGCGGCTCGATCATATGTACGGAACAGAATCCGATAACTGCTGCGCAGAGGAAGGTGGAGAAGATCATGAAGAACCAGTTACAGGTCGGGTCAACCTGGAATGTTGTATCCGGGATGAATGCCTTGATCGCATCGTTTGTAAGACCCTGTAACAGAGTATCAGTACCGGCAACCATCAGGTTCGCTGTGAAACCGGCCTGAGCACCTGCGTAACCAACCATCATACCAACTACCGGGTGTTTGCCAACGCCCATGTAAACGATGGCAGCCATCGGCGGGATAACGACCATAGCTGTATCGGAAGCGATGTTTCCGACTGTACCGACGAATGCGATTACATACGGGATCATAGATGCCGGAACGTTCTTTAAGGAACTGTTCAGCATGGAGATCAGCATTCCGGACTCCTCACAGAGACCGATACCGAGTGTCATTGTGATAACCAGACCTAACGGAGCGAAACCGGTAAAGTTCTTTACCATGTTGCCTAAGATCCAGTCAACGCCGTCTTTGGAGAACAGGTTCGCAGATGTTACAACCTCTCCGGAAGCCGGGTTTGTAAGGGCAACGCCCATTACACTGAAGATGCAGCCGATGATGGCTGTGATAAGGAAGAGCCAGCAGAACAGAATCGCTGGCGGCGGCAATTTGTTACAAACTTTTTCGATACCATCAATCAGTTTGTCCACGCCGGTTTTCTTAGCGGTAGTGTTTTCACTCATTTGAAAAACCTCCTGTAAACTTAATTTACGGGACCTAAACCCCCGAGATCCCGCTTACATGGATATTATACTATAAATGGTTCGAAAAAGCTATATATTTTTTATAAAGTGTTTATAATTTTTATTTTTAAATTAGAAAACTGAAAAAAGCCCGGAGATTTCGCTAAATGGAATGATAAATATTTGGTAAAAATGCACAAATCAGGAAATGGCGATCATGAGAAGATTATTGCGTTTATAGTGGTTTCGTGTTAAGATAAAGTATCGTGCATGAAACGTGATGACAGATAATAAAGGAATCCTGCCTGAAGGATTCAAAAAAGACTGTCAGTGGCAGCAAGTGCCAATGTGCGGTTAATTGAATACCTGGGAGGATAAAATATGTTTGGTGGAAACTTTCAGACATGGAAACTTCATTCGGCGCAGGACTACTTTATGTTCTTTGCCTACATACTGGCCGGTGTGCTGGTGTTCTGGCTGATCGCGAAGCACATGAACAAACAGCGGAACCACGAAAAGGCTGTAGAAAAGGTTTCCGCGCGGCTGAAAAAGATCTGTGGAAAGCCCGGTGAGGTTTTAAAGAACGCGACTTTAAATCTGCCGGAAGGAAAAATGACGTTTGACGCGGTCCTTATGGATAAGAGAGGCGTTTACCTTGTAAGAACTTATGGCTGGGGAATTAAGATATACGGAACTCCGGACGGAGCAATGTGGCGGCGAGAGGACGCAAAGAGAAAAGAGGAGTTTGAAAATCCGCTTCTGGAGCTGAAAAAGGGCGCGGCGGAGATCATAAAGGTGATGGAAGAAAACGGAGTTCAGAACCTGAAGGTGATGCCGATGGTCGTATTCGCGGACAACTTCCAGACTCCGGAGCTGTATCTCGGATATGGTTCTTTCTCCACAACGTATCAGGAATTGAAGAACTGGTATAAAAAACAGTCGGGAGTAAAAGAAGCGCAGTACGATTACGATAAGGTTTCTTCTATTATAAAAGGACTTGCAAAATAAGAAAACGGAAGATGAATAAAACGGGCAGTTCCGGAATGGAGCTGCCCGTTTTTTGACAAATCTGTTATGTACTGCCGAAAGTTTTAAAGGATACCAACCGGAAGAGCGGAACCAACGCCCGGTCCGATCGGAAGACCGATGAGATACCAGATGATGAAGAAGATCACCCAGATCACTTCGAGGATAACAGCGATCGGAAGAAGGTTGGAAATAAGAGTACCGATCTTGATATCCTTCATGTACTTTGTCTGTGCGGTTGCGAGAACCATCCAGATATACGGGGACATCGGTGTAACTGCGTTTGTCGGGGAATCACCAAGTCTGTAAAGCAGCTGTGTGAAGCCCGGATGGTAACCAAGGAGCATGAACATCGGAACGAAGATCGGTGCGAAGATCGCCCATTTTGCGGAACCGGATGACATGAAGATGTTTACGCAGGTTACAACGAAGATAAAGCAGATGAATAACGGGATACCTGTGAAGCCTGCGGACTGAAGAAGATCAGCGCCGCCGATCGCAAGGAGTGTACCGAGCTTTGTCCAGTTGAATAAGCCCTGGAACTGTCCACAGAAGAAGCAGAAGGAAACGTAGGATCCCATAGCTGCCATCTGTTTGTTCATTGCTTTACTGATATCGCCGGATTTTGTAAATTTACCGGAGCCGAAGCCGTACATAATGCCGCAAAGTGCGAAGAATACGAACAGGATCGGGATCAGTCCCTTTAAGAGCGGGGAACCGACGAAAGCACCGTTCTCGCCTGCCAGCGGGCCTGTGAAGAATCCGATAACAAGAAGAATGATATAAACAACAGCAGTGATACCGGCCCAGCGGAGACCTTTGTTTTCCTCACCGGACAGCTTTTCGAGCTTTTCATCATCGCTGCCCTCATATTTACCGAAACGCGGCTCTACGACCTTTGTACAGATAGCGCCGATGACGATTGAGCAGAGGAAGGTGGAAGCGATCATGAAGAACCAGTTACAGGTAACATCTACCTGGAAGGTTGTGTCCGGTAAAAAGCCTTTGATCGCATCGTTTGTAAGACCCTGAAGCAGAGAATCTGTACCGGCAACCATAAGGTTTGCGGTAAAGCCAGCGTTTGCGCCAGCGTATCCGCAGATCATACCCACGATCGGGTGTTTGCCTGCGCCGATGTAAAGAAGTGCAGCGATCGGAGGAACGATGATATTTGCTGTATCAGAAGCGATATTTCCGATGGTTCCCACGAATGCGATAAGGTACGGAACAAGAACCGGAGGAACGTCACTTAAGCAGCTCTTTAAGAGAGACATAACCAGACCGGACTCCTCACAGAGACCGATACCGAGCGTCATGGTGATTACCAGACCGAGCGGTGCGAAACCTGTGAAGTTCTTTACCATACTTTCAAGGAACCAGTGCAGTCCGTCTACCGAGAAGAAGTTCTGGGAAACAACGGCCTCTCCGGATGCCGGGTTGATCAGGCTTACACCTGCTACGGTTGCGATCGTACCGATGATCGCTGTGAAAAGGAAGAGCCAGCAGAACAGGATTACCGGATCGGGAAGTTTGTTACATACGTTTTCGACTACGGTCAATGCCTTGTCGAGCCAGGTCTGCTTTGTCGCAGTATTGGTGTTTTCGCTCATACAGAAACCTCCTGTGATAGTAAAAGTACGAAATAACTGAAAAAACAGGAAGATTTCCAGCAATTTCGCCGATAAAGTAAAAAGTTAATTCTTTGCTAAGAATGAAAAATATTAACTTTTTATAAAATTATTATATATCTTTTGTAAATGGTTGTCCACACCTTTTTTATTTAGTTAAATGTTTTTACAACTTATATTATTAATACAAAACGAATAATTTAGGAAATTCAGACAAAAACAAAGCAGATCAGGAGAGATCAGGCCAGGAAAACGGATAAAGCTGAGGTATTTTCTTGCGGAGATGGCAGATCCATGTTAAGATGAGTGAGTAAGATTTGCGATGCGGGGACTAAAAAAGAGGTCCTTGCAGAGGAAAAAACAGGAGGGGTTAGCAGATGATTAACGAAAAGAGACTGCTCGACACATTCATTGGCTACGCGATGATCGACAGCGAGACAAAGAATGAGAAAGCGATGGGGGAAAAGTTAGTTGAGGATCTGAAGGCACTCGGTCTGGAAGTAAAGACCGATAAGGCCGGAGAGGGGTTCGGATCCAACGGATTTAACGTATGCGCATATCTTCCGGGAACGATTCCGGGTGAGCCGACTATTATGTGTGCGCACATGGATACCGTAACTCCGGGTAACGGGATCAAACCGTTGATCGATGACGGAATTATCCATACAGATGGATCTACGATCCTTTCCGGTGACGACAAGTCCGGAATCGCGGCGATCATGGAGGCTGTCAAGGTGATCAAAGAGCAGAATCTTCCGTGCCGCAACACAGAGATCTTATTCACCATCGGTGAAGAGGGCGGAATGAACGGCGTTAAAAATATGGACCTGTCCATGATCAAAGGCAAAGAGGCAATGGTATTCGATGCCAGCGGTGATGTTGGAAAGATTTTAACCTGCGGACCTGGCCAGATCAAGATCTTCGCGACGATCATCGGACGTTCCTCCCATGCAGGACTTGCTCCGGAAGAGGGAATCAGTGCGATCCAGGTAGCGGCAAAGGGAATCGCAAAGATGAACCTGCTCCGCATTGATGAGGAGACGACCTGCAATATCGGTACCTTAAAGGCTGAGTACGCAACCAATATCGTTCCGGAAAAGGCTGAGTTCGTGGCAGAGGTGAGAAGCCGCAACCTCGATAAATTAAACGCGCAGGCTGCCCATATGCAGAAATGCTTACAGGATGCCTGTGACGAGATGGGCGCAAAGCTTGAGATCGAGTTAAAGACAAACTATGTAAGCTTCAATGTTGCGAATGACGATCCGATGGTACAGAGAGTGTTCGAGTCCTGCAAGCGCATCGGCTGCGAACCGATGACTGCAAAGGGCGGCGGCGGAAGCGACGCGAACGTAATGGCCCTTCACGGAATCAAGCCGATCGTTCTCTCTACCGGTATGACGAAGGTACATACTACGGGTGAGACGCTGAAGATCGAGAACCTCAATAAGTGCGCGGAGCTTGTTCTGGATCTGATGACACATTAATGAATAATAGAATAAGATTTGCGGAATATATAAAAAGAAGGCAAATAGATTACAGGGCAGCCGATAAAAGGGCTGCTCTGTTTTTAGGTTTAACAGGAGATTACGATGGAACGACCAGATAAAAAAGGTACTAACGTGCCCTAAGATGCGCATTTGCGTGAAGATGCAGATTGTAGCAAATACCAGTGCCGGGTGAGAGAACACGCCGATTGATTTTCAGACATGAAAAAACTCCGGTTCTGGCATACCGGAGTTTTTTCACACAAATACTAAAAAAGGGGGATGTATGAGTATCGAATATATGTCAATCCTGGATCACAGGGATCCGAGAATTATGTTTAGTCGAGTCCGGCATAAATGTGCGCGCATTTCATTTGCCTGCCGGCCCCATTTTTTATGTATACCTGATCAGGCGCTACACGCCTCGTCTTTCGTTTTTGTAAAACGCTTCGTGATGTCTTTTGCTGATTGGTATCTTTTATGATACAAAGTATACAGGAAGAATGTGACGGAAGTATGGAGAAACTCTAAAAGGAAAATAAAATAAGTGGAGATTTTCTAACGAAAAAATAACCATTTCTTTAGAAATTGTTTATTGTCATGAAAAAAGAGCCGTGGTATAGTTCTGGTGCAGTGTAACAGGTGGCTGTACGCCGGAAAATCCCCTGAATACCCAGGGAGATGTCTGCGGGGCAGATACCGGAAAAGCAGAAGATTCCTGGAGTACATATAAAAGAAGAATCCGGGAGCACATATAAGATCAGAGGAGGAACTTTTAACCATGAAGAAACACGTTTTACTGGTGGCGGCGCTGTGCATGACAGCAGTGATGGCGACTGCATGCGGATCAAAACATACACAGACACAGGAAACCACAGAAGAGACAACGACAGAAGCTTCCGATGTGAAACCGAATGCGGCGGACACGACAAAACCGGATCTGTCCAATGTGGATCCGAAGATAGCGGAAGGTCCGGGAGCGTTCGAGACAGATGAGAGCTCTGAAGGTGTACAGGTGGAGGAGATCTCCGATGAGGAGATGGCGAAGCTCCAGAGTGAGGCGGCTGCAAAGCTTGAAAAAACGGATTACAAGTCTTACGCAAAGGAGCTTGTCGAGATCGTGAAGAATAAGGATATGGAAGGCCTCGCGGACCATATTGATTTTCCGGCGTTTATCTCCTGCGTGAAGACGAACGGCGGAATGGTGGATACGAAAGAAGATTTCATGAAGCTGGACCCGGCGGAGATCTTCTCCGATGAGATGGAGGCAGCGATCGAAAAGGTGGATGTCGAGACCCTCGAGCCGGTTATGGCGGGAATCGTTCTGGGCGATGGTGCCCCGAATATCATCCTCGGCATTACTGCGGACGGAGAACTTGCGGTCACAGGAATGAATTACTGAAATCACGGGCGGGTCGGTGAAGCCATCACATAAGAAAATAAAGTCTGAAGAAAAAATGAAGGGACATGGAAGTAACTGTGTCTCTTTTTTCTATATATAAATATAGAAGAAATATGAATCAGATCTGGATTTGCCCGGAAAGCCATTTGGCGATTTTTGGATAATTATCCAACTGTGTCCAAATATAGCAAATTATTGACAAAAGAATTTATGAAATATCTGTAAAGTCGATGCGTAGAAATGGACAAATCCGCAAATATTTAGTATAATGACGGTATGCGTTACGCGGTAAGTGAGGTGGGAGAAAATGCGTCAGAAAAAAAACGGACTCGAAAACCTGGTGCTGATCACCCAGCTCGGACTCAATGTTGTGACACCGGTCCTTATCTGTGTGCTTTTCGGAAGCTGGATCGATAAAAAGACCGGACTTCATACCGTTCTGATCTTCCTGATCCTGGGTGTCCTCTCGGGCGGTCTGAGTGCATATAAGATGGCGAAGCATATCGTAGACAGAGAGAAAGAAGACGAAGACAGGGAAAAGGAAGAGCAGGTAAAGCAGTGGGAGAGCCGTTTCGGAACCGGAGATGGTGCTGACCGTCCCAAAAGATGGCGGTGACAGCCGAAGGGACGGCAAAGAAGATGGTACCCGTAAACGAAAGCGGAATATGAAGCAACAGGGAACTGTCCGGCAGAAGACAGCCTCGGCAGGGTGATTGAAAGGGTGGAACAATCGTGAGTGATAAGACAAAGAGACAGGTAGTGGGAATGAGCATCGGGATTCTGATCCATAATATGATCTTGCTTCTCATCTGCCTTATTTTTTTCCGAACCGTTCCGGTGATCGCCGGAGTGCTGATCGGAGCCGCGGCGGCGGAGGTACTGCTCATCAGTATCGCGAGATCCACGGAACTCTGTGTGGAATCGGCTGATGGGGCGTACAGCAGCAAAAAGATGGTGATCCATTCGCTGATCCGCAGCCTGTGCGCGGTAATACTGGTGTGCCTTTTATGGAAATTTACGACGATCAACCTTCTGGCGGTCGTTTTCGGCGCACTGGGATTGAAGACCGGAGCTTATGTGTATCCGGTACTTCAGAAACGAACCGACCGTATGGCCTGATCTTCAGGCTTGACGGATAGAGTCTTATACGCTGCTGTTGTGGAACAGACAGCAGTCTTTCAGGAGTTTTAAGGAAAGGAGGAAAAAGAATGAGTGGTGGCAGTGGTGCTGATTTCATGATCCACGGGATCGTGAAATACCATCTCTTCGGTCATGAACTCTGGCTGACGACGACGACGGTCGGAATGACGATCGTTACGATCGTTCTGCTGATTCTGGTGATAGCCGCGAACCGTGCATTAAAACATGCGACGGATGTACCTGGAACATTCCAGAATATCATCGAATTCGGCATGGAAATGCTGGAAAATATGACCACAGGGATTCTTGGCAGTTCAGCGAACCGGTTTGCGAACTATATCGGAACGATTTTTCTGTTTATTTTGTTCTGCAATCTGAGCGGTCTGTTCGGCCTGAGAACGGTTACTGCCGACTTTGGTGTTACGTTCCTTCTTGGTCTGGTCACGTTTGCGATCGTACAGTACCAGGGAATCAAAAATCATGGTGTCGGACACTTTACGGGATTGTTTCAACCTCTCCCGGTGCTGTTCCCGATCAATCTGATCGGTGAATTTGCGAATCCGATCTCGATCTCCCTTCGTCTGTTCGCGAACATGCTGTCCGGAGTTATTATCATGGGTCTCTGGTACGGAATGATGCCGGTCTTATTAAAAATCGGTATTCCGGCCGCACTTCATGTGTATTGCGACCTGTTTTCCGGGTGTATCCAGACATACGTATTCTGCATGCTGACTATGGTCTATGTAAATGATAAACTGTAGGAACGCAGGGCGGAACAGGGAAGGCAGGACCCCATCGACGCAGTCGATCGGAAAGGATTTTGCCTGTAGCTGTGAATGACAGCTATAAAATTTTTTTACAGGAGGTTTTATCTATGAATATTACAGGACAGGATTTGATCCATGCTTGCTCAGCAATCGGCGCCGGTATCGCGATGATCGCCGGTATCGGACCTGGTGTTGGACAGGGTATCGCCGCTGGTTTCGGCGCATCTGCAGTCGGCCGCAACCCGGGCGCGAAATCTGATATTACATCGACCATGCTTCTTGGACAGGCCGTTGCCGAGACGACCGGTCTTTATGGTCTTGTTGTTGCCATTATCCTTATGTTCGTTAAGCCGTTCGGTTGATCCGGATATGGGAACAGGAAAAAACTTCCGGCTATGCGCGGAAGTTTGTAAAGGAGGCGAGATGAGACCTTGGAACGGTTAATAAATTTTGACCCTCAATGGATCAACGACATTGTGATCACGGGAATCAATATTTTTATCCTGTTCTTTGTAATGTCGTATTTCCTCTTTAATCCGGCGCGTGAAGTACTGGAAAAAAGAAGAAAACGGATCGCGGGTGATCTGGAAACGGCAAAGACAAGCCGCGAAGATGCGCTCGCGCTGAAAGCAGAGTATGAGGATAAAATAAAGTCCATCGACAAAGAGGCGCAGGAAATTCTCGACGCAGCGAGGAAAAAAGCGAAAAAGCAGGAAGCTGATATCTTAGCGGAAGCGAGAGAGGAAGCAAACCGCATCGTTGACCGGGCAAACCGGGAGATCGAGCTGGAGAAGAAGAAAGCGCTTGAGGACATGAAGACGGAGATCGTTTCCATTGCGTCCCTGATGGCAGAGAAGGCGGTTGCCGCTTCCATGGATGTAAAGATCCAGGATTCCCTGATCGAGGAGACTTTAAAGGAAATGGGTGAGAGCACATGGCAAAGTTAGTGTCAAAGGTCTACGGCGATGCGCTGTTTGAAGCTGCCATGGAGCGGGATATGCTGTCGCCCGTATATGAGGAAGTACAGTCACTGCAGACAATCCTCATGGAGAATGCAGACCTTGTACAATTTTTGAACCATCCGCAGATCATAAAAGAAGAGAAGTTAAAGGTCGTGGAAAATATCTTTAAAGGAAGAGTTTCCGATGACCTGATGGGATTTCTTGAGACCGTGATCGAAAAGGGACGGCAGAAGGAGCTCCCGAAGATCCTCGACTATTTTGTGAATCGTGTAAAGGAATATAAAAAGATCGGTATCGTAACTGTTACAAGCGCGGTGGAGCTCTCCGCGGAGCAGAAGGCCCATACGGAGGCGAAGCTTTTGGAGACCACAGCTTTTGTGAGTCTGGAAGTTACCTATAGCGTCGATCCTGCGATCCTCGGCGGACTCGTGATCAGGATCGGTGACCGTGTGGTGGACAGCAGCATCAGGACAAGACTCGGTGAGATCCGGAGAGACTTAATGAAGCTGCAGCTGGCGTGATCCCGGCGGATCCGGGACCGGAAACAGCAGTCCGGCAGCAGAAATTATACTGAACAGTTACGTGATGAAATGGAAAAGAAAGAAGGTGCAGACCTCAAATGAATTTAAAACCAGAAGAGATCAGCTCGGTCATCAAAGAGCAGATCGAAAGATATTCGACGAAGCTGGAAGTCTCTGACGTGGGTACTGTCATCCAGGTAGCGGACGGCATTACGCGAATCCACGGTCTTGAGAATGCCATGCAGGGAGAACTTCTGGAATTTCCGGGAGAGGTTTACGGCATGGTGTTAAACCTTGAGGAGGACAACGTCGGAGCGGTTCTGCTCGGTGATTCCTCAAGCATCAGTGAGGGAGACACCGTAAAGACGACAGGACGTGTCGTTGAGGTTCCTGTGGGCGATGCCATGACAGGACGTGTCGTGAATGCCTTAGGACAGCCTATCGATGGAAAAGGTCCGATCCTTACGGATAAATTCAGAAAGATCGAGCGTGTTGCCCACGGTGTTATCGAGAGAAAATCCGTAGATACCCCGCTTCAGACAGGTATCAAGGCGATCGATGCCATGGTTCCGATCGGACGCGGACAGCGTGAGCTTATTATCGGCGACCGTCAGACTGGTAAGACGGCGATCGCGATCGATACGATTATTAACCAGAAGGGACAGGGAGTTCACTGTATTTATGTTGCAATTGGACAGAAAGCATCAACAGTTGCGACAATCGTGAAAACTCTTGAGGAGTTCGGCGCGATGGATTACACGACACTTGTCGTATCCACAGCTTCTGACCTTGCCCCGTTACAGTATATTGCCCCGTATTCCGGCTGCGCAATCGGTGAAGAGTGGATGGAGAACGGCGAGGATGTGCTTGTCGTTTACGATGACTTAAGTAAGCATGCGGCGGCGTACCGTACCCTGTCCCTGCTTCTTAAGAGACCGCCGGGACGTGAGGCATATCCGGGCGATGTTTTCTATCTGCATTCCAGACTGTTAGAGCGCGCGTCCAGACTTTCCGATGACCTTGGCGGCGGTTCCCTTACCGCACTTCCGATCATCGAGACACAGGCGGGCGATGTATCGGCCTACATTCCGACAAACGTCATCTCCATCACAGACGGACAGATCTACTTGGAGACCGAGATGTTCAACTCCGGTTTCCGTCCGGCGATCAACGCGGGTCTTTCTGTATCCCGAGTTGGCGGCGCGGCACAGATCAAGGCGATGAAGAAGATCGCTGCCCCGATCCGTGTGGAGCTTGCCCAGTACCGCGAGCTCGCTTCCTTCGCTCAGTTCGGTTCCGAGCTTGACGCCAGCACAAAGGAACAGCTTGCCCAGGGCGAACGCATCCGTGAAGTTTTAAAGCAGCCGCAGTATCAGCCGATGCCGGTCGAGTATCAGGTCATCATTATCTACGCGGCGACGAAGAAATATCTCCTCGATATTCCGACAAATCAGGTTCTTGATTTTGAGAAAGAGCTGTTTAAGTTTATCGATACAAAGTATCCGGAGATCCCGGCAAGCATCCGCGAGGCGAAGCAGATGACACCGGAGACTGAAGAATTGCTGAAAAAAGCTATTGAAGAGTGCAAGGCAGCAAGATAAGGCAGGTGATGTATCATGGCAACCATGAGAGATATTAAACGAAGGAAATCCAGTATTGAGAGTACCGAGCAGATTACCAAAGCCATGAAACTTGTTGCCACTGTAAAACTCCAGAAATCCAGAACGAAGGCGGAAAATTCGAGATTGTACTTCAATCTGATGTACCAGACGATCCAGGAGATGCTGAAGAAATCCACCGGGATCCGGCACCGCTATTTAAAGAGCGGGGATTCGAAGAAAAAGGCAGTTATCGTCGTTTCTTCCAATCGCGGACTTGCCGGCGGATATAACTCCAACATCATCCGTCTCGTGACGGAGAGTGGGATCCCGAAAGAGGACGCCCTCATCTTCGCGATCGGGCGGAAAGGACGCGACGGACTCGCAAGGAAAGGCTATGAGATCAAAGCGGATTACTCCGATGTGATCGACGAGCCGCTCTACTCCGATGCGCAGCAGATCTCAAAAGAGCTTTTAGCCATGTTTGAGAAGAATGAGATCGGAGAGATCTATCTGGCGTACACGGCGTTCAAAAATACCGTAAGCCAGATCCCGACGTTCTTAAAGCTTCTGCCGGTGGATCTTGCGGCAGCAGGGCCAAAGGGCGAAGTAAAAGAAGAAAAGCCGGATCTTCTCATTATGAACTATGAGCCGGACGAGGACGAAGTTCTGGATGCAATTATTCCGAAGTATGTGAGCAGCCTGATCTATGGGGCATTCTTGGAGGCCGTTGCCAGTGAGAACGGCGCGCGAATGACCGCAATGGATTCGGCGACGAACAACGCGGAAGAGATGATCGGAAAACTGTCGCTGCAGTACAACCGTGCGCGCCAGGGATCCATCACTCAGGAGTTGACAGAGATCATCGCGGGCGCGAATGCCATCGATGGTTAAAAAGAAATATGAGTAATTATTTGGCAGACTTGCGTACTTGCGGTGTTGGAGGTAAAAGACAGCATACATGAGGCAGAAATCAGTCGGCATGATGTGCTGGAATGGATTTTTACCGCTGGCCTGAGTGGCTGAATAGTTATGATAGAGACAAGGAGAAGTGAGATGGCAGAGAAAAACATTGGTAAAATTACTCAGGTCATCAGTGCCGTTCTGGATATCAAATTTCCCCAGGGCGGGCTGCCTGAGATCAATGACGCCATTGAGATCACCACAAAGGATGGCGGGATCCTCACGGTTGAGGTTGCCCAGCATCTCGGTGATGATACGGTAAGATGCATCGCTCTCGGTCCCACCGACGGTCTTGTCCGCGGCATGGATGCCGTAGCGACCGGTGGACCGATCATGGTGCCGGTCGGTGAGCAGACACTTGGAAGAATTTTCAATGTTCTGGGACAGCCGATCGACAATAAAGAAGCTCCGAAGACGGAGAAAAAGCTCCCGATCCACCGCAAAGCCCCGAGCTTTGAGGAACAGTCCACAGAGACAGAGATCCTTGAGACAGGTATCAAGGTCGTTGACCTCCTCTGCCCGTACCAGAAAGGTGGAAAGATTGGTCTGTTCGGCGGTGCCGGTGTAGGTAAGACAGTCCTGATTCAGGAGCTGATCCGAAATATTGCGACAGAGCACGGCGGATATTCCGTATTTACAGGCGTTGGTGAGCGTACCCGTGAGGGAAATGACCTTTACTATGAGATGTCCGATTCGGGCGTTATCAATAAGACGACCATGGTGTTCGGCCAGATGAACGAACCGCCGGGATCCCGTATGCGTGTGGGTCTTACCGGTCTTACCATGGCAGAGTATTTCCGTGACGAAGGCGGAAAGGATGTGTTGTTATTCATCGACAATATCTTCCGTTTCAGTCAGGCTGGTTCCGAGGTATCAGCGCTGCTCGGACGTATGCCGTCAGCCGTAGGTTACCAGCCGACCTTACAGACAGAGATGGGTGCCCTCCAGGAGCGGATCACCTCCACAAAGAACGGTTCCATCACATCTGTACAGGCAGTTTACGTTCCGGCCGATGACTTAACAGACCCGGCTCCGGCAAATACCTTTACCCATCTGGACGCGACGACCGTACTCAGCCGTTCTATCGTAGAGCTTGGTATTTACCCGGCTGTAGATCCGCTTGAGTCTACATCCCGTATCCTTGATCCGCGTATTGTTGGTGAGGAACATTATAAGGTTGCACGTGGCGTACAGGAAGTGCTGCAGAGATATAAGGAGCTTCAGGATATTATCGCAATGCTCGGTATGGATGAGCTTTCTGAGGAAGATAAGCTTACCGTATCCCGTGCGAGAAAGATCCAGAGATTCTTATCCCAGCCGTTCTTCGTAGCCGGACAGTTTACCGGTCTGGAAGGCCGCTATGTTCCGCTTTCCGAGACGATCCAGGGCTTCAAGGAGATCCTCGAAGGCAAACATGACGATATTCCGGAGAATCTGTTCCTCAACGCAGGAAATATTGATGATGTTCTCGCCCGCGTGAAATAGGGGGTGTGGACATGGCGGAAATGATGAGACTTCAGATCGTTACGCCGGATGAGGCGTTTTTCGACGGAGAGGTTTCGATGGTGGAGCTCAACACGGCAGACGGGGAAGCCGGAATCTATCCGAAGCATATCCCGATGGTCGTCGCGGTTGCACCGGGCGTTCTTAAGATCCACGGGGCAGACGGCGTGAAAAAAGCGGCGCTGCTTTCTGGATTTTTACAGATCCTGCCGGAGAAGGTAACGATCCTCGCGGAAGCCTGCGAGTGGCCGGAAAACATCGATGGCAAGAGAGCCAATGAAGCCAGAATCCGTGCAGAGAGACGTCTGGCGGAAAAGAATCCACAGACCGATATTGACCGCGCTGAAGCCGCTTTGAAGCGGGCGCTGGTGAGATTGTCGCTGGTGGATGGAAACTAAAGATAGAACTGTGAAACGCAGTGGAAAATAAAACAGCATGTCGGGAAGAACGCTTGTAAGCAGGACTTACAGGAGACTTTCCGGCATGCTGTTTTATATTATGATGTTGGAGACAAAAGGTATTTTGGCGCGGAGCTTATTTTTTCCGCCTGGAAAGCAGCGGCTCACTTACTCCATCGAGTCCCACAAGCGCGAAGATCGCCGCAAGGACTCTCTGAGATCCCTTATAGGCGTCTTTGCTGTCATACCACTCGTCAACGGAATGGCAGGCACCGCCTTTTCCGCCTCCGCCGACGCAGATCGCAGGGATTCCGAGGCTGATCGGGATATTTGCATCGGTACTTCCTGCGCTTTCATATTCTACAGTCTCATTGCATGCCTCAAAGGCTGCTGCCGCCGCGCTCACGATCTCACAGTCCTTCGGCTGGCTTCCTGCCGGACGGTTTCCGATCTGTTTTACGTCCACTGTGATACGTCCGTTGTGATCGAAGCTGTCCTTAGATTCTTCGTAGGAACGTTCGGTTTCCCAACGGTTATTTTCATCCTCAACTGCACGTTTGATGCACTCCTGAAGCTTTGCATCAAGCTCTTCAAGCTCCTTTAAGCCGTTGGAACGGATATCGACAAGCATGGAGCACTCATATGCGATGGCATTGATGGAGGTTCCGCCGTTTACGACACCGACGGAGAAGGTAGTCTTCGGTTCTCTCGGGGTGCGGAGCTCGGAAATATAGGAGATGGCGCGTCCCATGGCAAAGATCGGGTTTACAAGGCCGAAGGCACCGAAGGAATGTCCACCCGGTCCGCGGAAGGTTACCTCGTAGCGGTGGCTTCCGGTGCCGCCGTGGCAGATCAGGCAGCCTGCACCGTCAACGGAGATAAAACCGTCAACCTTGTCGGCGTTTTTCGAGAAGAAGTGGCGCATGCCGCGGAGGTCTCCGAGACCTTCCTCACCGACGTTGCCGCCGATAATGATATCTCCGACCGGTTTTAGGCCGGATTCTTTGATGGCTCTTGCCAGTGTAAGGATCTCAGCCAGTCCGCGGGTATCATCGCCGATTCCGGGCGCGTAGATCTTTGTTCCTTCGCGTTTCACCGGGAGCGGAGTTTCCGGCGGGAATACGGTGTCCAGATGAGCGGAGACATAGAGAGTCGGACCGTTTCCGGTTCCATGGATATGGGCGTATACGTTGTGGACCTCGTCCATCACCGGATCGAGACCTGCCTCGGTCAGAAGCTCTTTAAAACGGATCGCGCGCTTCTCCTCAAATGGGCTGAAGGAGGAGATCTGAACAAGCTCGATCTGCTGGTCGATGGTGTGCGCTTCATCCTGTTTCAGGTATTCGAAGGCATGAGTCATCTTGTCGGACGTTATAAGTGTCTGAATCGCTTCTTTCATGTTGGGAACCATCCTTTCGTTTCATATATGATAGAAATATCATAGCGCGAAAAGGAAAGTTTGTAAATAAAACGGAGTGAACAAATAATTCTGTAAGTATAGTTTGTATAGAAATATCGTCAGAGAACAATAGAAAGAAGCGTCTGGGTGAAATGAGTCGGTTAAAGTGAGGCAGGGACTTAGGAAGGCAAGATAATAAAAAGCAGGTTCTGCGGCAGTGTGAAGATGAATCGCCGCAGATCCTGCAAGTTTACGTTTTATTTCATATGATTATTTTTACTGATCATTCGTAAGCTTCATTTTGTCAAAGAGATAGAAGATCAGGCTTAAGATCATACCCACAACGCACGCCAGGACCATACCTGTGAGCTGCACATTGCCGAAATTCACCTTGATCCCGGAGAGGCCGGTTACAAAGATCACGGCAGTCAGGGCCTGGTTTCTGTTTTTGCCGTAGTCGACCTTGGAGTCGACCAGAATACGGAGACCGGAGGTTCCGATCATACCGTAGAGCAGGAAAGAGATTCCGCCGATGACCGGTCCCGGGATCGTCTGGATCAGGGTCGATAATTTCCCGATAAAGGAGCAGATGATGGAGATCACGGCTGCTCCGGCGATGACCTGAACACTGTAAACCTTTGTGACAGCCATAACGCCGATGTTCTCACCGTAGGTGGTCGTCGGTACGGAGCCGATGAGACCAGATACCATGGTGGAGAAGTTGTCACCAAAGATGCTGCGGTGAAGTCCCGGATCCTTTAAGAGGTCGCGGCCGACGATCTTACTCGTTACGACCTGATGTCCGATATGTTCGGAGGTGATGACAAGGATGACCGGCATGATGATCATGATCGCTTCCATATTAAATTTTGGAGCGGTGAAGTTCGGGATCGCAAAGATCGGGGCAGCGGCAACCGCAGAGAAATCAACGATCCCACATGCAACGGCAGCGACATATCCGGCAATCACGGCGATCAGGATCGGGATAACAGATAAAAATCCCCGGAACAGGACAGAACCGAAAACGGCAAAGCCAAGTGTTACGAGGAACACGATCAGATTCTTCGGATCAATGGTCTCGTCTAAGAGTCCCGCATTGCTTGCCGCGCTGGAAGAGAGCTCCAATCCGATCAGGGCTACGACCGGCCCCATGGCAGCAGGCGGGAGAACGACATCGATCCATTTATAGCCGATCTTATAAATGATGAATGCGAGGATACATCCGACGAAACCGACGGCAACGAATCCGCCGAGGGCATACTCATAACCGAATTTTGCAATCACGATGCCGGCCGGGGCGAGAAACGCGAAGCTGGAACCGAGATAGGCGGGAGCTTTTCCCTTTGTGATAAAGATAAACATGAGGGTGCCGACACCGTTCATGAAAAGAACGATGGCTGGATTAATTCCGAATAAAAACGGAACAAGCACCGATGCGCCGAACATGGCGAACATGTGCTGGATGCTCAGGGGGATCAAAAGGTTAAAGGGAACCTTTTCGTCCACCTGGATGATCTTATGGCTTTCCATACGGGACCTCCTTGAGAATAGTTGGTTTTTTAGTACTTGCACCTGCGCCGGACGTTCCCGGATTCAGGCATTTTTTCTATTCTATCACATTTTATTTATTTGTCCATAGAAAAATAAGCCTGCTGACATGATAGAACATGTACCTCAAGACTGGGAGCGCTGGGAGGGGAAAATAGTCGGTTCCTGAGTTCCGGACAGAATGAAAAACTGGTACACTAGCCGGTACATCTTGAGAAACATGGTGAATTTTCGGTAAAATAGCAGTAAAATGATATTAGTAGTTCTGTGCTGGGAACAACTGATATCATCGAAACAGTATGGAGACCAGGAGGTACGAAAATTATGAAGAAGAAATTTATGAAAAAAGGCGCGGTGCTTGCATTGGCGGCAGCACTGACAGTCGGCTCCGGTTTTACTGCATTCGCTGATGGCTGGAAAAGCAATGAAAAAGGCTGGTGGTGGGAGTTTGATGATGGTGGATTCCTCGCATGCACATGGGAGTGGCTGGACGGAAACCAGGATGGGATCGCTGAGAGCTATTGCTTCGATCACGATGGATATCTCTACACCAACACGACGACTCCGGACGGCTACACGGTGAATGCAGATGGCGCATGGACGGTAAACGGTGTTGTCCAGACAAAGATAGAGGCAGTGGATCCTGTATATGAGAATCCGTCTTCGGAGAAAAAGAGCGAGACCAATGAGACCATCAAGGGAAACGATGATTACAGCGGAACTTATGAGACCTCAAATGGAGTAGTCTACATGATCCAGTATGATAAGGATACAAAGACACTCCTTGTTAAAGCTGTATATGACGGTGCATATTCCTATACTTACAAGTATGATTATGCTGGAAAGATGTGGGACGGCTATACATACTTCGATCAAGACACCGAGGAAGGAAAGGACTCCTTAATGTTTGCGGGTCCTGGAGTATTGTATATCAATGGTGAGAATATCAGTAGAAAGTAAAACTGGTTAAGAAGTCCTGTAACAGTTCAACCGGTCCGTGTGTTTTTACCACAGACCGGTTGAATCATTCAGGAGAAATTATTGGGGAAACGTATGGATGAGAAGACATTTGCGGAACTTCTGGAGCTTCATATCCGCGAAAATGGCTATACAAATTATGAGGCTGCGAAAGAGGCAGGGATCGGACGTGTAAATTTACAGAGATATCTTTCTGGTGCGCGGGTGCCTGGAATCGAGGCGTTTGAGGCGATCCTCAAGGCGCTTCCGATGAGCCGGAAGGAGCGGGAGGAATTCTGTGCGAGCTATGAGCTGGCAGCAGACGGAAAAGATCTTTATTATCTGCGGCACTTTGTGCGGGAAATTTTGGAGAACGCGGCGGATCTCTGCGGGACGGAAGTCATGCAGATCCTCGGCGGAATCCCGGAAAATCAGGAAAAAGTCCAGATCGTAGATGGAAAGCTGGCGGTGGAACGGTTCGTGTGGGGCGGACTCGCGAAGAGTATGGCGAAAAAGGGCAATGTCTCCGCGCTGCTCTATTTCCCGGCGGAAAATTTCTTTCCGGGGCGGTTCCTGCCGACTTATTCTGTAGATGGGGACTCAGTGGTTTCGAAGCTTAAGATCACACAGATGGTGCCCCTTGCAAAGCGGGCGGATCAGGCGGAAAATGGATTCTACAATCTCCGGGTGCTGAAAAACCTGATCCCACTCTATTTCCAGGTGGGCAGCAGCTATGAGACGAGATATTACTATCAGGACCGCCCGGACGACCTGGGCGCGGCAGCAATCTACCCGTATTATGCGGTTTTCGAGGACAATGTGATCCTGTTCTCAGAGGACATGGAACATGCGGTGCAGATCAGGGACGAGGAGTTTGCGAAAAAATACAGAGTCATGTTTTTGATGGCAGCCGGACAGAAAAATGCTGCGAGAAAGCTTGTAACCTTCTTTGAGGATACGGCGGAGCTTTTGTGGTATCTGGCAGAGCATGATATGGAGCGGTGCGATGAGATCGAGCGTTATTCTGTGGAGTATCAGCCATGCTTTCTTCTTGCGGCGGACCGGGAGATCATCTCTGCGGTGGTGCGGCTGGACGGAGCTTATAAAAATGCCTTTCTGGAGTCAGCTTTAAAGCGGGCTGATGCCATGCGAAGATCTGCCCGGATGCTCCATTATTTTACAGAGGAAGGTCTGGATGCGTTTATCGAAAACGGCATTCTCACAGAGTATCCGGAAACATATCTGCGTCCATTGACGGAAGCGGAGCGTATTCTTGTGCTTGACCGGTTCCTGGAGATCGCAAAGCAGGAGAATATCACCATCGGAATCATCCGCCCGGATCATCTGCACTTAAAGCGCTCCATCAACGTGTACCTGAGCAGCGCCTGCGGGCTCAATATGATCCTCTATGATGAGAAACAGGGACTCCGGAACATGATCGTTGAGGAACATTCCATCTATCACGCGTTTAAGACGTTTATCCTGCGGATGGAGGAGAAGCGGGATGTCCTTTCCCATGAGGAGACAGAAGCCGTTCTTAAGGAAAAACGGGAGAAACTTTGGAGACAGATGGAGTTAAAAAAATAATGCGTGCCGGTCTTGACAAAGCGGCAGAACCTTCCTATAATGAGCATAACTGTTCGATTTACAGTTATGAATGCGCCTTATAGCCGCATTAAACAGACGGTATATAATGGAAAAGCGATGAAGGGAACAAGTAGGGAAATGACCTGCTCCGCACAGAAAGCTGCCGGTGGATGAGAGGCGCGCGGACTTCTTTTTCTGAATACATCCCGGAGCTGCACACCGAAAGAGGGAACCGGATATTCCGGCGGAACGCGAGTAGGCTGTGACGGAACTGGCACCCGTTAGAAATGCCGGGGTCTTTTATGATGAGGACTCCATGAGCCGGAGCGTGCGAGCGTTTCGGGAACATCAGGTGGTAACACGAGCGTATGCCTCGTCCTTTTGGGAAACAAGGGACGGGGCTTTTTTTCGCTTCGTCCGGATAGCAGGTCTTCATATAAAGACCAACACAGGCGGAAGAAACGAATATCCGCAGAAAATTACAGAAAAGGAGTAAACAAAATGGGAGTTTACGAAGAGTTACAGGCCCGCGGCTTGATCGCGCAGGTCACAAACGAAGAAGAGATCCGTAAAATGGTAAACGAGGGAAGGGCCGTATTCTACATCGGCTTTGACCCGACCGCGGACAGCCTTCATGTCGGACATTTCATGGCACTCTGCTTAATGAAACGTTTACAAATGGCAGGAAACAAGCCGATCGCGCTGATCGGCGGCGGCACAGGCATGGTCGGCGATCCGTCCGGACGTACCGATATGAGAACTATGATGACGGTTGAGACAATTCAGCACAACTGTGACTGCTTTAAGAAGCAGATGAGCCGTTTCATCGACTTCTCCGAAGGAAAAGCCATGATGGTAAACAACGCTGAGTGGCTTATGAACTTAAATTACATCGATTTCTTAAGAGAGATCGGACCGCACTTTTCCGTCAACAACATGCTCCGCGCGGAGTGCTATAAGCAGAGAATGGAGAAGGGCTTAAGCTTCTTAGAGTTCAACTACATGTTAATGCAGAGCTACGACTTCTACGAGCTGTTCCAGAGATACGGTTGCAATATGCAGTTCGGCGGCGATGACCAGTGGAGCAACATGCTCGGCGGTACAGAGCTTATCAGAAGAAAACTCGGAAAAGACGCTCATGCAATGACGATCACACTGCTCTTAAACTCTGAGGGCAAGAAGATGGGTAAGACCCAGTCCGGCGCTGTATGGCTGGATCCGAATAAGACGACTCCGTTTGAGTTCTACCAGTACTGGAGAAACGTCGGCGACGCAGATGTATTAAAGTGCCTGCGGATGCTCACATTCCTTCCACTTGAGCAGATCGATGAGATGGACAAGTGGGAAGGCAGCCAGTTAAACCAGGCGAAGGAGATCCTTGCATACGAGCTCACAAGCCTTGTTCACGGCGAGGAGGAAGCAAAGAAAGCACAGGAGAGCGCACGTGCATTATTCGCAGGCGGCGCTGCGGCAGAAATGCCGACAGCAGAGCTTTCCGACGCAGATCTTTCTGATGGTTCGATCGACCTCCTTTCCATCGTACAGAAATCCGGCCTCTGCGCATCACGTTCTGAGGCGAGAAGAAACGTAGAGCAGGGCGGCGTTTCTGTAGACGGTGAGATCGTGAAGGATATTAAGGCTGTATACACGAAGGAACAGCTTTCCGGTGAAGGAATCGTTGTAAAGCGTGGTAAGAAGAACTTCAGACGCGTTGTAGTTAAATAGTTACTTTTCATGGGTAGGAATTTTCTGAACTGAAAATTCCGTATGATACCGTTATGACCGCGGATTTTGCCGATTCGGAATGCGAAGCATCGGCAAAATCCTGTTACAGTGCGCGGGCATGGAGTGCCCGTGTACTGTAACGTTAAATAAAAAAATAAGCTGCGCAGGGGACTGGATTTAGTTCCCTGCGCGTGTTAATATAGAGACATCTGGAAACAGACATTTTCAGATCATGACTGTGAAGATATGAGCAGTTATTGAAAATCCAAAACTGAAGAGACGGACAAACTGCGCTGTCGGTAAATGACGAAGCGGTTCCGCCAGAATGGAGAAAACATGGATATTTTAAACGAGGCTAAGAAAAATTTTGACTACATGGTAAGGATCAGAAGACATATGCACGAGTATCCGGAAAACAGCGGTGTGGAGTATGAGACAGTAAAATATATTGCCTCTGAGCTCGATGCGCTGGGAATCGAGTATGTAGTCGTTCCGGAAGGTGGTATTATCGGACAGATCCACGGCGGAAAACCGGGAAAAACTGTTCTTCTCCGTGCCGATATGGACGCACTTCCGATCAAGGAGAGCAAGACAAACCTCACAAAGGAAAAGGTCTGCATCTCCAAGAACGATGGAATCTCCCACGCCTGCGGACATGACGCCCACACAGCGATGCTTCTCGCTGAGGCAAAGATCTTAAACGAGAATAAGGAAGACTTAAACGGCAATATCGTTCTTCTCTTTGAGCGCGGCGAGGAAGCCGGCGGAAATATCAAAAATCTTCTTCCGTATGCCGTCGAGACAATGAAATTAAAGATCGATACCTGTATGGCAACACATGTAAAATGGGATGTTCCGACAGGAACGATCTCCGCGGAGCCGGGCGCTGTATTCTCCGGTGCATACGGATTTATCATCAAGCTTCACGGCCAGGCCGGTCACGGATCCCGTCCGGATCTTGCCCATAGTGTTTTAGACTGCTTCAACAATATCTATAACCATATCAATATGATCCGCATGAAATATGTGGCTCCGACGGATATCCTGACCTGCTCCGTTGGTTTCGTAAACTGCGGAACCGTCCGCAACATTATTCCGGACGAGCTGACCTTCGGCGGTACGATCCGTACCTTCAATGTTGACGGCGCAGGCACACCGTTTGTAAAACAGCTGATGGATGTAGTTGAGAAAGAGTGCGAGCTCTGCCAGTGTACATATGAAATCCTTCATATGCCGGATCCGCTGTTTGAGTGCCAGAATAACGCAGTCTGCAGCGAGATCGCGAAGAACGCAGTAAGAAAGTACATCGGTGAGGATGCTGTTACGGTTGCACAGCCGTGGATGGCATCTGAGAGCATGCAGGCGTGCTTAAAGCTCTGGCCGGGTATCATCACCTTCACAGGTATCCAGAGCGAGGAGGCCGGCACCGGCGCAAACCATCACACACCGGAATTCGATGTGGATGAGCGCGGCATGATCTACGGTGTTGCAGCAGCACTTGGATATGTGAAAGATTTCTTAAATTACGATAAGGAAATCCCGTTCAAACCGTTCGAGGGAACCTTAAAGAATCTGGTTGAGAGAAATCTGTAAAAGCAGCAGAAATGATAAAAAATTATCCATTAACGGGTAAAAAGTCCGAATAGCAATATAAAGACCGGTGTATCAAGAAGAATTCGATACACCGGCCTTTTTGCGTACATACGCGAGTACCGGTTAAAGTCTGTGTTTGCACGCGAGATTGGCAGTTTTAAAAAGACAGGGGCAATAAAAGCTGATAATAAGCCCCGTGTTCCGGCACAGCGCGGTTTCCGGCAGTAATGGATCCGCCAAGATAGTGGATGCCGGTCCATACAATAGAAAGACCAATTCCATTTTTTCCACCATCACCCTTATAAAAACGTTCAAAAATATGAGGGAGATCTTTCTCCGGGAATCCCGGACCATCATCCTGTATCAGAAGGATCAGCGAGTTACCATCTGTACTCATACGGATCAGAATCTCGTGATCGGCATATCGCAAACAGTTTGAAAGAATATTTTGTATCACCCGCTTCAACAATTCCGGATCCGTGTGGATTGTTAGTGGGTGTGCAGATTCAAGATGTATGACGCAGTCCCTTCGGATCGTACTCATGATATCCACACATTCATCAAGAAACTCCACTACTTCCAGATCTGTCGGATGTAGGTCAAATGTGTGACTGTCCATTTTTGAGAGAGAAAGAATGCTTTCTACGAGGTCAGTCATACGCAGACTTTCAGAAAGAATGATGCTGGCAGCTTTCTGATGATCCTTTATGACATTGGAAACGATCCCCTGGGAATACCCGGTTATAGACGCAAGCGGCGTTTTCAGATCATGGGAAGCGTTTTGAAAAAAATGTCTTTTTTCTTCCTCGGATCTCCGGATCGTTTCTTCCATCTGGTTATAGGAGTGTTTTAAAGATTCCAGTTCATTTAAAGAATAGGAATCCTGGATCTGTGCGTCTGTTTCTCCATTGATCCTCTGGATCTGAAGACAAAGACGCTGGATCGGGACAGAGATGGTTCGAGCGATTCCCCATACTAAAAAAGATGATAAAAACACAGAAGCGATTAAAATCGCAATATACAATTTCCATGTATAATTCCAGAAAACAGATGAATCCGGAATTTGGACAACAGAAACAAAATACTTTGCCCGTACAGGTGTACTGGTCGGAAACACATACATACTGATGTACCAGAAGTCTTCAGAAAGTAAAATCCGGGACGGTTTTCCCTAAATCAGTTCACCTGACTGGATCATCTGTCGGCACTGTTCCTCTAAGGCAGATATCGGATAAATATTCTGGTCATTACTGGATTGAGGGAAGACAAGTTTTTGCTTGGAATTAAAAATCAAAAATATACCATTATAAGGCTGATCTCTGAGCTGCCGCCGGACAGAACGAAGCAAAGCTTTTGAAGATTCGCGCGTATTTTCCTTAGAATCTGAGGAAGTGTAAGCCGGGTCAGTGCTCAAACGATCCGACTCCGATTGAACCATTCTGATCAGATGCTCTGTTTCTTTCCTGGCAGTGTACTGTACATACCAACGAGAAGAAAGGAAAAAGGTGATTCCGACTCCGAAAGTCATCATAAAAATCACGAGAAAAACTGCAGAAAATAAACGTGTTTGGATACTCTTTCCAATCATATTGATTCGATCCCTTCTGGCTTTCGTTCGCTCATCCGATAACCAAAGCCCCATACCGTCTCGATCAAGGCAGTAGAACCGAAAGATAGTAGTTTTTTTCGAAGCCGTTTAATAAAATCCTCCGGCATATCTGCTTCAGGATTAGGACCTTGAAAATGCCAGATCTGTTCGGCTAATTCTTTTTTAGAAACAGCATTATCTGCCCGTTGTATCATATACAGCAGAAAATCAAATTCTGTCGGAGTTACATTGAGATCACGTTCCTGAATTGTGACTCTGTGGCTGACAGGAAAAAGGACCAGATTTCCACATATAAACCGAGTGACAGGATCGGTCATGCTGGCATCGTAAAAGTGTGGATCAGACCGGCGGAATAATGCTTTTACCCGCGCAACGAACTCTAATGGAAGAAAGGGCTTTGTAATATAGTCATCGCTTCCGAGAGTGATTCCCATAACACGGTCGAGCGGCGTATCTTTGGCAGATACAAAAATAATGGGAACGTGGCTTTGACGACGGAAATAGGTACATAGACTGAGACCATCGATTCCGGGCATCATGATGTCGAGGATAAGCATATCGGGTTCTTTTGCGGAAAAGGCCTGACAGGCTTCCTGACCATCTTTAAACGTCTCTACTGTAAAGCCTTCATTTTCAAGAAATAGCTGCATCATTGTACGGATATTTGACTCATCATCTACTACATAGATCAGTTTTGACATGATAAATTACCTCGTTTGTATTTATGTTTTCATATTAACATGAAAGTTTAAAACCGTAAATGATTGCCGCATTCTTGCCACACAGGTGAACTGGTAATGCACACAGGGATAACGGTATGATAGACACATCAAATAATTTAATGATGGAGGTAACAAGATGAAAAAAGGTTTAAAAATTTTATGCGCGGCGTTATCGCTTACTGCAATCATGTCCTTCTCTGCGTTTGCGGCTGAGACAAAAAAAGAATATAGGGCGGAAGCGGAGCCGATCCGTACTGAGATGAAAGTGATGGAGGAGCAGATGGATGCTCTCAGGGAATCCAATAAAGATTTCAAGGAACATTTCAAAAATATTCATCTGAACAAAAAGGAGACAGGAGAGCTTCCGGTTGATAAGAGTGTGTGGAAAGAGGCAAAAACACTTCGTGGGAAAATCAAAACGATCCGTGAGGAAAACGGGGATTCCCAGGTAAAGAATCTTCGCGCAGAAGCGAAGGCGGCTGCCGAGAACAAAGATTTTGATACAGCAATCTTAAAATTAAAAGAAGCAGAAAAAGAAAAGGAAAAACGTCTGGAAATGCTGAAAGAGATCAATAGCATTTGGAAACAGATTGATGATCTTCTTTCTTCCGGACAATAAGTGGAGGAAATTTGTCAGAGCTGAAAATTCCAAGTGCACACAATGGATACCTTATGGCAGAATGGCACTTTTATGCGTCCGGGCCGGATAAGACAAACGAAAAGAAGCTGTGGACTACGGGAACGGATGCTGAGAAAAAGCTGATTACAGATAAGATCCAGACGGCGCTTGCATGGCAGCAGCAGACGGGGATTCCGACATGGGTCGGAGCCTGGATGCCGGGAAACTATAATAAAGGAAATACATATAGTGTAGAAGAGCAGACAGTATTTGCCGGATTTATGACGAAAGCATTGAGTGATGCAGGAATTCCGTTTGCGGTAAATGCAGATACAAAGTATTACAATGCGGCAGAGAATACATGGATCTCGTCCATGCTGCCGGTTTTTAAAACAATATTCCAATAAAGGAAGAAACTGTTACGAGCAGCGGAATGCGATCCGCTGCTCGTAGTGTTTGGTAAATTTAACAAAAACTTAACACTATAAAACATACTTTTCTCGCAGTTCCATGTTATACTAAACATAATTCGCCGGTTACAGGATCGTGGCGCTGCAAGCCCACAGATCCTGTAACCGCATCCCCTGTTCGTGAAATACCTGGCGGAGAGAACACGAATGTGGAAAGAAACCAAGTAACAGGGCGGATTTTGAGAGAATGGGAATGTCCGCCTCAAAAAGACAGGAGAGTGGAATATTGGGAATGACAAAAAAACTGCGGGAGAAGTGGAATGAGGCGCTGCAGGCGGTACTGCCGATCATCGCGATCGTGCTGGTGCTCTGCTTTGTGATCGCGCCCATCTCCTCCAGCATCCTGCTCTGTTTCCTTTTGGGAGCAGTCCTTTTGCTTGCGGGAATGATGCTTTTTACACTTGGCGCGGAGCTTGCAATGTCACCGATGGGTGAGCGAGTGGGAACGTGCCTGACGAAGAGCCGGAAGCTTCCGGTGGTGATCGGGCTGTCCTTTCTCTTAGGCTTCATCATTACGATCTCGGAGCCGGATCTTCAGGTTCTGGCGAATCAGGTTCCGGCTGTGCCGAACATGACGCTGATCTTGTCCGTAGCATGCGGAGTCGGCGCATTTCTTGTCGTGGCACTGCTGCGAATGCTGTTCTCCGTGGCACTTCCGCCGCTGCTGCTTGTCTTTTACGGCGTGGTGTTTATACTGGCGATGTTCGTGCCGAAGGATTTTTTAAGCGTGGCCTTTGACTCCGGCGGCGTTACGACGGGACCGATGACCGTGCCGTTTATCATGGCTCTCGGTGTCGGAATCTCTGCAACACGAAGCGACCGTCACGCGGCGGACGACAGCTTCGGCCTTGTGGCACTCTGCTCCATTGGACCGATCCTCGCAGTCATGATCTTAAGTATGATCTTCAAGGCGGACAGCAGCGCCTACACACCGCCGGTGATCCCGGAGATCGGTGATTCAAAAGAACTGTTTCTGCTCTTTGCGAGGGAACTTCCAGCCTACATGAAGGAGATCGCGGTCTCCTTACTGCCTATTATCTTATTTTTCATGATTTTCCAGATTTTCATGTTAAAATTAACAACAAGAAAATTAAAGAAGATCGCGATCGGTCTCGTCTATACATATGCGGGGCTGGTACTTTTTCTTACGGGAGTGAACGTGGGCTTCATGCCGGCGGGAAATTATCTCGGACAGGTGCTTGCAAAGTCTGCCCACCCGCTGTTCCTTGTTCCCATCGCAATGATCATGGGATACTTCATCGTAAAGGCAGAGCCGGCGGTGTACGTTCTCAACAAACAGGTTGAGGAGATCACGGACGGAGCAATCTCCTCGAAGGCCATGGGAATGGGACTTTCCCTGGGTGTTGCGGTTTCTCTCGGACTTGCGATGGTGCGGGTACTCACAGGGATCTCGATCCTGTGGTTCCTCGTCCCGGGATACGCGATCGCACTGGGAATCTCGTTTTTTGTGCCGAAGATCTACACAGCGATCGCCTTCGACTCCGGCGGCGTGGCATCGGGACCGATGACGGCAGCGTTTCTGCTTCCGATGGCACAGGGAGCCTGCTCCACTCTTGGAGGAAACATCGTCACAGATGCCTTCGGTGTGGTCGCGATGGTTGCCATGACACCGCTTATCACGATCCAGGTCATGGGGCTGGCTTCGAGAATAAGAGCGAAGCGCGGAGTGCAGGAAGGAATGTCCGCAGCTCATGGACAGTCCTGGGCATACGCGGCGTTTGAGCTGCTGGATGATGACGCGATTATTGAATTGTAGGAGGTTTTATGAGCGAATTGTACTTGATGGCGACGATCAGCGACCGGAACCAGAGCCGGAGATTCCTCGCCTTCTATAAAGAATATGGGATTTCCGTCACATTCCTGACGTTAGGCCGGGGAACCGCGGCGTCGGAGGTGCTGGACGCCTTCGGGTTAGAGGCATCGGAAAAGGCCGTCCAGTTTGCAGTAGTGACGGCGGCGGAATGGAAAAAGGTAAAAAAGGGCCTGGAACAGGAGATCAAGATCGATATTCCGGGAACGGGGATCGCCTTTGTGACTCCCCTGAGCAGCATCGGCGGAAAGCGGCAGCTTCGCTTTTTGACCGAGGACCGTGGATTTGAGAAAGAGGAGGAAAGCAGCTTGAAAGGAACAGACTACGAGCTTCTTGTAGTGATCGCAAATCAGGGCTATACGGATGTGATCATGGACGCGGCGCGAAAGGCCAACGCTACCGGCGGAACCGTGATCCATGCGAAGGGAACGGGAATGGAGAAGGCGGAAAAGTTTTTAGGCGTTTCCCTTGCTCAGGAGAAAGAGATGATCTTTATGGTCACAAAGACAAAGGATAAAAACGGCATCATGCAGAGCATCATGAAGGAAGCCGGGATCGGAAGCAAGGCGGGGGCGATCGTCTTCTCTCTGCCGGTGACGGAAACAGCGGGGATGCGTCTGATCGAGAAGAATGAGGACGATTAAGCTCTGTCGCGCTGACCGCAGCAGATCACAGGCCTGAAGGCACGGAACAGCTGCTGTAAAAAAGAAAAGCCGTTCTGATACCGAATTGCTCCGCACTACGTGCTCCCGCAATTCTCATATAATGCAGGTAAAAATAAGGAAAAAACACCGCGGAAACGCCCAGAAACCATTGACACTGCATATAGAGTATTGTACAATCATTCGTAAATCTTCGACCGGTCCGGACACAGAGCGGAGCGTGCGGGGAGACAAATCATGGACGAAGCCCCGGAAGAAACCGGGCGGCGTCAAATTTATAAAGATTTAGGAGTTGATTTTTTTGGATTCAGGGCAAGCCCTGCAGGGACTGATCGTAATTGGACTTCTGGCGTTATCCGCGTTTTTCTCATCGGCGGAGACGGCAATGATGACGGTAAATAAGATCCGTGTGCGGAATCTCGCGGAGGCGGGACTCAGCCATGCCGTTGTGCTGGAGAAGATCTTAAGCAATCAGCCTAAAATGCTCAGCGCAATTTTAATAGGAAACAATATTGTCAATATTTCAGCGTCTTCTCTGATGACTGTGCTGGTCACAGACGTGCTTGGAAATAAATATGTCGGTATCGGAACCGGCGTTTTGACGCTGTTAGTCCTGATCTTTGGTGAGATCACACCGAAGACTTCCGCGACGATCTATTCCGAGACCCTGTCACTCAAGTTCGCGAAACCGATCTATTTGATCATGCAGGTTCTGACCCCACTGATCGTGGTCGTCGATGTCCTCTCCAAGGGCGTTTTAAAGATGATCCATGTGGATCCGAACAAGAAACAGGACGCGATCACGGAGGATGAGCTCCGCACGATCGTGGAGGTCAGCCACGAAGAGGGTGTGATTGAGTCAGACGAGAAGAAGATGATCTACAACGTGTTCGATTTTGGGGATTCTGTCGCGAAGGATATTATGGTTCCGCGTATCGATATGACATTCCTCGATGTGAATGCCAGCTATCAGGAGATCATGGATATTTTCCGACAGGAGAAGTATACGAGATATCCGGTCTATGAGGAGACGACGGACAATGTCATTGGCATCGTGAATATCAAGGACCTGTTCCTGATCCCGAAAGACAAGGAATTTAAGCTGCGGGATTACCTGCGTGAGCCGTATTACACCTACGAGTTTAAAAAGACGACGGAGCTTATGGTGGAACTCCGTAAGACCATGAACAGCGTTGCCATCGTTCTTGATGAGTATGGCGCGACGGCCGGGCTTATCACATTGGAGGATATGCTTGAGGAGATCGTCGGAGAGATCCGCGACGAGTACGATGCGGATGAGGAAGACAGCATCAGGAAGATCAATCCGAAGGAATATGTGATCGAGGGCGCTATGAAACTCGATGATCTCGACGACCAGCTTGGTCTGGATCTCAAGTCAGAAGATTACGACTCTGTCGGCGGCTATATTATCGGCCTTTTAGACCATCTCCCGCAGGCGGGGGAGGAAGTCACAAGCGGAAATCTCCGGTTTGTGGTGGATACGGTGGAGAGAAACCGGATTGACAAGGTGCATCTGTATATTCTGGATGCGCCGCAGAAGAGCGAAGAAAGTGAGCAGGAGAGCAAACCCGAACGGTGAAGTTACTGAACCGCGACAAAATTAGCGAAAAATGTACAGCTTTCGGTCTTGACAATTTTTTTCAAACCAATTAATATGAAACTATCCAAAAGGGGAGTAGTTGAAATGCACTGTCAACAATCGCGGCGGAAACGTCTGGTGGTGCATACCGGTAAAATGGTAACGAGACTTTTTGCAGAGAGAAATTTCTGCAGAAAGTCTTTTTTTGTTGCTCTGAGGATCCGAGAGCGATCCGATATGGCGGCAAAAAAAGACGGTCTGTAAAATTTCATGGAATCCATTGGCAGGGAAAGAGAAAAACCTGCGCATACTATTTTCAAGGAGGAGTTTTTATGGACTTTTTATGGAGTGGATTACTATCGATCACCTGGCAGCAGGTCGTCATGTATGTGGTAGGGCTTTTACTGATCTACCTGGCAATTGAGAAAAATTATGAGCCGGCCCTTCTTCTGCCGATGGGCTTCGGTGCGATCCTTGTGAATCTCCCGGCCAGCGGTGTATTAAACCAGTTTATGGAGGGCGCCGGTGAGACTCATGGAATCATCCAGTGGCTCTTTGAATCCGGCATTGAGGCATCGGAGGCTTTCCCACTGCTGCTCTTTATCGGTATCGGAGCTATGATCGACTTTGGACCGCTGCTTTCGAACCCGAAGATGTTCCTCTTTGGTGCAGCGTCCCAGTTCGGCATCTTTTTTACGATCTTTATGGCATCACTTCTCGGCTTTGATATCAAGGACGCTGCCTCTATCGGAATCATCGGAGCGGCAGATGGTCCGACTTCGATCTTGGTATCTCAGGTGTTAAAGTCAAACTACATCGGAGCGATCGCGGTGGCGGCATACTCCTATATGGCACTTGTGCCGATCATCCAGCCGATGGCGATCAAAGCGGTTACGACAAAGAAAGAACGCATGATCCGCATGCCGTATGAGCCGGGAAAAGTAAGCCGGTTCACAAGAATCGCTTTTCCGATCATTGTAACATTTGTCGCAGGACTTGTCGCTCCGGCGTCTGTTGCTCTTGTAGGATTCCTGATGTTCGGAAATCTGATCCGTGAATGCGGCTGCTTAAACAGCCTTTCCGAAACAGCGCAGACGACACTCTCGAACCTGATCACACTTGTTCTCGGAATCACGATCTCTTTCTCCATGAAAGCGGATCAGTTCGTAAGCTTACAGACACTGATGATCATGGGACTTGGACTTTTCGCTTTTATTTTTGACTCCATCGGCGGCGTCATGTTTGCGAAATTCTTAAATCTGTTCAGCAAGAACAAAGTGAACCCGATGGTGGGAGCAGCAGGAATCTCCGCATTCCCGATGTCTGCCCGTGTCATTGAGAAGATGGGAATCGCGGAGGACAAGACGAACCATCTCCTGATGCATGCCATCGGAGCCAATGTTTCCGGACAGGTCGCATCGGCGGTTGCCGGCGGAATCGTCCTTGGATTCTTTATGTAGGAGGTCTGGACTATGAATGTAAATACAATGCTTGCTTTAGGAATCATGTGGAAGGGAATGCTTGGAATCTTCGTTGTGATGGGGATTTTGGCGCTCGTTGTTTATCTCCTCACGAAGGTGGGAGACCGTTAGCTCACCATCCCGCCCGCCATTCCGCTCAATGTGCACATGGCGAGGACAGAGAGAAGCCTTTTCGTGTCTTCCGTGACACCGTCCTTCTGTGCGAGGGACATGAGATATAAAAACAGAAAATAGAGAGTTCCGAGGACCAGGCCCCAGAAAAAGCGCCTGGTCCTCATTGTTTTTCCTGCGAGGATGCCGCCGAAGAAGCAGGAAATGACGTAGACGGCACAGACGGCGACGTTTACCTGGTTTTCCGGGAGACGGAACTTAAAGAGGGCGAAGGAAAGCACCGCCAGAAGAATGCCGGAGAGGATATAAGTTACGATCAGGGCGCGTACCATGCGCCATACCGGGTTTGTCTGCATGAGAAAGCTCCTTTCTTGAAGGATGTACTCCGGGAGTCTTTCCGGAACTCATAAAATCGGGAACAGAAAGATTCTGAGAGGACATCATAGTGTGGGCGTTTGCTTTATACAGGATATGTGAGGAAAGGCCATGCATATGCATCGCGCGGCTGATCTTGTAACTGATGAGCCGATTTGGCTGAAAAAAGCACCCGGATATTTTTCCCTTGTGGCTGCCGGACACGATCAGGAAGCTGCCTGCGGCATGTTATGCGGATAAAAAGTGGATATCCGTACCGGATTTTCCTGCATCACGGCAATAAAATCCGTTGCATAATAGAAAATCGTATGGTATAATTTCATTTAAATTCGGGGTATTATGCCCACGATAAGAGAACAGGAGGAAATGATACCATGAAGCATGTAAAAACTTTAAGTTCCAACACTTTAAAGAACAGCATGAAGAAGGGCGGCTGCGGCGAATGCCAGACATCCTGCCAGTCTGCATGCAAGACATCCTGCACAGTAGGAAACCAGAGCTGTGAAAACAGCAACCGCTAATGCGGGGCTTCGAATAAACGGAAGTTTTTAAAGAGACCCCTACGGTCGTATGATTGTAGGGGCTATTTCTTGTCTGATCAAAGAATCTGCCGGTGACGGGTTTCCCGGACAACGATGCCGGGAAAGCCGCCACTGACAGACCGTAAAGGGCAGGTAAGAAAGAAGTCAGGAGACCACCAGATCGTGACTGTAACCGGGAAGAGACGGAACAGTCACCTGAAAATTAAGACAGTAGGAGAAAGTTAGCTTTGATACATCAGTATATAAATAATGGATACCATATTGTTTTGGACGTAAACAGTGGATCGGTTCATTCTGTGGATGCGCTGCTCTACGATGCCGTGGAGATTCTCGCGAAGATCGTCCCGGATATGGAAAAACCGATGCCTCTCACGGATGACCAGAAAAAAGCAGTGAGAGAAGCACTGGTCTGTAAGTACTCTGCAGAAGATATTGAGGATGCGCTCTCCGACATTCAGGAGCTCATCGACGCGGAGGAGCTGTTCGCTGCGGATATTTACAAAGATTATGTGATCGATTTCAAGAAACGCCAGACGGTCGTGAAGGCCCTCTGCCTTCATATTGCCCATGACTGCAACCTTGCCTGCAAGTACTGCTTCGCAGAGGAAGGCGAGTACCATGGACGCCGCGCCCTCATGAGCTTTGAGGTCGGAAAGAAGGCACTGGATTTCCTGATCGCAAACTCCGGAAACCGCATCAACCTTGAGGTTGATTTCTTCGGCGGCGAGCCGCTTATGAACTGGAACGTTGTAAAACAGCTTGTGGAATACGGACGTTCTCAGGAGAAGGAGCACAATAAGAAATTCCGTTTCACGCTGACAACAAACGGCGTACTCTTAAACGATGAGATCATGGAGTTCTGCAATAAAGAAATGAGCAACGTGGTCTTAAGTCTTGACGGACGTCCGGAGGTCAATGACCGGATGCGTCCGTTCAGAAATGGTAAGGGAAGCTACGAACTTATTGTTCCGAAATTCCAGAAATTCGCGAAATCACGCGGCGAGAAGGATTATTTCGTCCGCGGAACCTTCACAAGAAACAACCTGGATTTCGGAAACGATGTCCTCCACTATGCGGACCTCGGCTTTGAGAAGCTTTCTATGGAGCCGGTAGTTGCAGCTCCGGAAGAGCCGTACTCCATCCGTGAGGAAGATCTTCCGCAGATTATGGATGAGTATGACAGACTCGCAAAAGAGTTTGTAAAGCGTCAGAAAGAGGGAAGAGGATTCAAATTCTTCCACTTCATGCTTGATTTAAGTCAGGGACCGTGTGTTGCGAAACGTCTGTCCGGCTGCGGTTCAGGAACCGAGTATCTTGCGGTAACTCCTTGGGGAGATTTATATCCGTGCCACCAGTTCGTTGGAAATGAAGAGTTCCTGCTTGGAAACGTGGATACCGGCGTGGTCAACACGAAGGTGCGCGATGAATTCAAGCTCTGCAACGTATACGCGAAAGAAAAATGCAAAAACTGCTTTGCGAGATTCTACTGCAGCGGCGGATGTGCGGCAAATTCCTTCAACTTCCACGGCAGCATTACGGATGCCTACGATATCGGCTGTGAGATGCAGAAAAAACGTATCGAGTGTGCGATCATGATCCGTGCTGCTTTGGCAGAGGACGAGGAAAACAATTAAATCGATCATAGCGGTCAGGGGAAGAAAGCCCCGGACTGTTATTGTAAGGATGACGGAGGCGGTGATTACGGCAATTACGGCAGACTCCGGAATCAAGAGGGACAAAAAGCCTTTTGAACCTCGAAATCATATCAAGAAGGAGATTTTATCATGAAGAGCAACAAAGGAAAGGGACTGCTCGGCCTCCTGGGACTGCTCGTTGTGCTCGGTATCTTCGGATTTTTCGGCTATGATACTCTTCAGAAGAGTAAGCTGGTCACCGATGAGAACGGAGTAACTTCCCAGAATGGCGGAATCAAGCTCGGCCTGGATCTGGCAGGCGGCGTCAGCATTACCTACCAGGCGAAGGAAGAGAATCCGAGCGCCGAGGATATGTCCGATACCCAGTACAAGCTGCAGCAGAGAGTACAGAACTACAGCTCTGAGGCAGAGGTTTATCAGGAAGGCGGAAACCGTATCAATGTTGATATTCCGGGTGTCACAGACGCGAACAAGATTCTGGAAGAGCTCGGTAAGCCGGGATCCTTACAGTTCTATGATGAGAACTGGAATGTTGTACTGGAAGGAACCGATGTAGCTTCTGCGAAAGCTGTGATCTATAAAGACCAGCAGACAGGAAACAATAACTATGAAGTAGCGCTTACATTTACTGATGAAGGTACTAAGAAATTCGCAGATGTGACTGCAGCGAACGTCGGCAAGAAGATCGCGATCGTTTACGATAATGTGATGTACTCTAACCCGACCGTACAGCAGGCGATCACAGGCGGACAGGCCTCTATCTCTGGCATGACTTCCTATGAAGAGGCTGAGAATCTTGCGTCCACGATCCGTATCGGTTCCCTTTCCCTGGAACTGGAGGAGCTCCGTTCCAACGTGGTAGGCGCGAAACTTGGTCAGGAAGCGATCACGACAAGCTTAAAGGCCGGCGCAATCGGTTTCGGAATCGTATGCGTATTCATGATTGTAGTTTACCTCGTCCCGGGTCTTGCGGCATCCCTTGCACTCTGCCTCTATGTGGCATTGATGCTGATCCTGCTCGCGGCCTTTGAGGTTACATTAACACTTCCGGGTATTGCCGGTATCATCCTTTCCATCGGTATGGCAGTTGATGCGAACGTCATCATCTTCACCCGTATCAAAGAGGAGATCGGTCTCGGAAAGACAGTTCATTCCGCGATCAAGACAGGTTTTGCGAAAGCGTTATCCGCCATCGTCGATGGTAACGTGACAACACTGATCGCAGCGGCTGTTCTTTACTGGAGAGGCTCCGGTACAGTTAAGGGATTCGCTACAACACTTGCCCTTGGTATCGTTCTTTCCATGTTCACAGCACTTTTCGTTACAAAGTTCACACTGAACACCCTGTATAACCTTGGATTTCAGGATCAGAAGTTCTACGGCATCAGAAAAGAGAAGAAGGCGCTCAACTTCCTCGGAAAGAGAAATATCTGCTTTATCATCTCAGCTGTTATGATCCTCGCAGGTGTTGCAGGAATGGTAATGAACAAGTCTTCCATCGGAAACGCGTTCAATTACTCCCTTGACTTCCAGGGCGGTACCTCCACAAGCGTGACCTTCAATGAGGACATGTCTCTGGATAGAATCTCAAGCGAGGTCGTTCCGGTAGTCGAATCCATCACAAACAGTGCGGATACGCAGACACAGAAGGTTGCCGGAACAAACGAGGTGATCATCAAGACAAGAACCTTAAGCGTGGAAGAGCGTCAGGCATTAGACGAGGCTCTTGTTGAGAACTTCGGTGTTGATGAGTCAAAGATCACTGCAGAGAGCATCTCCGGTGCAGTAAGTGCTGAGATGAAGCGCGACGCGGTTATGGCTACAGCGATCGCTACCGTATTTATGCTTCTCTATATCTGGGTACGATTCAAGGATATCCGTTTCGCTGCAAGTGCTGTTTTAGCCCTTGTCCATGACGTATTGGTTGTAGTTGCATGCTATGCCCTCGCAAAGTGGTCCGTTGGTTCCACAGCGATCGCCTGCCTGCTTACTATCGTCGGATACTCTATCAACGCGACGATCGTTATCTTCGACCGTATCCGTGAGAACATTAAGCTCATGGGACCGAAGGCATCCACCGTTGATATTGTAAATACAAGTATCACCCAGACCTTCACACGAAGCATCAATACATCCCTGACGACCTTTGTTATGGTATTTGTTCTGTTCATCATGGGCGTATCCTCCATCCGTGAGTTCGCACTCCCGTTAATGGCAGGTATCATCTGTGGTACCTACTCTTCCGTATGCCTGACAGGCGCTATGTGGTATGTAATGACCACAAAGAAGCAGAAGAAGGATGCGGTTGAAAAACAGGCAAAGAAGGATGCTGAGAAGGCAGCAAAGGAAGCGAAGAAATCCGGAAAATAACCGGAAGAACGTTGCTACGAAAATAACGATAAGGCAAGAAAAATATGAAATATAAGATTCTGGCAAAAGACGGACGTGCCAAACGGGCTGACGTAGAGACAGTCCACGGCACGATCCACACGCCGGTATTCATGAATGTAGGAACTGTCGCCGCGATCAAGGGCGCTGTGTCCACCGATGACCTTCGCGGGATCGGGACACAGGTGGAGCTTTCCAACACCTACCATCTTCATGTCCGGACCGGCGACAAGCTGATCAAGGAGCTCGGCGGCCTCCACAGGTTTATGAACTGGGATCGTCCGATCCTCACCGATTCCGGCGGATTTCAGGTATTTTCCCTCGCCGGACTCAGAAAGATCAAGGAAGAGGGCGTCTACTTCAACTCCCACATCGATGGTCATAAGATCTTCATGGGACCGGAGGAGAGCATGCAGATCCAGTCAAACCTTGGTTCCACCATCGCGATGGCATTCGATGAGTGCGCTCCGCATCCGTGTACCAGAGAATACATGGAGAATTCTGTCGCGAGAACTACAAGATGGCTGGCGAGATGTCAGGCGGAGATGGCGAGATTAAATTCCCTGCCGGATACCGTCAATAAGGAACAGCTTCTGTTCGGCATCAATCAGGGTGGAACCTTCGAGGATATCCGGATCGCGCATGCAGATACGATCTCGAAGATGAACTGCGACGGCTACGCGGTCGGCGGACTTGCGGTCGGTGAGAGCCACGAGGAGATGTACCGCATCCTCGATGCGGTGGTTCCGCATCTCCCGGAAGAGAAACCGACTTACCTGATGGGCGTCGGAACCCCGGCGAACATCCTTGAGGCGGTGGACCGCGGCGTTGATTTCTTCGACTGCGTTTACCCGACAAGAAATGGCCGTCATGGTCATGTATATACAAACCACGGAAAGATCAACCTGTTTAATGAGCAGTTTTCAAAGGATATGCGCCCCATCGAAGAGGGATGCCAGTGTCCGGCCTGCCGCTCATACAGCAGGGCCTATATCCGCCATCTCCTGAAGGCAAAAGAGATGCTCGGAATGCGCTTATGCGTGCTCCACAATCTTTACTTCTACAACACGATGATGACGGAGATCAGGGAAGCTATCGAGAACCACTGCTACGCCGAGTACAAAGAGAAAAAGTTGGAGGGCGTGACAGGGAACTATAAAGACAAGGTATAAGAAAAGGAGGTGCAACGGATATGACTAACAGCCCGGCATTTTGGATTGGATATATTGTTTTAATCTTTGCTTTCATGTACTTCATTGCGATCAGACCGCAGCAGAAGGAAAAGAAAAAAATGCAGGAACTGATGGCAAGCATCGCAGTCGGTGACAGCGTGCTGACATCCAGCGGATTCTACGGAGTGATCATTGATATGACAGACGATACTGTTATCGTTGAGTTTGGCAACAATAAGAACTGCCGTATCCCGATGCAGAAACAGGCGATCGTTCAGGTTGAAAAACCGGAGGCGTAAGACCTGAAAAACAGAAAAAAAAGAGGTCCATTTCCCGTTGGTGGGAGATGGACCTCTTTTTTTACTGCGGATTCGCGTTTCTTCCTTCATCCTCAAAATACTTCTTTAATTCCTTGAATTCACGGGCATATTTCGGGGAAACGGCGGTCGGGTTGGAGCGGATCCTGTCTTTCCGGAATGGTCTGCGCTCTTTTAAGAGAGCGGAAAGCCGTGATTCGCGCTCCTTTAACATCTCAGCAAGCTGTTCCGGGGATTTTCCGCGGAGAGCTTCCAGATGGATCCCGGTAAGATCTTTCAGACTGTCGAGTTTTCCGCCGGCCTTTGCTTTCAGCTCATCAAGGCTGACATTGGAGAGATCGCGGAGAGAACCTGCGGCGGATCCTGCTTTTTCCCGGATCGCGGACATCCCGGCAGACGGTTTTTCTTTGAGCGCTTCGAGCTTGTTTCCTGCTTTCTCCTTGAGATCTTCCAGGTTCATCCCGGTGAGGGCAGCGGCCTGGACACGTTTTGCTTCGAGCTGATCCAGAAACTCTTCCTTCGCTTCCTGGATCCTGTCTTCGGCATTCATCTTTAAGAGAGCAGTCTGTACCTGAAGGTTATCGAGCTCTGCACGGACTTTTTTCATAGCTTCCAGTGATTTTCCGAAGGCAAGTGCTTCCTTCGTGCAGACGATGGAATCATAGATAAAGATCACGGTCACGAAGAACACGAAAAACAGGTTCCACATGAGCGGCATCGCAAGGACGGCACGCTCGATCGGTTTGTGGATCACATGCGTCATAAAGATCGTCAGAAAGCCCCAGGCGATGGATGAGGTGAGGCAGATATACCCGTGAACATTGAATGGCTGGTTGCCGTAATCCCAGTAGCGGACCTTGAAAAGCTGTTCCATCACATACCCTGTGACATATTCGAGTGCGGTCGCGCCGATAACGCCGGAGATATAGGTGAGGATCAGACTGCTCCGGAACGGGAGTGATACCCACAACATCATGACAGCACCGCTTCCGTATAACGGCAGCATCGGGATCCGCAAAAAGCCGCGGTTGACAAAATGTCTTTGCTTTAAGGAAACATAGGTGGATTCGAAGATCCATCCGAAGAAACAGTACAGATAAAAAAATGTAAGCCATTGATACCAGGTGTAAGTGTACATAAGTCTCCTTTCGGTTGTAAATATCTGTTTTTGCCGGAAACAGAACTGCTTATTCAGAAAAACAGCGTCAGGCAGCAACTGAAACGGCATCGCAGAAGATTGAGATACAGCATATGTCCTGCCGAGATTATCCATATCATACGACAGGAGACCGGAAATGGCAAGGTGGAGCTTTGCGTCCCGGAGTGAAAAGTTCTGCAGCTGTGATGGCGCTTTGCGTGAGTGAAGATGCTGCAAGAGATCACATGAGGCACCTGAATGTGCCGAGGCACATTCTTTTCAGAATTACTGAAGATTCTTATACACCTCAAAACTCGGCTTCTTATTGCCGTTCACATCGATCAGACCGAATGCATAATGGGCGGAAAGAAGTCCCTGCTCAGAAAGGATCAGATGGCGGACTTTTCCAGCCGGGGAGAGCATATCCGCCTTCTGCATGTAATCGGTCAGAATGTGAAGGTTTTTCAGGTTGATAATATAGGTATCGGCTTTCTCCTGGACATACTGGTCATCGGAAAATACCGGATCCTCAAAGGTCTCCGGATACGCGTGCCATGCGATGCCGTAATCGGTGTCTTTGAGGGCGTTGTTTAAAACGACCTGGGAAGCGCCGACTTCGAGGACATCCGGGATCTGGGCATGCTCGTTGATCAGAACGCCCTTGATGGACTTTGGAGTCTGATAGTGGTCGGCATAGGCCGGGACAGCCATAGAAAAACAGAGTGCAGAGACAGCACCGGTGAACAGCGTCCTGCATCCGGGTCATGCTATTACATTTACTATACCGTGAGATGGAATGAAATTCAATGGAATGGGAAGCTTCGGCAAAAAAACAAAAGAATAGGAACCACAGCCGTTTCTGTGATTCCTAAGAGGAGTATGGAAAGTATCAATTTTTTTAGGGGGACCTGCCGAAGTCGCCTCCGACAGGTATGAGTATGAAAAAGCTTTGTGTGTTCAAGTGTAATACTTGAAACAAAGGCAGGTTATCCTTTCGGATAACGTAATTGTATTATAGAGGCAAAATGTGTCTAAAATGTGAGTAAAAAATTAAAAGAAAGTAAATTTACTTAACGATTTAGAAAGAATTATGTCGAAAACAGTCGATAGATTCCGTGACGCGGATTTACCAGAGATGTGCCGCAATTTTGCCGAAGTTTAACAGGAAATTTGAACATAAATCATTCATAAATTTCTGGTATAATATGGAATAATATAAGGGACGAAGGTTGAAGATCCGATGCAGTTTTCAGCAGGAGGATTTTTAAGCTACTGACCTGATAAATCTGAATATCCATGACAGGAAAACGGGAGGTTCACAATGAAGAAAGAAAAAATAGTTGCAATACCGGCAGCACTTCTTATGACTGCCCTGCTGGCATTCCCGGCAATGGCATCGGAAAAGATCGAGGAGGTCACGATCGATATCAATGCAGTCCTGACGGATTCGGACAACCTGGAAGTGGAGGCGGATGTGTCAGATGACGGCTGCTATGTGGATGAGATCTCCATTACCAACGAGCCGAACGGAGACTGGAATGATGATACGAAGCCGAAGGTTAAGATTACGATCGGTGCCGAGAGTGACTACGCGTTTTCGTCCGGACTGAGCAAATCAGATGTATATCTTGGAAATGATGAACAGAAGGTGACATCGGTGACAAGAAGTACATCAAAATTGTATGTATATGTGACACTTCAGCAGATCTCGGATATTGATTCGGAGTATGATGATGAAGATTATGATCTGGATGTCTATGATCTCTCCTGGGACGACAGCTATGGCGGAGTTGCATATTGGGAAGGAACAGAATATGCAAAGAAATATCAGGTCCGTTTATACCGCGACGGGGACAGCGTAGGTTCCGCATACACGACGACAAACAACTATTATAATTTCTGCGGATCATTCACAAAAGAAGGCAGTTATACATTTAAAGTCAAGGCAATCCGCGGAAGTGATGAGAGCAGCTGGAAAGAGTCTGAGCCGAAGGATGTAGACCGGGGCGGAGCCGCTGCGATCTATGCGAACCGGAACGCGGCGTCTGCGTACTATGGAAACGGTACTTCCGGTTCGGGGAGCCAGACAAGCGGAAGTACGACCGGTTCAGCGAATGGCGCATGGCTCCGCGACAGCAATGGCTGGTGGTGGTGCAATCCGGATAAGACATATCCGGTCGCAAACTGGAAGCAGATCAACAATGTCTGGTACTATTTTAACCAGTCCGGATATATGGTGGAGAACCAGTGGATCCTGAATAATAACCAGTGGTATTACTGCGGAGCCGGTGGCGCGATGGTGAAGAACCAGTGGGTACAGACGAACGGGACATGGTACTATTGCGGAACTGATGGCGCGATGCTTACGAGCCGGATGATCGACGGAAAGTATTATGTTGATAAGAACGGCGTGTGGGTACAGTAAAAAATTTCAAAAACCCCTTTAAAAACAAATGCCTTTCGTATATAATAAAAACTGATATTTCGCGCCCTGTATGTGCGGTCACTTTCGTGACCGGAAATACTGCGAGATCATGAAAGCTGCAGAAATATGCAGTACAATGCAGGATATATTTTGCGGGGACAGGGTTTTCTGATAGAGAGAAGCGAGGCGCGTCCTGTATCGGACGCGGAAATAGATTCAGGAGATTTTCAGTTAGAAAGACAGGAGGAAGACGACAATGATGATGTCAAACGACATTGGAATTGACTTGGGTACCGCCAGCATCCTTGTTTATATTAAAGGAAAAGGCGTTGTTTTAAAGGAACCGTCCGTAGTAGCACTGGACAGGGAAACAAATAAAGTAATTACTTTCGGTGAGGAGGCGCGTCTGATGATCGGACGTACTCCGGGTAATATCGTAGCGGTAAGACCGCTGAGAAAAGGTGTTATTTCCGATTATACCGTAACCGAGAAGATGTTAAAATATTTCATCAACAAAGCGGTCGGAAAGAGAACCTTGAGAAAACCGCGTATCGCAGTCTGCATCCCGAGCGGTGCAACGGAAGTTGAGAGAAAGGCCGTAGAGGATGCGACTTACCAGGCAGGTGCCCGTGAGGTCTGCATTATCGAAGAGCCGGTTGCAGCAGCAATCGGTGCCGGAATTGATATCTCCAAGGCATGCGGAAATATGATCGTAGATATCGGAGGCGGTACTGCGGATATCGCAGTCATCTCTCTCGGCGGTACTGTAGTCAGCACCTCGATCAAGACGGCCGGAGATGACTTCGATGAAGCCCTTGTCCGCTATATGAGAAAGAAACACAATCTTCTGATCGGTGAGAGAACCGCTGAGGAGATCAAGATCAATATCGGCGCAGCTTACCGCCGTCCGGAGCTTGTGACGATGGAAGTCCGCGGAAGAAACCTTGTGACAGGTCTTCCAAAGACGATCGTTGTTACATCCGACGAGACACTTGAGGCGTTAAGAGAGCCGGCGATGCAGATCGTAGACGCTGTACACAATGTATTGGAACGTACCCCACCGGAGCTCGCGGCCGATATCTTCGACCGCGGAATCGTTCTTACCGGCGGTGGATCCCTGATCTCCGGACTTGATGCCCTGATCGAGGAGAAGACCGGAATCACGACAATGATCGCGGAGGAGCCGCTTACAGCGGTTGCGATCGGAACTGGTAAGTTTATCGAGTTCGCACACGGCGGAAAAGGCGCAGAAAAATAAAAAATGGCAACTGTAACAGGCTATGTGGAAAGAATCAAATACCGCAACGAGGATAACGGTTACTCGGTCTTAAGCGTGGTGGACGGGGGAGAAGAATATATCCTCGTCGGCACATTTCCCTACATCAGTGAGGGAGAGCGGATCGAGGCGACGGGCCGGATGGTGGAACACTCCATCTACGGTGAACAGCTTGCGGTGGAGAGCTATGAGATAAAAGCTCCCGAGGACACACTGGCGATTGAACGGTATCTCGGCTCCGGTGCTATCAAAGGCATCGGAGCTGCTTTAGCTAAAAGGATCGTAAAGAAGTTCAAGGCGGACACTTTCCGGATCATGGAAGAGGAGCCGGAACGTCTCGCTGAGGTCAAGGGCGTCAGCGAGCGCATGGCGATGGAGATCAGCAGTCAGGTGGAGGAAAAAAGAGATATGCGTCAGGCGATGGTCTTCCTCCAGCAGTACGGGATTTCCATGAACCTTGCGGTGAAGATCTACCAGCATTACGGTCCGAAGATGTACTCGGTCATCCAGGAAAATCCTTATCAGCTCGCGGATGATATCCAGGGCGTAGGCTTTAAGATCGCGGATGAGATCGCGGCGAAAGTCGGTATCTTTACGGATTCTGATTACCGGATCCGCAGCGGACTCTTCTATGCACTGCTCCAGGCGACGGGAAACGGCCATACATATCTGCCGGAGGAGGAGCTGTTTGCCAACGCATCAGCGCTCTTAAATGTGGAACCGGAGCACATGGAAAAACACCTGGTGGATCTCCAGATGGAGAAGAAGCTGGTGGTGAAGGAGAAGGACGGAAAGCGGATCATCTATCCGGCACAGTTCTACTACATGGAACTCAATACGGCGAGAATGCTGCATGATCTGAATATCCACTCGAAGATCAATGAGGAGGACGTGAAAAAACGGCTCAAAAAGATCACGGAGGCGGAGAAGATCGAGCTGGATGAGCTCCAGGAGCAGGCGGTGATGGAGGCGGTGAGCAATGGTCTCCTTATTATCACCGGAGGACCTGGAACTGGTAAAACAACGACGATCAACACGATCATCCACTATTTTGACCAGGAAGATATGGAGATCCTTCTGGCGGCCCCGACGGGGCGTGCGGCAAAGCGCATGACGGAGGCGACCGGATATGAGGCAAAGACGATCCATCGCCTTCTGGAGCTGACCGGGGCGCCTGTCGCGGATCCGAAAAATAACGGGAATTCCGGAGAAAACCGGCTGGAGGGCATGCATTTTGAGCGGAACGAGGAAAATCCTCTCGACGCGGATGTGATCATCATCGATGAAATGTCCATGGTGGATATCAGCCTGATCCACTCGCTCTTAAAGGCGGTGAATGTAGGAACGAGGCTGATCCTTGTGGGCGATGTAAACCAGCTTCCGAGCGTCGGACCGGGAAATGTTCTGCGGGATATGATCGCGTCTGAGGCGTTCCCTGTCGTAAAACTTACAAAGATCTTCCGCCAGGCGGCCCAGAGTGACATTATTGTCAATGCCCATAAGATCAATGACGGCGAGGTGGTTCCCTTAAATAAGAAGAGCCGTGATTTCCTTTTTATTCGCCGTGACTATCCGGCGGACATCGTGAAGGATATGATGGTCCTCGTGCAGGACAAGCTTCCGAACTATGTCCATGCCGAGATGTCGGATATCCAGATCATGACGCCGATGCGGAAAGGCGCTCTCGGAGTCGAGGCGTTAAATAAGCAGCTTCAGGAGAAGTTTAACCCGCCTGCGCCGAATAAGCAGGAGAAAGAGTCCGGCGGGACGATCTTCCGTGTGGGCGATAAGGTCATGCAGATCAAGAACAATTATCAGATCGAGTGGGAAGTACGCAACCGCTATGGAATCCCGGTGGATAAGGGTGAAGGCGTTTTCAACGGGGATACGGGGATCATCCGCTCCATCAACAGCTTCGCGGAGACGATGGAGGTAGAGTTTGATGAGCGCCGGATGGTGGAGTACAGCTTTAAGCAGTTGGAGGAGCTGGAGCTTGCCTACGCGATCACGATCCACAAATCCCAGGGAAGCGAATATCCGGCAGTGGTGATCCCGGTCCATTCGGGACCGCGGATGCTGATGACGAGAAATCTGATCTACACGGCGGTTACGAGGGCGAAAGCCTGCGTCTGCCTCGTGGGAATCCCGGAGGTGTTCCAGGCGATGGTGGATAATGAAGTGGAGCAGAAACGGTATTCGGGGCTGAAAGATCGGATTCTGGAGATTGATACATCTATGATGCAGAAATAGACCTGCACTATTTGTTCAAATATTTATATTTAACATGAAATTTAATGAAATTCTTGATGTTCTATATCCCCGCCGCTGTCCGGTATGCGGGGATATCACTGGCAGTTCCGGGCGGATGATCTGCCCGGACTGCCTTCGGAAACTTTCGTTTGTAAAATCGCCGGTATGTAAAAGATGCGGAAAAGAAATTGAAGATGAGAGCATGGAGTTCTGTCTGGATTGCATGCGCCATCCGCGTGCCTTTGAGTACGGGATCGCCCTGTTAAATTACGACGAGGTGGCGAGACACTCCATGGCGCAGATCAAGTACAATAATAAGAGAGAGTACCTGGATTTTTACGGGACAGCCCTGACGGCACGGTACGGACGGACGATCCGCCGGATGCAGGCGGATGCCCTGGTCCCGGTGCCGGTCCATGCCACGAGGAAAAAGACCCGTGGATTCAATCAGGCAGAGATCCTGGCTCGGGTCATCGGAAAGAAGCTTGAGATTCCGGTGATGCCGGAAATGCTGGTGAGAAATAAGAAGACGCTGCCGCAGAAGGATCTTTCGGCAGCGGAGCGGCTTAAGAACCTTTCCGGTGCCTTCGCGGCGGGGGAGATCCCGGAGGGGATCAGGAGCGTGATCCTTGTGGATGATATCTATACAACAGGCAGTACCATCGAGGCGTGCGCGAGAGCCCTGCGGGCATCGGGAATCAGCCGGGTCTATTTCGTTGTGATCTGCATGACCGGAGGAAGATAGGACAGGAAAAAAGTGATATGCATACAGGTTATAGAATGAGAGGGAATGCATAAATATGCAAAAATACATGCATAAACGCTTGCTTTTTGTATAGGCCTGTGGTATAGTGGGTCTCATCGAAAAAGTTGCAAATCCGTATTGGGTTAGAGGAGGAACATATTATGAAAAAGGCGATTGCATTATGTTTGACCGCTGCGATGGCAGCATCACTTCTTACAGGCTGCGGTGGCAAGACTACAGAGACAACGGCAGCAGCAGAGAATAAGACAGAGACAACAGCAGGTGAGGCTGCGGCAGAAAAGAAAGATGAGGCAGCAGGGGTTGTTAAGGTGATCGAATATGATCTTACAGATGAGCAGTATGCATTCGGCGTGGATAAAGACCAGCCGGAGCTGCTTGAGCAGGTAAATGCATTCATCGCAAAGATCCAGGAGGACGGAACCTTCAATGAGATCTGCGATAAATATTTCAGTGACGGCGAGCCGGCTGCGGTAGAATCTGCAGAGTATGATGCTTCCAAGGATCAGCTTGTTGTTGCGACAAACGCATCCTTTGAGCCGTTTGAGTATGTTGACGGCGACAGCTACAAGGGAATCGATATGGAGCTTGCGTCTCTTCTTGCACAGGAGCTCGGCAAGGAGCTTGTGATCGAAAACATGGACTTTGATGCCGTATGCTTATCCGTTGGCCAGCATAAATGCGATATCGCAATGGCCGGCTTAACGATCAACGAGGAGAGAGAAGAATATGTAACTTTCTCCGATCCGTATTATAAAGCATCCCAGAGACTGGTTACACTGGCAGATGATACGGCTTTTGATGACTGTAAGGATGCAGCTTCCGTAGAAGAGGTTCTTAAGGGCTTAAGCGCGAGCGACAAGATTGGCGGACAGCAGGGAACCACAGCACAGTACTTTGTTGAGGGCAGTGATGACTGGGGCTTTGAAGGATTTCCGGCCGAGTGGGTACCGTATAAGAGTGCATCTCTTGCAGTTCAGGATATGATCAACGGCAACGTGAAGTACGTGATCATTGATGCGGCTCCGGCAGAAAGCATCACAAAGGCGATCAACGCAATGCAGTAAAAATATTGGAAATACTGGTCATAAAAGCGGGGGTAGGATACGGTTCGCTCCCGTTTTTTGACTGTGCTGGAACATGGCTGGAAACGCTGTGTTTTTGCTATCTGGAGGTATTATGGGAAACTTCGGGAACAAATGGAACAAGTTTGTACAGATATTTATTGAGAAAAACGGTTACGTCAAGGTCGTACAGGGTCTGCAGAATACGCTTCTGATCGCGGTAGTCGGCATGATTATCGGTGTTTTGATCGGTACCATCATCGCGACGGTCCGCGTCCTGCCGAAATATAAGACACTTCCGCGGGCGCTGAATGCGGTCTGCAGCTTCTATGTGGGTCTCTTCCGCGGAACCCCGATGGTCGTGCAGCTTCTGATCTTCTACTATGTTATGCTGCCGCTTATGGGGATCAAGCTGCCGGGTGTCCGTGTTGCCATGGTGGTCTTTGGCTTAAACAGCGGCGCATATATTTCCGAGATCATGCGAAGCGGTATCCAGTCCGTTGATCCGGGACAGCTTGAGGCGGGACGTGCAGTTGGTCTTGGCTTTGGTCCTGCGATGATCCGGATCGTAATCCCGCAGGCAGTGAAGAATATTCTTCCGACTCTGGGCAATGAGTTTATTGCCCTGATCAAGGAAACCTCCGTTGTCAGCTTTGTCGGCGCGGCGGATCTTTACGTTGCCTTCAACTATATCGGAAGCAACAGCTACGAGTTCATGGTCCCGTATCTTGTCATGGCGGCGATCTACATCGTTCTCGTGCTGGTGATTTCAATTCTTGTTAAAATGATGGAAAGGAGCCTGAAGAAGAGTGATAGACGTCATTGATCTGAAAAAAACATTTGGTGATCTGGAAGTTCTGAAGGGAATCAATGTGACCATCAATAAAGGCGATATTGTCGTGGTCATCGGTCCGTCCGGCTCCGGAAAAAGTACATTTTTAAGATGTTTGAACTGTATGGAGGATCCGACCTCCGGCAGCATCATTTTTAACGGCGTAGATATCGCCGATATGCGCGTGGACATCAATATCCATCGTCGCCATATGGGGATGGTATTCCAGCATTTCAACCTGTTCAACAACATGACGGTGATCGAGAATATCATGATGGCACCGGTCTATGTGCGCTGTAAAGAGTTAAAGAAGGCAAAGAGAAAAGGAACGCTGGCACCTGATGCGCCGAAGACAAAGACGGAGATCAAAGCACAGGCGAGAGCGGAAGCTCTGGAGCTGTTACGCCGCATCGGTCTTGAGGATAAAGCAGACGTTTACCCGTCCACGCTTTCCGGCGGACAGAAGCAGCGTGTGGCCATCGTCCGCGCTCTGGCGATGAAGCCGGATGTGATCCTCTTCGATGAACCGACGAGTGCTCTCGATCCGGAGATGGTAGGTGAGGTACTGGATCTCATGAAGGAGCTTGCAAACGAAGGAATGACCATGGTCGTTGTAACCCACGAGATGGGCTTTGCGAGAGAGGTCGCAAACCGCGTGCTGTTTATGGATCAGGGAAAAATTCTCGAAGAAGCTCCACCGGAAGAGTTCTTCGCGCATCCGAAGAATGAGAGAACAAAGGAATTTTTATCAAAGGTATTGTAGATTTCAGAAGGCTTCCTGCTTTCCAATGTGTGGAAAAAGGAAGTCTTTTTTTGTGTAATAGGAAATTCTGAGGAATTCCCTATTACACAAAAAAGGCACTAACGTGCCAATGATGCGCACTCGCGCGAAGATGTAGCTTGTCGCAAGCGACCGCGCGAGGCGCGAGAATGTGCCAAGGCACATTCTTTTTTACACAACCGCGCGAAGATGCGGATTGCCGCAGGCTGCTGCGCCTGGCGGGAGAATGTGCCAGAGTATATTTTTGTCTGCACCAGTGGGAGACGCCTGAGTGTGGTAGGATATATCTTTTTTATAAAAAAATTCGTGGAAAGACCGTGTTCTTAAAGGAAATACTTGACGAGCCGAAATTCTTATGGTATGATATTCGGGCGAATGGAAGATATAGGTCTTTTTTTTATGCTCAAAAAACGATAGCAATGAATAGAGAAAAGGCCGCCTTACAAAGAAATTAAACGGAGGTGGAAGTCGTGCGCACTAAGATTACACTGGCATGCACAGAATGCAAGCAGCGCAACTACAACATGACGAAGGATAAGAAGACTCATCCGGACCGCATGGAGACAAAGAAGTACTGCAGATTCTGCAAGAGACATACGATGCACAAAGAAACTAAGTAATCCGGTTTGCAAGAAGGACGTGAATTTATGGGAGAAACGGCAAGTAATGAGAAAGCCCCTAAAACGGACTTTATCAAAGGCTTAAAAGCTGAATTCAATAAGATCATCTGGCCGGATAAAGATACGCTTACAAAAGAGACCGTTGTTGTAGTCGTATCAACAGTAATTCTGGGGATTGTTATCGCAGCCCTTGACCTGATCATCAAATTTGGTCTCAATATTGTACTTGGTTAAGGATGAGGTGAAGATATGTCAGAAGCACAATGGTATGTTGTACACACTTATTCCGGATATGAGAATAAGGTAAAGGTTGACATTGAGAAAACAATCGAAAACAGAGGTCTTCAGGATCAGATCTTAGAGGTCTCCGTCCCGCTGGAAGAAGTCATCGAGCTTAAAAACGGTGCTCAGAAGCAGGTCGAGCGTAAGATGTTCCCGGGCTATGTGCTGATTCATATGATCATGAATGATGACACATGGTACGTTGTACGGAACACCAGAGGTGTGACCGGATTCGTAGGACCGGGATCCAAGCCGGTGCCGCTTTCAGAAGAAGAGATGATGAGCCTTGGCTTTAAGGCACCGGATGTCGTTGTAGATTTCGCCGTCGGAGATACCGTCGTTGTTACGGCCGGCGCATGGAAGGATACCGTCGGTGTCATTAGAACCGTCAATGAGTCCAAGCAGTCCATTACAATCAACGTCGAGATGTTCGGCCGTGAAACACCGGTGGAACTGAGCTTTTCTGAAATCAAGAAAATGTGACCGTAAACGGACTAAGATCCGGACCGGTCGTCCGTACCTTTTTTAGGAAAACGGACTTTGTGCCCGCGTGGGAGGGAAATCCCCGACATTACCACATTATTTAGGAGGTGCCTAATTATGGCAAAGAAAGTTACAGGTTATATTAAATTACAGATTCCTGCCGGCAAGGCAACACCGGCTCCGCCAGTTGGACCGGCTCTTGGACAGCACGGTGTAAACATCGTACAGTTCACAAAGGAGTTCAACGCTAAAACTGCTGATCAGGGCGATATGATCATCCCGGTTGTTATCACAGTTTACGCTGACAGAAGCTTCAGCTTCATCACAAAGACTCCGCCGGCTGCTGTATTATTAAAGAAGGCTGCAAAGATCAAATCCGGTTCTGCAACACCGAACAAAACAAAGGTAGCTACTCTTACAAGAGCAGAAGTACAGAAGATCGCTGAGCTCAAGATGCCAGACTTAAACGCTGCAAGCATCGAGGCTGCTACAAGCATGATCGCTGGTACTGCTCGTTCCATGGGTATCACCGTAACAGACTGATCGTAAGCAACTGAATGGAGGACGGACCTCCATATACAGCAACAATCACGTGGGAGGGAGGACTCCCGACACTACCACAGGAGGTTTTTTATAATGAAAAGAGGAAAAAGATACGTAGAAGCGGCAAAAGCTATCGACCGCGCTACTCTTTATGATACAGCAGATGCAATCGCATTAGTTAAAAAGTCTGCTGTTGCTAAATTTGATGAAACAATCGAGGCTCACTTAAGAACAGGCTGTGATGGCCGTCATGCTGATCAGCAGATCCGTGGTGCAGTAGTTCTGCCGCACGGAACAGGTAAGACTGTTCGTATCCTTGTATTCGCTAAAGGACCGAAGGCTGATGAGGCTCAGGCTGCAGGCGCTGACTTCGTTGGAGCAGAGGATTTAATCCCGAAGATCCAGAACGAAGGCTGGTTAGATTTCGATGTAGTTGTTGCTACACCGGATATGATGGGCGTTGTTGGACGTCTTGGTCGTGTACTTGGACCGAAGGGCTTAATGCCGAACCCGAAGGCTGGTACCGTAACAATGGACGTTACAAAAGCTATCAAAGAGATCAAAGCTGGTAAAATTGAGTACAGACTCGATAAGACAAACATCATCCACGTGCCAGTAGGTAAGGCTTCTTTCACAGAAGAACAGTTAGCGGACAACTTCCAGACGCTTATGGATGCAATCAACAAAGCTAAACCGAGCACAGTAAAGGGCGCTTACTTAAAGAGCGTTACTCTTACTTCCACAATGGGCCCGGGCGTTAAGTTAAACGTAGCTAAGTTAACAAACTAGTCGATTGTGTCATTTTAACTGTCAGACATTGATCTGGTTCTGCGCCCCAGCGGCGTACAGCCGGATTGACCGTCTGGCAGTATTTTAATGCAAAAACTAAAAAAGTGCTTGACAATCCAAATATACTATGATAAACTATTTGGGTATTGAATGCCGAAGACAGCAGGTGCCGTAAGGCGTAAGGTAAAAACACCTGCCGAGGGACGTACAAAACTCACACAGAATTTTGTAAACCTCTCGGTCTGCGGACAGAGAGGTTTTTCTGATAAGCGAAAAAATGCTGTGACGGCGAATCCAATACTAAATAAAACAGGAGGTAAACCATTCATGGCAAAAGTTGAATTAAAGCAGCCGGTAGTTGCTGAGATCGCTGAAGTCCTCAACGGAGCAAAGTCTGCTGTAGTCGTTGACTACCGTGGATTAACTGTTGAGCAGGATACTGCTCTTCGTAAACAGTTAAGAGAAGCTGGTGTTTCTTATAAAGTATATAAGAACACAATGATCCGCTTCGCTGCAAAGGGAACTGAGTTCGAAGCACTTGAGCCGCATCTTGAAGGCCCGACAGCACTTGCTGTTTCTAAAGAAGATGCAACAGCTCCGGCCAGAGTATTAGCTGAGTTCGCAAAGAAAGCTGACAAGCTTGAATTAAAAGGCGGCGTTGTAGAGGGAACATACTACGATGCAGCAGGTATCGGCGTGATCGCAAGCATCCCGTCCAGAGATGTCCTTCTTGGAAGACTTCTTGGAAGCATGCAGTCCCCGATCGCAAACTTCGCACGCGTTCTCAACCAGATCGCAGAGAAGAACGGCGAAGGCGCAGAAGCTCCGGCAGAGGCTTAATCCTCATCCCGGTCCTGCAGGCGGAAACACGCATCGCGTGATCCCGTCAAAGGCAGCATAGATGCTGTATAAAAGTTGTGAAAAACAAACGTGAAATATAAATTATTATGGAGGTAAATTATAATGGCAAAGTTAACAACCGCTGAGTTTATCGAAGCTATCAAGGAATTATCCGTATTAGAGTTAAACGAATTAGTAAAGGCTTGTGAGGAAGAGTTCGGTGTATCCGCAGCAGCAGGCGTAGTAGTTGCAGCAGCAGGCGCTGGCGCAGCAGCAGAGGAAGAGAAGACTGAGTTCGACGTTGAGCTTACAGAAGTAGGCCCGAACAAGGTTAAAGTTATCAAAGTTGTTCGTGAAGTAACAGGTCTTGGCCTCAAGGAAGCTAAGGACGTTGTAGACGGCGCTCCGAAGGTTCTTAAGCAGGGTGCATCCAAAGACGAAGCTAACGACATCAAGACAAAACTTGAGGCTGAAGGCGCTAAGATTACTCTTAAGTAATTTGACGATAAAAGTTCCGGACAGCAGCTATGAGGCAGAATGTGCTTGCACATTGTGACTCAGAGATATTGGACGGATTAACCGCATGAGCAAGAGATCCGCAGGAAGGTGACTTCCTGCGGATTTTTTTGTTTAGCAGGAAGTCACCTTCCTGCTAAACAAAAAGGCACCGCGTATCTAAGCTGCGCACCCGTGTGAAGATGAAGGTTGTCGCAAGAATGTAAAAACTCTGTAAGATTCTGTATTGTAAGCAATTTGACGGTGGAAAGACCGGCGCTTATGTGTTAAAATGGATAGCATGAAAATGGCAATACCTGCCCATTATACAGGATCGGGCGGGTGAAAAGGAGAAAGAATGATTCAGGAATTAGTAAAGAGATATCCGGTCCTGGATGCCGTAAAGGACCAGATCGAAGAGGCATACAAGATCTTAGAGACATGCTATGAGAACGGCGGAAAACTTCTGATCGCAGGAAACGGCGGAAGTGCCGCAGATTCTGACCATATCGTCGGTGAGCTGATGAAAGGCTTCGTAAAACGCCGCCCGGTATCTGCGGAACTCGCAGAGGCTTTAAAACAGGCAGACCCGGAACGCGGAGCGGAACTCGCGAAGAAACTCCAGGGCGGACTTCCGGCCATCGCGCTCACAAACCATGCAGCGCTTTCCTCCGCATTCGCAAATGATGTGGACGGGATGCTTTCCTATGCCCAGCAGATAAACGGCTATGGAAAAGCAGGGGATGTGTTCCTCGGGATCAGTACCTCCGGAAACGCGGAAAATGTGATGTATGCCGCAGTGACTGCAAAGGCGAAGGGAATGAAAGTGATCGGACTCACAGGAAAGACCGGCGGAAAACTTGCAAAGATCGCAGATGTCGCGATCATCGTACCGGAGCAGGAGACTTACAAGATCCAGGAACTCCACCTTCCGATCTACCATGCGCTCTGCCTGATGCTGGAAGACAGATTTTATGCGGAATAGTACCGATATGATAATACGTATCTGCGTAATGTTGAAAAATCCTATGAATGCCTGCGGACGATATCCGGATGTGCGAATGGGCAGACAGCAGGAATCATGCCGGAGAAGAACCGCAACCGGGGGGGAATTATGAAGAGACGGGAATGGGCCTCGTTAATTATTCTGGCGCTGGCGGCGGTGCCCGCGCTCTTAGTTGCGATCGGACAGGTTTATGTGACAGGAGTGGATGGGATCCGGCTTAGAAGACCGGAGACGATCGAACTTCTGGCAGAGATCATTGTGCTGTTTTTCCTATATCTGTTCGCGATATGGAAAATCGATCGAAACCGGCTCAGAGCAGGAGCAGCTCTCCTGATCACAGCCGGATTCCTCTGGATCCATCAGGCGTTCACGGCGATGTTCCTGTCCGGCGCCTATGTTCTGGTCCTTTTGATGCTCGGCGCGCGCCTTCGCAGAGGGATGGACAGAAATCATGTCTGGAGAGAGTACCATGTGATCACCGGACTTGCGGATTTCCTTCTGGGAAGCGGATGTATGATCTTTTTATTCTGTATAGGATCCCTGCTTTTCGGGTGCGGGATCCGGAGCTTCCGTTTACTTACGGTGATCATTGCCGGATTTCTGATCGGTTTCCGGTTTATGGAATTAAGGACGGCAGGAGATGACGGAAAGCCGTGGAGACAGATCCCGAAGGAGACGAAGATCTCTCTGGAAATGTCCGCCTGCATCGCGATCATTCTTGCGATGGTCCTCCTGCAGGCCGGAAGAATGAACATCTGCGCCGATTACGACTCGCTCCATTATGGCCTGCGGAGTGAGTATGTCCTGGATAACGGCGGCGGGATTTATGAAAATCTCGGAATGGTCAACGTGGTATACACGTACTCGAAGGGCCTGGAGACACTGCTTTTACCGATCTCCGGGCTGCCGTCCTACGGCTTTTTCCTGAGTTTCCAGATCTGGATGACGCTTGGGACCCTGATCACCGCGGGTCAGATCGTGGAACTTTTTGTCGGAAGAAAGCATGCGGTGGGTTGTATGACGCTGCTCTCCTGCATACCCGGGATCATGAACATGTCCATCACTGCAAAGACAGACTCCATGACGGTATTTATGCAGCTTGTCATGCTTTTGTTTCTGCTTCTCTATATCAGGAGAAAGAAGGGCGCCTACCTGGTGCTGGCGGTGGATGCCTACCTGATGACTCTCGTGTTAAAGCCGACGGCGCTTGTATTTTCCACAGCGGCGGCAGGAACCGCCGGACTTTACATCCTGCTCACAAAACAGCTGAGATTTAAGTTCCGCGGAAGTTTCCTTCCATCCCTTGGCTTTATGATCCCGATGTGGCTTCTCATTTGGTACCGGACATGGCTGCACACGGGACTTCCGCTGACATCCGTGTTCAACTCGATCTGGGCGGCCCTCGGCTTTACCGTGCGGTATCCGTACCGGTTTGAGAGTCTGCCGTCAAACGGCGGGGCACTGATCTCCCTGGCGGGGCTCAAGCACATTTTAAAGAGGATTTACGGCGTTCTCATGGCCCCGGTGGGCGAAGATATGGCGCATGTGCGGATCGCCTGGGGATCGCCGCTGCTCCTGATCTTTCTTCTGATGGTCTGTCTGCCGGTGCTGGCGGATGTGAAGAGATCGGGACGGAAAGAAAAAAGCTCCCTGATCTGCCTGGCGCTGGTCTTTGTGACGAATGGGATCGTGAGTCTCGCGGCGCTTTATCTTTTATGGCAGGTGGATGGAAACTATTTCCTGCTCCTCTATGCACTTTCAGCGATCCTGGCGGTGATCACAGCAGGAAAATTAAAGAGCGGTTTCCTCCGCGGAACGATCTGCAGGATGCTGGTCCCGTTCCTTCTTTTTAATGTGACGATCACAGCCGTGAGCAACTGGGGGGGAACGCTGGGACTGACACCGGTGAAAATCTTCTATAAAGGATATTATGATCATATGGAAGAATCCCATGAACTGCTCGTCTCATACGGAAATGAGAAGATCTGGGACGTGCTGGCGGAAAATCCGAGAAACCGCGTCGTCGTATTCGGGGAACAGCCGGAGATGCTGCGCTTCCCGTGCAGCACCCAGAGCTATACGGACATCGAGGGAAGCGGCGGAAACTTCAATCTGTCATCCAGCCCGGAGGCACTGGCAGAGTTCTTTACATTCGCGGGAGTGGATCATATCTATCTCGGAAGCGGATACTTAAAGCCCGGAACGGACGGATTCCGAAATGTGACAGGGCTTTTAAAACAGGGGTATCTCTCAGACCTCCTGTATGAAAATGGAAACGGGCTTGCAGTATTCTCACCAGAACCGAGAGAACTCTCCGCGGAGGAGAGCGAGGCGCTTCTGGCGGAGTTTACCGAAAAATACTGGCCCGGAGAACAGCAGTAAGGGGATAAGACATGAATTTACAGGAGAAAACCTCAGAGGTGTGGAAGAGGTGGAGCCCGGAGCTTCTGATCTTTGCGCTCCTTCTGGGATTTGGATTTTGGATCAATCGTGGAGTGGAATTAAAGGGACTTTATATGGATGATCTGTACCTCTGGTCCTGTTATGGGGACCAGTCGTTTACAGAGTATGTATTCCCGATGGGCAGCAGCCGGTTCCGCTTCCTGTTTTACCTGGCATCCTGGCTGGAACTTTTCTTTATCGGGGGACATGTGGAATGGATGGTTCCGTTCAACATCATCCTGAACGCGGGGATCGCGTACAGCATTTATCGGATGGCAGTGTCATTCAGTGATGGGAGAAAGATCTTAAGCTTTGCAGCCGGCATTCTCTACCTGTCTTCGAGAATGGCATATTATCAGATCGGACAGTTCTACGGTCTGATGGAAAGCCTGGCACTCTGGGCGGCGCTCGGGATGCTGTGGTTTCTGTACCGGTACGTGAATGAGAAAAAAGCGGGGGCGTTTCTCGTAGCCAACGTTCTGTACTTTGTGGTCAGCTTCATTCACGAGCGGTATATGGTGCTCCTGCTGCTTCTTCTCTTAACGGTGCTCCTTGGCTTTGGAAAAGGTCTGGGAACGGAAAATGCGGCCGCGGAACCGGAGAAAAAAAGCGAACCGGAGCGCGCGGCAGAGCCGGGACGCAGCCGTGGAAGAGGACAGAGCCGCGGAGCACAGAGTAAGAAAGATGCAGCAGCCCGCGCGGAAGCAGCAGACACAGAAAGCAGTTTCCGCCTGCCAGGGATCCTGCTCATCTTGCTCCCGATCGTGGTATTTGGAGTGATCCAGATGATCCGTCTCCGCACGATCGGAACGCTGTCACCGGCAGGAACCGGCGGAACGGATGTGGCAGATACCTTCCAGCTCACGGATGCGATCAACCAGGCGATCAGCCAGGTGGGATTTGTGTTCGGAAGAAACTCCGGACCGGATTATCTCTGCATTGAGCCGTTTGTGGACAGCCCGGACGGGATCCGGAACCTGATCCTGGCAGCGGAAGCCGTTCTCGGAGCCGGTGTGCTGGCGGCCGTTCTCGGTATGGTGAGAGATCGGGAAGAGATTGTCTGTCATTTAAAGAACACGATCCTGTTTCTTGGATTTATCGCGCTCTGCATCGGCAGCTCCAGCGTGACGATCCGTGTCGAGATGCGTTGGGTCTATGTGGCCTATGCAGCGGCGCTCCTGTTCTTTGCTTATCTGTCCCGTGTGATGGGAAAAGCGGGGATCCTGGTACTTTTATACGGCTGTCTGATCTTCCCGGTTGAGACATATTACCGGGACAACTGGGATAACATGTATTTATGGGCACCGCAGAGCCAGTACAATTCTCTGGCGGAAAAGACATACGGAACATACGGGGACGATATCTTCGACAAAGAGATCTATATCATCGGAAAAGATTTCGAGATCAGTGATTTTAATGCAGAAACATTCCTGAAAGTATACGCAAAAGGAAAAACAAAGGTTCCGAAACTTCAGTTTATCGACAGCGATATGGACCTCAAGGAGATCACGGACAATATGGTGATCCTGTGTGAGGACCCGGAGCACAATGCGTACAACGATGTGACGGAGATCGTGAAGCGGCAGCGATTCGACACGCCGTTCGGAAGCTATGCGGACGGGTGGATCGATGAGAACGCAAAGATCGTTCTGACAAACGGGGAGAGCAGCAAGCTGACCTTGAAATGCTATTACCCCGGCAAACTTACAGGCGGCGAGACCTGTAAGATCAAGGTGAACGGACGGCAGATGGATGACCTTGTATTTACGGACAATACGATGTACTACGAAATCCCAGCCGCACCGTATCAGAGATTTACGCTGGAGTTTTCGTGCAACTTTTATGTGAAAGGTGCGCGGGAACACCGCGGGGAAGAAAATCTGGCAATGGTCGTGAAGGTAGTCGACCAGTAAGCAGCCGCGGCAGCAGCTGCGCGATATCCGAGGGAACCGCTTATCTGAAGGTTTCACGAAAAAAGTGCAGCGGCTGCCGGACATGATGATGCATGGCTGTTACGGAGAAAAAAGGAGAATCAGAAAATGAATGGACAGCAGTTGGCTCCCATGACCGTGGGATTTGCCATTGCAGTGGTCCTGATCCTCGTGATCGGATTTTTCCGGAGAAAGAGGAACATGATCGCCCATCTTGCTCCCGTAAAGCGGGAATTAAAGAAGGAAAAGCAATGGCTGCGGCGCGGGGAGTATAATGCGGCAATGGTAAAAGGCCGCCAGAATCTGGAATTGTTCTTAAAGCTTGTGGCAGAGTTTAACGGGATCGAGCTTGATAATTCCGCCCAGGCGATGGCGAATGCCCGGAGCAGTTCAGATGGAAGAGGACAGCGCGAGACTTACCGGATGAACGGAAGAAAGCGCCAGAGAGTCATGACATTCCAGCAATTTGGATGGTGGCTCGATGAGAACGGGTATCTGGACCGTGTCGGAAAGTGGGAATTAAATGAGATCCGCGTGATCGGAAACAAAGCGGTACATGAAAATTATGTTTCCAAGGAAGATGCCTGGAATCAGTATAACTACATGGAAGATCTTCTGCGGATCGTTGCGGACCGCCATGCGAACCGTCATAAAAAACGGGGGCCGGAGATCAAAAAGAGCCAGACAGGACATTATGGGACAAATGTGAGAAAAACATACGGAGCGCAGACGAAAGCACGCGGTCAGAATCAGTCACAGGGACGTGGACAGTCAAAAGGACATAGCCAGAATCAGACTGGACGAAGCCAGTCAAAGAACGGTGGACAGGGAAGGCCGGAACGAGATCAGGCGAAGAGCGGCGAAGGAAAACATGAGCACGTTCAGACGAAAAGCAACCGTCAGGGACAGGCTCAGAGACGCGAAAACGGAAAGCAGTCCAACACAAAGCAGTCCGCCGCTAAGAATGGACAGAATATCAGAACGGGTGGAAATGCAGACCGGGATGCGAAGGAAAATAGAAAAGCGGCAGATCAGCCGATGTCGAAAAAGGTTCCGGAAGAGCGGAAGGTAAAAAATCCACAGAAGAAAGAATCGCAAGTCGAAGCGAACAAACTTCAGCAGAGCAGGATTGTGAAGACCGAAGCGAACAAGCCTCAGCCAGGCAAAGAAGTGAAACCGGAAACAAATAAACATCAGCAGAATGAGAAAGCTGAGGCTGCTGTGAGTATCAAAGTACAGACAGCTGGAAAGTCAGAAGAGAGAAAGCCGCGATCCATCGTGACAGTGCAGCCGGTACAGCCGGTGACCCCAGCGGAAAAGACTGCAGGAAAACCGCTTCCGTTGATGCCGTTGGAGAAAAAAACAGAGGATGTACAGCAGGAGAAGTTAAGCTCTTCCGCAAAGAGACGCCAGAGAAGAAAGCGGGCACAGGCGGCAAGAGAGGCAGCCGGGACGTCTGGAATGAATCGTGAGTCCCGTGAGACTGTAGCACCGCAGACAAAGCCTGTCAGACCGGCAGAATCCCGCCCGGCTCGTCAGGAAGGGAACAGGACAGAACGCAGACCCCGTCAGGCCGCACCGGCGACATCCATGAGGATCGTGACACTCAGCCAGCCGGTGAGCGGACGTACAGCAGCTGATCAGATCAGGAACGAAAGTACAAGATCAGCAGTATCAAAAGCAGATAAACAACCGCAGACGGAAACACAGAAGACACAGAGTGAGAACACGGCGAAACAGGCGGCAAGACGCCGCAGAGCGAGAAGAAGACCGGCAGCGAAGACCGCAGCAGGCGGAGGAGATCATGAAGAATAAGAAAAGTTATATCTACATCGGACTTCCGATCCTTGGGATCCTCTTTTATCTGGCATATTTAAAACGCTCCGCCATCGACATGGTGTATTCCGACTATATCCGGCTGATCAATTCCTATCTGCCGGACGTCTGGAATCCGGATAAGTTCTTTGTTGCGGATCTTCTCACGAGAATTCCGGTAAACTTTTTAGAACGCGGTCTGAATGTGATGATCTTCGGCTACAGCGTTACCGTGGACCGCGTGATGGGCGTTCTCGGATTCGGGCTTTCCGCACTGGTGATCGGCTGGTACAGCAGGAAAAAAGAACTCTGTCCGGTCTGGTATGCGGCTATGATGATCGTCATGTTCAGTCTGAATAAATGGGAGATGCTGTACAACGGAACCGGATGGGCGCATTTCCTGGCATTTGGATTGTTCTTCTGGAATTATGCGCTGCTTGACCGGGTATATGAAAAAGGCTTCAGGAATGCAAAGCGGTCGGAGCTGGTATTGCTCTTTGTGCTGCCTTTCGTGATCACGATCGGGGCAGCAGGTCCGTACTGCGCGATCTATACGGTGACGATCGTACTCGCATATCTTTTTATCTATGTGCGGGATGTCGTGTGTTTAAGACAGACCGGCAAACAGTCAGATCAGAAGAACAGAGCAGAAACAGGAAATGAAGCAAGTTGGAAAAAAGATAACGGAATCATCGCTGTAATATCTCCGAAACGTTCCGGGATCGGAACGGCCCGCATGATCGCCCTGATCGCGGCAGCAGTCATCCCGTTCCTCATCTATCTCTGGAGCAATTCCCAGGCGGTGTATGAGTATTCGGGTGCGGTGAATGTGCCGCTCTTTACGGCTTTCCGACAGGATCCGAAATTTTTTATTAAATTTCTGCTTAAGTCTTTTGCTTCCATGGTTTTTGGAGTAGAATTGATTGACAGGAACTTTGCGGGAATTCCGGGGAAAGTATGGTGTGCGGTCGGTGTGATCGTACTGGTTTCGTACTTCTTCGCACTGTGGATGAATTTTTATTACCGGATCGAGGAAAAGACGATCCTGCCGCTGATGCTTTTGGCGGGCGGCGGCATGAACCATCTGATGGTGCTCGTGAGCAGATATATCTTTATGCCGAACGATAAATATGGAATGAGCTCCAGATACGCATTGCAGTACCAGATCGGTATCATCGGGATCTTCCTGACGTTTGCCCTGGCGGCAAAGTGCGGATTTTGCAGGAAAAAAGCCACACTGGCCATGCCTGTAAAGACTGTATCTATCGCTCTCGCAGCCATGTTCCTCATTGGAAACGTGATGACGACGACTGAGGAGTTCCGCTTCGGAAAATACCGGAAAGAACATAACCGGGATGAAGTAAAACAGATCTTATTAAATTTTGAAAATGAGTCAGACAACACACTGGAGGATGCGCTGGAATATCACAAACCGGGATGCCGGTCAGCGCTTACGATCCTGAAAGAAAACGGTTGGAATATATGGAGGTAGACCTATGAAAGTAGTTATCCTGGCAGGAGGATTCGGAACAAGGATCAGCGAGGAGAGCCATTTAAAACCAAAGCCAATGATCGAGATCGGTGAGAAGCCGATCCTCTGGCATATCATGAAATATTACTCCCAGTTCGGATACAATGAGTTTATCATCTGCCTGGGATATAAGCAGTATGTGGTAAAGGAATTCTTTGCAGACTATTTCCTTCACACATCCGACGTGACCTTCGATCTCGCAAACAACAGCATGAAGGTCCACAACAATTACTCCGAGCCCTGGAAGGTGACCCTGATCGATACAGGATTAAATACCATGACCGGCGGACGTGTAAAGCGCATCAGAGACTATGTCGGAAATGAGCCGTTCATGCTGACCTACGGTGACGGCCTTGCGAATATCGACCTGAAAGCGCTCGAAGAGTTCCACAGAAGCCACGGAAAGATCGCAACGATCACAGCCGTCAATATCGGACAGCGTTTCGGCGTCCTTGACCTCGAGGAGAACGGAAAGATCAATTCCTTCCGCGAGAAGAATGATGACGACGGAAGTCTGATCAACGGCGGATACATGGTCATGAACCCGGGCGTATTCGACTACATCGAGGGCGATTCCACCGTATTCGAGCAGGAACCGTTAAGAAATCTTGCAAAGGACGGCGAGCTTATGGCATACCGTCATGAGGGATTCTGGAAGTGCATGGATACCCAGCGTGAGAAACAGCAGTTAGAGGCGATGTGGCAGTCCGGAAACGCGCCCTGGAAGATCTGGGAATAAGGAAATAAAGATCCGTAATTGGAGAAGATGAGATGAACTTAAAAGAAGTTTTTGACTTTTATAAAGGAAAAAATGTCCTGGTGACGGGACACACCGGTTTTAAGGGAACATGGCTTTCCAGGATCCTGGTAAATGCCGGAGCAAACGTCACAGGATATTCTTTAAATCCGCCGACAGATCCGGCGTTATTTGACATGGCCGGTCTTGATGGAAAGATGAATTCCGTCATCGGGGACATCCGGGACCTCGTCCATTTAAAACAGGTATTTGAGGAGACAAAGCCGGAGATCGTCCTGCATCTGGCTGCACAGCCGATCGTAAGGGATTCCTACAAGGATCCGGTCTACACCTATGAGACGAATGTCATGGGCACTGTCAATATTTTAGAGTGCGTCCGCCTGAACCCGTGTGTAAAGTCATTCCTGAACGTGACGACGGATAAGGTGTATGAGAACAGGGAGTGGGAGTACGGCTACCGCGAGGTGGACCGCCTGGACGGCTATGATCCGTATTCCAACAGCAAATCGTGCTCCGAGCTTGTGACACACAGCTATAAAAAGTCCTTCTTTGCGGACGGACACTGTGCGATCTCGACCTGCCGTGCCGGAAACGTGATCGGCGGAGGAGACTTTGCGAATGACCGGATCGTTCCGGACTGTGTCCGCGCAGCGATGGCGAAGAAGCCGATCATCGTCCGCAATCCGCATTCCACCCGCCCGTATCAGCATGTTTTAGAGCCGTTAGCGGCATATCTGATGGTCGCAAAGGCACAGTATGAGGACGGGAAATATGCCGGTTACTACAACGTGGGACCGGATGACAAGGACTGTGTGACGACCGGTGAGCTTGTGGACATGTTCTGCAATGCCTGGGGAAACGGACTTTCCTGGGAGAATAAGAGCGACGGAGGTCCCCATGAGGCGAACTTCTTAAAGCTCGACTGTTCGAAGTTAAAGACTACATTCGGCTGGCACCCGCGTTACGGCGTGAAGGAAGCGATCGGACTCACGGTGGAGTGGTGCCAGGAGTATGAGAAGAACGGCGATGTTGTCGCTGTGATGGACAGACAGATCGCGGAGATGTTTCAGTAGAGGAATAGACAGGAAAGGAAAAATTATGTTTGAGAATAAGACAGAAGCAGAGGCAAGAAAAGAGATCCTTGACCTCGTAGCTGAATATGCCGATAAATTCCATAACCAGAAAAAGGAGTTCCATGAGGGAGACCGCATCCCGTATGCGTCCCGCGTGTACGACAGCAAAGAGATGGTAAACCTTGTGGACAGTTCCCTGGAGTTCTGGCTCACATCCGGACGCTACACGGATGAGTTCGAGAAGAAGCTTGCGGAGTACCTCCATGTGCGCTACTGTGCTCTTGTAAACTCTGGCTCTTCCGCAAACCTGGTAGCATTCATGACCCTGACCTCCCCGCTGCTCGGCGACCGCCGCATAAAGCGCGGAGACGAGATCATCACTGTTGCGGCAGGTTTCCCGACGACCGTTACCCCGGCGATCCAGTACGGCGCTGTTCCGGTCTTCGTTGACGTGACGATCCCGCAGTACAACATCGATGTTACAAAGCTCGAGGAAGCACTTTCCGAGAAGACAAAGGCAGTCATGATTGCCCATACACTCGGAAATCCGTTCGACCTTGCGGCAGTCAAAGCGTTCTGCGAGAAGCACAACTTATGGCTCATCGAGGACAACTGTGATGCACTGGGATCCAGATATACGATCAACGGCGAGGAGAAATTCACCGGAACAGTCGGCGATATCGGAACTTCCAGCTTCTACCCGCCGCACCACATGACGATGGGCGAGGGAGGAGCTGTCTATACGGACAACCCGCTGTTAAATAAGATCATCCGCTCTTTCCGCGACTGGGGCCGCGACTGCGTCTGCCCGTCCGGACATGACAATATGTGCGGACATCGTTTCGACAGACAGTACGGAGAACTTCCGCTCGGCTATGACCATAAATATGTATACTCCCATTTCGGCTATAACCTGAAAGCGACAGACCTTCAGGCAGCGATCGGCTGCGCGCAGATCGAGAAATTCCCGACCTTCGTGGAGCGCAGAAGACACAACTTTGACCGTCTGAGAGCCGCTCTTGCGGAGACGGAAGACCGCCTGATCCTCCCGGTTCCGGCAGAGAACTCCAGACCGAGCTGGTTTGGTTTCCTGATCACATGCAAGAAGGGAACAGACCGGAATAAACTCGTCCAGTACATCGAGAGCAAAGGCATCCAAACGAGAATGCTGTTCGCCGGAAACCTGATCAAACATCCGTGCTTCGATGAAATGAGAGCGGAGAAAAAGGGCTACCGAGTTGTCGGCACACTCGAAAATACCGACCGGATCATGAGCGATACCTTCTGGGTAGGCGTTTATCCGGGAATGACAGACGAAAAGATCGACTATATGGCGAAAGTGATCAAAGAGGGGCTGTTACAGTGAGTGAAGAAAAATCCTTTGACCTGACGAAAGTCCATGAGGTCAATTTAAAACTTTTAAAGGAGATCGACCGGATCTGCAGAAAGTATAAGATCAAATATGCCCTGGACTCCGGTACACTCCTTGGCGCAGTCCGCCACGGCGGATTTATCCCGTGGGATGACGATGTGGATGTCATGTTCACGAGAAAGAACTATGAGATGTTCGCGAAGGTCGTAAGGCGGGAACTGCCGGAGGACATGTCCTTCGTGGAGCCGAATGAATACCATGGAGGAAAGGCATTCTACGACTTTATCTCCCGAGTGACGTACAACAAGAGCCAGAAATTCGAGGACTCCGGAAAGATGGAGTTTTATGACGACAAGATCAGTCGCCTGAATGTGGATTTGTTCATCGTGGACGGACTCCCGGCAGGAAAGCTCGCAAAGAAGCTCACAAAGCTCTCCCACTGCATTCTCTACGGATTCGCCCTGGGACACCGCTATGAGATCGATTACAGCGACTATAAGGGCGTTATGAAGCTCTTTGTGGCGGTCCTTGCCAATATCGGAAAGCTGATCCCATTCCCGGTGATCTGGAAGCTCTGGAATGCTCTGTGCCGCTTTGACAGCAGAAAAGAGCGCCCGCTGTATTTCTACACGGGCTATGCGCCAAACTGGTTCTATGTAGAAATGAAGCGCGAGTGGGACGACGAGGTTGTCGAGATGCCGTTTGAGGACACGAAGTTCTATGTGCCGTCCGGCTGGGACGAACTTCTGACACAGCTCTACGGCGATTACATGAAACTTCCGCCGAAGGAAAAACAGATTCCGGAACATTCCGATATGGAGATCAAGATTTATGACTAAACTGCTTTCGGTCGTTGTATCGGTATACAACGAGGAGCTGGCGCTTCGTGAATTTTACGCGGAGACGGGGAAGATCTTAAAAACGCTGCCGGCGGACTGGGACTACGAGTTCCTGTTCGTGAACGACGGCAGCAGGGATCAGTCCCTTTCGATCCTCCGGGAGTTCGCGGCGTCGGACGAAAAAGTGAAGATCGTCAACTTTTCCAGGAACTTCGGGCATGAGGCAGCAATGATCGCGGGACTGGACTATGCGGGCGGTGACGGTATCGTCTGCATGGACGCGGACCTGCAGCATCCGCCGGAATGCCTGCCGGAGATCGTGGAAAAGTTTGATGAGGGATACGAAGTGATCAGCATGGTGCGCACGAAAAATAAGACGGCGGGTTTTGTAAAGAACTTTACATCCGCAGCGTTCTACAAGCTGATCAACCACCTCTCAGACGTGAAGTTTGAGGCCAATGCCTCAGACTTTTTCGCAGTGAGCAAAAATGCGGCGGAGGTCCTCCGGAACAACTACCGGGAGAAGGTCCGCTTCCTGCGCGGCTATGTGCAGAGCATCGGATTCGAGAAGACGACGATCGAGTACGAGGCGAGACCGCGGTTTGCGGGGGAGAGCAAGTACAGCATCAAAAGTCTGTTTAAATTTTCCATCAACACGATCCTCTGCTTTTCGGACCTGCCGTTAAAACTCGGGATCTATTCCGGTGTGATCACGGCGCTTTTCGGCCTGATCATGGTGATCTATACGGTCTATACCTGGGAACTGTACGGGGCGCCGAACGGATATGCGACGATCGTTGTCCTGATCTCGTTCATGTTTTCCGTGCTGTTTGTGATCGTCGGGATCATCGGTGAGTATATCGCGATCCTGTTTGCTGAGATCAAGGACCGGCCGGTCTATATCGTGAGAGATACTGCTAATTTCGGGAAAAAACGAAAACAGGATACGGTTGGACAGGACCTTCAGTGAAAAAAGGAGATTTTCTCGGCCTGACAGGCGAAAAAGCCCCGGAAACACTGGAAAAACATTACAAAATCATGAATAATTTGTGTAAATTTGAGAAAAGGACTTCAAAAATAAAAAGGAATCGTATATAATACGTGAGTATGCCGATTTCCCGGGGGATTCTGTACAGCAGGATGAGAGACCCCGTTGAATTCAGAGGAGGAATTTTATTATGAAATTATTAAAGAGAATGGCTGTGCTGTCTTTAGTAGTTCTTGCCCTTGGCGGATGTACAAAGAGCAGCATTTCAACAGATGCACCGGTGTCCGGAAGTGAAGAGATCGATCCGGCAAAGACAGAGGCAGATGACGACGATGAGACACTGCCGAGAGACCAGAATTTCCTTGTAGAGGACGAGACAGTCGAGACAACAATGTACGACTGGGAGCAGGCACAGAGCGAGTGCGACGGACTGTTCAACGATACAACTGCATTCCCGCAGTCTGTAAAGATGGAGTTCACTTATGATGAGTCCGCTTTAAATATCGGTCTCACATGGACAGTTAAGAACGATACAACAAACGATGACGCGATGGATTACGCCGTAACTATGGTAAAACAGTTCAACGACATCATCGCAGCACAGAGCATGGATCTCGAGAACTCCAGCGCTGATTCCTTCGGAACACTCTGGAACCAGTTCTCCCTTGACGTGAAAGTCGTTACTGAGGGAGGAAAGACACTCGTAGATAAGAGCTACAAAGCCGGCGAGAAGATCGACCTCAAGAGCAGTGAGTCCGCAGCAGCAGGTCCGGAGGACGTTGCCGATGATTCACCGAAGAAGCTTGATGAGACAAAGGCTGCAAAATAATTGACCAAATAATTGAAATAATTACGAAAAGGTAATCAATTTAGAATCAGAAGACGGCGGAATGTTTTCTCACAAAGTCGGGGAAAACATTCTGCCGTTTTTTATTTACACGAACAACGCGCCAAGGTCCGCGCTTGCGCGAGACTTTGGCGACTGTCGCGATAACAAGGGGAAATTCGCGAAGCGTGTTTTCGCTTGTTTAAGACATGAAAAAATGACAAAGCGCCGCAGTTCTCATCATGGAAACAGATACGGCGCTTTTGGTGTGTTTGTACATTTATTTTGCACACTGCTTTACAAAATACTCGAACATCGGAAGAGAGTCCACGCACTCCTTCGGGTTCGTGACCGGACCGGTCATGCGCTCCGGATGCCACTGTACGGACCAGATCGGAAGAGATTCATGCTGGATCGCTTCTGTGAAGGTGTGACCGTTGGATTCGCCCCATGCGATCGCCTGGAAGCCGTCGCCGAGTTTGTCGAGTGCCTGGTGGTGGTAGCTGTTTACTTCCATGGACTCTCCGTAGAGGTTTCCGAGAATGGAATCACTCTTGATGCGCACCGGATGGCAGACTCCCTTGGAGTGGTCGCCGCCGAGCTGAGTCGGGATATCCTGGGTGAGTGTGCCGCCGAAGTATACGTTTAAGATCTGGATTCCACGGCAGATGCCCCAGATTGGTTTTTTGCGGTCCACGAACGCTTTGATGATCTTGTATTCGAGGTCATCGCGCTGCGGATCTGTGATAACGAAGTCAAACATTTTCTCCTGGCCATAGAGCTTTGGCTCAACGTCCTTGCCGCCGCTTAAGAGAAGACCATCAGCAAGATCCGCATACTCCTCAGCGCAGTCATTGTTGACAGCGAGGATCGGGATACCGCCTGCGCGGCGGATATTCTCCGCATAGTTCTGGTTTAATGCCCATGTCGGTGTTCCGTTGGCTGCTGCACCGGTTCCACCGGTCAGTAAGATCAATGGTTTCATAATCTAACTCTCCTTTTTTCGTATTGCCCGCCTGCCTGCCCCCTTGCAATGAAGATTTCCGGGAATATCCGGCTGTTTCATATACAGACAGGTCGGAAATTTGCTCTCCCGCAGTTGTAAAAAGTTCTGACAGTCGCGAGAAATATGATATCCGGGTCAAAGAAGTCTGGTCCCGGTATCATGAGTATATGATAATTCTGCCGGTTTGGACAGAGATCATCCGCATGTATCATAAAAATTCATATCATCACGTCCGCTCAGAGCCGCCGTGGGTATTTCGGATTATCCGACGTCGAGTCCGCTGTGGTACGAATAGTTTCCGAGCTCCGCGAGGAGCGCAGATATATCCGGCGGTCCGGCGGGGACATTCGCGATCAGGAATGCATTCAGGTAGTAGTAGACCGCATTGCATTTCTTTAAGGTCTGCTGGTACAGATCCGGGAAAGACGCCGTGGAGGCGATGGAGTGATCCCATGGATTCGTCCAGACTTCATGATCCAGGTTCAGGATCTCATGGACTTTTGCGGAGAGCTTATCGGTCACCAGCTTTTTGGATGCGATCGGATGCTTTAAAAAGATGGATTCCACGGATCCGATCAGATGCGTCTTGTGACCCGCGGGATCGGACAGGATCCGGCTTCCGAAGCGGATCGCAAAGATGGACCGGGCGACCATTCCCTCCGTCACCTGAAAATTGTTCTTTTCTGTGATCTGGTAGTAGGTGCGGTTGATGCACCTGCTCAGGTATCTTGAGACAAACTGGCTTTCCTGTGTGTTCAGACAGAGAGAAGCGGCCTGATTGAATTCAGACGGCTTTTTGTGTTTGAACTTCCACAACAGGATCGCGTCGATATCATTCTCGAGCGCGGCATGGAGTCCATGACATTCGGACTTTTTCTTATCGGTCCGGAACTGGATCCTTCCGTAGACGAACGGGTGACAGATCGAATCGGCGATATAGTGGCACATGAACCCGGCGAGAAACGCCGCTGCCTCCTCTTTCTGCTGTCTTGAGCGGATCTCAGAGAGTTCAAGAAGACTGTTCTTAAAAAAGTCGTTCACCTGATACTCGTGCATATGGGAGCCGACATTGCGGTAGTCTCTGTGACGGAGGATCGGGACATTATAGAAAAAGATATCCGGTCCCTGGAGTCCAAGCTGGTACAGCCAGCGGTATTTGGATATCACATGTTTTAAATAATTGTTCGGGAGGTCATTGTAGGCTTTCACACCGAACAGATAGTGGGTCGTAAATCCCGGCACAGGGATCATCTCCTTTGAAAGAAAATGCCAAGGTCTCACGCCAGCGCGGACTTTGGCTCGTTGCCTGTGTATAAATGCTGCCAACGGCAGACACTACAGTTATTATAGCATACCTGTGTGAAAATGGGAATAAAACGTAGAGAGAAACTGAGAATGGCGTGTGATGGGAATGGGAGCAGGGAAACGTCATATCGTAGGAGACGGAGCTTTGAGATGAACATGATCGGGAAAATTCATGGGATCGTCTGGGGACCGTGGACGCCGGTCCTGTTTTTGATGGTGGGCTTTGTATACAGTGTGCGGATCCGGTTCTTTCAGATTAGGAAGATCCCGGACTGGTGGAATGCGACGATCGGGAATCTTTTGCATGACAGGAGTGAGCACAGGGGATCATTCCGGTCGGCGTGTACGGCGCTGGCGGCCACGATCGGGACCGGGAATATCACAGGAGTCGCGGCGGCTGTGATCGCGGGCGGGCCTGGCGCTGTGTTCTGGATGTGGGTCTCCGCGTTCCTTGGAATGGCGACAGCCTACGGGGAGACAGTCCTGGGGATCCGGTACCGGGAAAAAGGTCGGGACGGCGGCTGGAGCGCGGGGCCGATGATGTATCTGGAAAAACGGCTGGGATGTTTATGGGCGGCAGTTCTGTACGGATCGTTCTGCATTCCGGCGGCATTCGGGATGGGCAGCATGGTGCAGGCCAACGCGATCGCGGAGACCGTATCCTATGTGTACGGGATCCCGGAGGCGGCGGTGGGCGTGATCGTTGTGACTCTCGCCGGGAGTGTGCTGGCGGGCGGCGGAAAGCGGATCTTTCTCGCGGCGGAGCGGCTTGTCCCATTGTCCGCCGGGATCTACACGGCGGCAGCGCTGGCGGTGATCGTTTTGTATGCAGGACGTATTCCGGGAGTCTTTTTGGCGATCATGGCGGATGCTTTTTCGTTCCGCAGTGCAGTGGGCGGGATCGCGGGGTACGGGATCTCGCAATGTGTCAGCTATGGGATCGCGCGGGGCGTGTTCTCAAATGAAGCCGGACTCGGAAGTCTTGCGGTCTTAAACGGAAGTGCGGAGACGGCGGCGGAGGAGATCCAGGGGCAGTGGGCGATCTTTGAGGTGTTTTTTGATACGATCGTGAGCTGCACACTGACGGCGCTCGTGATCCTCTGTGTGGCGGGCAGAGGGGCGGCTTCGGAGTCTGGCGCGGAAAACGGGGCGTCGCTCACGAGTCTCTGCTTCTTTACGGCGCTTGGAAGTCCGGGCGGGTATCTGGTGGCAGTCTGTGTGGTCCTGTTTGCATTTTCCACGATCATCGCCTGGTATTATATGGGGCGGCAGGCGGCGGAGTATCTTGGAGGGAAGATATCGGGCAGGATTCCGGCAATTTATACGGCGGGATATCTTCTGGCGGCGTTTCTGGGGTGCCTTGGGGCGATGGAGACGGTGTGGCAGGTGACAGATATCTTTAACGGGCTCATGGCGGTGCCAAATCTGGCGGCGCTGGTTTTGCTTGTTGGGGAGATCGATGCGCCGGGAGAGAAGGAGCGGGATACGGGAAAGCGTGAGACGGCGGAATAAATACCGTGGTCGGCCGTGGGGCACAGCGGGAGGAGATGCTTTGGGTGAAAATAAGGGATTTCAGGTGTTCATATCTTGTTCAAAAAGTTTTCAAATTTCTTTTACACAATTCACACGATTTCTTCATGTTTTATGGATATCATATAACCATAAACAGAAAGACATCTGATACAGATGCTGCTTATAAGATTTTTTTCATAATACTCGAGCTGATAAGTGATTATCAGCTCTCCTCCCTTTTTCAAATAATCATTTTGTAGAAGAAAAGCACTCGGCGGGGTGCTTTTTTTCGTGTGTCGGCAAATCTTGAAAAATCCCGGAAAGTTTTAGTATAATGAAAGCATATTTCGTAAGAAAAACAAGACATCATATGTTCATATAAAGGAGAACGGACCGAATGGAAGAAAAGGTTTATGAATATTTAAAGGCGCTTGTGGCAGTTCCAGGAATTTCTGATACGGATGATGAGAAGATGGCGGCGGAAAGGATCGGGGAGATCTTAAAAGCGCAGTCGTATTTTCAGGTTTATCCGGAGAATTTTGGAGAGATCATGATCCCGGGGGATGCGAAAAAGCGTCCGCTGGTGTATGGACTGGTGCGGGGGAATAAGAGTTCCGGGCGGACGGTCATTTTTACCGGTCATTATGATGTGGTCGGTGTGGAGGACTATGGTCCGTTGAAACCGCTGGCGTTTTCGATGGAGGAGCTGAAGGCGGCGTTTGAAAGGGAGTACAGTGAGCGGATGAGCCGCAGGATGGCGGAGGTCCGGAGTTGTGAAGATGCGGGCGAAATGCACGGGAGAGAGGGCAGCAGTGCTGCAACGCTGCGTGCGGGTTCAGCGCATGATCCGGAGGAGGATTTCTGGAAGGATGTTGTGTCAGGGGAGTGGATCTTCGGGCGCGGTGCGGCGGATATGAAGGGCGGACTGGCGGCAGGTCTTGCAGTTCTTGACGAGATCGGAGAGCAGGTTCTTGACGGGACGGACAGATTGAATGGAAATATCCTGTTTCTGGCTGTGCCGGATGAGGAATCTTATTCGGCCGGTATGAGAGGTGCGGCAGGATTTCTCATGGATCTCAGGGAGCGGGAAGGACTTTCCTATGATCTTCTGATCGATCTTGAGCCGATGAGCCGGGATGAGGAAGGTCAGGAGGTATTTCTCGGATCGGTCGGGAAATGTATGCCGGTGGTCCTTGTACAGGGCAGGACGGCCCATGTGAGCAGATGTTTTGATGGGATCAATGCGGTCGGCGTTCTGGGGCGGATGTTTGAGAAGACGGAGCTCTCAGCGGAGTTTGCCGAGACGTTCGACGGGGAGGTCTGCATGCCGCCCACATGGCTGAATTTCCGTGACAGGAAGCGGGAGTATGATGTGTCAGTCCCGGCCAGGGCCGCCGGATATCTGAACGTTCTGAGCTTTAGGTCGGGGCCGGAGGAGATCATCGAAAAGCTTCGGGAGTGCGGGTATGAAGCATTTTCCGGGTATATCGATAAGATGGAAGAAGAGCGGAAAAAACTGGAAGAGAAGCTGTGCGGAAGGCGAATCCTTAGAACAGAAAATGTTCCAGAAGATATTGAAAGGACAGCAGGCGGACAGGAAAAAAAGCAGGATTTTGAAGTACTCTCTTTTGCGGAACTTGCGGAACGCTGCCGGGAAAAGGATTCTGATGGATTTGAAAGATTTTTCCGGGAACAGAAAACCCAGATGGAGCAGAAGATCCAAAACGGAGAAACAAATTATCCGCAGGCGACGATCGAGCTGATGACCGAAGTTCTGGACTGGTCGGGGATCACGACACCTTTGATGGTACTTGGGTTTGCGCCGCCACTTTATCCTGCCTACCACAGCAACCAGATGGCGGGAAAAGAGGGCGTCGGGAGTTTTCTGTTCCGGAAGATCAAAAAGGTATCGGAAAATGCCGGCTGCCCGGTGAAGAAAGTCCACTATTTTACGGGAATTTCCGATCTGAGCTATTGTGGTGTCTGCGGGGAAATGGATTTTTCCGGTTATGCGTCGGAGACTCCACTGTGGGGAGACGGTTACCGGGTCGATTTCAAGGAGATCGGGAAGTTGAATATCCCGGCGGTCCTCCTTGGCCCATGGGGAAAGGACATCCACAGACGGACAGAGCGCGTGAACCGAAAGAGTCTTCTTGTGGAGCTGCCGGAGATTTTGCTGGAGCTTACTGAGACAGCAGTGTGAACGGATCTGCAGATCAGAAACCTCCTGACTGCAGACTCGTGACAGAAGACCGGTGGAGAAAGACCAGGAAAAATAAAGGATTTGTCTAAAAACTGTAAGAGAAAAGATAAGATACTTCCATAGTTTTCTGCTATACTCCTTCATATAAGATGATACAGGGCAGGGAAGGTGAAACGGAGAGCTCCGGACCCCTGAGTAAGGACCATGTAAATAAAAAGCCGGGAATTTATTCGTCAGGCGGACGTTTGGAGAAGAGGAGGAATCAGTATGAAAAAAAGAATGTTGACAGCGATCGGATTATCAGCCATGATAGCAGTTTCTCTTGCGGGATGCAGTACGAGCGTATCGGTGCCGGATACGGTGAGAGTTGAGAACGTGGGAGACAGCGCGGACGGAAAGATCACGATGGACAGCAGCGAGACCGTGAAGATCGTCCCGGACATGGCAAAGATCGTGTTCGCGGTGACGAGTGAGGCAAAGAAGGCGGATGAGTGCCAGCAGAAGAATACGGAAGCTCTGAACTCTCTGACTGAATATCTGAAAGGACAGGGGATCGACGAAAAATCGATCACGACATCCGGGTACAGCCTGAATCCGCGGTATGACTGGAGTTCCGATACAAGAAAACTCATCGGATATGAGATGCAGACGGAAGTGACTGTCTCCGACGTGACGGTGGAGCAGGTTGGGACGCTGCTTTCTGGCGGAGTCAACGCCGGTGCAAATGAGATCTATTCCGTATCCTACTATTCCAGCGGATATGATGATGCGTATGCGGAAGCGTTAAAGAAAGCGGTCGAGCTGGCGAGAACAAAAGCACAGGCGCTCGCAGAGGCCAGCGGACGGACACTCGGAGATGTGGTCAGCATCGAGGAATATTCGGACAACCAGTACGGCAGATACATAGACGGCGGCGTGAACCTGCAGAAAGAAAGTGTGTCGATGGCAGCAGGAGCAGAGAATGCGGTTGAGGACATGAACGTGATGCCGGGAGAGATGGAAGTTGATGCGAATATCAAGATCGTGTTCTCCATGGTTGATTAAGAAGTAGTGTATTGGTGAGGGTACGCGGTGAGCATCCGATCAGGAGCACTCGGTAATTCAGGAAAGCTTCCGCTAAGCCTTCGTGTGACTGCTAAAGGCCGCGGGCTAAGAGGAACCAGATCCCTGAATTAAGGCGCTCCTGCTCGGAGTCTCACCGCTGCTGTATGGCATAGAGATAAAATGTTGCCATGAAAAATTGTGGACATCCGGGGCCATGCCCTGTATAATATAGGGTAATCGGCAGCCGGAAGATTCCTGGACGGCTGCAGCAAAAAAAGAATGAAGACGCAGCCAGCGGAAGAAGAAAATCTGTTTTCTGAGCCAGCGGTCGTGTCTGAGGAAAAAGGAGAAAGACAATGGCAGAAAAGAAAAATCCGGTCATTACCATCGAAATGACAAACGGCGATATCATCAAAGCTGAGCTTTACCCGGACGTTGCTCCGAATACGGTAAATAACTTTTTAAGTCTTGTAAATAAGGGATTCTATAACGGACTGATCTTCCACCGTGTGATCAAAGGCTTCATGATCCAGGGCGGATGCCCGGACGGCAACGGAATGGGCGGCCCGGGATACTGCATCAAGGGAGAGTTCTCCCACAACGGTTTCCAGAATGATCTGGCACATACCGAGGGCGTTCTCTCTATGGCCCGCGCGATGAACCCGAACTCCGCAGGTTCCCAGTTCTTCATCATGCACAAGGATGCTCCGTACTTAAACGGTGAGTATGCGGCATTCGGTCAGGTTATCGACGGTATGGACATCGTCAACAAGATCGCTGAGGTCCGCACCGATTACAGCGACCGCCCGATGAAGGAACAGAAAATCAAATCCATCACAGCAGAGACTTTCGGCGTAGAGTATCCGGAACCGGAGAAGTGCTGATAAAAAAGGAGTGAGGCCATGCAGGAGATCCGTTACGCAATGGTAGACGGTGAAAAAGTTCCTGTTCTGATCTCAGATGAAAACGAGGCTCTCCAGGCGGCGAAAGCTGCAAGGAGAGCCATTGTTGGATTATGGAGAGAAGACGGGAAGGAAAATGAATGGTGTGCGGACACATTGATCACAGATGTCGAGGATGCAGATGAAGAGTTTCTGGAGCGGATCGCAAGGCGCCATCTGGGACTGCCCTGGACGATCTGTGAGACGGAGCGGCTTATTCTCCGTGAGATCGCGGAGCGCGACTATGAGGAGATCGTGAAAAATCATGTCGATGACGGTCTGGATACGGCGGAGAAGATCGCCGGATACACGAAGCGCCACTACGAAGTGTTTGAGTTTGGATTCTGGGCGGTCGAGGAAAAAAAGAGCGGAAACCTCGCCGGTGTTGTGGGATTCCGGATCCCGCAGGATGATGCGGCCGGGGATGTGGAAGACTGGCTTTTGTCTTTTGACGATGAAAATATCCTGGATGACACGCTGGAACTCGGATACCATATCTTTCCGGAATATCGGAGACAGGGGTATGCGAAAGAGGCATGTCTGGCGGCTGTTGAATATGCGAAAGAGGAATTCGGAACAGTTCAGTTTCTCGCACGGATCGAAAAGGATAATATCGTGTCGAAGAAGGTGGCGGAGAGACTTGGATTCGTGAGGGCGGCGTGAGGAACCACGCCTGCGATCGAGGCATGCTGCGGATGAGCCGGGGCGGCAAATAGGAAAAAAAGTCATTTATTTCTCTCAGATTTCTCTTGTCAAATGGTGTCATCATCGTGTATATTAAACATTGTATACAAACAACATAAATACAATGTGTAAGCCTGTTTCGGCAGGAATTTGATCCGGATGGCGCCTTTTTTGCGATGAATGGAGCGTAAGCGAAGATCTGCGAGCGTGAGAGGCGGCATGATCCGGATCACACACATGGAAAATAGAAGGTGACAAGATGAAAGACCATTTAGAGCTGAAAGCCTACGCAAAGATCAACCTTGGGCTGGATGTGGTCCGGAAGAGAGAGGACGGTTATCACGAAGTCCGCATGATCATGCAGACCGTGAACCTGTATGACCGGATCGACATGGACCGGACGGAGGATGGCGTGATCAAGACGGAGACGAACCTTCCGTTCGTGCCGGACGGGGAAGGAAACCTTGCGTGGCGCGCGGCAAAGCTTCTTTTAGATGAGGCAGGGATCAAAGACGGCGTGACCATCAGGATCCGCAAATATATCCCGGTGGCGGCGGGCATGGCCGGCGGAAGTACCGATGCGGCAGCTGTTTTAGTCGGCGTGAACCGGATGTTTGATCTCGGATTTACGAAGAAGGAACTCATGGAGCGAGGCGTAAAGCTCGGTGCGGATGTCCCGTACTGCATCATGCGCGGAACGGCGCTCTCCGAGGGGATCGGCGAGATCTTAACGGAGCTCCCGCCATCCCCGAAGTGCCATCTCGTGATCGCAAAGCCGCAGATTTCCGTCTCAACGAAAGCTGTGTACGGAAAACTGCGGGTAAATGAGCTTGCACCGGAGGAACATCCGGATATCGACGGAATGACTGAGGCGATCAGAAACGGCGACCTTGACGGCGTGATCAGCCGCCTTGGAAATGTCCTTGAGACGGTGACGATCCCGGATCACCCGGAGATCGCAAGGATCAAGAGTATGATGATGGAGAACGGCGCCTGCGGTTCCCTGATGAGCGGCAGCGGCCCTACCGTGTTCGGTATCTATAAGGACAGGGAACTCGCGGAAAAGACCTGCCAGGCGCTTAAAGAGGCGGATGACGGGCGTCTGACCCGCCAGGTGTACCTGACTGAATTCTACAACCGGAAGAAAGCCAGATAGAGGAGTAAAGACACGATGACAAATCATTTTGAAGTAAATATGGATGAATATCTACCGCTCAGGGATGTCGTATTCAAGACCCTGCGTCAGGCAATCTTAAAAGGAGAACTGGAACCGGGCGAGCGCCTGATGGAGATCCAGCTTGCGGAGCGGCTTGGTGTGAGCCGTACCCCGATCCGAGAGGCGATCCGGAAACTGGAGCTGGAAGGTCTGGTCCTCATGATTCCGAGAAAGGGAGCGGAGGTTGCAAAGATCTCCGAGAGCAACCTTCGGGATGTTCTGGAGGTGCGCCGTTCCTTAGAGGAGCTTGCGATCGACCTCGCATGCCAGAGGATCACCGAGGAAGAGCTTGATGAGTTAAACAAAGCGGAAGTTGATTTCAAGGCTGCGATCGAGAACGGAGATGCGATGCAGATCGCCCAGACAGATGAGAGCTTCCATGAGATCATCTACAACAGCACGAAGAATCAGAAGCTGGTGCAGATCTTAAATAACCTGAGAGAGCAGATGTACCGCTACCGCCTGGAGTATATCAAGGATGCGGACAAGCGCCAGATCCTCATGGTGGAGCATGAACACATTTTAAAGGCACTGACACTGCGCCATATCCAGGAGGCGAAGATGGCTGTGCGGGAACACATCGATAATCAGGAGATCACGATTCTCAAGAATCTGAAGGAGCAGGAAAATGACATTCAAAGAAAAGTACCAGGCAGGAGAAATTGAATTTGAAGCGATCGACGACTATGTCGATGAGTGGAACAACAGTGACGATGAGCGGACTCTGGCGAAATTCCTCGGTCTCAACGCGGACGAAGAGGACGCGTGGATCGATGATGGGGATGAGGCTCTGAAGGAGATGCTGGACGCAGGAAAGCAGTAGGCAGCTGCGTGAAGAATGAAATAATGCTTTTTGACGGTATTTTGCCTGCTGTGAGGCGGAAAGTATTATAATCTGGAATATCATTTGCCCGCAGTTCAGAAATGGTTATTTTTCACGGGTAGGAATTTTCTGGACTGAAAATTCCGTATGATACCGTTATGGCCGCGGATTTTGCCGATTTGGAATGCGAAGCATCGGCAAAATCCTGTTACAGTGCGCGGGCATGGAGTGACCGTGTACTGTAACCAGAAATGTCAGCTGTCTGCGGGCAATTCATAAAGAAGACAGCATGTTCAGCTGTGAAAAAACATGATCAGGCCGCAGGGCCGTACAATATCGGGAAAGGGGATATCTTCATGACGACAGTTACACTTGGAAAGACCGGGATCACGGTCAACAAGAACGGATTCGGTGCGCTTCCGATCCAGAGGATCACGAAGGAAGAGGCGGCAAAGCTTTTAAGAAAGGCGTACGACGGCGGAATTACATATTTCGATACGGCGAGAGCTTACTCCGACAGTGAGGAGAAGATCGGTTATGCGCTCAGTGATGTCAGAAACCATATCTATCTCGCAACAAAGACCGCGGCAAAAACAGCGGATGAATTCTGGAAAGATCTTGAGACCAGCCTGCGTCTGTTAAAGACGGACTGCATCGATGTATATCAGTTCCACAACCCGGCAGTCTGTCCGAAGCCGGGCGATGAATCCGGCCTTTACGATGCGGCATTAAAAGCGAGAGAACAGGGAAAGATCCGCTTTATCAGTATCACGAACCATCGCCTCGCGGTCGCGAACGAGGCGGTCGATTCCGGCCTTTACGCGACCTTACAGTTCCCGTTCTGCTATCTCTGCAGCGACGCGGACCTGGCACTCGTGGAGAAATGTAAGAAGGCGGATATGGGCTTTATCGCGATGAAAGCGCTGTCCGGCGGCCTTATCAATAACTCGAAAGCGGCTTATGCATTCCAGGCACAGTACGACAGTGTGCTCCCGATCTGGGGTGTCCAGAAGGAGAGCGAACTCGATGAATTCTTAAGCTACATCGACAATCCGCCGGTGATGGATGACGAGATCCGCGCCCTGATCGAGAATGACAGAAAGCAACTGTTCGGCAGCTTCTGCCGTGCCTGCGGCTACTGCATGCCATGCCCGGCCGGCATCGAGATCAACACCTGTGCGAGAATGTCTCTTCTTCTCAGAAGATCCCCGTCCCACCTCCAGCTCACACCGGAAGTCCAGGCGAAGATGATGAAGATCAAAGACTGTCTCCACTGCGGCCACTGCATGAGCAAATGCCCGTATGGACTGAATACACCGGAGTTGCTGCAGAGAAACCTGAAGGATTATGAGGAGATCCTTGCGGGAAAGGAGATTTTGCCGGGAAATTTCTAGGACAAATAAGAAATGATCTGCATATTCGGAACTTACATATGCAAATTTTGCACATTCGAAAAATGAAATGTGCAAAAAAGAAAAAGGCTTTTTGGAGAACAATCTCTGAAAAGCCTTTTTTTGCAAAAAAATTGGAAATAATGACAATAAATGACATCGATGACAATTTTTGTCCATATAAGGTGCTATAATAACAGTATCATGATTCCTCGAATACAAGAAACTTCTGAGCCTCGACATGCAGGGCATCGGCGATATCGAAGAGGGTATCTAAAGACAGTGCCTTGGAAATATTCGGCGCTTCGAGGTGCCCGATGTAAGCGGGAGTCAGTCCGACCTGTTCAGCAAGCTCTTCCTGGGTGAGACCACGGAGCTTGCGGTAATAGGCGATCTTCAGGCCAATTTGGCGATATTTTTCAGTGTGAATCGATTTCATGAATTTTCCTCCGAATATATTTATGATAGCGAATCACGACAAAAATTGACATGAGCTGAAAAATATAATATTATAACTAACAGATAGTATTATATGCTTATAAAGCCATAGAATGCATGGGAGGGAGTATGAACAGTACAACAGGTAAGTCAGACCGTCTGCTTCAGATCTATTCCAGACTCGTCAACGGAGAAATCCTGTCGAAAAAGGAGATGGCGGACCAGTTCCATATCACCGAGCGAAGCGTCCAGCGCGACGTGGAAGCCCTGCGATGCTTCTTCCAGGAACAGGGCCTCAGCCAGGACGTGATCCTTGACCGGAAATCCGGCGGATACCGTCTGCAGCGGGAGGAAAAACCTCTGTTAAATAACGGGGAGATCCTGGCTGTGTGCAAGATCCTTCTGGAAAGCCGCTCCATGAGGAGAGAGGAAATGTTTCCGATCCTCGAAAAACTGACAGCAAGCTGTGTCCCGCAAAAGAGCAGGGCAGCAGTTGACTCACTCATATCTAACGAAAAATTTCACTACATCGAACCACATCACGGAAAATTCATCATCCCCGGCCTCTGGGACATCGCGCAGGCCGTACAGAATCACTATGTCATGGAGATCAAGTACGAGCGAATGAAAGAGCCCAGATTTGTCAAGAGGACCATCGAGCCGGTTGGAATTCTGTTCTCGGAGTATTATTTTTATCTGGCCGCCTTTCTGCGCAATATCGACCGCGAAAAGGAATTCGTCAATAAAGATGATGTCTACCCGACAATCTACCGGATCGACCGCATCCAGTCCTTTACGATCACCAACGAACATTTCAATGTGCCATATAAAGACCGCTTCGAAGAAGGAGAATTCCGGAAACGCGTGCAGTTTATGTACGGCGGAAAACTGAAGAAGATCCGGTTCAAATATACAGGAATGTCCGTAGAAGCGATCCTCGACCGCCTGCCAACCGCAAAGGTTATTGCGGATGGCGAGGATGGGAAGGTGATCGAAGCGGAGGTATTTGGCGGAGATGGAGTGGATATGTGGTTGAAGGGGCAGAATGTGGAGATGATGTAGCTCACATAGGAAAAAATTATTGCCGATATCAATAAATCAAGCCTTCCAAAGTGATAAGTAGGTGGCATGTTCTGATCTGCTAGAGAGTTACGAACTTAAAGAAACTCTGGCAAAGACAAGAGAGTAATAAAAATGCCATAAGGGATAAAAGTCTTGATGATTTATCAAAAACTTATTCTGATAAAAAACAGAAATGAGGTGAGACGTGTGTTTTTGACAGAATTTGATGCAAAGAAACAGCGGGAACTGGATCGGAGAGATGCGAGAGAAGAGGGGCGAGAAGAAGGGCGACAAGAAGGACGGCAAGAGAGCCAGATCGTTCTGCTGATAAAGAAGATAAAAAAGGGTCAAAACCTGGACCAGATCGCAGATGCACTGGAGACATCTCCGGAAGAGCTGAAGGAGATGTATGATGCCGTGATTGCGGCGGCACCGGAATATGATGTGAAAAAAATATATCAGATGCTGGTAAAACAAAGAAAAGTGTGAAAAGCTATGAATGCTTATTGTTTCACGAAGTTTCCGGGAACATGGAAAATAATATACTCGTAAGAAAGTAACTCGTGAGTTACTTTTTGATATCAGAAAGTCGATCTCCATACGGTTGGATGCGTCATCGCGGGAGGCATTATAGTAAAAATAAAGCTTGTGTCCGCTCGCAGACAGCATTTGAGTGACGATGTTCTCTATAATAAAGCCTTTGTTGACTTCCAGTTTGTCGAAGAGCAGCTTTTTGTAGCTCTCTTCACTGACAATCCCGTTTATCAAACGAGTGGCTGATCAGGAGACCGGTATCGGCCATATAGAATTTTAACGAGTCGTATAGTTTTCTTTTCATGTCGATGATACCTACTGTCACAGAAAACGAGATTTTTGACTAGTTGAATATTACACGAAAACGAGATTTTTATCCCCCATATTTTACACGAAAACAAGATTTTTGACTGCACCAATATTACACGAAAACAAGATTTTTCATAATCACACATAAAAACATGCCGGAGAACCAATCGCGAAAAAGTGGTTCCCCGGCATATTTTCATGAATATGGCGACATTTTAATCAGTTCTCTTCGATCTCTTCACACATCAGAACATCTTTCCTGCGCTCAAATTCCTCATACCTCAGTCCGCGCTCTGCGGTTTCGATCTCGCCTAACTGGTTATCGTAGGGATCGGTGCGCCAGTAATTCTTTTCGACGGTAAAAGGTGCCTGAAAGGCGCGGTTGGCGACCATGCGGTATGGGTCAAGGTTTCCGAAATAGAAACGGCGGCGTTCCTCGTTCTCGGCGCGGACAGCTCCGATCCCGTAAGAGGGATCTGCGTAGATCCAGCCAAGCGGGGCGGCGTAGAAGCGAACCCAGTCATGACCGCCGATGAAGTCCGGCTCTGCGGCGAGTCCGCTCTGCCACTGGGCGGGGATCCCGGCGCAGCGGCACAGGGTGATAAAAAGAAGTGCGAAGACTCCGCAGTCCCCCGTGAAGGTTCTGGCGCAGTTCCCCGGAATATCCTCCAGGGAGAAGTAGGCCGGCATGTAGGTGTATTTGAAGTTCAGGGTGATGAAGTCGTAAAAGTTTCTGGCTTTTTCGAGTGGAATCTCACAGCCTTTCGAGAGTTCTGCGGCGAGTGCACGGATGTACGGAGTGAAGACGATGTGCGGGGCAAGTTCAGCGAGATCATCAGATACGCCCACCTCAAATTCACGCAGAGACGAAGAACTGGATTCATTACTGGAATGAGCATACAGCTGGACAGTCTCTGCGGCCTTGTGATTCAAACCGGCAGACAGAGTTTGCTCCTGAGATACCGTTCCAGGGTTCACTTCCGTACCAAATGTTTTGCGTGCATCAGATTTCTTTAATGCACTTTCTGTATCATGCCACACCGCTGTATGCACATACGAATACTGGACGGAAAATTCATGATTTTCTTTCAGAGGCTCTTCCCAGCATACAGTGCGCTGCGGTGCGTCTTCCGGTGCGATCTTTGCGTTTTCAGGGAAAACGGATTCGATCCGGATATCGCTCTGCTGGTCGCAGGCGGCGGGGATCGGGAGATGGACGCGGACGAACATTCCCGGAGTGAATGCAGAATCTTTCACTTTGACAGATGCACGAATCCGGATCCTGTTTGAAAGAGAGCCTTTTTCTTTCATGATTTCCATTGCACGGTTTAAGCGGAGATCTCCGCTGCTTCCTTTTCCGGCACTCTCAGAACCGTCAAGGGTGACTGCGGTCCGTTTCCGAAAGTCAGGCATGGACTTGCACATGCTCTCGAAAAAGCGGTCAAAGATCCGCATTTCGCCGTTTACATAGATCCAGCGGATCTGCCCGATGGAGAGACAGTGGTCAAATTCCTTTTCCGTAAATTCCGGGATCCGGGACCGGATCTTTTTGAGTGCATCTTCGCGGGTAAAAGGATAATCGGAAGGCATGCGCAGAATCATTTCCCGTTCTGCCATCAGGCAGTAACGGAGCGGATCCGGAAGTGCCGGACCGGAGAGCTTCCGGTCAATGAGCCGGACTGCACCGTCGAAATCTCCGTGAAGCTTCATGCGGAGAACATCTTCCGGGAGTCCGATATTCAGATAAGAAAGAAGATCGTTTTCGTTCATAAAAGTTCCTCCTGTGTTAATTCAAGGTGAATATATGTGAAACTCAGTGTGTGATCCCGTGAGTTGTTCTGACCGGTACAATTTACTGCCGGAGATAAAATGGCGTCCCCATTCTAACAGGGAAAGAATGGGGACGCCATAATTGGATCGCTCACAGATGAAGGGACAATGTAGGGAAATACGGTTTCCTGTCATCGTGAGCAGCCATAAAATAGCAGACTCATGAAATGTACTCACGATCAGACAAACAGCTTCAATAGAGCGCCCATTCCGAGTCCCATGAAGTTTCCGATGGCGGCACCGAGAACTCCCATTAAAACACCGATACCTGCGAAGGAACCGTCATAAGCGGTTGCGATGATCGGAGCGGAAGCAGATCCGCCGATGCAGGCAACGGAAGCAGTGGAATCCATGCAGAGATCCCAGTGGAAGATCTTGGAGAGGATGAACATCAGCACAACATGGACAAGAAGGATTCCGAGACCATAGACAACCCACATCGGAGCAGATAAGAGGTCGATCAGGGTTGCTGTGGATGCGATGAGGGAGACAACCGCATAGAGATAAACGCTGGAGAGCTCTGTGACTGCCGGAAGTTTTCCGAGCGGAGTCATTGCGCAGATCAGTCCGAGGATCGTTACAAATACGGTCGTGCAGGTACCTTTATCAAAGAAGGAAAGTCCGACACCCTTGAAAAATCCATTCATCTGAACGCCGATGTACTGGGAGACTGCAGATACAACGAGGGTGAGACCAATCAGGAAGATCCAGTCTGCAGCATTCGGTTTTACGTTTGTCTCTTTTGCAACTTCCTCGTTTGCAGCTGCAGCGACAGCGTCGAGTTTGGAAGTATCAGCCTTGCAGGCCTTGTTCCACTTCTGGGCATATTTTACAGCAAAGAGCAGAAGTGCGATCCAGAGGGAGTAGCAGGCAGTATCGAGAGCCAGAGCGCAGGAGTAAGCACCGGAATCGACCGGAAGCGCATCCTCCATGGCAGCCATGTTTGCAGAGCCGCCGACCCAGGATGCGTAGAGGGCAGCTGTTGCGCCCCATGTCTTGTCAGCACCGCCGAGTGCATTTGCAAACAGCGGGAAAAGAGCGAAGAATCCGATGCCGAGGGTGATGGCACAGCCCATGAAGATACAGATCATACGCGGTCCGAGTTTTCCGAGCTTGCGGAAATCACAGCGGAGCAGCATGACGAAGATCATGGCATATAGGATGTTGTTCTTTAAGGCACTGTAGGCTGCGGAACACTCATCGGAATTGTAGAGACCGATGGTGCAGAAGAACATGTTGAAGATATAGATCCATACGAGCGGCGGAACGATGTTGAAGATTTTCCACTTCATGTATTTTTCAAGTGCGAGAAGACCGCCTGCGAGCAGCATCAGGAAGGCTATGTAAGTAAAACCGTTTGTAATCGTTAACATAGGATCACGCTCCTTTTTCTATTTGTGTTGTCGTTGTATCAGAGCTGGCGAAGAATGTATTCTTTTACCGGCTCCAACGTGCTCTTTTTCCATGCACCTTCCTCCGCTTTCTCCGAAAACGGGACGATGATGTGGAAATCCATGTGGGCGCCCTCGAAGTAACCGTCAGGTTCGGTGCTGAAGAAATATCCGTTCCAGACATCTTCGGAGGCATCTGTAAAGCGCTCCGGCTCCAGATAGATCATTTTCCTGCGGTCCTCCGCGACAAAGGCCTTTGCGGAGAGCGGTGCCAGAAGTTCATACTCCGCAGCCGGGATGTCTGTGAAGATGGCAGGAAGTGGGGCGATATCGATCCGCTCATCTCCGCGGATGATCCGGATCCCGATCGCCTCAAAATCGATCGCTTCTTCGGTGAAGATCAGTTTTAACAGGACTCCGACATCCGTATACAGGTGGACGCGCTGATAGTCGGTATCAAAAATGAAGTTTCCGAGTGAATAGAAAATTGCTTTTCCGTTGTCAAAGAGCTCGTAGTTTTCCGGGACATGGGGATGATGGGCGACGACCACATCGGCTCCGAGTTCCAGAAACTTGAGGTAGCGGTCTCTGGTGTAGGGACTTGGAAGACTTGTGAATTCTTCCCCGCCGTGGGAGACGATCACGCACCAGCGGCAGCGGGATTTGATCTCGGCGATCCGTTTTGCGATGAGATCGAGGTCATCCCAGCGGAAAATACCGGGTTCGGTGGCAGTTGCCGGGATGCATTCCGCCTGGTAGGCGACACAGAACATGCCGATCCCGCCTGCCTCGTCGAGATACACAGGTTCGGACGCTTCGGTGTCATTCATTCCGGCTCCCATCGTGAGACAACCCATTTCTTCGGCGATCTTTTTTGTGCTCATAACACCTTCCCGCCCGGCATCCATCGTGTGGTTGTTCCCGATACTCCAGATGTCTGCATGGATATCTTTCAGGACGCGCGTCGCCGCGGGATTCATGCTGTGAAAGAAGACTCCGCGGGATCCGTCATCTTTCGCATCGATCAGTGCGCCCTCCACATTTGCGACGGTGTGATCAGCGCTGTGGAAAAAATCGAGGACGGGGGCAGACAGCAGATGTTCATCCTCCCAGCGGTGATCCATGTAGCGGTCAAATCCGATATCTCCGGTAAAAACGATCGATGTTTTCTTTTTTTCCATGGAACCACCTCCTATCTGGCCAGCCGGTAAAGAGCTTCTGCAAAAATATGTACATTTTCCATCAATCGGTCGATCTCCATGAACTCGTCCGGCTTGTGCTCGCGGACTTCATCGCCTGGGAAGATCGGTCCGAAGGCGACAACGTTCGGGATCGCTTTCGCGTAGGTGCCGCCGCCGATGGATTTCGGGATCGCAGGAAGTCCGGTCTCGTCTGCGTATACATGCAGAAGAGTCTGGACCAGCTCGCAGTCTTCCGGAAGATAGAGACATGCTTTGTGGGTTTCATTTACCTTCAGGAATCCTGCGTTCAGGAATGCCGCGTCGCAGATCGGAGCACAGTCATCGTAGGTGAAGGTTACCGGGTAGCGATAGTTGATGCGGATCAGGAAACTTGTCTCATCGCCCTGGATCGTTCCGAGGTTGAATGTGAGTTTTCCGCTCGGTTCATCGGAAAGAGCGATCCCGAGGGAGGTCCCGTCGCTTTCCAGCCCGACATGATCGGAGAGAAAGTGAACAAAACCGAGTAACGGTTCATCGAGCGGAAGTGTTCCGAGCGCATCCATCAGGAGGCCGATCGCATTGATCCCGAGTTCCGGGGAAGCTCCGTGGGCACTGACGCCGGTTGCGAGGATCTCGAATCCGTCTGCAGTTTCAGTGCAGGTGATCCGGTCACATCCGGCGGCGAGGACCATGAGCTGCGGCTTCATATCGTCCGGGCAGGTGATTTCTGCTCTCGCGGAGGCCGGGACTACATTCGGCGCGGATCCGCCGGAAATCTTTGTGAGACGGACATCGCCGGTCTGGGTGTAGTCCGCTTCATAGTTGACATTGATGATCCCCTTTTCCCCGTTGATGACCGGATATTCTCCGTCCGGGGTAAATCCCATGACAGGGAGTTCGCCGCCGTGGCTCTTGTAGTATTTCATGTCATTGCTTCCGGTCTCCTCGTTTGTTCCGAAGAGGATCCGGATCCGGCGTTTTAAGGGGAGACCGCTGTCACGCAGGGCGGCCATCGCGTAAAGGGCGGCCATTGTCGGACCTTTGTCATCCATGGAACCACGGCCGAAGATCTTTCCGTCCCGGATCTCACCGCCGAACGGATCGAAGGTCCATCCTTCCCCTTCCGGGACAACATCGAGATGCCCGAGGACGGCGATCATCTCATCGCCTTCACCGAATTCACACCATCCCATCTGGTGATCAAGATCAGTGGTGCGGAAACCGAGTCCCTTTGACACAGCCAGGGCGTGGTCAAGGCATTTGCGGACATTGGGGCCGTATGGGGCGCCATCTGCAGGCGGTTCCTGCACACTGCGGATCCGGATACTTTCCGCCAGGGATTGAAGAAGTGGTTCTTTTTGAAGTTCGACAGCTTCTTTCAGAGTCATAGATACTCATCCTCCTCTCAAAAAAAATCCGCCAAAAGCAGACCAGGAAGACAAGAGCGGTTTGATCTCGCTTTTGTCGTTGGTTCTCGCTTTTGCCGGATTTCAGATTGCTTGCCAGACAGCGGTAACTGCCATTTGCAGAATGAAGCAGCAACATTGCGTATTCATTTGTGTTTATTATAATGAGGTGGAAATGGTTTGTCAATAAAAAATAAAAATTTGGTTAAAAATATTAAAATTACTGAAAATACAAAAACGAGAACAAAAAGTACAGATCTTTCGAAACGTAAGACAGGAGACGTGGAAAAATAATTGCGGAAATTCTGGAAAGCACGCCGCCGGTCCGGACGAGAGAGCAGATGTGATTACTTTTTATGGGCAGGAATTTTCTGAACTGAAAACTCCGTACAATTATAGTAGTGGCCGCAGATGTACTGGAATTCGTACAGGGATTGACAGAATGGATTTCCTATATTATGATGCTGAAATATGGTGGGACAAGTATTGGAAATGAGAGCGTGACTGAACCCAGCCGCGCGCGAGCTGATGAAAAGAGGAGAGCAGAATGGCTGAAACCGGTGAGGAGACATATTATATTGTAGGAGAATCAAGAACGAATGTGGATAACGCGATCACAAAGGTGTATGGAAGCTTTTTTATCGCATTTGAGGTGATCCCATCAACAGGAGAGATCATACAGACAGACTGTTCGAGAACGCTGGAGCTGACAAATGATTTTATACGAAAGCTTTTTCTGCATAAGCACCTGGAAACGGATGCGAAGGTGATCGAGGAGGCAATCCAGCGCCGATATCATGGTTCTTCCTGGAAAGCGCTGATCGTTGCCTATCGGGACGCGTTAAAGCATTATCAGCGCGCGATGGCCGCCGAAGCAGAGGAAAAGGGGAAAAAAGGTGACAACTGAAAAGAATGAAGAGATGACAAGCGAAGAAGTCCTGACCTGCGCGATCAATATCGGGGAGCAGCTCCTCGTGAGCGGGGCGGAGATCAGCCGTGTGGAGGATACGATCCGGAGGATCTGCAATGCCTACGGGATCCGGCAGAGCCATATTTTCTCGATCGCGTCGTGTATCATCGTGACGCTGGAGACGAAGGAGCGGAAGTGGATCACGCAGACGCGAAGAATTTTAAGTTACGGGACGGATATGTGGAAGCTGGACCGGCTGAATGACCTTTCGAGGCGGATCTGCGCGACGCAGCCGTCGTTTGCGGTGATCGATCAGGAATATGAAAAGATCTTAAAGGGACCGACATATTCCCCGGCGGTGCAGTGCGGGATCTATGCAATGACAGCCGGGGCGTTTGCCATTTTCTTTGGAGGAAATCTGTGGGATGGATTTGCGTCCCTGTTTGTTGGGGCGCTGATCCGCGTGACCTTATATGCGCTCTCCGCGATCAAGCTGAAGGCAATCTTCTCCAATATCCTCTGCTCTCTGATCTCAGGTATGGCATGTATTCTTGTCTGCTATCTCGGGATCGGACAGCATGTCGAGATGATCATGATCGGGAATATCATGCTCCTGATCCCGGGAGTCCTGATGACGAACTCATTCCGGGATTTCATCAGCGGGGACATGATCAGCGGACTTCTGCATTTTTCGGAGGCGATGATCACAGCCGTCTGTGTGGCAGCCGGGTTTATTCTTTCTAAAATACTTCTTGGAGGGATGTTATGAGTCAGGATGTTCTTTCAGTCATCGCATCGTTTTTCGGGTCGCTCGGATTTGCAATCATTTACAACATCCGCGGGCGCAGAGTCTGGATCCCGGCGATCGGCGGGGCAGTTTTCTGGGCAGTGTATCTTGTATTTTTACATTTTGTGAATAATGAATATCTGGGATTTTTCGTTGTGGCGATCCTGATCACGATCTACTCGGAGATCTGGGCGAGGATCTTAAAGACACCGGCAACGACGGTCCTGATGCCGACGGTCATCCCGCTGATCCCGGGAGGTTCCTTGTACTATGCGATGGACGCGGCTCTCCGGCGCGACATGCCGCAGTTTATCGTAAAGGGGCAGGCGGCGATCGGACTTGCGATCGCGCTTGCGGCGGGGATCATGGTCGTGACGTCGTTGAGGAGGCCGATCGAGGCGCTGGTGCACATAGTAGCTAAGAAAAAATATTGACGAACAAATGTTTGCAATATATAATGAATTTATGGGAAAGCAGAATACATAAAAGGCGGCCTGCCCTCCATAAAAGGAGAGGCTTCCCCCTCCGGACGAAAGAAAGGAGGTTGCTGAGTGCCGGTGGCACTCGTCCAGCAACGACCGGAGTGGAACGTAGAAATGCCAATGTATGTTACATATTCGGACTTGATCCAGATAGGTATCTTCATTGTAGCTCTCGTAGGATTGTGTTACACGATCTTCGGAAAAAGAAAATAGCCGCCACTACCCCAATAGTGACGGCTGTTATACTATAACAGATTACTTGTAAAGGGTAGGCCGTGTGTATCTGACTTTCCCTTTTTTGTATCTATAGTCTATCATATTCCCAAATCGAATTCAAGCACTATTTCCCTTCGGTCGTCACCGACAACCCCGGTACGATCTTTCCATCTGCAGCTTTCTTAAACATTTCTTCCATCGTATGCCACCCAAGGACCGCGCATTTGACACGCGCCGGCATGTGGGAGACATCCTGGAGGATGGAGGCTTCTTCGAGCGGCTCGAGGTCATCGCCTTTGACATTTCCTTTGATCATCTCGAGGAAGAGGTTTGCGAGGCGGAGTGCCTCGTCTTTTTTCTTTCCGATGATCAGGTCCAGCATCATATCTGCGGAAGCCTGGGAGATGGCACAGCCATCCCCGACGAACGCCCCGTCAACGATCTCATCGTTTTCAACTTTTAATTTCAGCCAGATATCATCGCCGCAGCTCGGGTTTACGCCCTCAAGGACGAGATTTGCATCCGGCAGATCATGCTTGTGGGTCGGATGAAGGTTGTGCTCGATTAAAATTTCATTATAAAATGTATTACTCATATCCCATTTTTCTCCTTAATCCGCCAAGACTTGTGAGGAACGCCCGGATCTCATCCTCAGTATTGTAGAATGCGAGACTCACACGGGTCGTAGAGGCGGTCCCAAGGTACTGTAAGAGCGGCTGCGCGCAGTGATGACCGGCGCGGACGCAGATATTATCGGCATTTAAGATCTCAGCGACATCATGCGGATGAACCCCGTCAACGGCGAAGGAGAGGATCCCGTGATGATTGTCTGGATCGGAACTTCCGAGAACACGGATCCCCGGGATCTTTGTCATGCCCTCATAAGCGATCCTTGTGAGCTTGTTTTCCTGTTCCTCGATCGCATCAAAACCGATCGTGTTCATGTAGCGGATCGCCTCGGCAAGTGCATAAGCGCCGCCGGCATTGACGGTTCCCGCCTCAAATTTATGCGGAACTTCTGCCCAGACAGCACCTTCTCTTGTGACGGATTCGATCATCTCGCCGCCGGTGAGAAATGGCGGGAGCTGCTCTAACAGCTCTTTCTTTCCGTAGAGAGCGCCGATCCCCATCGGAGCCAGCATCTTATGTCCGGAGAAGGAGAGAAAATCGACTCCGAGGTCCTGGACATCGACTTTGATGTGCGGAACGCTCTGTGCGCCGTCGCCGACCAGGATCACACCGTGGCGGTGGCAGATCTCAGCGAAGGTCTTTAAGTCATTCTTGCATCCGAGCACGTTGGAAATCTGGGTGATCGCCGCGATCTTTGTGTGCGGGGTGATCATGTTCTCGAGGCGCTCTGCCGGGATCGTGCCGTCCATGTCGCATTCCAGGTATTTCACGGTCGCACCGTAACGCTTTGCGGCCTGCTGCCATGGAAGAATGTTGCTGTGATGTTCCATGATGCTGACGATGATCTCGTCACCCGGTTTTAACAGGTACTCGGAGAGTGTGTAAGCGGCGAGATTCAAGCTCTCAGTCGCATTTCTCGTGAAAATGATCTCTTCCGGACAGGATGCGTGGAGAAAATCAGCGACCATTTTTCTTGCTTCTTCATAACATTCCGTTGCTTCTTCGCTCAGCTCATAGAGACCGCGGAACGGGTTTGCATTGTATTTCTCGTAAAACTGCTTTTCAGCATCCAGGACAGCTGCGGGCTTCTGGGAAGTTGCCGCATTGTCCAGGTAAATGATGTCACGGTTTTTGAGAAGCGGGAAATCTTCCCGGATCTTAGATACGTCCATTGGTGGCCTCACTTTCTAAATAAGAGGCAACATCTGCCTTTGTCTTTTCATCAGGTACCAGACGGAGAACGGCGTCGATCCGTGCCTTCGCCATCATCTTGTAGATCTTTGGAAGCTCCATGCCGCGGCTTTCCAGATAGAAGACCATGTCATCGTCAAGCTTTCCGATCGTTGCACCGTGGTTTCCTTCGACATCTTCCTCCGCGCAGAGGATCAGCGGAATCGTCTGGTTTACAACGTCATCGTCGAGAAGAAGAACGTCCTCTTTCTCGTTTCCGACAGCGCCTGCCGCGCCTTTCTTAAAGTCGATCGTTCCGCGGAAGAGTTTCTTCGAATTTTCATGAAGCACGCCGTCGGTCTTGATCTCGCTGACGGATTTCTTTCCTTCGTGGAGAGCGACGTAGTTCATATCAAGGACTGCATCGTTTCCGACCGTGTAGGCGATGTCCGCGGTGAACGTACTCTTTTTGCCGACGAGATCTGCCTTACAGCCGTTGTATACATGATCACCGGAGAGGAAGAGGTGGATCACGGAGAATTTTGCTCCGTCCGCAACCTTTGCACCGATGTCGTTTAAGACGGTTTTTGCATTGTCATTGCGGATGATCTGGACGAGAGTCACTTCGGCGTCTTTTTCGAGGATCAGTTTTGTCTGGATGCCGGAGAGAGCAGTGTGGTCTGCACCCGAAGCACCGTCGGTCTCAGCCGCCATATCCATGATGACGGTCATCTTACTTCCTTCTTTTGCGAAAATTCCGAACGTATTTAAGCTGTGCTCGGAAGCGCCGTATGTGAAGCCGATGCGCACCGGTGTCTCTGCGAGGTCTCCATCCGTCGAGAGCAGGACGGCACCGGCTGCGGACTCTCTGACGAGAACATCCATATCCGGTCCCATTCCGCCTGCGATCTCCCGGAACTGATCCGGAAGGCCGGCAGGGCAGTTTGTTTTTGAGATCCCCGCCGGGATCTCAGCTTTTATTTCATGCGCTCCGGAGACAGAAATCCCGGAGACCGCAGTTTCATTCATTTTCAGCCAGTTCCATGTCCTGGAAGGGAGCTGGTTGATCTTCATGTTCTCCATCATCCAATACTTCCTTTCATTTCCAGGTGGATCAGATTGTTCATCTCCACCGCGTATTCAAGCGGAAGCTCCTTTGAAACATTGTCTGCGAAGCCGCTGACGATCAGGGCTCTCGCGTCCTCCTCGGAGATACCGCGGGACATCAGATAGAAGACGGCATCGTCGCTGATGCGTCCGATCTTTGCCTCGTGTCCGACGTCGGCGTCCTTCGTGCGGATATCCATCGCCGGGATCGTGTCGGAACGGGAGATATCGTCGAGCATCAGGGACTGGCAGGAGACAGCGGATTTGCTGCCCTTTGCCTTCGCGGATACGACAACGGAGCTCCGGAAGGTGCTGATTCCGCCGTCCTTGGAGATCGATCTCGTATTTACATAGGAAGAAGTTTTCGGAGCGTTGTGAACGACCTTACACCCGGTATCGAGGTTCTGTCCCTTACCGGCGAATGTGATTCCGGTGAACTCGGATCTTGCGCCCTCGCCGTTCAACACGCTCATCGGGTAGAGGTAAGAAACATGGGAACCGAAGGAACCGGATACCCACTCGATGACTCCGCCTTCCTCGACCTTCGCCCGTTTTGTGTTTAAATTGTACATATTTTTCGACCAGTTCTCGATCGTAGAGTAGCGGAGCTTTGCGTTTTTTCCGATGTAAAGCTCGACACAGCCGGCATGGAGGTTTGCCACATTGTACTTCGGAGCGGAACATCCCTCGATGAAATGTAAGGACGCGCCCTCATCGACGATGATCAGGGTGTGCTCAAACTGTCCGGCACCCGCCGCGTTTAAACGGAAGTAGGACTGCAGCGGGATCTCAACGGAAACTCCCTTCGGAACATAGACGAAGGAGCCGCCGGACCATACCGCACCGTGCAGAGCGGCAAATTTGTGGTCATGAGGCGTCACTAGCTTCATGAAGTGTTCTTTTACCATATCGGCGTATTCGCCGGTCAGGGCGCTCTCCATATCTGTGTAGATGACGCCCTGCTCCGCAACTTCCTTGCGGACGTTGTGGTAGACGAGCTCGGAGTCGTACTGGGCACCTACGCCTGCGAGAGAGGTGCGCTCCGCCTGCGGGATCCCGAGCTTTTCAAAGGTATCCTTGATCTCCTCCGGGACCTCGGACCAGTCCCCTTTCATCTTTGTGTTGGCACGGACGTAGGTCGCGATGTTGTCCATGTTTAAGCCTTCGATGGACGGGCCCCAGTCCGGAACCTTCATTTCATTATATACTTTTAAGGAATTTAACCGGAAATCATGCATCCACTCCGGATCATGCTTCTCTTCGGAGATCTTTTCCACAATGTCCTCGGTGAGACCGTTTTTAATACGGTAAGCGTCCTTCTCGTCATTGCGGAAGTCGTACATGTTGCGGTCAACGTCCTCAACATACGTCTTTTCCTTCATTCGTTGTTCTCTCCCTTCTCGTTTGCGGAAGCGATAAACTGCTCGAAGCCATTCTCATTGATCTCATCGACGAGAGAACCATCGCCCTCGGCAACCAGGCGGCCGTCTACGAGAACATGGGTCTTGTCCACATGGAGAGACTCCAGGATCCTTGTGCTGTGGGTGATGATGAGGAGCGCGCCGTCCTTGCTCTTCTGGTACTCCTCGATTCCCTTGGAAACGGTGCGGACCGCGTCGACATCGAGACCGGAGTCTGTCTCGTCGAGGATCGCCAGAGACGGATTTAAGAGGAGAAGCTGCAGGATCTCCGCTTTCTTTTTCTCACCGCCCGAGAAGCCGACATTCAGATCACGGAAGCCGTAGGACGGATCCATGTCGAGAACCTCCATGGCTTTCTGGAGGTCTTTATTGAAATCCCAGATACGGATGTTCTTTCCGGTCCTCGCGGAGAGGGCGCTGCGGATAAAGTTGGAGAGGGAGATCCCCGGAACCTCCAGCGGGTTCTGGAAGGAGAGAAACATACCGAGGCGGGCGCGCTTGTCAGCTGCCTCTTTTGTGATATTCTCACCGCCAAAGAAGATCTCACCGTCCGTGACGTGGTAATTCGGGTTTCCCATTAAGGTACATCCGAGGGTGGATTTTCCGGCGCCGTTCGGTCCCATGAGAACGTGGGTCTCGCCTTTGTTGATGGTTAAGCTGATTCCGTGCAGAATGGATTTTTCTTCCACATCCACGGAGAGATTTTTTACATTTAATAATGGTTCTGACATATCGGATTCCTCCATGTATTTTATATAAGATAAAAATGTAAGTTTCAGCAATTTCCGGACAGATATGAACCGGCACCGGAGCTGATCTCCGGGATACGTTCCGTCTGCCGGGACTAAACCTAGTCGCTTACTAGGTGATGCAATGATATTATACCTGTATTGAGAAAAATATGCAAGAAGCAATTCCTACAAACATGCTATGAATTGGTATTTATTCCTGTACAATCCGATATTTCCGGGAAAATCTGCAGGATTCATGAAACTGCAACAATCGGAAAATAATTCTGAAACATGGGCATGGTAGGCTGAGCAAAACAGCGGAAATCACAGACGGGATCGGACCGGAGGCAGGAGTTTCTATACAGAAATTTTGCAAACCTTACGAAAATATAAAATCATTATAAACTGGAAAAACAGATATTGACAGAATGACAGGGTGTCACTATAATGGTGACAGGTTGTCACTTTTTGAAGCCGTTTTTATAGAAGAGGGGAGATGGAATTATGCCGACCGAACGGTTTATGCGGCTTCCGAAGGAAAAGATCGAAGCAATTCGGGCTGCGGCGGCAAAGGAATTTATGAGGGTAGCTCCGGAGGAAGTGTCGATCAACCGGATCGTTCACGACGCGGATATATCGAGAGGAAGCTTTTACACATATTTTGAAGATAAACAGGATCTGTTAAAATGGCTGATCTGCAACCAGGCGGAACAGCATTTCACATCGTACATCACGATGCTGGACGAAAACGGCGGAGACCTCTGGGAGGTCCTGGAGCAGATCTTTGATCTCGGGATGGACCGGCTTGAGGATTCAGGGTTGTCAGCGATCTTTCACAACCTGGTCAACAGCGCAAGACTGGTAGAACTATTCAAAGGCGGACCGGATTCGAACCCGGAGGCGATGGAGGCAAACCGGAAATTTTTAAAACTGTTGTATGAACATGTCAACAAAGAGAAATGTGATCTGGATCATCAGGAGTTTTTCGAGCTGATCGAGATGCACATGATCGTATTCATCATGTCACTCAAACGTTTTTTCCGGGACGGCGAGTCGAGAACGGAAGCTTCCGAATATTACAAACGTCATATCCATATGCTCCATTATGGCATATGTGGATATAAAACAGAGGGCAGCAGGAAGAAAACAGACGAGGGACGTTCATAAAAACAGAACAACCGGAGTCGTACCACAGCAGCATGTTACAGAAAATGAGGAGGAACCATGAAAAAAGCAGGTAAGATCGTAATCGGGCTTGTGTGCCTCGGCGCATTTGGAGCCCTGATGTTCACAAGATTTACGAAAAAAGAAGAGCCGATCGAGGCCGTTCCGAACCCGACCGTCGTCGTCCAGACACCGGAGACAGGGAATATTGAACTTTCCACAGGACTGACAGGTACCGTGGAACCGGCAGATCAGGTATACATTATCCCGAAGGGAAGCGGAGAAGTACTGGAGGTTTATGTAAATCAGGGCGATACCGTACAGAAGGGACAGAAGCTGTTCCGCATCGACAACAAGCAGTTAGACGCGGCAAGGATCACGTTAAATACGACTCAGGTATCCTTAAATGATGCCCAGACATCTGTAAACAGGATGAAGGCGCTCTACGAGAGTGGGGATATTTCCGCTCAGGCCTACGAGCAGGCGGTAAGCGGTCTGTCCATGGCGAAGCTCCAGTATGATTCCGCAAAATTAAACTATGATACCCAGAGCGAGAACACGGTCGTTACCGCGCCGATCGCCGGTGTCTTAGAGCAGTTTGGCGTGCAGGTGCATGATATGTCTGCGGGCGGTTCTGTCGCAGGTGTTGTATCCGGTGCAGGCGGAAAAACACTGACCTTCAACGTGTCGGAGCGTGTCATGAAGGGATTAAATATCGGTGATCCTGTGACGGTGGAGAAGAACGGAACGGACTACAGCGGCGCGATCTCCGAGATCGGCAGCATGGTGGACGCGTCCACAGGACTTTTCAAGGTGAAAGCGACCCTGGGTGACGCAGATGGACTTGCCAGCGGAACGATGGTAAAGGTTTATGTGACAGCGGAGAAGGCGGACAACGTCATGGTCGTTCCGGCAGACTGTGTCAATTACAGCAACGGCGACGCCTACGTTTATACATATGATGCCGCGACATCCACGGCGAAAAAGACTCCGGTGGAGGACGGGCTCATCGATTCCGACAAGATCCAGATCGTTTCCGGACTTTCCTATGATGACGAGGTCATCACAAGCTGGTCCAAGGAGCTTTATGACGGTGCCGCTGTGAATGTTCAGGGCAGTGATGATGGCGAGGAAACGGAAGCCGACAGCGAGGAGAGCTCTGAAGGAGATACAGACAGTAGTGAGACAACAGCAGAAGAGACTACAGAAGCCGCGGAGACGGCAGCAAAATAAGGAGGCACAAGGAACATGGGACTTACCAAAAAGGTCTTAAAACGGCCGGTCACAACCGTTCTTGTTGTGCTCTGCCTGATCGTATTCGGTCTCAGCTCGATCTTTTCATCCCAGCTTGAGCTGATTCCGGAAATGGAGATGCCGATGCTCGTCATCAGCGCGGTTTACCCGGGAGCGAGCCCGGATGACGTGGAGCAGCTTGTGATCAGTAAGATAGAGGATGAGATCGGAACACTTTCCGGTGTCGATTCTGTCACCAGTATGTCTTCGGAAAATTTCGGAATAGTCCTGGTCCAGTATGACTATGATCAGGATATCGATAAAGCCTACGATGACTTAAAGAAAAAGCTGGATGGGATCAAGTCGGATCTCCCGGATGATGTCGATACCCCGACGATCATCGAGATGGATATCAACAGTACACCGTCCATCACCCTCGCAGTCAACAATGACAGCGTGGATAACCTCTATAACTATGTAAATGACGATATCGTTCCGGAGATCGAAAAACTGACTTCCGTAGCCAGTGTCGACGTATCCGGTGGTCAGGAGGCTTATATCAAGGCGGAGCTGATCCCGGAAAAATTAAGCCAGTATCATGTAAACATGAATACCATTATTGCGGCTTTAAAGTCTGCGGACTTTTCCATGCCGATCGGAAGTACCTCCGTTGGAAACAAGGATCTTTCCGTGACATCCGGAACATCCTTTGACACGATGGAGCTTTTAAAGAAGATCCCGATCACACTGGGTAACGGAAACATCATCTATATGGAAGATGTTGCCAATATCTACAATACCGTTGAGGCAAAGGACAGTATCGGACGTTACGACGGCAAGGACACGATGACGATCGGTGTCAAGAAAAATCAGGACAGCGACCACATTACCGTTTCCAAGGCAGTCCAGGAGACAATGCAAACGTTAAAAGCACAGGATCCGTCTCTGGAGTACGTCGTTGTCAATGATTACAGTGATCAGATCAGCAATTCCTTAAACAGCGTATTCCAGACCATGATCATGGCAGTCATTGTTGCGATGCTCATCATCTGGCTGTTCTTCGGGGATATCAAGGCATCCCTGATCGTCGGAACCTCCATCCCGGTATCAATTTTAGCGGCCCTCATCCTCATGAAGACCATGGGCTTTACGTTAAACGTCATCACCCTGTCGAGTCTGGTCCTCGGTGTCGGAATGATGGTTGATAACTCGATCGTAGTTCTGGAGAGCTGCTTCCGCTTTACGGATAAGGGCGGCGGCTTTATTGAAACGAGAAAAGCCGCGATCGATGGTACGGCAGCCGTTCTGGAATCCATCATCGGTGGTACCGCTACGACCTGTGTCGTATTTATCCCGTTAGCCCTGATCTCCGGAATGAGCGGACAGATGTTCAAGCCGTTAGGCTTCACGATCGTATTCTGTATGATCGCGTCCCTGATCTCCGCGATGACGCTTGTACCGCTCTGCTACGTGTACTATCGTCCGAAGGAGAAGGAAAATACCCCGGCCTCCGGCATCATGAGAGCTCTGCAGAATGGATACCGTTCCTTGATGGAGAAGCTTTTAAAGAAAAAAGCGATGGTCATGGGAACCGCCGTTGTGCTTGTGATCTTCTCCCTGTTCCTTGCGACAAAGTTAAAGACAGAGCTTATGCCGGCAGATGATCAGGGAACGATCGCGGTGACGATCGAGACCCAGCCGGGTCTTAAGATCGAGGAGGTCGATAAGATCCTCCAGAGAGCAGAGGACTATGTGACACAGGATCCGGATCTTGATTCCTACATGCTTTCCTACGGAAGCTCCGGACTTTCCATGAATATGGGCGGAAGCGGAGCGACCCTGACGGCATATTTAAAGGATGACAGAAGCAGAAAGACGGATCAGGTGCTCAAGGAATGGAAACGCGATATGCAGAAATGGTCGGATTGTTCGGTCAGTCTGGAAAGCCAGAGCTCTCTGGGCAGTGGGATGTCCATGGGAAATGCGGAGGATCTCGAATATGTTCTTGTCAGCACACAGTACGATGACTTAAAGAAGGTATCGGATGAGATCGTTTCCGAGCTCCAGAAACGCCCGGAGGCGACAAACATCCACTCTTCCCTTGAAAACAGCGCCCCCCTTGTAAAGATCAATGTGGATCCGGTCAAGGCGGCAGCGGAGGGACTTTCCCCGACCGCCGTTGCTTCCCAGGTGTACATGATGGTCAGCGGAACGACGGCAACGACCCTGAATGTTGACGGAAATGATATCGATGTAAAGGTTGAGTACGCGGATGATGAGTACGATACGATCGATAAGCTCCAGGGAATCGTTCTTCCGACAGCGACCGGCGGATCCGTAGCTCTTATGGATATCGCGGATATCGGCTTCAAGGACAGCCCGCAGAGCATTACAAAGAGTGATAAGCAGTATCAGGTGACCATCACCGGTACTCTGACAGAGGGCGCGGACAGCACCACGAAGGATAAGATCCAGAAGGAGGTCATCGATAAGTACTTATCCGGCACGATCTCCATGCAGGAAAGCACATCCACAAAGATGATGAACGAAGAGTTTGCTTCCCTGGGACAGGCGATCGCCACAGCCGTATTCCTTGTATTTATTGTAATGGCTGCACAGTTCGAGTCGCCGAAGTTCTCCATCATGGTGATGACGACGATTCCGTTCGCCCTGATCGGTTCCTTCCTGTTCTTATGGTTAGTGGATTGCCCGATCAGCATGACTTCCCTGTTAGGATTCTTAATGTTAGTCGGAACGGTTGTAAACAACGGTATTTTGTACGTCGATACGGCGAACCAGTACCGGGCAACGATGGACTTTAAGGAGGCAGTCATTGAAGCCGGCGCGACTCGTATGCGCCCGATGTTCATGACAACACTCACGACGATCGTGGCGATGATCCCGATGGCAGCGGCTTACGGAAATGCAGGTAAGACGATGCAGGGACTCGCACTCGTTGATGTCGGCGGACTGATCGTCTCCACGGCGATGGCACTTCTTGTTCTTCCAGTCTTCTATGTGATCATGAGCGGAAAGAATCAGGATAAGAAAGAGATCGTTGACGTAGATTAAAGCTTTGAACATTGAAAGCGGATCCCTGCAGAGCCTGCAAGAGACGGCCGCTGCCCGGTCGGGAGGCAGTCAGCCGGAATGCGGAATGCTCTGCGGGGCTTCCTGCTTTTGGAGGCGGCAGCCAGGGGATAAAAATTGCCACCGGATTGCCGTATTTGAAAAGAAAATGTAAGAGAAACGTTATTGCGTTTCTGTGATGAAATCGTTATGCTCATAGATGGAGGGAAACCTATGAGACAGAATCAATGGAAAAAAGCAGGTCTGACCGTGCTCTCAGCCGTTTTTATGGGAAGTTTTTCCATAGCGGCAGCGGATACCGGAATTCCTGCGTTAGCTGCGACGAAGGACGTCGCGGTCACAGAATATGACGAAGCAGCGCTTGAAAAGTTTAAGGACAATACCCTGGAATACTGGGAAATCCCGGGACTCATCGAGCGGTATAATACCGATTATCAGAACCAACTGCAAAGCTTCTACTATAATCCGGGCGGATCCACGGGTCTTACGAAGGATCAGATGCTAACGATGGCGGCGGATCTGCGCGCGGAGGCAGATGAAATGGAGCGGGATGCGAATGATGTTCAGTATGATGAGACAGTATCCCGCGACGTGTATAAAGGATATAAAGCAAATATGCATGCTCTGCGGGCATACGCACAGCAGCTGGAGGATACCGCAAAGGGAAAGGGAGCCGGTGGTTCCTCTGCACTCCGTGGACTCCGCATCACGAGAAATGAGAAGACAAAGACCGCGAGGGAAGCAATGCGGACCTATGAGACCTTAAAGGACCGGTATGAGATCGCCCTTTTAAATCAGGAGATCGCAAAGCAGAATTACGAGGCGGCGTTAAAGAAAAAGGATCTGGGAATGATGTCAGAGGAGGACGTTCTGACCGTGGAGGACGCACTGAATTCCGCGAACGGAAGTGCTCTTCAGGCAGCGTCCGGCCTCAATACCCAGAAACAGACGCTGATCACAATGTTGGGCTGGGATTACAACGCTGATCCGGAGATCGCGAAGGTTCCGGAGCCGGATCTTTCCGTGATCGCGTCCTTTGATCCGAAGAAGGATGAGGCGAAGGCCATCGAGATGAACTACACTCTGTATGATACAAGGATGACGAGTTCCAAATCGGCGGGCGGAGCAGTCACGAAGGCAAGAAATATCAAGGATCAGGAAGATTCCGTCCGTTCTTCTCTGGATCTTATGTATAAGGACCTGAAACAGAAACAGAAAGCCTATGAGGCATCGGAAACGCTCTATGAGGCGGCAAAGGCCGATAAAGCGGCTGCTGACCGGAAGAATGAGCTGGGGATGTTGAGCCGTCAGGAATACCTTCAGGCAGAGTCTGCATGGCTTTCCAGTGAAGCATCCCACACGGCGGCGAAGCTGGACCTCACAGGAGCGATAGAAAATTATCAGTGGGCGCTTGAGGGACTTCTTGATATCGGTTCCTCATCACAGAGCTAAAGGAGAAGCAGAATGAAAAGAAATTTGACAGGACGTGTGATCCCGGCGGCACTTGCGCTTGCGCTTGCGGCAGCGCCTGTGACTTCGTTTGCAAAGACAAAGGCGGTCGAGGCGACCGGAGTCGCGGATGAGAATGGATTTGTATCCCAGCCGGGAAATGAGTACGATGACGCGACGATGAAGAAACTCGCGGATAATGTGCTGGAATATGACGAGATCGGGAAGCTTGTTGAGGTGTACAGCCCGACGTTTAAGACGTTGAAGGAGACCTATTCCGACAAAAAGGATGCATCCAAGGATGTTGCAAAATTGAAATCCCAGTTATCAGATAAATCGGCATCGATCCTGGATGCCGCGGATCAGATGAACGGGATGACAGACCAGATGAAGGACCTGATCGGCATGCTCCCGACGGCTCCGACGACGTATGCCCAGTTGGTTTACAATTCCGAGCTCCTGGACTATCAGGCGGAGCAGGTACTTTTAATGGGTGACAGCCTGACCCAGATCTCACCGGAGCAGATGCATATCAAGGTGATCGATGCGAACCGTGCAGCGCTGGAGGCCGGTGCCCAGAGTGCCATGATCGGCTATAAGCAGTTAAAACTGAATGAGGAGAGTTTAGAGAGCGGTCTTACGCTTCTAAATGCAGTTTATCAGTCGACCCAGAATCAGGCAGCCAACGGCCTTGCGACCCAGAGTCAGGTTCTTTCCGCGAGACAGCAGTTGGAGTCTACTCAGGCGACAAAGCTGACATTGACAGCGAATGAGCAGAAGCTGCGCCAGACACTCTGCACGATGCTTGGCTGGAAGTACGACGCAGTGCCGGAGATCAGGGACGTTCCGGCGGCGGATCTTGCAAGGATCGACGGAATGAATCCGGAGAAAGATAAGCAGGCGGCACAGGACAATAACTTCACGATCCGCTACAATGTGCTGGATCTCGATAATAAGGACGCCGGGTCCGTCGAGTACCAGAATTTACAGCGCACGATCAAGCAGGAGAAGGAAGAAGTCTCCTCCTCCCTCGTAAATCTCTATAACGACGTTCTCCAGAAGAGGAATGAGTTCCAGACCGCAAAGGCAGCTTACGAGCTGGAAAAGACGAAGATGGAGACGGCTGACAGAAAATGGCAGTTAGGAACCATCGGACGTCTTGAGTATATGCAGCAGAAGAACGCCTTAAAGACAAAGGAGATCGCAGTGAAAACAGGTGATCTCGCGCTGTTTCAGGCGATGGAAACCTATGACTGGGCGGTAAAAGGAAATTTAAAGCTCAGCCAGTGATCCGGGAGCGGCCAAAGAAGGCCGTCCTTTATGAAAACAGTTCGGCGATCCGGAAACGGATCTTTACAGTGGGCAGGGAAACAGTTTCCTGCTCACTTTTTTTTACAGACGATTCCTCATCAGACGGCGAGCGTTGTGGTCCAGAGCGCAGCAACGCTTCATAATCGTTCTCCGGGATCAGGCTTTTCAACGTCTCCTTCGATCCTTCCGGCATTGATGCATGAATGCTGTCCGTGTAGCATAGGGATGGATACAGGACGCACCAGAAGTTGTGCCCGGCACCGTTTCCGATGGTCACCCGGACGGCTTCATACATTCCGGCGGGAAATGTCATGTCCCCATAGGTGCGCACCGGAAACCTGCAGGTCTCGATCCCCACACGTACACCGTAATCATACCCGAAACTGTGGATAAAGTCTTCTGCATCGGCTTCCAGTGTGGAAGATTCAGAAAGGATATATGCTTTCAGTTCCTCTTTTCCGGAGATCTGCTTTACGGCGGCACCGTCCCGGATCTTTTCCAGCAGAAGATCCTTTATGTAGAGCTTTAATGCCTGATCTTCAGCAGAGTCACTGTTCGCAAGAACATGGAACCTCAGGATCTTCGGGGCAATATCCGCCGCCAGTGCCTCATCCTTTGCCCGGATTCCGGACATGGCGAGGAGAAAACAGATGAAAAAACATAAAATGGAGAGGGAAAATTGGTTGGTTCGATTCATGACACGCCCTTCTTTTTACTTTTATAAACATATATTTTCTGAACAGAAAATTCCTACCCGTGAAAAGTAACGTGAATTTTTCCGCTTCAGAATTGCTTTTATTTCCTATTTGTAATTATTCCCAGTTGTGCTATAATCTAAACGATAACATGAGAAAACTGCCCGTCCAGTGCCTGTACATCTGAAAACACATTCGGGTGCACAGGCGCTGACCGGGACTTTTAGAAATTTATTAGAAAATCAGAGAGGAATCAAATCATCATGGAAAAGAAAAATATCGTTGTCCTGTTTGGCGGACAGTCATCAGAACATGTAGTATCCTGTATGTCTGTACAGAATGTGGCAGCAAACATCGATCAGGAGAAATATAACGTCATCCTTGTCGGAATCACAGAGGATGGTCACTGGTTAAAGGTAGATTCTTTAGCTCAGATCAAGGACGATACCTGGAGAGAGGCAAAGGCGGGCGCAGTCCTGTCCCCGGACGCAAAGGAGAAATGTCTCATTGTCACAGAAAACGGAAAATTCGAGAAAGTTCCGGTTGATGTTGTATTCCCGGTCCTTCACGGACTTTACGGGGAAGACGGAACGGTTCAGGGAATCCTGGAACTTGCGAAGATCCCGTATGTCGGCTGCGGCGTTCTCGCTTCCGCAGTCTCCATGGATAAGCTTTCCACAAAGCGCATGGTAAACGGACTCGGAATCTGCCAGGCGGCATATGTTCCGGTATTGAAGGAAGAGTTAAAGGATATAGATGCTGTTGTCGCAAAGATCGAGAAAGAGATCCCGTATCCGGTATTCGTAAAACCGTCAAATGCAGGTTCTTCCAGAGGCGTGACCCGCGCGGATAACAGGGAAGAGTTGATCGCAGGCTTAAAGGAAGCAGCAGCAAATGACCGCAGAATGCTTGTCGAGGAGATGATCGTCGGCCGTGAGATCGAGTGCGGCGTATTCGGTGACGGCGCTTCCACTAAGGCATCCGGAGTCGGTGAGATTCTGGCTGCGGCTGAGTTCTATGATTTTGATGCAAAGTATTACAATGCAGAGTCCAAGACGGTTGTTGATCCGGAACTTCCGAACGGAGCAACCGAGCGCGTCCGTGAGGCGGCGGTCAAGATCTTCAATGCGGTGGACGGCTACGGCTTATCCCGCGTGGATTTCTTTGTGAAGGCAGACGGAACGGTCGTATTCAATGAGATCAACACGCTTCCGGGCTTCACCGCCATCAGTATGTACCCGATGTTATGGGAGGCAAGAGGCGTAAATAAGAAGCAGCTGATCGATGATCTGATCAACCATGCTTTTAAGAGATACGAGAGATAAAACGACTGGATCATTCAGAAAGTCCAGATGTTATCAGTCACGCAGACGATTCCGGATCATGGTGAGATCTGCGAAAACAATATATCAGGGGAGTTTTATATGACAAAGGATATTCTTGTCCGTGTCCGGGGAACTCAGACGATCGGTGAGGAAGAGGACACGGTCGAGATGATCACCCCGGGGACGTATTATGAGAAGAACGGCAAGCAGTATTTCATCTACGATGAATCGCTTGACGAGACGGGGGAGCCGACCCACAATACGGTGAAGATCATGGAAAACCGGATCGAAGTGACAAAAAGGGGACTTGTGGACAGCCACATGATCTTTGAGCCGGGAAAACGGACGACGGCAAATTACCGGACTCCGATGGGACTGTTTCTGATGGGGATCACAACTTCGTTTCTCGAGATTGCGGAGGACGAGGAATCAATCCTTCTGAAGATCAAATATTCGATGGAGATGAACGGGCAGTACGCATTTGACTGCAGTACGGAGATCCTGGCATCTTCAAAAAAGGATGAGGTTCTGGGAATCGTGGTAAAAGACTAAGAACGTTACTTGTTACTTTTCACGGATGGAAATTTCCTGAAAAGAAGTTCTTTGCATATTGCGGTTTGCACAGCGGTCCGGTATTCTGGCATCGTGCCGGACCGGAAAGGAAATGGGGGGTGCAGCTATAGCGGATGGAACGGCGCGGAAGATGAGATCCGGGCTGTTCACACAAATAAATAAGAAAGGGCGCAGCTGACTAGCGATCTGTATGCTCGCAGATCCAACAGTACAGTCCGGCTGCGAGAGGATTCAAAAGAGGTATGGAGAGTTTTTTAGTCGCGGTCAACGCAGTCATCCCGTTTTTCTGTTATCTGGCTCTTGGATACACGATGAAGATCAAAGGTGTTGTATCGGAAGAATTTCTGCAGAAGCTGAACCAGATGGTTTTCCGGGTATTTTATCCGTTCATGACTTTCTACAATATCTATAAGGCGGATGCGGAATCTCTGCCGCGTCCGCTGCTGCTGATCTTTACAGGTGCCAGCATCCTGATCGTGGAGGCGATCCTGATCGTGATCGTTCCGAAGATCGTAAAGGAGAACCCGAGAAGAGGCGTTATCATTCAGGCAATCTTCCGAAGCAACTTCGTATTGTTCGGACTCCCGCTCACGATCGCAGTATTCGGAGACTCCGCGGCATCTATCGCCGCGATGATGGTAACCGTTGTCGTATCGATCTACAACACGACTTCCGTGTTTATTCTTGAGATGTTCAACGGAGAGGGAAAATCGGATATCAAAAAGACCCTGAAGGCGGTGGTGACAAACCCGTTGCTGCAGGGTGCGGTTGTCGGACTGATCTTCTTTTTCCTTGGGATCAAGCTTCCGGGAAGTCTTGTGACTCCGATCGCAGCATTTTCCAATATGACTTCCCCACTGGCGATCTATGTACTCGGCGGAACGCTGCAGTTCCGTGCGATCCGGAAGAACCTCAAGTACCTGGTTCCGACGCTTACCTGCAAGCTGTTTTTTCTTCCGGCGATCATTATTGCGATCGCATACGCATTTGGCCTTCGTGGTCTTGAGTTATTCCTTCTGATCGCAGTCTACGCGACACCGGTCGCTGCGGCTTCCTATCCGATGGCCCAGAACATGGGCGGAGACGGAGAACTCGCCGGACAGTTTGTCGTGATCAGTACGGCGGTGTCCATGTTTACATTATTCCTGTGGATCTTCTTTATGAAGTCGGTAGGACTGATCTAAGTAAATGATAAGATGTATGAAATACCCGGTGAAACATGAGCTTTTTACGCTCGTGTCTCACCGGGTATTTTGCTGTCGGTATGTCTGAAAGGCAGGGGAAGGAAGAAGCCGGCAGATAGAAAAAGATCCGCCCATCGGATGGCTTGTCCAGCCATTCCGTGAGCGGATCTTTTGTTTCGTCTGTTCTTGTCGATTTAGTCTTTTTTGAAAATTCCTTTGATACGCTGACCGAGAGTTTTCTTTTTCGGAAGCGGGATCAGTCCTCCGCGCGGAACGGATTTGATCTCTGTGATGTAGAGACCGCTGATCACAACTTTGACCTCAGTCTTTAACGGGAGCTGAAGGAAAACTTTCTCATCGGCGATCATGGTCATGATCTTTGTGCCGATCTTTGCTTTTACTACCGGAACCTTCATACGCTTTGCATACCATGGAGTCTGCTCATAAACGATCGGCGGGAGTCCGGCTTCCTTTATTTTCAACTTTTTCTTGTCGATCGCCATCAGACTCACGGTCTGCTTAGCGGCATCGATCGCGCTCTGCTGTTCTACCTGGCGCTTTTCCATCTTACGTCCGAGGAAGTAAAGCACAGCGAGGACAACGACAAGGATCAGGAGAATGACAAGAATGACATTTGCTACGATACTCCAGTTCATGTGGATACCTCCAGTGTGTTCACGTTCGCCCTGTGTCACAGGGCATTACCTGTAAATTATACCATCGCAGGTATAAAAGCGCAAGCAGTTTTCAAGAAGAGGATGTGCCAACAGTAAGAAGCCCCACCTGCAAAATTAAATTCCACCCCTCTTCGCGCAGTCAGAACAGAAAATATGTGCGGCAGGGAAAGCTGAGAAAACCAAAATAAATAGAGGGAAAATTTGCGAACATCCGAAATGATACATTTACTTTAGGCACAAAACATGAAAAAGGTTGCGCATTGACGGATGAGATAGTATAATTATTGATAACTGGTTGGGATTCATATAAAAATTCAGAACAACTCGAAAATTAAATTTTGAGAGCTGCCTGATCGGAAAATGAAAGGGCAGCGTGGACAACAGCCGGAAATCATGTACAAGAAAGGTGATATGGAGATGGGAAAACAGACAGCTTGGGAAGAAATTGATAAGAAATCCAGCGAGATCTTTACCGCCAGCGACGAGATCTGGGGCTGCGCGGAGACTGCCTTCACGGAAGAAAAGTCGATGAAGATCCTCTGCGATGTTCTGAAAGCGGAAGGTTTTACGGTTGAGACAGGTCTTGCGGACGTAAAGACTGCATTTAAGGGCACATTCGGTTCCGGAAAACCTGTGATCGGTATCTTAGGCGAGTTCGATGCCCTGTCCGGACTGGATCAGGAAGCGGGAGCTACCGAGAAGATCGTTGTGCATGATGGCGCCAGCGGACACGGCTGCGGACATAACATGCTCGGCACAGCGTCCCTCTCAGCGGCGATCGGAATCAAAAAGTATCTGGAAGAAAGCGGAAAACCGGGAACCGTGATCTATTTTGGCTGCCCGGGTGAGGAAGGCGGATCCGGAAAGGCATTTATGGCGAAAGGCGGAGTGTTCGCAAACCTTGACGCCGCGATCACATGGCATCCGGGAGATTTAACGCAGGCCGACACGGGAAGCTCCCTCGCAAACTATCAGGTAGCGTATAAATTCTATGGAAAGAGCGCCCACGCAGGCGGCGCACCGCATCTTGGACGAAGCGCCCTTGACGCGCTGGAGCTTATGAACATGGGTGTCCAGTTCTTAAGAGAGCATGTGGTTCCGGAGGCGAGAATCCACTATGCGATCACAAACACCGGCGGGTACTCCCCGAACGTTGTTCAGCCATACGCGGAAGTTCTGTATCTGATCCGTGCTCCGAAGAACAGTCAGGTGGAGGAGATCTATCAGCGTGTCAACAAGATCGCTGAGGGTGCTGCCCATATGACAGAGACCCGCGTGGAGATTGATTTCGTAAAGGGCTGCTCGAACCTCATGAGCAACAAGGTGATCGCGAAGGAACTCTGGGACAACCTTGTAGAGCTTGGTGCTCCGGAGTACACGGAAGAGGAGATGAAGTTTGCCAAAGCCATCAGTGAGGGCGTTGGCGACAGCCGTTTTGAGTCCTTAGAGAAGATCGCAAAGAACTGCAAGGACAAAGCAGCTAAGGCGGAAGTCCTTTCTCATAAGGGCGAGAGCATGTACCGCTTTGTCGCTCCATTCAACCCGGACGGAATCATGTCCTTCGGTTCCACGGACGTTGGTGATGTGAGCTGGAACTGTCCGACTGCCCAGGCCTACGTTGCTACATGGGCGGCTGGAACACCGGGCCACTCCTGGCAGGTCGTTTCCCAGGGCAAGAGCGGACTGGCACACAAGGGACTGATCTACGCGGCGAAGGCAATGGCAGGCGCAGCGATCGATATGTATGAGGATCCGGAGATCATCGCGAAGGCGAAAGCGGAGATGGAGGAGGAGCTGGATGGCGACACCTATCACTGCCCGATTCCGGACGGCTGCAAGCCGAGAGCGCTTGGAATGAAGATGTAAAAAATTGATGGATGCGATTGAGCGTGAACGGAATGACGCGCTGCAATTGTACATAAAAAACGGGGAGAAGTTCCGTAAAATGGAACTTCTCCCCATTTTTTATGAAAAATCCCGATCAGATCTGTTTCAGCTCATACTGTCTTGTGCCGAGACCGATCTTTTCCGCCTGATCGAGAGTCGCCTGCCATTCGATATTCGGATTGGAATCCTTGAAGTGATCGTGGTGGCAGTGCCATCCCGGCTGGGAGAGATGTTCTCCGAGCTGGCTATTGGCGATTGGAGCTGCCTTCAGACAGGCATCCGCGCAGGCCTGGTCCAGAGCGACCGGATCGAAGCTCGCGAACATTCCGATATCCGGAAGGATCGGGGCATCATTTTCACCGTGGCAGTCACAGTTCGGGCTGATATCCTGCACAAGGGAAATATGGAAGCACGGGCGGTCATAACAGACAGCCTGCGCGTACTCTGCCATCTTGCGGTCTAAAAGCTCGTTGGCATTGTAGTTCGGGTTGTAGATAGCATCAAAGCTGCAGGCACCGATACAGCGGCCGCAACCTTTGCACTTGTCATAATCGATGACGGCTTTCTTATTTACATATGTAATAGCATCGCTTCCGCACTCCTTCGCACAGCGTCTGCAACCGCGGCAGAGCTTCTCACGGACGGACGGCTTTCCGCTTGCATGCTGCTGCATTTTTCCGGCACGGCTTCCGCAGCCCATACCGATGTTTTTGATGGCACCACCGAAACCGGTGGATTCATGACCTTTGAAATGGGTCAGGCTGATAAAGACGTCGGCGTCCATAATCGCGTGGCCGATGAAGGCCGTCTTGCAGTATTCTCCGTTCACGACCGGAACCTCCACCTCGTCGGTTCCGCGAAGACCGTCACCGATGATGATCTGGCAGCCGGTGGAGATCGGGTTGAAGCCATTGAGGTTTGCACAGTCTAAATGATCCAGAGCATTTTTTCTGCTGCCCGGATACAGGGTGTTGCAGTCGGTCAGAAACGGCATGCCGCCCTGTTCCTTACAGAGATCCGCAACGGCTTTCGCGTAGTTCGGACGAAGGAAGGCGAGATTTCCGAGCTCACCGAAATGCATTTTGATCGCGACGAATTTTCCGTCCATGTCAATGTTTTTGATTCCTGCAGCAACGCAGAGCTTTTTCAGCTTGTCCAACTGGCTGGTTCCAACCGAACACCGGAAATCGGTAAAATAAACCGTTGATTTTTCCATGCTTATAAAGTCCTCCTTTAATAAATACTTCGCAACGCTCCAGTACCGTAAAGTCTGCGTTTTACTGCGGCGAGTATGGCCGGCGCGACCAGTGCGGTCAGCGCGCAGCCTGCTGAACCGTTACGATCTTTCTAATAAAAGTATCCCCGTAAGTCTTAAATTAGTCAAGGATAAATTTTGCGGAATTTTTTTAAGGATAAATTTTGCAGAAATTTTTACATTGTGGTATAGTAAACGGGAATCGGTGTGTGCCGATGCATACCAGAAACAAAAAGGAAGCTGTGAAGAACAGTTATAAAAGGTGATCGTATGAACATAAGAAAACTGGCAAGACCAGCGGCAGCGCTTTTGGCCGCCGCAGCCCTGATGGCGGGGATCCCTGAACTTCGGATGGAAGCACAGGCGGCGTTTCCGGAATACTTAAAATCCGTGACCTACTTCGGTGATGCCTGGCCTATCAACTACTGGGGAACTGAAGATGATAACATGGGGGCAAATTTTGCCCGCATCAAGGCGGACGGCTTCAACAGCATCATTCTCGTGATCCCGTGGAGAGAGTTTCAGCCGGGGGATATGGGAAATATGTACAATGAGGCTGCTTTCGCCAAGCTCGATCAGGTCATGAAGTGTGCGGATGACCACGGACTTATGGTGACGCTGCGGATCGGTTACTGCTGGGATTACAGCGGTGAAGCGTCCCTTCCGGAGCGATATGCCGGTGTGGTGCAGGACGGAAGCAATGACAGGAAGATGTGGATAGATTACTGTAAGACGATCTATGACCGGGTATCCGACTACGGGAACTTTCAGGGCGGTTTTATTACCTGGGAGGACTTCTGGGACTATACGTCAAACATGGACCGGGATCTCACAAGAGCCCTCAGTATCCGTCTGGCATCCAGATGCGGATATCAGGATTACCTGAAGGCCCACTACTCCCTTGCGGAGGTCGGCGCGGTCTACGGAAAGACATTCCGGGATTATTCCGAGATCTGGATCCCGGAGAGAAAGCGCCCGGAGGCGAAGCTGTTTTTTGAGTTCTATGACAGCTTTTTAAATAAGCTCCTCTCCGAGAGTCAGGGAGTGTTCCCCGGACTATCCATGGAGGTTCGGTCCGACGGAGACCCGATCTACCAGCTGGATGGAAGCTATACCTACTATTCCCACTCCGCCACGTATCCGTGTGCCGATGCCGAGTACTCCGCTCTTATGTACAGCGTGTCCCTCGGACAGCAGAACGTGGGAGACCATATTTCCGCGGAAACAGCGCTGGCATCCATGCAGAACAGCATGAACGGTCTGGTGGAAAAGAGCGGAAAGAAGTATTTTATGGAGCAGTTCCTATATGCGGATTCCACAGAGGCATTCTCCTACAATACCCAGATCGAGGAGTCCCAGGTGGCGGACTTTGTGAAGAATACCGCTCCGATCTTAAAGGATACTACCTGCGGCTACGGTCTCTGGGTATACCGGAATTATGTAAATGATTGTGTATACAATGGCCAGTTCGCTCTGGGACTGACAGGCTGGGATACCACCGGAAAGGTTGAGAAAACGGAACATGACGGATCAAAGGCAGTCACTCTGGCAAAAGACAGTGTGCTCAGCCAGAATGTCCATGGGCGTCTTGGAAAAAGGGACAAGATCTATGTAAAATTCTGGGCGGCACCGAAGAACGGTGCAGCGAAGGTCACCTTCCAGATCGGTGACGCTAAAAAGTCGGTCCAGGTGACAGAAGCGGGAAATTATGAGTGTTCCATCCCGTGGCAGGAAAACTACAATCTCTCGATCACGACAGACCGAAGCGTGACACTGGACAATATTAAAATGTATTCCCACGAGCAGTATGGCAGGATCTATGACACAGACGGCAACGAGCAGGATCTTGCGGCGGCGTTTCGGGAGTTAAATGCGGCACTGGATCAGACACAGACTTTGGAGCCTGTTCCGGCAGCCGATTCCAGTAAATAAAATTTCTGTAAAAAAAACATAAAGAAATTTAAAATTCCTACTTGCGGAATTGCTCAGACTACGATATAATCTCCGGGATAGTTCGACAGGGATCGAGAAAAACCTGTCAGTGTCCCGGAGATTTTTATGCGGGTAATGAGTCAAAGCCTGTGTCCGCATATCAGGAATGTTTTGGAGAGCCGCCCCAAAGCTTATGTTTCCGGGTGTGTTGCGCGGTAAAAAAAAGGAGGATTACATGGAGAAAAAGAAAAGTTCACTCGCTGTCAGAATGAGTATTTCCCTCGTCTGCGGTCTGGTAGCAGGTCTTCTGTTAATGTTCTTAAGAGAAAACCTCAACAGCACAGGTAAGGAAGCCGTATGGGCAACGATCAACAGCATCCTGTTCCAGGATATCACAGCGGCAGGCGCTGAAAAGGCACTCGGTATCTTCTATATTATCGGTCAGTTGTTTATCCGTTCTTTACAGCTTGTCATCGTACCGATGGTATTCACATCCATCACACTTGCGATCGGACAGATTTCCGATACAAGAACTCTCGGCAGAATTTCCGTAAAAACGATCGCAGGTTTCCTGATCTGCTCTTTCTTCGCATTACTTATGGCATGCGTAGTCGGAATCATGATCTACAATGCAGGTGTATTCAACATTCAGGTGGAGGGTCTTGAAGGTTCTGCCGGATCTACCGGTTCCAACCCGTTAAATGTGATCCTTAACATTGTTCCGTCCAATATCACAGCGGTATTCAGCACAAACACTTCCGTTCTCGCGATCGTGTTCTTAGCGGTTTCCCTCGGTCTCTGCATGAAGGCAGTCGGCGACGAGAAGAGCGCAACATTAAAGAAGCTCATCACAGAAGTAAACGATATCATTGTTGTATTCTTAAACTATGTTGTTACAAAGTTCGGTCCGTTCGCGATCTTCGTTCTCCTTGCAAGAACATTCGCGACATACGGAATCCACCACTTAAAACCGGCTCTGGCATACGTTGTCGTAACCGTTATCCTGCTTCTCTTATTCCTCTTCGTAGGATACCCGATCTTTGTAGCAGTTACAACAAAGCAGAATCCGGTGAAGTTCGCAAAGAAGATCTTCCGTGTAGCAGTATTCGGATTCTCCACTTCCTCCAGTGCGGCTGCTCTTCCGCTTAACGTGAAGACGACCACAGAGGAGCTTGGTGTTGATGAGAAGATCGCTTCCTTCGTACTTCCGCTCGGTATGACCATCAACATGAACGGTACCGCGATCATGCAGGTCGTTGCGACTCTGTTCATCGCAGGCTGCGCAGGCTACGATGTAACCCTGTCCCAGCTCATTGTGATCGCTCTCTTAGCCCTGATCGCATCCGCCGGTACACCGGCAGCTCCGGGCGCAGGCGCGATCATCCTGTTCACGATCCTTTCCGGTCTTGGCTACATCAACGACGGTGCACTCTTAGCATACAGCCTGATCCTTGCGATCAACCGCCCGATCGAGATGTTAGTAACCGCGCTTAACGTTGTCGGCGACTCCGCAACTGCAATCTACGTTGCGAAATCCGAGGGAATGTTAAACGAGGATATCTACAATTCATAAGGAAAATACCGGCCTGGTTTATGGTCGGTGTGCAAAGCTCCGGAAGACCTGAGGGAAGAAGCCCAGGTCTTCCGGAGCTTTTTTATGTAACAGGAAATCCCGGGGAATTCCCTGTTACATAAAAAGGCACTGACGTGCCAAAGATGCGCACTCGCGCGAAGATGTAGACTGTCGCAAGCGACCGCGCGAGGCGCGAGAATGTGCCAAGGCACATTCTTTTTTCTGAAACAGCGTGCCTGTGATGCGTCTCCGCTTGACATTTTCTGAACAAATAAACAGAAAAATGTGATATGATAAAAACATGTGAAAGAGGCAGACAAGAACATTCAGTCTGCGGGGACAGGGGGAGCTTTATGACAGGAACCATGTTTTTCAACATGCTTTTAAATATCGGACTGCTGGTGCTTCTGGCAACGCTGCTCACCAATATGGCATCGGTGCGGAAGCTGTTCCGGGGAGAGAGCAGCACGATCATCCAGAAGATGGCGTTGGCAGTGATCTTCGGTGCCATCAGCATCGTGTCGACCTACACAGGGACAAAGACCGGCGGGGCCATCGTCAATACCCGCGTCATCGGCGTCCTGACCGCGGGGATCCTGGGAGGACCGTTTGTCGGAATGATGACGGCACTCATCGCCGGAGCCCACCGGTTCCTGTTTGATATCGGCGGCTTTACAGCAGCCTCCTGCGCGGTCTCAACGCTGGTGGAAGGCGTGCTGGGAAGTCTGGTCTATAAAAAGTACAAGGCAGGAGAGATGGACAGCGTCGATCTGTTTTTCCTGACTGCAGAGGCGGAGATCCTGCAGATGGTGATCATTCTGATGATCTCGAAGCCTCTCGGCGCGGCCATGGAGCTTGTGGGAAAGATTGCCGTCCCGATGATCGTCATGAATTCTGTGGGAATGGTGCTCTTTTTCAAGACCTTTGATATGGTATATATGCGAGAGGACAGTCTGTTTGCGGAGCGGATGCGTCTTTCCATGGGGATCGCGGACAAGAGTCTCGTCTATCTGAGAAAAGGTTTTGGAAAGCGGGAAAATATGGAAGCTGTGACTGATATCATTTTTGGTGAGATCCCATGTCAGGCGGTGATCATCACGGATGAAAAGGAAGTTCTGGCGGTGAGTTCCCTGATCGATGACAGCCGTTTCCGCCGGGAAAAGTTTCTGGAACATCTGACAGGACCGGCAAAAGGAATGAAAGCAGAATGTATCTGGGAGGAAGATCTCGATGAGGAGATACGGCCGCTGTTTCACTCCCTCGTGACGGTGACAGTTCCGGTCATGACCGGAGATGAGAAGATCGGAAGTCTGTCCATTGTCGTGAAAAAGAGACGCCGTGTGGAACGAAGCATCGGGGATTTTCTGGAGGAACTTGCGAAGATGTTTTCCACACAGTTAGGGGTCTACAATGTAGAATATCAGAAGAAATTGCGGAAAAAAGCGGAGTTTAAGGCGCTGCAGTCTCAGGTAAACCCGCATTTTCTCTACAACGCGCTGAATACGATCTCCTGCATCTGCGATGAGGATGCGGGAAAGGCCAGTGACCTGATCTTAACGTTAGCGTCCTACTACCGTCAGACTCTGGAGAACGACCAGTACATGCTGGATATCGATACGGAGATCAACCATGTCCGGACGTATCTGGAGATCGAGGAGGCGAGATTTGAGGAAAAGCTCCGGGTGGAGATCAACGTGGAGGACGGTCTCTCCTGTCAGGTCCCGTCCTTTATCCTGCAGCCCATCGTGGAGAATGCTGTCCGGTATGGAAACAGCGCGGACGGGGTGCGCAGAGTGGAGATCTCAGCAAAACGGGTGCAAAGCGGGCCCGAGGAGGAGCTGGTGAGGATCGGAGTCAGGGATCATGGAAAAGGTTTTGAACCGGAAGAGGCAGAGAGGATCCTGACCGGAAACAAGACCGGCAGCGTTGGATTAAAAAATGTGAATGAGCGTTTGAAGAGTACATACGGAAAGCGTTATGGGCTGGAGATCCGGAATACAGATGACGGGGCGGATGTTTCGTTCTGTATTCCGCATCAGGCAGAGAGCTGACAGGAAAATACTGTGACCGGACGTAACTATTCAATACCTTCATAGTTACGTGCAAAAATCCATTCCAGATCAGCTTCGCTGATGGGATTTTTGCCTTCCAGCCTATGTTTTCTTACGGTCAGCGCAGCAAGTGCGCAGACCTACTGAACAGTTACGACCGGACTATTTTATACATTGGGGAAACTATGAGAGACAGGGGGAGATGTTTTGAAGATCGCAGTGATCGATGATGAGAGACCGGCAAGAAAAATGCTGATCCGCAGGGTGAAGGAAGTGCGTCCGGACTGTGAGATCACGGAAGCAGAGAGCGGAGCGGACGCCTTAAAGATGTTTAATGAGGCGGATTCGTTTGATCTGATCTTTGTAGATATGGACCTCGGGGATATGGAGGGGACGACGCTGGCGGCCACGGCAAAACGGCTGTTTCCCGGGGCGAAGATCGTCTTTGCCACCGCCTATTCCCAGTATGCCGCGAAAGCATACGAGATGGAGATCGATGATTATATTTTAAAACCGTTCGATCCGGAGCGGGTGCACCATGTTGTGAAAAAATGCATTGGGGAAGGAAAACGTGATCCCGCGGGGAAAATGGAGGAGCAGGAGGAAAAAACGGAACCGGCAGCAGCAGAAAAACAGGGGGCAGAGCAGGAAAACGCAGGTGTGGAAGAGAGGCGCGAAGCAACGGTATTCGGCAAGATCCCTGTGACGGCCAGCCACGGAATCCTGTTTCTGGAGATCGCCCAGATCGTGTATGCGGAGACCGACGGACACGGGTGTGTGGTCCATACCACATCGAGATCCTATGAGGTCAACCAGCTTTTGGGAGAACTTGAGAAAAAGCTGGCGGACTTCGGATTCTTCCGGATCCATAAGAGCTATCTTATAAATCTGTCATTTATTTCGGAACTTTTCGCAGGCAGCGGAAACGGACTTTCTGTACATATGAAGGGGTATGAGAGCCGGGAACTCCCGGTGGGAAGAGAAAAACTGAAGACATTAAAACAGCTGTTGAAGATCAGCTGACAGAAAGAGAAGCTGTGGCACTCCGTTCATGACGAAAGGAGTGCCGTTTGTGCAGATAACCATGCTGTTCATGCAGACCACCTTTAAATATTGTGCAAAATATACTATAATGCATTTGCTTGAAGAAAAAGAAATAAGCATAATGTATATTCAAGGAGGGATTTGTATGATTAGTTTTCTCGTCTGTCTGGCACTTTTGATCGGAGGTTACTTTGTTTACGGCAACCTCGTAAATAACATTTTCAGTCCGGATGACAGAGAGACACCGGCAGTCAGAATCAACGATGGTGTCGACTACGTAGTCATGCCCCAATGGAAACTCTTTCTGATCCAGCTTCTTAATATCGCTGGTCTGGGCCCGATCTTCGGAGCCATGCAGGGTGCATTGTGGGGACCGATCGTATTTCTGTGGATCACCTTCGGTACGATCTTTGCCGGCGGTGTTCATGACTTCTTCTCCGGCATGATGTCCGAGAGAAATGATGGTGCTTCGATCTCAGAGGTATGCGGAATCTACCTCGGCGGCCTGATGCAGAACGTGATGCGTGTATTCAGTGTTGTACTTCTTGTCATGGTCGGTACTGTTTTCGCAGTTGGTCCGGCCGGTCTGATCGTAACTCTGTTCAGCAATGGCGGAGCACAGGGTCTGGTCGTAAACAAAGAGATGTGGCTCTGGATCATTCTGGCTTACTACTTTATCGCGACCTTTATTTCTATCGACAAGATCATCGGTAAGGTCTATCCGATCTTTGGTATCTGCCTGATCATCATGGCACTCGGTGTTGCTTTTGGTATCTTCACAAAACCGGAATATGTGATCCCGGAAATCTGGAGCAATTTCAGAAACATGCATCCGAGCGGAACACCGGTATGGAGCTTCATGTTCATCACCGTTGCCTGCGGCGCGATCTCCGGTTTCCACGCAACACAGTCACCTCTTATGGCGCGTTGTATGAAATCTGAGAAACAGGGTCATTTCGTATTCTACGGCGCAATGGTATGTGAAGGTATTATCGCCCTGATCTGGGCAGCAGCAGGATGCTCTCTCTACGAAGTGACAGGTGGTTTAAACACAGGTCTCGCAGAGATCATGAAGAACGGTCAGTCCGCAGCCATCTATGATGTCTGCCAGAAGACCATGGGCGGTGTCGGCATTGCTCTTGCTATGTTAGGTGTTATCGCCTGCCCGATCACTTCCGGTGATACAGCATTCAGAAGCGCACGTTTAACACTTGCTGACTGGTTCAAGGTTGACCAGAAGAACTGGAAGAACCGTCTGATTCTCTGCGTACCGTTACTTGGAATCGGCGCTATCGTTGGACATATGGATTACAGCATCGTATGGAGATACTTCAGCTGGACAAACCAGACACTGGCTATGATCGTTCTCTGGACAGCAAGTATGTACCTCTACAAGGCAAAGAAGAACTACTGGCTCACAGCAGTTCCGGCAACCTTCATGAGCGCTGTTTCCATGACATATTTCTTCTGTGCAAAAGAGTGCTTAAACCTCGGTACTGCAGTTGCGTACCCGGTAGGTATCGTACTTGCGGTTGTATTCCTTGGAATCTTCATCCGCGCAACGAAGAAACAGACAGCATAATGTAAGATTATAATGACACGAAAGACAGGCTGCAAAGCTGGGAGTGTCTGACTGCAGATGATGCAGAAAGTATAAGCTGCCCCGGTGAAAGGCTGAGGGCAGCTTATACTGGTTATTCAGTATTTGGGAGGCGAGAGTTATGTTCTTAAAACCGGCAAAACTTGGAGAAAAAGAGATTCCGGAGAGTATTCTTTCAGAGGACAAAAAGCACTGTAAGAAGATCGGTCCCTGCGGAATCGGAAAAGAGGCACTGTACCTCAACAGCTTTTATCTGGAGCGGCGATATTATGTCCCGGCAGCTTCCGTCTCCCGTGTCTTTAAGCGCGTGGCGATGAGCAAAGGCGGATTCACGGGAAAAGGCCTGTTTGCCACCATGCCGTATCTGGTGGTTGTCTATGAGGACGGTAAGGAAAAACAGTGCAACTTTAAATATGAGGATCAGGTTGACGCTTTCGTGGCATCCGTGAAGGAGCGGTTCTCGCAGATAAAGACCGTGAGTGAAGCGGCGGAAAAGCGCCTTGCGGAAGCTGAGAAAAAACAGGCGGAGAAATGTCTCATTCCGCTTTCTGAGCAGGCGAAGGAGACGGTAAATGTTCTGGAGCAGGCAAAAGCAGCCCTCACGAAGCGTCTGTCCCTGTTCACAGAGCTCACCAACGCGGCAAAGAAAAAGAGAACGTATGAGAAGACAAAGCCGTTTTACAAATGGCTCGCTTTATTCATGGTGGTCATGGGGGCGGCGGCGCTTGCATATGGCGTATTCTCCTTTATGAATCACGATGCGTTTGCCGTATACTTTGTCCTCTTTGGAATGGCGGCGATCTTCCTGTTCTCCGGAGCGAATGTCATGCCGACGAGTACGAATAACCGGAAAGCCATTGAAAAACGTCTTGCAGCGGCGGAAGAAGCCGTTACGGGTTATGTGGACAGTCTCCATCTCGGACTTCCGGTTCCGGCCTGTTATCTTCATCCGGTGACCGTAGAGCGGATGCAGCGTGCTGTCCGTGAGGGGCGCGCCGAGTCTGTGGAGGACGCGTTTGACGTTGTAAAAAATGATCTGAAAAAGACCAACGCGGATGTATCCGTCACCCAGGAGGAATTCGATGAGATCATGGCGATCAAGCCGGTCTTTCTGGTCAGAGATTACGTGTAGATGAAAAAATTGACTGCCGTATCAGTAGGCTTATGTTGGACGGCAGTCTTATTTTATGTAACAGGAAATTCCGAGGAATTCCAAAGATGCGCACTCACGCGAAGATGTAGATTGTCGCAAGTGACCGCGCGAGGCGCGAGAATGTGCCAAGGTACATTCTTTTTATAAAAAACAAGGATTCATAGTATTATATGAAAACCGGGATGCTGCGCAGATAGGCGGCATCCCGGTTTTCTTCATGCGATTTTGATAGATTTCTGTTATTTTCCTGCAGCCATCTGATAGATCTTAAGCATATCTTCCGCTTCCAGCTTCTTCGCGGATCCCTTCGGGCCGCCTGCAGCGATTCTCGCGTTTTTTGCCATAGTCTCAAGTTGTTCTTCTGTCGGATCGATGCCGAGTTCCTTTAAGTTTGTCGGCATATTGATGGCGCGGTAGAAGTCTTCCATGGCCTCGATCCCCTTTAAACCCGTCTCCATGTCATCTTTTCCAGGCTCAATACCCATGACATTGACCGCAAATTTCGCAAAACGCGGAGTGCAGTTATCGATCACATATCTCGCCCAGCTGCCCCAGATCGCCGCCAGGCCCGCACCGTGGGCAACGTCGAACATTCCGCCGATCTCATGCTCTAAGAGGTGGGAGGCAAAGTCTCCGCCGTCGTTTCCGCAGCCGGTGAGACCGTTGTGGGAGAGACTTCCGGACCACATCACCTCGGCTCTCGCGTCATAGTTGTCTGGATCGTCCACAAGGATCTTCGCGTTCGTGATCACGGTGCGCATAAGACCTTCTGCAATGGCATCGGTGATCTCCATATTTCCGCCGTTTGTGAAATAGCGCTCCATGGTATGCATCAGAATATCGGTGCAGCCGCAGGCTGTCTGGTACGGCGGGAGAGTCATTGTGATCTCCGGGTTCATGACAGCGAATACAGGGCGGGAGATATCATTGTTGTAGCCGCGCTTTTCCATTGTTTCATCGTTTGTGATAACAGAGCTGTTGCTCATTTCACTTCCGGAAGCCGCGATGGTCAGAACAACGCCGATCGGAAGGCATGCGGATGCCTGACGGGTGTGCTCATAGAAATCCCAGACATCACCGTCGTTCGCGAGACCGTAACCGATGGCTTTCGCGGAGTCGATGACACTGCCGCCGCCTACCGCAAGGAGAAAATCAACGCCCTCCTTTCGGCAGAGCTCGATCCCCTCACGGACTAAGGAAAGACGTGGGTTTGGGACAACACCGCCAAGCTCCACATAGGTGACTCCGGACGCGTCCAGGGATTCCTTAATGCGTCCGAGAAGACCGGAGCGGATCACGCTGCCGCTTCCGTAGTGGAGCAGGACTTTTTTACAGTTGACATTTTTTACAAGCTTTCCGATCCGGTATTCGGTTTCTTTTCCGAATACGACGCGGGTCGGGGTATAGAAATTAAAGTTGAACATCGAATTTCCTCCTTATGCTGCGAAAATAGACAGTGCTTAATATATCAAGTATACTAGGAAATCAGGTACCATGCAAGAATTTTGAGACATGTTCCCACAAGACGGTCTACGAGAATATCATAAGCGGATTAAAGAAAAGCTGGTTTGGGAAGACCGAGGACGGGGAACTGGTGCCGGAGGTCATAAAGCTTCTGCATCTCACCGGGCTGGAAAATAAATATCCGTCTGAGCTCTCCGCCGGACAGCGCCAGAGAACAGTGATCGCCGCGGCACTGGTTACAAAGCCGGAGATCCTTTTGCTGGATGAACCGCTCTGCAGTCTTGATATTGGACTGCGGGTGGAGATGAGAACGCAGATGGCGATGCTGTTTCGGAGACTGGGCATCACGGTATTTTATGTCACCCAGGATCCAGCGGAGGCATTTTTCATGGCGGATCGTGTCGTGATCTTGAATAAGGGACGGATCGAGCAGATCGACACTCCGCAGAACTGCTTTATGAACCCGAAGACAGAGACGGCGGCAGCGCTTCTGGGAATCGGAAACCGTGTTCCCGGGTACGCGAGAGTGGATGGCGGGGAAATGATCGATATCGGCGGCGGTGTCTGCAGGACACTGGGAAGAGACGGAATCCACGAGAATGACCGGGTGAATGTCCGGTTCCGTGCGGAGAACGCGGTGTGGACAGGTGCCGAGCGGAGAGAAAACAGCTTTCCGGTCGCTGTGGAAGGTTCTTTTTTCGAGGGCGACCATTACCGTGTCATGGCAAAGATGGGCATGGGAGAAACGGTGAGCTTTCTGAGCCGGGAATATCTGGAGAAGGGAACGGAAGGATATATCAGCGTGGACGGCGGCAGAGTTTATGTGTATGGGGCACGGACGGCGGCTTGAAAACTATTGTCTGGCAATGACAAAAATTCCTATCGAAAATACTTTACAAATACGGAGAACAGGAGTATATTGTAAACAACCGCTGATGGAAATGACGGTCAGCGATGGGACAATTCAATAATAAGTCTTCAGGGCAGGGTGCAAGTCCCTACCGGCGGTAAAGCCCGCGAGCCGAGAGGCATGATCCGGTGAGATTCCGGGGCCGACAGTATAGTCTGGATGAAAGAAGAATTTCAGGTTTGTTTGTGATATGCGGAAGCGATCCGGTGCTCGAAAAAGAGGACGGAATCGAGGAATTCCGGATCACGGAAGATCGGATCAGTAGCTCTGGAATAGGAAACTGTTTCAGGGCTTTTTTGTGTAACAGGAGATTGATCCGGGAAAGCTGTGAATTGCAGAAAAGTTATATTTCCGAATGAAACAACGGACCGAATATGGAAAACCCTGTAGGCATCTGCTTTACAGGGCTTTTTTTAACAGAAAATTCCTATGGAACTTCCTGCTTGCGCCCGTAAGGCAGGTTTGCGGAAAGGAGTGAAAAAGATGACGGACCGGGATTATATGCTGCGGGCCATTGAGCTTGCAAAAGGGGGACTTGGCTGGACAAGTCCGAATCCCCTCGTGGGAGCTGTGATCGTGAAAGACGGAAGGATCATAGGGGAAGGTTATCATGAGCGGTGCGGAAAACTTCACGCGGAGAGAAACGCCATTGCATCGCTCACGGAAAGTGCGGAGGGCGCGACACTTTATGTGACGTTAGAGCCGTGCTGCCATTACGGAAAGACACCGCCCTGCACGGAGGCAATCCTCGAGCAGAAGATCGCAAGAGTCGTGATCGGTTCAAGAGATCCGAATCCCCTGGTAGCAGGAAAAGGCGCGGCGATCCTAAGAGCAGCGGGAGTCCGGGTGGAAGAGGACTTTATGCGTGAGGAATGCGATGCGTTAAATCCGGTATTTTTTCATTACATTACAAAGAAAACGCCCTATGTGGTCATGAAATACGCCATGACGGCGGACGGAAAGATCGCTGCGCGGACCGGCGACTCCAAGTGGATCACAGGAGAAAGCGCAAGGAAAAAGGTGCAGGAGCTGCGCCACCAGTATATGGGGATCATGGCTGGGATCGGCACGGTCCTGGCAGACGATCCGATGTTAAACGTCCGGATCCCCGGGCTGAAGAGTCCGGTGCGGATCATCTGCGACAGTGGACTCAGGATCCCGATGGATTCACAGATCGTGAAGACGGCAAAGGCGTACAGGACCATCGTAGCGTATGCGGGGGAGCATTCCGGGGAAGGCTGTAAAGAAACGGAAAAGAAAGAGGAACAGCTTCACGCGGCCGGCGTGGAGACCGTGTCGGTCCCGGACGCAGACGGGCGTGTGGATCTTAGAAAGCTCATGGAATATCTCGGAAAACAGGGCATCGACAGCGTGCTTTTAGAGGGCGGAGGTACCTTAAATGACGCGGCGCTGTCAGCCGGGATCGTAAACGAGATCTGTGCATTTATCGCTCCGAAGATCTTCGGCGGTGCCGGTGCGAAGACTCCGGTTTCCGGGATCGGTGTGGCGCATCCGGCGGAAGCCGTGATGCTGACGTTGAGACAGATGGAGACGATCGGGGATGATCTGATGCTCAGATATTCGGTAGATTGAAGATGGGAAAGGAAGTAAGGGCATGTTTACAGGGATCGTAGAAGAACTCGGACAGGTGAAGGCACTTTCCCTGCGCGGAAATTCCGGTACACTGACGGTAAAAGCGAAAAAAGTCCTGGAAGGAACAAAGATCGGTGACAGCATCGCGGTCAATGGTGTCTGCCTTACGGTCACAAATATGAAAAATAATGAATTTTCCGCTGATGTGATGGCGGAGACGGTGAGGAGAAGCAGCCTTGGAGCACTGCGTGATGGAAGTTATGTAAATCTTGAGCGGGCCATGGCGGCAGACGGCCGGTTCGGCGGTCATATCGTTTCCGGTCATATTGACGGAACCGGTCAGATTGAATCGATGAGACGGGAAGAGAATGCAGTCTGGGTCACGATCGCATGTACAGATAAGATCCTGGATCTGATTGTGGAAAAAGGTTCAATCTGCATCGACGGGATCAGCCTCACGGTGGCATCGGTGACAAAACGGAACTTTTCAGTGTCGGTGATCCCACATACCGGCGAGGAGACAACGCTTTTGAAGAAAAAAGCAGGAGATCCGGTCAATCTGGAAAACGACATTGTGGGGAAATATATTCAGAAATTTGTGGATATCGGAAGAAATTCCGGCGCGGACCGGGGAAAAATGCCTGACGATGAAAATGCCGCGGGAAACGCAAAGGGAAACTCGGGGCTCAGCATGGAGTTTCTTCAGAAATATGGATTTTAAAACATAGGCTGGAAGGCAAAAATCCCATCAGCGAAGCTGATCTGGAATGGATTTCTGCGTGTAACTATGAAGGCACTGAATAGTTACGAAAAACTTTTAATAAAGGACTCTGGAAAGGCAGGAAAATATGAACGAGCAATACAACACAATCGAAGAAGCGATCGAAGATCTGCGGGCGGGAAAGATCATTCTCGTGACAGATGATCCGGACCGGGAGAATGAGGGAGATATGATCTGCGCGGCAGAGTTTGCGACACAGGCAAATATCAATTTCATGGCAAGCCACGCAAAGGGACTGATCTGTACGCCGATGAGCGCGGCAGTGGCAGAGCGGCTGGGACTTCCGCAGATGGTATCCGAGAACACGGATAACCACTGCACGGCATTCACGGTCTCCATTGACCATGTGGACACGACAACAGGAATTTCCGCGGCGGAGCGCTCTTACACGATGATGAAATGCGTGGACCCGGCGACAAAGCCCCAGGATCTCAGAAGGCCGGGACACGTATTCCCGCTTGTAGCAAGACGGGGCGGAGTGCTCGTGAGAAACGGCCACACCGAGGCAACTGTGGACCTCATGCGTCTGGCGGGACTTTCCGAGTGCGGCGTGTGCTGTGAGATCATGGAGGAAGACGGAACCATGATGCGGACCACGAATCTATGGAAGCTGGCGAAGGAGTACGGACTGAAATTTATCACGATCAAGGAACTGCAGGATTACTGCCGTGTCCATGAAAAACATGTGGTGCAGGAAGCCTGCGCGGACATGCCGACCCAGTACGGACACTTTAAGATCTACGGCTATGTGAACGATATTACCGGCGAGCACCATGTGGCTCTTGTGAAAGGTGATATCGGGGACGGCGAGGATGTGCTCTGCCGCGTGCATTCCGAGTGCCTGACTGGAGATGTGTTCGGTTCCATGCGCTGTGACTGCGGAAAACAGCTCCAGACCGCGATGCGCCAGGTGGAGGCGGAAGGCCGTGGCATCATCCTCTACATGCGCCAGGAAGGCCGCGGCATCGGTTTGATCAACAAACTGAAGACGTATGTGCTTCAGGAGCAGGGCTTTGACACGGTGGAAGCCAATATCAAGCTTGGTTTTGCTCCGGATCTCAGGGAATACTGGATCGGGGCACAGATCTTAAGGGATCTCGGCGTGAAGTCCTTAAGACTTCTCACAAACAATCCGGAGAAGATCTACGGACTTTCCGGCTTCGGACTTGAGATCCATGAGCGCGTGCCGATCGAGATCGATCCGCAGCAGTACGACAGCTTCTATCTGAAGACGAAGCAGGACAAGATGGGACATATCTTTACAAAAATTAAAGTGTGATAGGATGGAACGTCCATTGCTGAAAGTCCTGCACACCGGCGGCATGCATCCCGCACGGACGGAAGTGATGAGATGATTACAGCTGCGCAGGCGGCACAGATCTACGGGCATGCATCCCGCACGGATGGAAGTGATGGGCAATTGGAAATAGAATTTTGCATGTAATTATGAAGACTTCGGAATAGCAGTAAGCATAAGAAAAGGAGAAACATCATGAAAGAGATCAAAGTATTAGAAGGAAAAGTTGTAGCACCGGAAGGCATGAAAGTGGGGATCGTAGCTTCCCGTTTCAACGAGATCATCGTAAATAAGCTTTTAGGCGGAGCAGTTGACGGACTTGTCCGCCACGGTGTGGAGGAAGAAAATATCACGGCAGCCTGGGTTCCGGGGGCGTTCGAGATCCCGGTTGCGGCATCTGCCATGGCAAAGTCCGGCAAGTACGACGCGATCATCTGCGTCGGCGCTGTGATCCGCGGTGATACCACACACTACGATTATGTGTGCAGTGAGGTCTCCAAGGGAATCGCGCAGGTGGGACTGGCAGAGAAGATGCCGGTACTCTTCGGCGTCCTGACAACCGAGAACATCGAGCAGGCAATCGCCCGTGCCGGAAGCAAAGGCGGAAATAAGGGATATGACTGTGCACTTTCCGCGATCGAGATGGTAAATCTTATGAGACAGTTCTAACTGTTCAGTAGGTCTGCGCATTTACTGCGCTGACCGTAAGAAAACTTAGACTAGAAGGCAAAAATCCTATCGGCACAGCCGATTTAGAATGGATTTTTGCGCGTAACTGTGAGGTACTGAACAGTTACAGACAGTTCTAATTTCAGATCATATAGACGTAAAAGATCAGCGCCTGAAAACATTTTTCAGAGGCGCTGATTTTTGCGTAATGGGAAATTCTGTTTTAGCAGAGCTTATAAGGCTTTCGTCTCCTCCGTGAATTTGACCGCGAAATCCCGGTTCAGTTTCATGAAGAGCTGCTGCTCCTCGGGAGACCAGCTCTCAAAAATCGCATTTTCGATGGCGATCAGGCGATGGGCGGTATTTTTCATGAGTTCCTCTCCTTTTTCCGTGAGAAAAACGCAGGTGTTCCTCCCTGTTCCAGGTTTCAGGTACAGATAACCGGCCTGTTCCATCCTGCGTACTGCAGAGTTGATCGTGGATTTTGTGGTGCCGGTCTCTTTGTAAAAAATACTTTGATTGCAGCCGGAACCGTGTTCATTGAGGGAGTAGAGAATATCAAGCTCGCTGTCCGTGAGACCGAGCTTTAATGCAGCGTCATGGTAGACACTGTCGACCTGGCTGAGCAGGTTGTAAAATTCTTTAAATGCAGAGTACATGGCAGGTCTCCTGAAAATATAAGTGTATGGGGGTCAGTACAGACCTTTATATCCGCCTGCACGGTCTATCAGTTTACGCGTATCCGTACTTCTTGGCCTTCCGGATCAGGAAGAAGAGCGACAGGCATACTGCCATAAATTCCGCCGCGATGATGGAATACCAGATTCCGGAGACACCGAGGAAAAACGGCAGGATGATAACGGCCCCCGTTTCAAAGATCATGGTACGGCAGAAGGAGATCACAGCGGAGACGAACCCGTCGTTAAGTGCCGTAAAGAAGGAAGATGCGTAGATGCTGAAGCCCATGAACAGGAAAGAGATCGAGTATGAGCGGAATGCATGGACCGTCATGTCTAAAAGGTTCGTGTTATAGCGAACGAAAATTCCCGCAAGAAACGGGGCACCCGCTTCTGCCACGATCGTCAGGATGATCTGGAAGGTCAGGATCAGCCGGAAGCTTTTTCCGAGCAGATTCTTTAACTCGCTCTTATTTCCTGCACCGCAGTGATAGCCCACGATCGGGGCATTTCCCATAGAGTAGCCGATAAAGAGCGCCGCAAAGATAAAGCTCATGTACATGATGACGCCGTATACGGCAACACCGTCGGAACCGGCAAGGCGCATGAGCTGCCAGTTGTAGAGCATGTTTACGATGGACATGGAGATGTTCGTCATAAACTCGGAAGCGCCGTTTGTACAGGCCTTCAACAGAGCACTAAAGTCCATACGGGTCCTTCCGAGACGGAGTCGGCTCCTGTTTGGAAAGATAAAGTAGAGCAGGGGGATCAGTCCGCCGATGGACTGACTGATCGCCGTTGCGGCGGCAGCTCCCACGACACCGAGACGCAGAACAGCGATAAAATAAGCATCGAGGATCATGTTTGTGAGTCCTGCCGCGATGGTGATCAGGAGTCCGAGCTGCGGGCGTTCCGCTACAACGAGAAAGCTCTGGAATACATTCTGCAGCATGAAGGGAATCAGAGCCAGCAGGATGATCCGGCCGTAACGGACGCAGTAGGGGAGAAGGATCTCATCAGCACCTAAGAGTCTTGCCATCGGGGCTAAAAGAATCTCACCGCCTACCGTAAAGAGGAAGCCCACCGCGATCAGAACGTAGACGAGGAGGGAAAAGATCTCCTTTGCCTTTTTTTCATTCCCGGTTCCGAAGGTCAGAGCCACCAGGGCACTGCCGCCGGTGCCGGTCATAAAGCCGATGGCACCGAGGATCATGAGAAACGGCATAATGATATTGATGGAGGCGAAGGCCTCGGAACCCACAAAGTTCGAGACGAAAACACCGTCCACAACTCCGTAGATGGAGGTTAGGATCATCATGACGACAGACGGAAACGTGAACCGCAGGAGTTTTTTATAGGTAAAGTGGTCGGAAAGTGAAATATTCATCGTGAACCCTTTCAGTTTTTTGTCTATGTCTGACCGAGGGGAAAAATTCGTGTCTTTCCTATCAGACAGTTTTACAGATATTGATGTACGAAATCGTACATAAAATCATAGTACGATTTCGTACATATGTCAAGGAGAAATTTGCGCCATGTATCACGGATATGAACTTTGTGTCATATCTCACAGATATAAAATTTGCGTCCTGTCGCACGGAGGATCGACTCGAATTAAGATGGAAATCTCACAGAATGTAGTTTTACACAGATTTTACATTCTTTTACCGGAGTGTGATTGTTCCTTTCTATTTTCTGCTATATGATATAGAGGTGAAAATGAGAGAGAAAAGAAAGAGCAGTCACGAGCTGGGTCGACTGCGGCAGAGGAAAAAGAATATGACATATAAGGAAATCAAGAAAAATGAGGAAGTTTTAGCTTACCTGAAAAAAGGAAACGACAATCTGGGGACTATGGGATTTACAGATCATTCGGACGCGCACTGCGCGATGGTTGCGGAGCGGGCAGCAATGATCTTAAAGAAATTCGGTTACTCAGATCACGATATCGAGCTGGTGAAGATCGCCGGTTTCATGCATGATATGGGAAATGCGATCAACCGGCATGCCCATGCGGAGTATGGTGCCCTTCTGGCATCCCAGATCCTGGAAAAGACGGATCTTCCGATCACAGACCGCGCGATCATCGTCTCCGCGATCGGAAACCATGATGAGTCAACGGGCGGAGCTGTAGATCCGATCTCCGCGGCGCTCATCATCGCCGACAAGACGGATGTGCGCAGAAACCGCGTCCGCCAGAAGGAGATGGCATCCTTTGATATCCACGACCGCGTAAACTATGCGGTTACAGAGGCAAAATTAAAGGTAAATGAGGAAAAGAAAGTGATCACCCTGAACTTAAAGATCGACGAAAACATCTGCTCCATGCTGGAGTACTTCGAGATCTTCTTACAGCGCATGCTCATGTGTCGTCGTGCGTGTGAAATGCTCGGAGCGAAATTCAAGATGACGGCGAACGGAAGTAAGATCGTATAACAAAAAGAAATCCAGAATACTCCTCTTATGATATCCCCTGAAACAGATTTTATGGATCTGTTCTGGGGATTGTTTTTATGTAACAGGAAATTCCAAGGAATTCCCTGTTACATAAAAAGGCACTAACGTGCCCAAAATGTGCACTCGCGCGAAGATGTAGCTTGTCGCAAGCGACTGCGCGAGACGCGAGAAGGTGCCGAGGCACATTCTTTTCTATAACAATAACAAATATATTAGTTACGAGCAAAATGGGAAAAAATTCGGGATAAAACAGGGAAAAAAGCAAAATATATTTATGTAAATCGTATAAAATCATAGAAATATATTAGTAAAAATGCGAGAATATGCCTAATATAAGCGCATATCAGTTGACACATATTGGAAAATATCGTATAGTAAATATATTAGTAGACCAATGTGAGGAAAGGGCAGAACCCTAAGGAGGAAAAACTATGAAAATGACATTCCGCTGGTACGGCGAAGACAGTGATCCGATCAAATTAAAACAGATCCGTCAGATCCCGGGGATGACCGGGTTGATGGGCTTACTTGATTATAAGGCAGCAGGCGAGGTATGGACAGAAGAAGAGATCAAAGCATATATGGAGCATGTCCATGCATCCGGTCTTGAGTGTGAAGTCATCGAGAGCGTAAACGTTCACGAGGATATCAAGATGGGACTTCCGACAAGAGACAAATATATCGAGAATTATATCACCACGATCCGTAACCTCGCAAAATACGGCGTAAAGGTAATCATTTACAACTTCATGCCGGTATTTGACTGGTTAAGAACAGATCTTGCAAGAGAGATCCCGGAGGATGGCTCCAACAGCCTGTACTTTGACGAAAAGGATCTTGGAGAGATGACTCCGCTTGATATTGTAAAGAAAACAGCAGGAGACAGCAATGGCTTCTCCCTTCCGGGCTGGGAGCCGGAGCGCCTTGCAGAGCTTGAAAAGACATTAAAACAGTATGAGAATATCACAGCAGATGATCTTCGCAGAAACTATAAGTATTTCCTTGATGCGATCATTCCGGTATGTGAAGAGGTTGGTGTCAAGATGGCATGTCATCCGGATGATCCGGCCTGGCCGATCTTCGGTCTTCCGAGAATCGCTCACAGCCAGGAGGATTTCGATAAGATCTGCGCTCTGCATGATTCACCGGCAAACGGACTCTGCCTTTGCACTGGTTCACTTGGATCCAATCCGGACAACAATATCCCGGAGATCATCCGTCACTTTGGTGAGATGAATAGAATCAATGCAATGCATGTCCGCAACGTAAAATTCCTCGGATACCACAAATTCCGTGAGGCATCCCACCTTTCCTCTGACGGATCCCTGGATCTTTACGAGATCATGAAGGCGATCTACGATACATGCCCGGATACATATATCCGTCCGGATCATGGCAGAATGATCTGGGATGAGATCGGCAGACCGGGATATGGTTTATATGACCGTGCACTCGGTGCAACTTATCTGAACGGACTCTGGGAAGCGATCGACAAAAATGCCAAAGCTTCCGAGAAATAATCTGTAGCCATTTTTCGAAGAAAAATGAGCGAATTACGAATGTTTTGAGGATTGCGGGAGCACGCGGTGCAGAGCAGTCCGGTATCAGAGGGGTCAAAAGCTTTTGACCCCAACATCCTGTTATACGAAAAAGAAAGCGTGGCAAATATGAAACTGACATTAAATGGAATCAAAGAGACAGCTGCCTGGGAAACAGCAGGAATCAAGCTTCCGTCCTATTCGATCGAACAGGTGGCAGAGGAAACAAAAAAAGCACCGGTATGGGTTCATTTCGGTGCGGGAAATATTTTCCGTATCTTTATTGGCGGACTTGCTGACCGTCTGATCACACAGGGAGAAATAAAAAAAGGAATCACCTGTGTGGAAACCTTTGATTTTGACGTAGTGGATAAGATCTACAAGCCATATGACAATCTGGTTTTGGCTGTTACTTTAAAGGCAGACGGTTCTACCGATAAACAGGTGATCGGTTCCCTTACGGAAGCGATCAAGGCACAGTCAAATGTTCCGGAGGAGTGGAACCGCCTGAAAGAGATCTTTGCAGATCCTGGTCTCCAGATGATCTCCTTCACGATCACAGAAAAAGGTTACGCTTTGAAAAATTCTGAGGGAAATTACTTCTCATTTGTTCAGGCAGATATCGACAATGGTCCGGAGAAGCCGGGCGCTGCGATGGCAGTTGTATGTGCGCTGCTGTTTGAGCGTTTCAAGGCAGGAAAGCATCCGTTGGCAGTCGTATCCATGGACAACTGTTCCCATAATGGAGAAAAGCTCCAGAATTCCATCCTCACAATGGCGAAGGAATGGGAAAAGAAGGGCTTTGTAGGCGCAGACTTTGTTGCATACCTTTCTGATGAAAAGCAGATCTCCTTCCCGTGGAGCATGATCGATAAGATCACTCCGCGTCCGGCAGATTCTGTATGCAGGGAGCTGGAGAAAGCCGGTGTTGAAGATATCGCCCCGGTCATCACATCAAAGAAAACCTATATCGCTCCGTTTGTTAACGCCGAGGGGCCGCAGTACCTTGTTATTGAGGATAAATTCCCGAACGGACGTCCGGCACTTGAAAAGGCCGGTGTCTATATGACAGACCGCGATACAGTAAACAAAGTGGAGCGCATGAAGGTTACAACCTGCCTGAATCCGTTACATACAGCACTTGCAGTTTACGGCTGTGTTCTTGGATATACACTGATCGCAGATGAGATGAAGGATCAGGAATTAAACAAGCTGGTTCATGAGATTGGTCCGGTAGAAGGAATGCCGGTCGTTACAGATCCGGGAATTCTGTCTCCGAAGGACTTCGTTGATGAGGTGATCAATGTCCGGATCCCGAATCCGTTCATGCCGGATACTCCGCAGCGTATCGCAACCGATACATCCCAGAAGGTCGGAATCCGTTATGGAGAGACGATTAAGTCTTATGTTGCAAAATACGGAGATGCAAAGAAACTGACGGCAATTCCGCTTGCGATTGCAGGTTGGTGCCGTTACCTTCTCGGTGTACAGGATGACGGGGAAGTCTTCGAGCGTTCCTCTGATCCGATGCTTGCAGAGCTTACAGAGGCAATGAAGGGAATCGAGCTTGGAAAGCTGGAAACCTACCATGGACAGTTAAAGAGCATTCTTTCCAATGAGAATATTTTCGGAATCGATCTTTACAAGGCCGGAATCGGTGAGAAGATTGAGGAGATGTTCTTAGAAGAGATTGCAGGACCTGGAGCAGTAAGAGCAGTCTTAAAGAAATATATGGCTTAAACAAAAAACAGAAAGGGTATCCGCTGCAAGGTGGATACCCTTTTTACTTACGGCTCGTTGACCTGAACAACGACCTTCATATAATTACCCGGATTCTTTTCGATATCAACGATGGTTGCCGGCGCTTCATCGATGGAGATGACCTTTGTCAGGATCTTCTTGATATCAACTTTGCCGCTGTGGATGAGCTCGATCGCTTCCTCAAACTCACCGGCGCTTGTACGTGCACCGCGGATATCCACTTCCTTTTTCGTGATCAGATCAGTCGGGAGCGGAGTTTCTGTTTTCGGCCATCCGGTAAGGGTGATCCTTCCGGCATTGCTTACGAGATCAAGGGTGGAGCGGATCGCTGCATTTGCACCGCTGCATTCCATAACCTGCTGTGCCATAACACCGTTTGTGATCTCACTGATTCGTTTTACCGTGTCTTCTGTTTTGGAATTGATCACATATTCAATGCCAAGCTCCTTTGCAAACTGCAGACGTTCATCGACAAGATCAAGTAAGATCGCATGAGCGCCGTATGCCTGTGCAATCATCCCGGCGAGAAGACCGATCGGGCCGGCACCGATGATCGCGCAGTACTCGCCTGCCTTTAAACCGCCGCGGTGAATGCCGTGAAGGGAGATGGTAAGCGGCTCTGCCATTGCAGCTTCTTCCCAGCTCATATCATCCGGCATTTTTACGAGCATGTCTGCCGGGTGACAGAAATATTCTGCCATGCCGCCGTCAACATGGACGCCTAGTACATGAAGATCGGTACAGCAGTTTGTACGTCCGATGCTGCATGGATAGCAATGGCCGCAGTATAAATACGGATCTGCAATGACTTTGTCGCCGACCTTCAGTCCTTTTGGATTGTCCTCCGGAATGGATTCGATGATTCCGGCTAACTCATGTCCAATGATTCTCGGATAGGAAACAAGATTGTTTGTTCCGCGGAATGCGCCGATATCGGATCCGCAGATTCCGGCTGTGATGATCTTGATCAAAGCCTCACCGGCCTTTGGTGTTGGTTTTTCAATGTCTGCGAGCACAACGTTCTTTGGCTCGTTGATTCTTACTGCTTTCATAGTGGACCTCCCGGATAATATGATTTAAGAGAGAAACAAGGGCGGATGTGACTGAAAAATCTCAGGTGGATACATCCGCCTTCTGTTACTGGCAATATTAGGAAAAAGAATGATTAAAGGTTATCAAAGGTAAATACGATCTTCCGGATGGATGGATCGCGGGAATCAACAAAATCGAATGCTTCCTGTGCTTTTGTGAGCGGGAAGGTGTGGGAAATAGAGTTTGACAGGTCGAGAGTTCCGGCATTGATCATTTCGATCGCTTTTCCGAACATCTTATTCTGAAGTCTGGAACCGCGGACATCCAGCTCCTTTGAAGTGATCACAAACTGGTTGATCTCTGTCGGCGCAGTGGAGAAGCCCATGGTCATGACTCTTCCGGCATTACCGGTCGCCTGAAGAAGATTGATCAGGGAATCTTTAGTGCATGCAGAGTCGATGGAAACAGTTGTACCATGACCAAAGGTGTATTCCTTTACTTTCTCAACAAGATCTTCTTTTAATACGTTGATCGTATATTTTGCTCCGTTTTTCTTTGCAGCCTCAAGCTTCTCATCCATGATATCAGCCACGATGATGTGGTCGCAGAGCTGACGGGCTACCTTTAAAATCGTGCTTCCGAGAGCGCCGGCGCCGAAGATCAGAAGCATATCGTCCTTTTCGAGCTGTGCTCTTGTACAGGACTGGATCGCGATCGTTGTCGGCTCGATCATAACAGCATCCTGATCGGAAAGAGAATCCGGAAGAAGGTAGCAGTCAGATTCCGGAACAGCAATATATTCACGATATCCGCCGTCGATATGAACACCGCGGACCTTCAGATTGTCGCAGACATTTCCGCGGCCGATCTTGCACGGATAGCAGTGACCGCAGCTTGTTACCTGATTGACGATCACGCGGTCGCCGACCTTTAAATTCTTTATGTTACTTCCAACCTCGTCAACACGTCCGACCATTTCGTGGCCGATGATGCGCGGGTAGGTTGCGGCAGCGTTTGTTCCATGATAGATTCCGACATCAGACCCGCAGATACCGGATGCGGTCATTTTGATCATAACATTGTTTTTTTCATCGATCGACGGCTTTTCTACATCGATGACCTGAAGGTTGTTAGGACTTACGATTCGTACTGCTTTCATATCTTGTTCCTCCATGTTTTTATGATGATATTTTAGCGTTCTTATCCGTAACACTCCTTTAATTAAGACGATGTAGTGGTCAAAAATGTTTTGACCCGTTTGATATAAGTGCATGATATATTAGCTATACAGGGATTATTATACTGTACAAACAGGATAATATCAATATATTTTGGCAAAAATGACGAATAAAGAGTTGGAAAGAGAAGAAAGGTCAATAGAATAGATGAAATGACGATAAAATAAACATATTAGATTGGAAAGAATTAGAAGGATGATCAAGATAAATAAACGATAAAGCGTGCGATTATAGTAAAAACCATAGTATATTAGTTGCAAGGGAAAAACAAAAAGCTGTATTGGCAAAATGACAGTTTTCTGCTATAAATAAAAGTAGGAAAAGGAAATAGGGGGTATTTGTATGCCATTTAAAATATTCAGCGAACGAAAAAACGGAGAGACAAACAGTAAATATGCATACCGTCTTCTGAGGGAAAGCATTATGAGCTTTAAGCTTCTTCCGGGAGAGCCTCTGGATGAGACAGTGATCAGTGAACAGTTCGGAACAAGCAGAACCCCGGTCCGTGAGGCTTTGATCCTGTTGAAAAATGAAAAGCTTGTGGACATCCTTCCGCAAAAAGGAAGCAAGGTCAGCTTTATCAATCTGGATTTGGTAAGACAGGGATATTTTACGAGGCGCGTGATCGAAACAGCGATTTTTAAGGAAACCGCCGGGACGCTTTCAACGGAGCAGCTAAGAAAAATGAAGGCCAATCTGCAGCTTCAGGAGCAGGAGATCAACCGTGAGACAACCATGAGCGATTATTTCTTTGATCTGGACAATGAGATGCACTGTATGTTGTATGAGTTCAGCCACAAAATGGATGTATGGTACTGTGTCCATAATATCGGGTCGCATTATGACCGTGTTCGATATCTGGATACAAGGGAGAATGATATCAACCGGGAGCAGATCTTAGAGGAGCATAACCGGATGTATTATTACATGATGATGGGGATCTCAAATGATGTCAATGTAGAAGACTTTATGACCGGACATTTGGGACGATTCCGGAGAGATCTCCAGAAAAAGATTGAACTGTATCCAGAATATTTTACGGAGTAGGAGATCACAGACAGATCATATGAATCACTAAGCCTGGTATACTGCAGTAATGCTGCTATATCAGGCTTTTTTAATAAATTTCATGAAAACTATGTACAATAAATATATCAGACGCCTTAACAAAAGGAAAAATATTGTGCTTTATTGAGATACATAGGCCGTTGGACTACTTAAATAAGCAATGAAATGAGAAAATGAACGAAAAACAAAATGAAATAAAATGTGCAAAATAGATAAAAATCAGATTGAAAAATATCTGAAATAGAAAATTAGATATGCAATACATATAAGCAAGGAAAATAAATAAGAAATATGCACAAATGTGGATTTGGACGTAATACGCAGGGGAAAAAGTTTTCCTTGAGGAAAACAACAATAAATAAATTTTCAAATGGAGGGAAAATTATAAAACTGAAAAAAGTAGCAGCACTCGTAGCAGCCGGCGCTGTAGCAACAAATCTCGTTGCATGCAGCAGTTTTTCTGGAGGATCTGCAACTACCGCAGCCGCAGCAGAAACAAAGGCGGAAGAAACAACCGCAGCTGCAGCAAAAGACGGAGAAGCAAAAGGAATCAAGGTTGGATTTACAAACAGCTACAACGGAAACAGTTACCGTCAGACAGAAGAAAATATGAAGACACTTGAAAAATTGCTGGATTTAGTTGGTACTTGTGAAGTGATCGATATGACACACCCGTTGGAAGAAAAGATTCCACATTGGCCAACACAACCGGAGGTAAAATTTCATACCGGTATGAATTATGTTGAAGATGGTTCTTATTGGAGAGGCGTTACGCTTTGCGAGCATTCCGGTAGCGATCATGATCGCGGTCATTCTTTTCTTTGTGATGTACAGGACAAAATATGGTATGAATCTTCATACGGTTGGCCAGAAACGTGAGGCAGCAAGACTTGCAGGAATCAATGTAAATAAGACAGTAATTATTGCCTTTGTGATCAATGGTGCTCTCTGTGGACTTGCAGGTGAGTTGAATGCTGCATATTGCGGAGGCGCAAATCAGGATCTTGGTACTACATATTTTCTGCCGTCGATCGCAGCCTGCTTTGTGGGAGGTACAAATGCAGCAGGTGGTAAATCCAATATTATTGCCGTATGCATCGGCGCGTTTATGATGACATTAATGTCCACCTTCCTGAATGCCGCAAGCATCAGTGTCGGCGGACAGAGACTGATTCAGGGTATTTTCATTGTATTGCTGCTAGTTGCAGCGACGAAAAAAAACTGCAAAATAGGATAATGAAGGATCTGCAGACGGATAAAATCTGTCTGCGGATTCTTTTTTGTAGGAAATTTTGAAGGAGCTTCCTATAATTCCTGAGATAAAATAAATGTTTCTGTTCATTGCCTTATTGAGGCGGATATGTTATCGTAGATGCAGAAATTAAGATTCATAGTTTTAAGCAGAGACCGGATATCATTGTGAAAAAACGTGCATGTGAGGCTGCATGAATGTGAAACTATGATATCCGTAATAAGGAGTCAGGACCATGACATTTACGCCAGTCGATATGGATAGCTGGGAGAGAAGATCCCATTACGAGTATTATACAAAGCTGTTAAAATGCGGGTACAGTGTGACGGTGTCTCTTGATATCACCAAGCTGCACCGCCAGGTAAAGGAAAAAGGATTGAGATTTTATCCGGTGTTTGTGTACTGCGTGTCGAGGCAGATCGCGGCAACGAAGGAATTTCGAATGGGGCGGGACAAAGACGGGAATCCGGGATATTATGATGTCCTTCATCCGAACTATACAATCTTTCATGAGGATGACCACACCTTTTCCGATGTGTGGACCGCCTATACGGAAGACTTTTCGGCGTTTTATAAAAATATGTGCAGTGACATGGAAACATACCGGCATGTAAAGGCGGTAAAAGCAAAGCCCGGACAGCCGCAGAACTTTTACTGTATTTCCATGGTGCCGTGGCTTGATTTTACCGGATATTCTGCGTATACGGAGAGCGGAACACCGATGCTGTTCCCGATTATTACCTGCGGAAAATTTACGGAGCGGGATGGACGGCTGACGATGCCGTTCTGTGTGAATATAGCTCATGCAGCGGCAGACGGATATCATACATCCATGTTTATTAACGAATTACAGAAACAGCTTGATACGATCACACTGAAAGAACTGTGATCAGATCATTGTCCGGATATGCCAGGGAAGAAACAGGAGGCGGGAATTGATGGGGACACAGACGAAAACACTTGCGGAGCAGGTTGCGGACGGAATCATGAATCTGATCCAGGAGACACCATACAAGGCAGGAGACAAGCTTCCGACGGAAAAGGAACTCTGTGAGAGAACGGGAGCAGGAAGAAATACGGTCCGTGAGGCTTTAAAGATCCTTGCATCCAGAAATGTCCTGGAGATCCGTCAGGGAGCAGGAACCTTTGTGTCTGAAAAACAGGGGATTCCGGATGATCCTCTTGGATTTTCAATGGTGAATGATCATGTTAAGCTTACAAAGGATCTGCTCCAGGTGAGAATCATGCTGGAGCCGCAGATCGCGGCACTTGCGGCCCAGTGTGCAAAGGAGAATGAAATCAAAGAGCTGGAAGAAATTCTGGAAGAGATGGAAGCGGCAATGAAAAAGAGGGAGGATTATTCGGAGCTGGATACGAAATTCCACACAAAGATTGCCCAGTGTACGCATAATATCGTGATGGAAAATCTTCTTCCGGTGATCGGAAAAGGCGTGGCTGTTTTTGCAAGGGAGGTTGCACAGACAGAATATGACCGGACATGGATCTCACACCGAAAGATCTTTTGTTATATCCGGGATCACAAGCCCTTTGAGGCAGAGATGGAGATGCAGTATCATCTCCTGTATAACACGAGCCGGTATGAGGAAGAGCAGAGCGGACTTTAAACGATGACGGCTTTGTGTCTGCCTGGCTGTTTTAAACATGAAAAGTCTTCGAAAATTTGTAGGATAAATTTTCGGAGACTTTTTTCATAAAGGGAAAGGGAAATCGAAAATGCCTGCGTGCCGCTCTCCTTTGAGATACTGCGAAAAAACAATGAAAAAATATGAGAAAAATCAAGAAAAATCCTTGTAAAACGCCGGGATCTGTGGTAAGATTCAAACATAAAATAGGTAGGACGAATTTTGACCTGACCATTGTAGAAAATAATAGCAACGAGATAAAATATCCAAAAAGGAGAAAAGTTATGGGACGATTTGATGTGCTTATCATTGGCGGCGGTGTTGTCGGCAGTGCAATCGCAAGAGAGCTTACAAGATATCAGCTCCGGATCGGTGTGCTGGAAAAGAATCTGGATGTCTGTTATGAGACGAGCGGACGAAATTCCGGAGTGGTCCATGGTGGATTCGCATATGATGTAGGAACACTGAAAGCAAAGCTTTGTGTGGAAGGCAATCAGGGGATGGATGAACTGTCCAGGGAGCTTGGCTTTGTATTCAAACGCTGTGGAAAGGTTCTTGTAGGAAAAACTCCGGAGGATCTGGAGACATTAAAACGGACGATCGCTCAGGGCGAAAAGAACGGAGCAACAAAGCTTCGTCTGCTGAATAAAGAAGAGCTCCATGAACTGGTTCCGACAGCAGTTGGAGAGTTTGCCATGTTCTCGGAGAATTCCGGAATCGTAGATCCCTTTAACTATACGATCGCACTGGCAGAGAATGCAGCTCAGAACGGAGCAGAATATTTCTTCGATCATGAAGTGACAGGAATCAGCCGTGGAATAAGCGAGACAGGAGAAGATCTTTATACGGTAACGACAACGCACGGAACCTTTGAGTCCCGTTGGGTGGTCAACAGTGCCGGACTTGGCTGCGGAAAGATTTCCGATATGCTTGGTATCAAAGGATATCGCGTGATCGGCTCCAAGGGAGATTACATCATTCTGGACCGCAGGACCGGAGAGCTTCTTCCGATGCCGATCTATCCGGTTCCAAGTAATACATATATGGGAATCCATGTTACCAATACGACGGATGGAAATGTAATTATCGGACCGAATGCAGAGATGACAGAGAATTTCACGTACTATGGAGTGCCGCAGGAGAACATGGATTACCTTGCAAAGAGTGCATCTGAGATCTGGCCGTATATTAAAAAGTCAGATTATATCCGCAACTACTCCGGAATCCTGCCGAAGTGGGTGGATGAGAACGGAACGATCCAGGATTTCAAGATCGAGATCCGTCCGGAGCTTGCGCCGCATGTGGTGAACCTTGTAGGAATCGAGTCTCCGGGACTTACGGCAGCAGTTCCGATCGGACGTATGGTGGCACGGATGATGCAGGAATACGAAGCATTTAAGGAAAATCCGGAATTTAACCCGAAACGGGAGGGAATTATCCGGTTTGATGAGCAGGATGACGAGACAAAAGCAAAGCTGATCGCAGAAGATCCGGATTACGGTGAGGTGATCTGCCGCTGTGAGAAGGTAACAAAGGCGGAGATCCTCAAGGCGATCCACAATCCGCTCGGAGTTCATACGATGACAGGAATCAAGTACCGTACAAGATCCATGATGGGGCGCTGTCAGGGCGGTTACTGCCAGATGAGAATTGAAAAAATGATCGAGGATGAGCTCGGTGTGAAGGATACGGATATCCGGTATGCAAGACAGAATTCCTGGATGTTTACCGGAGAAGTGAGAAAGGAGGAACAGTAGGATGGAAACACGTGATGTGGTAATTGTCGGCGGAGGTCCGGCCGGACTTGCGGCAGCCGTAGAGCTTTATAAAAAAGGGATCAGGAATGTTCTGATTGTAGAACGTGAAAAGACCATGGGCGGTATTTTACGTCAGTGTATTCATGACGGTTTCGGTCTGACGAGATTTGGAGAGACCTTAAGCGGACCGGAATATGCACAGAAATTTATTGATGAGATCATGGAATTAAAGATCCCGTATGTGACCGATACGACTGTTCTTTCTGTATCTCCGGACAAGGTTGTAACCCTTGCTTCTTCGAATGGTTTAAAGAAGATTCAGGCAAAAGCTGTGATCCTCACCATGGGCTGCAGAGAGAGGACAAGAGGTGCTCTGGGAATCCCGGGCGAACGTCCGACGGGAGTATTCACAGCAGGTGTTGCACAGGCTTACATCAATCTTTATAATCGCATGGTCGGAAAAGAGGTCGTGATCCTTGGTTCCGGAGATATCGGAATGATCATGGCGAGACGTTTAACCTTAGAGGGCGCTCATGTACAGGCTGTGTTTGAGATCCAGCCGATCCCGAGCGGACTTCCGAGAAACATCGAACAGTGCCTGAATGATTACGGAATCCCGCTGTATCTGAGCCACACGATCACAGACATCCACGGAAATGAGCGTGTGACAGGCGTTACCGTTGCACAGGTGGATGAGCACATGAAGCCGATTCCGGGAACGGAGAAGGAATACAACTGTGATACGGTGATCCTCTCGGTCGGTCTGATCCCGGAAAACGAGCTTTCCATCGATTCCGGTGTTACGCTTGATGCAAGAACAAAGGGTGCGGTGGTCGATGAATATTTCCAGACAGAAAAATCCGGCTTCTTTGCAGCAGGCAATGTCCTCCATGTTCATGATCTGGTAGACTTTGTGTCCATGGAAGCAGAAAAGCTGGCAGACGGTGTTGCGGAATATATAGAAAACGGCAGTCTGCCGGAGTGCACGATCCCGGTGAAAGCAGCTTCCGGCATCAATCATACGGTGCCGATGAAGGTTAGTGGAAAGAAAGATGTGACGATCTCCATGCGTGTCGGACGGAAATTCGAAAATTGTACGATCGAGGTCAGACAGGGAGAAAAGGTTCTTGCGAAAAAGCATTTAAAGAAGGCGCTTCCGGCAGAGATGATTCAGATCCCGGTTAAGAAAGAGGCGTTTGAAGGAGAGCAGGAAGTGGAGGTGTGCATCTTATGATTAGAAAAATGACATGTATCGTATGTCCGAATGGCTGTGAGCTTGAGGCGGAGATCGTGGATGGAAAATGCATCTCCGTAAGTGGAAATTTATGCCCGAAGGGGGCTCAGTACGCGGCGCAGGAGGTCGAAGCGCCGAAGCGTACGATTGCAAGCTCCGTGGCTGTGAGAGACGGAGTTCTCCCACTTGTCAGCGTGCGGTTAAATCGTGCAGTGCCGAAGGAGAAGCTGTTTGAGGTGATGGCGGAGATCCGCAAGCTGTCTTTAAATGCACCGGTCCATACCGGTGATCTGATCGTAGAAAATATTTTAGGTCTTGGAAGCGATCTGATCGCGACGAAAAATGTAGAGAAACAGTAGTATAGAAGATCATTTGGAAGGGTCCGGTGGTTCTCTTAGGAAATGCGAAGGAAGCAACTGCTTTTTGGCAGAAATTCCTACGAATTTCTTAAAAGAGTGCAGCCGGACTCTTTGTCTGATTGAAAAGAATCTGAATCTGTGTTATGATACCTCCATATGAGTGTGAAAGAATCTGCAGAAAAAAGGAGGACTGTTACATGAAAAAGACATCTCTTGTCATCATGGCAGCAGGAATTGGAAGCCGTTTTGGCGGCGGAATCAAGCAGCTTGCCCCGGTTGGTCCGAGCGGTGAGATCATTATGGACTATTCGATCCATGACGCTCTGGAAGCGGGTTTTGATAAAATTATTTTTATCATCAGAAAAGATCTGGAGAAAGATTTTAAGGAGATCATCGGAAACAGGATCGAGAAGATCGCTCCGGTCGAGTATGCGTACCAGGAGATGGATGATCTCCCGGAAGGTTTTTCTGTTCCGGAAGGTAGAAAAAAACCGTGGGGAACCGGTCAGGCGATTCTTGCGGCGAGAGATCTGATCAAGGAACCGTTCCTTGTCATCAATGCCGATGACTACTACGGAAAAGAAGGCTTTAAGATCGTCCATGACTATATGGTAAATGAGATGGATGATACGAAGGCTACATTCGATATGTGTATGGCTGGTTTTATCCTCTCCAACACGTTAAGCGAAAATGGTCCGGTGACCCGCGGCGTGTGCACGGTGGATGCCAATGGATATCTCTCCAAGGTCACAGAGACATACGACGTCTACAAAGCGGAAGACGGCATGCATGCGGCTGACCACGATGGCAACCCGGTTATCGTAAAAGAAGACCAGCATGTTTCCATGAATATGTTCGGACTGCCGGCATCTTTCGTAAAAGAACTGGAAAAAGGATTCCCGGAATTCCTCTCCGGCGTGAAAGAGGGGGATCTGAAAGCGGAATACCTTCTCCCAGCGGTGATCGACAGCTGTATTCATAACGGAAAAGGTACAGTCCGCGTCCTTGAGACAAAGGATAAATGGTTTGGTGTGACCTACAAAGAGGACAAACCGGCAGTTGTCGCGTCGATCCAGAAGCTGGTCGATGCGGGTGTTTATCCGAAAAAACTGTTTTAGCCGGTCCGGCGCCGACATGTCAGACTTCATGAAATTGCCGGCTGTGGATCGAAATTATCATAAAATGAGATGGTAGCTTTCCCGCTCCTTTTTGCATATGATAATCCTGTATAGGGATCAGCAAAGGAGCGGGAACGTTTTTATGGAGAAGAGATACCGGGGATACCCCCCGGAAGTGAAAAAAGTGCCCTGGATGCTTTATCGGAGAGAGGAACAGAGCGCAGGACCGGTCCTGACCGGAAATGAGCTCCGGTCGGAGATGGACTATCTGAGAGGACTCTATCCTTCAGCAGCGAAGAGAAAACAGGTTTTGGCCGAGGAGGCGTGTGACCTTTTGGAATACCCCGGGAGTCCGATGTATGACGAATATCCGGACCGGGAATTCTTATACCGGGAACTGTTAAAAGTCAGAGAACGCCATCCGGAGGAGACTATGGGCGGAACAGAAGAACAGGATCTGCTGCAGGTTCTGTTTGTGAATGAGATTTACCGGAGAAGAATTTTAAACAGAGTTGAAAATTGATAACTGTTCAGCAGGTCTGCGCACTTGCTGCGTTGACTATAATAAAGCACGGGTTTGAAGGTACTGAACAGTTACGGAAATTGAAAAATTCTGCCGACAGGCAGTGACAGATAGACAGAGTGAGGAAACAGTGAGATGAAGACCGGAAAGAAAGTCATGATCCTGCTGCTTGTTTTTGTAGCGGCGGCAGTGGTATATTTTGTACACCCAGTAGGGAAGAAAGAAGAGCACGGAGTCACGGAGTACACGGCGATGGAAAAAGCAAAATTCCCGGTGCTCTATGCGACGATGGGAGAACGGGAGATGGCACCCGTGTTCGGACAGACGGAGGAGCGCGGCGTGACCGCAGGGCGTGACAGCCTGATCCTGCTTCCGGAGGACCGGAAACTAAAGCTCCGGTTTGCAGGGACTACGAAGATCCAGGGAGTGCATTATGAAATCCGCAGTCTCGATACGGAGGATCTGATCGAGAGAACGAGAATTGGATCGTTTGAAACGTCATTAAACGGGGACAGTGAGAACGCCTTGAGTACAGAGCTTCCGATCCAGAACCTTCTGGATGCAGGAAAGGAATATCTGCTCGGGGTATGTGCAGAACTCTCTGATGGATCCGAGGCCTGGTACTATATGCGGATCACGGAACAGGACCAGGGACATGCGAATGAGATGCTGTCGCTGGCGGAGGACTTTTCTTCAAAAACTTATAAGTATAGTGATGCCCAGAGTCTGACCATGTATATGGAGACATCCCCGACCGCAGGCAGCACATCCCTGGGGACGGTGACACTGAAGGACACATTTACCCAGCTCACCTGGGGATCGCTCGGTGTGGAGCGGTCCGGAGAGGCATACACGAAACTGAAGGAACTTTCCGGCAATCTCGCGAATGTGGAGATCACGTCGAGAGTGACGGCGAAAAATGGTGAAAAGACAGAAAACTATGAAGTGACAGAAAACTTCACGATGAAATGGTCATCCCAGAGGATCTACATGATGGATTACGAGCGCACGATGACGGAACTTTTCACCGGAGACACGGAACTGTTCTCCGGAAAGAGGATCCTTCTGGGGATCGGAAACGGTGACGGAGTTCACGCCGTAAAGAGCACAGGTGGCCAGTATACGGCATTTGTGACAGACCGGGAACTGTGGGCTTACGACAGCGGTGAGAACGTGGGGGCGCGGGTGTTCGCGTTCGGCGGAGCAGCGTCCGATGATATCAGGGACAATGTGCCGGAGCATGGCGTCGAGATCCTCGCTGTCGATGAGGACGGCGGGATCGATTTTATCGTTTACGGGAGAATGAACCGCGGAACACATGAAGGAAGCACGGGGATCGCGTACTATCATTATGATATGGGACAGAATGCGCTGGAAGAAAAATTCTTTATTCCATCGTCGGAACCTTATCAGGAGTTAAAAGATGATCTCTCGGTACTTGCCCATCGCGGAACGAATGGAATCTTCTACTTCTATATGGATCACGGGATCTATGGGATCGACTTAAAGAGTCTGGAGTATGTGGCACTTGCCTCCGGACTTACAAAAGAGCAGTTCGCGGTCAGCGCGGACCATTCCCGGGCGGCATGGCAGGAGAATACCGGGATCTGGGATTCACAGACGATCCAGATCATGGACCTCGACACCGGGGACAAGACTCAGGTGGGCGGACAGAGTGGTTCTGTAACGAGGATCCTTGGTTTTGTCGGAAACGACTGCATTTATGGAACCGGGGACAGCGGAGACTATCTGATGTCCAACGGCCGTGTGATGGGGACTTATCTGAACAGCATCGATATCGTTGACCGGGAGATGAAGTCGGTCATGCATTATGAGAAGCCGGGTTCCTGGATTCGTGAGGTGTCTGTGGATGACAGCAGGATCCATATGAAGACTGTGAACAGCCGGGACGGATTTTTCGGAGCATATTCTGAGGACACGCTTGTCTGCAATGCGGAGATCCTTCCAGGAAAGACGGATGATATCGGCTGGTACGCATCAGACCAGAAAGGTCAGATCATGTTTGTACAGCTTGACCGTGATGTCGATGCGTCAAAGAAAAAGATCCGCCAGACATCTCCGAAGCTTGCGGAGAGCAGTTCGACAGTCAAACCGATCGCAGCGGCAGCTTGTAAGACTACGGAATTTTATGCGTATGGACGAGGACGATTCCTCGGACGTTTTGTGGACTTTGCCGATGCGGCGCAGGCAGCATACGATCATATGGGATTCGTGACCGCGGGACGTGACCGGACCATCTGGGTCCGCGGAAACCGCGCGAGCGCCTTCTATATCAGGGATCTCACCGCGGGTTCCGCTCTGCTGGAGCGCTATCGGGATTCCTTTGAGAAGAACCAGACAATGGAAGACGGAACCTTCCTTCTGGATGCGTCGGGCAGCAGTATCGTTCAGGTCCTGTACTTTGTGGGACAGAATATCCCGGTACTGGCGTATACCGGAGAGGGAACCTGCATGTACCTGACCGGCTATGACCAGACGCATGTCCGCGTGTACCATCCGGAAAGCGGGACAACGGAAGTCCTGTCCATGGAGACGGCGAACCAGATGTTCGGCGCAGCGGGGTATGATTTTATCTGCTGTGTACCGGTATAGGGGAGTATCTTAAGAAAAACTTTACATTTTTCCCAGATATGTTATAATCATAACGAAAACGAGCTGGGACGGATGCAGGATAGCTATGTCCTTTTTTAGATATATAGATAGAGGTGCGTAATGGAACAGTACATTATGAAGGGCGGAAACCCGCTTGTAGGTGAAGTGACTATAAGCGGCGCGAAGAATGCGGCTCTGGGAATCTTAGCGGCGGCGATCATGACGGATGACGATGTTGTGATCGATAATCTCCCGGATGTCAGCGATATCAATGCTCTCCTGGATGCGATCAGTCATCTTGGAGCGAAAGTTGACCGGATCGACCGCCATACCGTAAGGATCAATGCCGCAAATATCCACGCCGTGACCGTGGAAGATGAGCATATGAGAAAGATCCGCGCGTCATATTATTTTATCGGCGCGCTTCTCGGAAAATATAAGAGTGCAGAAGTTCCGCTTCCGGGCGGATGTACGATCGGAAGCCGTCCGATCGACCAGCATTTAAAGGGTTTCCGTGCCCTGGGATCCGATGTGAAGATCGTCCGCGGAGCAGTTGTAGCCCACGCGATCGATCTTGTCGCAAGCCATATCTACCTTGATGTGGTTTCTGTCGGAGCAACCATCAATATCATGATGGCGGCAACGATGGCCGAGGGCGAGACGATCCTTGAGAACGTTGCAAAAGAGCCGCATGTCGTTGATGTTGCGAACTTCTTAAACAGCATGGGCGCTAATATCAAAGGCGCAGGTACGGATGTGATCAGGATCAAAGGCGTGAGACGTCTTCACGGAACAAATTATTCGATCATCCCGGATCAGATCGAGGCCGGAACCTTCATGTGTGCGGCGGCGATTACCCGCGGTGATATCACCGTAAAGAATGTGATCCCGAAACATCTGGAGGCAATCTCCGCAAAACTGATGGAAATGGGCTGTGAAGTGGTCGAGTTCGATGAGGAGATCCGCGTAGTCGGAAAACCGAAACAGCGCCACATGAACTTTAAGACTCTGCCGTACCCGGGATTCCCGACCGATATGCAGCCGCAGATGACGGTGGCACTTGCTCTGGCGGACGGAACAAGCGTGGTGACAGAGAGTATTTTTGAGAACCGCTTCAAATATGTGGATGAGCTTTCCCGCATGGGAGCAAACATCAAGGTAGAAGGCAGTGTTGCCATTGTTGACGGTGTCACAAACTTCACAGGTGCCCAGGTCGTCGCACCGGATCTCCGCGCGGGCGCAGCTCTTGTGCTTGCAGGACTGGCTGCAGACGGATATACGACTGTTGATGAGATCGGCTATGTCGAGCGCGGATACGAAAATTTTGAAGAGAAACTTCGTTCTCTCGGTGCTGTGATCGAGCGTGTAGATTCCGAGAAGGAAGCACAGAAATTCAGACTGAGAGTCGGCTGAGAATAAAGAAACGGTCCGAAACCCCGGAATTTATGGGAATTTTTTCCGATTTTCCAGGTTTTCGGGCTTTTTTTATGATTCCCGCTTGACATTCTGTTCTGAATCGTATAAGATACAGTCCGTGAGTCATTCATGGGATGGCTTACGGCCATAATGTGAAAAAGTTCGCAATATCCCTTATTCAGAGTGATGGAGGTACATAGGACCGGTGAAGTCACGGCAACCCCTGTTAATCGCGTTCGCGAGAGGGCAGGAAGGTGCCAACCTGAGCGAGTAATCGAGCAATAAGAGGATTTGACCGATGATAAGTTTGTCAAGTCCGCTTAGCATGAGCGGACTTTTGTTTTGTTTAAAATCGAAAGGAGTTACAATGGAAAAGAGATTATTTACTTCCGAGTCCGTAACTGAAGGACATCCGGATAAGATGTGCGACGCGATCTCCGATGCGATCCTCGACGCTTTAATGGAGCAGGATCCGATGAGCCGTGTTGCGTGTGAGACATGCACAACAACAGGTCTTGTTATGGTAATGGGTGAGATCACAACAAAGGCATACGTGGATATCCAGAAGATCGTCCGTGAGACAGTCCGCGAGATCGGCTATGACCGTGCAAAATATGGTTTTGACTGCGATACCTGCGGTGTTCTCACTGCGATCGATGAGCAGTCTACCGATATCGCGATGGGAGTTGACAAGGCACTCGAGGCCAAAGAGAACAACATGACCGATGACGAGTTAGACGCGATCGGCGCCGGTGACCAGGGTATGATGTTCGGCTTCGCTACAAACGAGACACCGGAGTACATGCCGTACCCGATCGCTCTTGCACATAAGCTTGCAAGACGTCTCACAGAGGTAAGAAAGAACGGAACTCTTCCGTACTTAAGACCGGATGGAAAGACCCAGGTTACTGTTGAGTACGATGAGAACGGAAAGCCGTTCCGCCTCGATGCAGTCGTTCTCTCCACACAGCATGATGAGAATGTGACTCAGGAGCAGATCCATGAGGATATCAAAAAATATGTATTCGATGAGATCCTTCCGCAGGAGATGGTAGATGCAGATACCAAATTCTTCATCAACCCGACCGGACGTTTCGTGATCGGCGGACCGCACGGAGATAGTGGACTTACAGGAAGAAAGATCATCGTTGACACCTACGGCGGATATGCACGTCACGGCGGCGGAGCTTTCTCCGGAAAGGACTGCACAAAGGTAGACCGTTCCGCAGCATACGCAGCCCGTTATGTTGCAAAGAACATTGTAGCAGCAGGACTTGCAGATCAGTGTGAGATCCAGCTTTCCTATGCGATCGGTGTTGCTCATCCGACTTCCATCATGGTCGAGACAGAGGGAACCGGAAAGGTATCCGACGAGAAGTTAGTTGAGATCATCCGTGACAACTTTGACCTTCGCCCGGCAGGAATCATCAAGATGCTTGATCTCCGCCGTCCGATCTACAAGCAGACCGCAGCATACGGTCACTTCGGAAGAACCGATGTAGATCTTCCGTGGGAGAAGCTCGACAAGGTTGAGAATTTAAAGAAATATCTGTAGGATAAAAGAACAGAAAGATCATGGACATATATCATGAAAATGATCGGAAGCAGCGGCACAGTCCCCGGGGTGTTCGGGAAACTGTGCCGTTGTTTCTATATTACGCGAACAATGAGCCAAAGTCCACACTTGCGTAAGACTCTGGCGACTGTCGCGATAACAACGTGAAGATTCCACATTTTAGAATACTTTTATAAACACCACCCCTGAGTTGTGCTATACTTATCATATGTCGGTTTTCTGTATACAGACAGGAGTCCTGACAACGGATGAATGACCGGAAGACCGGATGAAAAATAAGAAGGGAGCGCGCGGACGCTCATGAAAATACGAACAAAATTACTGGTAACCTTTTGTACGATCACGGTGGTGCCGATCATCCTGATCTATATCGCGATCATGGGACTCAGCACATATCAGAACCGGGTATTCAGTGAGACATATGGAGTCGGCCAGGTGGATCTCTCGGCAGGCGCGTCGATCCGCGTGTTCAGCCATCTGACAGAGAGTATCCAGAAAGAGATCGAGGAGGAGATCAAAAATGATCCGTCTGACTTCGAGGACCTGACTTATCTGGCAACGCTGAATGACCAGATGAAATTAAAGCATTCCTTTTTGATGGTGACAAAGAATGGAAAACTCTTCTATTCGGGAAATGAGGAAGCGGCATCGGCGCTCGAGAGCCAGATCTCGGATTATGCGGAGATCAATGATGTGGATTCGTGGGGAAATTATCTGGATAAGAATACGGAACACCTGATCAAACAGCGTGAATTTGAACTTTCGGATGGATGCCGGATCGGGATCTATCTCGTGACAAACGTGGTGGATGTGATCCCGGAGGTAAAATCCCTGATCACGGAGATGTTCCTCAGCAGTGCGATGATCCTTTTTATCACCGGAGGTATGCTGACGGCGTGGGTATACCGGTCGATCTTATGGCCGATCGGAAAGCTCCAGGAGGCGACAAAACAGATCCGTGACGGCAATCTGGACTTTACTCTTGACGTTGAGGATGATGATGAGATCGGGCAGCTCTGCCAGAACTTTGAGGAGATGAGGATCCGGCTGAAGGAATCCACGGAGGAGAAGATCCAGTACGACAAAGAGAGCAAGGAACTGATCAGCAACATCTCCCACGACTTAAAGACCCCGATCACAGCGATCAAGGGATACGCGGAAGGACTGATGGAAGGTGTCGCGTCCTCGCCGGAGAAACGGGACAAATATATCCGGACGATCTACAATAAGGCGAATGATATGGACCGTCTGATCAATGAGCTGACATTCTACTCAAAGATCGACACAAATAAGATCCCGTACACATTTTCAAAGATCAATGTGGCAAACTATTTCCGTGACTGTGTGGAGGAAGTCGGCCTGGAGCTTGAAGCGAGAGGAATCGAGCTCGGCTACTTTAACTTTGTGGATGAGGACGTGATGGTGATCGCCGACGCGGAGCAGATGAAGCGCGTGATCAACAACATCATCGGAAATTCATTGAAATATATGGACAAAAAGCATGGGATCATCAATATCCGGATCCTTGATGTCGGTGATTTTGTCCAGATCGAGATCGAGGATAATGGAAAGGGGATCGGCCAGAAGGAGCTTCCGTACATCTTTGACAGGTTCTACCGGACTGATTCTTCGAGAAATTCCAGCAAGGGCGGAAGCGGCATCGGACTTTCCATCGTAAAGAAGATCATCGAGGATCACGGCGGAAAGATCTGGGCGACGAGCAAGGAAGGGATCGGAACAGAGATCCATTTTGTGCTGAGAAAGACGACAGCAGATTAATAGGAGGAAACAACAATATGAGCAAAATTCTGATCGTGGAAGATGAGGAAAGTATTGCAGAGCTCGAGAAAGACTATCTGGAATTATCGGGCTTTGAAGTTGAAATAGAAAATGATGGGGAAGCAGGCTTAAAGAGAGCCATGTCGGAAGAATTTGATCTTTTTATCCTGGATCTGATGCTTCCGGGCGTTGATGGATTTGAAATCTGCAAAAAGATCAGGGAGACAAAAAACACCCCGATCATCATGATCTCCGCGAAAAAAGACGATATCGACAAGATCCGCGGTCTCGGCCTCGGCGCGGATGATTATATCACCAAGCCGTTCAGCCCGAGTGAGATGGTAGCGAGAGTCAAAGCCCATCTTTCCCGTTACGAGAGACTGATCGGAAGCGGAACCCCGGCAAACGACATTATCGAGATCCGTGGCTTAAAGATCGATAAGACCGCCCGCCGCGTCTATGTAAACGGCGAGGAGAAGAACTTTACGACAAAGGAATTCGACCTTCTGGCGTTCCTCGCCCAGAACCCGAACCATGTATTTACAAAGGAAGAACTCTTCTCAAAGATCTGGGATATGGAATCCATCGGCGATATTGCGACCGTCACAGTCCACATTAAGAAGATCCGTGAAAAGATCGAGATGAATACGGCAAAACCGCAGTATATCGAGACGATCTGGGGAGTCGGCTACCGGTTTAAAGTCTGATCTGCAGGAGACGAAGATGGGCAGAAGAAAACTTTTAGAAAAGATGCCGTGAAATCCCGCTCAGACGCATGGGAAACATGATATGTGAGAAGATACCTCTGAAGCAGACTGGTTGAAAAAACAGATCTGCTTCAGAAGTATTTTTTATTTAACAGCAGTGGTCACCGCGATGTTTTGCGCTTGACATTTCGACTGTATCCGTTTAAACTTGAATTATGCGAATTTTCTGCAAAAAGTGAAGTAAATACAGAAAAGATAGAACAGTTCTTGATGGATAAACGCATCCGGATTGCAATATGGCTCTGTGTGCCATGATGCAGGCAATGTTGCCGACTGGAAATGCCTGCCCGGCAGAAACTGAATAAAGACAAAGGAAGACACCGCCTATGAAGTACAAAATGAGATTTTTCGCCTTTTTCGCCGCCATGGTCGTATTCAACCTGGCAGCGAACTTTGCCCATCCGGTAACACCGACGGTGATCCAGGAACTCCACCTCCACGACTATATGTTTGGCGTGGCGCTGGCAGTCATGCTGATCACGAATTTCCTGCTGTCGCCGTTCTGGGGAAAGATCAATAACTATATTTCCTCGCGACTTTCCTTATTGATCTGCTGTCTTGGATACGGCGTGGCACAGATCTGGTTCGCCTACGCGACTACGGAACTCATGATCATCCTCGCGAGAATGTTCGCGGGACTCTTTACCGGTGGGATCTTTGTAAGCTTCCTGACTTACATCGTAAACAAGTCAAACCCGGAAGACCAGGGAAAATATCTGACTTACAGCGCGACGATCAAGAGTGTGGCCAGCGCGTTCGGCTATATGATCGGCGGCTTCTTAGGCGAGTCTTCCGTTCGGCTGGCATTCCTGGTGCAGGCGGGAACCCTGATCGCGGTCGCAGTTGCGTTCTTTATGATCTGCGAGCCGGACAGTACCGCAAATTTAAAGGATATTCCGGCAAAACAGCTCATGAAAGAGGCAAATCCGTTCCAGGCGTTCATCGACAGCAAAAACTTTATGTGCATGGCGTTTGTGTTCCTGTTCGCGATCAATATCTTTATCAACTTCGGAAATACCGGTTTTGACCAGGCTTTCAACTATTACTTAAAGGCACAGCTTGGTCTGACTTCCTCCTACAACGGAATTATCAAGGCAGGCGTTGGTTTCGTATCCTTTATCGCAAATATGAGTCTCTGCATCTGGATTATCAAAAAGACGAATGTCAAAAAGTCCATGGTCGTCCTCACCGCCTTCTGTGCGCTGGCGGCGATCGGAACGTTGATCTCCGTGAATATCGGAATCTTCATCTTCTTCAGCATCCTTGTCTATGCGGGTTACTCCGTCAGCGTCCCGGTCCTCCAGAACATGGTGGCGAATCAGGCGGATCCGAAACAGAAAAACCTTGTCATGGGATTCTTCAACGCGACCCAGTCCCTGGGAAGTATCGCGGGTTCCCTGACAGCCGGATTTATCTATTCTGTAAATGCAAAGCTTCCGTTTGCATGCACCTTCGTGATCTACTCGGTTGGCGTTGCGGCGGCGTTCGGATATCTGTGCTACCATAAAAAAGAGGTGTAGAGGATGTTCATTTACCGTGTATAGCGGAAAGAATCATACACGGTTATAAAAAGAATCATTTTATGACATGATACAGGCAGTTGTTCAGATTATTTCACGTATGACCGAAACACTGCAAATCAGGCAGTTTCCCCGGAAAACATGGCGTCAAAAACATGTTTTCCGGGGTTTTCTGTTTCCTTGCAGGCTTTTGCTTGACTTTTTTCTTTCTATGTTATAAGATATTTTACATTTGCACCCCGCACGGCTGGAAATCAAAAGGCAGCCGTCAGCATTGTATATAGAATTCTGTGACCGGTATGGAAATCCGGGAATCCGGGTGAATCGTTATAGAAAAGTAAGGAAGAAATATCGGGACTTTTCACGGGCAGGAATTTTCTGAATGGAAAATTCCATATGATATAGGAATATATCCGAGGCATGGAATCGTTATGCAGACAAAACAGAAAGGATATTGAATGGAAACAATCAGATTTGATGAACTTAATTTAGACCCGCGGATCCTCCGCGCAGTTACTGATATGGGATTTGAGGCAGCGTCCCCGATCCAGGCCCAGGCGATCCCGGTTGAGATGGAAGGCCACGATATGATCGGTCAGGCCCAGACAGGAACCGGTAAGACAGCAGCGTTTGGAATCCCGCTTCTTATGAAGATGGATCCGGAAAACAGAAAGACACAGGCAATGATCCTCTGCCCGACAAGAGAACTTGCGATCCAGGTAGCGGAAGAACTTCGCCGTCTTGCGAAATATATGTCCGGGATCAAGATCCTCCCGGTATACGGCGGACAGGAAATCGTAAAGCAGATCCGTTCCTTAAAGGGCGGAGTCCAGATCATCGTCGGAACCCCGGGACGTGTGATGGACCACATGAGAAGAAAGACGATCCGCACCGATGCGATCCACACGGTCGTTCTCGATGAGGCGGATGAGATGTTAAACATGGGATTCCTTGAGGACATGGAGACGATCCTCGGTGAACTTCCGGAGGAGCGCCAGACCGTGATGTTCTCCGCGACGATGCCGCACGCGATCGCCCAGATTGCCCAGAAATTCCAGAAAGACCCGAAGATGGTCCAGGTCGTAAAGAAGGAACTGACGGTTCCGAAGGTAACCCAGTATTATTATGAAGTAAAACCGAGAAACAAAGTGGAAGTAATGTGCCGTCTGTTGGACCTCTATTCCCCGAAGCTCTCTGTTGCATTCTGCAACACGAAAAAGCAGGTAGATGAGCTGGTACAGGCGCTTCAGGGACGCGGATATTTCGCGGAAGGTCTTCACGGAGACTTAAAGCAGGAGCAGCGAGACCGCGTTATGAGCAGCTTCCGGAACGGAGCGACCGAGATTCTTGTTGCAACGGATGTCGCTGCACGAGGAATCGACGTGGACGACGTGGAAGCGGTATTCAACTACGATATCCCGCAGGATGACGAGTATTATGTACACAGAATCGGGCGTACCGGACGTGCCGGAAGAGAGGGACGTGCGTTCAGCCTTGCAGTCGGAAGCGAAGTCTACAAACTCCGTGACATCCAGAGATTCTGTAAGACAAAGATCGTTCCGCAGCCGATCCCGTCCTTAGATGACGTCACAGCGATCAAGGCGGAGAAAATCTTGGACGATGTGCAGCAGCATATCGGTGAGGACAGCGACCTCGAGCGCATGACAGATATTATCGAAAAGCGCCTGCTCGCGGAGGATTATACTTCCTTAGAGCTCGCAGCAGCGTTCTTAAAGATGGCGATGGGAGATGACTACGAGGATATCGTGGATGAGGGAAGACCGCTCCGCGACCTTGATGATCTCGACCGCCGCGGCGGCAGAAATGACCGCGGAAGAAACGGACGCAGACGCGGCAGAGGCGATGACGAGGAATATGTGGACAGAAAGAATGCCAGAGGCGGCATGACGAGACTGTTCATCAACCTCGGAAAGAACCAGAATGTGAAGCCGGGAGACATTTTAGGCGCGATCGCCGGAGAATCCGGAATCCCGGGCCGTCTTGTCGGCAGCATCGATATGTACGACAAATACACCTTCGTCGAAGTACCGAAGGACCAGGCCGATATCGTCATGGATGCGATGAACCATGTGAAGATCAAAGGTAAGAGCGTTCATGTGGAGAAGGCGAACAGAAGATAAAACAAAACCCCCGAAGTCTGGTACACTTCGGGGGTTTTTATCGTCAATTACTTATTCTCAATATCCATGATCATATCCACACGTCTCTGGTGGCGGCCGCCCTCAAAGCTTGCGTTCAGCCACTCGTCAACGATCATCTTTGCGAGCTCACTTCCGACAACGCGTGCACCAAACGCGAGAATGTTGGAGTTGTTATGCATTCTGGAAAGCTTTGCGGTGTACGGCTCGCTGCAGACACATGCGCGGATGCCTTTTACCTTGTTGGCAGCTAAAGAGATGCCGACGCCGGTTCCGCAGATGGCAATTCCGAGATCTGCTTCGCCGTCAGCGACTGCGCGGCCAACCTTCTCACCGTATACTGGGTAATCACAGCTCTCTGTGGAGTCTGTTCCGAGGTTTAATACTTCGTAGCCATTGCTCTCGAGGTGCTCCTTGATGATGTTTTTCAGCTCTACAGCTGAGTGGTCGTTAGCGATTGCGATTTTCATTTCTTTCTTCTCCTGTTATTTACTATTATTCCATGAACAGAGAGCAGACTCTCTGCCATGTGGGAATCGGATCAATATTACTGTTCCGGTGAATCATCGACATTCTCCACCTGGAAGAACATCTGGATCAGGTCAAGTCTGGAAGTCATGGACATTAAGAGCATATCCATCGCGGTGATCGCAGCCATAGATTCGACTACAACAACAGCTCTCGGAACAACCACCGGGTCGTGACGACCGTGGATCACGAGATCGATATTCTCGCCGTCCTTTGTCACTGTCTCCTGGGATTTTGCGATCGATGGAGTCGGCTTGAATGCGGCGCGGAAGATCACATCACTTCCGTCGCTGATGCCGCCGAGAACGCCGCCGGCATGGTTCGTCTCCTTCACGATCTTATCTCCATCCATACGGAATTCATCGTTATTTTCCGATCCGCACGCTTTCGTCGCGGCAAATCCGTCTCCGATCTCAAAACCTTTGACAGCACCGATCGAGAGGATCGCTTTTGCGAGGTTGGCATCCAGCTTTTCGAAGACCGGCTCACCGAGACCGGCCGGAAGACCGGAGATCACACACTCAACGACTCCGCCGACGGAGTCACATTCTGCGATCTTCTGGTCAAGATAGTGCTCCGCCTCCTTTGCGGAGTCCGCATCCGGGAGACAGAACCGGTTATTCGGGATCTCTGAAAGGTCCATGCGCTCCGGGGATACCTCAACCGGACCGATCGATTTCGCATAGGCAGTCACAGAGATATTTAACTGTTTTAAGAACTTTTCAGCGATCGCACCCGCCGCAACACGGCCGATCGTCTCACGGGCGGAGGAACGTCCGCCGCCGCGGTAATCGCGGAATCCGTATTTTTCCTCAAACGTGTAGTCGGCATGTCCCGGGCGGAAACAGGAAGCGATATTGGAGTAGTCTTTGGAACGCTGGTCTGTGTTCCGCACGATCATGGAGATCGGGGTTCCGGTTGTCTTTCCCTCGAAAACGCCGGAGAGGATCTCGACCTCATCTCCCTCTTTTCGCTGGGTCGTAAAGCGGCTCTGTCCCGGTTTCCTTCGGTCTAAAAGTTTCTGGATATCGGATTCCTCTAAAGGAAGTCCCGCCGGGCAGCCGTCAACGACAACGCCGATGGCTTTTCCGTGGGATTCTCCCCAGGTTGTTACTTTAAATATTGTGCCGATGGTAGAACCTGCTGCCATGTTATTTTAATCTCCAATCTTTACAATTTCACAGCAGTTCGGCTCATTGACCTTGATGCTGCGGTCGCTCATGACGAGAAGACCTTTTTCATAGTCGATCTTAAAGAAGGAAATACTTCCCTCGTGGTTGATAGAAGCGAGATGTTCTCCGCCCGGGAAGATCGCGATATCCTTCGGATAATCCCCGCTGATCGGAAGACAGAAGCGCAGGGTCAGCATTCCGGTCTCATCATCGCGGTCGTACATGGACACCGTATTGTCGCCGGCATTGCTGCAGAATACATGTTTCTCATCCGGGGAGAAATGCATCGCACAGGCAGCGGTCAGCTGGTTCGGTTTGCTTCCTGTGGATGAGATCGTCTGGATCTTCTCGACGATCGGAACACGTTCGCCTTCTTTATAGGAATAAACCTCGATCACATTTTTCATCTCATACAGGACATAGAAGAAACGGCCGTCGGAGCTGAACATGAAATATTTCGGGGCGGATTCGAGCTCACAGCGGATCGTGTCCACGAGAGCGATCTTTCCGTCCTTATGGTCAAAACGGTAAACTTTGATCTGGTCGATCCCGAGGTCTGCGACCATTAAGAAGCGCTCGTCCGGAGTCAGGCGGCTGCAGCTCACATGCGGACGGAAGCTTCGCTCAGCGACGGAGCCAAGTCCCTTGTGGAAGACACCGTCGGCGATATCTCCGACCGATCCGTCCTCGTTCAGATGAAGGACCGTGATCTTTCCATCGTGGAAACCGGAGATAAAGATATAGTCATCTGCTTTGCTCGTAGAAAGGTGGCATCCGCGCATGCCCTTGATCTTAGCACTGTTTAAACGTGCGAGACTTCCATTTGGAAGAACGCGGAACGCGACAACGCCCTCATCGGCGATAGAGTACAGGATTTTTCCGTTCTGGGATGATTTCAGATAGGAAGAGTTGTCTACTTCCACTTCGCAGCGGTAGATGAATTTTCCTGCCTCCACATCAACATCATATACGGTGATCCCTTTTGCCTTTCCCGTATAGGAATAAGAGCCAACATAGGCCATGTATTTTCCAGTCATAGGTAAATTCCCCTTTGCTTTCGATGTCCGGAGACGCAAAACTGCCGATTTTGCCAACCTCCTCCGGAGATTCATAGATATACTCATTTTATCATAATCTGACCGGTTTGTTAACTGAAATCTGAAAATTGTATGGATGCGATCATGTACAAACAACAGGAAAAAGAAACAAGAGAAATCTATTGACAGAACGGGAAAACCATGCGTAAATATACTATGATAGGCATTTTGCCGTTTTTCGTATATCTGAAGAAAACCATGTATAAAAATACATTCAAGCCGAACACAAAAACAGCGGAATCTATCGTATGAAATCTGTTTACATCAGGAGGAAAAAGGAATGGAGCATCCGCTCATTGATTTGTCCCATATTTTTAAGAGTTATGACGGGGATCTGATCCTCGACGATCTGAGCCTTTCCGTAAAGGAAAACTCCTTCGTGACGCTGCTCGGTCCGAGCGGCTGCGGAAAGACAACGACCTTAAGAATCATCGGTGGGTTTGAAAAACCGGATAAAGGTCAGGTGATCTTTGATGGGGAAGACATCACAAATATGCCGCCGAACAAGCGCCAGTTAAATACAGTGTTTCAGAAGTACGCCCTGTTCACGCACATGAGTATTGCGGAGAATATCGCATTCGGTCTGAAGATCAAAGGCAAATCGAAGAGCTATATTGATGATAAGATCAAATATGCATTGAAACTTGTAAACCTTGACGGATTTGAGAACCGGAGCGTGGATTCTTTAAGCGGCGGCCAGCAGCAGCGGATTGCCATCGCCCGCGCGATCGTAAACGAGCCGAAACTTCTGCTTCTCGACGAGCCGCTCGGCGCTCTCGACCTGAAGCTCCGCCAGGACATGCAATATGAGCTGATCCGCCTGAAAAATGAGCTGGGAATCACCTTTATCTATGTCACCCACGACCAGGAAGAGGCGCTCACGATGTCCGACACGATCGTTGTCATGAACCAGGGCTATATCCAACAGATGGGAACGCCGGAGCAGATCTACAATGAGCCGGAAAATGCCTTTGTCGCGGACTTTATCGGCGAGAGCAATATCGTGGGTGGAACGATGATCCACGACGAGCTTGTGGAGATCTTCGGCGCGAAATTCGCCTGTGTGGATAAAGGATTCGGAAACAACAAGCCGGTCGACGTGGTGATCCGGCCGGAGGATATCGATCTTGTGAAGCCGGAGAACGGCACTCTCCAGGGCGTTGTTACACACCTGATCTTCAAAGGCGTACACTACGAGATGGAAGTTACGACCCCGGACGGCTACGAGTGGCTGGTCCACAGCACGGACATGTTCCCGGTCGGACAGAAAGTCGGCATTCATGTGGATCCGTTCGATATCCAGATCATGAACAAGCCGGAGTCCGAGGACGAGGAGGCCGTTGGAGTCAATGAATAGAAAAGCATCCAGATTTCTGGCTTATCCTTATATCATATGGATGGCGGGATTTACCGTGATCCCGCTGCTCATGGTATTTTACTATGGTCTGACGGACCGCAGCGGCGCGTTCACGCTGGCAAATATCCTGGCGATCGGTTCCTCCGAGCATTTAAAGGCGCTGTGGCTGTCCTTACTTCTCGCGGGTGTCAGCACGGTGATCTGTCTGATCCTCGCATATCCGCTGGCGCTGATCTTAAGAAAGCGCCATATCGGAAAAGGAAGCTTTGTGGTGTTTATCTTTATCCTTCCGATGTGGATGAACTTCCTTTTAAGAACCATGGCGTGGCAGACCCTGCTTGAGAAGAACGGTGTGATCAATACCTTCCTCACGCTGCTGCATCTGCCGAATGTTGCGATCATCAACACTCCGGCGGCGATCATTCTCGGCATGGTCTACAATTTCCTGCCGTTCATGGTCCTGCCGATCTACAACACACTCGTGAAGATCGATGACAATGTGATCAATGCTGCGCGGGACCTCGGAGCGGATAATTACCAGACACTCACAAAGATCCTGATCCCGTTGAGCGTTCCGGGCATTGTCAGTGGGATCACGATGGTGTTTGTCCCGGCGCTCACGACGTTCGTTATTTCAAACCTCCTGGGCGGCAGCAAGATCCTGCTCATCGGAAACGTCATCGAGCAGGAATTTACAAAGGGAAGCAACTGGAACCTCGGTGCCGGACTTTCCATGGTGCTCATGATCTTCATCCTTCTCAGCATGACCATGATCGCAAAATACGATAAGAATGGGGAGGGCACTGCATTCTGATGAAAACCGTAAGAGAAAGACTGAAGAAATTTTTTGAGGATTTTTATCTGGTGCTGGTACTGATCTTCTTATATGCACCGATCCTCGTCATGATGGTCCTGTCCTTCAACAGCTCGAAATCGAGATCCCAGTGGGGCGGGTTCACGTTACAGTGGTATAAACAGATGTTTGAGAGCGCGTCGATCATGGACGCCCTCTATAATACGCTGCTGATTGCCTTCCTGTCGGCGCTGATCGCGACGATCCTCGGAACGGCCGCGGCGATCGGGATCTCCTCGATGAAGAAGCTCCCGAGAACGATCTGCATGGGACTCAACAACATCCCGATGTTAAATTCCGATATCGTGACCGGTATCTCCCTGATGCTGATGTTCATCGCGTTCGGTATCTCCCTGGGATTCAAGACGATCCTTTTTGCGCACATCACGTTCAACGTGCCGTATGTGATGTTAAGCGTTATGCCGAAGCTAAAACAGACGAGCCGGAACACTTACGAGGCGGCCATGGACCTCGGAGCAGGCCCTGTAAAGGCGTTTTTCAAGGTTGTCTTCCCTGATATCCTTCCGGGCGTGTTATCGGGCTTCCTGATGGCGTTTACGATGTCTCTGGATGATTTTATCATCACCCACTTCACAAAAGGCGCCGGGATCAACACCCTGTCCACGCTGATCTACAGTGAGGTGCGCCGCGGCATCAAGCCGTCCATGTACGCGCTCTCCACAGTGATCTTTGTGACTGTGCTCGCGCTGCTGCTCATTACAAACTTTGCTCCGGCAAAACCGCAGGCGAAGGCGGGAGCGGGCAGCTTCGGACCGAACGCAGCACCGGACCGCGGAAAGAAACCGGCATGGACCGGAAAGGCAGCGATCGTGCTTGCCTCCTTCCTGATCGTTGGAAGCGTGGCATATACCAGCTACCTGCACTTTTCTTCCTCCCACTCGGATGAGCTCTATGTATACAACTGGGGCGAATACATCGATGAGAGCGTGATAGACGAATTTGAGGCGGAGACCGGGATCCATGTGACCTATGACCTTTTCGAGACGAACGAGGAGATGTACCCGGTCATCGAGGCCGGCGGCGTGAATTACGACGTCGTATGTCCATCCGACTATATGATCCAGAAGATGGCGGAGAACGGACTTCTTGCGGAGATCAATTTTGACAATGTTCCGAACATCAAAAACATCGACCAGGTTTACCTTGAAAAGTCGAAGGCATTTGACCCGGATAACCGCTATTCTGTTCCGTATACATGGGGAACCGTCGGGATCATCTACAATGTCCAGAAACTGGAAGAACTCGGAGTTCCGGCACCGACGAAATGGTCGGATCTCTGGGATGAGCGCTTAAAGGGCGAGATCCTGATGCAGGACAGCGTCCGCGACGCCTTTATGGTGGCGCTCAAGGAACTCGGCTATTCGATGAATACGACCGATGAGGCGGAGCTCCAGGAGGCGAAGAAGCTGCTTCTCGCACAGAAACCGCTCGTACAGGCCTATGTCGTGGATCAGGTCCGCGACAAGATGTTGAACGGTGAGGCGGCGGTAGGAGTCATCTATTCCGGTGAGCTGCTCTATCTGCAGGAGGAGGCGGAGACGCTGAATCTTGATTATGATCTGGAGTATGTACTTCCGGAAGAGGGAACAAACATCTGGATCGATTCCTGGGTGATCCCGTACAATGCGAAGAACAAAGAGAATGCGGAGAAGTGGATCAACTTCCTCTGCCGTCCGGATATCGCGGTGAAGAACTTCGAGTACATCACCTACGCGACGCCGAACAAGGCTGCGTTCGACCTTCTGGATCCGGAATATCAGGAGAACAAAGCTGTATTCCCGGATACCGATAAGCTGGAAAACTCTGAGGTATACAGTTATCTCGGAACCGAGGCGGATGACCTCTACAGTGCGCTGTGGAAGGAAGTCAAGTCGGAATAAAGAATTGAAAAGTGACAGGAAAAGCTCCCTGTACCGGAGGACATGACCGGTGTGGGGAGTTTTATTTTACGCGAACAACGAGTCAAAGTCCGCGCTTGCGCGAGAACCTGGCGACTGTAGTGATAACAAGTGGAAACTCGCGAAGCTTGTTTTCGCTTGTTTAGAAAATTTTTTATTCAATAAAGAGGCACTGCGTGTCTGAGATGTACACTCGTGCGAAGATGATTCATTAAAAAAATCCCCACACACCGCTATGAAACATTCACCGGTGCATGGGGATTTTTAAGAATTTATGGAATTGCGATCCCTTATAACTCTGTCTTTACAAAAATATCATAGATCGCGCGGATCGCCGGCTCGAAATCGTCATCTGCGACACCGATGATGATGTTCAGTTCACTGGATCCCTGGTCAATCATCTTAACGTTGATCTTTGCGTGTGCAAGTGCTGCGAAGATTCTTGCAGCAGTCCCACGCATTGCTTTCATGCCGCGTCCTACGACTGCGATCACTGCGAGATCGGACTCGAGAGTCACGATATCCGGGTGAACTGTACGCTGGATTCCTGCAAGAACGGACTGCTCTTTCTCCTGGAACTCATCCTGATGGACGAGAACGGACATCGTATCGATCCCGGACGGCATATGTTCGAAGGAGATGCCGTTCTTCTCAAAGACCTCAAGGACTTTTCTCCCAAAACCGACTTCGGAGTTCATCATCGCCTTGTCGATGTTCATTGCGCAGAAGCCTTTCTTTCCTGCAACGCCTGTGATCGTGTAGCGCGGGCGTTTGCTGGTGTTCTCAACGATCATGGTACCCGGATCTTCCGGACGGTTTGTGTTGCGGATGTTGATCGGGATTCCCTCTTTTCTTACCGGGAAGATCGCATCCTCGTGGAGAACGCTTGCGCCCATGTAGGAGAGCTCACGGAGCTCTGTGTAAGTGATCGTTTCGATCGGAGCCGGATTGTCGACGATCCTCGGGTCAGCGACAAGGAAACCGGAGACATCGGTCCAGTTCTCATAGAGATCAGCCTGGATCGCACGGGCAACGATGGAACCTGTGATATCGGAGCCGCCGCGGGAGAAGGTGTGGATTGTTCCATCCGGCTTAGCACCGTAGAATCCCGGGATGACAGCCTGCTTTAAGGAAGCGAGGTGTTCTTTCATCTCCTCGTTTGTCTCCTCAGAGAGGAAGTTTCCGTCTGCATCGAAACGGATCACGTCAGCCGCGTCCACGAAGGTGAATCCGAGGTAGTTTGCCATGATGAGACCGTTTAAATATTCTCCTCTGGAAGCCGCATAGTCGCGTCCGACTTTATTTAAGAAATTTTCTTCGATCTTTGAAAATTCAAAGTCAAGGTTTAAGTTGAGCTCAAGACCGTCGATGATGTCTGTGTAGCGCTTTTTGATCTGGTCGAGAATGCGCCTGTAGCTCTGTCCTGTGCTGGCTGCATCGTAGCACTGGTATAACATGTCAGTTACTTTTGTGTCCTTGCTGTCTCTCTTTCCCGGAGCGGACGGAACGACATAGCAGCGTGTCTTATCGGCGTCGATGATCGCCTTTACTTTTTTAAACTGACGGGCACTCGCGAGAGAGCTGCCGCCGAACTTTACAACCTTTTTCATAATTTGTCTCCTGTGTAAGTGAAATATTTGTTACTTTTCATGGGTAGGAATTTTCTGAACTGAAAATTCCGTATGATACCGTTGTGGTCGCGGATTTTGCCGATTAGTGGATTACCTTCGGTGTCGGGAAGTATTCGAAGAATACCTTTGCAACCATCTTGTCTCTGGAAATGTAGTGATTCTGCCAGTAGCGGGCATCCAGAGAATAATTTCGGTTGTCGCCCATCATAAAGTAGCAGTTTTCCGGAACTTCAAAATGGTAAGTTTCATGCTGGTTCATCGGTTCTGCCAGATACGGCTCGTCGAGCGGAGTGTCGGAACCGTTCAGATAGACCTTATCGTCGATGATATCGATGACATCACCCGGCATACCGATCACACGCTTTACATAGTAGATCGTATGACCACGTTTTCCAACTTCGGAACCGCAGGCCGGGCAGGTATCCTGCTTGTCGCCTTCGATGATGGCGTTGCATTCCGGGCATTGCCAGCCAAAGACGAAGATCGCGACATCTCCGCGTTCCGGATCTGCGAATTTGTAGTGCAGCCTGGAGCCGATGACGCGGCTTCCTGCCATGATGGTGTTTTTCATGGAACCGGTCGGGATCTCACTGTTTGCGATGACAAAAGTCGTGAGAACGAAGGCAATGACGGCGGCGGATACAAGAACCTGGACCCAGCTGATCAGCTCCGCTACCCAGCCTGTTTTTTCTTTCTTTTCTTTTCCGTTATTTTCCATATATAGATGATAACCTCGTTTGACTAATATACTCAAAAACATTCCTGTTTTTGGCAGATCCCAGATTCAAAAATCTTCCTGCAGGCAAGCCGGCATCGGATTTCCGGACTTTTGACCCTGGCATCACAACATACAATAAAGAGTTTATGATAAATTGTCAAGTTTCGCAAGAGAATTTCGAAAAAGGTAAGGAATTTTTTAATGGGAAAATATGCGGGAGCGCCATGCGGATGGAAAAACGGATATTTGCCGATACTGCCACTTGTATCAGAGAGATGATGATGCTAAAATATTGTTAAGAAAAAAATGGCTTCGGACATCAGGAAACAGATATCCGCAGCCGCAGAAAATTCCAGAAATGGACAGGTCTTTGTGGACCATGCCGGAAAACGGCATTGGAACACGACAAGGGGAGTGCTTATGGAAAAAATCTTATATGATCTGATGGACTGGGCCGGGATCGAGGAACTCGTATATTCTGAGGCGAGCGATCCGGGACGGCTTTTAGGGGAACATGTAATAAAGGAAGGACTTCTGATCCAGGCGTTCCTTCCGAATGCGGCGAAAGTCTCCGTAAAGATCGGGGAAGAAAGCTTTCCGATGGAGATGGCGGATGAGAATGGATTCTTCGCAGTCCTTCTTGAGGACCGTCTGGAGTTAGTGCCGTACCATTTTCTCGTGACTTACGAGGACGGGGACAGTGAGGAGATCGTGGATCCCTACAGTTACCAGTTCTACACCGCGTTTACCGAGGAGGAAGTAAAGAAATTCGGCGCCGGGATCTATTATGATTCCTATCAAAAGTTTGGCGCGCACCCGACCGTGGAAGCCGGGATCTCCGGAGTGCACTTTGCAGTCTGGGCGCCGGATGCGATGCGTGTCAGTGTTGTGGGCGACTTCAACTTCTGGGACGGAAGACGCCACCAGATGAAAAAACGCGGACCGTCTGGGATCTATGAGATCTTTATTCCGGGACTGAAGCCGGGTGCGATCTATAAATATGAGATCAAGACAAAAGCGGGAGATCCGATGTTAAAGGCGGATCCGTATGCGAATTTCTCAGAGCTCCGACCGAATACGGCATCCGTGATCTGGGATATGACTGATTATCAGTGGAACGATGGCGAGTGGATCGAAAAGAGAAAAGCGGCAAAAGACCGGCTGAAGGACTCGCCGATGTCGATCTATGAGGTCCATCTCGGCTCCTGGATGCAGAAACCGGTAGCTCAGGATGAAAATGGGGATGACATCAACGGCAGCCAGTTTTATAATTACAGGGAGATCGCGGAAAAACTTGCTGCTTACGTCAAGGAGATGGGCTACACCCATGTGGAGCTTCTCCCGGTCATGGAGCACCCGCTCGATGAGTCCTGGGGCTATCAGGTGACCGGTTACTATGCGCCGACGAGTCGTTTCGGGACTCCGGACGATTTTAAGGCGTTTATGGACTATATGCATAAAGAGGGGATCGGCGTCATCCTCGACTGGGTTCCGGCCCATTTCCCGCGTGATGCGCATGGTCTCGCGGCCTTTGACGGGACCTGTCTCTACGAGCACAAGGACCCGCGCCAGGGATCACATCCGCACTGGGGGACGCTGATCTACAATTACGGCCGTCCGCAGGTATCGAACTTCCTGATCTCCAACGCTTTATACTGGGCGAGGGAGTTTCACGCCGACGGGATCCGGATGGACGCTGTGGCATCCATGCTGTATCTTGATTATGGAAAGAACGCGGGCGAGTGGATCGCGAACATGTACGGCGGAAATGAGAACCTGGAGGCGGTGGAATTCCTGAAACACCTGAATTCCATCTTTGCACGGGACACAGAGGGCGCAGTCCTGATCGCGGAGGAATCCACGGCATGGCCGAAGGTTTCCGGCGATGAGAATGATGGAGGACTCGGCTTTGACTTCAAGTGGAATATGGGCTGGATGAATGATTTCCTCGATTACATGCAGTGCGACCCGTATTTCCGCCATGACCATTATGGAGAGCTGACTTTCAGCATGCTGTACGCATACAGTGAGAAGTTTGTTCTCGTATTCTCACACGATGAGGTGGTCCACGGAAAAGGTTCCATGGCCGGAAAAATGCCGGGGGATACCCAGGAGAAAAAGTTCGCAAACCTCCGTACCGCCTATGGGTTCATGATGGGGCATCCTGGTAAGAAACTGCTCTTTATGGGCCAGGATTTCGGTCAGATGGACGAGTGGAACGAGAAGGAGAGTCTGGAATGGGGACTCTTGAAGTACGATATCCACAGCCAGATGAAGGATTATGTGAAGGCGTTAAACCACCTGTACCGCACACAGCCGGCTCTCTATAAAATGGACTATGAGCCGGAAGGTTTCGAGTGGATCAACTGCACTTACAATGACGAGAATATCGTGATCTTCGAGAGAAAGACGGACAAACCGGAGGAGACACTGCTCTTTGTCTGTAACTTTGTCCCGGTGGAGCATGAGAAATTCCGCCTCGGAGTTCCGTTTGCCGGAAAGTACAAGGAGATCCTGAACAGCGACGCGAAGCAGTTCGGCGGCAGTGGCATGGTAAATCCGAGAGTCAAGATGTCGAAGAAAGAGGAGTGGGACGCGAGAGAAAACTCGATCGTGATCAACCTGGCTCCGATGTCCGTGGCGGTATTCTCCTGTACCCCGTATGAGGAAGAACCTGTGACGGGAAAGAAGAAACCGGCGGAAAAGAAAAAACGTCCGGCGAAGCAGCCGTCCGTAAAGATACCGGCGAGTCCGCTGGATGTGATCTCTGAGAAAGTCGGGCAGATCATAAAGACGGCGCGGGAGAGCCAGACGGGAAAAAGAAACAAAGGATAGACAGAAAAATACAGGGCATGAAAATGTCCGAAAAACAGCAGGGAAACAGACATGAAAGAATACACACTGGATTTTCTTACTACGACGGCCATCAAATACGGGACCAGGATCTTCTGGACCGCGGTGATCGTATTTGTCGGTCTCCGCGTGATTCGGATGGTCCGGACCGCAGCAGGGCAGATCATGGACCGCGCCGGCGTGGAGATCACGTTAAAGAAGTTTCTGGATATGCTGCTGTACGCCGTCCTCTTCGGAGTCATGGTGTTCATGGCAGCGGACCAGCTGGGGATCAAGACAACGTCCTTCGTTGCGGTTATCGGTACCGTAACGCTGGCATTCAGCCTTGCGATGCAGAATACACTCTCAAATTTCGCAGGCGGAACGCTGATCCTGCTCTTAAAACCGTTTAAGGTCGGGGATTATATCAGCACATCGGCAGGTGAGGGAACGGTCGAGACGATCGGTCTTGTATACACGACACTTTTGACGATCGACAACCGCGTGATCACGATCCCGAACAGCTCAGTATCGAGCGCACCGCTCACAAACCTCACGAGAATGGGAAAACGCCGCCTGATCATCAACGTCGGGATCGGATATTCCTCGGATCTCTTAAAGGCGAAAAACGTTCTGAAACAGATCTTTGAGGAGAATCCATATATCATGAAAGACCAGGATATCCAGGTGATCGTGGACAGCCTCGGAGACAGCAGCGTGAACTTGAGCGCGAGAGGCTGGGTGCTCTGTGAGGACTATTGGAAAACAAAATGGGCGATCACGGAGGAGATCAAACTCACATTTGACCGGGAAGGGATCGAGATCCCGTATCAGTATATGAACGTGACACTGACGAAGGAGTCACAGTAGAGAAGATACCCATCAGTATGATGTGGGAATAATGTTCCTGGCTCGTGCACAGACCGTATAAAAAAGTTCTGTCAGCTGAATACAAGGCTGATGGAACTTTTTTGTTTAGCAGGAAATTCCATGATACAAAAGAGATTCCACAATATGAAACATAGAAAAAACAAATCGCATACTGTGATACAGTACCTGATCACCACGGTATTTTTCGCGAAACAAGCCAAAAAATGCTTGCATTTTCCCGGGAATCTGATAGAATCAATGTTAAATTGTTTCTGCGTTGCGGACAAATGTTTGCGGAAAAGAGACGTGTTTTTTGTCTGAACGGACATGGTACAGGTACATGATTTCAGCAAAAGTGAAACATGCAGAGGCGAAAAAGGGTAGTTGTTGAATTTCGACGCGGCTGCCGAAAAAGAAAAGGAGGGATTGAATATGAAAGAGCATATGGCTGACTGGCGTATCCATGCGCTTGCTTTCGTACTCACCGTAATCGCCGAATTTATCGGCACCAAAAAATTCAGTTTCGGGCCTTTGTCGTTCTCACTGTTTCCGATGCTGTACGTTCTGATCCTCGGAGCGATCCTTGGAATCGTAAAAATGATCCCGCAGAAGATGATGTCGGAGGCGTCTCCGTATATCGGGATCAGTGTTATGATGCTGACCGCGAAGATCGCGTCCACGATCGGACCGAACCTCGGCGCGGTTGTCAAAGCCGGACCGGCGCTGATCCTTCAGGAATTCGGAAATCTGGGGACCGCGGTTTTAGCGCTTCCGATCGCTGTATTTGTATTCCATATGGGACGCGCGGCAATCGGAACGTCCTTCTCTATTTCAAGAGAGAGTTCCCTTGCGGTTGTTGCTGATAAATACGGTCTTGATTCGGATGAAGGAATCGGTGTTATGGGCGGATATATCACAGGTACTGTATTCGGAACCATGTTCAATGGTATCTTCGTCTCCCTGCTCTGCTCCTTAAATATCTTCCACCCGTATGCGCTCGGAATGGCGTGCGGAACAGGTTCCGCATCCATGCTTTCTGCCAGCCTTGCGGCAGTCGTTGAGGCATATCCGGATATGGAAGCGGAGATCACTGCCTACGCGGCAACTTCTAATATGCTGAGCAGCGTGGATGGTCTTTATATGAGTATTTTCATCGCACTTCCGATGTGTGAATTCATGTACAAGCTGTTCACAAAGAACAACAGGCATTATAAAGACGGACTCCCGATCGGCGCTAAGGTGAAAGTCAAAGCCGCCGGGGAAGAATAGGAGGGATCCATATGGACGCAGCAGTATGGTTTAAAAGAATCAAATGTCTTGTCCTTGTATGCATCTTCGCATCCATCGGCAATTTTATCAGTACATCGAAGGCAGGAAATCCGGTAACCCCGCTTGAGGCAGTGCCCGGGCTCGTGCTTCTTCTTGTATGCACGCTGGTGGGCTGTATCATTTATGAGCTGATCAATAAGGTTTCACCGAAGAATCTTCCGGCAATCGCTTATATCTCATTTATCGCGATCCTGATCACGATCCCGGGTGTCAGCCCGATCGCAGATTATGCGATCGAACAGATTGGAAAGATCGGACTTCTTCCGCTTTGCACTCCGATCCTTGCATATGCGGGAATTTCCATCGGCAAGGATGTGGATACCTTCAAGGAACAGGGACTTGCGATCGTGATCGTAGCGATCTTTACTTTCGCAGGAACATTCCTGGGCTCCACGATCATCGCACAGATTATTCTGAAGATGACTGGTGTGATCTAAGCAACATAAAAATAGCAGAAGGCAGAATCGAGCTGGTGTGGATTCTGCCTTCTTTTTGTTTACGCGAACAACGAGCCAAAGTCTGCGCCTGCGTAAAGGGCGGTGCTGATAAGGTACATGGCTGTGAGTGACCGGTCTATATGAAAACGCGGCGGAAGCTGACAGGACTTTGACTGTGGGGATCACCTTGTAAAAGAACAGGAATCATGCTATGATGGAAGAACTGTACGGTGCAGTGAAATATCTGTGCAGTACGTTTATAAATCTGTGATAACGGAGTGAGTTTCCATGTACCATGATCTTACAAAGGGGAGCATCTCACGCTCCCTTCTTTTATTTGCCCTGCCCATGATGGCAGGAAATCTTTTACAGCAGTTCTACAATATTGCGGATACCCTGATCATCGGGAGAGTGCTCGGAAAAAATGCGCTGGCGGCGGTCGGCTCGTCGTATACGCTGATGACATTCCTGACCTCGATCTTTCTGGGACTCAGTATGGGCTCCGGCGCGCTGTTTTCCATCTACCGGGGAAAGGGAGATGAGAGGGCACTGAAGTCCTCCATCGCCCACGCCTGCGGCCTGATCCTCGCTGTAACGCTTGTTTTGAATGTGGTTGTCTATATTTTCATTGATCCGATCTTAAACTTCTTACGGGTTCCTGAGGAGGTCTGGGGCGGTATGAGGGAGTATCTGCTGATCATTTTCGCAGGTCTGCTCGCCACGTCCCTCTATAATTTCTTCTCCTGCCTGTTAAGGGCGCTGGGAAACTCTACGGTTCCGCTGGTGTTTCTTGCGGTATCCGCGATCTTGAACATCGCGTGGGATCTTTTATTTGTGGCGGTCTTCCATTGGGGAATCGCCGGTGCGGCCTATGCGACGATCTTTGCCCAGTATGTATCCGGAATCGGGATCCTGCTCTATGTTCTTTTCCGATGCAGAAGCCTTCTTCCGGAGAGAAAGGATCTTTGCTTTGACGGCGGAATCTTAAAGGAGATCGCAGGACTTTCCTCCCTGACCTGCCTGCAGCAGTCGGTTATGAACTTCGGAATCCTCATGGTGCAGGGGCTTGTAAACAGCTTTGGCGCCACCACCATGGCGGCTTTCGCGGCGGCAGTAAAGATCGACACCTTCGCGTATCTGCCGGTTCAGGACTTTGGAAATGCCTATTCGACCTTCGTTGCCCAGAACTACGGCGCGGGAAATAAAGAACGGATCCGCCGCGGCACAAAGGAATCCTTTGCCATCAGCACGGCATTCAGCCTTGTGATCTCAGCGCTGGTCTTTGCCTTCGCGGCACCGCTCATGCAGATCTTCGTGAGCTCCGCAGAGACGGCGGTCATCGCCTCCGGCGTCCGTTATCTCAGGATCGAGGGCGCGTTCTATTTTGGAATCGGCTGCCTGTTCCTGCTTTACGGATATTACAGGGCGATCAAGAGGGCGGAGATGTCTGTGGTGCTTACAGTGATCTCCCTCGGAATCCGTGTGTTACTGGCCTACGTGCTCTCTGCCACATCCCTTAGCGAGACAGGAATCTGGATGGCGATCCCGATCGGCTGGGTGCTGGCAGATCTCACAGGACTTTTATACATGAGGAAGACCTGGTAAAAAGAAAAGGTAACTATTCAGTACCTTCATAGTTACGTGCAAAAATCCATTCCAGATCAGCTTCGCTGATGGGATTTTTGCCTTCCAGCCTATGTTTTCTTACGGTCAGCGCAGCAAGTGCGCAGACCTACTGAACAGTTACAAGAAAAGTTACAAAGAAAGAACTTTTGCAAAATAAGAATTAAAAAATGTTGAATCTAAAAAATACGCTGTACAAGAGAATGAACCCCATGTACAGCGTATTTTGTTGCCGCGTGCCCAGATCTATCGTTTGATCTGCGCTATCCTGCGGTCAGCGCAGCAGACATATTTAAACCAGCTTGCTTAACAGCTTCTCTTTCCTATCGATCATCTCGTCGATCCTCTCGATATAAGAAGCTACATCCTTCACATTCTCCGCGCGTTCCAGACGGTTTTCCGCCGGGAACGTGACTTTCGTGGTGGTTCCGGCACCGCAGGCCACGATGGTCTGCTTTTCCTCCATGATGAGGATATTGTAGATACATGCTTTTCCGGGTGCCGCATAGCCGACATTCTCGAAATTTCCGGCCATATTTTTCTGACGGTACAGGTAATACGGCTCAAGACCCATCTCGCGGGCGTACTTCGCGGTGAGATCGATCATCTCCTGAGTGTTCTGGATCTTTAAGTTCGCGTAGCGCTCCTTGAAGATATTGAGTCTCGCCGCACGCTTGATGGCGAGAGAGTGGACCGTCACGCTGTCCGGGGCAAGCTCTCTGACCTGCTCCATGGTGCTGCGGACGTCATCGATATCTTCCTCCGGAAGTCCGATGATGAGGTCCATATTGATATTGTCAAAGCCAAGATCTCTTGCCATGCGGAATTTTTCCTTCACCATATCCACGGTGTGGTGGCGTCCGATCAGATCCAGAGTTGCCTGCTTCATCGTCTGCGGATTGATGGAGATCCTGGAGATATTGTGGGCACGGAGAACTTTGAACTTGTCTTCGGTGATGCTGTCCGGACGTCCGGCTTCCACAGTAAATTCCTGTACCTTTGAGAGGTCAAAGGTATTCTCGATCTTTGTGAGCAGGGCGTCCAGTTCCTCGGCCTTTAAGGATGTCGGAGTTCCGCCGCCAAAGTAAACCGTGTCGAGAGTACGTCCCTTCATCTTTTCTGCCACATAGTCTAATTCTTTAAACAGCGCTTCAAGATAGAGATGAACCTTCTTTTCCCACGCGCCGATCGGGTAGGAGGTGAAGGAACAGTAGAGGCAGGTGGTCGGACAGAACGGAATTCCCACATAGAGGCTGTATCCCGTCTCATAGTCGATATGGCTTAAGAGCTCCCGCTCCCGTTTTGCGACCTCCACACTTAAGTCGATCTTCTCTTTGCTTGTCAGGTACATGTTCCGCATGAAGGAACGGATGCTCTCCTCATCCTCACCCTGATCAAGTCTCGTCATGGCGATCTTTGTCGGGCGGATACCGGTCAGAGTCCCCCAGGGGAGTTCTTTTCCCGTCCGCTTTTTTAACATGCCGTAAAGCTCTTTCTTGATCGTTGTCTTTGCGTTTAACCGCACATCGTAGTCGATCGGAAATACGGTCTCATCTGCGACAGTGCCCGCCGGATCCGTGATTTTCAAGCCAAATTTCGTCTCATCAGCGTTCTGTGTGCAGGTTCCCTCCACATAAAAATCCACGTCGTCCTGTTTCTCATGGACAAAAGTCTCACCCGGATAAAACGCCATCAAAAGCTCCCGGATATCCTGCTCATAAGCAGTATCGTTCAATAAAATTCCAATCATTCCATTGCCCCCGAAAGAGGATTATACTTCTTTTCAAAACCGATGGTAGTCGTGTCCATATGCCCCGGATAGACCATGGTGTCGTCCGGCAGTGTGGAGAGCAGACGTCTTACAGACTCGGCGATCTGGCGTCCGCTTCCCGTCGGGAAATCTGTGCGGCCGTAGGAGCCTGCAAACAGGGTATCTCCGGAGAAGAGAACAGATTCTTTTTCGATATAGTAACAGCAGGAACCGATGGTGTGTCCCGGTGTTTCAAATACTTTCCATGTAAATCCGGCGATGGAAAGCTCGTCACCCTCCTTCACCGTAATATCCGGTGTCAGCGTATATGGTTCCCTGTAGTAGCTGGATACAAGGCTTTTTCTGCTGTCTGAAAGCACCTCGATCTCCTTTTCACAGGCGTAGATCGGCACATGCCATGCTTCTTTCAATTCCTTTGCGGCCATCATGTGGTCGAAGTGACCGTGGGTCAGAAGGATCGCCTCCGGCTTTAAACCCAGAGATACTGCCATATTGACGATCTTGTCGGCGCTGTCGCCCGGGTCCACGACGGCAGCTTTTTTTGTCTCATTATCATAGACCAGGTAGCAGTTCGTTCCGACCATGCCGACTACCAGAGTCTTAATGCGAATTTCGCTCATATCTTACTTTTCCTCCATTTTTCCTGGCACAAAGCAGGGACTCCGGCCCTGTGCCGTGTACAGTAACGGAAATGTTTCTTTAAAATCCATGTATAAAAAGGTCTACCGTCCGTAATACCTCCGGCAGACCTTTTTCCGACTGCATTCGACCTGCTCTGTTTCAGAACAGCCGGCGGCAGACATTCATTTGAAATTGTAGTTATCAGCCTGTGGTTCTCTCAATATCCAGCACGCCGTCGATCTGGCGCAGCTTTGCCATCAGGTTGTTTAATTCTTCGATTCCATGGATATCGAAGCTCATGGTGATCGTCGCTTTGCCCTGCTTGTTCACGCGGGAGCTCATGGCCTTGATATCGATCTCGCGTTCTGTGAAGATCTTGGAGATATCCACGAACATGCCGATCCGGTTGTTCGCGAAGATCGAGATCTCTGTGGAGTAGGTCGCGGCACTGTTGTCCTCCTCAACGCCCTGCCACTCCGCGTCGATCAGGCGGCTTCTCTCAATCTCCGGGAGATTTAAGACGTTGATGCAGTCTGTTCTGTGGATCGTAATTCCGCGACCTCTCGTCACGAAACCAACGATCTCGTCGCCCGGAACCGGGCTGCAGCACTTGGAGAAACGAACCGCAAGGTCATGGATTCCCTTTACGATGATGCCGCTCTTTGACTTGCTGCCTCTGATCGGAACTACCGCCGGTTTGTTATTCTCGCCGATGGCATCAAGGATCGTCGCGTCGGTTACTTCGCGTTTCAGCTTCTTTGTGCGCTCCTCGATCATCTTGTTGATGACCTGTCCCTCTTTTAATCCGCCGTGTCCGACGGATGCCAGAACAGAATCCCAGTCCTGGAACGCGTAGCGTTTTAAAACCTTATCTACGAACTCCGGCTTATTGATATCGGAGAAATTGATCCCCTTTGCCTTACAGTAGCGGTCGATCATTTCGCGGCCCTTTAAGATATTGTCCGCCTTCCGCTCCTGCTTGAACCAGGCGTTGATCTTGTTTCTCGCCTGGCTGCTCTTGATGATATTTAACCAGTCACGGCTCGGTCCTTTGGAATTCTGGGACGTCATGACCTCGATCCGGTCACCGTTCTGGATCACATAGTCAATATTTACGAGCTTTCCGTTGACTCTCGCGCCCACCATCTTGTTTCCGACAGCCGTGTGGATCGAGTAAGCGAAGTCGATCGGCGTGGAGCCGCTTGGCAGTGCCTTTACGTCTCCGGTCGGTGTAAAACAGTACACGCTGTCGGAGAACATATCGAGGTCGCTCTTGATGGCATTTAAGAATTCCTTGTTGTCGGACATATCCTGCTGCCACTCAAGGATCTGGCGCAGCCAGCTTAACTTCTTCGCCTCATCACCGGCAGCAACCTGTCCGCTGCCGCTCTCTTTATATTTCCAGTGGGCAGCGATACCATATTCCGCTGTACGGTGCATCTCGAAGGTACGGATCTGGATCTCAAAGGGCTGGCCGTTTGTGCCGATCAGTGTCGTATGTAAGGACTGATACATATTCGGCTTCGGCATCGCGATATAATCTTTAAAACGGCCGGGGATCGGTTTGTACATCTCGTGGATCACACCCAGAGCCGCGTAACAGTCTTTTACGGAGTCCACGATGATGCGGACCGCGAAGATATCGTAGATCTGGTCCAGCGTCTTGTGCTGGTTTAACATCTTTTTATAAATACTGAAGAAGTGCTTGACACGTCCGTTGACCTCGCATCTGATCTCAGCATTTTCCATGTGGGTCTTGATTTCGGCGATAATGTCATCGATGAATTTCTGGCGCGCTTCGCTTGTCAGGGCAATCTTTTCTTCCAGTTCTTTGTATACATTTGGCTCGAGATACCGTAACGCAAGGTCATCCAGTTCGATCTTGATCTTGGAAATACCGAGTCTGTCAGCAAGAGGGGAGTAGATCTCGATGGTCTCTCTCGCCTTCTCCTTCTGCTTTTCCGGGCGCATGTACTGAAGCGTCCGCATATTGTGGAGACGGTCCGCAAGCTTGATGATAATGACGCGGATATCTTTTGCCATGGCGAGGAACATTTTTCTTAAGTTCTCCGCCTGCATTTCCACCTTATCCGCCGACCAGGATAACTGGGTCAGCTTTGTAACACCGTCGACCAAGAGGGCAACCTCTTTTCCGAAGATCTCGGCGAGTTGTTCCTCTGTATATACGGTATCTTCCACCACGTCGTGGAGAAGTCCGGCTGCGATCGTCTCTTTATCCATCTCGAGATCCGCGAGGATGATCGCCACACAGAGCGGATGGATAATGTACGGTTCCCCGGATTTTCGCTTCTGGTCTTTATGGGCATTATCTGCAAGCTGATATGCCTTCTCGATCATGCTCAGATCATCGGACGGATGGTACTTTCTGATACTGGCAACAAGATCCCGGTAAAGAACATCAGGACTTGTGAAATCAGCAGGCGCTTCCAGCTCGCCTTCGATCGTTTTCAGTTTGTTTTCTTCCATAAAATCTCCCACCTTCATTTTTAGCGTACCATCCGGTCATGTCCGCCGCAGAAATCCGTCGTTTTCCCGGTATTTTCGACAAAAGCAGACACTCCTGAAATATATCAACCATTATAAAATTTTTTGGCATAAATTGCAATCGTTTTGTTGTGGTTTTAGACCGCTGCTTTCCGGAAGGATTCCCTGATCCGGGGACTCTTATACGGGGCGTTCCTGATTCAGAATATAAAATGTTTATGACAGACATATATTATTCTTATAGTGCTACCGAATTAAAGTGGTTGAACTTTAAAGAATAATGTATTATAATGAAAATATTAAAATTTTATAAATAAATTGGAAGGGAGTAATTCATTATGGACACAATGAGTCTCACAGCGAAGTATGAAGATGAAATGATTGCCATTCGCAGGCATATTCATAGACATCCGGAACTCAGCAACAAGGAATATAAGACAACGGAGTTCATCCGCGAAAAACTGACGGAATACGGTGTGGAGATCGCTGAGATCGGGATGAAGACCGGCGTTGTTGCCGTTATCCGCGGCGGAAAACCGGGAAAAACCGTTGCAATCCGCGAGGACATCGACGCACTTCCGATGAAGGAACTCACAGGACTTCCGTTCGCCTCCGAGAATGATGGTGCCTGCCATTCCTGCGGACATGATATCCACACAACCGTGCTTCTCTACTGCGCGAAGGTATTATCAGAGATCCGCGGGGAGCTTGCCGGAACGGTCATGCTGATCTTCCAGCCGGCAGAAGAGCATATGGGAGCCGGAGAGCTTGTCGATTGCAATTTCACGCAGGTTGCGAAACCGGACGCATTTATCGGTCTCCACGTATCACCGGAGATCGATGCCGGAAGCATCGGATTAAAAAAGGGACCGGCAAACGCGTCCAATGATTTCTTTAATATCAAGATCAAAGGAAAGGGCGGACATGGCGCTCATCCGGAAAACTGCATCGATCCAGTCGTAATCGCCGGTTATGTGATCACACAGCTTCAGACCGTGATCTCCCGTGAGAACTATCCGGTATATCCGGGTGTTCTTACCATCGGCAGCATCCACGGCGGAACAGTAAACAATATCATCCCGGATTATGTGGAGATGCATGGAACACTGAGAAGCCTTGATCCGGACTGCCGCAAAAAAATGATGGCTGCCATCGATCGCATCGTAAAAGGCTGCGCCGAGTCCATGAGAGGAACTGCGGAGGTTGAATGGGAAATCGGAGTTCCGCCGCTCGTAAATGACGATTCCATCATCGAGGCAGTTGCTGAGGCCGCTGCAAAGACCATCGGTGCTGACCATGTTTCCTACGTGAAGAATCCGTCAATGGGTTCCGAGGACTTTTCTGTTCTCTTCCCGAAGTTCGGACCGGGCGCACAGTTCCGCTTAGGATCCGGAAATAACGAGGATCCGAATTCCAGACACGGTCTTCATAACTCTAAAAACGTATTTGATGAGAAGTGCATCCGCACAGGTGCATCCGTCATCATCCAGTACGCGAGAGATTTCTTAAAATAAAGGAGAATACTTATGGAAAACAACAAGAAAAAGCTGCAGATTCCAAGCACATGTGCACTGTTATTCATGCTCATGATCGTCTGCGCCATCCTGACCTGGATCGTTCCGGCAGGTGAATTCGATACAGAGAAAGTGGGCAACTTAAACAAGGTTATCGCAGGTACCTATCACACTGTAGACGCTTCCCCGGTCGGTCCGTGGGCAACCATCATGGCAGTCGTACAGGGATTCTACAAAGCCGCAAAATTAATGGTCATGATCATGTTTGTCGGCGGTGCCGTTGAGATCCTTGAAAAGACAGGAGCGATCCACGCTGCCTTCGGAAAACTTGCTTCCAAGCAGAACTTAAATGTAAACGTACTTGTATTCTTAGTAATGGCATTCATGTCCATCGGCGGCGCAGCAGGCGTTTTCGCCAATCCTGTCGTTGCCCTGATCCCGATCGGAATCATCCTTGCAACAAACTTAGGGTATGATTCCTTCACAGGCTTCCTGCTTGTATACATGGGCGCTTACTCCGGATTCAACGTAGGCTGGGCGAACGCTTCCACTATCGGTACTGCACAGCCGATCGCGGAGCTCCCGATCTTCTCAGGTTTCGGTGTCCGCGTCGTATTAAACATCATCAACTTCGCGATCTGCTATTTCTTTACAATCCGTTACATGAAAACCATCAAGGCGGATCCGAAGAAGAGCTTAAACTATGAAGCTGGCATGAGTGCATCTGACAGCATGGGCGCAGGAAAAGATGGAGCGAAGGCGATCGAAGCACATTTAACAACGAAGCACCTGATCAGCCTGATCGGTCTCGTTGTTGCGGTTGCGGCAATCCTGGTTGGCTCTGTAAAATATAAATGGAGCTACGATCAGATCGCCGCTACATTCTTTACACTTGCGGTTGTTGTTGGCCTTCTCAATGGTATGGGTATCAACGGAACAACGAAGGTATTTATCGGTGGCTGTTCCAAGATGGTAAACGCCGCGTTCATTGTCGGCTTCGCAAATGGTATTTCTGTGATCCTTGCAAGCGGAAACATTTTAAATACGATCGTTTACTGGCTGTCCATCCCGATGTCCGGAATGGGTTCCATCCTCGGAGCGAACTTCATGTTCGTTGCAAACCTGTTTATCAACCTTTTCATTCCGTCCGGTTCCGGACAGGCTGCAGCAGTTATGCCGCTTATGGTTCCGGTTGCTGACCTTGCAGGCATCACAAGACAGGTTGCTGTACAGGCATTCCAGTTCGGTGACGGCTTCTCCAACTGCCTCTTCCCGACAGCAGGTACTCTGATGGGTTCTCTCGCGATCGCAAAGACAGACTGGACAAAATACGCAAAGTGGCTCATGCCGCTCCTCGGATGTCAGGTGATCCTCTCATTCGCATCTTTAACGATCTTACAGAGCATCGGCTGGACCGGACTGTAGGAAGACGTATAATATAAGGAAAAAGGACTTCTGTTTCCTGGCGGAGGTCCTTTTTCTTTTTATGCATGGGACAGATGATTCGACAGAGCTTTTGACTGAGTCCGGGGGAAATCTCGTAAAATGAGTTGACTTATCATAGCCTGAAAAATATAATACTTTTATTAAGGAAAGAAAAAACCCTTGAAAACCTAAGGCAATCAGCGTATTATGGTGAACGTAGGCGTGAAATTGCGCGATAAAGAGAGAAACAGAGGTACCTTTATGGCATTAAAGAAAAAGCCGGTTACCGGCATGAAAGATATTCTCCCGGCAGAGATGCAGATCCGGGATTATGTGCTGAACCAGATCAAGGAGACATACCGCGGCTTCGGATTCTCCGCGATCGAGACTCCGTGCGTGGAGCACATTGAGAACCTCCTGAGCAAACAGGGCGGCGACAATGAGAAGCTGATCTTCAAGATCTTAAAGCGCGGCGAGAAATTAAACATCGAGACAGCAGAGACAGAAAACGACCTGGCAGACGGCGGACTCCGCTACGATCTGACACTTCCATTATCCAGATATTATTCCAATAACTCTGCAAACCTGCCGTCCCCGTTCAAGGCACTCCAGGTCGGCAGCGTATGGCGTGCAGACCGTCCGCAGAAAGGCCGTTTCAGACAGTTCGTCCAGTGCGATATCGATATTCTCGGTGATGCGACGAACCAGGCTGAGATCGAGCTGATCCTTGCGACGACAACAGCGTTAAAGAAGATCTGCCCGGACAACAGCTTTGAGGTCCGCGTGAACGACAGAAAGCTTCTCCGTGCGATGGCTGTATACAGCGGTTTCCCGGAGGAAGATATCGATAAAGTATTCATCACGGTCGACAAGATGGACAAGATCGGTACCGACGGCGTAAAGGCAGAACTCATCGAAAACGGCTACTCCGAGGAGACAGCCGATAAATACCTGGATCTGATGAGTCAGGCAACAAACGATGCAGCGGGCGTCCGCCGCATGGGCGAGATCCTTGCAGGCGTTTTAGAGGACGGCGCTGCGGAGAACCTTGCGCAGATCATGGAGACAGTCGGCGAGGTTTCCGATGGAAGCTTCAAACTTGCATTTGACCCGACTTTAGTCCGCGGAATGGGCTACTACACAGGAACCATCTTCGAGGTTTCCATGGAAGGCTTCGGAGGTTCCGTAGCCGGTGGCGGAAGATATGACAAGATGATCGGAAAATTCACAGGCATGGACACACCGGCCTGCGGTTTCTCCATCGGATTTGAGCGTATTGTTACCATTCTTCTCGACAACGGATTTACCGTTCCGGGCGGCAACGAGAAAGAGGCATGGCTCTTTGAAAAGGGCATGAGCTCCGAGAAACTTGCTTCCATCATGAAAGAGGCGATGGCGGCCCGCAAGGAAGGAAAGATCATCCTTGTCGCACAGATGAACAAGAACAAGAAGTTCCAGAAGGAACAGCTTGGAAAAGAAGGCTACAGTGAGTTTAAGGAATTCTATAAGGAAGACTTAAAACACTAAATATACCATAATACATTCAGTTGGGATCGTTGACATCCTGGCTGTTTCAGGAGGAAAATCATGGCAGAATCAATGGCAGGCTTAAAACGTTCCTGCCGCTGTGCTGAAGTCACAGAGGCAAACGTAGGCCAGGAAATGACACTTATGGGATGGGTCCAGAAGAGCAGAAACAAAGGCGGGATCATTTTCACCGACCTTCGTGACCGTTCCGGAATCATCCAGATCATCTTTGAGGAGAGTGACTGCGGCGCTGAGAGCTTCGCAAAAGCTGAAAAATTAAGAAGTGAGTTCACAGTAGCGGTTGTCGGCACGATCGAAAAGCGTTCCGGCGCAGCAAACCCGAACTTAAAGACAGGTACGATCGAGATGAGAGCGAAATCTTTAAGAATCCTCTCTGAGTCCGAGGTACCGCCGTTCCCGATCGAGGAGAACAGCAAGACAAAAGAAGATCTCCGCTTAAAATATCGTTATCTTGACCTCCGCCGTCCGGATCTCCAGAGAAACATCATGACAAGAAGCCGCGTGGCAACTATGGTCCGCCAGTTTCTTGCAGATGAAGGTTTCCTTGAGATCGAGACACCGACTCTTATTAAGAGTACACCGGAAGGCGCGAGAGACTACCTCGTACCGAGCCGTGTACATCCGGGCGAGTTCTATGCTCTTCCGCAGTCTCCGCAGTTATTAAAACAGTTATTAATGTGCTCCGGTATGGACCGTTACTTCCAGCTCGCAAGATGCTACCGTGACGAGGACCTCCGTGCAGACCGTCAGCCGGAGTTCACACAGATCGATATGGAGTTATCCTTCGTTGACGTGGAAGACGTTCTCGAAGTCAATGAGAGACTCTTAAAGAAACTCTTCAAGGAGATCTGCAACGTGGATGTCCAGACTCCGATCCTTCGTATGACATGGCGCGAGGCGATGGACCGTTTCGGTTCCGATAAGCCGGATATGCGTTTTGGCATGGAATTAAAGAATGTATCTGACGTCGTAAAAGACTGTGAGTTCGTTGTATTCAAGAGCGCTCTTGAGAACGGCGGTTCTGTCCGCGGTATCAACGCAAACGGACAGGCTGGAATGCCGAGAAAGAAGATCGATGCTCTCGTTGAGTACGCAAAGGGCTTCGGTGCAAAGGGACTTGCATACCTCGCAATCCACGAGGATGGTTCCTATAAGTGCTCCTTCGGCAAGTTCATGAAGCCGGAAGAGTTAGATGCTCTTGTAAAGGCTATGGATGGACAGCCGGGCGACCTTCTGTTCTTCGCAGCAGACAAGAATAAAGTTGTATTCGATGTTCTTGGAAATCTCCGTCTCGAGATCGCAAGACAGTTAGACCTCTTAAAGAAAGACGACTTCAAGTTCCTGTGGGTAACCGAGTTCCCGCTCTTAGAGTACTCTGAGGAAGAGGGACGTTATGTTGCAATGCACCACCCATTCACAATGCCGATGGAGGAAGACCTTCCACTTATCGACACCGATCCGGGTGCAGTCCGCGCGAAAGCATACGATATCGTATTAAACGGTACCGAGCTCGGCGGCGGATCCGTCCGTATCCACCAGGATGACATCCAGGAGAAGATGTTCGAAGTTCTCGGCTTCACAAAAGAGAGAGCAAGAGAGCAGTTCGGTTTCCTTCTTGACGCGTTCAAGTATGGAGTACCGCCGCACGCTGGTCTCGCATACGGTCTCGACCGTGTCGTTATGCTCATGGTAGGCGCAGACAGTATCCGTGACGTCATCGCCTTCCCGAAGGTAAAAGACGCATCCTGCCTCATGATGGAAGCTCCGGCTCCGGTAGATCCGAAGCAGCTTGAGGATCTCGATATCGCGATCGTGGAGAAGAAGGAAGAAGAATAAAACGAGAAATTTCATCCAGAGAAATGCCCGTGAACAACGGAAATATCCCTTTGTGAAATGTTCGTGAACTTATAGAAATCCCACTTATTATCTGCTAAAATATAGCTGATGATAAGTGGGATTTTTCTATTCTATAGGAAATTTGTGAGACAATAGATACGGAGGTAATACTCATGGATGCAATAAAAGTACTTATGGTCGACGATGAAGAGAGAATGCGCAAGCTCGTAAAGGACTTCCTGACGATCAAAGGATACCGTGTTCTGGAAGCAGGGGACGGCGAGGAGGCGATCGATATCTTCTTTAAAGAAAAGGATATCAGCCTTGTGATCCTGGATGTCATGATGCCGAAGATGGACGGCTGGGAGGTCTGCAAAACGATCCGCCGCTACTCGCAGGTTCCGATCATCATGCTGACAGCGAGAAGTGAAGAGAGAGATGAACTTCTCGGCTTCGAGCTCGGCGTGGACGAATATATCTCAAAACCGTTCAGCCCGAAGATTCTTGTTGCAAGGATCGAGGCGATCCTGCGCCGTAGAAACGGAGTGGCGACCGGCGAGATCCTGGAGGCGGACGGAATCCGCGTGGACAAGGACGCCCACGAGGTGACAGTCGACGGAAAACCTGTGGATCTGAGCAACAAGGAATTCGAGCTGCTCACCTACTTTATGGAAAACAAAGGAATTGCACTTTCCAGAGAAAAAATTCTGAATAATGTCTGGAACTATGACTATTTCGGTGATGCGAGAACGATCGATACACATGTCAAGAAGCTGAGAAGCAAACTTGGTCCGAAAGGCGACAACATCAAGACCATCTGGGGCATGGGATATAAACTCGAGGTGGATGCATGATGAAATCGGTACGTTCCCGTCTGACGGTTACGTTCATTGGACTGATCGCGGTGATCCTGGCTGTGATCTGGGGCGTCAACAAGTGGTACCTGGAAGACTTCTATGTGACGAAGAAAGTCCAGGCATTAAATGCCATGTACACGGCGATCGATGCCCAGATCGCGGAGAATAAAGACAACGGGATCACGATCGAGGAAGCGATGGAGCGCGATCGCGACGCGAACGGAAACATCACGGAAGGAAACTTACAGCGCCTGATCCGGAACTTCAGCGACAGTGCGAATGTTTCGGTCCTGATCATTGATAACAGCACGGAGGACGCGACGGTCTACTCGACGTCCCGGGATACGAAGTTCTTAAAAGACCGCGTGGACCGGTATATCTTCGGCTGGGCAAAGGCAAAGTATACGATCCTGGAAGAAAACGAACAGTACAAGATCCAGAAGACGTACGACCCGCAGCGCGAGAGTATGTACCTGGAAAGCTGGGGCTTTTTCACGGACAACAGCACGGCCTTCATCATGAGCGCGCCGCTCTCGAGCGTCGGGGAGAGCGTCCGGCTTGCAAACCAGTTCCTGCTCTATGTGGGAATCATCGCAGCGGCGATCGGAGGTCTGGTCATCTACCTGACAGCGCGACAGATCTCAAAACCGATCTATCGCCTGTCAAACCTCTCTGAGCGGATGTCGAATCTCGATTTCGAAGCGAAATATGAGCCGGAAAAGCATGAGATGGAGGAGATCCAGGTCCTTGGCAACAGCATGAACACGCTGTCAGAACGCCTGGAAGAGACGATCTCAAAACTGAAATCCGCAAATAACCAGCTCACGAAGGATATTGAGGAAAAGACAAAGATCGATGAGATGCGAAAAGAATTCATCGCCAATGTCTCCCATGAACTGAAAACTCCGATCGCCCTGATCCAGGGATACGCGGAGGGACTTCAGGAAGGAATGGGAGAGGAGAAAGAGAGCCGTGATTACTATTGCGATGTCATCGTGGATGAAGCCAACAAGATGAATCAGATGGTAAAACAGCTTCTGACACTCTCTTCTCTCGAGAGCGGAAACGACAAGCCGGTGATGGACCGCTTTAACCTGACGGAACTGATCAAAGGCGTTGTGAATGCGTCAAAGATCCTCATTGAGCAGAACCAGATCCAGGTGGAGTTCGACGATCAGACACCGGTCTATGTCTGGGCGGACGAGTTTAAGATCGAGCAGGTAGTTACCAACTATCTGAGCAATGCGATCCACCACATTGACGGCGAGAAAAAGATCATCATCAGGATGATCCCGGAGAACGGACTCGTCCGTGTATCTGTCTTCAATACCGGAACTCCGATCCCGGAGGAGGCGATCCCGAATCTCTGGACAAAGTTCTATAAAGTCGATAAGGCGAGAACCCGCGCATACGGAGGAACCGGAATCGGTCTCTCGATCGTCAAGGCGATCATGGATGCGCACAACCAGCAGTATGGCGTAAAGAACTGGGAGAATGGTGTTGAATTCTGGTTCACGCTGGACGGAAGAAATTCATAAATATATATGGAAGAAAGAGAACCCGGAACATTTTGGATGTGAACCCGGGTTCTTTTTTGCAGTCCGGGAATCTGTGAAAATATGAATAGATGAGCATATATGGTATATGATAACGGATAAAATATACTATATGTTGTAAAAATGAAACACATGCGTAACAACACCGTAAAAGATGTAAAGAAAAGCGAAAAAACATGTAAAAAATGGTTGACTTTTGGACGGGGATTTGATATTATAATACTCGCCTTGAGAAACAGGGCAAAACTTATTAAGAGCCATTAAGAAAACTTCTTAATCACTCAAAAAAG
>ERZ1106950.11-NODE-11-length-246410-cov-6.867403_pt1 | contig 246410 bp, 211 predicted proteins | sample MGYA00403675_ERZ1106950 | MGnify/ENA primary metagenome ERZ1106950 (study PRJEB35170, sample SAMEA104062410) | human gut metagenome | biome: human gut; feature: human-associated habitat; material: faeces | place: Denmark | collected 2012-06-13 ... | reverse complement strand
TGATCTTCTGATCAATATCAGAAATATCTTTCTGACGCTTTTTCACAATCTGTGGTTCAAAGGTCGATTTTCGATCCTGTGGGACTTCGATTTCCATAGAACCATACCGACTGTTTACCTGCTTATGTTTATAGCCGTTGCGATAATCATCGTTGTCAGAACGCTCGGACTTTTCGTATCCAAGGTGATCATCCATTTCGGCCTCCATCATTTCTTTAATGGTGCCACCTAAGAGATCTTTGAGAGCATCCTGGATGTCTTCTGCAGTCTCAATATCGTATTCTTCGAGAAGCTGACGAATGATATTTTTTTTTCCGTCGGTCATTTGTACTCTGTGTACAGGTTTCTTTTGTCTTGCCATAATAAAAGGCCCTCCTAATGATATTTATTTTATCATAGAAGGACCTTATGATGGTTATTTTACAGAAAAAGTTTCACAGGCTCGGTTTAAGGATGTGGATGGAAACTGGTATTATCTGAATCCGGTATCTGACGGTACCCAGGGAGCGATGAAGACCGGCTGGTTTACAGATCCGCAGGATGGATATCTCTATTATCTGGATCCAAAGACCGGTGCAATGGTGACCGGAAACATACAGAATGATAGCGTGTGATTCTGTTTCATGGGGATCCATCAACTTTTATGGTTGATGGATCCCTGCTTTTATCTTCTCATAGGACAAATGGAAATTTTTACTTGACAGTTCTATGTTTTTTCATGTATGATAGAAATAGTGTGAAGAGACATTTATCGTTTTCATGCAAATGTATGTAATGACCACTCCCGCAGAACAGACTACGGAAGTTAAGCCCATCGGACAGGCGGGTCAAGCGCCGCGTGGGGTTAAGCCCACATTATTGATTGAGTTAAAAGCTCAAATTTATAAGTTGATTACTTTATAATCAGTGTTTGAAAAACACATCATCTTGTGAATCGGTCAATAAGTGCAGGGACAATATATTTGCGATTGCAGACTTGGAAGAAAAAACGATAAAGCTCAGAGGCAGACGGGAGCGGAGTGACGCGCCCCAGACCCAATGAAATAGAATCGTTTTGAGCAGATGATGGTTTTGGCGTCATCTGCTTTTTTTATTATTCAGATGATGCGCAATCAATAAAATGCGTGAGGAACAAAACCATGGACAGAGAGAGACAAAAGAAAGCCCCGATCTATGAAGCGCTCGAGGCATTTAAAAAGAAGAGAGTTGTCCCGTTTGACGTACCGGGACATAAGAGAGGACGTGGAAATCCAGAACTGGTACAGCTTTTAGGCGAAAAATGTGTATCTTTGGACGTAAACTCCATGAAGCCGCTTGACAACCTCTGTCATCCGGTCTCCGTGATCCGTGAGGCGGAAGAGCTTGCGGCGGAGGCATTCGGAGCGGCCAGCGCCTATCTGATGGTAGGCGGAACGACATCTGCGGTCCAGAGCATGATCCTCTCGGTGGTAAAAGCCGGAGATAAAATCATCCTGCCGCGAAACGTACATAAGAGCGTCATCAACGCTCTGGTGCTCTGCGGCGGAATCCCAATCTACGTAAATCCGGAGATGAACCAGAGACTCGGTATTTCGCTGGGAATGCAGGTCGAAAAAGTAAAACAGGCCATCGAGGACAATCCGGACGCGGTTGCGGTGTTCGTCAACAACCCGACCTATTACGGCATCTGCTCTGATATAAAAACGATCGTACAGCTTGCCCATGCGAGGGGCATGAAGGTTCTCGCGGACGAGGCTCATGGAACCCACCTGTATTTCGGAAAGAATCTTCCGATCTCCGCAATGGCAGCGGGAGCTGATATGGCGGCAGTATCTATGCACAAGTCCGGCGGAAGCCTAACCCAGAGTTCGCTTCTTCTTTTAAATAAGGGAGTGAACACCGATTATGTGCGCCAGATCATCAACCTGACCCAGACTACAAGCGCATCCTACCTGCTTCTTTCCAGTCTTGATATCTCAAGACGAAATCTGGCTCTCCGCGGTGAGGAATCCTTCGCGAAGGTCGTTGAGATGGCAGAATACGCGAGACGGGAGATCAACTCCATCGGCGGCTATTATGCTTATGGAAAAGAACTGGTGAACGGTGACAGCATTTTCGATTACGATGTGACGAAGCTCTCCGTATATACAAGAGACATCGGACTTGCGGGAATCGAGGTCTATGATCTTCTGCGCGACGAGTATGATATCCAGATCGAATTCGGTGACATCAGCAACATTCTGGCTTACATCTCCATCGGAGATCGTATCCAGGACATCGAGCGCCTTGTTGGTGCTCTGGATGATATCGAGCGTCTCTACAAAAAAGACAGCTCAGGACTGCTCTCTGGCGAGTACATTTCTCCAAAGGTTGTTATGTCCCCGCAGAAAGCGTTCTACTCCGAGAAAGTCTCTGTTCCGGTGGAAGCGTCTTCAGGAAGAGTCTGTGCGGAGTTTGTGATGTGTTATCCGCCGGGAATCCCGATCCTGGCGCCGGGGGAGATGATCACGGACGACGTGGTCCAGTATATCCTGTATGCGAAGAAAAAGGGATGCTCCATGCAGGGAACAGAGGATCCGGCGGTGGATCATCTGATGGTGCTGGTAAACATATAGCATGAATTTTTTAAGGCGCCGGACCTGGCTGCAGGCAAACAGGCTTTGGCCAATACGATACAAGGAGTCACGAGATATGGAATTCTGGTTTTCAGAACTGCACACCGGAAACGTAAAGCTGTCCATCAAGATCGAAAAGCAGCTGTTTTCCGGGGAGAGTGAATATCAGCGGATCGATGTGTTCGATTCCGAGGAATTTGGAAAATTTATCTCTCTGGACGGGGAGATCGTATTCTCCGAGAAGGACGAGTTTATTTATGACGAGATGGTGACCCATGTGCCGATGGCGGTCCATCCGTGTGTGAAGGACGTACTGATCATCGGCGGCGGCGACGGCGGTGTCGCGAAAGAGCTTTTGCAGTATGACTGCGTGGAACATATCGATGTCGTGGAGACGGATGAGATGTTCGTGGAGGTTTCAAGAAAATTTTTCCCGGAGGTAGCCTGTGCCTTAGATGATCCGCGTGTCGAGGTCCACTATGATGATGGTCTGAGATTTTTAAGAAACAAGAAGGCAAAGTATGACCTCATCATCAACGATTCCACAGACCCCTTCGGCCATACTGAGGGACTGTTCACGAAGGAATTCTACGGTAGCTGCTACAGCGCCTTAAAGGAAGATGGGATCATGGTCTACCAGCATGGAAGCCCATTCTACGATGAGGACGAGCTGGCCTGCCGCAGTATGCACCGAAAGGCATTCCGCTCCTTCCCGATCAGCCGTGTGTATCAGGCGCATATTCCAACCTGTCCGTCCGGATACTGGCTCTTCGGCTTCGCTTCAAAGAAATATCATCCCATCAAGGATTTCAAGCCCCGGGAATGGGATGCATTAAATATTGAGACCTGGTATTATACGACACATCTTCACATGGGAGCGTTCATGCTGCCGAAGTATGTTGAGGATCTTTTAAAAGAGGAGGAAAAATAAACATGAGCAGATTAATGATCATCGGCTGCGGAGGTGTTGCGTCCGTAGCGATCCACAAGTGTTGTCAGAACAGTGATGTATTCACAGAAATCATGATCGCAAGCCGTACTGTATCCAAGTGCGATGCCTTAAAGGAGAAGCTTCAGGGAACGACAAAGACGAAAATCACGACCGCGAAAGTGGATGCTGACAACGTGGACGAGCTGGTTGCTTTAATGGAGAGCTACAAGCCGGATGCAGTATTAAATGTAGCGCTTCCGTATCAGGATCTGACGATCATGGATGCATGCTTAAAGGCTGGCGTGAACTACATTGATACCGCAAACTACGAGCCGGAGGACACCGACGATCCGACATGGCGCGCGATCTATGAGAAACGCTGCAAGGAAGAGGGCTTCACCGCATACTTCGATTATTCTTGGCAGTGGGCATATCAGGAGAAATTTAAAGAGGCTGGTCTTATGGCACTCTTAGGAACAGGTTTTGACCCGGGCGTTACAAGCGTCTTCTCCGCGTATGCGTTAAAACACTATTTCGATGAGATCCACACCATCGATATCTTAGACTGCAACGGTGGTGACCATGGCTACCCGTTCGCTACAAACTTCAACCCGGAGATCAACCTCCGCGAGGTATCCGCAAACGGCTCCTACTGGGAGAACGGCCACTGGGTAGAGACAAAGCCGATGGAGATCAAGCGCGAGTACAACTTCCCGCAGGTCGGCGAGAAGGATATGTACCTCCTGCACCACGAAGAGATCGAGTCTCTCGCGAAGAATATTCCGGGCGTAAAGCGCATCCGCTTCTTCATGACCTTCGGCCAGAGCTACCTGACCCACATGAAATGCTTAGAGAACGTTGGAATGCTTTCCACTTCCCCGGTAAACTTTAACGGACAGGAGATCGTTCCGATCCAGTTCTTAAAGGCGCTTCTTCCGGATCCGGCATCCTTAGGTCCGAGAACCGTCGGAAAGACAAACATCGGCTGTATCTTTACCGGTGTGAAGGACGGAAAAGAGAAGACGATCTATATTTATAACGTATGTGACCATCAGGAGTGTTACAAGGAAGTCGGCTCCCAGGCCATCTCCTACACGACAGGCGTACCGGCTATGATCGGTTCCATGATGGTCGTTGACGGAACCTGGAAGGGCGCAGGCGTATTCAACGTCGAAGAGTTCGATCCGGATCCGTATATGGAAGCGCTGAACAAGTGGGGACTTCCGTGGGTTGTGGATGAGGATCCGGAGATCGTGAAATAAAAAATTGAAAATGAATGACTGTTCGGCAGATTCGTGCTGTCCGTGGGAAAAATACGGAATGTGGAACAGTTTCAAGTACAGAAAACACCTCTGGCAGGAACGAGTTGTCAGGGGTGTTGCTGTATTGTGATACGGCAGTAAAAATGAACTTCGTTTTCTGGTAGGACTGAAATGTGTATCGGGAACGAGTCAGCAATTGGAGAACAAGATGAAGATTAATGAATTACCCACTCCATGTTATGTAATTGATGAAAAAAAGCTTCGGAAAAATCTGGAAATCTTAAAGAAAGTAAAGGACGACACCGGCTGCAAGATTCTCCTTGCCCAGAAGGCATTCTCGAACTTCTTTGAGTACCCGCTGATCGGGCAGTATCTGGACGGAACCACAGCCAGCGGTCTTTTCGAGGCAAAGCTTGGATATGAAAAAATGGGAAAAGAAAATCACGTATTCGCTCCGGCCTTCAAGGAATCGGAGATCGGGGAACTCACCGATATCTGCGAACACCTGGTATTCAACTCCTTTTCCCAGCTTGAAAAATACGCGGACTTCTGTAAGGAAAAGGGCGTCAGCATTGGCATCCGCGTAAACCCGGAGTGCTCCACTCAGGGCGACCACGCGATCTACGATCCCTGTGCGCCGGGCTCCAGACTCGGCGTGACCCTGGCCAATTTCCGGGAAGATCTTGTGGAAAAGCTTGACGGGATCCACTTCCATACCCTCTGTGAGCAGAACTCGGATGATCTGGAGACGACTCTGAAGGCGGTGGAGGAAAAATTCGGAAAGTACCTGAAGCTTCCGAATATCAAATGGCTCAACATGGGCGGCGGACACCATATCACGAGAAAAGATTACGACATCGACCGCCTGGAGCGCTGTATCCGCCATATGCAGGATACATATGATGTCGCTGTCTATGTGGAACCTGGGGAAGCCGTGGCATTAAATGCGGGATATCTCGTGACGGAAGTCATGGACATTGTGGATAACGGCATCAGGACACTGATCTTGGACGCTTCCGCCGCCTGCCATATGCCGGACGTGCTGGAAATGCCCTACCGTCCGCCGTTAAAAGACTCCGGAGAAGCGGACGAAAAGCAGTACACCTACCGTCTCTCATCAATGACCTGCCTTGCGGGTGATGTGATCGGCGACTATTCCTTCGACCACGAGATTCAGATCGGCGATAAACTCTATTTCGAGGACATGGCGATCTACTCCATGGTAAAAAACAACACCTTCAACGGCATGTGCCTGCCGTCCATCGCGCGAATGGATGAGAATGGGGAGTGCAGTGTGGTGAAAACCTTTGGGTATGAGGAATTTGTGAGAAGACTGGGATAAAAAAGAAACATGATTATAGAAAACGGGGCTGCCGCTTGCCAAAATTGGTGCGGCAGCCCCTTCTTATTATTTTCGTTTTACAACGGCTGTTTTTCCACGAAAAGCAATCCCGATTTTTATGATCGGCCGGACACCCGCATCCCGCAATTCCGTGTCATATTTTTTCGCATCTATTTGTTGGAGGGCGCGATCTGCCAGCGCATCCAGATCCACATGATCATCATTCGTGTGTTTGAATTCAAACAGGAATCCCGGAATTCCTTTTATTAATGGATTCAGTTGAATATCAAATCGGCCAAGCCCCGATTCTCGATTGGAACGAATCTGGTACCTGTTTCCAAGGATCGCACATAATCCAAGCATCATGCCATGATAAAAACTTTCATTTGCCCCATCCATAGAAGAAATACTCTGCAGCATAAAATTCTCCAGCAAAGACTGAAGCTTTTTTGCATTTCCGGAGAATATCGCCTGATTGATAGAAATCGCGACGCTGTTCTGATTTGTCCGATTTAAAATTTCTTTTTCATAGACACAGGCAATCTCTTTATTTGGAATTGCAACATCACACATGAAATTCCCATCATTTTGTGGATAGACTTCTGCAACTTTTAAGTAACCCGCAACAAGAAGAAAACTATAGATCGTGTATGGATTATTCTGGATCTCCGGATAGATCACGCTGGTATCTATATAAGTAGTGATTTTTTCACCGCAGAGCAGTTTATGAAGTCCTTCCATTATCTCGGGTGTAGCTGTTGCGATAATCTCACCAATGATTTCGTTGCTGCCGGTAGACTGCCAGAACGCCTTTGGGAAGCACTGATCGGTAATGTAATTGATGACAGACCATGGATTAAAGATTTCTGTATGACCAAATCGGTATCCGTCATACCAGCTGCAGATCTCCTGATATTTGTCCTCTTTCCCATAGTAGTGCAGAATTTCTTTTACTTCCTCAGTCGTAAAGCCGAAATATTCACTGTAACTGTCGTCCAAAATTGAATTGGTTTTCAAATTATTCATGCCGCTGAAAATGCTTTCTTTCGCCACGCGGAGAATTCCCGTGAGAAAGCCAAAAGCCAGATGTGGATTATCCTTCAGGCCGCCGGAAAAGAAATTACGCATGAAATTCACAATTTCCGGATAAAAATTGCAATGATGTCCCTGCTGGATCGGTGTATCATATTCATCAATAATGATAATACATTCTTGTCCATAATGCTTGTGCAGCAACAGAGATAAGATTTGTAATCCCATCTGGCAGTCTACTTCATTCGCATTGTCACTGGCAAGGCGATGGTACTGTTCTTTTTCATAGATTCCAAGTGCAGTACTTTCCTCAAGTTCACTGTGCCGTATAAATTCCAGTGAAATCAGCTTACGGAGCTTCTGAAATGTCTCCTGCCATGTCAGACATTTTACATCCTTAAATGTCAGGAATATGACCGGATACTTTCCCTGATGCCGGGTATAATCAGAACCACACTGCCATATCTGCTTATCCTTGAAATAAATGGAGGTGTCATCCTGTGTTTTTTCAAAAAAGACCCGAACCATATCCATATTCAATGTTTTACCGAAACGTCTCGGACGGGTAAACAACGATACCATAGGTTTCGCATCCAGAAAATCACGGATCAGCAAGGTTTTATCTACATAATAATAGCTTGTGGTCGCCGTCTTGAAATCAGAAATCCCAATGGGCATCGGCTTTTTCTTTTCGCCTGAATCTGGCCAAACTGCATTTTCTGGAATCAGCCAGGAATGTCCCTTTTTCACAGCTCCGGAAATTTCGCCCTGCTTGCACATCTGCTGGACTCTGCGCACTGTGATTCCCATTGCTTTTGCCGCTTCCATGCTGGATAAATAGTTCATAGAACACCTCCAAACGTAATTCTATCATAAGTATATCCCATTAAACGAAATATTACAACTCTGCATTTCGTTTATATTTCGTTTAAAACAAAATGTATAGACAACAACAGTCGGGAGGACAATTCTGAATAAAAAAGCCGAATGAACGTCAATTTCATTCGGCAGTGAAGCTTTACGCGTCTTTTGTTTCCGTATTCTGTCTGTACAGGATCATCAGTCCGCGGAGCAGAAGATCCGGGTCATAGATGATCTTGTGGGTGCAGAGCGGTGTGATGAATCTTGCCATACCGCCGGTAGCAATAAGGGTTGCCGGTTCGCCGAGCTCTGCGGTCATGCGGTCGATAAGACCGTCAAGCATTGCGGCATTGCCAAGCATGATACCATTTCTCATACATTCGATGGTGTTCTTTCCGATCGCACGTTTCGGAACATCGAAGCTGATCCTCGGAAGCTGGGCCGTATTGGAAACGAGGGAGTTTAAGGCAACCTTTACACCGGGGAGAATCACACCGCCGATGTAATTTCCATCGTGGTCTACAACATCGAGCGTTGTCGCGGTTCCCATATCCGCGATGATGATCGGTCCTTTGTATTTGGCATTTGCAGCGACAGCGGCCACGATCCGGTCACCGCCGACGGTCTTAGGGTTATCCATTTTGATGTTTAAGCCCGTCTTCATTCCGGAACCGACAAGAAGCGGTTTCTTTCCGGTGATCTTCTTCACAGCGGAAGAGATCGGCGCGTTTAACGGCGGGACAACGGACGCCATAATGGAACCTTCGATATCATTTTTCTTTACTTTATGGATCTCCAGAATATTCTTTAAAAGGATCGCGTATTCGAGACTCGTTTTCCGGTCATCGGTGGTGATGCGCTCCTCAAAATATGTTTTATTGTCGTCAAGACCTCCGACAACGATATTACTGTTTCCCATGTCGATCGCTAAAATCATTGAGAAAACTCCTTCCACAAATCTAAGTAACGTGTTATACTGTTTTTACGTGTGCAGTTGATCAAAGGTTCCGTATTTGCGGGACTTGTCAATCTTCACCGTGAATATGAGAAACGTGTGAGACAGGTTCCTCATAATTTTAAAGTTCGAATTATCTTACCATAAATTGACTAAAATTACAACGGAGGATTCCAAATGTTAGCAGGAAAAACCGTACTTTTATGCGTGAGCGGCAGTATCGCTGCCTATAAAATCGCATATCTCGCCAGCGCACTGAAAAAACTGAAGGCAGATGTCCATGTGCTTATGACCCGGAATGCGACAAATTTCATTAACCCGATTACATTCGAGACACTGACCGGAAATAAATGCCTGGTGGATACGTTTGACCGGAACTTTGAGTTTTCCGTTGAACATGTTTCCCTTGCGAAGGCGGCGGACGTTGTCCTCGTTGCCCCGGCTTCCGCAAATGTGATCGCGAAGCTGGCCCATGGCCTTGCGGACGATATGTTGACGACCACGGTTCTCGCATGTACCTGCAAGAAGATCATCAGCCCGGCGATGAATACGAGAATGTTCGAGAATCCGATCACACAGGACAACTTAAAGATCTGTGAACACTACGGAATGGAAGTGATCAGTCCGGCAAGCGGATACCTCGCCTGCGGCGATACCGGAGCCGGAAAGATGCCGGAGCCGGAGGTGCTGCTCCAGTATATCTTAAAGGAAGTCCAGTACGAGAAAGACTTAAAAGGAAAGAAGATCCTCGTGACCGCAGGCCCGACGAGAGAGGCCATCGACCCGGTGCGCTATATTACAAACCACAGTACCGGAAAGATGGGATATGCCATCGCGAAGACAGCAGCTCTCCGCGGCGCTGAGGTGACTCTTGTTTCAGGACCGGCAGAGGTGGAGCCGCCGATGTTCGTAAATTTTGTTCCGGTGGTTACCGCCAAAGATATGTTTGAGGCCGTGACAGGCCGCAGTGATGAGATGGACGCGGTGATCAAGGCCGCGGCTGTCGCTGACTATCGCCCGAAGTTCGTGAATACCGAGAAGACAAAGAAGAAAGACGGAGATATGGCGATCGAACTGGAGCGCACCGACGATATCTTAAAATGGCTCGGAGAACATAAAAAAGACAGCCAGTTCCTTTGCGGATTTTCTATGGAGACGGAACATATGCTGGAGAATTCCAGGGCAAAATTAAAGAAGAAGAACCTCGATATGATCGTTGCCAACAATCTGAAGGTTGCCGGTGCCGGTTTCGGAACGGACACGAATGTAGTGACGATGATCCGCGAGAATAAGGAGACGGAGCTTCCGATCATGTCGAAGGAAGAGGTTGCAGGGGCGATCTTAGACGAGATCTTTGAAATTAAAAGATAGAAAATTCCAATCTTTACCAGAAAATAGAAGATTCGACTACTCAGATGCCTTTACAGGTGAAAAACGCAAAGCAGGCACAGAGTGGTGAAGATTGCTATAAATATAACGAATTTTAGGGCTTTCTTCTTGACGAAACTCTTAAATACTGGTAAAAATTAATTGGAATAAGAGCAGCAGAAAAAAACGGCAGTCAATGAAGGACCGCGGTTCTTTTGTGCTGTCAGCAGGAAAATATTGTTAGACGAAACACAAGATAGATTTGGAGGAAAATTTTTTGGCTTCATTAAATGATGAAATAAAGAGACGACGGACATTCGCGATCATTTCCCACCCGGATGCCGGTAAAACGACACTGACTGAGAAATTCCTGTTATACGGAGGCGCGATCAACCTTGCCGGAACCGTAAAGGGACGCAAAGCGACAAAGCACGCAGTCTCCGACTGGATGGAGATCGAGAAGGAGAGAGGTATCTCTGTAACATCTTCCGTACTCCAGTTCAATTATGAGGGATACTGCATCAACATCCTTGATACCCCCGGACACCAGGACTTCTCCGAGGATACTTATCGTACTCTGATGGCAGCGGACTCCGCTGTCATGGTCATCGACGGATCAAAAGGTGTCGAGGCGCAGACTATCAAACTGTTCAAGGTCTGTGTGATGCGCCATATCCCGATCTTTACCTTCGTAAACAAGATGGACCGCGAGGCGAGAGACCCGTTTGAACTCATGAGCGAGATCGAGGACGTTCTCGGAATCCATACATGTCCGATCAACTGGCCGATCGGCTGCGGAAAGAGCTTCAAGGGCGTATATGACCGCCAGACAAAGAAGATCACGACCTTCACGGCTGCTATGGGCGGACAGAAGGAGGTTGCCACAGAGACCTTCGACGTGGAGGGAACAGACGTGGATTCCGTCATCGGTTCCGATTTCCACGCTCAGTTGAGGGACGATATCGAGCTCCTCGACGGGGCCAGCGATGAGTTTGATCAGGAGCTTGTAAGTGCCGGAAAGCTTTCACCGGTGTTCTTCGGATCTGCTCTCACAAACTTCGGTGTTGAGACATTTCTGGAGCATTTCTTAAATATGACGACTTCTCCGCTTCCGAGAAAGACAACGACAGGCGTGATCGACCCGTTCCGGGAAGATTTCTCCGCGTTCGTATTTAAGATCCAGGCAAACATGAACAAGGCACACCGTGACCGTATCGCGTTCATGCGCATCTGCTCCGGTAAGTTCGAGGCCGGAATGGAAGTCAACCATGTCCAGGGAGGCAAAAAGATCCGTCTGACCCAGCCGCAGCAGCTGATGGCCGAGAGCCGTAAAATCATTGAGGAGGCTTATGCCGGAGATATCATCGGCGTTTTCGATCCGGGTATTTTCTCCATCGGTGACACACTCTGTACGTCCAACGAGAAGTTCCAGTTCGAGGGTATCCCGACCTTCGCTCCGGAGCATTTCGCGAGAGTCCGCCAGATCGATACCATGAAGAGAAAACAGTTCTTAAAGGGTGTCAACCAGATCGCTCAGGAAGGCGCGATCCAGATCTTCCAGGAGTTCAATACCGGTATGGAGGAGATCATCGTCGGCGTTGTCGGTGTCCTGCAGTTTGAGGTCCTGACCTACCGCTTAAAGAATGAGTATAATGTAGACGTAAGACTGGAACAGCTTCCGTTTGAGTACATCCGCTGGGTTGAGAACCCGGAGGAAGTGGATGTGGCGAAGATCCAGGGCACATCCGATATGAAACGCATCTGTGACCTCAAGGGCAATCCGTTATTGTTATTCATCAACAGCTGGAGTGTCGGCATGGTCGAGGAGAGAAATCCGAACTTAAAGCTCAGTGAGTTCGGAAAGAACTAATCAAGTTTACAAAATATATCATCACAGGAACATGTGGAACCAGTCGTTTTGACTGGGAATACTGCATAGACAGGAGGAATATAAGATGAGTAAGATCGATGTTGTAAGAGCAGCTATGGTCGAGGCGATGAAAGCAAAAGATAAAGAGAGAAAGGATTCCCTTTCCATGCTTCTCTCCGCATTAAAGAACGCGCAGATCGATAAGCGCGAAGCTCCGCTCACCGAGGATGAGGAGAACGCGATCGTAAAGAAAGAGATCAAGCAGGTCAAAGAGACGATCGATACCGCTCCGGCAGACCGCGCTGATATCATCGAAGAGGCAAAGAAGAGACTGGCTGTATATCAGGAGTTCGCTCCGGCAGATATGACCGAGGACCAGATCAGAGAGACGATCCAGAAAGTTCTCGCAGAGCTCGGAATCGAAGCTCCGACCGCAAAGGACAAAGGAAAGATCATGAAATCCCTAATGCCGCTTGTAAAGGGAAAGGCAGACGGTAAGATCGTAAACGAGATCCTGGCAGGATTCATGAAGTAATGAGCGCGGATCCGTGAGTCTAAACAAAATTATCAGCGGGGCTGGCTTTATATCCTGGAAACGCCCGGGACGAGGCGGCCCCGTCTGTCTTTCTTTACGCGAAGCGTGTTTTCACTTGTTGGGAAAATGGTATATAGAGAATAATGGAGGCAGAAATTATGTACAAAGAGAAGATCAGCCGGTATATTGATGCACATAAGAAAGAGATGCTGGAAGATATCGAGGAGCTTTGCCGGATCAACAGCGTGAAAGGCTCTTACCGGATCGGAAAACCGTATGGGGAGGGATGTTCCGAGGCACTGCGCACAGCGCTGCATATCGCGGAATGTTACGACTTTTCCATCAACAATTATGACAATTATGTCGGCACCGTGGACATGAACAACAAGGACGCCCAGCTGGATATTTTAGCGCACCTCGATGTCGTTCCGGCCGGAGATGGATGGACGGTCACAAAGCCGTTTGAGCCGGTCGTGAAGGACGGAAAGATCTACGGGCGCGGAACTGCGGACGATAAGGGACCGGCAGTCGCGGCTCTCTATGCGATGCGTGCGGTCAACGAGCTCGGGATCCCACTGAAAAAGAATGTCCGGCTGATCCTCGGAACGGATGAGGAGTGCGGAAGCTCCGATATCACCCACTACTACAGTGTGGAGAAGGAAGCACCGATGACCTTCTCACCGGATGCATCCTTCCCGGTCATCAACATCGAAAAAGGCCGGATCGAAGGCAATTTTACGGCAGAATTTGAGCCGTCCGACAAGCTCCCGAAGATGGTCTCCTTCAAGTGCGGGACAAAGGTCAACGTCGTTCCGGCGGCAGCGGAAGCTCTCTTTGAGGGACTTGACGGGGATGAGACGGAAGCTCTTGCAAAGAGCATGGAGGAAGAACTCGGGATTACATTTACCGTTTCTTCCGAAGACGGATGCTTAAAGATCGCAGCGTCCGGAGAAAATGGACATGCATCAACTCCGTGGAAGGGAAAAAATGCCCTGACAGGTCTTCTGGCGCTGATCGAGCGTCTGCCGCTCGCAGAGTGCGGACAACTCAAAGCTGTCCGTGCGTTAAATCATCTGATGCCGCACGGTGACTGGTTTGGCGCCGGACTGGGGATCCAGATAAGCGATGAGGAGTCCGGAGAACTGACACTCGCATTCAGCATGCTGGACATCTCCGAAAAGAGCCTGGAAGGCGAATTTGACAGCCGCTGCCCGATCTGTGCGACAAAGGAGAACACGATCGACGTGATCCGGAAAAATATGGAGGCAGAGGGGATTTCCTTCAATACCGAGGAACTGGAACCGCCGCACCATGTGCCGGCAGATTCCGACTTCGTAAAGACTCTTCTTTCTGCTTACGAGTCCTATTCCGGAAGAAAGGGCGAGTGCATCGCGATCGGAGGCGGAACATATGTCCACCACTTAAAGAACGGTGTCGCATTCGGTGCCTGCCTTCCGGAGACCGAAAATCACATGCATGGTCCGGATGAGTTCGCGGTGGTCGACGAGCTCTTGATGAGCGCGAAGATCTTTGCACAGGTGATCGTGGATCTCTGCAGCTGACCGGAAGACACATGATCATGTGAAAGAAAGGACAGGATACGGATGAACTGTAAGATCATCGATATCCACACCCATATTTATCCGGTCGCGCTGGCGAGGCGGGCAATGGAAGTCACCGGACAGGAGCATGATGATTTCAAAAATCTCCCGATCCGGGCGAATCTCCTGACACGGATGCAGGATGCCGGGGTGACACTCTCCGTCAATCTGCCGGTCGTCTCAAAACCGCAGAATCAGGCGGAGGTAAACAGGTTTGCGAAGGAGTCTGCCCGGAAAAACATCATTCCGTTCGGCGGACTTCATCCGGACTGTGAAAATGTGGCGGAGGAGCTGGAAAAACTGAAGGACATGGGAATGGCGGGGATCAAGTTTCATCCGCCGTTCCAGAAAGTCCATCTCGAAGATCCGAAATATGAGGAAATGTGGCGGCGGATCAATGCGCTGGAATTTCCGGTGCTGATCCACTGCGGAACTGCGAAGATCGCGCGCCCGTATGACCTCTATCCGTCCGGAGTGCGGAAAATCTTAAAATATGCCCCGGATATCCCGATCATCATGGCACATATGGGGAGCTTCTGCATGATGAAAAATCCGGAGGAGACGCTGGATGATCTTCCAGAAAATGTCTTTATCGACACGGCGATGAGCGCGGAGCTCGAGGATTCCGGGGAGTTCGAGGAGATCATCCGGAAATTCGGGCCGGAGCGGACCATGTACGGCTGCGATTTCCCGTACGGGAGCCAGAAAGCCGCGATCGCAAGGATCAGGGACAGCAGCTTTTCCGACAGCGAGAAAGAGGAGATGCTGTGGAAAAACGCTGCGAAAATATTAAAGTCGGTGAGGAAACTGCCGGAGAATTTTTAGAGAGCATTTCTGGGGGAATATGTCAGAACTTGTGAAAATACCGGTTTTGGATGAAAACGAATCAAATATGGCGCGTTCTGCATATCATAGACTGATTACATAAAAAATGTCCGGGAGATGATCGGATGCGGATGAGCGAGCTGAAAAAGCGCGAAGTGATCAACGTCTGTGACTGCAGGAGACTGGGATTTGTGGGCGATCTCGATATTGACCCGTGTTCGGGAAAGATCCTTGCGATCATTGTGCCGGGACCGGGCTGCGTCTGCGGATTTTTAGGGCGCGAGAAAGATTTTGTGATCCCGTTTGACGATATCTGTCAGATCGGGGACGATATCATCCTGGTCCGTCTGGAAGAAAAGAAAGAAAAACCTCCGAAGCCGCCAAAACCGGGACCACCGCCGGGACCGCCCTGCCGACCGTGCCCGTGTCCGCCGCCATGCGAACCGGAATGCGGCTGCGGCGACCCAAAGAAATGGGAAAACGGGCGGTGCGGGAGAGAAAAATTCTGGTGAGAGAATAAAACAAAAATCCCATCGGCGAAGCTGAATTGGAATGAATTTTTGCCCGTAATTTGCCATGCATCCGAAGGGAAACTCCGGGGGAGGTTCCTGCAGGTGTGAGGGTACTGAACAGTTACTAATAAAGACAGAAAGAGGAAACAGAACATGAAGAAACTTCACACACTCCCGGCCGCGGATGGATTCCGCATGCCCGGGGAATTTGAACCTCACCGGGGCTGCATCATGATCTGGCCGAAGCGTCCGGGAAGCTGGAACTACGGCGCAAAGAAGGCCAGAGAGGCATTTAAGCGTGTGGCATGGGCGATCGCCGAGAGCGAGGAAGTCTTTATGCTGGCGGAAGCGGATGTGGAAGAGAACGCGAGAGAAATGCTGACCGGAAATCCGGGACATGAGATCCATGTGATCCGGATGGAGTCTGATGACGCCTGGGCGAGAGATGTAGCTCCGACGTTTGTGGTGAACGATGAAAAAAATGTCCGCGGGATCGATTGGGAGTTCAATGCCTGGGGAGGCGATGTGGACGGACTCTACGCACACTGGGAAAAGGATGATCAGGTTGCGGAGAAGGTCTGCGAGGAACTCCATTATGACTGCTATGAGGCGCATCCGTTTGTTCTGGAAGGCGGCTCGATCCATTCGGACGGTGAGGGAACGGTCCTCGTGACAGCAGCCTGCCTTTTGAGTGCGGGAAGAAATCCAAAGCTTTCAAAGCAGGAGATCGAACAGAAGCTCTGCGATTATCTCGGAGCGCAGAAAGTGATCTGGCTGGAGCGCGGGATCTACAACGATGAGACGAACGAGCATGTGGACAATATCTGTGCTTTCGTGAGACCGGGGGAGGTCGTCCTCGCCTGGACGGATGACGAGACGGACCCGCAGTATGCGATGTCAAAGAGCTGTCTGGAGATCCTGGAGCGCGAGACGGACGCGATGGGACGAAAGATCAAGGTTCATAAGCTTCCGATTCCGAAAACACCGATCTGCGTCACAGAGGAGGATCTCGGCGGCTATGAGTTCGAGGACGGAGAGAACACGAGAGAAGTCGGAGAGCGGCTGGCGGCAAGTTATGTAAACTTCTATATTTCAAACGGCGGAGTGATCGTCCCGCAGTTTGGGGATGAGCATGATGAGGCGGCAGTGGAGATCTTAAAAGCGGCATTCCCGGAGCGGACTGTCTATCCGGTGCCGGCGCGGGATATCCTGCTCGGAGGCGGAAACATCCACTGCATCACGCAGCAGATCCCGGAAGGAAAGAGCAGAGAGTCACAAGCCTGAATAACATCAGAGTACTGGAAATGGGAAAATGAGATTTCTATGTCCGGAAAATTTTTAAATATCTGAAACTGAAATCTGGAGTCATGAGGGTACAGCTGAGTTTCAGAAACCCAAAACAAAGTCTGCGCAGACAAAAAAAGAGCAGATGCGCAGAGGAAAAATAAGATCACTGGCAGGAGGAAGAAGAATGCGAAAGGTGAAAGTTGCGGCGGTACAGATGCGCTGCACGAGAGATGTAAATGAAAATATCGCGAACGCGGAACGGCTTGTAAGAAAAGCGGCGGCGGACGGTGCGCAGATCATCCTGCTGCCGGAGCTCTTTGAACGCCAGTATTTCTGCCAGGAGCGCCAGTACGAATACTATGAGTTTGCGAAGCCGGTGGAGGAGAATGATGCGGTAAAGCACTTTGCGAAAGTCGCAGAGGAGCTTTCTGTCGTCCTTCCGATCAGCTTCTATGAAAAGGACGGGAAACGCCTGTTCAACACGGTGGCGATCCTTGATGCGGACGGAACGAACCTAGGGATCTACAGAAAGACCCACATCCCGGACGACCACTATTATCAGGAAAAATTCTATTTCACACCGGGAGATACCGGATTTAAAGCATTTAAGACCCGCTACGGGACGATCGGCGTCGGCATCTGCTGGGACCAGTGGTTTCCGGAGACCGCACGATTCATGGCGGTAAAGGGCGCGGAGCTCTTATTCTACCCGACCGCGATCGGAAGCGAGCCGATCCTCTCCGTGGACAGCATGCCGCACTGGAGACGCTGCATGCAGGGACATTCCGCCTCGAACCTGATGCCGGTGATCGCGGCAAACCGTGTGGGCCTGGAAGAAGTAGAACCTTGTGAGGCGAACGGAAACCAGAAATCCGCCCTGAAATTCTACGGTTCCTCCTTCATCACGGACGGAGCCGGAGAGGTGATCGAGTCCATGGACCGCGACAGCGAGGGCGTGATCACAGCGGAGTTCGACCTGGACGAGCTGGAGCGCGAGCGCTTCTCCTGGGGACTTTTCCGTGACCGCAGACCGGAGATGTACCACGAATAAAGAAAAAGAGAACAAAGGCAGATACCGATGGATTTTTCCGGGGTATCTGCCTTTCTTTATCTTGGCCGGATAGGACTAACTTTTTTAAAGATGTCGAATCATTTTTGAGGAACAATCAGAATATAACCCTGATTCATACAACAGATAGAAAACATGTATGCCGGTAATTCCTCCCGATTTCTTGAAAAATAAGAAAATTTAGAGTATGATTACATGGAAAAGAATGGGTCGGGATGGATCCGGAATATAAAAAGAAGATCCCTGGATTCAAGTCCATGGGATCATGGAGGGTAAAAGAGATGGAATACACGATCGCAGCGATCTCCGGCGACGGGATCGGTCCGGAAATTGTAAGAGAGGCAAAAAAAGTTTTAGATAAAATTGGACAGAAATACGGCCATAAATTCAACTACGAGGACGTCCTCATGGGCGGAATCTCCATCGACACCTACGGGGTGCCGCTGACAGATGAGGCGCTTGAGACTGCAAAGAAGAGCGATGCCGTTCTTTTAGGCGCAGTCGGCGGAAATGTCGGAAACTCCCGCTGGTATGATGTGGCTCCGAACCTGAGACCGGAGGCAGGTCTTCTTGCGATCCGCAAAGGCTTAAATCTGTTTGCAAACATCCGCCCGGCGTACCTCTACAATGACCTTGCCGGTGCATGCCCGTTAAAGAAAGAGATCATCGGGGACGGCTTTGACATGGTCATCGTCCGCGAGCTTACAGGTGGTCTGTATTTCGGCGAGCGCCACACAGAGACGGTAGACGGTGTGGAGCAGGCAACAGATACTCTTGTATACAGTGAGAAGGAGATCCGCCGTGTAGCGATCAAGGCCTTCGAGATCGCAATGAAGAGAAAAAAGAAAGTGACGAGTGTCGATAAGGCAAACGTTCTTGATTCCTCCAGACTCTGGAGAAAAGTTGTAGCGGAAGTCGCAAAGGACTATCCGGAAGTTACACTTGAGAACATGTTAGTCGATAACTGCGCAATGCAGCTTGTCATGAATCCGCGCCAGTTCGACGTCATTTTAACTGAGAACATGTTCGGCGATATCTTATCCGACGAGGCGAGCATGATCACAGGTTCCATCGGAATGCTGTCCTCCGCAAGCTTAAACGAGAGCAAATTCGGTCTCTACGAGCCGAGCCACGGTTCCGCACCGGATATCGCAGGCAAGGACATCGCAAACCCGATCGCGACGATCCTCTCCGCAGCGATGATGCTCCGCTTCTCCTTCGATCTTGATAAGGAAGCAGATGCGATCGAAGACGCAGTGAGAAAAGTCCTTGCGGACGGTTACCGCACTGTGGATATCATGGATGAGGGCATGAAGCAGGTTGGAACGACCGAGATGGGCAACCTGATCTGCGAGAGGATCTGAGAATGACCGGGCCCGGATTTCTCAGTGAGAGAAAAAAGGGAGAGATCACGCAGATACAGAAAGTAAAATAGAAAGAATACAGAAAGACAGAGTACATATAAAACATATGCAGTCTGTCTTTCTTTTTTTTACGCCAAAGTCCGCTGCTTGCGCGAGACCTTGGCGACTGTCGCGATAACAAGGGGAAACTCGCGAAGCGTGTTTTCACTTGTTACCGAATCAGGGAAGTCCGCTGCTTCTATTGAGTAAAGATATAACTGACGTACCATAATCTTACACGATAGGGAAATGAAAATCTAACATGGTTTATCTGCTTGAGATAAAATCCGATTTTCCCAGAGAAATCTAATAAAATTCGGAACTGTCTCATCGAAATTGTAAAAAAAGAGACTAAAAAAAGAAGAAAGTTTACATAATTCCCGAAAATAAAAAATTTTATCATTGATTTGCCGGGTGACTTGTGCTAGGATATATGACAAATCAGCCCGATTCGAGACTTCACATTGGTAGAGAAGAGACAAGGTGAAGTAATACAACGGATCATGCGACTGGGCTGGATTCGTGGCCGCCCCTTAGAGGAGAGACCATAGAGCAATCAGAGAGGGGAACAAAATTTATGAGCAGAGTTTACAACTTTTCCGCAGGTCCGGCTGTGTTGCCGGAAGAAGTATTAAAAGAAGCAGCAGCAGAAATGCTGGATTATAACGGAACCGGAATGTCCGTTATGGAGATGAGCCACCGCTCAAAAGCGTTCGAGGAGATCATCCAGACGGCAGAGCAGGATATCCGTGATCTTTTAAAGATCCCGGACAATTACAAAGTCCTGTTCTTACAGGGCGGCGCACACCAGCAGTTCGCTGCAGTTCCGTTAAACCTGTTTAAGAACCGTGTCGGCGATTACATCATCACTGGACAGTGGGCAAAGAAAGCATGGAAGGAAGCAAAGCTTTACGGAACCGCAAATGCCATCGCATCCAGCGAAGACAAGACATTCAGCTATATTCCGGACTGCTCCGATCTTCCGATCGACGAGAATGCTGACTATGTCTACATCTGCGAGAACAATACGATTTACGGAACAAAATTCCACACACTCCCGAATACAAAAGGAAAAACACTTGTCTCTGATGTCTCCTCATGTTTCCTCTCAGAACCGATGGATGTCACAAAATACGGCGTGATCTACGGAGGCGTCCAGAAAAATATCGGACCGGCCGGCGTTGTCATCGTGATCATCCGGGAAGACCTGATCCGCGAGGACGTTCTTCCGGAGACACCGACGATCATGCGCTACGATGTACAGGCGAAGGCAGGCTCTCTCTTCAATACTCCGCCGTGCTACGGAATCTATATCTGCGGCAAGGTATTCAAATGGCTGAAGAAACAGGGCGGTCTGGAAGCCATGAAAGTGAGAAATGAAAGAAAGGCAAAGATTCTCTACGATTACCTGGATCAGAGCAAAATGTTCCATGGAACAGTAAGAAAAGAGGATCGCTCGATCATGAACGTACCGTTCGTGACAGGTGACAAAGACCTCGATGCCCTGTTCGTAAAAGAGGCAGAAAAGGCCGGATTCGTGAACTTAAAAGGTCACCGCACCGTCGGCGGTATGAGAGCCAGCATCTACAATGCAATGCCGGAAGAGGGTGTTGTAAAGCTTGTAGAATTCATGAAAAAATTTGAGGCGGAGCACGCGAACGCGTAAGGCTGCCGGATCGAAAAGATTACAGGAGAGACATTATGAGAAAGATTTGCTGTTTAAATCAGATCTCCCACTACGGTACAGACCGCCTCACAGGAGATTATACATTTGTAGATGACATCAAAGATGCGGAAGGAGTCATGGTCCGCAGCGCATCCCTTTATGAGACAGAATTCCCGGAGGGACTTCAGGCGATCGCGAGAGCCGGAGCCGGAGTCAACAACATCCCGCTCGATGAGTGCGCGAAAAAGGGAATCGTCGTATTCAACACACCGGGTGCAAATAAGAACGGTGTAAAAGAGCTTGTACTTGCAGGCCTGTTCCTGACATCCAGAGACGTCATCGGCGGCGTGGAATGGTGCAGAGAGCATGCAGGTGAGGAAGATATCGCAAAGAAGATGGAAAAGAGCAAGAAAGCCTTTGCAGGAAATGAGATCAAGGGCAAAAAGCTCGGTGTCATCGGACTCGGCGCGATCGGCTGCGAGGTAGCGAATGCGGCTGCAGCTCTCGGAATGGAAGTATACGGATACGACCCGTTCATCTCTGTCAACGCGGCATGGATGCTGTCCCGCTCCGTAAAGCACATCATGGACGTCAACACGATCTACCAGGAGTGCGATTACATCACTGTTCATGTTCCGCTTCTGGATTCCACGAAATATATGATCAACAAGGACGCTTTCGATCAGATGAAGGACGGCGTTGTGATCTTAAACTACGCGAGAGATCTTCTTGTCAATGACGATGACATGGAAGCAGCATTAAAGGCAGGAAAAGTAAAGAAATATATCACAGACTTCCCGAACGCAAAGACATCCGCGATGGAAGGCGTGATCGCAACTCCGCATCTCGGCGCTTCCACAGAGGAATCTGAGGACAACTGTGCGGTGATGGCTGCGGATGAGTTGAAGGATTACCTGGAAAACGGAAATATCAAGAATTCCGTAAACTACCCGGCATGCGACATGGGGGTATGCCAGGTTGCAGGAAGAATCGCCCTGCTCCACGCAAATGTTCCGAACATGATCGGCCAGATCACCTCGATCCTTGCGGCTGAGGGGATCAACATCGCGAACATGACAAACAAGAGCCGCGACAAATACGCCTACACACTTCTGGATCTTGAGGACCCGGCAAAGGCAGAGGCGGTGAGCCATCTGGAGAAGATCAGCGGAATGTATAAAGTCCGCGTGATCAAAGGATGAAAACAGATTTACAGGCCCGATGTGTACGGATAAAAACGGAAAACGGTCTGTGATCTCATAATACTGAAAATGATAGAAAGATCCGGTCATGGTGAGAAAACTCATCGTGACCGGATCTTTACTTGTTATGCGAACAACGAGCCAAAGTCCGTAGAATCCTGCAAAAAGAGCGGTTATGCTTGCAAAAGAGGCGAATCCGCTTTATAATTCTATCATAACGCCTCCGGGTGCCGTGACCACGATCAGATGGATCAGGGCGCTTTGGAATAAAAGAGAAAGATCCAGGCCGCAGGAAGGTCTAAATGACCGGAATGGCTGCCTGCTAACACAGAACAGAAAGGAACATTGTTGTGGGAAAAGTAATTTTAACAGGAGACCGCCCGACCGGACGTCTTCATGTAGGACATTATGTAGGATCTTTGAGAAGAAGAGTGGAGCTTCAGAACTCCGGAGAGTACAGCGATATCTATATCATGATCGCTGATTCCCAGGCACTTACAGACAACGCGGATAACCCGGAGAAGGTCCGCCAGAATATTCTGGAGGTTGCCCTGGATTACCTGTCCGCAGGTCTTGATCCGGAGAAATCCACGATCTTTATCCAGTCCATGGTGCCGGAGCTCTATGAGATGACCGCTTACTATATGGATATCGTTACCGTTTCCAGATTACAGAGAAACCCTACTGTAAAGAGCGAGATCCAGATGAGAAACTTCGAGGCGAGCATCCCGGTCGGTTTCTTCACCTACCCGATCAGCCAGGCTGCCGATATCACCGCATTTAAGGCAAACGTGGTCCCGGCCGGTGAGGACCAGATGCCGATGGTTGAGCAGACAAGAGAGATCGTTCACAAATTCAATACGGTATACAATACAGACGCACTCGTGATGCCGGAGATTCTTCTTCCGAGCAATGACGCATGCCGCCGTCTTCCGGGAATCGATGGAAAGGCGAAGATGAGCAAATCCTTAGGAAACTGCATCTATCTTTCCGATCCGGAGGAGGAAGTAAAGAAGAAAGTCATGTCCATGTACACAGATCCGAATCACTTAAAAGTCAGCGATCCGGGACAGGTGGAAGGAAATACCGTCTTCACATATCTCGATGCATTCTGCAAGGACGAGTACTTTGCAGAGTTCTGGCCGGATTACAAGAATCTCGACGAGGTGAAGGAACACTACTCCCGCGGCGGACTCGGCGATGTAAAGGTGAAAAAGTTCTTAAACCGTGTGCTTGAGGAAGAGCTTCGCCCGATCCGTGAGAGAAGAAAGAAATGGGAGCAGGACATCCCGGCTGTATACGAGATCTTAAAGAGCGGAAGCGAGAAGGCAGAGCGCGTGGCTGCCCAGACCTTAAAAGAGATGCGCGAGGCGATGAAGATCAACTACTTCGATGATGCGGCGCTGATCGCGGAGCAGAGCCAGAAATATAATGGCTGATCGGAGAAAAAGGAAATGAATAATGCAGATCAGCTCCACATATATTGTACCCATGGCAAAGCGGGGGTGCGTGTATGCGGGAGCTGGTACTGGAACTGATGGGGGAATACGGAAATCTTACCGTATTCCTCCTTATTTTAGTGGAAAATCTGTTTCCTCCAATCCCTTCGGAGGTGATCCTGACATTTGGAGGTGTCATGACGACCTGCACGGACATGACGCCCGGCGGGGTGATCCTCTTCTCAACGGCCGGGTCCATGGCGGGAGCAGTCATTCTTTACGGAGCCGGGAGATTCCTTCCGGATGAGATATTTCGGAAACTGCTCTGTGGAAAGGCCGGACAGCTGCTCCATTTCAGACCGGAGGATGTCGACCTCGCGAAAGACTGGTTCCGGGATCGCGGGAAGTCTGCAGTCTTTTTGTGCAGACTGGTCCCGATCGTCCGGAGCCTGATCTCCATTCCCGCAGGGATCGCCAGGATGCCGGTCGTCCCGTTTCTTGCTTTCACGGCGGCGGGGAGTTTTCTGTGGAATACGGTTCTCGTCTATGCAGGCAGGATCGCCGGAGATTCCTGGGAGAAGGTGTCAGCTGCGTTCGGGGTGTACTCAGATCTCTTTCTGATGGTGGCGGGAATCTCCGTCACATTTGCAGTATTGTTCCGGGGATGCGGGGAGAGAAAAAGAAGTGGATAACCCCGGGGATTTAAGACGAATGCAGGTGAACGTTGGTGCATCCTCTTAGTCAGCGCAAGCTGGTAGATGCGGTATTCTTGCAGAGTAAAAATCCGGGGCGGAGAAATCCAGTAATATACAGAGAATACTGACAGATAAAATTATTTGAATAATTATATACAATACAACAATTAACTAACAATAATAAAATAAATAAAAATATTTCTAAAAACATGTTGACAAAATGGGACTTATCGCATATAATAAAGACATCAAAAAGAAAGAGAGAACAAAGCAAAGAAGACGAAAAGGTTCGTACTTAAAAGATTCTAAGTAAAGGAGGTACAGTCCACCGAACACATAAGTCTCGTTCCATTTTTCAAATCTGAAAAATCCGGAACAAAGGAAACACACAAAACCGGGTAATTGATCGAAAAAAAGATTATTTGAAATCCTTCGAGATATGACGAGAAAGTATCGAAAAGAGAAATACAATGATCGATATGAGAACAAAAAATATAAACTTTCGGAAAAAGCCGGCGGAGTGAACAAGAAAAACTTCATATAGAAACAAAATCTAATGAAAACGAGGTAAGATCCATTGGATAACGCAGAACATTAAGGTGGGTATCGAAACAGAAAAATTGATTCGGTACCCACCTTTTATGATGTTTGTATCCAGGAAGCTGCCGGTGCTGACGTTGTCATCATCAATCCTGTCGGTCTGAACTTCTACCGGCTCTCAGATCCCCTCACAGTCAAACGGCGGCGTATATTCTTCTTTGGCGCTGCTTCTTTCCTGCATGAAGCCCTCGGTGAGACCGAGATCGATGGCGGTATCAACGACCTTGTTATACTCGTAGGAGGTGATCCGGCGGTTGATTTCTGGGTAGTCCGCGCTCCTGTAAAACGGCGTGTACTGGCTCATGATACTGATGAGATACTGGTGTTCCGGGAGGTTCTCTTTGATCCAGTGCAGGAGCCGGAGCGAATCATCCTTTGCCCCCGGAAGGACCATATGGCGGATGACGACGCCGCGGTCCAGCATGGACGGGCTCTTTTGATTCCAGGTAAGTCCGCCGGTGAGGCGGATCATTTCTTTTATCGCGGCGGAAGCTTTCTCAAAATAGTCCGGAGCGGCAGAGTATTTTTTTGAGAGACCGCTGTCCATGTATTTGAGGTCCGGAAGCCAGATATCGACGTAGTCGGCGAGATCCCGGATCGTCTCGATCTTTTCATATCCCCCGCAGTTGAAAACAACCGGGATCTGAAGCTTTGGCTTTGCGAGATCCAGGGCACGGATGATCGACGGAGCGAACTGCGTCCCGGTCACGAGATTGATGTTTGCGGCGCCTTTTTCCTGAAGCTCCAGGAAGATATCAGAGAGCCGGGAAGCGGAGATCGTCTTTCCGTAGTTTTCATGGCTTAACTGGAAATTCTGGCAGAACACACAGCGCAGTGTACAGCCGGAGAAAAAGACGGTCCCGCTTCCGGTCGTACCGCTGATGCATGGTTCTTCCCACATATGTAAGGCGGCTCTGGCGGCGCGCAGTTCATGTCCGGCGCCGCAGAAGCCTGTGGATACTGTCCGGTCAACATGACATTCCCTCGGACAGAGGGTGCATGACCGGTAGATGGATTCATTTAACATAATCGTTGTACTTCTTTCTTTATTTGATCATATTTGGCTTGCAAGTTTCCGGTGCATCGAGAGAAGTTTCCGGATGCACGGATGAGTAGAAAAAATGGTTCCTGCACCACAGAGCGAAAATATCTAAACGAAAAATCCCGTATGATGCAGTTGTGAATGCATATTTTGCAGATATGGTCCGTGAAAGTCGGACTCATTTTTTTTCGTCAGGCAGATAATGGTAGAGATCCTGATAATGCTCAAGCTCTGCGTCACTTTCCGGGAGCGCCGGGATCAGACCGGTACAGTCGGTGGCGGAGCAGGACTGGATGTCGATCTCCCAGTCGGTATCAGCTGACTTATTTTTTGATGGTTCTTTCATACGATCACCTCCTGGCTGATAGTTTTCGATGGTGAGAGGGAAAACATGCAGGAAAGTAATTCATAAAAAATTTTATCATGAAAAATGCCGGCAGAACAGACGATGCTGGAGCAAATGAGTGCAGGAACCTTCTGTTACAGTGCGCGGGCATGGCGCGTGTCCTGTAAACATTCATACCGGGGCAGCGTGCATTATCTGATATACGGAAGGATCACATTCCATGCACCCTTTAATTTTTCGAGCGACCACGCCGCATTCGCCGGACTCGTGGACGGCAGGGAGACGGCGGGGATCCCGGTCACGGCTTCCTGATATTTCCTGTAATAATTCCAGGAAGTCTTTCCGTTGCAGAAGATCGCCCGGATATCGGCGGTGGACAGGATCACGGAGAGGTCGTTCGGCACGACATCGCGGATCGAACTGTCGCTGGAACCTTCGATCGAGCAGGAGGCAATCACATCCCAGAGCGCGATGCGGTGGGAGAGGAGAAAAGCCTTTTTCTCATCGATCGTGTCCGGAACCGGAACGTCCAGGACTCCGGCCAGGGTTTTCCAGAAGCGGTTCTGCGGATGATGGTAGAAAAAATGTCCTTCCCTGGATTTGACGGACGGGAAAGATCCGAGGATCAGGATCTTTGAATTCCGGTCAAATACGGGCGGGATCGGATGAATCACAGTGTTCATGATCATTTGCCTTTCAGATATGATAAAACTTTCGGACGGAACGTACATCTTGTATTGTAGCCTTTCTGAAAATTCTTGTAAACACGTAAATTTCATACTTTTTTTATTGCCTTATGGGGAAACTCAAATTATAATGATTAGGTATAACTATTTGAACAGTTACAATAGTTATAATTTTATATCACAGAATGCGGGCAATGTCCCCAAAAGGTGATATATGCGCTAAAGAAGTGGAGAAGATAAATGGACAACAACAATCAGAACAGAAAGCGGCCCAGCGGACAGAATATCGGGGTTCTCGCCCTGATCCTCGTGATCACGCTGATCGCTGTGACCGTTATGAACAACATGGTCCGCAAAAACCAGACCCAGGAACTCGGGTATGAGGAGTTTGTGGAATACTTGAAAGAGGGAGAGATCGATACGGCGAAGATCTCCGGCAACAGGATCTATTTAACGCCAAAGACTTCTTCCACAAAGCTTTCACGTTTTATCCAGTATTATACAGTGAGAATTCCGGACTCTGAACTTGCGGAGCGTCTTTTAGACTCCAACGGAGTCCATGTGGTGGCAGAAGATACGAGTACGAGTGCCAGCATCCTGAATTTCCTGATGGGATGGGTACTTCCGTCGGCACTGATGATCGGACTTCTCTATATGATGTACAGCCGGATGGGCGGCGGAGGAATGATGGGCGTCGGAAAGAGCAACGCCAAGGTCTACGTCCAGAAGGAGACCGGAGTCACGTTCGCGGATGTTGCAGGTGAAGATGAGGCGAAGGAATCCCTTGTGGAGATCGTCGATTTCCTGCACAACCCGCAGAAATATACAAAGATCGGTGCAAAACTGCCGAAGGGAGCGCTCCTCGTGGGTCCGCCTGGAACCGGTAAAACACTGCTCGCAAAGGCGGTAGCCGGTGAGGCGCACGTTCCGTTCTACTCCCTCTCCGGTTCCGATTTCGTTGAGATGTTCGTCGGCGTGGGTGCGTCCCGTGTCCGTGACCTCTTCAAGCAGGCACAGCAGTCCGCACCGTGTATCATCTTTATCGATGAGATCGATGCCATCGGACGCAGCCGTGACAGCCGTTTCGGCGGAAATGATGAGAGAGAACAGACCTTAAACCAGCTCCTCTCCGAGATGGATGGATTTGATTCCTCCAAGGGACTTCTCGTCCTCGGAGCGACAAACCGTCCGGAGATCCTGGATCCGGCGCTTTTAAGACCGGGTCGTTTTGACCGGCGTGTCATCGTCGATAAGCCGGACCTGAAAGGTCGTGTGAGCATCCTGAAAGTACATTCGAAGGATGTGCGTCTGGATGAGACGGTAGACTTCGAGGAGATCGCCCTTGCGACTTCCGGCGCCGTCGGTGCGGACCTTGCGAATATGATGAACGAGGCAGCGATCAATGCGGTCAAGAACGGTCGTCAGGCTGTCTCCCAGAAAGATCTCTTCGAGGCAGTGGAACTTGTCCTTGTCGGTAAAGAGAAGAAAGACCGGATCCTGAGCAAAGAGGAGCGCCGGATCGTCTCCTACCATGAGGTCGGACACGCGCTTGTAACCGCTCTCCAGAAGGATGCAGAGCCGGTCCAGAAGATCACGATCGTTCCGCGAACAATGGGCGCGCTGGGATATGTGATGCAGGTTCCGGAAGAAGAGAAATTCTTAAATACGAAGAAAGAGCTCAAGGCAATGCTCGTTGTCTCTCTTGCCGGACGTGCGGCGGAGGAGATCGTCTTTGATACCGTGACGACCGGAGCGGCAAATGATATTGAACAGGCGACAAGAGTCGCAAGAGCGATGGTTACCCAGTACGGAATGTCGGATAAATTCGGTCTGATGGGTCTTGAGACGCAGGAAAACCAGTATCTGACCGGACGCACCGTGATGAACTGCGGTGATGCGACAGCTGCCGAGATCGATACGGAAGTCATGAAGATGTTAAAAGAGGCCTATGCGGAGGCGAAACGTCTTCTCTCTGAAAACAGGGATGTGATGGATAAGATCGCAGCATTCCTGATCGAGAAAGAGACGATCACCGGCAAGGAATTCATGAAGATCTTCCGTGAGGTCAAGGGAATCCCGGAGCCGGAGGAAGGCCAGAAGGACGATCACAGCCGGATGGGCGGCGAGAGCGCTGAGACTGTTGAGTCTGCAGAGAACGGGAACAGGCAGCCGGAGATGGCAGCGGGATCTGAACAGCCGGCAGCTGAGCAGGTTCAGAATCCGGTGCAGGATGGAAACAGCGTGATGCCGCAGGATCCGGAGCAGAAGACAGCAGAAACTCAGAACGGTCAGCAGGGATCGGACAATGGTCAGGGACCGGCGGAGCTGTAACAGCCTGATCCGGATCGACAGGATTCCGCGAAATTGCAGTCGGTGGATCGAGACAACCGGAAAATGAAATACAGAGGTAGAATGATATCGGAAGATGTTGTTCTGCCTTTTCTTTTTAGACCGTATTTGGCGCTGCATTTACCTAAAAACAAAAAAGTTCATAGAAAATACAAGAATATCTGGTAGAATAAACATTGGTTTGAGTATGATAACGTTGTGACCGCGGATGTTGCTGAGCCGGAATGGGAAGCGAAGCAACGGCAAGATCCTGTTACAGTGTGCGGGCATGGAGTGTCTGTGTACTGTGACCAGAAAAGAGAGTGGATATGCAGCAGAAATATTTGAAAAAGAAAAGAGAAATTTCTAAAATCGCGGCGGGAATCCTGGCGACAGCCCTGCTCGCCTCATCGGGGCAGCCGCTTATGGCTTTCGCCTCGGAAAAGATTCAGACGAATGACCCGTCCGCCTTGGAACAGTGGGCTTTTTTCAATGACGGTTCCTTTGCAGCGGAGGAGATGAGGAAGTATCCGGTGTATTCGGATCCGTTCGGACAGCCGACGGAGAATGCGGAGCTTCTGGGAACTCTTGTGGAGGTGAAAAAGCGCCAGGCGGTATCCGGCGTGGATATCAACCTGGAGCAGGCATGGAAGACGTACGGAAACGGAAATCATGATACGATCGTCGCGATGATCGATACGGGCATCGACTACACGCATGAAGATCTGAAGGATACCCTGTGGGTGAACACGGATGAGATCCCGGGAAATGGGATCGATGACGATGGGAACGGATATGTGGACGATGTCTACGGATGGAATTTTTATAATAACAACAACCAGATCTTCACCGGGGAAGAGGACAGCCACGGGACCCACGGAGCCGGGACGATCAGTGCTGGGACGGGAAACGGGATCGGAATTGCCGGGATCGTTCCCGGAAACCGGGTGCGCGTGATGGCGCTGAAGGCACTAGGAGGCACGGACGGCGGAGGGAGCACGGCAGCAGTCATCAAGGCGATCAGGTATGCGGAGGAAAATGGAGCCGTGATCTGTAACCTGAGCCTGACATCGACGGTGGATGACAAGGCGCTGTATGAGGCGATGAAGAATTCCAGTATGCTCTTTGTTGTGGCGACAGGAAACGGAAATCCGAAGACCGGAAAGGGAGTTGACACGGATGCGATCCCGTTTTATCCGGCGGCTTATGATCTCGACAATATCATTTCTGTCGCGAATCTAAGTATCGACGGAACGCTCTCTGCAAGTTCGAACTATGGAAAGAAAACGGTGGATCTCGCGGCTCCGGGAAGCTATATCCTGAGCACAACGCCGGGAAATACATATGGTTACATGAGCGGTACTTCCATGGCGGCGCCGATGGTATCCGGTGCAGCGGCGATGGTCTATTCCTATTTTGACGGGATCGGAGTCGCAGACGTGAAGGAGATCCTGATGTCCACGGTGACGCCGATGGAGAGCCTGAAAGACGTGACGGTTTCCGGCGGAATGCTGAATGTCGGAGCGGCATTATCCTACGATATCAGCACGCTCTCAAGAAAGGGATTCCAGAACGGCGGAACGAGACCGGAAAATGGGACGGCACCTCATATCGAGATGCAGACCTCGAGCAGGAATGGAGGAAATTATCTGACCGTGCGCGTTATCGACATCGATGGGGATCTCGACAAACTTCTCTATGCAAAGGGAGAGCACACGGCGGAGGAATTTGCGAACGGGACGGTGGAAGGAACGCCGTTTACGGTGAATGACAAAGATACCGCGGCATTTCAGATCACGGAAAAAGGAACCTATACCTTTTATGCGGTCGACAAAAAAGGAAACGGAGCCGTAAAACTCGCCAGATTCGTGTCGGAGAGCGATGGGCCGGGGGCGTTTCAATAAAACTCGCCATACAAGGATGCAGGTAAGATCCTGTGGGGGAATATCTGCAAATCCCACTGCGTTATTGCAGGAAATTTTGTCGGACAGGAATGTGAAAACGAAGGAAATGAGTCAGAAAAAAATTATGGGATATGAAAAAGGAGAGAGACAGATGAGAACAAGGAGATTGGGGAAAACAGGTCTGATGGTGAGCGAGATCGGCTTTGGCGGCGAGTGGCTTGAGCGCCATCCGGAGGAAGAGAGCATCGAGCTGATCAAATATGCATCGAAAAAGGGGATCAACATCCTGGACTGCTGGATGGCGGACCCGAAATCAAGAAATATCATCGGTGAAGGGATTAAAGAGAACCGCAGCCAGTGGTTCATTCAGGGACATATCGGATCAACCTGGAAGGACAACCAGTATTTCCGCACGAGAGACATGAAATACGTTCGCCCGGCTTTTGAGGACCTTTTAAAGAGACTGCAGACCGATTACATCGATCTCGGCATGATCCACTACGTGGACTCTGAGGAAGAATGGGAGAAGATCCAGCATTCTGACTACCTGGACTATGTGATGGAATTAAAGGAAAAAGGCATCATCCGCCATATCGGAATGAGCTCCCACAACCCGAAGGTTGCGATGAAAGCGGCGGAATCCGGCTATGTGGAGATGATCCTCTTCAGCATCAATCCGGCGTTTGAAATGCTGCCGGCGAGTGAAAATATCGACACAATGTTCGCGGATGAGTTTGATGCAGGGCTGAAAGGGACAGATCCGGACCGTGCAAAACTCTACAAGACATGTGAGGAGCACGATGTAGGGATCACGGTCATGAAAGGATTTGCGGGCGGAAGACTCTTCGATGCGAAACGTTCCCCGTTCGGCGTCTGTCTGACTCCGGTGCAGTGTATTCACTATGCGCTCACAAGACCGGGTGTCTGTTCCATCATGTGCGGGTATGACACGAAGGAACAGGTGGATGCGGCAGCAGGATACGAGACGGCTTCTGAGGAAGAGAAAGACTATGCGTCCGTGCTTGCGAACGCGCCGTTTCACTCCTACCGCGGGGAGTGCACCTACTGCGGACACTGCAAGCCGTGTGTCGCAAATCTGGACATTGCCATGATCAACAAATTTTATGATCTGGCGACCATGCAGCCGGAGGTCCCGGCGACGATCCAGTCCCACTATGAACTCCTGGACCATAAGGCATCTGAGTGCATCGGCTGTCATGCCTGCGAATCCCGCTGTCCGTTCGGAGTTCCGATCGCGGAGCGGATGGAGAAGACTGCGAAGTTATTTGGGTGTTAAGTGTTGACAAAACCTCTCAGGTAATTCCCTTGCGCGAACCGGGAATCGGATATATAATAAGCAGGTCCATTTCGGGCAAATACGAAAAGAGGGAAGAAAAAGCATATGTGGTTTTGGCTTGCACTGACAGCACTGTTGTGCTGGAGTGGCTCGGATCTGTTTTCAAAGATCGGTTGCCGCGGAAATGATAAGTACGCCCACTTAAAGATGGTTATTGCCGTCGGAATTGTGATGGGAGTACATGCACTTTATACGATCTTTGTAGGAGGTACGGTGGTAACATGGCATATCGCCATGGTGTATCTGCCGGTATCCCTGCTCTATATCTCGTCTATGACGCTTGGTTACATCGGTCTGAGGTACATTGAGCTTTCGATCTCCTCACCGATCTGCAACTCCTCAGGCGCTCTCGTTGCGGTGCTCTGCTTCTTAACGGGTACCCTGGACGATGCGATCGAGGGGAACATGCGTCTTGCGGTGATCGGAGCGGTGGCTCTCGTGTGTATCGGCGTGATCGGGCTTGGTATTGTTGAGTCGAGGGAAGATGATGAACTGCGCCGGGAGCGCCAGGCTGCGTCCAATTATAAGTATGCGAAGTCCTGGCTGGCGCTGTTTCTGCCGGTGGCGTACTGTCTGCTCGATGCGGCCGGTACCTTCGCGGACACCATGGTGCTCGACAAGCTCGCAGGAGAGGCGGAGGCGGCCGGAATGTTCGCAACGGCAGAGGAATGCTCTTCCTACGCTGCGTCCGCGGCAAACAGCGCCTACGAGCTGACATTCCTGTTTGCGGCTTTCTGCTGCATCATCTACGTCGGTTTCATTAAGAAACAGAAGTTCACAGCTGCCCAGGAAGTTCCGAAATATCTCGGAGCTCTCTGCGAGACAGCCGGTCAGTTCGCGTATATCTTCGCACTCTCCGACACGGTCCACGCAGCGATCTCCGCGCCAATCATCTCCGCATACTGCGTCGCGTCAGTCGTATGGAGCCGGATCTTCCTGAAAGAGAAGCTTTCCTGGAAACACTATGCGATGATCGCACTGGTTGTGGTCGGGATCGTGATGCTCGGGGTGTTTGATATCTGATCGATGTGTATGTAAGAAAGACTGCTGTTGGTGACAGATCATATGCTGCCATCGACGGCAGTTTTTTTCACCATTTTCGGTGAAACGTGGTAGAATAGGGACAGCTTGCAAAGGAGGAAACACATCATGTCATTAGAAAAAGCAAAAGCAGATCTTGATAAAAAAGGTTTTCTGGATCATGTGATCGAACTTGCAGATTCGACAGCAACGGTCGCAGAGGCGGCGGAGGCGCTTGGCGTAGAACCGGGAATGATCGCGAAGACGATGTCATTTTTACAGGGAGATGCGCCGGTCCTGATCCTGACGGAAGGAACCGCAAAGATTGATAACCATAAATACAAAGAAACCTTTCATGTGAAGGCGAAGATGATCCCGTTTGATGAAGTGGAAGAAAAGATCGGCCATGCGCCGGGCGGCGTGTGCCCGTTCGGGATCAATGACGGGATCACGGTGTATCTGGACGAGAGCTTAAAGCAGTTTACGACCGTTTACCCGGCAGCCGGAAACGACCACAGCGCGGTAAAACTCACGATCCCGGAGCTGGAGAAAGTCGCCGGTGCGAAAGGCTGGGTGGATGTATGTAAGGAGCCGGAGGAGTAGGGAAAACGGATAGTCCGGAAATCTGTACATCATGTTCAGAAAATTCATTGGAAGGCGATGAAATGCAGTTTCGCAAAAAATTCACGGAAAAAGAATTTCGCGGAATGTCAGAAAAATATAGAAAAAGAAAGAGTCATGTCATCCGACGAGAATGGCACGGCTCTTTCTTTTTACGGTTACATCGAGATCCACCCAAACGCATTCGCCACGGAGCTCACAAGAATGATCGCGGCAAAGATCGGGCAGAGGTATTTGATCATGAACTGGAAGATGGCTTTCCGCTTGAACGGGTGGCCGCCCTCGGTAACTTCGTTCTCGATTTTTTCCACACCGATGACTCTCGATACGAGCAGGCAGGTCGCGATCGCCGCGATCGGCATCATGACGGAGTTGGTCAGAAAATCAAAGAAATCAAGGAACTGCATTCCGATCACGGTAATGCCCGCCAGCGGACCATATCCGAGGCAGGAGAGTGTTCCGAGAAAGATCATGACAACGGTCATAAAGACGGTCGCTTTTTTCCGGCTCCAGTGCAGCTCATCCTCGAAGGTGGATACGGCGCTCTCGGTCAGGGCGATGGAGCTTGTGACCGCCGCAAACAGGACGAGGAGAAAGAACAGGATCCCTGTGCCTGTTCCGAATCCCATGCCCGCAAATACCTTCGGAAGTGTGATGAACATGAGGGAAGGTCCAGCCTGGAGAGTATCCGGGTCGCCGCCGGAGAAGGCAAAGACGGCCGGAATGATCATGAGTCCGGCCATGATCGCGATCGCAGTGTCAAAGATCTCAACATTTTTCGTCGAATCCTCGATCGAGGTGTCCTTTTTCATATAGGAGCCGAACGTGACGAGGATTCCCATAGCGATCGACAGGGAGTAGAACATCTGCCCCATCGCGGAGACGACGGTCATCCAGGAGAAGTTTTCGAGGTTTGGAACCAGGAAATATTTCACGCCTGCCATCGCGCCCGGTCTTGTCACGGAGTAGACCGCGATGATCACGGAGAGGATCACGAGGATCGGCATCATAAATTTTGAGACGCGCTCGATCCCGTTCCGGACACCCATGTAGATGATCACAACTGTGAGCATGGTGAAGATCAGGAAGCAGATCTCCGCGGAAAACCCATTGGAGATAAAGCCGGAGAAATAGTCGTCAGCCGCGAGTGCCTGTCCGTGTCCCAGAAGATACTCAAACAGGTATTTGATGACCCAGCCGCCGATCACGGAATAGTACGGCACGATCAGGATCGGGATCACGGCGTTGATCCAGCCGCCGGCGGACAGGAGTTTTGACTTTCCAAAGGATTCGTAGGCTCCGACCGGGCTTTTTTTCGTCATGCGCCCTAAGGAGGTCTCCGCCATGATCATCGTGTAGCCGAAGGTCAGCGCCAGGATGATATAGATCAGTAAGAAGATCCCGCCTCCGTATTTCGCGGCGAGATACGGGAAACGCCAGATGTTTCCCAGTCCCACGGATGCGCCCGCCGCCGATAAGACGAAACCGAGTTTTCCGGAGAACGAACTGCGTTTATGATTCATAATATAGTCTCCTCGTGTTTTTTTCACAAATACATTTGTGCGTGTAAGAGACAGTCTATCATAGAACATGCGAAAAAGCAATTTGATCTGCGGGAGACGGTGAAAATGGAATAGAGAGGCCGCCTGTCATAGTTTCAGCACATGGAATGACAGCGGATGTGGCAAATATCAGAGGAAGGTCGGGATAACAAATTTTGGAATCTGGAATGAAAAAAATCCGTGAAACAGAACATGTATAAAAAGAGGAACATCCGGAGAATCCTATAATTTGATGGCGAAATTGATAATTTTGCGCTATAATACACTCATACCTACCGGAAAATAGGATTTAACAAAACTCAGCAGTATTCGTGACTGGAGAAAAATGAGAGATTGTCAGAGTACGGGGGCATAGATACAGAGAGGTGAAATTGTGTTAAAAGCAGAAAATTTAGTCCTCCATGTGGAGGATAACGGGACGAAAAAATGTCTCCTGGATCATATTTCTTTCCAGGTGGACGATGGAGAAATGCTGGTGATCACGGGACCGAACGGCGGCGGTAAGTCTACGCTGGCGAAGGTCCTGATCGGGATCGAGAAGGCGGAGAGCGGAAAGATCTTTTTAAACGGGGAGGATATCACGGATTACGATATCAACCACCGTGCGAATGCCGGGATCGGCTACGCGTTCCAGCAGCCGCCGAGATTTAAGGGAATGACGGTGCAGAGACTTCTCGCACTGGCAGCAGGAAGAGAAATGTCAGACGTCGAGTGCTGTAAGTTATTATCGGATGTCGGACTCTGCGCGGAGGAATATTTAAACCGCCAGATCGACGGAACGCTCTCCGGCGGCGAGATGAAACGGATCGAGATCGCGACAGTTCTTGCGAAGGAACATACCTTATGTATTTTTGATGAGCCGGAAGCCGGGATCGACCTCTGGAGCTTTTCCATGCTGATCCATAAATTCGAGGAGATCCACAAAGAGAAAAAACAGAGTCTGATCGTGATCTCCCACCAGGAGAAGATCATCAGCATGGCGGACCGGATCATGGTGATCGATGATGGAAAGATCAAGGCGGAAGGTCTCAGAGAAGATGTCCTTCCGTGCCTGAACGGTCTCGATAAATGTCATACATGTGCAGGAAAAGCGGGGGTGAGAGCGTAATGGTAGAGCTGGATCATGTAGTAGAAGAAGTATTGAAAGTCATCAATGACAATGGATTTTCCCAGAAAGGCGCTTTCAACCTGCGTCAGAACGGAACTTCCATCTGTCACGGGGACAGTGAGCACATCAAGATCAAAAAGAAGACGGACAAGCCGGGGATCGATATCTATATCGACGGTGAGACAAAGGGCGAGAAGGTCTATATTCCGGTCGTTGTCAGCGTTTCCGGCATGACGGATCTTGTATATAATGATTTTTACATCGCAGATGGCGCGGACGTGACGATCGTTGCGGGATGCGGGATCCACAACAGCGGCTGCAATGAGAGCCGTCATGACGGGATCCATACCTTCCATGTCGGAAAGAACGCGAATGTCTGTTATCAGGAAAAGCATTACGGAGAGGGAAACGGGACCGGCGGTCGTGTGCTGAATCCGGTGACGAATATCTATGTGGGAGAAAACTCCGTATTTACGCTGGATACGGCGCAGATCAAGGGCGTTGACTCTACGGTCCGCGAGACGCTTGTCGAGATGGAGAAAAACTCCAGACTGTATGTGACTGAACGCCTGATGACCGAGGGAGAGCAGACGGCGGAGTCCAACATCGAGGTCCGCTTAAACGGGGAGGAGAGCTCCGCACAGATCATCTCCAGATCCGTCGGAAAGGGAAATTCCGTCCAGACGTTCCACCCGAAGGCGGTCGGCAACAACAAGTGCCAGGCGCATATCCAGTGTGACTCGATCATCATGGACCATGCGGAGATCGGCTCGATCCCGGAGATCCGCGCGCGTGATCTCAACGCGGCAATCATCCATGAGGCGGCGATCGGAAGGATCAACGATGAGCAGTTATTAAAGCTCCGGACTCTGGGACTTACCGAGGAAGAAGCGGAGAACGTGATCATCGAGAATTTCCTGAATTAAACGGGAAGCTGAAGACGGGAATTTCATATAGAAAGATTTCGTACAAATCCAGATTGATAAAAAACAGGTCCGCAGGTGAAGATCACCGGTGCGGACCTGTTTGATTTACGCGAACAACGAGCCAAAGTCTGCGCTTGCGCGAGAACTTGGCGACTGTCGCGATAATAAGGGAAATATTGGTTTTTTTAGAAGTACGTCCGTCTCTTCGGCGTATTCCAGCTTCCGACAACGCGCTTTACGTTGGAGATCGTGACAAACGCGTTAGGATCTTTTGACTGGACATAGTCCATAAACTGACCATATTCCTTCTTTGTGAGGATCGCCAGGATCTCGCTCTTCTGGGCATCGCTGTAGCCGCCGGTGGCCGTGTAGACAGTGATGCCGCGCTGGAGATTCTCGATCACATAGCGGCGGAATTCATCGTTGTGCTCGGAGATTACGCACACCCGGATCTTTCCGGTGAACTCATCGATAAAGTAGTCCAGAACGAGACCGCTGAGGTAAGTGGACAGGGCGCCGACGATCACGGTCTGGAGATCGTAGGCAAAGTAGGAGCTTGCGACGGTCACAAGACCAGCGATGATGATGGATTTTCCGAGGTCCATATGGAGATATTTGTTCATGATCTTCGCGATAATGTCGAGACCGCCGGACGCGGCGTTTGCGTTAAAGAGGACGGCCTGTCCGTAGCAGATCACAACGATCATGCCGACTACGTCCAGGGCGATGTTCCCCGTCGGAGATCCCGGATCCGGGAAGGCGGTTTCAAATACGAAGAGAAGTACCGGGAGCAGGATGGAGATGAAGATGATCTTTGTCCCGAAGGTCTTATCGATAAAGAGAAACGCCAGGATGATGCAGATGATGTTTAAGATCAGCGTCATGACGGAGAGCGACAGCGGAATGAAATTTACGAGGACCACCGCGAGTCCGGTGATGCTTCCGCTGACAATGTGGTTCGGATTCATGAAAAAATAGACTCCCACGGCGATGATGAAAGTACCGAAGAAGATCGTGGAGAAATATTTTAGTTTTTCGAACATACTGTACTTCCTTTTTCTGTCAGATTTTTGCAGAGTTTCCAAAAACAGGAGACACTGTCTGCGTGTAAATCATAGAGAAAAAAGAGCGGATTGTCAAACAGGCGCTTTGCAGTGTGAGCGCTTGTATGCGGCAAAGTGCGGGATCATCCTATTTCAGTTTCCCGTACTCCTCATCAGAAACGGTCTCACACCATTCGTTGGAGTTCTCTTCGCCCGGAACTTCGATGGCGAGATGGGAGAACCAGGAATCCGGAGCGGCACCGTGCCAGTGTTTGACTTCCGCCGGAATATTGATGCAGTCGCCCGGCTTCATCTCGATGGCTTCTTTGCCTTCCTCCTGATAGTAGCCGCGTCCGGCCACGCATACAAGGATCTGTCCGCCGCCGCTCTTTGCGTGGTGGATATGCCAGTTGTTGCGGCAGCCGGGTTCGAAGGTCACATTGAACACACCGACCTGTTTGGTGGATACCGGTGCGAGATAGCTCTGACCGACGAAGTATTTTGCGAAGGCGTCATTCGGGGCGCCGATCGGGAAGATCATGGACTTTGCATGGGCTCTCATGGCCTCGTCCTTGTAAGGAAGATCGCCTTCATTCATCTGCCATACTTCTTTTGCAAGGTTGAAGACGGCCCAGCCCTTCGGCCAGCCGACGTAGAATGCCACATGGGTGATGATCGCAGCGATCTCTTTCTGGGTGACGCCGTGTGCTTTTGCATTCTTTAAGTGGAACACGAGGGAAGAATCCGTGATCCCGGAGGACATGAGTGCCACAACGGTGATGATACTTCTAGTCTTTACATCGATGTCCTGGTTGTTCCAGTTTTCTCCGAAGAGGACATCGTCATTAAAATGCGCGAACTGGGGAGCAAATTCGCCCAGCGCGTTTCTTCCTGCTGTCTGTACAATTTTTGCCATGTTTTTTCTCCATTTCCAGATCGACTGCAGGCTGCATGATCCTGGATCATGTCAGTCTGCAGCCGGTTTCTGCTTTATTATAAGGATTTTACCCAATCAGCGATCTCCTGTCTGGAAGCTCTGTTTAAAAGCTTTCCTTCCACGATCTCTGCACCAGGTGCGGACGGTTTTAATTCTTTTACTGTGTTGCCGAATCCGCTGCCGCCGGATGTCGCGAAGAGGACGATCTTCTTGCCTGTAAAGTCGTAGGACTCAAGGAAGGTGTTCACGATTGTCGGAGCGACATACCACCAGATCGGGAAGCCGAGGATCACGGTATCATAAGCGCTCATATCGATATCTGCCTTTACGATCTCCGGTCTGAATTTCTTGTCATTCATCTCCACGCTGCTTCTGGATTTTTTGTCCATCCAGTTTAAATCTGCTGTTGTATATGCCACCTTCGGTGTGATCTCGCAGAGATCAGCGTTTCCTGCTTCTGTGATCTGCTCTGCAATTTTCTTTGTTGTTCCGCCTGCACTGAAATATGCGACTAATTTTTTTGCCATTTGAATTACCTCCTGTGAAAACAAGTTCGCGTAAATAAAAAGGATGCAGAAAGAAGATATGGATCTTCTTATGCATCCATTGTAGTTCTAAGATTTTTGAATGTCCAATACCTATATCAAATCATGATTTATGCCTTGCAGGCATTTAACGAAATCAGAGAAGTTCCTGCATCATGAGTGGCCACGGAACTGATGATCTCGATAAATTTGTTGACCGCATGGGAGTTCGGCAGATTTCTCTGCCATGCGATCACGGTACTAGAGGTGATCTCTGGGAAGAGTTTCCGCTGAACGAGCAGGTCAGGCCGCCAGTATCTTGCCGCACCGGCGACAGATACCGGGTATCCCAGCCCGTAAAAGGCCATGACTCCGGCATTTGTTCCGAGATTGCTGGTGAATGCGATCTGGAGCTTATTGAAGTCTTTTCCGAACCAGTTTGCGATCTCACTCTGGACTCCGGTGCGCTCCGGGAGGATCAGCGGTTTCCCGAGGAGATCCTGCTTTGTGGTGAATTCTTTCCCGGCGAGCGGATCGTCCGGGCGCATCCCGACGACCCAGTGGTCACTTTCCGGGATCCGGATGTAGTCGAGACCTTCCGTATCCACAGGTTCCAGGAACATCCCGATGTCCACGAGACCTTTTTTCATCATCTCGTAGACCGTATCAGCCGTGGCGGTGTGGATCGCGATCTGTACGAGCGGATATTTTTCACGGCAGACTTTGCAGATTTCTGCCAGGATCTCGACGGCTGCGAATTCCCCGCAGCCGATCGTGACGCTGCCGTCGATGACTTCCTCGGTCCCTTTCAGCTCCTCCAGAGTCCGCTTTTCGAGATCCAGCATTTCGAGAGCGCGGCGCTTTAGGAGAATCCCCTCGTCGGTCAGGGTGATCGTCCGCCCGTTCCGGTTAAAGAGAGAAATGCCGAGCTCTTCCTCGAACGCGGCTAACTGCCTGGAGAGAGTCGGCTGGGTGATATGAAGCTGTTCGGCGGCTTTTGTGAAGCTTTGTTCTTTGGCTACTGTGAGAAAGTAGCGGAGTATTCTGAGATCCATATAGAAATTCCTTTTTTGAGTCGGATGATTTTCAGTAATCGTGAAGATGCGGAACAATTTCGATTTTTAGAGGGCCGTAACTGGGAGAGTACGGAGTAGTTCCGATAATTCTATATTAACTGGAATTTCAGAATTTGTCATCCGGGTTTTTTGATAATTGTTGTCAGGGCGGTAATGTGGTAAAATGAGGAAAATATGTTTTATGGAAACAATCATGACTTTTTGCAGATATGTACAGGAAAGTCTGATGAGACTGAAAATGGAAAAAAGAGATTATTCGGGAGATGGAGGAGAGAGATGTTCAGGAAAATTCGGAAAAAGAAAAATGCAATTACGGCTGATGCGGCAGAATCACTTCTGGAAAAGAGCAGACGCGGTGTTCTCGCGGTAAACGGGGATGACGGTTATCCGTATGCGATCCCGGTCAACTATTTTTACGACAGAAACGAGCAGAAGATCTATTTCCATGGCGCGCGCGCAGGACACAAGGTCGATGCGCTGCGGGCTTCGGATAAGGTGTGCTTTACGGTTTACGGAAATGAAACGATCCGGGAGGAAGCATGGGCGCCATATATGCAGAGCACGGTTGTCTTCGGCAGATGCCGCCTGCTTGAGACGGGGGAGGAGACGCTTGCCCTGTTGAAACGGTTTGCAATGAAATATTACCCGGATGAGAAACTGGCGGATGAGGAGATCGCGCAGGCGGGAAGAGCGGCACAGGTCTTTGAGATCGAGATCGAACATCTCAGCGGGAAAGAAGTTCAGGAACGATAAAACTTACGGAGGCAGAGTTTGAAAGTAGAACAGGATGTGATGGCTTACGGAGTGGAGCAGGACAATGCGGACTGCTATTTTATTGAAGATGAAATCATCCTGAGAAAGCCTGAAAAGATCGAAAACGACAAAGAATTCTGCGACTGCAGCTTCCGTTGGAAGTTTACGGAGAACGATGCGCACGGCGTCAGCATCGGAAAGACACTCCCTGCCTATCCGACAGATGTAAAAAACGTGTATCCGAAGGAAGCGTTTACCGCAGAAAATGCGGCAAAGATCCCGTGTGAGCAGGTGCTGGGGACGTATAGGGTTGTGTTTGAGAGATAGAAAAGTATTATAAAGAACCGGGAGAGGAAGATTAACATGGCATATACGGTAGGAGAAACGGCGAGGATGCTTCATGTTCCGGCATCCACGCTCCGATATTATGATAAAGAGGGACTTCTTCCATCTGTAGAGCGGACGTCCGGTGGAATCCGGATGTTCAAGGATGATGATATTGAGTGGCTCAGGATCATCGACTGTCTGAAAAAGTCCGGGATGTCGATCCGGGATATCCGCGAGTACATTGCGCTCGTAGCGCAGGGAGATTCGACGATCAATGAGAGACTGCAGCTTTTTTACCGTCAGCGCGAGATCTTAAAGGCGCAGATGCGGGAACTGCAGAAAACGCTGGACACACTCGACTATAAATGCTGGTTTTATGAGACCGCAAAAGAGGCAGGAACCGTTGAAGTCCCGCAGCAGATGGCGGCAGAGGAATTGCCGGAAAGGTTCCGGAGTGTGCGTGCACAGCTGCAGGAACTTTAAGGGAGAAAGAACATGAATAATACAGGAATAATGTGATATATATATGACATAATTCCGAAACAAAATTGACAAAGTTCTTTTTGCAAGGTATGCTGTAGCTATAAAAGATGTCAGGAGGTGTTGCGAAGTGACGGAAATGATCCCGGTCAGAGAAGCGGCAAAACGCTGGAATATAACAGAACGAAGAGTTTCAACTCTGTGCAAAAACGGAAAAATTGATGGAGCAGAAAAGCAGGGAAAACGCTGGATGATCCCGAAAGACGCGCAGAAACCGGCAGATCAGCGGATAAGGACGGGCGTTTACCGGAAAGCGGAACGGCCAGCAAAGCTGCCTCTGCCGATCGGAGTTTCCGATTATTGTCTTGCATCATCGGAATACTACTACATCGACAAGACGATGATGATCAAAGATTTTATCGATGAGCGTCCAATGGTAACCTTGTTTACCCGTCCTCGCCGCTTTGGCAAGACTCTCAATATGGATATGCTGCGCACCTATTTTGAAAAGAGCGACAGGGATACATCCATCTACTTCAACAACAAAAAAATATGGACCTGCGGACAGAAATATAGAGATTATCAAGGAAAATACCCGGTGATCTTTCTCACGTTTAAGGATGTAAAATTCAATACCTGGGAAGAAACATTTGCGGCTATCCGCGATATTTTTGCTAAAGAAACCAGACGCCATAAAGAACTGCAGACCAGTGAAAAATGCGATGAATATAGCAGACAGATCTATGCGAACTTAGCGGCCGGAAAGACGGGGGAGGTGGAACTGGCTTCTGCACTTCTGGATCTGTCAGCAATGCTTCACAGCCATTACGGCATAGCCCCCATTATCATTATCGATGAATATGATACTCCGATCCAGCAGGGATATATGAAAGGCTTTTATGATAAGGTCATTCAGTTTATGCGAAACCTGTTTTCAGGTGGCTTCAAGGATAATAAACATCTTTCGTTCGGCTTCCTTACTGGAATTTTAAGGGTTGCAAGAGAAAGCATTTTCAGTGGGATGAATAACCTGGCGATCAACTCGGTGCTGGACAATAAATACAGTTCCTATTTTGGATTTACAGCAGATGAAGTGAGAGAGATGGCGGAATATTATGGAGCTGCAGACCAATATGATGAAATCTGTCAATGGTATGATGGCTACCGGTTTGGCAGGACTGAGATCTTTAATCCATGGTCAGTAGTCAGCTATTTCAGCAGCGAATGTGAGCCGAGACCGTACTGGGTATCCACTGGCAGCAATGACATTATCGGGGAGATCCTGGCGGAGGCGGATAAGGAGATCTATAGTCGTCTGACTTCGCTGATCAATGGGGAAACTTTCACCACCTATATTGATACAGGAGTGATTTATCCGCAGATCAGGAGCAATCCATCGACCATTTACAGTTTCCTTTTGATGACCGGATACCTGAAAGTCCTGAAAACTATGACGTCGTTCAGTGGAGATATTATGTGCGAAGTTGCCTTGCCAAACCGTGAGATCGCACTTGTGTATAATAAAGAGATTCTTCAGCGGCTTGGGAACATGATTCCTCAATCTACGGCGATTGCGATTCAGGAAGCTATTTTCTCTGGAGACAATCACAGACTGAAAACGCAGATACAGATGCTGTTGACCCAGTCCGTGAGCTCTTTTGATACGGCAGGAGAAAATTTTTATCATGGATTTATGCTGGGATTGTGTGCTTTGATGAACGGCGCTTTTGCAACATCCAATAGAGAATCCGGAGATGGACGTTACGATATTCAGTTAAAACCGATCCGAAAAGGTCTTCCTGGAATTCTGATCGAACTGAAGGCGGAGAAAAACTGCAGCGCTGAAAAACTGAAAAAACTGTCAGAGACCGCTTTGAAACAGATTGAAGACAAGAAATATGATACAGAACTGCTTTCCGCCGGCGTTACAGGGATCTACAAGTATGGTGTAGCTTTCAGTGGAAAAAAGGTTGAAGTGACAGCAGGATAAAGAAGGAGAAAGGGGATCACACCTCAGTGGGTGGATCCCCTTTTTGAAAAATGTTTAAGTTTTCTGTGAAACATCAGGAAATACCCAATGCAGAGAATGATCTGTACGAAGGAAGCGGCAGGCGTTGCGAGACCGATCTGGAATAAGGTCACGCCGGCCTGGCGGCTCATGAAAAAGGCGACCGGAATCCTGACACCGAATGCGCCGATGATCCCCTGCAGCATGACAAAGAGCGTGCGGCTGTTTCCATTGAAGAATCCGATGAAGCAGAACAGGAACGAGGTCAGGATGCAGTCGATGGCGTATGCTTTTAAATAAGTGGCTGCCGCGAGAATGACGTCAGGATCTCTCGCGAACAGGGAGGCCATCAGGTCTCCGTGAAAGAAGGAGAAGTACCCGAGGCAGCATCCGGCGAGGATCGAGGTGGCAATTCCGCAGAACAGAGCTTTTTCTGCACGAACCGTCTTTCCGGCACCGATGTTCTGTGCGACAAAGGCGGACATGGACTGCATGTAGGCGGAAGGCACCAGCATGACGAAGACACAGAGCTTTTCCGCGACTCCGACGCCTGCGGCGGCGATGACGCCCATGCGGTTCACGATCGCGATGATCACGAGAAAGGAGATGCTGACCAGGAAATCCTGGAGTGCGATCGGACATCCGAGTTTTAAGATCTTCCCGATGACCGGGAGATTAAGGCGGAGATCCGTGCGCTTCATCGTAAACGGGAGCGCGCGTTTCCTTATGATCAGGAAGGAGAGCAGCACGCTGACAGCCTGAGCGAGCACGGTCGCTGCCGCAGCACCGGCTGCACCCCAGTGAAATCCGGCGACAAACAGGAGATCGCCGGCGATATTGATGACGCAGGCGATCGCTACTGTGATCAGCGGCATTTTGGAATCCCCGATCCCGCGGAAAATACTGCCGAGCACATTGTAGGCGATGATGAAGACCGCTCCGGCCGAGCAGATCCTGATGTAGGCGGTCGTCTCGGAGAATGCCTCCTCCGGTGCCTGCATAAGGGCAGAGAGCGAGGATGCACCGCATGTCATAAGAATCGTGAGGATGACCGCGATCACGGCGAACATGGCGATCCCGCTCCCGATGATCATTCCTGCTTCATGGGGATGTTTTTCCCCGATCTTCTGACCGACAAGGACGGTGATCCCCATCGCGATCCCGGTGATCACGGTCGTGACGCTCTGCAGGATCTGACTTCCTGTCGACACTGCGGAAACGGCTGCTGCCGATGAGAACTGACCGACAACGAGAAGATCCACGGCTCCGTACATTGCCTGTAAAAACAAGGCCAGAAGGACCGGGAAAGCGAAGCCGATCAGCTTGGGAAGGATTTTTCCTTCGGTGAAATCGTCTGTCTTTTCCATAGCAATTTCTCCTTAAATGATCCATGAAAAATTTTCGCGTGGGCAAAAGGTATCCGCAGAATAACAAAAAAAGCCGGATAAAATACCGAACGATCCTCCGGCATCTTATCCAGCTTTGTAAATGCGTTTACAAGCCCTCCGATGAGCAGGGACAGTATAGCAGAAAACGTGGAAGTTGTCAAATCAAAAAATGTCCCGGCTGAGTCCCGGCCCCGGATTTACGGTATGCGTGACAGATCTATCGGACAGAACTTGTTGGCAGAGTTTATGCTAAAAAAACTGGCGGCGCCGCCCACAGGGGAGCAGTACCGCCAGTTTTGATTTTATTTGATAAATTATTCGATCCCAGAGCAATTACTTGGTCTCTTTGTCATCTGCAGCTGCTGTGCCAGGAGCTGTTGTCACTTCAGTAGCCGGAACAACGTTGTGAACCGGGATGACGGAGAGTACAACTGCCTCCGGATCAGTCTTTAAGTCGATGTCTTTGTTCTTTGCGATCTCGAGATCTTTCACGTGGACAGTATCACCGACCTTCAGGCCAGCGGCATCCAGAGTCGTTGTCTCAACAAGAGCGGACGGGAATGCCTTATAAGCAACCTCGCTTAAGTCTTCCTGAAGAACACCGCCGATAACGGCTTCACGGTTCAGGATCACGATCTCAGCAGTAGAAGAAACTTTCTCATCGCTTACCAGTGCCTGGAAATCGATCTCATCGATCTTTCTGGTCATGGAATTGTAATCAACTTCCTTGATCAGGACATCGTAAACCTGACCTTCGACATCAAGATTGATCTGGCCGCCTTTATGCTCTGTCTTTAAAAGACGATCAACATCCATTGCATTCATCTTTACCGGGATAGAACCTTCGATGGCATGTCCGAAAACATTGCCTGTAACAAATCCTTCTCTTCTTAATCTCTTTGCCTTAACATCCATGCTTCTTTTTTCAGCTTTTAAAGTAGTCATTTATCTTTTCCTCCAAAAATCTGATTGCCGGCAAACAACTTCTTTTGTTCTGCCGGATTCGCTTAGCAGCCCTCAGCTTTGAAAAGGGGGTTTTGTTAAGTTTGGTTGAACATTTGCTGTTCTCTTTGTTACAGCGTTAGTATAGCAGCATTTTGCAAAACAGATTAACCAAAAATGAAAAATATTTTGACAAAAATCTTAAAAATTGCACAAAAAGCGAAAGTGGGGAGGCTGTGGATGGTCAAGCGGAGGAAAATGTGGTAAGATGGATGAAAGATGGAAAATCCAGTAACAGTGGAGAGGATTGAAAAAGCAGACTCCGCAGATATGAGGGAATACCATGTTGATATTGCGCCAACAGAGCGGACTCCCTGAAAGAAGCGATGGGAGAATTGCGGCAGGAGATTCAGCGATACGGAAGCTCTGGCAGGCAGAGTGATATAGAAGAACAGAAAAACGGTGAGGTGACAGAAAAATGAGTACAGACAATCGCCCGATTGGCGTTTTGGATTCCGGACTTGGCGGGATCAGCGTGTTAAGAGAGCTGGTCAAACTGATGCCGGGAGAAGATTTTATTTATTATGGAGATTCGGCGAATGCCCCATACGGAACAAGAACGCCGGAGGAGGTCATCGACCTGACAAAAAAAGATGTGGAATTTCTGCTGGAGCGGGGCGCGAAAGCAATCGTCGTGGCCTGCAATACAGCGACAAGTGTGGCGATCAAAGAACTTCGAGCCGCATATGAGGAGGTTCTCCCGGTGATCGGGATCGAACCGGCGTTAAAACCTGCGGTCAAGGCAAAGGAACATTCCAAAGTCGTCGTCATGGCAACCCCGATGACGCTGTCACAGACGAAATTTAATTCGATGATGCATATTTATGAGGACGATGCGAACATCATCAAGATGCCGTGTCCGGGACTTGTGGAATATATTGAAAGCGGCGTGCTCGATGGACCGGTTCTCGATGCTTATCTGGAAAAACAGTTTGCACCGTACGACAAAGCAGAGATCGATGCGGTCGTTCTCGGATGTACGCATTATCCGCTGATCCGTGAGGTGATCCAGAAACATCTGCCGGGAGTTTTCGTTTACGACGGCGGATTCGGGACCGCAAAGCAGACGAAAAGGCGTCTTGAGGAGCGCGGACTTCTCTCGGACCGGGAATCCGGCGGAAAAGTTGAGATCTTCAACAGCAGGAACACGGAGGAGATTCTGGAGCTGTCGAGACAGCTGCTGAATATGTGACAGCCAAAGGAAAATCTGTGATAAAGACGGTCTGAAATGTGTGCAGAAACAGTGAAATTGCTTTTGGCTTCATGATAAGCGTAAAAGCTGGATCAATATAGCAGAATCAGGTGCATGGGTAAAACATAAACAGGGAGATCCGCAATGAAAAAGTTATTATTCATCGATGCCTGCGTCAACCGCGGCATCTCAAGGACGGAACAGCTCGCACAGGCGTTATTAAAGGAAATGAATCAGAACGGGGAGTATGAGATCGAGACTTTAAATCTTGAGGATGAAGATCTGAAACTCTTCACGGGTAAGGAGAGCGCACTCCGGGAATCGCTTACAAGAGCAGGAAATTTTGAGGGACCACTTTTCACTTACGCGAAGCAGTTCGCGGCTGCGAACCGGATCGTTGTTGCAGCTCCGTACTGGGATTTCTCATTCCCGGCACGGATGAAATGTTATCTGGAGCAGATCTGCGTGACAGGTCTGACGTTTACATTCTCCTCCAAGGGCATTCCGGGCGGTCTGTGCCATGCAGACAGTCTCCACTATGTGACGACCAGCGGCGGATCCATCGGGGAGCTGAACCTCGGATATGAGTATCTGGAGAAGCTCTGCAAGGTCTATTACGGGATCCATGAGACCGTATGCTATACCGCTGAGGGACTCGACATCGAAGGGAACTCGGTGGAGGAGATCATGAAAGAGGCGGAAGAAAAGGCAGTTCAGAAGTACAGGGAGTTTACAAGCAGGAGCAAACTGTGACGAATCATATTCAGGAAAACGAAAAGCAGAAAGTCAGGAAATTTACGCTTGATGGCAAGCTGTGACTGAGAGAATATGAGTCTGGCATGTACGGAGCCCCTGAAAAAGAACGATCGGTCTGTACGGGTCAGGATCGCGGACCGGATGTGCATGCGTGTAAACTAAATAAACGGATCATGATACAGGACAGTGCATCGACAGAAATGTGGAGCACTGTCCTGTTTTATCTGGCAGGAAATTCCGATGAAATTTCCTGATAAATAAGAAGGTACGATGTATCAATGATGCGTACTTGTGCGAAGGTGCGGATTGCTGCAGACAACTTAGCGTTAAGACTGAATGTGACGAAGCCAATTTTTTGTCTTTTTTATATAAATTATTAGAAAAAATGAACTTTCCTCAAGGTTCCTGTCTCTATAAGACAGATGCATCAAAAAAGAGAGGAGGCAGGACATGGATGAAGAGAATATCGTGAGACGGATGATCGATGGCGACATGGAGGCATTCGGAACGTTGATGGAGCGATATGAGAAGCCGGCGCTCAGAGCCGCATGGCTGATATCCGGAAATGCTGCGGACAGTGAGGACATTGTCCAGGAGACATTTACCGCCTGCTATTTAAACAGAAAGAAGCTCAGAGAGCCGGCGGCCTTTAAGACATGGTTTTACCGGATCCTCACGAGGTCGGCATGGAAGATCTGCAAAAAGACAGGGCGGGAGCGTCCGGAGGAGGAACCGGCATCCGGGCAGGAGGACACAAAACGGTCGGTCCTGGAAACCTGCATCATGAAGGAGGAGGAACGGATCCTTTTTGAGGCGGTGGAGAAGCTGCCGCCGAAACAGAAGACGGTTCTGATCCTTTACTATTATAATGACATGCCGATCCGCGAGATCGCGAAGGTCTGCGGAGTGTTCGAGGGCACGGTGAAATCAAGACTGTACCATGCGAAGGAGCAGTTAAAGAAGGTCCTCACGCAGGAGGAAGGAGGAAAAACATGGATGATCCTATCTTAGAAGAAAGACTGAAAAAAATGTTTGAGAGCCGCGCAGGCGAACTTCCGGATGAATCCCTGCGGGAGGTGCGGATCAGGAAACGTGTATATGAACAGATAGAAAGAGAGGAAACTCATATGAAGAGAGGATTTATGAAAAAGGCAGTGATCGCGGTGGCAGCGATCTGTGTATTTGGCAGCATGACAGCATTTGCGATCGGGAACATTGCGGGAGTGACATCGCACAGTGACCGGAGAGATGAGGTGCATACTTATGAACAGGCGTTAAAGCTTCAGGAGGAACATGGACCGAAGGTAAATTTCCCGGAACAGTTTTCCAATGGATATACGTTCGAGAGTGCTGTCCCGGTGAACTATGAGACGAGTGACAAGGATGGAAATAAGCTGGGCAAGGGGATCCATCTCGACATTACTTATGGAAAAGAGGGGATGGAACCGATCACATTTTCTGCGGAAGTCGGGCTGGACGGCGGGAGCGCTCCGACGGATGTAAAGACGTGCGGGGATGGCACGGAACTTCGATTCTATAAGACGGTCAACAAATTTGTGCCGGCCAATTATGAACTCACTGAGGAGGACAAAAAGGCCCAGGAAGCGGGCAACTTTAACCTTGCTTACGGCAGTGATGAGATCGAGATCACAACCTCCTGTATGGTCGAGTGGGACATGGACGGTCAGGGGTACAGCCTGTTCAAGTTTGGCGAGGAGCTGAGCGCGGAGGAGATGTTCGCGATGGCGGAGGAGATCATCGATGCACAGTAAAGCGGTATATTTACAAATAAGGAGCGATTCGGGCAGCTTTTCATGGGTAGGGATGTTCTGAACGGAAAATGAGGTATTGAGGAAAATAAAAGAATCAGATCAATGAAAAAGCCGGTGAAATCGGGTGGAGCTACCCTGATTTCATCGGCTTTTTGTGAAATCCGGCATATCCGGGATGCAGGATCAAAAACTTGCAGAACTGTCTTATCTGGAGAAAAACTCACGTTTGATCTGCTCCACCGGCATCTCTTTTCCGGTCCAGAGGCGGAACGCCTCGGCGCCCTGGTAGAGAAGCATGTAGGAACCGTTGAAGAACGGGTTTCCCTGATGTTTTGCCATGGAGAGGAGTCTTGTCTCACGCGGATTGTAGATGATGTCGGATACGATGAGACCGTCCGGGAAGACGAGATCTTCCGGGACCGGGCAGGTATCCTCGTGCGGGGCCATGCCGATGGAGGTTCCGTTTGTGAGGATGGCGCTGTCTGCGAGTTCCTGTTTTAAGAGTTCAGCGTCGCAAAAATCGCAGATTTTGATCTTGCAGTCGGTGATCTTTGTGAGTTCGTCCACAGTATGTACCAGGCGGTCATAGAATCGGCTGGTCGGTCTCACGAAGACAGAGATTTCCTTTAAGCCGTCGAGTGCCGCCTGGACCAGGATCGCGGTCGCGGCGCCGCCGGCTCCGAGAAGAGTCATTTTTTTGCCGATGATGTCATAACCGGCATCTTTTACGGACTGCATGTAGCCGATGCCGTCGGTGTTATGGCCGATAAGGCGTCCGTTTTCGTTTACGACCGTGTTGACAGCGCCGATGATCCGGGCAGCGGTGGAGAGTTCGTCGCAGAGGGAGACCATGAGGTTTTTATCCGGCATGGTCAGGTTGAAACCGCGGGCACCGAGGACTTTTAAGCCGGCGACAGCGGTTGGAAGTGTTGCTTCATTTACGTCAAAGGCGAGATAGCGGTAGTCGAGACCGAGTGCTTCAAAGGATGCGTTGTGCATCATTGGGGAGATGCTGTGGGCGCAGGGACTGCCGAGAAGGCAGATCAGGGCGGTGTGGCCGGTGATCGGGGTGGGTGTCTGATGTTCCATTTTATGGGTACCTCCGGGGGATTATTTTCATTTTTTCTATTATAGCAGTGGGGATGGGGAAATGCAATGGAGAGTGTGGGAATGGCATCTGTTAGATTGTTGGCGAGTGGTACGCGGTGAGTTTCCGGGCAGGAGTGCGGGGATGCGGGGAGGGTTCCTCTAAGCCCCCGGGAGACTGCTAAGAACGGAGAATCGGGGACACAACTCGCTGCGCTCAGACAAGTGTCCCCGATTCTCCAACGCAGTCACCCGCGAGCTAAGAGGAAGCCAGCTCCCCGGATCATGCACTCCTGCCCGGAAGCTCACCGCTGGGAGATATTGGGTGCTAAGAAGGATGCGCTGGCGGAAGCTTACTGCAGGGCCTGCGGTAATCCCCGGCTTGCAGTTCTTTTTTATATCTGCTATACTTTTCTTAATGATACCTGTGAGGACAGAACGGAAATTCTGTGTGGCACGGGCGGCGAAAGAGGAGAATGTAAGGATGGCAGGACTGAAGGAGCATATTTTTCTGATCGGATTTATGGGATGTGGAAAGAGTACGAATGCGGCGCGTCTGGCGGAGATGACCGGGGCGGAGCAGGTGGAGATGGATCAGGAGATCGTGAACGGGGAACAGATGGAGATCGCGGAGATCTTTAAGGAGAAAGGTGAGCCATATTTCCGGTCACTTGAGACGGAGCTGATCCGCAGTTTTTCGGACCGGGATCCGGCGGTGATCTCATGCGGGGGCGGAGCCGTGCTGAAGGAGGAGAATGTCCGTCTTATGAAGAAATGCGGAAAGATCGTCCTTCTCACAGCGACACCGGAGACGATCTATGGGAGAGTCAAGGACAGCACAGAGCGCCCGGTCCTGAATGGAAATATGAATCTTTCTTACATTGAGGATCTGATGGAAAAGCGTCGTTCGAAGTATGAGGCGGCCGCAGATATCACCGTTGCGACGGATGGAAAGACAGCGGAGGAGATCTGTGAGGAGATCCTTGGTAAGTGCGGAAAATAAAGAAGGGAGGATTGCACATGGGAAGTTACCTGAATCCGGGAAGCAAGGGATTTCAGGAGAGCCTGAATTCTGAAATTTATGTAGATAAGACAGGTCTGATCGAAAAAACGAATGCAGTTTTGGATACAAGACAAAAGTTCCTGTGTGTGAGCCGACCAAGACGTTTTGGAAAATCAATGGCAGCAGATATGCTTGCTGCTTATTATGAGCGTGGGGAAGATGCAGATTTATTGTTTCGTTCGCTGAAGATCAGCAAAGCGGAATCCTATCGTGCTCATCTGAATCAATATGATGTGATCAAGGTAAACATACAGGAATTCCTCAGCATGACAGGAAGTATGGATGAGATGCTTTCGATGTTGAAAAAATATCTGGTGTTTGATCTCATGGAACATTTTGATGATGTTCGTTTTCGGGATGAGAGTAATCTGATCCAGGTAATGAAAGATATTTATGCAAAGATGAAACGAGCATTTGTGATCCTGATCGATGAATGGGACTGTCTGTTCCGGGAATACCAGCAGGATCAGGATTCACAGAAGAAATATCTGGATTTTCTGCGGGCATGGCTGAAGGATAAAGAGTATGTTGCTCTTGCGTATATGACAGGCATTCTTCCGATAAAAAAATACGGATCACATTCTGCGTTAAATATGTTTACAGAGTATTCCATGACAGATCCGGGGGAGCTTGCGGAGTATTTTGGATTTACCGGACAGGAAGTGGCACAGCTCTGTCAGAAATATGAGATGGATTTTGACGAAGCAAAGGCATGGTATGATGGATATGGGCTTGTCGCACACCGGCAGTCCGGGGATCAGTATTATTCCATGTACAGCCCGAAATCTGTTGTAGAGGCCATGCTCAGACATAAGTTTGGAACATACTGGAATCAGACGGAAACTTATGAAGCACTGAAGATCTATATCCAGATGAATATGGATGGGCTGCAGGATTCAGTCGTCAGAATGCTTGCAGGCGAGGAAGTGTACGTCAATATTGGTACATTCAGTAACGACATGACGACTTTTGCGACAAAGGATGATGTCCTTACGCTCTTGGTACATCTTGGATATCTGACTTACAATAGTACGAATGGGACAGTGGAAATTCCCAATAAGGAAGTTTCGAAAGAATATGTCAATGCGATCAGTACCATGAGCTGGCATGGAGTTGCGGATTCGGTGGAAGCATCCCGCAGATTACTGGATGCACTGTGGAAAATGGATGCTGATGCAGTGGCAGCAGGAATCGATAAGGCACATGAAGAGATTTCTATTCTTCAGTATAATGATGAAAATTCACTTAGTTGTACGGTCAGTCTTGCATTTTATTTTGCGAGAGAATATTATGCGATTGTGCGTGAACTGCCATCAGGAAAAGGATTTGCTGATATCTGTATGATCCCACGGAAACATCATCTGGATAAACCGGCAATTATCATAGAATTAAAGTGGGATAAAGGTGCGGATGCCGCGCTGGCACAGATAAAAGAAAAGCAGTATGGGAATGCATTGAAAGATTACCATGGAAATTTACTGCTGGTGGGGATCAATTATGATAAGAGTACAAAGAAACATGAATGCGTAATCGAATCCATGAAAAAATAATGGATCGGATAAGATAAAAAAGAGACCTTCACGGTCATCCCAAAATTTTCAGAAGCTGAATATGTCAGCGGCAGAAAATTGGGAAGACAGGTGAATGTCTCTTTTTTTGTTCTCCGGGAAAATTAGATGAAACTTTCCGGAAAAAGGCAGTATGTGCCAGGAATGTGCACTTGCGAGAAGCCTGAGAATGCCGCAGGCAACCGCGCAAGGCAGAAAAATGAGAAATTCCGCCATTTGCGAAAAATGACTACGGCATCTCCGGTTTCTTCCCCAGCCGCACATCTTCCAGATATTTTCTCGTCTCCTCATCGGCGTGCAGGAAGAGGTAATTCTTCGCACTGCCGGTATGTTTTCCTTTCTCCTCGGAGATCAGCTTGCCGACGCGTTCGATCTCTTCACGGAAATCTCTTGCGGACCAGAGGATGCAGCCCTGGCTGCGGATGATGAGCTGGATCACGCCGTCGGAGGTTGCCACGGTGGTGCGGTAACGCCTGCCGATACGGATCGCGACTTTTTCGATGTACTGGTCTGCGGTCTCCGCTTCTTTTGTATACACAACGTGGATGTTGTGATATTTCTGGACTTTCTCGACACCGCCCGGAACCTTGTAGGCATCGAAGACAACGATGACGCAGATCTTCCGGAATCCCTGATAATTGCTCAGGATGTCCATGAGCTTGTAGCGGGCCGCATCGATATTGACGGCGGCAAGCTCACTCAGCTCGTCCCATGCGAAGATGATGTTGTAGCCGTCGACGAGAAGGTATTCGTCCTCCGGCTCCTCTTTTTCCTTCACCGGCTTCACCGGGCTGGCGTTCTTCGCACGGATCACGGTGCGGGAGTCGTAGTCGGAGACGAGCTTCCGTTTTGGCTCGCCATATGTACGGGTGAAAATCGCCTGAAGCTCCTTGTCATCATAGAAGGAGAGCGAAGAACCTCCATTTCCTCGGCTGTCGGAGGAAGAACCGGCGGCTACATCCGCCGCCATTGCCTTCAGCCGTTCATCTGCTTCCTTAAGCTCCCGTTCCTGCTGTTCCTTCGCAAGCTGCTTTGCCAGCGGACTCTCCACATGCATATACTGCTTCACCTCATTCCACGGCACCACGAAGCCTGCCCCGTGGGAGCAGAAGACGGATCCGGCAGGATCCTGAAGGTCGGAATCGAAATCATAGCCGGAGGCTGCAATGACTTCCTCAGCATTATGGCATGGCTCATAGCCGGAAAGACTCAAAGTCAGGCGTCCACGGCCTTTCGTGTAGGAGATCACGTCGCGCTGGTAATTTCTCATGGTGGAAACCGGAGCGGTCCCCGTAAGAAGAGCCATGGAGCCATCCTGTTCCGGTGCGGAAAATTCACCCTGCATCCGGTCAAGATCCGCCATGGCGCGCCCAAGATTTTCCGATGGGACTTCCAGACGGAACGCGTAGTAGGGTTCTAAGAGCACACACCCCGCTTCGCAGAGTCCCTGACGGACAGCGCGGTAGGTTGCCTGACGGAAATCGCCGCCCTCCGTGTGCTTTTGGTGGGCACGTCCGGCGATCAGAGTGATCTTTATGTCGGTGATCTCGGAACCGGTGAGGATTCCCCGGAGACGCTTTTCTTCCAGATGTGTCAGAATCAGCCTCTGCCAGTTTTTATCCAACATATCCTCGCTGCAGTCTGCTTCAAAGACAAGTCCGCTTCCCGGCTCTCCGGGTTCCATTAAAAGATGGACTTCCGCGTAGTGGCGCAGCGGTTCGAAATGTCCGACGCCCTCGACGGTCTTAGCAATCGTTTCCTTATATACAATATTTCCTTCCCCGAAACCGATCTCCACGCCGAAACGTTCCTGCACCTGACTTTTTAAGATCTCCATCTGTACGTCGCCCATGACCTGAGCCTGGATTTCGCCAAGCGCCTCGTTCCAGACAATGTGGAGCTGCGGGTCTTCTTCCTCCAGCATGCGCATATGCCTGAGCATGGTGTGGGAGTCTGTTCCGAAAGGCAGCAGGATCCGATAGGTGAGGACCGGTTCCAGAAGTGGAAGAACGCTGTCGGAGGCCGATCCAAAGACCTGTCCCGGTTTTGTGTCAGAAATCCCTGTGACAGCGACCACCATGCCGGGTTCTGCCTCCTTTAACATCTCAAATTTCGAGCCGGAGTAGAGGCGGATCTGGTTGATCTTTTCCTCGGAATCAGGAGAAAGGGAATCGCGGATCTTTAAAGTTCCGCCTGTGATCTTCAGGTGCGTCATCCGGACACCTGTCTCATCGCGGGAGATCTTAAACACCTTTGCACCGAAGTCCTTCGTATAGTCCGGACATGATGCAAACTCCCCAAGGGAAGTCAGAAACTCCCGGACACCGGTGAGCTTTAACGCGGAGCCGAAAAAGCAGGGGAAGAGCTTCCGGTCCTGGATCGCGTTCCGAACGTCCGCCGTCTTTAAGCTGCCATCCGCGAGATATGCTTCCAGAAGCGCTTCGTCGCAGGTGGCGATCTCCTCTGCAGTTTCATCCGAAGTTCCAAGAATCTCACAGTTTCCGGACACCCCGCTGAAATCCACGATTCCGTGATCCAGCCGCTCCTTCAGTGACGCCAGCACCGTCTCCTGATCCGTTCCCTTCTGATCCATCTTATTCACAAAGAGAAATACCGGGATCCCGTACCGTTTTAAAAGTCTCCACAGTGTCTCCGTATGTCCCTGAACCCCATCAGCTCCGCTGACAATCAATACCGCATAGTCAAGGACCTGCAGTGTCCGCTCCATCTCCGCCGAAAAGTCCACATGACCCGGCGTGTCGAGGAGTGTCACAAAAGTATCGCCAAACGGAAAGACCGCCTGCTTCGAAAAGATCGTGATGCCCCGGGCGCGTTCAAGCGCGAAGGTATCAAGAAAGGCGTCACGGTTGTCCACACGCCCCATTTTCTTTAGTTTTCCTGTCTCGTATAAAATTGCCTCGGACATCGTTGTCTTTCCGGCATCGACATGCGCGAGGATTCCAATCACAAATCGTTTCATATAGTAAGTCCGCTTTCTAAAAATTTCCATAACGGTCCACCTGACCAGTATTTAGACACAGTATATCAGAAAAAAGAACCTCATGCAATGATACAGTGGGGTATCATCTTATGCAGATGAGAAACTGAAAAGTTCATAATTATATAGTCTGATAAGTGACAATGATATAATGGAAGCAGAAAAGATGGAGGTCGCATAGATGGAAGAAAAAAAGATATGGGAAAATAAGCACCTGGAGGAATTCCGGGCGTTTCTTCGTGAAGAGGAGAAGAGCGAAAGAACGATTGAAAAATATATGCGGGATCTGAAATCGTTTGGGAAGTTTATCGGGGATGGAAATCTCATAGAAAAACAGAAGGTGATCGAATATAAGAAAATACTCATGGATAAATACAAAGTCAGCAGTGCCAACTCGATCTTCGTGGCGCTGAACCGTTTTTTTGACTTCTGCAGCTTTCAGGAATTAAAGGTACATCTGTACCATGTGCCGAAAACAATGTTTGAGGCAACGGAGAAAAATCTTACAACGGAGGAATACCGGCGGCTGGTGCAGACCGCCCTCGAAAACGGATGCGAGAGGATCGGAATTTTCATGCAGGCTGTCTGCAGCACGGGACTCAGGGTGAGCGAGCATAAGTTTATCACGGTAGAAGCACTGAAGAAAGGATATCTGGAGATACATAATAAAGGAAAGCACAGGATCGTACTGTTGACAAAAGGACTTTTAGAACTTTTGACCTCCTGGTGCAGGAGACAGGGAATCCTTTCTGGTCCCGTATTTGTGAGCAGTCACGGAAGACCGCTGGATCGCAGTAATATATGGAAGGAAATGAAGCGGATATGTGTCCTTGCAGGAGTGGAAAAGGAAAAAGTATATCCACATAATCTGAGACATCTCTTTGCCCGGACCTATTATGAACGGGAAAAGGATCTTCTTCGTCTGGCAGAGATTTTGGGACATTCGAGTATTGAGACTACGAGGATCTACACAAAAACAACATCGGCGGAGCAGAACCGCGTATTATCTGCATTAGGGCTTGTGATCGGGATCATAAAAGATAAGGAAAACAGAAAGCGCGGAAGGAGGGAAAATAGCAGAAAGAAAAGGAACACCACATAATCCACATTATGTTGTCTCATTCCGGGAGATGATTCTTGGAAAACACCATAGCTGTCAATTTTTTACAAATATAGCTGTCGAATCTATGAATAATCTGGAAAATGCAAGGGCTTTCAGACTTGATTTTCTTAAGTAACGGCGGTAGAATATTAATAACTATAGGCATATACCACATAATGTGGATTATGTGGTATATCTTCAAAAATAAATGAACTGCAGGGAAAAGAGAGGAAGAAGCCATGTTAAAGAACAAAGGACTAATACTGGTATTCCTGACAGCTTTGATTGCTGTGGCGGTATTTACCGGAGTGGGAATATCAATTGCTGGAAGAAACAGTCAGGCTTTTGCTGGAGACGGTTATATCCTGTCTTCAGAGGCATCAGGCAATGAAGGCGCAAACGGGACTGATGGAGAAAGTGCCCCGGGACAGCTTTATTTTGCAGCCGGAACGAAATATAAAAACCGCTACCCGGAATCAGCAGTGTTTAAAGATATCCAGGGGAGCCGCCAGACCATCGCGGCACAGAGCTTTGTGCATTATGCAGACGACTCATTGAGTGCGCTCACAGATGGTGTGGTCATAAATATAGATGATATCAATACCGGAATCGCAAACCATTACGGCGTAAAGTCAGGTGTTGTTATGGCAAAAGATGCTGGTGGTTACAGTGTAGAGAATAATGGAAATTCCATCGAATTCACGAACCTGATGTGGAAACTGTCTGATACGCGTTTCCTTGTAGCGTCCGACGGAATGGTACTGTCACTTCCGGATGGGAGCACAAAAACCATAAGCGGAGCCCTTGAGGCGGAATATGTCGAGGATGGGATCGTATGTCTGATGGACACGGAAAATAAATGGCAGGTTGTTTCCGACGGAACAAGCGTTACGTTTTCCGACGGTGTTGCCTATGATTTCGGTACAAAGATTATTAAGGACGCAAACGGTACCGACCGCATGACATTTCAGGAACTTCTTCTGGATGCGGATGACAATATCCGTGTACAGTCTGCAGAAGAATGGAAAGCTCCGGAATTTGATTTTCAGGTAGTCGACGGTCAGGATGGAGAGAAAGGTAAGACTGGAGATCAGGGAATCACAGGAGTGGAAGGACAGGAAGGCGAGACCGGAGCAGCCGGAAACGACGGGACAGCCGGAGATGACGGACAGGCCGGAGAAGATGGTGATGACGGAGACGATGGAGATGACGGAAGCACGGGAGGAAAAGGTCGCAGCGGATCCAGTGGATCCAATGGCGCAAAGGGCGCACAGGGTTCTATGGGTCATCTGACAAATGCCGATACCGTTCCGCAGGCCTCCTTCACCCTTACTGCGTTTGATCTTACCGCTGGAACACTGGATATCACATTCGAGGTTGCGGATGAAGGTCCGGTTCTTCCGGATACCGCGGAGGATGCTTCCGGTGTGATCCGTCTTCTTGACCCACAGGGGAATGAGATGGAGTGGGAATCCACCGGCTCTGAGTCACTCGTTTATTCCGATAATGGAAACCTGATCTTCCAGGACGGAAGTGAGTACGGAATTTCCTGGAAAAACTTAAATCCGGATACGGAGTACCGTCTGGTAGTCTCTTCCGGATACTCATTAAAAAACGTACAGGGTAAGCGCGATTACATCAACCGTACCTTCTATACAGACAGTACGGGTCTCCAGCTTGAAAAGACATACGCGACGGAGACTGGTTTCGCGATGACCCTGACAAAGAAAGACTTCTCTGATGTCACGGGTGCGACAGTCCAGATCCTGGACTCCAGGGGAACCGTTCTTCTGGAAGCGATTCTCAATAGTCTTGGGACAGGGGAGATCGAACTCGACACAAGCTCTTCCGAGTTTGACGTTGTGAACGGCGGGCGGGAGCTGGCGCCGAATACGACCTATACGGTCCGTGTGACGGGAAGAAGCCAGACTTCAACCACCACGAGCCGCAGCCAGATCTGGAAGACTTTAAAGAGAAAACCGGTTCTCGGAAAATCTGTGGGGTACACCGGAAACCGTGCTTACTTTGATCTCGGTGTGGATTCCGTGGAGGACCTTGATAAGTCCATCATCAACTACCGCTATGAGATTTATGAGGCAGATTCTACTACGGAGACTGTAATCAAGACGATCATGAGTGATAAAAAGAGTGAAGTTCCGCTCTATATCTCCACGAACGCGGAAGACACCCCGTATATCGCCCGTGGAAAGAAATACCGTGTGAAAGTCGTTGCAATCTATAACGATAATGAGAAACAGGCAGAGATTGCCGCAGAGATTTCTGATTCCTTCATGATGAATGAAACGGGATCCATCGCGGTGTCCTTCACAGAAAAAGACGGCGCGGATGTAAATAAGACCACTTCCATCAACGGAATTGTGACTGTGGATCCGAAGGACGCGTCCGGTCTTCTGGGAATCGGCGGTGACAAGGGACTGATCGTTATGGTCGAGTCTACCGGTTATTACAAAAAGACGATCAAATTTGAGGCGGCAGACTTAAAACTCCAGAATGGCGTCTACAACCTTCCGCTGGAGCTCAACGGACTCCGCGCAAATTCCAATTACCGTATTTCCGTATGGGGCTATGTAAATGTAAACCCGGCACTTTCGCAGGAATATGTATACTCCATGCTGGGGGATTATGTGACGAGCACAGCGGCGTACAATGAGACTTATGTGACGCTGCAGCCGTTCGACAGTACGACCTCCGCGATCAGCTGTTATGTAAACCTTGGTAAAAATGAGGATCCGGGAACACTGACGTTCACGCAGAACGCGATCCGTGCGATTGAAGTAAAACTCTACACAGGATCTACTCCGCAGGAATCCAACTTTGTGACAAGCGGGTACGTAATTGAAGACAGGGAAAATCCGCAGATCGCCGCTCCCGGTAAGATTGCAGGAAGATATTACGGTAAAAAGGGATATGAAACAGATAACCGCCTTGAGATCACAGACAGTACATTCGGTCTCTCGCCGGCGGATCTGACCTCCGCAAACTATTGCGTACAGGTATCCGCAATTTACGATTACACGAAGTATTACAACTATACGGAAAATGAAAACCTTGGCTACTGGAATGAGATCCCGCTGACAGCGGACAGTACCTCCAGCTACGCATTACAGGTCAATAAGTATGTTCCGCCGCTTCCGACTCCGCTCGATTCCGCGGTGGACGCGACTCCGATCACCTTTGGCCAGTTATCGAAGTACGGAATCACGTATCCGGGAACCGATAAGGATCTGTATGATGATGACACGATCGTCGGTTATCACCTGAACGCACATTTTGATAACAGCGGATATATCGCGAAATCGGTTACCTACTATGCGGTGACAGAGAAAGACCTTGTGGACTACAAGAACGATACGAACGGAACGGCCTACACGGACGTTATGCTCTGGCGAGAAAAACAGACATCAAGAACGACCCCGTGGATGGAGATTACGATCCCGGTACAGTCAAACTCGAGTTCCCTTCCGGGAGTGAATGTCATGTTCTTCAAACCGTCAACGGAGGCAAGCAGCAGTCTGGAGAAGGCTTGGAGCGAACGTCTTCAGGACACAGAGGTCAAATCGAACAAGGCAAACGGTGTAGATGACCGCTTCCTGGGAGGATCCGATACCGCTGCAACAACTCCGACAATCTTCGCGCCGAACCTTAAGCGTGGCTGGCATTATCTCTTTACCTACACGACGAGATTGAATTTCAATGGAGATTACCGTTACCCGAACAACTACACCGGAAGCTTCCAGGCAAACAAGACACTTCTTTCCTCCGGACTGAAGGATGTTCCGAGACAGGGAACCGATGTGAAGATGTACCTGAATAACACTGAACTGGGTTCCCCCGCGAACGTAGGAGTTGTGGACTGGAAATATACCTATACGGATCTTGACGGCGCGGCGGCAGTCGCATTCCAGAATATTAGTAATTGTAATGATCTGTTCGCGGTATTTGAGGCGAGAAGAACCGACGGTGGTGTTACGACGCTGATCGATTCAGATGTTAACTTGGATACATCGGTTCAGGATAAGGACACGGATGGATACAGATCCATGAAGGTCAAGATGAACGGAAACGGTTCCTATCGTTTCTGGCTTAAACAAAACCTGTATGATCCCGATGACTTAAATGCCCGCGATGAAAATACTGCGCAGGTCCAGACGGAACTTGCAGAATCCAACTTCGTTGTTCCGTATCGCGATCAGGATATGGGTGTTACGATCACTGCTGGAAATGCAGTCGGAAATACACTTCCTGTAAAGTTTGATTTCGGAGCCGGAAAAGACGATATGAAAAACCGTATCGTTTTTGTAAGTATCTGGGCAGTAATGGGAAATGGAAATCCGGTACCCGGAAGCCTGTCAAACTATTCAGGCGGTTTTGAGACTGATCCGGACGATGGAAAGCTGTATCTGAATTATGATCTGTCAAGAGCAGCAAATGCTGCGGGACAATCTGTAAAACTTAAGGCTGAGATCACCTATGATACGGGCTTTGCCGGAAAAGATCTTGTGAAAAAAGAACCGGGTGCCAACTTCACAGTTGCCCTTTCCGACGGCTCTTACCTTGAGTGGTCCTGGAGAAACAACGGTATTCAGGCAAAAAAGAACCCAGGCGCCTGGTATGCAAATTATAAAGTGACACCGGCACAGGTGACCTCCAGCGTACAGTACAAGGCAGAAGAAGGCTGGAAGCTCTCCAACGTGTACGCAAAAGACATTTTCCCGGAACCGACCTATGAGCGTCCGGTATTGAATCTGAGAAAGAGTGCTTACGGTGACTACGAGGTTGAGCAGTCCTGCTACCCGGTATTCCGGAAGATCAGCAAAGTATCGACAAATACCATTACCCACCAAATCCTTGATCTGAGCCCGTCCGTGACTGGTATCGACTGGACAGAGGGAATTACAAGCCTTGATATTGAAATGCGGACAAACAGCTATGCGATGATCGCTGAGACAACACCGGGTGGCTATGATGCCGGAAAATATATCCACGTCGTATTGAAAAAAATAGTCGGCGATACTGTGGGGAATGTCGCGTGGGATACATATGTGAATCTTACGGATAATGCGGATGAGTTATACAGGATGACGGCAACTCCTCTGGAGAGCGGAGCTTCCTATGAACTTTCCATGTACGCAGTCGTCAACGGCGGATCGGCGGATGAAAAGCTTCTCCTCTACAGCGGTGGCGGAACAAGGCATCCGGAAGCCCTCTGGTCTCCGATCAAAATCCTTGCGAACATGGATATCACGAACCTCAAAACCTTCGACATCGACTATGAGTCGTACACGAACAAATCTCTTCATGTGTCCTACGGTCTCTCCGTATTAAAGGGCTATGAACTTGAATATGAGCTCCGTCAGTTAAATGCAAACGGAACAGAGAAGCCCGTTGCGGATCATCAGACTGTCATGCAGATGATGGGATATGAAAAACGTGACGGTGTCTGGGGAAAAGCGACAGGCACAAACGGATTCACAGCGTGGAAGGTAGATTACCAGATGTCAGAAAACATCAATCTGGCACCGGGCGGACTCCTGAGACCAGGTAATACATACAGACTGTATGTGAGAACCTTATCCGCGGATGCTTACCGGAAACAGCTGGGTGAGGAATATACACAGTTTACCTGGTCTGAACTTTCCAGACCTCCGTTCTATGTGACGACTTCTCCGAGCAGCGGCGAAAACGGTAAGGCGACTCTTTTGATCAAGATCAACCCGGCGGATGAGAACCGCGTTATTGTAGATGGTTCCTACATTGTTGCTCTCTGGGACAGCAATGGAAAATGCGTCTTTGCCAGTGATCTGATGAATGTGGATGATGGAATCAAGATATTAAATGCAGAAGGACTGGATAACGGCGCAAGCTATACTCTTGCAGTCTACGCTGTCATGGATATGGACAATGTGGGAAATATGAGCGCAATAAAGAAGATGACAGTACAGCAGCTGGAGAAACTGACTGCGGCCCAGAAGGCAGCAATGAGCGTCTACACCAGTAGTGAGAAGACCATGGAATCCTGGGGCGGACGTTTTGATGAGATTAGATACTCCTTCAACGATGCCGGATACGTGATCATCGACGCGTACAACGCGTACAACATCAACGATGTGCGGTCGATCCGTATGACAATCTACGATAAGAAGAACAATGTGACGAAGAGCTTTACAAAGAGGCCGATGGATGCTGTGCAGATGTTCGACCAGCCGGATTCATCGAACCCGGACTACACGACCGTGATCCAGACGGATGGCTCCTACACGGAAAAGGGAAGTTATGCGATCACCTGTGAATACAGAGACGCGAACGATCAGTACATGTTCAGTGTAACGGGCAATGCGACCATACGATAAAACGTCAGTGAGGAGATAAAAATGGCGAGAAAATTTAACCGGAAAGCAAAACGGATGTTTGGAATTTTCTGCGGTACAGTTCTCGGTTCCATGGGCATATTTGCCTTTGGAATCGTGAATGTAGCCCAGGCCCAGACGGAAGAATATACCCTTTCGCCAGGAGAAATCGTGTACGATAACCAGTTTGAGCTGGTCTCCTATGGCGATAGCGGAAAGATCGTACGCGGATGGGACAAAACCTATACGCTGGTGGACAGCCGGAATAAAGAGCATAATCTTGGCCGCCAGACAGTCGTATATGAGCCGTCGACCCAGACACTTACGATCTGGGGAGGCGGATACCGCTTCCGTCAGGACGGAACAGTAGACCGTCTCGATTCAAAGGCGGAGATTACGGATCTCTCCGAGGATGGGTTCTATAAACTTTCCACGAGAAAATATGTCATGACCGGCGATCTGATCACGGATGACAAAAACAGTGTGGAGGCGAACAAGTGGGCGTATATGGTGGCGGACAAATCCGGAAATGTCCAGATGATGAATGAGACACAGGCCTTAAAGATTCTGGACGCGTCCTGGTTTGCCTCCGGACCGTTAAAGTTCACGGTGAAAGAAGAATCTCTGGATCTGGGTCTTGACCGCGTGGTGGATCTCTCGATGGTGATGGGATCCCTTCAGGTCGTGGAAGATCCGTATAACCTCGGGCAGAAATATTACTCCTATACGATCCGCGGAGGTAACGGAGGTGTCGGAGGCGACGGCGGAAATGGTGGAGCCGGAGGCATCGGTGGAGCCGGAGGAAGCGGCGGTATCGGAGGTAACGGAGGCACAGGTGGTGTCGGAGGTACAGGCGGTATCGGAGGCATCGGTGGAGCCGGAGGAAGCGGCGGCGATGGAGGAACCGGAGGCCGCGGAGGTGACGGCGGAAACGGAGGAAGCGGCGGAGCCGGAGGCAATGGCGGTAACCTTGACAATTCCGGATACGATCAGGTCATCTACGGAAGACAGTCCATGGCGTTAAAGCAGCTTGAGACAGGGGCCACATCGGTGGGTGTCAACTTCCGGATCTCCGACCCGTTTGACTACTACGGAGTTATTGAACTTCGTCTTTCCCCATACGGAACGACATGGAGCAGCGCAAACTCCAAGTGCCGTTCCATCGATGTGAGCGCGGACGATGATTACTATGAATTCACGGGATTGAACCCGGAAACAAGATATCAGGTTGAGATCGGATACTTCCCGGATACTGATGATTCCGAGGCGGACGATAACTTCAAGACGATGGATGTTGTCCGTTTCTGGACAAATAAGATCACCTGTGATTTTTCCATCGAGATCTTAAAGAACAATGTCGGAAATGTATTCGGCGAGATCGGTTACAGCGCGAAGCTTTCAAGCGATTACCAGATCGACAGTGCCCAGGTCATCATATATGGTGATGACGGCCGCACGGAGATCGGACACGCGGATCTCAATATTTCGGATCTTGAGTCTTCTTACGGAGTCAGCGGTTCCATCCAGAGATCAGCGCCGGAGACAAATAAATATTATCTGGCGAAGCTCTTTGTGACCACCGGCGGATCCTCTGAGCAGAAGGTTATAAAGACTGCAAAGGTCACAAACCCGAACTATGTCAGTGACGGCACTTCCACGGTGTCCCAGCAGACACAGGCGGAGACGGAAGCACCGGAGACAGCCGCACCGGTGACGGCAGCACAGATATCCGGAAATCAGGAAAACTCCTACCAGGGGCAGAAGACCGTGACAGAGGACGTACAGCAGATGGAGGAGGCTACTGAGCCGGAGACAGAGGTAGAAGCGATAGAGGAACCGGAAACAGAGAATGCTTCCATAAGAGTATATAACTTCACCGAACAGGAGGAAGAGAGCATCGGACCTGGATTCGGCGAGACAAATGAAAACGATAAAACGGAGGATTAAAAGATGGAAAGTATATTGGCAACAACGATCTCAGCGGTCGGCTGGATGTTAGGTCTGGCATTTCTGGGAATCGGAATTGGACTTGGCGTTATGGGGTCTAAGGTTGCGGAAGCGATCGGAAGAAACCCGGAGACAAAATCAGACGTCATTCAGGGCGTGATGACAGTTGCCGTTGTCCTGACGGTTCTGGCACTTTTACTGTTTGCTTTCGTTTTCCTGCTTTTATATTTTAATCCGATGATCGGTTGATCGCCGTAAAGGGAAATGAGGAGGAAAGCGAATGCAGTATTTAATGATCTTTCTGGCTGTACTGGCAGTCGTCGCCTTTCTGTTTCTGTTTATCTTTACCGCGATCCGCCAGATCGCCATCAGGATCCGTGAACAGGTGAGGGGCAGATACATAGAGGAGCTGTCCATGTTCGACCGGATTTACAAGGAAAAGATGGACCGGTTAAAAGTGATCCGGGAGGAACAGGAACTGTTAGACAGCAACATCATGAAAAAAGGCGGAAACGCTTCAAAAGAACGGGAATCCCGGGATGAAAAGAAGACAGGCGCGGCAGGAAATACCGCGCCCGTCACCGGCGGGGATGTCCCGGTATCCAGACTTTCAAGTCCGGATTTCTTTGAGGAGTACCGCTATGTAAAGAATGCATTTGTCCAGAACCGGGATGAGCTTGTGAGCGAGGTGGCCGCGGATGAGGCGGATATCCTGTGGGAACTCGGCGTGATCGCGGAGAAGATCTTAAAAGTAATCCCGGATGAGACCGCGTTTTCCATGTCCACCCTGGAGCCGGAGGAACAGCTGGAGCTTCTGACGGAGTGTCTGGACGAACGTTCCAGAGAGCTTCTGAACTGGTATCAGGAACATGAAAAAGAAGAGACAGCGCCGTTTGAGATCCTCTCCTTCTGGAGCTATGTAAGGAATCTGGCAGATCTTTATGACAGTGAGATCACGGTATATACCAGTGACCGGAATTACCGGGCATCTAAACCAGGTGTAAGGACGGTCTACGATGGAACGATCTGTGAGGGGATCCGGATCCGCAGAGGCAGCAGGATCTATGATTACAGCCTGTAGTGAAAAACCTTTGTAAAGGTGGAACACAGAAGAAATAAGTCGAAGCGAGGCAGAAGATGGGAGAATATATTAAAAACCAGGTAGACAGGAAAATAGAGGAGATCAAGGCAAAGAAGAATGTGTACACGGTTGGCCTTGTAACCTCTGTGACGGAATATATCCTGACCGTAAAGGGGCTGGAAAATGTAGCATATATGGACCGTGTGCTGATCGGAGGAAAAGCGGAGGGCTATGTGAATTCTATCCGCCAGACAGACATTCGCGTGACTGTGGTGCGCCAGAATGGACCGATCTATATCGGGGATCAGGTGACAGGAACAGGCGAACCATACCGCGCGGTATTTTCACCCTCCTGTCTTTCGCATGTTGTGGACATGTTTGGAAACGACAGGATCCAGGATGGAGTTTTCGAGGACGCGGAGCCCATCGAGGTGGAAAACGCGCCGATCCCGATCATGGACCGCGGAACTGTAAACAGACCGCTGGAGACCGGAATCGCCGGAATCGATCTGATCTATCCGATCGGTAAAGGTCAGAGACAGCTGATCATCGGCGATAAGAAGACCGGTAAGACACAGATCGTTCTCGATACGATCGCGAACCAGAAGGACAAAGATATGATCTGTATCTACGTGGCGATCGGAAAAACGAAAAAGACTGTAAAGCGTGTTTATCAGGAACTGTTAAACCGTGGATGCATGAAATATACCGTGATCATAGCAGCTTTCAATGATGATACGCCGCCGGTCATGTACCTGACCCCTTATGTGGCAGCTTCCATCGCGGAGAAATACATGATGGAAGGAAAGGATGTCCTGCTTGTGCTGGATGACTTAAAGCGCCACGCGGATGTCCACCGCGAGATCAGCCTGCTTCTCGGAAATGTACCGGGACGTGAGGCGTATCCGCCGGATATTTTCTATACGCACTCAAGACTCTTAGAGCGTGGATGCCAGCACTTAAACGGCGGTTCCATCACGGTTCTTCCGATCGTCGAGACAAAGGGCGGAGATATCACGGGATATATTCCGACGAACATTATCTCCATCACGGACGGACAGATCGTTCTCTCGAAGAAAAACTTCGATAAGGGACAGAAACCGGCGATCCAGTACGGACTTTCCGTGTCACGTCTCGGTGGAGCTGTACAGACACCGGAAGTAAAGAAACTTGGCGCAAAGGTGCGCCGGGAGCTTTTGAGCTACCTCGAGACAAAGGAAGTTTACGAGATGGCCAACATGGATGAGATGGCACCTGTCATGAGAGAACGACTGAAACGCGGAGCAAGACTTTTAAACGGACTGATCCAGTATAAGTACCAGCCGCAGTCCGCGGAGGAATGTATCCGGAAATTTACAGCGATTATGGAAAACCGCACCGAGGGGGAGGACCATGAGCATTCGTAATGTAGTCAAGGTAATGAACTTCCACGCGCTGATCCGTGTCGACAACGCGAGACGTCAGGCGGATAAGTACAAGATGATGGAAGAACAGCTGATGTACATGATGGACAACATTACCAACAACAGAAACCTGATTCTTGATAAAAAGATTTTTGAGGTGCCCAAAAAAGCGCCGGAGATCAATATCTATATCGGAAGCGACCTCGGATTCTGCAGCAATTACAATTCCCAGATGAATGAGAAGCTGCTCAGTGACGCATCAGCTTCAAGAAAACTTCTGATCGGACGGAAGCTTGCCGGACGAAGAGCGGAGAATGTGGATCTTTCCATCTACACCGCGGATATTGAACGGGAGATGCCGAGAATCCGGGAATATCTGGAAGAAAAGATCTGGAAGAAGGAATGCAGCCGGATCAATATCATCTACAACCATTATGAAAATACGACGACGATCTATTCGAAAAAACTTCAGATCTTCCCGATCGTGAGAAAGAAGGAGACGGATAAAAAATCCTACAATGAGGATTTTGCCATGGAAGGCGATATCAACGATCTGATGAACCGGATGATCGCGACCTATGTGTATTACGAGCTAAAGCTCGCCCTTGTAAACAGCCGGGCAGCAGAAAATATCATGCGGCAGAACGCTACCACCGAGTCTTTAAAGAAGATCGACGAGATGGAGGAGGAAGCGCAGATGGAAGAGCGCCGGACACGCCGGAATAAGGAATTCCAGAAGGTCGTCGACAACTATGTCAAGAAAAAAATGTATTAGGAAAATGTACCAAGCGAGGTGTACCGATGAGTATAGGTAAAATTATTTCCATTTCTGATCTGATGGTGGAGGCATTCCTTACAGAAGGAAATGTGAAGCGCCGCGATATGCTTTACGCCGAGGATGGCGGACGGCGCTATGAATTTGAAGTACAGGATATCCACGGAAATGTCGCAGGCCTTGTTCCGTTTGACAGCTGCAAGGGGCTTCACCGCGGCTGCGAGGTTTTCCGCGCGGAGAAAGGTCTTGAGATGGAGTATTCTGACGCTGTCTTAGGCCGTGTGTTCAACCCTTATGGACAGCCGATCGACAAGAAACCGTTGGAATCCATCTGCAGACGAAACGTCTATCCGGAGCCGCTTTCCTTAAGCGAGGTCGATATCAACGGAGATATCCTCTGGACAGGAATCAAGGCGCTGGACTTCTTCGCCCCTATGCAGAAGGGCTTTAAGATGGGACTTTTAGGCGGTGCCGGTGTTGGAAAGACTGTCCTGATCAAGGAGCTGATCCACAATGTTTATCAGGGCTTCGGTTCTAACTCTGTCTTTACCGGTGTCGGCGAGCGTTCCAGAGAGGGACGGGAACTCTACGATGAAATGGAAGAGTCCGGACTTCTGGGGAATATTGCCATGGTATTCGGGCAGATGGGGGAAAACTCCGCTTCGAGATCCCACGCGATCTACGGCGGACTCACACTGGCGGAGTACCTGCGCGATGAAAAGCATCAGGATGTCCTCTTATTTATCGACAATATCTACCGTGCCGTACAGGCCTATTCCGAGATCCGCGCCATGGAAAACCGTATGCCGATCGAGAACGGATATCCGGCGACTCTGGACTCTGATGTCAGCGAGATCGAGGAGCGTATCAACTCCACAGGGGACGGTTCCATCACCTCTTTCCAGGCAATCTACATCCCGGCGGATGATATCACAGATGCAGCCGTCCAGACGATCATGGAGCATCTTGACGGACAGGTTGTTTTAAGCCGAAAGGTTGCGGAGAAAGGTCTCTACCCGGCAGTGGATGTCTTCCAGACGACATCGTCCCTGATGGACATCGACCGTGTCGGAGAGCGCCATTACCGCTTAAACGAGAAGGTTATCGCGTATCTCACAAGATACGAGGAGCTTGAGGAGATCATCGCGGTTCTCGGTATCGAGGAACTTTCAAGAGAAGACAAGCAGATCTTCTACCGCGCGAGAAAACTCCGTTATTACTTCACGCAGCCGATGTATGTGGCAGCCAACTTTACGGGAATTCCGGGAGAGTTTGTAAAGATTGAGGATATCTTAAACGATGTCGAAGGAATTTTAAACGGAACCTGGGATGATGTGGATGAGATGGAGTTTTCCATGATCGGCAGCTACTCAAAAACACATTGAACGTTACCTGGGCAATAGAAACACAGGGAGGACAAAGAAATGAAAGATCCAGTGCAGACAGGGGAAGAGATGAGAACGATCACGGCGCGGGTCTTAAGTTTCCGGGAGGGACTTGAGACCTACGATCATGTGGACATGATCCGGATCAAGAGCAGCCGTTACAATCTCCTGATCCTGAAAGACTATATGCCGACCCTGGGAGAGGTTGAGAACGGCCGCGTGGAGATCGTCTGTGACGGCCGCGCGGAAGTGTACGATGAAGTGAACGGATATTTCATTCACAGTTCGAACGAGTTTGAACTGCTGATCACAGAGGATGATTATGTTGGATAGAGTCATAAACGACATTCTTGTTTTGAGATATTTCATATTGACCGTGGTGGGAGCAGGACTGCTCTTTACCGCGGCGGCCTGCGTCATAACGGCAAGCTTTTCCTGGAACGGAAGAGGACGGATCCTGTACGGATGGTTTTACAACCGGACGGACAGGGAGCTGGCATTTGTGAGCATGGTAATCCTGCAGTTTTTGTATGTGGTCTCCTGCGCGGTCTGCGGAACCGGGATGGAACTTTCCTGCCTGGCAGTATTTGCGGTGCTTGCTTTTCTTAAATGGAGTTTCGGAAGGATGACAGGGATATTCTTTCGGGATCTCGTGAACGGAGTTCTGGAGTTTATGGCTCTGTTTGTGGGAAACATCCTGTCGGGATACCTGAAAGAGACACATTTCAATACGGCGGTCATGATAGTCCTCGTGCTCTTACGGGTATTTCTGGTCGTATATCAGCTCTATTTTTCCCTGAAGGACATTTCTGTTACGGATCCGGATATGGGGTTTGGAAAAAGAAAAAAAGTACAGCCTGTAAAAGGAAGATCACGTGCGAAGAGAAGGAAAGTCCGCGGATAGCAGCGGGGATGTGAAAGGAATGAAAGAATGAACAGTAGGAAAAAGAAGTCAGCCCCGGTGACCATCGTTCTGATGGCGGCGGCGGTGGTACTGATCTTTCTGGTCATCCACTTTCAGAGAAAGGTGGATTCCACGACCATAAAGGGAGGTGCCTACAACTACTTCGGAGATACGAAGGTCGAGTACAACGGCAGCGTGAAACTCCAGTATAAGGACGGGACTGTAACGGCAAAGACAGAAAAAGGAAAGGAGATCCTGGATTCCACACCCCTGTATGACGGAGATGGAAACGGACTTCTTCCGAGAGATTATATCTGGTACGATCTTGAGACCGGAAAGATCAAAAGGATCAGCCATTTTGCCTCATTTGAGACAGCAGATGGTGTGACCACGATCAAAGACGGAAATAAGACGGCAGAGCAGGCAAGAGGTTTTCTTTTTGACGGTACAGATACCTATGTTTTTCTGGAAAGCGTCATACTTTCCGCGGGAGATGAGAAGAAGACTGTTCCGGCGCTTTCCTACGCGGTGGCGAGATATGGAAACAGCCTGCAGTTTTATGAGTATAAAAAAGACGGCGGGGAGAGCACAGTACTCTGGTGCGGGGAAGAGGAGCAGAAAGCGTCCTTCACAGATGGAACTGTCGTTGATCTTGGGACAGATACGATGTATCTGAAAAACGGAACCTGGCAGCTTTTGATGGGAGACCCGCAGGTTCTGGATACCATGGATTAGGAGGAAGAAGCAGATGAAGAAAATTGCCGGACTTGCGGTCCTGATCGTGACGGCATTGACATTTGCCTGGTTTTACCGGCTTCAGACGCTGGGATTTCTGGATACAAACATCTATGCTGTCGCAGAAAAAGAAGCGGGAAAGGCTCTGACGGGAGGTCTTGATGAGACGGACGACGCGAATGTCCTCTCCCTGACCGAGTTCCAGAGCGGGGAAGCGCTTTATCGGAGAGGAAACCGTTATTATCTCGGTACGGCTAAGACTCCGGTAGACCTCACCTGGCCTTTCTACGCGAACGGAGGAACATCCCTGTATTTTATGGGGGAGAGCACGAACCTGATCACCAGCGATTTCGCGTCCTTTCCGTCATATGAAGATCTCTTTATCAGCAACGGCGCAAGCTTCGCGGGCGAAAGCCGTGAAAAGGCGGATGAGGAGGAGTATATCATGGCGTCCGTATCCGGGGGCCTTTTTCTGAATGTACAGCCTATGAAGATCACGGGAGCGGGACAGACCACAGAGATCCGTTTAAACAGTATCCTGTATCTCGATCCGTCCGTTGTCAGAAGCTACAGTTTTGAGGATGGACGCCTCGTTTACTCGGAAGCACCAGTGTTCTCGGGTTCTGTTGTGACAGTAGGCTCTGTCTCCATGACCTGGGATGAATTTCTCACACACCTTGGAAAGTCCTCCGCTTACGGGACAAATGGAACAGATGCGGAGCAGACGGAGGTGCAGGAAGAAGAACTCCCGTTAAATAACGAGGGACACAACCGTGAAAACAACAATTCCGGAAATGGCGGGGATGAGCTTCTCACCAAAGAAGTTCCCGAGAGCATTGGCACGGCCGGAAACAGTGTTGGAGGAAATTCCCAGACCTTGTCCGAAGAGGACCAGATAAATGGAGATGCGGACGCAGTTACAGGGAATACGGAGGCGGATACCGGTTCAAGTACCTCCGAAGGAACAGCTCTTTCCGGCGGGGACAATTCGTTAGGAGACGGACAGAACTCCGGAGGAAGCTTCCAGGACGCGAACAAGGACTTCGGCGGATCCGGCAAAAGCGCGGGCGGCAGTCAGGGAAGTCAGAATGGAGGCGGACATAATTCCGGAAGCACCGGTGCCAACAATGGAAATTCCGGAAACGGCGGATCCAGCAGCGGCAGCTCCGGAGGAAGCGGAACGAGCGGTGGAGGCGCGGGAAACGGCGGATCCAGCTCAGGCGGCGGCTCAGGCTCCGGAAACGATAATCAGGGCGGAGACACTGGAGCGGTGGATGACGATAAGAATAATAGTACCGATCCGGCACCGCCCGGCTACACAGAGCCGACGGCAGAGCTTGCTGCTTTCAAGGCGAAGGTCTACGAGGCGGAGAGTACGCTTACGATCACAGATCCGGACAGCCGTCTGATCCGTGTGGTTGTAGAATTTATCGAAAAGGACACAGGGAAACGTGGTGCGAGAAAGAACCTCCGCCAGCCGGGAAGCTTCAGGGTCCAGAACCTGAAACCGGAGACGGAATACAAAATACGCGGAAGTGTCGTATTCCGGAATTCGTCGGGCGCGAGGGAGACAAAGGTGTTTGTGGAAGACCTTTCCGCGACCACACTTCCGATTTCTACCTACAAGCCGCTGACCTTAAAGTTTGGGGAAGCGAAACAGTTCTACGCCGATAAGATACTGATCCCGGACATTGTGATCCAGGATACCCAGACGGCGGAGGGAGAGGAATCCTTAAAAGACTATGTGTCAAAGATCATCGTTGCGATCCCGAACCAGACGGAAGATTACCGGGAAGAAGCGATCACCGGAGCACAGGTAAGAAACGCCAGAAACGGAAAAGAAGTGAACTGGCTTTCCGATGAGGTATTTGCCTCTGATAAGGAATATCCATTTACGATGAAGCTGGTGGACCGCCATGGAAATGAGCTTCCTCTGACGGCGGACAGCGTAACGGCAGGAACAGCGCACACCTGCAAGAAGACACCGGCAGCGACGATCACGGAGACAGCAAACGAAGTTGGAAAACAGACCGTAATGATCAAACTTTCAAACCGTGATGGCGTAAAGCTTGAAAATCTCTATCTGCAGGTACTGGATGAGAAAAATAATGCCCTTGCGGCATTCGCAAGACGCGGCGATGACACGACAACAAGATATTATCTGCCTCTCGACGAGGCAGAAGCATCCTCCAGTGCCGGAGAGACGGTCATGATCACGGAACTTCCGGCGGGCATCAGCTGCCGCGTTGTTGTCACAGCAGATTATGACATGAAGAATTCAGATCCGTCCGTTCCGATAAAGGGCGGTGTTCTGGGAAAATGCTCGATTTATACGGCGCCGATCAGCCGTCTCGGAAGCTACTATATCAATGTGGAGCAGACGGGGGCGATCACAGCGACCTCCTTTGAGGTGAAGATCAACACGAACACGGCGAGAACCCTCTCCGGTCTCCGGGAACTCACGGAGGAACTTCCTCTCACAGTGTCCAACTCGGACGGACAGGTTGTCTATGAGAGTAAGACTTCCGGCGAAAGCGGGAATATCCAGATCTTCTCGAAGGAATATTTAAGTCAGGAAAAATTCAGCTTTGGTGAGGAAGCGGTTCCGAAACAGCTGGTTTTAGAGGACGGCGAATCCCTTGTAAAACCGCTCCGACCGGTGATCACGATGAGTAAGATCCCGTCCGGCAGCGCGAATGCCTGGGAGGCACTTATAAATGGAGCAACGATAGACATCGCGTTTCCGGCGGGGCAGTTCGCGTCAAAGACGAGCCATACAGTCCGTGTAGGTGCAAATGCGTATCAGGGCGGAACAAAATATCAGGTAGGCGCAGCGACGAACACCTGTCTCGTGAAGACCACACTGATGCCGACGAAGATCAGCTATGAGAATCTGTTTACGATCTCAGATTTCTGCGATATCTATGGACTCTATATTGATGATCCGGACGGTGCTGTCCGCGACGGAAACATTACAATGCGTTTGTTCACTCAGGGCAGCCAGGTCAGCGCGAGAACCTTAAAGACGAACACACGCTACGATGATCTGAAGCTGGAGCGCCTGCACTCCGATTCGGACTATTATGTCTATTTTGAAGCGGCGCAGTACAATGAGGGATACGGAACCACCACGGAAGTCAAACAGTTTGACTCCGCGACCCTGAAATTCCGTGTGGGGCAGGGTATTACCGGTTCCATCGAACTTCAGGGAGTTGCAAAGCGGAAAAATGACCTGAAGCACATGGATGGATCTGTCCGTGTGCGCCTGATCGACCGGAAGGAGGAGCTGGTAGACGAAGCCTACGAACTGAAGGTCTACGGCAAAGCCGGTGTGGACAGTGATGACTCCGAGCTGCAGCTTCTTGGCACACTGGACGGCACAGAACTTGGCGGAAGGTATCAGTTGGACCAGAAGACGAATGTGACGCTTTCTGATGGAACGGAGAGGGAGTGCCCGTCCACGGATAAGGTCATCTCCTACCCGGCGAGATACAACTGGAAGTACCGTGTGGAACTCTGGCTGAATGTGAAGATCAGCAGTACCAGCACGATGAAGATCTCTCTGGGAAGTGTGACGTACACGACAGATACAGAACTGGTCAGCATCACGAGCTGGAAGGAGCTTTACACGAAATGCGCAAATAAATCCGGGCATTTCGTCGTGACGGAAGATATCGTGAAGGATACCAACAACGGTCTGGGTACCTTTAAGGGAACCCTTGACTTTCAGGGACATAAGCTTATCTTCTCCAAGGATACCAACCATACGGATCCGGTGTGCAGCCGGTTAGATCCGGGAGCTGTGATCGAGAATCTGGAAATCGAATATAATGCGGTCCCGCACAGGGAAGCAACGAGCCGAAAATCTCCTCTCGTGTATGAGAACTACGGAACTGTGCGGAATGTGATCTCACATATCAACTGGAACAGCCGGTACGCACATACATCCTGGGGCGGAATCGTGGTACAGAACTATAAATCCGGTGTGATCGAAAACTTTGTGGTCAGCCTGGATCAGACTGTTTATGTCGATCAACAGTCCGGACTTGTGTGTGCTGCAAACTACGGAACGATCCGGAATGGCTACAGCTGCAGTACACCGGGACAGTCCGGAATCAGTTATCTGATGGTCGGAAGCGGTGTCTGGGGCGGACAGTCCAAGGCTCATTATGATATAGGAGCGATTACCGGAATCAACATCGGCGGTACCATTGAAAATGTATTCAGCCTTGTGAACATTCAGGCAGAGCGGGAAAAAACTGAAAGTATCATCGGAATCGGCGGAATTGCCGGAACCCTGAACGGAGGAATTATCCGGAACTCTTTCTGGGTAGGTGATATTTTTCAGTATGCATACAAGGACAACGAGATGACGGAAGCGTCGATCTACAATGAGGGAGGCGGAGCAATCGGCAACAGGAATAATAACTCCTATGTGACCGAAAACCTCTACAACATCACTCTGCAGAAGACTGTGGACGGAAAACTCGTAGAGTATGGATATCAAAACGGAAGGAGGACAAGAGACTACGCCCGTACCGAGACGACACAGGCGCTCTGGAGCAGCATCTGGTACCGGACGATCCTTAAGGACGCGGATCAGTACCTGATTGAGGATCAGGTAACATCAGGTCTCTATCCGAAGGTCCTTCTTTCGGATGAGCTGATGCCTGAGCAGGAGAACCTGACTCTTCCGTCGGCACCGGCGGTATCGAGACCGGAGTATATCGGAAATGAGGTGGAAACTCTTGATACAGATACCGCAGTTTTAAAGATGTATCTCCGAAATCCGTATAACTGTGAGATCACAGGCTTTACGATCGACGGACTTACGATGGATTCGATCTTAAGCCAGTCATCGGAGGGCGATTTCTACGAGGTTCGTTTGAAAGTTAAAGACCCGCAGAAATTTAAGTCGTATTACCTGCTCTCTGAGATCCGGTTTAAGTGGTCCGAGACGACGCCGGAGGATTCCAGGACATACACCGAGGCGGATGATAAGCGGATTCTGGTGAAATTTTATAAGCAGATCCATACGGCAGACGACTGGCAGACAGTTCTTGACGATCCTTCAAGCAATATCCAGCTGGCAGAGCCGGTGGTGGAGATCAATCTGAACAATATTTCTGCGGATAAGGTCATTGTCACAAAGAGCTTTACCGGAGAATTTGACGGAAACGGAAACACTTTAAAGTTCACCGGCGATTTTCCGGCGGGACAGAGCTTTGTTTTTGACTCAGTGAGCGGGGCGAAGATCTATGACCTGACGGTGGAGGGACTTTCCTTTGCGACGGACGAGACGAACACGTCGAATGTCGGGAAAGCCCTGACAGCCGGATTGATCAAGGCAGCGGATAAGTCAGAACTTACCAATATCTTTGTCAAAGACATATCCCTGCTCGGAATGCCGGGAACGGCGGGCGCGCTTGCGGGAACGATCACCAGAACGACCGTAAGGGACTGCCGTGCAGAAAACGTGACGATCCGGACGGCATTGTATCCGGGAAGTGAACTGCGGGTCGGCGGACTCTTTGGATACATATCCAGCAGTACGGTGGAGAATTGTTACGTATCCGCGCTGACGCTTACCGCGGAAAAAGGCGGAAAGGCAGGCGGAATCGGAGGTCTCGCCGGCACGGTGACCGGAAACTTCGGACCGGAGTCCTGTTACGCGGAAGGTACGATCAGGACATCCTTCTGGGGAACAGGAGGGCTTGTGGGAAACAGCCTTTCCCCGATCAGCAATTCCTGGACCTACGTGAATATCACGAGCAACACAAACGGAGTCGGAGGGATTCTGGGCCGGGCACCTTTGGCGACAAGATCGGATACACTTCTGATCTCAAACTGCGTGGCTGTGGGCGATATCGTGACCGGCGCGGCTTCCGGTTATAACCGGATTTGCGGACACGTTGGAAGCGGTATCGTAAGTTTCAAAAACTGTGGAGCGAACAGGAATCAGATCATCGGAACTGCGGCCAATACCGCAGATCTGAAAGATGCGAACTATCTTGTCGGCGAAGGCGATGAGGAGACCCCGGGTCTTGGAACGATCGAGTTCTACCGCGATTTCGTCCGCATCGGAAACAGCTTTGTGATGGATGACGGAAACTATCCGGTGGATGCAGGTTACATGCCATTATTAAAGAAGAAGGATGGCAGCCGGTTCGATCCGGAGCAGACTCCGATCCAACGCCGTGAGGAAAAGCTGAAGGTCATCAATGTAAGCATGTCCATAGAACCTTCCGGAACTTACCGGTTAGAGGTAACCGGAGAGTCCGGAGACAGCGGATTTAAGATCTTCTCCGCAGCCTGCGATAATCTGGAAATCGACCAGTCAAATAAGAAGATCGAGTGGAACGATGCGGGAGGAACGGGAAAAGTCATTTACAAGGGCGTTTCCTACAAGAGCTTCGTTGCACTCTACCAGATTCAGGTTACCTTTGAGCGTGGGAACGCAAAACAGACATTGACGTATCAGCTCAAGGGAAATATGGCGAGAAAGATCGGGAATATCGAAGAGTGGCGCCAGGTCATGAAGGAACATGGTCAGGATTACGAGAACATCGAGCTGACCGGTGATATCGATTTTTCCGGCGTCACCCAGAAGGAACTCCTTGACGAGAAGCTTGTAAATTTAAAGATCAACTCCATCAGGGGAAATGACCATACGATGAAGAATTTCTCCTACACTGCTCAGGCAGATGGAGAAGCGATGATCAAAACGGTCAGTGGAGCCCTGGAAGACCTGAACTTCGAGAACATGAAGTTCTCGGCAGTGGACGGGGCGAAGAAGTACGGTGGTGAGAACGTCGGACTTATCGGAGAGCTGAATGGATCCGCATCGAACTTATCCTTTGATAAGGTAACAGTGGATGCACCGGCTGCCAATCAGGTGGGCTGTATCGGTTCTGCAATGGGAGATGTCAAGGATGTCAAATTGAAAGACATTTCCGTCAACGGAAAAGATTACACGGGCGGCCTGATCGGTATTCTCATGAAGGGCGGCAGCATTGAGAATGTAACCGCGGAGGGAACGGCGAATCCGGAAAAGAATTACGCGTACTTTAAGCAGCTGGAACAGACGAAGGCGGAGGATCCGAATGGCAACGCGAATCTGGTGACAAAACCGATGCAGACGGACTATTCCTATGTTGTAACAGGAGCAAACCACTGCGGAGGAATCGCCGGACAGGCCCGGGGAATGGTCTCAAAGATAGAGATCCGTGGAGCCTATGTCGGGAATGGCAAGGATTACAGCGGAAGCCAGCACGGAGGTATTGTCGGAAGCTCGTACTCCTACAATACGGATTTCCTGATCGGGGACCCGAAGGATCAGACCATTCCGGTGCGGGTATCTGGCCTGAATGATACAGCCGGCGGGGTTGGATATGTCCATTGGTCTGCAACGAAGGTCGAGAGGGCGAATGGTTATCATCTTTACGTTGACGGAAATACAAACATAGCCGGACTTGTGGGGCAGGATACGGTAGCGTACCACTGCAGACTTTATAAGAGTACGGTGAGCGGTACGACCCGTGTTTCCGGAATCATGGCATTTGGATCCGGAACCATGTCAAGATACAGTGAGGTCCGGGAGTGTGAGATCTACGGCTCCACGAGAGTTTCCGGAATCTCTGCGGAGGGCGGTGCGTCATACAGTGCGCTCATCAACTCGACCGTTACGGGAAGCTCCAGGTATATCGGCGGAATTGTAGGATATGACCGAGGATCCATCAACTACTGTACCGTTACCGGTTCGAAGATCATAGGCAGCACCGCGAACAGCGAAAAGGCTACGGTGGTCGGTGGACTCATCGGCTTCGGAAACGCGGAGAAGTCCTATGTGGCGGACACGGTAGTCTCCGGCTACAGCATTGTCGGAGGCGCGGTCGGCTGGACGATCGGTACCTGCAACAATATTTCTGTTGAGGCGGATGTCTCAGCGGCGGAAGGTTACGCGGGTGGTTTCACAGGAATTCTCACAAGCTACTCCTGGAAGAGCATTGAGCAGTATTATTCCGAGAGATTTCCATATGTTCATGATGTGACTGTGGGAGGAACCGTCCATGCGCCAACTTATGCAGGCGGCTTTGCGGGAATCGTTGAGACATACCCGCCGGAGTACGACAACATGACCGGTGATATCTTACAGCAGGGAAGCGATGGTCTGGATGGAGATCATTTCTATAACATCCAGCTGATGCTAAAGGAGATCAACTGCGACAGTGGTATGACGGATTACAGGAATAAGACCACGATGTGGGGCTACTTTACACAGGATCGTTTGAGCTTAGACGGTAAAATTTCCTATACACCGGACGAGAGGATCAATTCCCACCAGATCGACGGGATCACACCGACAGCTTCAAGGAAGAGCCGTTCTTCCGTGTGGGTCGGAACGACTTCTATGGACAGCAATGGAAATCCGATTGAGCTGATCAGTGACAGTGGAAAGGCAGGCTATGTGACCTGGACGAAGGATCTCGGAACCTCCTGGGATCTGGCCTGGACGACAACAGCAGATCTTAAGACAGAGGATTTCTGGAAAAACTCCGGCCTGACCACGAAAGACGCGATCACTCAGGCGTTAGAGCTTGATCAGGTACCGTGGAGAAATTCGATTGACTCGATCAGCGGCGACAAGATCACCTGGGTTGTAAACTACAGCACAGACGCGATCCCAACCGATGGCTGGTGGAGCGAGGTTTCCTCCAATACATGGAATGCTGCCGATTATATGAACGGTACGGCAAGTAAGACGTATGGATATTCTAACGGAACTACCGGTGAGAGCTACGATGATGTCTTCAAAGCTCCGGGTATCTTTGAGATCCCGGTATCGGATAAGACGATATCCACGTTTTCCCTGGATGAAATGGGTGATGATCTTGTCACCTGCTACGCGTCCGGCGCAGGTCTGTTGAACCTCGAGCTTGCGGACGGTCTCTATGGAGTCCATATCTCCGTGGCAGACAGCTCCGGAGAACTCTTATCGGCAGATGCCGACCGGAGAGTCTACACGATGCCGTATGATTTCTCAGCACCGCTCACGGTTACACTGAGCGCCGGGGATATGCGGTTCGAATATCCGATCGCTGCTTCTGAGGTCGTTCATACAGTCATGAGCTGGAAGGGCAGGTATTATTACCTGACCAGTGACGGTTTGTACTGGTCCGACGGTACCGGAGAGGCAGATGAGGATCAGAAGGTACGTGCCGAACAGCACCTGATTTCCGGACATTTCCTGAATCTCTACGGTGGACATGCCATTGATACGGACGGCACGATCTGGAATGTGGAGACGGGGGAGAAGGAGGAGTCCTTAGACTTCACAAATCTCACCTGGGCGGAGACAACACCGTTACATACATTCCGTTACGAAGGACGTGTGCTGGATGTCTACGCGCACTTCACGGATTCCTGGGAGACAGAACCGGGAGCGGAAGCTGTCCGCGGCGGATACTATGAAAATGAGGATGCAATGATGCTCGATACACTTCCTTATGTAAAGAGCGGAAAGCTGTTTGTTCTGGATGGAGAAGCCGGAATCCACACGGACGCGGTGATCGCCGATACCTATGGGGATAACCGTTATCTCACTGTTCTCGGAACAGACGGCTGCATGCACGACATTGAACCGGCCATCACGGTGCCGAAGGGATTCAAAAACCGCGGCATTCTGGAACTCGCAGGCAACCTGGAGGACGATTCCCATATCGCCATCGGAAGATACGGCGACGGAACTGTATTTGCCTTCAACTACCTGACAGGAACGGAACAGGTTCTTGAAAACACCTGCTTCGACGTGGGGGCAAAGACCGACTTTATCTCCTTCGCGACCGACTGGATCAATTCCACGATCGGAAGCTGGTTCGGCTTCGACAATTCCGGTTATGAGGGAAGCAGGAAGCTGATAAGCGAGGTAAGCTCCGGGGAACTGGATGCTGCCCTCGGTGCCATTTCCGGAATGGAACAGGGCAGAGACCAGGCGGAAGATGGAAACAACAGCGGGGTTTCCGGAACTGGAAAGAACGGTACGGGAACAGATTCAGCGGCTTCTGACAGCTCAGACCGTGTTGAAAACGTGGGTGATCCTGCGGAAGACGGCATTGTTTCTGACGATGAGGAGCTGACGGATTCCGCAGCCGATGATTCTGAGAACCGTGATGCTTCCGGTGAGTCGGACGATTTGAAGAAAGATATGAACAGCGCAGACAGCAAAGAAACTTCAGATGAGGAGAAGAACACTGACGGTGAGAAGACTTCGAAGGAAGAGAAGAACACCGACAGTGAGAAAGCTTCGAAAGAAGAGACAAAGACTGAAAACGCAGAAAACTTAAAGAAAGATTCCTCTGAGGACGGAGCGAAAGCTTCCGAGACAGAGAAAGCTGCTGATAAGGCGAAGACAGCGGACGAAACCAAAGCTTCTTCCGAGGCGGGAGCTGCGGGAGAGACGAAAGCATCTGACGGAACAGGAGCTGCGGGAGAGACGAAAGCATCTGACGGAACAGAAACTGCCGGAGAGACGAAAGCATCTGACGGAACACGAGATGCTGAAAACGGAGCGGCTGCGAATGCTGCTGGCGGAACAGGCGCTGACAGCACAGGAAATACTTCCATCAGGGAGAAGTCCACAGAGGTGTCCGCATCTGGCAGCAGTCAGGCAGCTGAGTCCGGAAAAGCAGATGACAGCCAGAAAGCTGAAAGCACAGCTGCAGGTGAAACCTCCGCTGCAGGTGAAACATCCGCTGAGCCGGAAGACGGAACGGATGCTGCAGACGGTGCCAAAGACGGCGGTACTGATGGCAGCCTGGATGTGTCCGGAACCGCGGGCAGCACCGAAAAACCTGCAAGCAAGTCCGAACTTGTCAGCGTCTACGATGCAGAGACTGGTAAATATCAGGTCTACACCGTGGAGGAACTCCTCTCAGCTCCGAGATCCCAGATTTCCAGTGTCAACGAGAAGATCACAAAGCTCTCGAGAGAGGGACTGATCACGAGACACTCCGATCTGGACGCGAAGGAATTTGTGGAGAATAACAAGAAGGGCGTTATAATCTTTGGCGCTACGGCGGCAGCGATTATTCTGCTCCTGATCCTCATGGCGGAGCTTCGCCGGGATCGAAAGAAAAATTAAACGTCCGGAGGTGAACGGATGAAAATTCAGAAAAAATTGCCGGTACTGTTGGTGATGGCTGCCCTCTTTGCAGGGCAGTCCGCCCTGACGGTCCATGCGGACACGATCGGTACGATCCGTCTCAAGATCGATGGTACGATCAAAAGCGGTGCAGTGATCTCGGAGGAGATGCCGGAAATTGAATGCAGCAGCCAGAAGTTTTATCTGGAATCCTACGATTTCACAAACGGCTATATCCGCTGGGACCGCAAAGATGTCCCGCAGCTTGGTCTGGAACTCTATCCGATGTCAAACTACGACTTCAGCGAGAAAGCGATCCGGAATATCAGGCTTACGGGCAATCTCCACGGAACGTTCAACTCCTTCGAGTGGATTGAGAACGATGAGGACGAGGAGAGTGACTCTGGAAACGGTGTCTGGATCTATATCGATCTGGATCCGGTGAGCACTCCGGGCCCCAGTGCGGTGAAGAGAAAGGCGGAGATCGAGGCCCAGTATGCCGGAATGCGTTCAAAGAAAAAGGCAGCAGCCGCCATCGCGGCCACGGTCGTGGACGGCTGGTACGAGGATTCCAACGGATGGTGGTATCTGAGACCTGACGGAACGCATCCGGTGAATCAGTGGGAGACAGTTCTTGGAGTCCGCTGCCATTTCAATGCGGAAGGCTATCTCGATACAGGCTGGTTCAATGCGGATGGTTTCTGGTACTTTGCGAAAGACAGCGGAGAACTTTTAAAAAACGGGAAGACTCCGGACGGATACTTTGTAAATGAAGACGGCGTCTGGATTCCATAGCTTTCAGAAAGGGTGAGATATGATGAAAAAGAGAACGGCATTCTGGCTGGTTCTTGCGTCGGCGGTCATCGGCATGTCTGTGCCGGGGTTCGCAAAGACGGAAGAGCGGGAAAAAATTAAGAAGGTCGCTCTGGAATTTGCTACGACGATCCAGACCGGAGACGAGGGCGGGGATGTTACGGTGACGATTCCAGATCAGAACGCGCCCTATGAGATTGACGGCTGGGAGATCTTAAACGAACCGGATTACTGGTCCGAGAGTAACTCCCCGCTCGTCCAGGTGGAGCTTTCCACAGACGGGGAGGACTATTATTTTGGCGGTTCCAACAAGGAGTTCTTTAAGCTGAGCCTGAAGAAAAGCGGAGATGACATCCGGCGGGCGGAGTTCGTGAAAGCTCAGAAGACCAGTAACCGGGATTACCTCACGGTCATCGTCCGGCTGAAATTTCCCGGAGATACGGGAACGGCACTCACAGCTTCCGGGGTTTACTGGGAGACAGAGACGAACGCGGACGGAAGCAGCAGTGACAGACCCACGGGATACGCTGTCTGGCAGAGCCCGGCAGACACAGCCGGAAGCCAGATCCAGATTGAGGTGGACAGGACCTGGAAAGATCAGGTGATCTCCACAAAGGAAGAAAAATATAATGTCCTTCCGTGGATTCTGGCACCCGGAAGCTATCGGTTCCGTGTCCGGAACATCATGATCGGCGGAAAAAAGAGTGAATGGAAGACATCAAAGAGACTCCGTGTGACGACGGAGGTGTTCCGGCAGCTGGGAGGCGGTTTCCGGAAGGCAGCGGATGGAAAACGCTGGTGGTGGAAGAATCCGGACGGAAGCTTTGCAGCGAAGGAATGGAAATTGTACGAAAAAAAGTGGTACTGGTTTAACGCGGACGGCTACATGGCAACCGGATGGAACGAGATCTCCGGAAGCTGGTATTATCTGGATCCGGAGACCGGCGCGATGTACGCGAAAGGAAAAACGCCTGACGGATACCGCGTGGACGCGGATGGGAGGTGGATCCAGTGAGAGAAGATCTGACTGGGCGCACCTTCGGGCGTCTGACGGTTCTCAGACAGGCAGGTCCTGAGGAGGCGAAACGCGGACGGCGGTACTGGGTCTGCCTCTGCAGCTGCGGAAAGCAGGTGGTCGTTGAGGGAACACATCTCAGAACGGGCCATACGAAGAGCTGCGGCTGCTACCGCGGGGATTCCGCGAGAAGCAGGAGAATGGTGGATATTTCCGGACAGAGATTCGGAAGGCTTACGGTTCTGGAACCTGTGAAACTTGCAAACGGAGCGGATCCCTACTGGAAATGCCGGTGTGACTGCGGAAAGGAGATCGTCTGCAAGAAGGAAAATCTTCTTTCCGGAAGCACCCAGAGCTGCGGCTGTCTCATGGAGGAGACACGTAAGGAGAACATGAAGAAGGCTATCCACTTTGTGGAGGGGACCTGCATTGAGAAGATATCCTGCCGGAGTGAGTCCAAGAGTAATACCAGCGGACACAGGGGTGTCTATAAGCGGGAGAACAACCGCTGGCGAGCGACCATCGGATTTCAGGGCAGAGTTTACAACCTCGGAACCTTCGGAAGCTTCGAGGAAGCTGTCGAGGCAAGAGTCGCAGCAGAGAAGAGGATGTACGATCCGTTTTTGCGGCTGTACCATGAAAATAGCGGGAAGAAAGTGGAGTAAGCAGCTGATATCGCAGAAAAACCCTTGATTTTTCTGGCTTTCTATGCTATGATGCTAATTGATAACATAAGTAACCGGTCAAAAGAGTGGACGAAAAAGTCCACTCTTTCGTTTTGCATAACCGGAATATTCCGGCAGAAAGGCGGTGGAAACCCATGGCAAGAAGAGATGAATATGAATCCAGGGTCGAGAAATTTTTGATTCCGATCATGGAAGAGAATAATTTTGAACTGGTGGACGTGGAGTATGTGAAGGAAGCGGGTACCTGGTATCTGAGAGCCTATATCGACAAAGAGGGCGGCTTTACAGTGGATGACTGTGAGATGGTATCGAGACGCTTAAGCGACTGGCTCGATAAAGAAGACTTTATCGATGACAGCTATATTCTTGAAGTAAGCTCCCCGGGACTCGGCAGACCGTTAAAGAAAGAGAAGGACTTCAAGAGAAGTCTTGGCGAAGCAGTTGATATCAAGCTGTACCGCGCCATCGAGAGACAGAAAGATTTCTCCGGAATTCTCACGGCATATGACGCTGACACCGTGACGATCCGCTACGAGGATGGTTCCGAGAGTACATTCAATAGAAAAGACATTGCCTTAATTCGTCTGGCATTCGATTTTTAATAAGGAGGATAAAAAATGAACAAGGAACTGATGGAATCGATGAACATACTCGAAAAAGAGTACAACATCAGTAAGGACACATTGCTGGAGGCCATTGAGAACTCCCTTCTCACAGCCTGCAAGAACCATTTCGGCAAGGCCGACAATGTGAAAGTCATCATTGATCCGGATGGCTGCGATTATTCCGTATATATGGAAAAAGAGGTCGTTGAGAACGTGGAGGATCCGATCACACAGATCAGCCTCGCCGACGCAAGAATGATCGCTCCGAGACATGTCCTTGGCGACATCGTCCAGATCCCCATTGATTCCCATGATTTCGGCCGTATCGCGACCCAGAACGCGAAGAACGTGATCTTACAGAAGATCCGCGAGGAGAGCCGGAAATCCCAGTTAAGCGAGTGGCAGTGCAAGGAGAAAGAGGTCGTTACCGGTATCGTTCAGCGTTACATCGGCCGCAATGTCAGCGTAGATCTCGGAAAGATCGATGCGATCCTCCCGGAGGCTGAGCAGGTCAAAGGCGAGACCTTCCAGAGAACCGAGCGTATCAAGGTTTATATCCTGGAAGTCAAGGACAGCCCGAAAGGACCGAGAATCTCCGTATCCAGAACCCATCCGGACCTTGTGAGACGTCTGTTTGAGGCCGAGATCGCAGAGGTTCGTGACGGTACCGTTGAGATCCGCGCGATCGCCCGTGAGGCAGGTTCCAGAACAAAGATCGCAGTCAGCTCTACAGATCCGAACGTAGATCCGGTAGGCGCATGTGTCGGCTTAAACGGCGCGAGAGTCAACGCGATCGTAAATGAGCTCCGCGGTGAGAAGATCGATATCATCAACTGGGATGACAACCCGGCATTCCTGATCGAGAACGCACTGAGCCCTGCAAAGGTCATCTCCGTTGTTGCGGATGAGGACGAGAAAGAGGCACAGGTCATCGTTCCGGATTACCAGTTATCCTTAGCGATCGGTAAAGAAGGACAGAACGCAAGACTGGCTGCAAGACTGACCACCTACAAGATCGATATCAAGAGCGAGACACAGGCGAGAGAGCTTGGACTCTTCGATGATATGGACTTCGGCGAGGAAGGTTTTGAGGGCGAGTACGAGAAAGATGTAGAGCCGGCAGGAGAAGAAGCTCCGGCAGAAAATGAAGCTCCGGCAGAGGAGACTTCCGAAGCACAGGCCGAGACAGAAGAATAGGAGAGAAGGGAACGACGACAGTGAGTACAGTAAAGAAGGTTCCGCAGAGACAGTGCATCGGCTGCGGTGAAATGAAAAACAAGCGGGAGCTGATCCGGGTTTTAAAAGGTACTGACGACGTGATTTCCATCGACGCGACCGGGAGAAAAAACGGACGCGGCGCATACATCTGCCCATCCATGGCATGCTTTGAAAAGGCAGTGAAGAGCCGTGGACTGGAACGCTCCTTTAAAATGGCAATTCCAAAAGAAGTTTACGAAAGTCTGAAAAAGGAGATGGAACAGATCGATGAACAGAAATAAGATCCTTGGACTTTTAGGACTCGCGGAGAAGGCCGGAAAGGTCAGAAGCGGCGAGTTTTCCACAGAAAAAGCGGTAAAGTCCGGAAAAGCCGGGCTGGTGATCGTGTCGGAAGAATCTTCGGACAACACGAAGAAAATGTTCCGGAACATGTGTACTTACTATAAAGTCCCGTACTTTGAGTTCGGAAACAAGGAAGAACTCGGCCACATCCTGGGAAAGCAGATGAGAGCGTCCCTGGCGGTGATCGATCCAAATTTTTCCGAGGCACTGTTGAAGCATTTTGCCGATTAGGAATGTGAAGCATCGGCAAGATCCAGTTGTGGTACACGGGCGAAAAGTGGCTGTGCACTGTAACGTGATTTGGAGGTAGCGAGCGTGAGTGAGTTTGAAAAGGATTTAGGAAAGAAAAAAGAGGGAACAGATACATTGAATCAGAATCAGGAGAATTCCACAAAGCCGGCAGTTCCGGCTGAGGGAGAAAATAATGCGCCGGCAGCACCGGCAAAGAAGAAATTTGCTGCGGTTTATCGTCCGCAGAACAGTACACAGAAGCGCCCGGCGGGAAACCGTACACAGGGCGGACAGAGACCGGCAAGACCGAACAACGGTTCCGGCATGCAGGTAAGACCGACGACAGGAAACGCACCGGCAGAAGCACCGGCAAAGACAGCCGAGACACCGGCAGCACCTGCACAGAAACAGGAGACAAAATCTGAGGCACCTGCAAAGGATCTCAGAGAGAATGTCCGTCCGCTCCCGAACCAGGGAAGAACAGACGGTCAGTCCCAGCAGAGAGAGAGCCGTCCGTTCCCGAACCGCGACGGCAATCGTGACAACCGTCAGGGCGGCTATCAGGGCAATCGCGACAATCGTCAGGGCGGTTACCAGGGCAGCAGAGACGGCAATCGTCAGGGCGGCTATCAGGGCAGCAGAGACGGCAATCGTCAGGGCGGCTACCAGGGAAGAAACGATGGAAACCGCCAGGGCGGCTACCAGGGAAGAAACGACGGAAACCGCCAGGGCGGCTACCAGGGAAGAAACGACGGAAACCGTCAGGGCGGCTATCAGGGAAGAAACGACGGAAACCGTCAGGGTGGCTTCCAGGGTAGAAATGACAACCGTCAGGGTGGAAACCGCGGCGGAATGGGCATGTCCAAACCGTCCTTCGATACTCCGCTTGCACAGAAGCAGCAGAATACGAAGCAGAGCAAGAATGCTTACAAGAAAGAGCATGACGCAAAGAAAGACCGCGACATGGAGATGAAAGGCAAACCAGGAAAGGGCCAGAAGGGCGTAAAAGCTCCGGTTATGCCGCAGCCGAAGAAGGAGGCGAAGGTCGAGGAGATCAAGACCATCGTGATCCCGGAGGTTATCACCATCAAGGAACTCGCGGAAAAGATGAAATTACGTCCGGCTGATATCGTTAAGAAGCTCTTCTTACAGGGCACGATCGTGACGATCAACCAGGAGATCGACTTTGAGAAAGCCGAAGAGATCGCAATGGAATATGACGTTCTCTGCGAGAAAGAGAAGAAAGTCAATGTCATCGAGGAACTCTTAAAAGAGGATGAAGAGGACGAGAAGGACATGGTTCCGAGACCGCCGGTCATCTGCGTAATGGGTCATGTTGATCACGGTAAAACTTCTCTTCTCGATGCGATCCGCCAGACAAACGTTACCTCCAGAGAGGCAGGCGGCATCACACAGCACATCGGTGCTTATGTTGTAGATTACAACGGCCAGAAGATCACATTCCTCGATACACCTGGTCATGAGGCGTTCACAGCTATGCGTATGCGCGGTGCCCAGGCAACCGATATCGCGATCCTCGTAGTAGCAGCGGACGACGGTGTTATGCCGCAGACCGTTGAGGCGATCAACCATGCGAAAGCCGCAGGCGTTGAGATCATCGTTGCGATCAACAAGATCGATAAGCCGAGCGCAAACGTAGAGAGAGTAAAACAGGAATTATCCGAGTATGAGCTGATCCCTGAGGACTGGGGCGGAAATACCGTATTCGTACCGGTTTCCGCACATACAAAAGAGGGAATCCCGGAACTTCTCGAGATGATCCTTTTAACAGCAGAAGTAAAAGAGCTAAAGGCAAACCCGAACCGCCGCGCAAGAGGTCTTGTGATCGAGGCGCAGCTTGATAAGGGAAGAGGACCGGTCGCAACTGTTCTCGTACAGAAAGGTACGTTAAGAGTCGGCGACACAGTAGCGGCAGGCTGCTGCTACGGTAAAGTCCGCGCGATGATGGACGACAAGGGCAACCGTGTCAAAGAGGCAGGCCCGTCCACTCCGGTCGAGATCCTCGGTCTCAATGACGTTCCGAACGCAGGCGAGATCTTCATCGCCCACCAGAACGAGAAAGAGGCGAGAAGCTTCGCTGAGACATTCATCGCTGAGAGCAAGAACAAGCTGATCGAAGATACAAAGGCAAAACTTTCCTTAGACGACCTGTTCTCCCAGATCAAGGCCGGAAATGTCAAGGAACTTCCGATCATCGTAAAAGCCGATGTACAGGGTTCCGTAGAGGCTGTAAAACAGAGTCTCGTAAAACTTTCCAACGAGGAAGTTGTTGTCAAAGTCATCCATGGCGGCGTCGGCGCGATCAACGAGTCCGATGTTTCCCTTGCATCCGCTTCCAACGCGATCATCATCGGTTTCAACGTTCGTCCGGACGCACAGGCGAAGTCCATCGCAGACCGCGAGAAAGTCGATATGCGTCTGTACCGTGTCATCTACCAGGCGATCGAGGATGTCGAGGCAGCCATGAAGGGTATGCTCGACCCGGTATACGAGGAGCAGGTAACCGGTCATGCGGTTGTCCGCCAGACATTCAAGGCATCCGGAGTCGGCACGATCGCTGGTTCCTATGTGCTTGACGGTAAGATCACCCGCGGAAGCAAGGCACGCATCACAAGAGACGGTGAGCAGATTTTCGAGGGACCGCTTGCATCCTTAAAGCGTTTCAAGGACGATGTGAAGGAAGTTGCAGCAGGTTACGAGTGCGGTCTTGTATTCGAGGGATTCAACGATCTCCAGGAAGACGATATGATCGAAGTTTACATCATGGTAGAGGTACCGAGATAGGTTTTAAAGAAGAGGTAATATCATGAGAAAAAACAGTGTTAAAAATATCCGGATCAACGGCGAGGTTCAGAAAGCTCTGAGCGAGATCATCCGCTCCGAGCTCAAGGATCCGCGCATTCATCCGATGACAAGCGTGGTCCAGGTCTCGGTCACACCGGACCTCAAGATCTGCAAGGCGTATATCAGCGTCCTTGCGGATGAGGAGCAGGCAAAAGATACGATCCGCGGCTTAAAGAGCGCGGAGGGCTTTATCAGGACCCAGCTCGCGAAGAAGATCAACCTCCGGAATACTCCGGAGATCTTCTTCGTGCTGGATCAGTCCATCGAGTACGGCGTCCGCATGTCAAAACTCATCGATGAGGTGACAAAGGATCTGCCGGATGAGGATGATAAGAAAGAAAACGACGACCAGTAGAAAATCTGGTGAATGATCGGAGCGGTCCGGAGGAGTATCCGGGAGCCGGAACGATCGGAACAGAAGACGCACCGCGGCTGCGGAAATGAAGCAGCCGCGGAGGATCATATGGAGGAATCCGGTCAGACGCGCGCGGCGCGGATTCTGCCGGATTTTTCTGATTACGAGGAGGCGAAAGCATTGGGAATTCTTGATGAGATGCTGGAGGGAAAGAAGAGCATCGTGATCTTAGGACATGTAAACCCGGATGGGGACTGTATCGGATCCTGCCTGGGACTTTATAATTATCTGAAGGAAAATTATGAGGGACTTGAGGTTTCGGTCTATCTGGAGAAAATGGGAGTGAAATTTTCCTATCTTTCCGGTTATAATGATGTACACACAGAATATGACGGAACAAAAACATTCGATCTTTGCATCACATCGGATGCCAGCGATGTTCCGCGCCTCGGTGCGTTCGCACCTTACCGGGAGACGGCAAAGGACACGTTCTGTATCGACCATCATATCACAAACAAAGGTCTCTGCAGGGTCAATGTGATCGAAAGCGGGGCGAGCTCCGCGAGCGAAGTGCTGTTTGGTCTCCTCGATCAGGACAAGATCAGCAAAGCGGTCGCAGAGTGCCTGTATACAGGGATTGCCCATGACACAGGCGTCTTCAAGTATTCCAACACCTCCAGGAAGACCATGGATATCGCGGGGTTCCTGATGGAGAAAGGGATCGATTTCCCGAAGATCATCGATGAGAGCTTTTTCGCAAAGACATACGGTCAGGCAAAACTTCACGGACGTGCGCTCCTCGACAGTGTCAGGATCCTCGACGACCGCTGCATCTATACTGTGGTGACAACGGATGAGTTAAAGGAATACGGATGCACGGTCAAGGCGACGGACGGGATCGTGGACCAGCTGCGAGTCATTGAGGGCGCAGAGGTCGTATTCCTGCTCTATGAGACGGGAAATTCGGACGAATATAAGGTGAGCCTCAGGACGAACTCGGAGGTTGATGTGAGCAGGATTGCCCAGAGCTTCGGCGGCGGCGGTCATGTAAAGGCTGCAGGCTGCACGATGACAGGAAAGCCGGAGGAGATCGCAGAGAAGATCAGCGGAAAGATCAAAGAGCAGTGGGATGAAAATGCTGCTTTTCACGGGTGAAAATTTTCTGGAATGAAAATTCCGGGACCGTGTGTCCATAAGAGCGGAGGAAAGAATGTACGACGGAATTATTAACGTATATAAAGAAAAAGGATTCACCTCCCACGATGTCGTGGCGAAAATGAGAGGGATCCTCGGACAGAGAAAGATCGGTCATACAGGGACTCTTGACCCGGCGGCGGAAGGCGTTCTTCCGGTGTGTGCCGGAAAAGGAACAAAACTCTGCGATATGCTGACCGATCATGATAAGACATACCGGGCTGTTCTTCTTCTGGGAACGGAGACGGACACGGAGGATACAACGGGGACAGTGATCGGGACAAAGGACACGTCAGGACTTACAGAAAGTCAGGTCCGTGAGGCAGTCCTCTCCTTTACCGGGGATTATGACCAGGTTCCTCCGATGTATTCGGCGTTAAAAGTCGATGGAAAGAAATTATATGAACTTGCAAGAGAGGGAAAGACCGTGGAGCGGAAGGCGCGCCCGGTAAAGATCTTCGATATTCAGATCGAGACGATGGATCTCCCGGAGGTCACAATGACCGTGTCCTGCTCAAAGGGAACGTATATCCGGACCCTGTGCCATGATATCGGCGCGAAGCTTTCCGTCGGCGGATGCATGAAGGAACTGCTCCGCACGAAAGTGGGGAGATTTGAGATCAAAGACAGCCTGAAGCTGGATGATCTTCAGAAGTTGAAGGAGGAAGGGCGCCTCGGTAAGGTGGTACTTCCGGTGGAGGAAGTCTTTAAAGATCTTCCGGAGATCCGATCGGAGACGGAGGAGCTGGATAAGCTCTTAAAGAACGGAAATCCGTTCCGCAGCCGCGCGGTGAAGAATGTAACAGACGGGGACATGTTCCGCGTTTACCATTCGGATGGAACGTTTATCGGCGTATTTCGGTATGACGCGGAAAAACGGATGTACTATCCGGAGAAAATCTTTCTGGGAGGAAATTGACATGCAGTACATCGCAGAAACCAGAGAGTTTCAGATCAAAGAGAAGACAGTTGTCAGCATCGGAAAGTTTGACGGACTTCACAGAGGTCACCAGAAGCTGATGCACGAGATGCTGAAATGGAAGGAACAGGGATTTAAGATCGCCGTGTTCACGTTCGCGACGCCTCCGTGGACGCTCGTGAAGGGAAAAATGCAGACCATGATCATGACGAACCCGGAGCGCGAGATGCTCCTGGAGCAGGTCGGCGTGGATTATATCGTGGAGTACCCGTTTGACGAGGAAGTCTGCCATATGGCACCGGAACAATTTATCTCCGATATTCTTGTCGGGCGGATGAACGCCGGAGTCATTGTCTCCGGACCGGACTGCCATTTCGGATACAAAGCGGCCGGGGACTGTGCGATGCTGGAGCGGCTTTCCGGAAAGTATGGTTATCGCTATTTTATCGTGGATAAAGAGCGTGATGAGGAAGGAAAGATCATCAGCAGCACCTATATCCGGGAAATGCTGGCGGATGGAAATATCCGGAAGGCGAATGACCTGCTGGGATATTGTTATTTTGTCACCGGAAAAGTGGAGCATGGAAATGCGATCGGGCATACAAAGCTGTATCCGACGGCGAATCTGATCCCGCCGGCTGTGAAGCATCTTCCGAAGTTCGGCGTTTATGTGACGCGGGTGACTGTGGACGGAAAGGTTTACGGAGGCCTTACGAATGTAGGAGCGAAACCGACGATCTCCGGGGATAATCCGATCGGTGTGGAGACATATATCTATGACTTTTCGGGGGATCTCTACGGAAAAGAGATGAAAGTGGAGCTCCTCGATTTTGTGAGACCGGAGATGAAGTTTGCATCGATCGACGCGCTGAAAGCGCAGCTGGATCATGATATCAGGGAGTGCAGGGAACGCTATCACTCTTTTCAGAAAAGCCATCTTGGCTGAATACAGATAAAACAGAGTCAGAAAAGGATGCGCCTGGATCTTGAAAGAAAAAAGGCAGCAGAATGACTGGAAAAGTGGAGAAGGAAAATTGGAGTTAGAAAATAAGCCGGATGGCGAGGAAAAAGGAATGTCCGGGCAGAAGCCGACGATGACATATGCGGAATTCAAAGCCCAGAAAGGAAGAAAACGGGGAAGAGACCGCGGACCTGGAATAAATAAGGATCTTGCAGTGAAGATCGCTGCCGTGTGCGGCGGCGTGGTCGTCCTCGTCGGAGCCGTTGGCGGAGGACTTTACTGGCATGAATCTTTAAAATACAAGACATGTTTTCTGCCGGGAACCATCGTTGACGGGATGGATGTGACAGGAAAGACGGCGGCGGAAGTGGAAGACGCGATCATGGAGCAGTTAAAGGGCTACAAACTCACGATCAACGGGCGTGAGGATCTCTCCGAGTCGATCACCGGGAAAGAAGTGGGACTCTACGCGGAGTTTGACGATACCCTGGCGAAGGCGATCGCGGCCCAGAAACCGATGGAGTGGGGAAAATACCGCTTCGGAAAATCCGTGAATGAGGTGAATACGGACGCGCTGATCCGATACAATGATGAGATGCTGGGCGAAGCGGTGGACAGTCTCTCCTGCATGGATAAGGAAAATATGAGAGAACCGCAGGACGCGAAGATCTCTGATTATACGTCCGGGGGCTACACAATCATCAAAGAAGATGAGGGAACGGAGCTTCTGGAGGACAAGGTGAAAGAGGCGGTGGCCGCTGCGGTCATGTCTCTGGCGGAGAGCGTGGATCTGGAGGAACAGGGATGTTATGTGTCTCCGTCCATCACTTCCGAGGACGAGGCGTTAAAGACGGCTTGTGAGACGATGAACAAGTATGTCGGGGCAAGGATCACTTATCAATTCGGTGACAAGTCTGAGACTTTGAGCGGAGATGAGATCCACAACTGGCTGACTGTGAACGGAACGAGTGTCAGAATCAATGAGGGAAAGGCGACTGAGTATGTCAAGAAGCTGGCTGCCTCTTATGATACTGCGTATAAAGCGAAGAGTCTGAAGACATCCTACGGGAAGACGGTTTCCATCACCGGCGGAAGCTACGGTTATAAGATCAATCAGGCGAAGGAGGCAGCGACGCTTGTGAGCCTGATTAAAAACGGGGAACAGACCTCGAGGGAGCCGGAGTATTCCCAGAAGGGCGCGAGCCGGACGGGGAATGATTACGGGAATACATATGTGGAGATCAACCTTACGGCACAGCATCTTTATTTCTACGTGAAGGGAAAGCTGGTGATCCAGTCGGATTTCGTATCGGGAAATGCGGCGAAGGGCTGGAGTACTCCTGCAGGAGCATATTCGATCACTTATAAGCAGCGGAATGCGACTTTAAAGGGACAGGGATATGCGACGCCGGTATCTTACTGGATGCCGTTTAACGGAGGGATCGGTCTTCATGACGCGAACTGGAGAAAGACGTTCGGTGGGACGATCTACAAGACGAACGGTTCTCATGGATGTGTCAATCTGCCGCCGGCGGTCGCAAAGACGATCTACGAGAATATTTCGGCGGGCGATCCGGTCCTGTGCTACCATTTAGACGGTACGGAGAGTGCTTCGACGAGCGGAACGAAGAAGGATGAGACGGCGGCGACTACGGCTGCTGCGACGACGGCAGCACCGGAGACGACAGTAGCGCCGACAACGGCAGCACCGGAGACAACGGCGGCTCCTACAACAGCGGCACCGACTACGGAAGCGCCGACAACGCCTGCGGCGGGCGGTGATCAGGAGAGTGTCGGACCGGGGTTTGCGCCGGAGACGGAAGGGACGACGGAGCAGGAGGTTGGACCGGGATTTTGAGGAGAGTGAAAGCTGGTTGGCGGGAGTACGCGGTGAGCTTCCGGGCTGGGGCGCCCGGGATGCGGGGATGGTTCCTCTAAGCCTGCATGCAACTGCTAAGGGCGGAGAACAGGGGACACAACTCGCTTCGCTCAAACAAGTGTCCCCTATTCTCCAACGCAGTTACCTGCGGGCTAAGAGGAACCAGCTCCCCGGATCAAGGCGCTCCAGCCCGGAAGCTCACCGCTGGGAATCGTCGGTAAGAGGGGAAGGCGCTTCGCGCTTCCTGGTGGGAGATTACAATTGAAGCTAAAAAGTGATCTAAAGCAATAAAAAGTGATTTACTTTTGCAGACAGGTATGATATACTGTCGGAGTATGCGAAAAGCGCCGACGCTCGGTCAGCGGATAACTCCAACCGGGACCTGGTGATCGGTAAGTTTAAAGAATTTTAAGGAGGAAATCACAATGATTTCAAAGGAAAAGAAAGCAGCTATTATCGCTGAGTACGGCAGAAAACCGGGTGACACAGGTTCACCGGAGGTTCAGATCGCAATTCTTACAGAGAGAATCGCTGAGCTCACAGAGCATTTAAAAGTTAACCCGAAAGATCATCACTCCAGACGTGGTCTTCTTATGATGGTTGGTCAGAGACGTGGTCTTCTTGCATACCTGAAGAAGAAAGATCTTGAAGGATACCGTGCTCTTATTGAGAAGTTAGGCATCAGAAAGTAATAGCAAACTTATGGGTGGAGCGCATGTTTTTCGTGTACTCCACCTTTGTGTTATCTAAGTAAACAAAATATTGGCAGAAGAAACGTCCGAGACCGCTAAAGTGTGCATGAGAAACATCGGAAAAATCCTGCTGCAGTGCAGGGGCATGGAGTGCCCATGGATTGTAACTCGTGTCCAGTTTAGTAGTTTCGGGTGGATGTCCGGCAGGTCCCGGCCTGTTGACGGACAGATCCATTTCGGCTTCTTCTGTCGCAAATGAATGAAAAGGAGACGAAGCCATGTTTAAGAGTTTTTCCATGGAACTTGCAGGACGTACCCTTACCGTTGAGGTAGGCCGCGTTGCAAAGCAGGCAAACGGTGCAGCATTCATGCACTACGGCGATACAGTTGTTCTTTCTACCGCAACTGCATCTGACAAGCCGAGAGACGGAATCGATTTCTTCCCGTTAAGCGTAGAATATGAAGAAAAATTATACTCCGTAGGAAAGATCCCGGGCGGATTCACAAAGAGAGAGGGAAAGGCATCCGAGAACGCGACCCTTACTTCCCGTGTTATCGACCGTCCGATGCGTCCGTTATTCCCGAAGGACTACAGAAATGACGTAACACTTGACAATATTGTTATGTCTGTTGACCCGGAGTGCAGCCCGGAGCTCACAGCTATGCTCGGTTCCGCGATTGCTACATGCATTTCCGATATTCCGTTCGACGGCCCATGTGCAATGACCCAGGTAGGTCTTATTGACGGCGAGTTCATTATCAACCCGACATCCGCTCAGAAGAAGGTATCTGATCTTGCTCTTACCGTTGCATCCACAAGAGAGAAAGTTATCATGATCGAGGCTGGCGCAAAGGAAGTTCCGGAGCAGACCATGATCGACGCGATCTTCAAGGCACACGAAGTAAACCAGGAGATCATTAAATTCATCGACCGCATCGTTGCTGAGTGCGGTAAAGAAAAGCATACTTACGAGAGCTGCGCAATTCCGGATGAGCTGTTCGCTGCGATCAAAGAGATCGTTCCGCCGGCTGAGATGGAAGAGGCAGTATTTACAGACGAGAAGCAGAAACGTGAGGAGAACATCCGCCAGATCACAGAGCGTCTCGAAGAGGCTTTCGCTGAAAACGAAGAGTGGCTTCCGCTTATCGGACAAGCTGTTTACCAGTATCAGAAGAAGACAGTAAGAAAGATGATCTTAAAAGACCACAAGCGTCCGGATGGCCGCCGCATCGATGAGATCCGTCCGTTAGCAGCTGAGATCGATATCCTCCCGCGTGTACATGGTTCAGGTATGTTCACCCGCGGACAGACCCAGATCTTAAATGCCTGCACACTTGCTCCGCTTTCCGAGGCACAGCGTCTTGATGGTCTTGATGAGAATGAGACAACAAAGAGATATATGCACCACTACAACTTCCCGTCCTTCTCCGTAGGCGAGACAAAGCCGTCCAGAGGACCGGGACGCCGTGAGATCGGTCATGGCGCTCTTGCTGAGCGTGCTCTTGTACCGGTACTTCCGAGCGAGGAAGAGTTCCCGTACGCGATCCGTACTGTATCTGAGACAATGGAGTCCAACGGTTCCACATCCCAGGCAAGCATCTGTGCATCTACCCTGTCCCTTATGGCAGCAGGTGTTCCGATCAAGACTATGGTAGCCGGTATCTCCTGCGGTCTTGTAACAGGCGAGACAGACGATGATTACATCGTTCTTACCGATATCCAGGGTCTTGAGGACTTCTTCGGAGACATGGACTTCAAGGTAGGCGGTACTCACGAAGGTATCACAGCGATCCAGATGGATATCAAGATCCACGGTTTAACACGCCCGATCATCGAGGAGGCGATCAGACGCTGCCGTGAAGCAAGACTTTACATCATGGATAACATTATGGCTCCGGTTATCAGCGAGCCGAGAAAGACTCTGTCCAAGTACGCTCCGAAGATCACACAGATCACCATCGATCCGGCGAAGATCGGCGATGTAGTCGGCAAGCAGGGTAAAGTGATCAATAAGATCATCGAGGAGACAGGCGTTAAGATTGACATCACAGATGACGGTGCAGTCAATGTCTGCGGTACTGATCAGGAGATGATCGACAAGGCGATCGCTACGATCAAGAACATAGTGACAGATGTTGAGCCGGGCATGATCTACACAGGTAAGGTTGTCCGCATCATGGAATTCGGTGCATTCGTTGAGCTTGCTCCGAACAAGGATGGTATGGTTCACATCTCCAAGCTTTCCGACAAGCGTGTCGCTAAGGTTGAGGATGTTGTCAACATCGGCGATGAGGTTACGGTAAGAGTCGTTGAGGTTGACCGCATGGGAAGAATCAACCTGACAATGAGACCGGAGGACATGACAGCTGATCTTGAGAAGCTGACTCGTCCAGAGAGACGCGAGAGAAGCGACCGTCCGGAGAGACGTGACGACAGAAGAGGCGGACGCCGTGACGACAGACGTGAGCGTTCTGATAAGAAAGAGGATAACGAGTAATCGAAAACTGGGAAGGTAATGAACAGTTATAGAAGATCACCCGCTATATAAAACATGGGCCGCAGCCTGCAGCGTTTTGCTTTGCAGCCTGCGGCCTGTTTTCGTTTTATAGGAAAGGAGAGTATCATGACATTTACATATCCTGCTGTGTTTACAAAGAAGGAAGACGGAACCGGTTTCCACGCATTTTTCCCGGATCTGGAGATGTGTGAGGCAGATGGCGCTGACTTAGAGGACGCGATCGAGAATGCCCGCGATGCGGCCCAGAACTGGATCAGTGTGGAGCTTGAGGAGTTTGAGGGCGATCTGCCGTTCGCGACTCATGTGGATGATATTGAGCTTGCGGAGAATCAGGTTGCAAAGCAGATCATGGTGAAGATCAAGTTTCTGCCGGACAGCGACTGAGGGAAAAGAACCGGTCGTCTCTGCGCTGAAATGCAGATATGAGGTTATTTTCACGGGCAGGAAGTGCCCGTGGATTGTAACGATGTGAGAGCATCATAATTTCAGGATCCCCGGAATAGGATTGTAACAAAATCCATGATGGGGATCTTATTTTATGTTCAGACGGTTGCCAAAACGCGCGAGAAAGGTGCTTACGGTGCTGGGAGTCCTGATGGTCATTTTGGGCGGGATCGCGGCATTTACTGGATGTCAGTCCGGGGATTCGGAGGAGAAAAGGGGAGAGGATCTGGAGTTTACGGTCAGCGGGGAGGCGGATATTCCGGCAGCGCTGAAGGAGCTGATCGATAAGAAGAGGGAGAAAGCGTTTAAGCTTACATATGCGGACGGGCAGGAGATGTATATCGTGATCGGTGAGGGACCTCAGAAGGGCGGCGGGTACAGTGTGGCGGTGAAGGCGCTTTATGAGACGGATAATTCGATCGTGATCCGGACGGAGCTTCAGGGGCCGGAGGCCGGGGAGGCGAAGGGGACGGAAGAGTCGTTTCCGGTGTTGATCGTGAGGACGGAGTTTCGGGATAAGCCGGTGGTGTTTCAGTAGGATAGTTTAGCACTTTACTTTAGCGACGAATTCTGTTAAAATACTGGTAATTATTTTGGCGGATCTGTAGGCTGTCCGGAGGGGATTGTGCCGGAACGGGCTGTGTGATCTTTGATGGTTACGGATGAATGGCAGAAGGAGAGGAAAAGGATGTTATTGAAGGATATCTGGCTTGATGTTAAGGCGGTGCAGGAGAGGGATCCGGCGGCCAGGAGTTCGCTGGAGGTTCTGTTGTTGTATCAGGGAGTTCATGCGCTGATCTGGCATCGGATCGCTCACTGGTTCTGGACGCATAATATGCGGTTCCTCGGCCGCCTGATCTCTCAGATTGCCAGATTTTTTACGCTGATCGAGATCCATCCGGGTGCAGTTTTAGGACATGGGATCCTGATCGACCATGGATGCGGGATCGTGATCGGGGAGACTACGGTTGTCGGGGATAACTGTACGATCTATCAGGGTGTGACTCTGGGCGGCGTCGGAACGAAGAAGGGAAAGCGCCATCCGACGATCGGAAATAATGTCCTGATCGGAGCCGGAGCGAAGATCCTCGGTGCTTTTGAGGTCGGGGATAATTGTCAGATCGCGGCGAATGCGGTCCTTCTGAAGCCGCTGGAGGAGAACAGTACGGCTGCGGGAATTCCGGCGAGACAGGTGAAGAAGGACGGTCTTCCGGTGAAGGATCCGGCGAAGAAGGTCAATATGGAGCACATCTGTAAGATCCAGGACACGATCGATGAGCTGGAGCGCCGGGTGCGGGAGCTTGAAAAAGAGCTGGAAGAGGCGAAAAAGGAGCTGTAAACAGCAGGTATAAAATGTTAAACGTCATCATACAATTTCCTGAAGCATAAACTGGAAAGGTATGGTGGCGTTTTTATGATGGAACTTTTGAAGAAGCATATCCACATGAATCGTCGCCGGGGGAACGTCACGTCCCAGATGACCCTGGATGACGATTTTAATGTGCCGGATTCCATGGATGATGTGGAGGAGCTGATCATGGAAAACGGGGAGGTAAAGATCGACTCGGTGAAAAATCCCGGTGAGAAGGCGGAGGTGAGTGGAAAGCTGGAGTTTCGGATCCTGTACCGGCGTCCCGGCGGGGAACTCACGGCGCTCGCGGGCAGCATTCCGTTTACGGAGACGGTACATATGCCGGGACTTTCGGAAAATGATTATGTTCAGGCGGGATGGGAGCTGGATGATCTGAACGTGAGTCTCATCAATTCGAGAAAGCTGAATGTCAAGGCACTCGTGACGCTGAACCTCAGGGCGGACGAGATCCGGGACATGGAGGCGGCGTCCGATGCGAAGTTTGACGGTGAGGTCGAGGTGTTAAAGAAGACGCTGACCGTGGCGGCGATCGCTGTGCGGCGGCGGGATACGTTCCGGGTGCGGGAGGTACTTTCAATACCGGGAAATAATCCGGATGCGGAGACTCTTTTGTGGCAGGATATGCGTCTTCAGGATGTGGAGACGAAGCCGCTCGACGGGAAGACCCATATCAACGGAGATCTTCTCGTGTTCGCAGTCTACTCGGCAGGCGGCGGGCAGATGCCGGTGCAGTGTTTTGAGGAGACTGTTCCGTTTTCCGGGGACGTGGAGCTTACGGAGTCGGCGGAGGACATGATCCCGTTTATCACGGTAAAGCTGGTGCACCGGGATCTGGAGCTGCAGCCGGATGCCGACGGGGAGATGCGGGAGATCGCCGTGGACGCGGTCATGGAGCTGGATATCAGGCTCTATGAGGAGGAAGAGGTGGAGCTTTTGAGCGACCTCTATGCGTTGGACCGGGAAGTGATCCCGGAGACAGGCACTGCATGTTTTGATACGCTGGCGGTCCGGAACCAGGTGCGGACAAAGATCCAGGAGAAGATACAGCTCACCGGGCGACAGAGGATCCTTCAGATGTGCCATGCTGACGGGGATGTGAAGATCGACGAGGTGCAGATCAGGGAGGACGGGATCCACATGGACGGGGTGCTGGAGGTCCGGCTTCTGTACCTGACGGCGGATGATCAGGCGCCTGTCGGTGCGGCGTCGGAGGTCCTGCCGTTTCATCTGATGGCAGCCGCGGACGGACTGGCGCAGGATGCGGTCTACGAGATCGCGCCGGGGATTTCCGGACTTTCCGCGGTCATGGCAGGCGGGGATGCCGTTGAAGTGAAGGCGCAGATCACGGCGGATGTGCTGGTGCTGACTCCTGTGTGTGTGCAGACTGTGGCAGCGGTGACGGAGGAGCCGCTTGATACAGAGAAGTTAAAGAAGATGCCGGGGATCATCGGATATGTGGTGAAGCCGGGAGATACGCTCTGGAAGATCGCAAGGATGTTCCACACCAGCGTGGAGCGGATCATGGAACTGAATCATCTGACGGACAGCACGATCCGGTCCGGTGACAGGCTGATCCTGGTAAAAACGGTACAGGGATGAAATTTTTATTTTCCCCGAATGTCTGGTTGCAATTCGGGGAAAATTTTATATAATGGTATAAGTGGGATTTTTGTTACTTTTCGCGGGTAGGAATTTTCTGAACTGAAAATTCCGTATGATACCATTATGGTCGCGGATTTTGCCGATTTGGAATGCGAAGCATCGGCAAAATCCTGTTACAGTATGCGGGCATGGAGAGCCCGTGTACTGTAACGGATTTTTTGCGCACGCCGGAAAGAGAAAAAAATTGCTTCCGGAGCTTCCGGAACCTTTCTGATGACGCCGCATAAAATAACAGTATCACAACAGAACAGGGCATCCCGATGCTTTCATATAGATTCCGCAGGCGCTGGCTTTCGGAGGACGGTGATGGATTCCATGGTCCCATTGCCGTTTACATAATATGTAAAAAGACGGAACGCGAAGCATCGGAAGATCGTGCTGCGGTGCGCGGGCAGAGAGTGCCTGGGTACCGGAACCTGAGAAAGAGAGAACGGCAGATGAACTACACATATCTTCTGGAGTGTTCGGACGGAACGCTTTACTGCGGATGGACGAATGATCTGGAAAAGCGGGTGAACGCGCACAATTCCGGGCGCGGCGCAAAATATACGAAACCGCGGCGGCCGGTGCGGCTGGTGTGGTATGAGACGTTCGAGACGAAGGAAGAGGCGATGAGCCGGGAAGCAAAGGTAAAACAGCTTTCCCGGAAACAGAAAGAGGAGCTGGTGGCCCAGGGGCCGAATAACCGGAACACAGGGAGAAAAGATTTATGATTCATACGTTAAAAAAGAAACTGGCAAAGGTACTCTGCGGTGTGCTCGTATTTGCCCAGATGGGGACGATACAGGCGTTCGCGAGACCGGACTGGCCGTCCGATACGGGGATCGAGGCGGAAGCCGGAGCTGTCATGGACGTGGACACGGGAACGATGCTCTTCGGACAGAACAGCCATGTGGAATATTATCCGGCGAGTATCACAAAGATCCTCACGGCGCTTGTAGTGCTGGAGCATGCGGACCTTACCGATACGGTTACTTACTCGGACAAAGCGATGAACTCCGTGGAGGCGGACAGCGGAAATAAGTTAAGCCTCGTGGCTGGCGATACGATGACGGTTGAGGACTGTCTCTATGCGCTGCTTTTGGCGTCCGTGAACCAGGCGGCCAACGCGCTGGCGGAACATGTCGCGGGCAGCATCCCGGATTTCGTGGATATGATGAATGCGAAGATCGCGGAGCTTGGATGCACGGAGAGCCATTTTGCGAATCCGTCAGGACTCAACAATGATGATCAGGTCGTCACTGCGTTCGACATGACAAAGATCGCAGCTGCGGCGTACAGCAATCCGAAGCTTTTAGAGATCAGCTCCGCGAAATCATGGAAGGTCGGTGCGACCACGAACAACCCGGACGGGGTGAGTGTGAGAAATGAGCACCGCCTTGTGATCACGGAGGATACCGAGAGCCCGTACTACTGTCCGGAGACGGTTGCCGGAAAGACAGGGTATCTTTTAAAAGCGGGAAACACACTCGTTACATACGGAGAGAAGGACGGTAGACGTGTCGTATCTGTTATCTTAAAGGGAAGTCCGAGACAGTATTTTGTAGACGGAAAGAATCTCCTGCAGTTTGGACTGAACCGTTTCCAGAACGTGGACATCGCGGAGAATGAGACAAGATATGTCACAGGCGATGACCAGGTGGATGTCAACGGGACAAGCTATGCACCGTCTGATCTGGCGGTCCAGGCGGGAAAGAAGATCACACTCCCGAAGGATGCGAGCTTTGCGGACGCGGAGCTGAGTCTCGGTGCGGTTCCGGACGGAGCGCCGGAGGGAACGGTCGGCGTCCTGAACTATATTTATAACGAGAGAAAGATCGGATCCGCGTACCTGATGACGAAGGCGGGGGCGGAGGCGCTCGCGGCTGCGGAGGCAGCAGGCGGGACGGAGACCACGGCTGCGGAAGAACCGTCCGAAGAAAGTGCGGACGCAGCGGATCCTTCGTCCGATGACGGAAACACCGATGACCAGACAGAGACGGAGACCATGGGAGAAACGGATGTGACGACTGCGGCAGACAGTGAAGACGCGTCGGACCAGGCCGGAAGCGGAGATGTAAGAGCTGCATTCCCGGTGAAGATCGTCCTGATCATTGTGGGGATCCTTGCGGCAGCAGCCCTGATCGGCGGCGGTATCTGGTTCAGGATCCAGAGCAACAAGAAAGAGGCGGAAGCGGAAGCACTCCGACGTGAAAAGAGAAGGCAGCGTCTCATGGCGGAAGGCGGCGACGCGGAAGCCGAATTCAACCGGCTGCTCGAGGAGAAGCGGAAGCGGGACGAAGAGAGACGGAAACGATAAAAAGACATGCAGGATCCGGAATATGGATCTTGTGAGGAAAAGCGCCCGGGGTAAGAATCCGGTCATGCATAAGAACAATAATAAAGGAGCAGAGCTTGCTGGCGAAATGCTGGCAGGCTCTGCTTTTTCTGTTTACGCGAACAACGAGCCAAAGCCCGCGCTTGCGCGAGACCTTGGCCGACTGTCGCGATAACAAGGGGAAACTCGCGAAGCGTGTTTTCACTTGTTTCATTTCACAGGAAATGCCGATGGAACTTTCTATGAAACCAGGCAGGATAACCGCCAAAACAGTTCAGAATGACAAAGCAGCCGAAGTCTGCTATACTGAAAAAGGCGCGGTTTTTAGCCGCGCCGGAAATGAAAACAATAGAAATTGGTGTAGTTGGAAAGTTTGTAACTGTTCAGTAGGTCTGCGCATTTACTGCGCTGACCGTAAGAAAACATGGGTTTGAAGGCAAAAATCCCATCGGCGCAGCCGATCTGGAATGGATTTTTGCGTGTAACTGTGAAGGTACTGAACAGTTACGAAAATTTTATGCAGCTGCCACATATCCGTACATCATCATGTAGTGGCAGAAGCTTCCGCCCATGACGAAGAGGTGGAAGATCTCGTGGGAGCCGAAGTTTTTGTGCTTTGAGTTGAAGATCGGCAGTTTCAGAGCGTAGATCACGCCGCCGATCGTGTAGATGATCCCGCCGGCGAGGAGCCAGGCGAAAGCGGCAGGAGTCAGGGCTGCGACGATCTGACGGATCGCCATGACGCACACCCAGCCCATCGCGATATAGATCACGGAGGAGAACCACTTCGGGCAGTTGATCCAGAGGGCGTTGATGATGATTCCCACGATCGCGATGCCCCAGACGAGGGACAGCATCCGGTATCCGGAACGGTTTCCGAGGACGATGAGGCATACCGGAGTGTAAGTTCCGGCGATCAGGATGAAGATCATCATGTGATCGATCTTTCGGAGAAGTTTATTGACATGCTCCGAGATATCGAAGGTGTGGTAGACCGTACTTGCGGCGTAGAGCAGGATCATACTGACGATGAACACGCTGAGCGCCTTTAAATGCATCGTCCCGGGGACGGATGCGGCTTTTACGAGAAGCGGCGCTGCGGCAGCCATAGCGGCCAGCATTGCGATAAAGTGAGTCAGCGCGCTTCCGGGATCTTTTATTTTCAGTTCCATAATCATTCCTCCAATCATGTGAATGAGTAACCTGTATTAAATACCAGAAACATGATATGTAGTTTTAAAAACTACTTATCATGTTTGAATATACTATACCACTTACGATAAAAATATGCAAGGGGAAATATTTTGATGTTAAAAGTATTATACGAGGATGACGAGATCATCGTCGTCGTAAAGCCGGCGGGAGTGGAATCCCAGGCGGCAAAACGATTCGCGCCGGATATGGTGAGTGAGGTAAAAAAACACCTGGTTATCAACAAATCATGCACACCGGGGAAGGAACCGTATGTGGGAGTTATCCACAGACTGGACAAGCCGGTTTCCGGTGTAATGGTGTACGCGAAGACGAAACGGGCAGCAGCGGCTTTGAGTGAGCAGGTTCAGAGCCATAAGATGAAAAAAATCTACACGGCAGTTGTCTACGGAAAGCCTGTGAATACGGTGGATAACTATGTGGATTATCTGGTGAAAACACCGGACGGGAATTATTCACAGGTTGTGGATAAGGGGATAACCGGAGCAAAGAAGGCGGAGCTCTCCTATGAGGTGTTAAAAACGATCGATGGGGAAGAGAATGGGATGCCCGGAAAAGGGCTGAGTCTCGTAAAAGTTGCATTAAAGACCGGAAGACATCACCAGATCCGTGTGCAGATGGCGTATCATGGAACGCCGCTTTATGGGGATATGAAGTATGGCATGGCGGCAGAAAAAAGAACATCAGCCGGAAATTTTTGCGGACAGAGAGAGTCGATCGCCCTTTGCGCATCATCGCTGACTTTTTTCCATCCGGTGACAAAAAAAGAAATGACGTTTGCGATGGAACCGGCGGGCGGTGTGTTCCAGCTTTTCAGGTGATGTGACCGCCCGGGGAATGCGATTCATGGAAAAAATGGAACAGGGAACCTGTTATCAGCGCGCATAGCAGGCGGATTTTGGACCATACTATGAGCAGTACAAAGGAAGTACAGAACAGAAAACAGGTGATTCCATGGTAAGCCCTGGGAAAGACTGAAGAAATATTTTAACAAGAGCAAGTAAGTCTCACGCTTTTGCTGCGTAAAGTAATAAGCAGTGGCAGGAAACTTGCACTGAGGATCACAGGGCGGGATGCAAAGGATCCCGGTGGATTTTCCTCCCTGTGGTCCTTACGCAAAAAATGACAGATTGTCTTGCAAAATAGGCTGTGATACAATGATGAAAACAGGCCAGTGAAAAATATACATATGCAGGAGGATGAAATCCATGACAGAAGATACCTTTACGATCAGAAAAGCAGCTCCGGCCGATCTTCCGAGAATCCATGAAATCTACGCGGCCGCCCGCCAGTTCATGCGTGACCACGGGAATTTCAGCCAGTGGGACGGCGAAGATGCTCCGGAGCGTCTGCTTCCGGGGGATATTGAAGCAGGAAATCTGTACGTTCTCGAGGAAGCAGGCGAGATCCATGCGGCCTTTGCTTTTATCATCGGCGCAGACCCATGCTACGCGGTGATTGAGCAGGGCGAGTGGAAATCCGATGCCCCATACGCCGCGGTACATCGTGTCGCGAGCGACGGAACCCTTCACAATGTCATCGGGCGGATCATGGATTTTGCAAAATCCAACATCTCCCATATCAGGATCGATACCCACGAACATAATAAAGTCATGCAGAAAGCCCTGGAAAAACAGGGATTTGAGAGATGCGGGATCATTTACGTTCCGGATGGAACACCGCGGATCGCGTTTGAGTGGATGAAGTGAGATTGTTCGAAGAGCGCGGGAACAGGAACGATAAAACGTAATGATACCAGGATACCGAGTAGGCCATAGAGCTTAGTCGGTATCTTTTTAATATAATTGTCAACCATATAAAAACAATAGGTTGACAATGCGAAAATTCTGTGATAAGCTCCTTCTCAGTTCTTCTCTGTGATACCACCCGGGATCTGAGGATGGCGGCAGCTGTCCCAGAAGGTATGGGAGAGACGGGAAAAGCATGCGCATGTGCAGAAAGCTGAGACGCTCCGGATCGCTGGAGATTTCAGACATTTCAAGGGAAAATGTTCCGGATTGCCGGGACGTTCATGTATTTGAGGAGGAAATCATTTTGAAGCGTATGAAAACAAAAGACCTTGTGCTGTGCGCGATGTTTGTCGCGCTGATCGCAGTCGGGGCATTTATCAAGGTTCCTGTTCCGGTCGTTCCGTTTACCCTGCAGTTTCTGTTCACTATGCTGGCCGGGCTTCTTCTCGGCCCCGGAAACGGGGCGCTGGCGGTCGTGATCTACATCGTGCTGGGCCTGGCGGGACTCCCAATCTTTACGCAGGGCGGCGGGCCTGGCTATATCTTTCAGCCGAGCTTCGGGTACATCATCGGATTTGCGGCGGCCGCTTATGTGACCGGACGGATCGCGAATGAGAAAAGTCATCCCGGCTACGGACGGCTTCTGGCAGCAAATTTCATCGGCCTTTTTATCGTCTATGCGTTCGGCATGGTCTACTATTATGTGATCAGTAATTTCGTGCTGAACACGCCGATCGGTCTGTGGCCGCTGTTTTTATACTGCTTCTTGCTGGCAGTTCCGGGGGATATCGCGCTGTGCATTCTGGCTGCGGCGATCGGAAAACGGATGATCCCGATGATCAGGGAAGGGAGACTTGGATAAGAGATGAGCAGAAATATTTTTATCACAGGCACGGGAACCGATGTCGGAAAGACGTATGTGACCGGTTTGATCGTGAAAAAGCTGAAGGAGAGCGGAGCGGACGCGGCCTACTATAAGGCGGCAATGAGCGGGAATGAGAGGCGCCCGGACGGCAGTCTGATCCCGGGGGATGCTCTTCAGGTAAAAACAATGTCGGGGATCCGTCAGCCGCTGGAGGAGATGTGTCCGTACGTCTATGAGACGGCAGTCTCCCCGCATCTGGCATCGCGGCTGGAGGGAAATCCGGTCCGGATGGAAACGGTACTGGAAAAGTTCCATGAAGTCTGTGAAAAATACGAATATGTGACCGTGGAGGGAAGCGGCGGGATCCTGTGTCCGCTCTGCTTCGATGAGGCAGATCTCCGCCTTCCGGATGTTGTAAAAGCCTGTGACCTTGGCTGTCTGATCGTCGCGGACGCGGGTCTTGGAACAATCAACGGCGTGGCTCTGACCGCATATTACCTCAAAGAACAGGGGATCGCTCTGAAGGGGATCATTTTAAACCACTACAGACAGGGAGACGTGCTCTGTGAGGACAACCGGAAAATGTGTGAATTTTATACAGGAGTTCCGGTCATCGCCTGTGTGGCGGATGGTGACACGGAACTTTCCATCGGGGCGGAGGAATTGAAGTCCTTATATGACGATGGGAAATCATGCAGCGCGAAACAGGCGGAGCAGGAAACAAAGATGAGATAAGGAGAAGAGAAAAATGATCTGGTATCCATATGAACAATTAAAGACAATGAAGGCACCGTACGAGATCGTGGACGCAAACGGGGTGTACCTGTATACAAAGGATCAGAAAATGATCGATTCCGTTTCCTCTTGGTGGAGCGTGATCCATGGATATAAGAATCCCGTCATCAACCAGGCGATCATCTCCCAGGTGGAAAAGTTTTCCCACGTCATGCTCGGCGGACTGACCCATGAGCCGGCGAGAAAACTTTCGGAAAAGCTGGCATCCTGGCTTCCGGGAGATCTTGACTACTGTTTCTTCTCGGACTCCGGCAGTGTGGCAGTCGAGGTTGCGTTAAAAATGGCGCTTCAGTACTACATGAACCGCGGGGATGAAAGGAGAACGATGATCCTGGCTCTGGAACACGCCTACCATGGAGACACTTTTAAGACGATGGAAGCTGGGGATGATGAAGATTATCATTTCGTGCTGAAGGCGTACGGGGCAAGCCCATATGTCGTCCATATCCCGACGGAGATCACGGCGCTGGAGCAGGCGTTTGAGACATACCATGACCGGCTGAACTGTGTATTGGTGGAGCCGCTCCTCCAGGGAGCCGGAGGCATGCGGATGTATGATGTCTCATTCTTAAAAAAGGCGCGGGAGCTCTGTGACCGGTACGGTGTGCTCCTGATCTTTGATGAGGTGGCGACCGGATTCGGGCGGACCGGAAACCGCTTCGTGGCGGATCTTGTCCTTCCGGACATCCTGGTTCTCGGAAAGGCTCTGACAGGCGGATATATCGGCCATGCCGCTACCGTGGCGAACCGGAAAGTATTTGAAGTCTTTTACGATGACGTTCCGGAACATGCCCTGATGCATGGACCGACCTTCATGGGAAATGCGCTGGCCTGCAGCGCGGCTCTTGCATCGATCGAGCTGTTTGAAACGCAGAATTACATGGAAAAGATCAGAAAGATCGAGGAGATCACACGCCGCGAGATGGCAGGTTTCACAGACCCGAGGATCCGGGAAGTCCGGATCATGGGCGGATGTGTCTGCGTTGAGGTCTACGATCCGGCCGTTCTGAAAGGATATCAGGAGTATGCTTACCAGAGAGGTGTATTCAGCCGTCCATTTTTAAATTACCTCTACGCGATGGTTCCGTATGTGATCAAAGAGGAGGAACTGGTACAGGTCCTTCAGTGCATGAAGAATTGGTTTGCAAGGTAGACATGTGAGGCAGTGCGGCAGTCATGCAAAAAATTCCTGTTAAGATTTACAAAGCAGGGCCCTTATGCTATAATTTATAGTCGCGATGGACTTTTTTGCCGGAAAGCGGGAGTTACATCGAAAAAGTAAAAATTATGTACAGGAAAATTAAAGAAAGGCGAAGAGCCCTGCATGGAAAGGTTCTTCGAACAGGGATTAAAATAAAATGAAGCTTGGGATCGTCGGTCTGCCGAACGTAGGAAAAAGTACCTTATTTAACTCATTGACAAAGGCGGGTGCAGAATCCGCGAACTATCCGTTCTGTACTATCGACCCGAACGTGGGCGTTGTACCGGTACCGGATTTCCGTTTAAAACTTTTAACAGACCTCTATCACTCTGAGAAGACAACACCGGCTGTAATCGAGTTCGTTGATATCGCCGGCCTCGTAAAGGGCGCGTCCAAAGGTGAGGGACTTGGAAACCAGTTTCTTGCAAATATCCGTGAGGTTGACGCGATCGTTCATGTTGTCCGCTGCTTTGAGGACCCGAACGTCATCCATGTAGACGGAAGCGTTGACCCGCTCCGCGACATCGAGACGATCAACCTGGAGCTGATCTTCTCAGATATCGAGCTCATCGACCGCCGGATCGCAAAGATGGGAAAAGGCGCAGCTTCCAACAAGGCACTCGCGAAGGAATTAAATATCTTAAAGGCCGTAAAGGAACATCTTGAGAACGGCAACCTTGCAAAGAGCTTCGAGTGCGAGGACGAGGAGGAGCAGGCATTTGTCGCATCTCTCGACCTTCTCACCTGGAAACCGGTGATCTTCGCAGCGAACGTAGGTGAGGATGATCTCGCAGATGACGGTGCTTCCAACCCGCATGTACAGGCTGTCCGCAAGTTTGCGGCAGAAAACGACAGTGAGGTATTTGTCGTATGTGCCCAGATCGAGGAAGAGATTTCTGAACTCGACGATGATGAGAAGAAGATGTTCTTAGACGACCTCGGATTAAAAGAGTCCGGTCTTGACAAGCTGATCGCTGCAAGCTACCGTCTCCTTGGCCTGATCAGCTATCTGACAGCAGGAGAGAAGGAGACACGTGCATGGACCATCAAGGTTGGCACAAAAGCTCCGCAGGCAGCAGGAAAGATCCACTCCGACTTCGAGCGCGGATTCATCAAGGCAGAGGTTGTCAACTACAAGGATCTTTTAGACTGCGGTTCCTACAACGGTGCGAAGGAGAAAGGTCTTGTCCGCATGGAAGGTAAGGATTACGTGATGAAGGATGGAGATGTTGTTCTCTTCCGCTTTAACGTATAATTTTCGGCTGGATGACAGGCTTGTTATAACAGATGGAGCAGCTGCGGAAAGTCCGAAAGCTTCCTGTGCGGATTGCAAGATCACAGGAACTGAACAGTTGTTATAAAGAAATATAAGAAAAGCCATGGAATGCGTATCATGTACGATTCCATGGCTTTTTTTGATCAAAATTTGTCTCAGTCAGATAAAACTCCCACATCTTTTGGATGTTAAGTAACACCAATTTGTCTCAGCTGCGTCCAATCTCCGGCTGAGATAAACACTCCTCGAAGGCGCATATGTCTGGAAGACAATGGGGTGCGCCGATCGAAACGGAGCGCAGAGCGCAATGTTCTGAAAGAAAGTTGTTGACTTTCACTAACTGAAATGGAGAGGAGTCTGTGCTGCCTTCTTCTATCTGTGCATGATCTCCCACACGGTGGAGACATAAAGCCGCAGCCCCGTGAGCAGGGACGACTCATCAAAATTAAAATGATCATTGTGGTGCGGAGCAGCAATATTGGAGCCGATGCACATATAAGCAGCCTTTCTGCCGTGGGACTGGACTTTTGCCATCAGGTAGGTGGCATCCTCAGACCCGGAGAAAGCGGCTTCCTTTACATAATTGGTGATCTCCGGGACTCTCGCGGCTCCGGCCCTGATGAACGGTTCCAGCTCTGCACTGCTGTCGGCACTCGAAGCGCTGCCCATGATCTTCGTATCCACGGAGCAGTCGAACATTTCGGCGGCCCCGTTTACCGCGTTCATCGCCTTTTTCAGGACAAGCTCCTGAATATCGGCGGTCTCCCCGCGTGTCTCAAAGCGGATCATGGCGTCCGCCGGGACCACATTCCGTCCGCTTCCGCCCTGGATCGTTCCGACGTTGATCCGGGATGCGCCTCTGGAGTCCTGGCAGGCGGTGTGCATGGCGAGAGTTGCCGAGCATGCCGCAAGGATTGCATTTTTTCCGTCCTGCGGGGACATTCCGGCATGAGCGGAGACTCCCTTAAATTCGGCATCGACCTTCGTTGTGGAGAGAAATCCTTTTGAGAGGGCGACGAGGGAACCGGTATTCCATCCCATCCCGAGGTGTCCGGTGAGAAGATAGTCCACATCATCGAGGATCCCGCCTTCCGCGATCGACTGTGCGCCGCGGACTCCTTCTTCGGCGGGCTGGAAGATGACTTTGATGGTCCCGCAAAGATCATTTTTGATCTCATTCAACGCGATACAGGTGTGGAGTCCCAGGGATGCGTGTCCATCATGACCGCACGCATGCATGGAGCCGTCATGGATCGAGCAGAATCCGTCTTTCACAGGCTGGCGGTTCGCATCGGTGCTCTCGGTGACATCGTTACAGTCGATATCAAAGCGGAGTACGAGGACAGGTCCCGGCGTTCCGGTCTCGATCACGGCGCAGAGACCGGTGAAACCGTCCATTTTTTCGATGATTTCCGGGTCGGCGCCCTCTGCAAGCGCCCGGTCGATGGCGCTTTTCCGAACGCTTTCAGACGGGTAAGCCCAGAGATAATCCTTGTTGATGATCTCTTTTCCGTATTTCACCGGGATCCCGTGTTCCTTTAACTTCTTAATAAGAAGCGCGGTGGTGCGGTATTCGAGCCAGCCGGTCTCCGCGTGTCTGTGAAGATCGCGGCGCGTCCGGATCATGGAAGGTTCATATGATTTCAGTGTATCGAGATAGGATTGAATGTCCATGGCTGTTCCTCCTTGTAAGGGATAAATTCAGATGAATGTTTTCGAGTATTGTGGGAGCACGAAGTGCGGAACAATACGGTATCACAAGGGGTCAAAACCTTTTGACCCCAACATCTTATGGTTTTAGTATAAAAACTTATAAAATTGATGTCAATGGAAAGTATAAAATATACCGTAACAGGATTTTGCCGATGCTTCGCATTCCGAATCGGCAAAACCCGCGGCCACAACGGTATCATACGGAATTTTCAGTTCAGAAAATTTCTGCCCGCGAAAAGTAACCGGAAAGTTCCACAGGAATCGTCAACTTTTGTCGAATAAACATGAGGAGTGTCTGGCGAATCTGTTTGCTTTTTGCATGTTTTCGGAGTAAAATAAAACTCACCAAAGAAATAAAGGAGAAAAAATACGATATGACAGGAGCAGATGTAAGCTTCGTTCACCTCGGGATCACGATCCCGCATATGGTGAAGAGCTTTTCGATCGGAGGGATCTCCTTCGCATACTACGGGCTGATCATCGGGATCGGTATGATCATGGGACTTCTGGTCGCCCAGTCCGACGCGAAGCGCAGGGGACAGGATCCGGATATTTATGTTGATTTCGCACTCTACGGGATTATCTTTTCCATCATCGGAGCGCGGATCTACTATGTTTTCTTTCAGTGGGGATATTACAAAGACCACCTGCTGGAGATCGTGAATTTAAGGAAAGGCGGACTTGCGATCTACGGGGGAGTGATCGCCGGGATCCTGACGCTGCTCGTATTTACGAAAAAACGCCATCTTTCCTTTTTGTCCATGGCAGACAGCGCCTGCCTCGGACTTGTAACCGGACAGATGATCGGACGATGGGGAAACTTTGTGAACTGCGAGGCCTTTGGCCGTTATACGGACTGTCTGTTTGCCATGCGGCTCAAACGTAGTATCGTGAATGAAAGCATGATCTCACAGAACCTCCTCGACCATCTGATCCTTGACAACGGGATCGAGTACATTCAGGTCCATCCGACGTTCCTCTATGAATCACTGTGGAATTTCGGACTTCTGATGTTTATGCTCTGGTTCCGCAAACGGAAAACGTTCACGGGGGAAATGCTTTGTATCTATCTTGCCGGATACGGGATCGGAAGAACATGGATCGAAGGCCTGCGGACGGATTCTCTCCTGATACCGGGTACCGGGATTGCGGTATCCCAGGCGTTATCTGTTGTGCTGGCGACGGTATCTCTTGTGGTACTGGTCTACCACAGGAGAAAAGCGTTCGCCCAGAGAAAGGGAGCAAACTGATATGGAGAGCAGGGAAGAACTGGTAAATCGGATCGAAGAGGCGAGAAAACGCCTGGACGGAAGCATTGATGGAAAAGAGGCATATGATCTGATCTACCGGTATAGTGTGGAGCTTGACCGGCTGATCGAAGAGTATATGGATGCGGGATATTAAAGTCCGCAGTACATAAAAATCGAATATACACCTGATGAAATGAAAAAAGCTGTCCGGATGGGCAGCTTTTTTCATTTCATCAGGAAAATTCCTTTGCTTAGGTGTGAAATCAGTCACAGGCAGAGGGATCCGGCGCAGTTATATCCGGCACATATGGGATCTTTTCTGTGGAAAACTCTGAAAATATCCGGTTTTACACCGTTTCCCCGGCATGTGGATAACTAAAAAAGCGCACCTCCTTTTATACATGAAAAAGTGAAAAATTCCTTGCTATTTTAAAGTAAATGTACTAAGATTACATTAGAAGTGGTGGAAAGTGGATAAAAGTGGTTTAAAATGGTGGATCGGTGGATAAAAAACAGTCGCCGTCCAACGGGGAGAGTCATGTTCATAGGGGAGTACAGTCACACAATCGATGCAAAAGGTCGTCTGATCGTCCCTTCCAAATTCCGTGAGCAGCTGGGCGATGAGTTCGTTGTGACAAAGGGATTGGACGGGTGTCTCTTCGTGTACGAAAATTCCGAATGGAAATCCTTTGAAGAAAAACTCCACGCACTTCCTCTTACGAATGCCAATGCCAGAAAGTTTTCAAGATTTTTCCTGGCAGGAGCCTGCGCCTGCGAGGTGGACAGGCAGGGAAGGATCCTGATCCCTTCTGTTTTAAGAGAATTCGCACATCTGGAAAAAGACGTTGTCTTAGTTGGCGTCGGAAGCCGGATCGAGATCTGGAATAAGGCAGTCTGGAACGAGAAGAATGTCTATGATGACATGGAAGAAATTGCAGAAAATATGGAAGGTCTTGGCATATGATTTTTGAACACAAATCAGTCCTGCTGATGGAGACCGTCGACAGTCTGAACGTAAAACCGGACGGTATTTACGTGGACGGAACACTGGGCGGCGGCGGACATGCATACGAAGTATCGAGGAGACTTGGCGAAAACGGACGCCTGATCGGGATCGATCAGGACGCGGACGCGATCGCGGCTGCGACAGAGCGCCTTCTCCCATTTAAAGATAAAGTGACGATCGTCAGAAGCAACTACAAAAATATCCGGGAAGTGCTCTTTAACCTTGGAATCGAAAAGGTGGACGGCATTTACCTGGATCTTGGCGTGTCTTCCTACCAGTTAGACACGGCGGACCGTGGATTCTCCTACCGGGAGGATGCCCCGTTGGACATGAGAATGGACCAGAGAAACGATAAGACAGCGGCGGACATCGTAAACGGATACAGCGAGATGGAGTTGTATAAGATCATCCGCGATTACGGTGAGGACCGCTTTGCGAAGAATATCGCGAAGCATATCGTGAGAGAGCGGGAGATCCACCCGATCGAGACGACACTGCAGCTCGCGGAGATCATCCGCGGTGCGATCCCTGCAAAGATCCGCGCAGAGGGCGGACATCCGGCAAAACGGACATTCCAGGCGATCCGCATCGAACTGAACCATGAGCTGGATGTGTTGAACGATTCCATTGACACGATGATCGATCTCTTAAATCCGGGTGGACGCCTCTCGATTATTACGTTCCACTCTCTGGAGGACAGGATCGTAAAGACGAGATTCCGGACCAATGAAAATCCATGTATCTGCCCGCCGGACTTCCCGGTGTGCGTGTGCGGAAGAAAGAGCAAAGGCCGTGTCGTGACGAGAAAACCGATCGTCCCGTCGGAAGAGGAACTGGAAGAGAACAGAAGATCAAAGAGCTCGAAGCTTCGTGTGTTTGAGAGAAGCTAGAGAGCATCGCAAAAGAAGAATCCTATATAACTGTGAAGATACTGAGCAGTTACAGCCATTTTTAGAAAGGAAGTGATGGTATGGCAGCAAGGAGACGGAGAAGAGCCCCACAGGCAACCGAATATGTAGAGGGAAATACTGTCCGCAAGATCGAGCGTGCTCCGCAGTATGAGGGGCAGGAAAGAAGAAAGCAGAAGAAACGGAATTCATCCCATACCGTTACAGTTCGGAGAAATCAGGAAAAAGCGCTTCAGATGAATCTTTTTTCCGTATTACTGCTGACAGCGGCTATGATCTGCACGCTGTATATCTGTGTGAGCTATTTAAAGCTCCAGTCTTCCGTGACGGCGAGACTGAATCACATTGAAAGCCTGGAGGAGAGTATTGAAAAGCTGAAAGGGGACAACGACGCCCTTCTTACAAGGATCAACACGTCGGTGGACCTGGATTATGTGTATAAGGTAGCAACAGAGGAGCTGGGAATGGTTTATGCCAATAAGGACCAGGTCCGCTTATACAATAAGACGGAAAGCGAGTATGTAAGACAGTATGAAGACATCCCGGAACGGTAATAATAAAAGAGTTTTTACCATGAGTATGAAAGAAAAGCTGGCGGTTACGGTTCTCGTAACGACGCTGGCTTTGTTTGGTCTTGTCATTGTTTTATACCGGATGATCAAGGATAAAAACGCAGACTACACCCAGATCGTATTGAACCAGCATTCCTCCTACGACAGCCGGACGATCCCGTACCGCCGCGGTGATATCGTGGACAGAAACGGAACGTATCTGGCGACGAGCGAGAAGGTCTACAACCTGATCCTCGACCCGAATCAGATCAACCAGGATAAGGATAACTATCTGGAGCCGACGGTGTCCGCCCTCTGCGAGGTGTTCGGGTACGACCGGGCGGACCTGATGGCTGTGATCTCCGCAAACGAGAATTCCTACTATGTGCCGTATGAGAAGCAGATCTCTGCGGATAAGAAGGAAGAATTCGAGGCAAAGAAGAAGGAACTGAACGATGCCTACGCAAAGTCGAAGGATGACAGCGGAAAGAAGGTCAAAGGTGTCTGGTTTGAGGATGAGTACCGGAGATTTTACCCGTACAACACGCTGGCCTGCAATGTGATCGGCTTTTCCTATGATAACGGAAAACAGGGAAGCGGCGGGATCGAGCAGTATTACAACGACCAGCTGACAGGAACAAACGGAAGAGAGTACGGCTATCTGGATGATGAGGCCAACATGGAGAAGGTCATCAAGTCCGCCGAGAATGGAAACACGATCGTTTCCACCATCGACGTGAACATCCAGCGCATCGTGGAAAAATATATCGATGAGTGGATGAGCGGGATCGGAAGCAAGACCGCGGCTGTCATCGCCATGGACCCGAGAAACGGCGAGATCCTTGCCATGTCCTCCAACAGGAGATTCGACCTGAATAATCCGAGAGATCTGAGCAGCGCCTACTCCCAGGAGGAGATCGCTGCCATGACGGATGAAGGCAGGATGGATGCCTGGAACCAGATGTGGAGAAACTACTGTGTAAACGATACCTACGAGCCGGGTTCCCCGGCGAAGCCGATGACAGTTGCAGCCGGTCTGGAGGAGGGCGTGATCGGACAAAACGATACATTCCTCTGTGACGGCGGACAGGATGTCGGCGGATACAGGATCAAATGTGTCAGCATCTATGGACACGGGATCCTCACGGTAGAGCAGTCCCTGATGAAATCCTGCAACGATGTCATGATGCAGATCGCGGCAAAACTTGGGATCCAGCGCTTTGCGAAATATCAGAAATTATTCGGTATGGGCCAGAAAACCGGGATCGATCTTCCGGGTGAGGCGTACGGACTGATCTACAATTCCGACAATATGGGACCGACGGACCTTGCGGTAAACTCTTTTGGACAGAGTTATAACTGCACGATGATCCAGATGGCAGCGGCATTCGCCTCTGTCATCAATGGCGGTTCCTACTATGAACCGCATGTGGTAAAACAGATCGTGAATGATCAGGGATCAGTCGTCAGAAAGATCGAGCCGAACCTGGTTCGGGAGACGGTATCCGAGTCCACCAGCAAATTTATCCGTCATGCACTGTTCATGACCGTCGATGACGAGGAAGGAACCGGAAAAGCGGGACGTGTTGCCGGATATAAGGTCGGCGGAAAGACAGGAACAGCGGAGAAGCTTCCGCGTTCTGCACACAACTATCTCGTATCTTTCTGCGGCTTTGCACTGGCGGATGATCCGCAGCTTCTTGTATATGTGGTCATCGATACCCCGAACCTTCCGGGAAAAGAGCAGGCGCACAGTACATTCGCTACAGAGGTTTTCCAGAAGATCATGACGGAGGCTCTTCCTTACCTGAATGTGTTCCCGGATACAGATACCGCGGCGGAGGACGCAAGTCTCGCGGATCAGAGTGAGGGGATCACGAACAACAATGAAGGCGGACTGGAGCCCGGAACAGGAGAGACTGAGGCGGAGACAGAAGCGCCGACGGACGCTGACGGAAATGTGATCCCGCAGGAGACAACACCGCAGGATGAAGTGGTCCCGTTTGATGACGGTCTCGGGCTGCCGGATGATATGCCGGCGGACACTTCCGATGGTTCAGATGCGGGCACAGCGGAAGCCCAGAGCATGGAAGCCGTTCAGGAGACGGAGACTGTGCAGGACGGAGCGGAAGAGACGATGGAGACGACGCAGGCTGCACAGTAATTCCGGTGAAGACCGGTCAGCTTATGCCTGCTGCATGGAATTACGCAAACGATAAGCCGGAGTCCGCGCAATGCGCAGGGCTCTGGCTGCTGTCACAATAATGGGGAAATGCGCGGAGCGTGTTTTGCCACGTGGGGAGAAGACGATGAACAGAGAGATGGATATGGCAGAGGTTTCCGACGGAAAACTCTATGGCCTGGATGATATGGTGAAGGCGGACTGCGCCGGGTGCGAGGGCTGCCACGCCTGCTGTACCGGGATGGGGACCTCCGTGGTCCTCGATCCTTTTGACGCGTACCGCATGACAGCCGGGACCGGAAAAACGTTTGAGGCGCTTTTGGCGGGACCGCTGGAGTTAAATGTGGTGGACGGGATCATTCTCCCGAACCTTAAAATGAGCGGTGAGGAAGAGACCTGTTCTTTTCTGGACGCAAATGGACGATGTACGATCCATGCGTACCGTCCGGGGATCTGCCGACTGTTTCCTCTCGGAAGGATCTATGAGGACGGCGGATTCCGCTATTTTTTACAGGTCTACGAGTGTGCGAAGGAGACCCGCGCCAAAGTAAAAGTCAGGAAATGGATCGATATGCCGGAGCCAAAGCGCTATGACGCTTTTGTCTGTACCTGGCATTATTTTTTAAAGGATCTGGAGCGCGTGATCGGGAAAGATACGTCCGGACAGGCTGCGAAGACGATCAGCCTGTATCTGATCCGGCAGTTTTACCTGTCTCCTTATAAAAAAGAAGAGGATTTTTATCCGCAGTTTGAGGAGAGACTTACCGGGGCGAAACGGGCTCTGGCCGGATTCCTTGCGATGTAGCGGATCGAACGGGAAAGAGGAAAATGCAGACCGGAAGCTGAGAACATGGATTTTTGCGCATGATAAAACGGGAAGTCCCGTATATTAGTTACCAAGACTTTTTATTGAAAGTTTTGGAGATGGCGGAATTTCTGACATATCACAGGAAAAAAATCCTGGTCGTTTTTGTGATCTCGGCGCTCCTGATGACAGGCTTATGCGGACAGCTGGGGTTCCTGATGATCGCAAGATCGGATCATTACAGCAAAATGGCGGATGCGCTCCATGAGCGGGAGCGGACCATCAAGGCCTCCAGGGGTGAGATCGTGGACCGGAACGGGACCGTGATCGCGGCGAACCGGACGGTCTGCACGGTGTCCGTGATCCACAATCAGGTGAAGGAGCCGGAGAAAGTGATCCGGGAGCTTGCGCGGATCCTGGATCTTTCCGAGGAGGAAGTCCGGAAAAAAGTGGAAAAGTGGTCTTCCAGGGAGATCATCCGGACGAATGTGGAAAAGTCGGTGGGGGACGAGATCATGAATCTCGGACTTTCCGGCGTAAAAGTCGATGAGGACTACAGGCGCTATTATCCTTACGGAAGTCTCGCATCCAGAGTTCTTGGATTTACAGGGGCGGACAATCAGGGGATCATCGGTCTGGAAGTCATGTACGAGAAATATCTGAAGGGACAGGACGGTCTGATCCTGACACTCTCAGACGCGAAAGGGACAGAACTTCAAAATGCCGCGGAGGAGCGGGTGGAACCGATCCCCGGAAATACCCTGACCGTGAGTCTGGATGTGAATATCCAGAAGTACGCGGAGCAGGCTGCATACCAGGTCATGGAGAAAAAAGGTGCAAAGGCGGTCTCCATCATCATCATGAATCCTCAGAACGGAGAGATCTACGCGATGGTGAATGCGCCGGAATTTGACCTGAACGACCCGTTTTCATTGAGCGGGGAAAGCAGCGGACTCACAGGGGCAGAGCTTCAGGATGCGCGGAACAAAATGTGGAGGAACCGCTGTATCAACGATACGTATGAGCCGGGATCCACATTTAAGATCATCACAGCCGCTGCCGGACTTGAGGCCGGAGTGGTCCATCTGGACGATAAATTTTCCTGTCCGGGATTCCGGATCGTGGAGGACCGGAAGATCCGCTGCCATAAAGTCGGCGGACATGGTGCGGAGACATTCCTCCAGGGCGCGATGAATTCCTGCAATCCGGTATTCATCGACGTGGGACAGAGACTCGGCGTGGATTCGTTCTACCACTATTTTGAACAGTTCGGACTTCTCGGAAAGACCGGGATCGATCTTCCGGGCGAGGCGGCGACGATCATGCATAAAAAGGAAAATATGGGGTTAGTCGAACTTGCGACGGTTTCCTTCGGTCAGTCTTTCCAGATCACACCCATCCAGCTCATCACGACGGCCTCCTCCATCATAAACGGGGGAAGGCGGATCACACCGCACTTCGCGGTCAGCGCGGAGAGCACGGACGGGATGTTTTACAGGACATTTTCCTACCCGGAAAGGACCGGCGTCGTATCGGGATCCACGAGTGAGACCATGCGCTATATTTTAGAGCAGGTGGTAGCGGAGGGGAGCGGAAAACGAGCAAAGCTCCCGGAATACCGGATCGGCGGAAAGACGGCGACATCCGAAAAGCTCCCGAGAAGCTTAAAGAAGTATATTTCTTCTTTCCTGGGTTTCGCGCCGGCGGATGATCCTCAGGTGATCGCCCTGATCACGATCGATGAGCCGGTGGGGATCTATTACGGCGGCACGATCGCGGCTCCGGTGATCGCGGATATCTTTTCAAATATCCTGCCGTATCTGGATGTGGAAAGAGTGGATCCTGCCGATCCGGAATGAATTTTTGCGCGTGGGCGTGAAGGTACGGAACAGATACAAATTTCGATTGATTATTAAGAGAAAAGGACGTATACTATTTACGCGGCAGACCGGAAAATGTGATGAAAAACAGGCCGGTCCCGCGATATTTACATAGGAAGTATGAGGTGCAACTGGAAATATGAGGTTCAGTATGGTAAATGAGACAATCCTGGCGATCATTATCGCCTTTGCGATCAGTGCGGCGCTCTGCCCGGTGGTGATCCCTTTCCTTCACCGCCTGAAATTCGGGCAGCAGGTCCGCGATGACGGCCCGCAGAGCCATTTAAAGAAACAGGGAACTCCGACAATGGGAGGACTCATTATTCTCACGGCGACCGTGATCACATCCTTATTCTATATCAAGAGCTATCCGAGGATCATTCCGATCCTGTTCGTGACAGTCGGATTCGGGATCATCGGTTTCCTGGACGACTACATCAAAATCGTCATGAAGCGGTCGGAAGGACTGAATCCGATCCAGAAACTCATCGGTCAGTTTATCATTACCGGGATCTTCACCTATTATCTGATGACCTCCGGGGATGTGGGAACAGGAATGCTGATCCCGTTCACCGGCGGATTTGAGAACGGATATTATCTGAATCTCGGCTGGCTGTTTGTCCCGGCGGTATTCTTTATCGTTCTCGGTACAGACAACGGCGTAAACTTTACGGATGGACTCGACGGACTCTGCACGAGCGTGACGATCCTCGTAGCGACCTTCTTTACAGTGGTCGCGATCGGCGAGGACAGCGGGATCAGCCCGATCACCGGTGCGGTAGTCGGAAGTCTGTTGGGATTTTTACTGTTCAACGTATATCCGGCGAAGGTCTTTATGGGAGATACAGGTTCCCTGGCTCTCGGCGGTTTCGTGGCATCCAGCGCGTTTATGATGCAGATGCCGATCTTTATCGCACTTGTCGGTCTGATCTACCTGGTGGAGGTCCTTTCCGTGATCATCCAGGTCACATACTTTAAAAAGACCGGCGGAAAGAGGATCTTCAAGATGGCTCCGATCCACCATCACTTTGAGCTCTGCGGATGGTCCGAGACGAGAGTTGTCGCAGTATTCTCGATCATTACGGCAATCCTTTGCCTGGTTGCCTATCTGGGATTATAAACATATAGGAGGAGAAACCATGTCACAGAAAGTATTAGTTGCAGGAACAGGGATCAGCGGTATTTCCGCAGCAAAACTTCTGCTTGCCCAGGGCGGCGAAGTGATCCTTTATGATGGAAATGAGAAACTTTCCGAAGAAAAACTGAAAGCCAAATTTGACGAAGGCGCGAAAGTGACCATCGTTCTCGGAGAACTGAAAAAGACAGACCTTGCAGGGGTAGAGTTATGCGTGATTAGCCCGGGCATCCCGCTTGAGGCACCGTTCGTTGCGGTGATCGACGAGGCGAAGATCCCGATCTGGAGTGAGATCGAGCTCGCTTACCACTGCTCAAAGGGAAAACTTGCCGCGATCACCGGCACAAACGGAAAGACAACGACGACAGCGCTCACCGGAGAGATCATGAAGAAGTTTTATAAGAGCGTATTCGTAGTAGGAAATATCGGAGATCCGTATACTGCCCACGCACTCGAGACAACTGATGAGTCCGTGACAGTCGCTGAGGTTTCCAGCTTCCAGCTCGAGACGATCATGGACTTCCATCCGAACGTGTCCGCGATCACAAACATCACTCCGGACCACCTGGACCGCCATAAGACGATGGAATGCTATATTCAGGTAAAGGAAGGAATTACAAGAAATCAGACAGAGGAAGATACCTGCGTATTAAACTACGAGGATCCGGTCCTCAGAGAGTTCGGAAAGACCTTAAAGTGCAAGGTCCTCTACTTCAGCAGCAAGGAGAAGCTCGACGAGGGCATCTTCATGGACGGCGATCTCATCATCTACCGTCATGACGGAAAGAGTGAGAAAGTCCTTGACGTCAACGAATTAAATATCATCGGAAGACATAACCATGAGAATGTGATGACAGCTGTTGCGATCGCGATCCGTTTAGGTGTCCCGATGGATATGATCCGCGAGGCGTGCAAGGAATTCAAGGCAGTCGAGCACAGGATTGAGTATGTGAGAGAACGTTTCGGCGTTACTTATTATAACGACTCCAAGGGAACAAACCCGGATGCAGCGATCCAGGCTATCAAGGCGATGCCGGGACCGACACTTCTGATCGCGGGCGGATATGATAAGCATTCCGAGTACGACGAGTGGATCGAGAGTTTTGACGGAAAAGTCCGCTATCTCGTTCTCATCGGTCAGACGAGAGATAAGATCGCTGAGTGCGCGAAGAAACATGGTATCACCGATATCATGTACGCGGAAGATATGCAGGAAGCTGTTCAGGTATGTTCTTCCTACGCAAATGCAGGCGATTATGTGCTGCTCTCCCCGGCATGCGCCAGCTGGGGAATGTTCAAGAACTTTGAGGAGCGTGGACGGATCTTTAAGGAATGCGTCAACGCCCTGTAATGGAGGCTTAGCGTGGCTCGAAAAAAGGTTCGAAAAGCCGGCGGCAGGGCACAGGCACAGAGACAGGCGGTACAGCGCCAGCAGGCAAAACGTCAGCAAATGCAGCGCCAGCAGATGTCCGGAAAGCAGGTGGAGCGCCAGCAGATCGAAAGAGAACGGGCGAAACGCCAGCAGGAAGGACAGCGCCGGGAACAGCTTCTGATGCAGCAACGCCAGGAAATGCAGGAGAGGCAGGAGATGCTCCGCAGACAGCAGATGCAGATGCGGGGAGAGCCCGAACAGGAAGAGGAAAGACGGAAAAAGAAAGCCCGCCGCTTCTATGATTATGACCTTCTTGTGGTCATCATCTTCCTGACGGCATTCGGACTGATCATGATCTACAGCTCCAGTGCGTACAATGCGCAGGTGAGCGGGCAGCCGTCCACCTACTATATGATACGTCAGGGAGGAATCGCCGTTGTGGGATTCGTCATGATGCTCATCATCTCAAAGATCGACTACCACTTTTTTGCGAAGTTTGCCGTTCCGGCAGTGGTCGTATCCTACATCTGCGAATTCCTCGTAACCTTTACTCCGCTGGGAATCGCAGTAAACGGTAAAAAAAGATGGCTGGGAACAAGATCTCTGCGTTTCCAGCCTGCAGAGCTCGTAAAGATCGTGATGATCCTGTTTCTTGCGGTCGTCATCACGAGACTTGGAAAACGGATCAATGAATGGCGCGTGTGGGGAATGCTTGCGGTGCTGCTCGGACCGCTGGCACTCTTTGTCATGCTGAACAACCTGAGTTCCGGTATCATCATCTGCGGGATCGCTTTTGTGATGATGTTTGTCGCATGCAAGAGAAAATGGCCGTTTATATTGGTCGTGGTGGTGCTGATCGTCGTGATCGTATTCGCCCCCCCTGTGGCCATCGCCATGGAGAAAGCGGGAATCCTTCACTTCTACCAGCTGAGCAGAATCCTGGTATGGAAAAATCCGGAGGCATACCCGAAGTCCGGCGGATATCAGGTCTTACAGGGACTTTATGCGATCGGTTCCGGCGGACTTCTCGGAAAGGGGCTCGGACAGAGTATCCAGAAATTAAGTTTCCTGCCGGAGCCGCAGAATGATATGATCTTTGCGGTGATCTGTGAGGAGCTGGGACTTTTCGGCGCGATCGCCGTGATCTTCATGTTCCTCTTCATGCTGTACCGTTTCCTTGTCATTGCGGGAAACGCGCCGGATCTGTTCGGTGCGATGCTGGTGACAGGCGTCCTGGCGCATATCGCGATCCAGGTTGTCTTAAACATCGCCGTTGTTACCAACGTGATCCCGAACACAGGTATCACACTTCCGTTTATCAGTTACGGAGGTACGTCGGTCCTGTTTTTGATGGTGGAAATGGGAATGGTCCTGAGCGTGTCCAACCGGATCCGGCTGGAACAGGCGTAAGCGTCCTGAAAATGTAAGGCGCAGAACAGGAACAAAAAATATTTTTCCGCATATACTGTTTTATAGCGGCATATGCGGGGGAATCGGTTTGCAGGTATATAAAGTTCAGGGGCTCAGGCCTCTGCGTGGAAAAATAAAGATCCAGGGTTCAAAAAATGCAGTACTGCCGATGATGGCGGCGAGTCTCCTCACGGAAGGATGCACCGAGATCCGGAATGTTCCGAGAATCTCGGACGTGTTCCTCATGGCGGAGATCATCAGAGACCTGGGATGCCGGGTGATCTTTGAGGATGATGTTCTTATGATCGATGCCTCAGGGCTTTCGGGGACAGTGATCCCGAAGGAGACAGTGGGAAAGATGAGGTCTTCCAGTCTGCTCTTAGGACCGCTGCTTTCCAGAGGCGGGGAGGTGACGACCTGGTATCCGGGCGGCTGCGTGATCGGAAAACGTCCGATCGATTTTCATCTGGATGTGCTCCGGGCAATGGGAGCAGAGATACTTGATGATGGCGGAATGCTGATTGCAAAGGCGGAAACGTTTTGCGGAACAACATTCCGTTTTCCATATCCGAGTGTCGGGGCGACGGAGAATGCGGTGATGGCTGCTGTGCTGGCGTCCGGTACGACGAAACTCCTCAACTGTGCGCGGGAGCCGGAGATCGCGGAACTCTGCGGATTTTTGCGGTCCATGGGAGCGAAGATCAGCGGGGAGCGGACCGGGACCATCACGGTGACTGGAGTGGAAAAGCTCTTTCCGACAAACCATGTGACAGCGGGAGACAGGATCTGCGCTGGGACATACCTGGCGGCGGCAGCGGCATCCGGCGGCGAGATCGAGATCACCGGAGTGGAGCCGGTCGTCCTGGTGGAACCGTTAAAGGCACTCCGGAAAATGGGGGCCGGACTCCGGATCTTCGGGGCAGCCGGTCCGAAGGCGAGGATCCGCATGGTGATGGAACGGCGCCCGGCCGGGATCACGATCGATACCGGACCGTATCCGGGATTTCCGACGGATCTGCAGTCGGTCTTTCTCGCGGCGGAGGCGTCGGGAACCGGGGAGAGCCAGATCCGGGAGACCGTATACGAGGCGAGATTCGAGGCGGCGGTGCGTCTTGCGTCTTTTGGAGCCGATGTATCGGTTCACGGAGATACAGCCATAATAAAAGGAAGATATCCGCTTCTTCCCGGAGTTGTCGAGACACCGGATCTTCGCGGCGGAGCAGCGCTTCTCGTCGCAGCTCTGTCGGCAGACGGACTCAGCGTGGTCTCGGACCGGGGACACTTAAAGCGCGGATATGAAGATATCGGAAGAGATCTCAGAATACTGGGAGCGGACATTGAAGAGAATATTCTTTAAGAAAAAGAGATCATGCGGCGGCTGTGTACCGGAAATACTTCCCGGTACAGCAGGCTGCGATCAGGCAGATAACGGGTGAGAGGAATGTTATTTAGAAGAAGAGGACTTGGTTTTGGAAGGCGCGGCTTCGGGATCCATTTCGGGAGAAGGAGCAGCAGCGGTTTTGGAATGTATCATAGGAGAGGCGGAAGAAAGAAGGGGATCATTCTCGGGGTGATTCTGGGAATCCTCATCATTCTTCTCGTCCTCATCTTTTCGGTCCGCATCAAGGATGTGGAAGTGAGCGGCAACAAACAATATACAAAGGAACAGATCGAGTCGCTTTTGTTTGACGGGAAATGGTCGAGAAATTCTGCGTTCTGCTACTATCAGAACCGGTTTAAGGAACATAAGTCCATTCCGTTCATCGAGGAATACAAGATCAATTTCAAGAGTCCCACGAAGGTGGAGGTCGTTGTTTTCGAGAAGAGCGTTGTGGGCTGCGTTTCCTATATGAGCAGCTATATGTACTTTGATAAGGACGGGATCATCGTTGAGAGTTCTTCTGAACAGCTTCCGGGAGTTCCGGTGATCACCGGGCTGGAGTTCGGACATATCGTCCTGCACCAGCCGCTTCCTGTGGCGGATCAGGATATCTTCGGAGAGATCTTAAATCTGACGCAGGTACTGAACGTCAGCGGCATCCAGGTGGACAGGATCAATTACAGCAGCTACAAAGAGGCGGAGCTTGTGATGGGAGATATTACGGTGGAACTCGGGAACTCTGACAGCCTCGACGGAAAGATCGCGGAACTTCATGATATCATGCCGGAACTTTCCGGTCTCTCCGGTACTTTGTATCTGGATACTTACGATGAGACGAATTCCAGCCCGACATACCGTTTCGTGAAGAAAAACTAAAAAAAACCATCAAAAAACCATAAATTAAAGGTTGATATTTTTCAAAAAATCAAATATGATATATGTTAGATTAACTTGGGATTTTTATGCCATGCTAATGAAAATATAATAGATTGATAGATATTAAAGGAGGAGACATTCTTGTTAGAGATTAAGATAAACGAGGCAGAGAATGCCGCAAGAATTCTTGTGATCGGTGTCGGCGGCGCCGGAAATAACGCGGTAAACCGCATGGTAGAAGAAAATATTATGGGCGTTGAGTTTATCGGTATCAACACAGATAAACAGGCGCTTCAGTTCTGTAAAGCTCCGACTGCTATGCAGATCGGTGAGAAGCTCACAAAAGGACTTGGCGCCGGTGCAAAACCGGAGATCGGTGAGAAGGCAGCCGAGGAGAGCCAGGAGGAGATCTCCCAGGCATTAAAGGGAGCCGATATGGTATTCGTTACCTGTGGTATGGGCGGCGGAACCGGTACCGGTGCAGCTCCAGTGATCGCTCAGATCGCGAAAGATATGGGAATTCTGACAGTCGGCGTTGTAACAAAGCCGTTCCGTTTTGAAGCAAGACAGAGAATGAACAACGCGTTAAAGGGAATCGAGAACTTAAAGAACGCAGTTGACACTCTGATCGTAATCCCGAACGACCGTCTCCTTGAGATCGTTGACAGACGGACAACCATGCCGGATGCATTAAAGAAAGCCGATGAGGTCCTTCTTCAGGCTGTACAGGGAATCACAGATCTGATCAACGTTCCGGGTCTTATCAATCTTGACTTCGCAGATGTTCAGACTGTAATGACAGACAAGGGCATCGCACATATCGGTATCGGCAAGGCGAAGGGCGACGAGAAGGCACTCGAGGCTGTAAAACAGGCTGTATCCAGCCCGCTTCTTGAGACAACGATCGAGGGCGCTTCCCACGTGATCATCAACATTTCCGGTGATATCAGCCTGATCGAGGCAAACGAGGCTGCCGGTTATGTTCAGGAGCTCGCAGGTGATGATGCAAACATCATCTTCGGTGCAATGTACGATGAGAACGCAGAGGACGAGGTAACGATCACTGTTATCGCGACAGGTCTTGACGCTCACGGCGCAAACACACCGGTTGAGCGCGCAATGAAGGACTTTACAAACTATAAGACAAAAGTTCCGGCTCAGCAGGCTCCGATCCAGAGAACTGCTCCGACCGTAAAAGTTCCGTCTGAGGCAGCAGCTACAACAGAGTCTGCTCCGAAGTACAATATTCCGACCGGAAACGCACCGGTTTACCGTCCGGCACAGCGCGGCGAGACTCAGATCAACATCCCGGATTTCTTAAAGAACCGCAGATAAGATCCTGAGAATGGACAAGCTGCTTAAAAACAGTAAGGATGAACATATGAGGACCCAGGGAGAGAAATCTTCCCGGGTCTTTTTGGTTTCATAGAAAATTCCGATGGAACTTCCTGTGAAACTAAAAGGCACAGCATGGCTGAGATTTTATACATCACTTCTATAAAAATTCATCGCGGATCCCGACAGGAAAATGTCTGGATCCGCATTCTTTTTTTCTTCTGTTTTCACAGATCCTGCAAATATCAGCGAAAATTTCCAATTTTTACGAAAAAACAGGGAAGAACCTGTTGGAAGAACCCGATGAGTTTCCAGGGTTCGCGTCCCCGCTTTGACAAATTCCGGATAGGAAGACAGGTATACTGTTGGAAAACGATATCAGGATTTCGGGGACGGATGATCGGAACTGAAAATCCTGTCTGACGCAGTATGGGCGGTCTTTGACGGTCCGGAATGCGGAAAGGGGGAATCCCGGTGGAATATGAATGGTACGCCGATCTCTTTTTTCTGGAAGAGGCGTACCGGGATGCCTTGATCCTGTGGCTGGCGGCGGTGCTCGGGAGAAAGAAGATTTCTGTTTTCCGGCTTTTGGCGGCGGGAATTGCAGGCGGACTTTGCGGGACCGCAGTTTCCTGCCTTGAGCTGTCAGGAATCGCAGCACGGATTACGGGAAGAAGCCTGGCGGTCTGGATTTTCTGGGAAAGCGGAAAAGTTCTGATAAACGGTTTTTTGATTATAACGGCTGCACTTCCCCCAAAAAGAGTGTCCGGATGGAAAAAAGCGTTCTTTCAAAAGGGAAAGGAGCTTGGATTGCTGGTCTTGTCAGCGGGGATCCTGCAGAGCGGTCTTGCGGTCTTGCGGGAGCGCTGTTTTCTCACCGGGTGGAAAAGTCTTCTGTTTATGGGCTTTTTCTGTGCAGGAGCGCGCTTCTTTGCGGAGGCGCTCGTGAAGCGGCCGGTGATCGGAAAAATGAGGTATCAGGTCCGACTTTTCCTGAACGGACGATCAAAGGAGTTTACCGCGATGGAGGATTCCGGGAATCGTCTCGTGGAACCTGTGACGGGAAAGCCGGTCAGCATTATCGCAGCGGCAGATGTGAAAGAGTTTGGGAGCGAGCCGGCAGGCGTCCTGATGATCCCGTACCGGGCGGTAGGGACAAAAAGCGGAATGCTTCCGGGAATCCTGTTCGACCGGATGGAGATCACGGACGGAGAAAACAGGAGTGTCCGGATTGACAGACCGGTCGTGGCTGTCTCGAAGGAACCGCTGTTTTTCAGAAAAGATTTTACGATGATCCTGCCGGAAAGTCTTTTCACTGATAAGTTATGAAAGGGAGAAAATGAGTATGATCATGAGAATTTCTATGCCAAACCGGTTTCGGTTAAAAAAAGTGATGGGATTCCGGACAATGATCCGTCCGGAGCGCGGGGAGATCCATTACATCGGAGGCGCGGATATCCTCCCGGCACCGCTGTCCTTGAAGGAGGAGACGGAGGCGTTAAATAAGTTTGGAACGGAGGAGGAAAAAGAGGCAAAATCAGAGCTGATCGAACATAATCTCCGTCTGGTCGTTTACATAGCAAAGAAATTTGACAACACGAGCGTCGGGGTCGAAGACCTGATCTCTATCGGGACGATCGGTCTCATCAAGGCGATCAATACGTTCAATCCGACGAAGAATATCAAGCTGGCGACTTACGCGTCCAGATGCATCGAGAATGAGATCCTCATGTATCTCAGGAGAACCAGCAAGATGAAGCTGGAGGTCTCCATCGATGAGCCGTTAAACGTGGACTGGGATGGAAATGAGCTGCTCTTATCGGATATCCTTGGCACCGATGAGGATGTGATCTACAAGGACATGGAGGACGAGGTGGAAAAGGATCTCCTGAAAAATGCGGTGAGCCGGCTGAGTCCGAGAGAACGGAAGATCGTGGAGCTGCGCTACGGCCTAAAGCGCCAGGACGGGGCGGAGATGACCCAGAAGGAGGTGGCGGATCTCATGGGAATCTCGCAGTCCTATATTTCGCGGCTCGAGAAGAAGATCATGATGAGGTTAAAGAAGGAAATCGTGAAATTTGAGTAGAGCAGAGCGTGTGACGAGTCATATCCGAAATGGTGAAAAAGACAGGTAGGAAATCCGCGGCCAGAACTGTATCATACAGAATTTTCAGTTCAGAAAATTCCTACCATGAAAAGTATCAAATAAAAGAACTGTCTGACTGAAAAATTATCAGCCAGACAGTCCTTTTTGTCTAATGGAAAATTACTCATCATACAGCTTCGCGTACAGCATCTCACACAGCGAATCTGCGTAGGCCTGGTCCGGAATATCGCGGCCGGTGATCAGGAAATCCTGGATCAGCTCGAAGCGCTTGAGACTCAGCTCTTCACCGGAAAGATCCGGATCTTCCATCAAGAGCTGCTCATCGAGTTCTTTTGCGGAATAATTCTTTAAGAACCAGTCGATGATCTCCTGAGTCTCCCGTTTTTCGTCGTCGGCTTCCACTTTTAACTCGGCGGCGCGTTTCCTTGAGGAGACGGCGACGACAAGGCTGGCGACGGCGAGAATGACAAGTGCCCCCTCAAAGATGTATTTCTGGAATCCCTCCATCGGGAGATGGAAGACGCCGAGAAGGCAGAGCGCTGCTCCCACGGCGAGAACCCCGCCGACCAGGAAAAATGCGGATGCGGAGGAGCTCATGTCCTCGTAGCGCTGCCCTTTATCGACGTAGGCATGGACGATCTCGTCAGCCGGCTTCTTTTTGGCGGAAGAGATTTCGTCGGGATCCGCGTCTTCTGTTTTGGCCATCTCACCGGAGAACGGATCCATCTCCTGCGCCATGACGGCAAGCTGTTCTTCTTTTTCTTTCTGTTTCATCGCGTCAGCGACTTCTTTTGATTCCACGAGAGGACCGCCGCAGTCGCTGCAGACCTTGATCCCCTCAACAAATTCCATATCACATTTCGGACAATAAGGCATAACCTTTCCCTCCATTTTTCACTCACTTACTGCTCAGCATATTACGGCTCGCACTTCGTGCTAAGCGCTGCTGCGCAGCTGCCGTAATCGGCTTCGCCGCTCGTGCCAAACATGCAAGCATGTTTTTCACTCGCTTACTGCTCAGCATATCATATTTTTGAATATTCGTCCACAGTTTGGGTAGTTTTGGACTTCCATTTATATAGGAAATCGGTTAAAATAAGAAGAAGGTCTGTCCGCGCGGAAGAAAAGAAAAAACGCAGCGGGACAGGGTTACTTTTCAAAGGTAGGAATTTTCTGAATGGAAAAATCCGTATGATATAGTAACGGACGAAGAGAAACAGAAAGGGGAAATTTTGTATGAAGATCGCAGTTGTTACAGACAGCAACAGCGGGATCACCCAGGCACAGGCAAAAGAGATGGGGATCACGGTCCTGCCGATGCCGTTTATGATAGATGGAGAAACGTATTATGAGGATATTACACTGACCCAGGAGCAGTTTTATCAGAGGCTGAAGGACAATTCCGATATCTCGACCTCACAGCCGACACCGGACTCCATCATGAAACTGTGGGATGAACTGTTAAAAGAGTATGATCAGATCGTCCACATCCCGATGTCCGCCGGACTTTCCGGATCCTGCGCGACTGCAATGATGCTGGCGGGAGAGGACGAGTACGAGGGAAATGTATTTGTCGTTGATAATCACCGGATCTCCGTGACCCAGTATCAGTCCGTGAAGGACGCGATGATGCTGGCAGATATGGGAATGGACGGCGCACAGATCAAAAAGCGCCTGGAGGAGACAGCGGCTGATTCCGTGATCTTTGTCACGGTGGACACCCTGAAATACCTGAAAAAAGGCGGACGCATCACACCGGCGGCCGCGGCTCTCGGCACACTTTTAAGGATCAAGCCGGTCCTGATTATCCTGGGAGAAAAGCTGGATTCCTTTGCAAAGGCCCGCACGATGAAGCAGGCGAAGACACTGATGATGAATGCGATCCAGAAAGAGCTGGATGAGAGACTTCATGACAGTGAGTGCAAAGACTGCCACCTTGCGATCGCCCATTCGGACAACGAGGAGGCGGCTCTGGAGTTTAAGAAGGAAGTGGAAGAGCGATTCCCGGACGCAGATATCTATCTGGCACCGCTTTCCCTGAGCATTGCCTGCCATATCGGACCGGGCAGCCTTGCGCTGACGGCAACAAGAAAGATGGAAGAGGAACATGAGAAAAATTAGGGAACGGATCCGGGAGATCTACCGGAAACATACGCCGAGCGTCAAACTTCCTCTGATCATCCTGACTGTTTTATTCTGTATGATCCCGCTCCTCGTGGAGAGCCGGATCCTCGCCCGCTCCTCGCGGCAGGAGCAGGTGGAGCGCAGAATCATCGATGTCCAGAACCAGTGTCAGATCCTGAGCAATAAGATGTCGAGAAGCGGATACCTCACAAACTCCGCGCTGGATAATGCGGCCATCGACACAGAATTATCGCTCCTGTCGGATATCTTCAGCGGGCGGATCCTGATCGTAAATTCCGGCTTTAAGATCGTTGAGGATACGTTCGCGATCTCTGACGGAAAGACGCTGATCTCGGACGAGGTGATCCGGTGTTTCCAGGGAGAGAACACGAGCCGGTACGACAGTCTGAAACATTACTTCGTCCTGGCGATCCCGATCCCGGAATTTGAGCAGGAGACGGGAACGATCACGACGGGAAAGACAGCCGGAGTGATGATCGTTACCGCGTCCACGGAGAGCATGTACAGCCTGGAGGAGAGCCTGAAAGATAAGGCATCCCTGTACGAGATGATGATCTTCGTCATCGTACTGATCGTGACAATCCTGTCAGTTCACCTGATCATGAAGCCGTTCGGAACGCTGATCGCGTCGATCCGGCGCGCGGGTGACGGAAATCTGGATGAGGATGTCAACGAGGAAGCATACCGGGAGACGAAGCAGATCTCCGGGACGATCAATAAGACGCTGGAGAAGCTAAAGGCTGTGGATCAGTCGAGGCAGGAATTTGTTTCCAATGTCTCCCATGAGCTCAAGACCCCGATCACGTCGATCCGTGTCCTGGCGGATTCCCTGATGGGAATGGAGGACGCGCCGAAGGAGCTTTACCAGGAATTTATGCATGATATTTCGGACGAAATCGACCGGGAGAGCAAGATCATCGATGATCTTCTGACTCTTGTGCGGATGGACAAGGCATCCTCGGAGCTTTCCTGCACGCAGGTCCAGATCAACGGACTGATCGAGATGGTCTTAAAGCGCCTGCGCCCGATCGCCAGAAAACGGAACATTGAGCTGATCTTTGAGAGTAAGCGCGATGTCACGGCCGATATCGATGAGGTAAAGTTCTCACTGGCGATAAACAATCTTGTGGAGAATGCGGTCAAGTATAACAAAGAAGATGGCTGGGTCCGGGTAACGCTGGATGCTGACCATAAGTTCTTCTATCTGAAAGTGGCAGATTCCGGGATCGGGATTCCTGCGGAATTTAAGGAAAGAGTTTTTGAGCGTTTTTACCGCGTGGACAAGGCGCGGTCCCGGGAGACCGGAGGTACCGGCCTCGGACTCGCGATCACGAGAAGCGTGGTCCTGATGCATCACGGCGCGATCCGGGTGGACAGCGTCGAGGGAGAGGGAAGCACCTTCATGGTGCGGATCCCGCTCATCTATATTCCGTAGGAGGGAAAAATGAAGAAATTGTTGAAGATTCGGGCATTTTTTCTCCTCTTCGCACTTCTGTTTGCTTTGAGCGGCTGTACAGGGGAAAAAGCTGTGGAGCAGAGCGGAAATGCCTATACGATCTACTATTTAAACGCATCCGGGATCCAGCTTGTCGGGAGTGAGTACCGGACGGAAACGGCGGATACAGACGCGCTGGTGCGGGAGCTGCTCGATAAGATGGGAAATGTTCCGGCGGATCTCGATTGTCAGAGAGCGCTGCCGGAGCGGATCGAAAAGATCACCTATCGGATCGAAGGAAATGTTCTGTACCTGTACGCGGATGCCAATTATGCGCTGATGAATTCCGTGCAGGAGATCCTGTGCCGGGCGGCTCTCACAAAGACGCTGACCCAGATCCCGGGGATCGAGTATCTGAGCATCTGCTGTGCAGAGCAGCCGATCACGGATGCAGCCGGAAACCCGGTCGGGATGTTGTCGGCGTCAGATTTCGTGGACAGTATCCGGGATGTCAACTCCTTCGAGCGGACCGAGCTGACGCTGTATTTTGCCAACGAGACAGGGGATCAGCTGGTGGAAGAAAAACGGGAAGTCATGCAAAACAGCAATACTTCTCTGGAACGTCTGATCGTGGAGCAGCTGATCGAGGGACCGCAGGAGCTCGGCCATTACGCGACGATCCCGTCGGATGTAAAGCTTTTGAATGTGTCCGTCAACGATTCCGTCTGCTCGATCAACTTTAATGCGGCGTTCCTGAACAGCAGTCTGGATGTGGCGGCATACATTCCGATCTATTCCATCGTGGATTCCCTCGCGGAACTTTCCACGGTGAGCCGTGTGCAGATCCGGATCAACGGGTCCCAGGACGATGTGTTCCGGGACCAGATCCCGTTGAGCACGGTGTTTGAACGAAACTACGATTATATCGCAGGAGGAAAAAACGATTAAAAGACCTTTGCTGTGTGTGACAGGGGGATTGGTACTTGGAGAGGCACTGAACCTGTGGATCCCGGCAGAGCAGATTATTTTTGGACTGGCAGTCTGGCTGCTCTTTTTGGTGTGCGCATTTGCGCGCCGGAAGAGCAGATACAGGCTGCCAGTCCTTCTTTTTATGGCGGGACTGGCTGTGGGGAGTCTCAGGATGGAGGCGGAACAGGCGGCATTTTTGCGGGAAGAGGGATTTTTTCTGGAGGAACAGGAGGATGGAGTGGTTTTAAACGGGACCGTCCGGTCGGTGAAGGAGAAGGACGGGACGCTGGAGGTTGTTCTCGGGGACTGTACCTCGGAAGAGGAAAACGGCGGACTGGTGGGGAGATTCCGGAGAGTTTTATGTTACCTTGAGATCGTGGAAGCAGAAACAAATGAAAGTGAAAGTGTGGGATGGAATTCAGAGTCACTTTCTGCAGGAAAAAGGCTCCGTGTCTTTGGAGAGGGAAAGGCTGCGGATCCGGCGAGAAATCCGGGCGGGTTCGATTACCGTCTGTACTGCAGGTCCCGGGGGATCTCCGGGATCGTCTACGCGGACGGATATGCGGTGACCGGAGGAAAAACACGGATCATCGCCGATCGCCTGTACCGGATCCGCCGATCTCTTTCGGAACGCTTAAAGACGATTGCACTCCCGGAGGATGCCGGGATCCTGTCGGCGGTCCTGTTCGGGGAGAAAGAGGATCTGGACAGTGCCGTCTATGAACTTTACCGGAAAAACGGGATTTCCCACCTTCTGGCGATCAGCGGACTTCATGTCTCCATCGTCGGACTCGGAATCTGGAAAATATTCCGGAAAGGCGGGGCAGGATTCTGGTTTGCGGGAGTGGGTGCAGGCGGCTTTCTCTGCGTCTACGGGACGATGGTGGGCTCCGGTGCCTCTGTGGTACGGGCGGTCTCGATGGCGCTGCTCTCCTTTCTGGCAGCGGCTGTTGGGAGGACCTACGATCTTCCGACGGCGATGTGCATTCCGGCTGTGGGACTCCTGCTCGCTCATCCTTTTCTTTTGACGCAGGCCTCATTTCAGCTCTCTTTTCTCGCTGTCACATCGTTAGTCTACCCGGGACGATTGTTTTCGGCTCGCGGGGAAAAGATTTTTGCGGGGGAACGGTCTTCTGCGGCGGCGTCCGCCTTTTTTACAAGTCTTTCACTCCAGATGGTGACGGCACCCGTCATTCTCTGGCATTCTTTTGGAATCCCGCTCTACGGGGTGTTCTTAAATCTTATCGTGATCCCGCTGATGACGTATGTGGTCATATCGGGATTTCTTGGACTTGGTCTGTCCTTTTTATCAATATCGGTGGGGAGCGCCATGCTCGGAGGCGCACATTATATTTTGCGTTTTTATGAATTCGTCTGCAGCAGCACCGGAAAGCTTCCGGGGGCGGAGCTCGTTTTTGGGCAGCCGGAGGTGTGGAAGATCGGTTTTTATTACGGCTGTCTGATCTTGGGAGCGGTTATCTATGAGCGGGGAGAGAAAACCTGGGAAAAATTTGGGAAAATGATGGCAGAAAACGGTTGGGAAAGAGGAGAAAAAGACAGAGGAAAGATTGGAAAAAAAGATGTAGAAATGGCGGACGGACAAAAAACAGAAAATTCAGAAAAAAACATGATCAGAAAGAGAGTCTGTAAATCAGTCAGACAATTGGAACATCAGAGAAAATGCAGAATGCAGTTCGATAAAAGGAAGCGCCTGTTCGGTCTTACTGTCTGCTGGCTCGCCGCATTCTGTTTCCTTATCCCATCCCGCCCCGCAGGTCTTTCCGTCACATTCCTCGACGTCGGGCAGGGCGACGGGATCGTTCTGCGTTCATCCGACAAAGTAGTCCTTGTGGACTGCGGCAGCAGCCAGCAGAAGACGGTCGGGGAGAAGACGCTGGTCCCGTATCTCAAGAGTCAGGGTGTGGCGCACCTGGATCTTGCCGTCATGACCCATGGAGACCAGGACCACATCAACGGGATCCGGTATCTTTTAGAACACCCGGAATCGGGGATTACGGTGGGCGGTCTTATGATGCCGGAAGCAGGAACAGATGAGATCTACGGGACGATGGCGGAGCTGGCAAAAAAGCAGGGGATTCCTGTGTTTTATGCCGAACGCGGCGATATATGGAAAGATTTTCCGGGAAAAGGAATGAAGCTGGAATGCCTGTCCCCGGACGGGGAGACGGAATTCGCAGACCGGAATGAGGAATCCCTGGTATTTCGCCTGACGCTTAAACGGTTTTCGCTGCTTCTCACGGGAGATATGGAAGAAAGCGGGGAGGAAATACTTCTGGATTCCGGGATCCTGACTCCTGTGACGGTCTTAAAAGCCGGTCACCATGGTTCTGCGACATCCTCAGGGGAAAGGTTTATAGAAACCCTGTCCCCGTCGATCACAGTGCTCTCCTATGGAAGAAAGAACCGCTACGGCCATCCGGCACCGGAAGTGAAGGAACGACTGAAAGAAGCCGGTTCTGAGATCCTCGAGACCGGAAAATCCGGCGCCGTCATGATCCGGACGGATGGAAAGAAGATCCGGGTGCGGACGATGATCCGGGAGAAATGATAAGCCTGCCGCGACGATAAGCCGGCCGCGGCGGGAGCAAAGACGCTGCAGGGAATCCATGTGAAGAGGAACCAAGGTACGGCATATACGAAAAGAAATTACATAAGTCACATATGTCCGATTGACCGTATGATGGATCATGGATGTATTTAAGGTGATCCCGAAGGAGGGGACGGGGTCCGCCTGGTGAACGGGATCGAGGCGAATATTTTTGATGAACACGGCTCCATCGATGTGGAAGAGCCGATCCTCTCAAAGATGGATTACATCATTGCAAGTCTTCATACGCCGTGTATCGCAAATCTTGGGATCGTGAAGAATACGGCGGCGCTCGTGGGCGCTGCTGAGAACCTGAATGTGACGGTCATCGGTCATCCGGATGATGACCGGTATCCGATCGATCCGGATGAGGTTGCGGCTGCAGCTGCGGAAAACCATACGGCCATCGAGCTCAACAACGGGCCGTTAAATCCGCTTTCGACGAGGATCAACGGACCGAAAAATATCAGGAAGGTCCTGGAGGCATGCAAAAAGTATCACACCATGGTGCTCATGGGGACGGATAGCCATATCTGCTATGAGATCGGACATTTTGAGGATTCGATGGTGCTGTTAAAGGAACTTGATTTTCCGGCGGAGCAGGTGATCAATTTCGATGTGGAAAGGCTGGGGGATGTGCTGAGAAAGCATTGAGAACAGGTTGGGAATAGAGCAACGAAAAAGGGCGATCATATTGTAACAATATGGTCGCTTTTCGTATATCAAGCGACAGGGGCCAGTGACAGGGGAAAAGGCGCAGCTTGACCGGCAGTGGCATCTCTGATAGAATGGATGGCAGAAAATGATCAAATGTACAGTTCACGGAGGCGGTTATGCAGACATTAAACCAGGATATCAAAGAGAAAACATTTAAGCGGGTCTATCTGCTGTTTGGGGATGAACCGTTTCTTGTGAACAGTTATAAAAAGCGTCTCCGGGAGGCGATTGCCGGGGATGACACGATGAATTACAACTATTTTGAGGGCAAGGGGCCGGACGTGAAGGAGATCATAAGTCTCGCGGACACCATGCCTTTTTTTGCTGAGCGGCGGCTTGTGATGGTCGACGGCAGCGGATTTTTCAAGAACAGTGCGCCGGAGGAGCTTGTGAATTATATCGCGGAGATCCCGGAATCGACCTGCATGGTCTTTGTGGAGAGCGAGGTCGATAAGAGGAACAAGCTTTATAAGAAGGTCAAGGACAATGGATATGCGGCAGAGTTAAAGAAGCAGGATGCGGATCAGCTCATGCGCTGGGCGGCGGGGATCCTCGCAAAGGACGGGAAGAAGATCACTCGCCAGGTCATGGAGTATTTTATGGAGCGGACCGGGGATGATATGGAGAATATCCGGATGGAGCTGGAGAAGCTGATCTGCTACACGATGGGGCGCGAGGTGATCACGAAGGAGGATGTCGAGGCGGTCGGGACGGTTCATGTCACGAACCGGATCTTTGAGATGGTGACGGCGATCGTCGCGGGGAATACGAGGAAGGCGATGGATCTCTATGAGGATCTTCTGACTTTGAAGGAGCCGCCGATGAGGATCATGTTTCTGATCGCGAAGCAGTTTAACCAGCTTCTGCAGGTGAAGGAGCTTGCGGGGAAGGGCGCCCAGAAGGGGGAGATCGCTTCGAAGGTGAAGGTGCCGCCGTTTGTGGCGGGGAAGCTGATTGCGCAGGCGAGGGCGTTTTCACGGGAGCAGATCCTTTCGTATGTGGAGTTTTGTGTGGAATTGGAGGAAGCGGTGAAGACGGGGAGGTTGTCGGATCGGTTGGCGGTGGAGTTGTTAATCGCTAGGAAGTATCGGTAGGTATGGCGGAAAGTTAGCTTTAGAAACTTGGCGAAAGGTACGCGCCGGCCTGCCTTCAGACTCAGGCGCGAGTGGATTCCGGGGGCGGTTCCTCTAGGCTTGCGAAAAAATGCTAAGGGCGGAGAGCAGGAGACACAACTCGCTGCGCTCAGACAAGTGTCCCCTGTTCTCCAACGCATTTTCCCGCGAGCCAAGAGGAAGCCAGAGCCCCTGGAATCAGGCGTCTGAGTCTGAAGGCAGACCGGCGCTGGGTGTTGGATTGGCGAGGGGACGCGCAGGTATGGCTTCAGCCACAGGCGCGAGTGGATTTCTGGGGCGGTTCCTCTAGGCTTGCGAAAAAATGCTAAGGGCGGAGAACAGAGGGCACAACTCGCTGCGCTCAGACAAGTGCCCTCTGTTCTCCAACGCATTTTCCCGCGAGCCAAGAGGAAGCCAAAGCCCCCGGAATCAGGCGCCTGAGTCTGAAGCCATACCTGCGCTGTGTAGTGGCGGGAGTGAAAAAAAGAACCGCCGGTTCCGACACACCCTCGGAATCAGCGGTTCTTTTTTATTTATGCGTAATAATCCAGTTCGATGATAATTAAGCCATTGCGCTTACAGCTTTAGCCAAACGGGATACTTTTCTGGAAGCGGTATTCTTGTGATATACGCCCTTGGAAGTAGCCTTGTCGATCTCGCTTGTAGCAGCAAGAAGTGCAGCCTGTGCAGCAGCCTTGTCGCCAGCAGTAATTGCAGCTTCTACCTTCTTAACGAAAGTTTTCACTTTGGATCTGATTGCTTTGTTTCTAGCAGCTCTTGTCTCTGCTACTACGATTCTTTTCTTTGCAGATTTGATGTTAGCCAATCTGTACACCTCCATATTATTTTAAAAATTATCTCTGTTTGTTTTGCATCAAAGCCTGGACACGGACAGTTCAATGTAAACATACTATTACATTCTAGCGAATATTTCCCAGGATGTCAATACATAAATTGCTTTTTTCGAGAGAAAAATAAGAGAGTCTGGTTACTTTTTTTTGGTAGGAATTTTCAGAACTGAAAATTCCGTATGATACAGTGGAGACCGCGGATTTTGCCGATTTGGAATGCGAAGCATCGGCAAAATCGAGTTATAGTGCGCAGGCACTATAACTGAGAATGGTTACTTTTCGTGGGTAGGAAGGAGAAGATGCTATGAGGCAGGCGGATGTTGATTTTGTGGTGCGGACGGATCTGGCGATCGAGGAGCGGGAGCGGGTCTGGGAGAGCGGGAGTGAGATCGCGGGGGTCCGGATGCGGGAGTGGGAAGCGGCGGACGCAGGGATCCGGGTGACGGAGGTCTTGGTGTGTGATGAGAGAGGGGAAGAGGCGCTCGGAAAGCCGGTCGGTGTGTATCTGACGCTGGATGCGCCGTCGCTTGCGAAGAAGGACGAGGATTACCACAGGGAGGTCTCGGAGGAGTTATCGGGGCTTTTGCGGGGGATGTTTGTGGATCATGGGCTTGAGGCGGAGCGGATGGAGCGGCCGGTGAGGACGCTGGTCGTGGGGCTTGGAAATCCGGAGGCGACGCCGGATGCGTTGGGACCGAAGGTGCTGGAGCATCTCCAGGCGACGCGGCATCTGGCGATGGAGTACGGGACGGATTTTTGCTGGAAGCATGGATATCCGATCCTGAGTGGGATCACACCGGGAGTCATGGCGCAGACGGGGATGGAGACGGCGGAGATCGTAAAGGGGATCGTGCGGGAGACAGAGCCGGATGCCGTTATCGTTGTGGATGCGCTGGCGGCCAGGAGTGCGGGGAGACTCGGAGTCACGGTGCAGCTTGCCGATACGGGGATCCGACCGGGATCCGGGGTCGGAAATCACCGGAGCGGGCTGACGGAGGAGACGCTGGGGATCCCGGTCTTTGCGATCGGGATTCCGATGGTTGTCGGGGCGGCGGCGATCGTGTACGACACGGTCGGGGCGATGACGGAGATGCTGAGAGAGCGGGTGGAATGCGGATCCGGTGATGAGGAGAAAGGAACAAAGAAAGAAAAAACGAAGAAAGAAGCAATCAAGACCGAAGAAACAGAGGAAGATAAGGAAACGCGAAAAAACGGTGGAAAATGGACGAAGGAAGAGCCCCGGAGAAGAGAGGAAAAGCGGATGATACCGGAAATGCTCCGGGTTGAGGAGGCTTTTGAACTCGTCAAGGAACTTTTAAAACCGGATCTTGGTCCCATGTATGTGACTCCGCACGATATTGATGAGCGGGTGGATTTTCTGAGCTATACGATATCGGAGGCAATCCATGGGGCGCTGTTTTACAATAAATGAAAAAGGGTAACTGTTCAGCAGATCTGTGCACTTGCTGCGCTGAACATAATAAATCTGCCATGCATCCGAAGGGAAACTCCAGGGGAACTTTCTGTAGGCGTGTAATGAACAGTTACGAAAAATGATTCCGTTACAGGAGCTGATGGAAAGTGTGTGCGAAATTTATCCGAAATGAGATAAGAAAAATCCAGTGAAGAAAATGCGATTTCTTCAGCAGCAATAGCGTGATGTACTCGAAAAAAGCAGCAGACTTGATTGGTATCCGGCGATCGGGCGTAAAGGTACTGAATCACCGCTCTTGCACATAAAATGTAAGGAAACGGCGGGCCGGGCGGTAAGGATGAGGCGGAGATGGTACTATTTTAAGCGGATGCTTCAGGCGGACCGCCGGTTTGTCGTGCAGATGTTCGGGAATTTACTGGGAGTCCTCCGGTATGCCGGGCTGTGGATCGGGATCGCGGCGGTATGTGCGGCAGTTTTATATCTGGGGAGAAAAGTTTTTTCAGTTTCGCTGGGTAAATTTTATGAGGATCATGCGGTACAGATCGCTGACGATATTGTGCGGGGATTTCTTCCTGCGTGGAAAGAAGATGAAGGCGTATCGTTTTTCCGGGAAAGTCGGAAAAATGAAAACAGCGGGCCGAATGCGGAGTATGAAGAAATCTTCGGGATCGAAAATGAGAACGAGGCGATGCGGGCGGAATGGATCGCAGGCAGGGAGGCTGGAGAGGAAGAATACAGGGACGAAAGCGGGAAAATGATACAGGAAAACGGGGACGAAAGCGGGCAAACAATACAGGAAGGCGGAAATGCGAACGAGGGAATAAAAGAGGGGATGAACGGAGGACTAGACGAAAGCAGTCTGTCAGAACAAACCGAAAGCGGGCAGCTTCATGAGGAAAGAGCTGCATCGGATGACAATCTCCTGGCATCCGGAATTTTCAACACCGGAAATTCCGGCATTATATTAGAAAAACTGAATGATTACGACTATCTGATGAAAAAATTCTATAATGTCCATCCGACCACGACGGCGAGCCGTGATCTGATGCAGGCAGAAACATTTCTGTCCACCGATCTTTCCATCGAAAAGAATGCGGACAGTCCGCAGATCCTGATCTACCACACCCACTCCCAGGAGACTTACGCGGATTATCCGGAAAATCCGGAGGCGGATGTGATCCATCTGGGAGAGGAGCTGGCGGTCCTTTTGCGGGAACGCGGTTACAACGTGTTTCATGATGAGAGTGTTTACGATTATCGGGACGGAAAGCTGGACCGGAGTGCGGCGTATACCTATGCACTTGATGGGATCACGGGACTTTTACAGAAATATCCGTCCATCGAAGTGGTTTTAGATATCCACAGGGACGGCGTTGCGGATGGGACGAGACTTGTGACGGAACTCGGCGGGAGCGAGACGGCAAAACTCATGTTTTTCAATGGGACGTCCATGAGCCCGGACGGACCGATCGAATATCTTCCGAATCCGAATCTCAGAGAAAACCTGGCATTCAGCTTCCAGATGCAGCTCCTGGCGGATGGAAAATATCCGGGACTGATGAGAAAGATCTATTTAAAAGGCCTCCGCTATAATGAGCATGTCCGGGCGCGCTCCGCCCTGATCGAGGTGGGCGCGCAGACAAACACATACGCGGAGGCGAAGGCGGCGATGGAGCCGCTTGCAGATATCCTGGATCTTGTGTTGGATCATGGACAGGGAGATTAAAAAATCCGAAGGCCAGGTGACTGCCGGGATTTCCTTACATACTGATCTTCTTTTCCCACTTTCCGGACATATAATAAAGCTCGACGAGAATGGATGCCACGATCCATCCGATCGGATAACCGAAGCCGACAACTGCGGCCGTGTTGCAGATCGAGGTTGCAATATAGAGATAGATCTGGCGGAACAGGACAAAGGAGAACAGCATGATCAGCATCGGAGTCCTGGAATCACCGGCTCCTCGCATGGCTCCTGCGACAACCTGGTTCGGGCAGCAGAACGCGAGCATGAAGACGTTCATCCGGAGAAACATGGTTCCGTAGCGGACCACATCCGGCTCCTGGTTAAAGATCGCGACAAGGCTCGGGGCGAACAGGAAGAGGACGGCGGCGCTTGCGAACGTGATAATGAGAGCGAGGCGCATCGCGACACCGGTTCCTTTTTTGGCCCTCGGAAGGTTTCCGGCACCGAGGTTCTGACTCATGAAGGTCGTGGAAGCCTGACCGATACTCTGCATCGGAAGAAAGACGAACTGGTCGATCTTCGAATAACTGCTCCATCCGGCCATACAGCTCGAACCGAAGGTGTTGATGTAGGACTGGACATACACGTTTGAGAATGAGGTCAGCGACTGCTGGAATCCGGTCGGAAGTCCGATCATGAGGATCTGCTTGAAGATTCCTTTGTCGATCCGCAGATCACGCCAGGTAAGTCTGTAATTTTCCGTGCTGCGGGAGAGGACGACGAGTACCAGGGCAGCGGAGATGAACTGGGAGATGATCGTCGCGTAGGCAACGCCCTCGATCGCCATTCCGAAGCCGACCACAAAGAGGAGGTCGAGCGCGATGTTCATGACGCTGGAGAGACAGAGGAAGTAGAGGGGACGTTTCGTATCGCCCACCGCGCGCAGGATCGCACTTCCCATATTGTATACAAGAAGACCGAACACGCCGGAAAAATAGATTTCAAGGTACACGGACGCAGACGGAAGGACATCCTCCGGTGTGGACATGAATTCCAGCATATACGGGGTGACCCAGATGCCGAGTCCGGTCAGGAGAATTCCGCAGATGAAAGTCAGCGCCATCGTCGTCTCGACTGCGATGTGGAGTTTTTCATCATCGTGCGCTCCGTAGTAGCGGCTGATCACGACGCCGGCGCCGACGGAAGTTCCTGTGAAGAACATGACGATCATGTTGATGATACTTGTTGTGGACCCAACAGCGGCGAGGGCGTGGGAGCCGACGAAGTTTCCGACGACGAGGCTGTCTACGGTGTTGTAGAGCTGCTGAAAGAGATTTCCGATCACAAGCGGAACCGCGAACATGATGAGAAGTTTCGTGATGGAACCGGATGTCATGTCCATGGATTTTTGTTTTTTAGGGGTATGGTTCATAGCGGGTTCTCCTTGGCGTGACGCAAAAGGCTGCAGTAGTTACCGGATATGTTTCCAAAATGGAGAGTCATGCAGGATCCTGTCCGGATATCGCAGCAGGAAAATGGTGGACGGGTGACAAAAGAGGGACCGGGAGCAGAAATCCCAGTCAATGAAATGAATGTCAAGTTCATGTAAAGAATGTTAATTAAAGTCTAAATCAGAACGGTTGGAATGTCAATTGCTTTAACAAAACCTGTAAAAATGAAAAATTGCAAGGTAAATATTTGCGAAGGAAGACCCGGGATCATAAATACTGAAAGTGAGACCATGGCTCCCGGAAAAACCGGCAAAATCTGCGGGCGGTCATGTTCAGAACTGCTTGCGCATGAAGGCAAATAATGCTATATTTAATATGATAAATTGCCATTTCTGCCCCCATCAGCCTGCTCAGGGAATCTGATGGGAAAATGAATGCGATAAATATAGAAGAAAGGTAATTATTCAGTAGGTCTGCGCACTTGCTGCGCTGACCGTAACAAAACACAGGCTTGAAGGCAAAAATCCCATCGGCGAAGCCGATTTGGAATGGATTTTTGCTCGTAACTGTGAGGGACTGAACAGTTACGAAGAAAGATGTGCAGGAAACCGGCTGTCTCAGAGCGCCGGATCCCTGCAGAAGTAAAAAAGAAGAGAGGAACATGAATGGTTCATTATTCCCAGGATAAAATCAGAAATTTCTGTATCATTGCCCACATCGATCACGGTAAATCCACGCTGGCGGACCGCATTATCGAGAAGACCGGTCTTTTAACGAGCCGTGAGATGCAGGCGCAGGTTCTCGACAATATGGAGCTCGAGCGCGAGCGCGGCATCACGATCAAATCCCAGGCTGTCCGTACTGTCTATAAGGCGAAGGACGGCGAAGAGTATATCTTCAACCTGATCGATACCCCAGGTCATGTGGACTTTAACTATGAGGTATCCCGAAGCCTTGCGGCCTGTGACGGCGCGATCCTTGTCGTTGACGCGGCCCAGGGAATCGAGGCGCAGACACTTGCGAACGTCTACCTCGCCCTTGATCATGACCTCGACGTTGTCCCGGTCATCAATAAGATCGACCTTCCGAGCGCCGATCCGGACCGTGTGGCGGAGGAGATCGAGGACGTGATCGGACTTGAGGCTCACGATGCGCCGAGGATCTCCGCAAAGATGGGCTTAAATATCGAAGATGTTTTAGAGGCGATCGTCCACAAGATCCCGGCTCCGAAGGGAGATCCGGAGGCACCTCTCCAGGCCCTGATCTTCGACTCCCTCTACGATTCCTACCGCGGCGTTATCGTGTTCTGCCGTGTGAAAGAGGGAACCGTTAAGAAAGGAACCCCGATCCAGATGATGGCGACGGGCGCTTCCTACGATGTCGTGGAGGTCGGATACTTTGGCGCAGGCCAGTTTATCCCGTGCGATGAGCTCCGCGCCGGTATGGTAGGTTATATTACCGCCAGCATCAAGAACGTAAAAGATACCCGTGTCGGCGATACGGTGACGAACCGTTTAAATCCATGTGCAGCACCGCTTCCGGGATATAAGAAAGTCACTCCGATGGTCTACTGCGGTCTCTACCCGGCGGATGGAGCGAAATATCCGGAGCTTCGTGATGCCCTGGAAAAATTACAGTTAAATGACGCGTCCCTGTTCTTTGAGCCGGAGACATCCATCGCTCTTGGATTCGGATTCCGCTGCGGATTCCTTGGACTTTTACACTTGGAGATCATCCAGGAGCGCTTAGAGCGCGAGTACAACCTCGACCTTGTCACAACGGCTCCGGGCGTTGTATACCGGATCCACAAGACGAACGGAGAGGTGATCGACCTTACGAACCCGTCCAACATGCCGGATCCGTCCGAGATCGACTATATGGAAGAGCCGATCGTCTCCGCAGAGATCATGGTCACGACCGAATTTGTCGGTGCGATCATGCAGCTGTGCCAGGAGCGCCGCGGCGTTTACCTCGGAATGGAATATATGGAAGAGACTCGTGCACTCTTAAAATATGAGCTTCCGTTAAACGAGATCATCTACGATTTCTTCGATGCGCTGAAATCCAGATCCCGCGGTTACGCGTCCTTCGACTACGAGTTAAAGGGATACGAGAAGTCCGAGCTTGTCAAACTCGATATCCTGATCAACAAAGAGGCGGTCGATGCCCTTTCCTTCATCGTCTTCGAAGGTTCCGCCTACGAGCGCGGAAGAAAGATGTGCGAGAAGTTAAAGGATGAGATCCCGAAACACTTATTTGAGATCCCGATCCAGGCGGCCGTCGGCGGAAAGATCATCGCGCGTGAGACCGTCAGAGCGATGAGAAAGGATGTCCTCGCGAAGTGCTACGGCGGCGATATTTCCCGAAAGAAGAAACTTCTCGAGAAGCAGAAGGAAGGAAAGAAGCGTATGCGCCAGGTCGGAAATGTGGAGATCCCGCAGAAGGCGTTCATGAGTGTCCTGAAGCTGGATGAAGAGTAGACGGCAGAGGGAAGAACAGCGATTTTAAAAATCAGAGATCGATTGGCAGGATAGATTCTGCCGGATTCTGGAAAAAGCTGGAAAAATACAGTCTGACAGACAAAAGGATATAGTCCAGAATACTCCCTGTCTGCGCCGCAGCAGGGGAAAAACGCAAAAGTCCATTTCCGGTATAAGAAATGGACTTTTCCTGTATCCGGACCGAAGATCGAATTCCTGACTGCAGGGCCTGTCACCGGCGGTTCTTTTCAAATCTATGGAAACGGACGATTTTGCCGTTACTTATCTCCTGAAAGGAGAACGGTTTCCCTGACGGAGACAGACCCTGAAAAAACAGAGTGAGGTACACAATGAAACTTACAACTCTTTGTTATATCGAAAAAGATGAAAAATATCTGATGATCCACCGGATCAAAAAGAAACATGACGTCAATAAGGACAAATGGATCGGCATCGGCGGAAAGTTTGAACGCGGGGAGAGTCCGGAGGACTGTATCCTCAGGGAGACGAAGGAGGAGACCGGTCTGACGCTCACAGACTACCGGCTCAGGGGCGTCCTGACTTTTGTATACAACGATGACGATGAGGAGATGGAGTACATTTTCCTCTACACGGCGGACGGCTTTGCGGGGGAGCTCGCGGAATGCAATGAGGGAACGCTGGAGTGGGTCCCGAAAACGCAGATCGACCGCCTGAACCTGTGGGAGGGCGACCGGATCTTCCATTATCTTCTCGATGAAGATGCACCGTTTTTCTCCTTAAAACTCCGCTATCAGGATGATCTTTTAAAGGAGGCGGTCCTCGATGGAAAGCCGTTGGAGCTTCTCGATCTGCTCCGTGAAGACGGGGAACCGTCCGGTCAGGTGCGCTGGCGGACTCTGGTCCATCTTCACGGAGACTGGCACCGGACGAGCCATGTCTGGGTCGTGAGAAAACGCGCGGACGGAGGACATGACCTGCTTTTACAGAAGCGGAGCGGGGAAAAGGATTCCTTCGCAGGCTGTTATGACATCTCCAGCGCCGGACATATCCCGGCGGGACAGGACTACCTGGAATCGGCGCTGAGAGAGCTGAAGGAAGAGCTTGGGATCACAGCGAAACCGGAAGAGCTGCGGCTTGTGGGAGTCCACGACGGGCGCTATGAGGGCGAATTTGGCGGACAGATCTTTAAAAACCATGAAAAGAGCCATGTCTTCGTCTATGAGAAACCGGTGGAGATCGAAGACCTGAAACTTCAGAAGGAAGAAGTGGAGTCCGTAAAGTGGATGAAGATCGAAGATGTCCTTGCGTCGGTAAAAGCGCATGATCCGGGATACTGTCTGTTTGAGGATGAGATCGAAATGCTCTGCGGGGTGCTCAAATGAGCGGGGGCATGGAATTATATCTGCACATGCCGTTCTGTGTGAGAAAGTGTGCCTACTGCGATTTCCTGTCATTCCCGTCAGGAGCCAAGACGCAGAGAATGTATGCAAAGCGGCTGATGGAAGACATCGGTGTCATGGGAAAACGATACGGGGAGATCCCGGTCGAGACGATCTTTATCGGGGGCGGAACCCCGTCGGTGCCGGACTCTGGGCTGATCGTGGAGATCATGGAACATGTCAGACATGCGTTTCATGTCGCGGATGGCGCGGAGATCTCCATGGAGGCGAATCCCGGGACGGTGACGCGGGAGAAACTTACGGATTACCGGAAAGCTGGGATCAACCGGCTGAGCTTCGGTCTCCAGTCGGCGAATGACCGGGAGTTAAAACTTCTGGGGCGGATCCACACCTGGGCGGAATTTCTGGAGAGCTTTACGCTGGCCCGCGAGTGCGGGTTTGCGAACCTGAATATCGATCTCATGTCGGCGCTTCCGGGACAGACCTGTGAGTCATGGAAGGAGACGCTCTCGCGAGTCACGGATCTTGATCCGGAACATATCTCCGCATACAGCCTGATCATCGAGGAAGGAACGCCGTTCGGTGAACGATATGGGAGCGAAGAGGGGCGGAAACTTCTTCCGGATGAGGACTCCGAGCGGGAGATGTACCATGAGACGAAGCGGTTTTTAAAGGACTGCGGATACGAACGGTATGAGATTTCCAATTATGCGAAGCCGGGGCGGGAGTGCCGCCACAACATCGGCTACTGGACCGGAGTTCCGTACCTGGGACTCGGACTCGGGGCGTCCTCCTATCTGGACGGCTGCCGGTTCACCGTGAACCCGGATATGAAGCAGTATCTCGAAGAAAAGCCGGGAATGTTTGCAGATATCGAAAAGCTGACGAAGAAGGATATGGAAGAGGAATTCTTCTATGTAGGGCTCCGGATGACGGCCGGGGTGTCGCTTTCAGAATTTGAAAGACGATTCGGGATCTCCGCAAAGGAAGTCTACCCGGGGCTGATGGAAACATTCGTGAAAGAAAAGGCCGCGCGTTTTGAAGGTGACCGCTTTGTACTGACTGATTACGGGCTCGATGTGAGCAACTATATCATGGCGCAGTTTCTGCAGGACTGAAGTTCCTGCGGAGGCTGCGTTTTTTAGATTCATGGGAAATTTTGACTTTATGAGTATAAAGTAATACAGAAATATATAGGCAAAGTAAAAGTATGGTAAAAATGTATAAAAAGCTATCAAAAACGGCGAAAATGTGCTATAATTTATACAATCCTTGAGAATGTGATTTTATGCATTTTGCACGGAGAATACCGATCCAGAAATACAGGGGGATATTTTTATGGCTAAGGAAATGATCGCAATGCTCCTTGCCGGCGGACAGGGCTCCAGACTCTACGCGCTGACACAGAAGCTTGCAAAACCGGCAGTTCCTTTCGGCGGAAAGTATCGGATCATCGACTTCCCGCTCTCGAACTGTGTAAATTCAGGAATCGATACCGTTGGAATTCTGACCCAGTACCAGCCGATGGTGTTGAATGAGTATATCGGAAACGGTCAGCCGTGGGATCTTGACCGTCTCTACGGGGGAGTCCATGTACTGCCGCCGTACCAGAAAGCGTCCGGCTCCGACTGGTATAAGGGAACCGCAAACGCGATCTATCAGAACATTCCGTTTATCGAGCGCTACGATCCGCAGTATGTGATCATCTTATCAGGTGACCAGATCTGTAAGCAGGATTACAGTGATTTCCTCCGCTTCCACAAGGAGAAAGGAGCGGAGTTCAGCGTTGCCGTTATGGAGGTCCCGTGGGATGAGGCATCCCGCTTCGGCCTGATGGTCGCAGACGATGATGACCGGATCACGGAGTTTCAGGAGAAACCGAAGAACCCGAAGTCCAACCTGGCTTCGATGGGAATCTACATCTTCAACTGGGATATCTTAAAGAAGTACCTGATCGAGGACGAGGCGGATCCGAACTCCGAGAACGACTTCGGAAACAACATTATCCCGAACCTTCTGAAGGACGGACGAAAAATGTACGCCTACCACTTTGAGGGATACTGGAAGGATGTCGGAACGATCTCTTCCCTCTGGGAGGCAAATATGGAGGTTCTGGATCCGGAGCACAGCGGGATCAACCTCTTTGATGAGAATTGGAAGATCTACAGCCGGAACAGCGGCATGACCGGACATAAGATCGGCTCCAACGCGGTCGTTGAGAACTGTATGATCACAGACGGCTGCCGGATTGATGGAAATGTAAAGCATTCGATCCTGTTCTCCGGTGTTAAGGTAGAAAAAGGTGCAAAGGTCGAGGATGCCGTTGTCATGGGTGGAACCGTCATCAAGGCCGGTGCCGTTGTGGAACACTGCATCGTTGCCGAGAACGTTGTGATCGGTGAGAATGCGATCGTCGGTTCCATGCCGAAGGATGAGGGACACGGTGTCGCGACGATCGGATCCGGGATCACAATCGGAAAGGGCGCAAAGATCGGCCCGAACGCCATGGTCAATAAAAATGTGGAGGACGGTGAAGAACAATGGTAAATTCCAATGCAAATGCGATCGGTATTATTTTCCCGAACAGTTATGACAATCTGGTGCCGGAACTTGCGGGCGACCGCCTGATGGCATCCATCCCGTTCGCGGGACGTTACCGGATCATCGATTTCCTCCTTTCGAGTCTCGCAAACTGCGGGATCAGCAATATCTCCATCGTGGTCCGCGAGAATTACCATTCCCTGATGGACCATCTGGGATCCGGCCGTGAGTGGGATCTTCTCAGAAAGAACGGAGGTCTCAGCATCTTCCCGCCGTATGCGGAGAAGAACATGAAGGTCTACAGCGGCCGTGTCGAAGCGCTGGAGAGTATTCTGCAGTTCCTTAAAAATAAGAAAGAAAAGTACGTTATCATGACCGACGCAAATATTGCGGTCGATTTTGATTTCAATGATATGTTAAGGGCACATATCGAGAGCGGCGCCGATGTGACTGTCGCTTACGCGGAGCAGGAGATCCCGGCGGAGCTGATCCACGCGGGCGCCCATGGGGACATGTATTACACGTTAAAGCTCGAGGACGGGCGTGTGAAAAGGATCTTCATGAATTCCGAGGAGAGCGGAAAACAGAATCTTTCCATGAACATCTATATTATGGAAAGAGAAGCTCTGATCGAGAAGATCCATGCGGCGTTTGTACGCGGCTATTCCTATTTTGAGCGTGATATCCTTGCACCGCGCCTGGAGAAATATAACGTCCGCGCGTACAAGTATGAAGGATATTATGCAAGGATCTGCGGACTGAAGAGCTACTTTGACGAGAATATGAAGCTTCTTGACGATGAGAATCTGGAAGCGCTGTTTACCGGCGGTCCGGTCTACACAAAGATCCGTGACGACAACCCGACGAGATACATTACCGGATGTAAGGCGAAAAATAACCTCGTTGCAGATGGTTGTGTGATCGAGGGAGATGTTGAGAACTGTATTCTTTTCAGAGGCGTCAAGATCGAGAAAGGCGCGAAGATCAGAAACAGTGTCCTGATGCAGGATACGGTCGTGAAGGCCGGCGGACGCTTGGATTACGTTGTTACCGATAAGAACGTTACGATCGAGGTCGGACAGGAGCTTAAGGGAACGGATACACAGCCGTTTTATGTTGCCAAGGGACATACGGTTTAAAAAAGCAAAGGATAAAAGGGAATCTTCCGTGAGAGACTGGATGCTCCATGGAGATTCCCTTTTTGTGTATATGAGAACATAGAAAAAATGAAATCGGAAAGGCAGAGCGCTAAAGTCTGTGAAGCGCGGATTTTCCTGTAAAAAAAGGTGACCTGCGCAATGGCAGATCACCTTTTTGTAAGAAAACGGAGCATCAGGACTGGATCAGATAGACCTCAGAACGTTCCACGCCGTGATTTTTTGTTTCCGAATGTGTGTTGTAAAAAATATCGATGTGTTTTCCTTTGACGCCGCCACCGACGTCCTCAGCGATATATTCGACGCCGTCGATGAGAAGATGGCTTCCGAGCGGGATGACGCGCGGGTCAACAGCTACGGTGCGGCTCGCGGTGGCCTGGGTTCCTGTTTTTGTGAGGCGTCCATATCCTTCGGAGCAGCTTCTGCATGGGCAGTAGGCGGTTGTCTTGAAGGTTCCTAAGGAGACGAGAGTCGCGTTTTTGATGATACCTGTCTCGGTATCGTACTGGTAGGCGATCGGAAGTGCCTGTCCGTTTACGATGAGTTTGATCATGTAGGTGTTGTCCGGAATGGAGGACCAGTCGATCATGATCTCAAAGCCGTGGGCGCCGTTTCCGATGCCGCTTGTCTTTAAGTCATCGCGTTCGATATCTGCGGTGGCGGTCTCTGCTAAGAGAGAGTCGCCTGTATGGGCGTTGACCACGGTGACAGTGACGGAGACCGGGGTGTCCGGGGCCGCGGAGTTCCACGCCCATCCGGAGATCTTATTTCCGTCGATGCTGTCGAGGTGGCCAGAGTTTTTCGAGGTGCTTGCGAAGGCGCATACGGTGTTTAGGAGCATCGCGAGGATGGTTATTAAAACACTGATGGTCATTCTGATTTTCTTCATATAACATATCCTTTCTTTTTTGTTTCATATCTGTTACAAAGTATATGCTGTGATGTAACAAATATGTAACAATTTGGAAACAAATATGTATTATACACGGATTTTTTTATTTGTCAAGTTTTCGGGGCATGGGGAGAGCTGGGAGTGGCTTTCTATAGGGTATTGGCGAGAGGTACGCGGTGAGGCTCCGGGATAGCGTGCAGGGGATGCGGGGATGGTTCCTCTAAGCTCACGGGCGGCTGCTAAGGGCAGAAAATCGACGACACAACTCGCTGCGCTCAGACAAGTGTCGCCGATTTTCTAACGCAGCCACCCGTGAGCTAAGAGGAAGCCAGATCCCCGGATCAAAGCACGCCATCCCGGAGCCTCACCGCTGTGGGAGTAGCGGGAGGAAGGGAAGAGGTATAACTCGCTGCCTGCGCTCGGACGTGTACTATTTTGTATTCAACACAGTCAGCTGCGGATTAAGAGGAAGTGTATATCTGGAGCAAAGCACTTTTGCCCGGAGCCTCACCGCTGGGGAGTTACGGGAGTGAGTGTGAAGAATCGATATCTTATAAGGAAATAGTTTGGTTGGGGAAGATTACTGTCGGTAAAGTGCGCGGGAAATTATGGGGTTTCCGTGAGGTTTCTGGATAAAACAGGAATTATTCCTATATTTGTGAAAAAAATGTGAAAATTATCAAAAGCCCTTGACAAAAAACTTGCGAAGTAATATAGTAGCAACTGTAGATGTTAGCACTCCTCAAAAGAGAGTGCTAGCAAATCAGAGAGAAGAGGTGAGAGGTTTGGAACTGGATGAGAGAAAAGAGAAAATTTTGAAAGCGATTATCCAGACGTACCTGGAGACCGGTGAGCCGGTCGGATCCAGAACGATTTCCAAATACTCGGATCTGAAGCTCAGCTCCGCTACGATCCGAAATGAGATGTCTGATCTGGAAGAGCTTGGTTACATTCTTCAGCCGCATACTTCAGCCGGAAGGATTCCTTCCGATAAGGGTTACCGGTTTTATGTTGACCAGATCATTAAAGAGAAGGACAGTCAGGTCGAGCACATGCAGGAACTGATGATCCAGCGGGTTGACCGCGTGGAACTGCTTTTGAAGCAGCTTGCAAAGGTTCTCGCAAAGAATACAAATTATGCGACTCTGATCAGCGGACCGAGTTACAGCCAGACGAAGCTTAAATTTATCCAACTCTCCAGAGTTGAGGAACATAAGCTTCTCGTGGTAATTGTTGTGGAAGGAAATATTATCCGGAACTCTTTTGTTACGGTTGATGAGGAACTCAGTGATGAGGAGATCCTGAATCTGAATATTCTCCTGAACAGCAATCTGAACGGTCTGACGATCGAGGAGATCAATCTTGGTGTGATCGCGAAGATGAAGGAGCAGGCCGGAAGCCACAGAAGAGTGGTGGATCTGGTCCTGAATGAGATCAGCGAAGTGATCCGTTCCCAGGATGAGGATCTTCAGATCTATACGAGCGGGGCAACCAATATTTTCAAATATCCGGAACTTTCCGATACAGAGAAAGCGAGTCAGCTGATCAGCACGTTAGAACATAAGGAACTTCTCCGTGGGCTGATCGATGAACAGCAGCAGAATAAGACCGATGACCCGGACAATGAGATCCAGGTCTACATCGGAGATGAAACTCCGGTCCAGAGCATGAAAGACTGCAGCATCGTAACCGCAAATTATGCGCTCGGCGATGGAATGCGAGGAACGATCGGTATTGTAGGACCAAAGCGGATGGATTACGAGAAAGTCGTAACAACCTTGCGATCGCTTGTCGCGCAGCTGAACGAAACATTTAAAAATGAAAGGTGAAGAGAGCAGTGGAAGAGAAAGAGTTAGAAAAAGAGAACCAGGAGACGGAAGCTTCCGAAGAGAAAGAAGCGAAAGCCTCTGAGACTGATAAAGAAACTGAGAAGTCCGAGGATGCCGGAAAGAAGGAAAAAGCTCCGGAAAAGAAAAAGGATCCGAAGGACGAGAAGATTGATGAGTTAAATGACAAACTCAGAAGATCGATGGCGGAATTTGATAATTACCGCAAGAGAACGGACAAGGAAAAGTCCGCGATGTATGAGATCGGCGCGAAGGACGTGATCGAAAAGATCCTTCCGATCGTTGACAACTTTGAAAGAGGTCTTAACACAATCCCGGAGGATGCGAAAGGAACCGCATTTGCAGAGGGAATGGAAAAGATATATAAGCAGTTTGTAAAGACGCTCGATGATCTCGGCGTAAAGCCGATCGAGGCCGTCGGAAAGCCGTTTGATCCGAATTTCCACAACGCAGTGATGCATGTGGAGGATGAGAATCTCGGCGAAAATGTTGTGGCAGCTGAGCTTCAGAAGGGGTACACCTACAAAGAGTCGATCGTCCGTCACAGCATGGTACAGGTTGCGAACTAAGGATCGTGAGAGCACGTAAGTGCGGATCGATCCGGTATCAAAATTAACATTGAAATTCACTTAATTCCAAATATAACAGGAGGAAAAAATCATGAGCAAGATCATTGGTATTGACTTAGGTACAACAAACAGCTGCGTAGCAGTTATGGAAGGCGGTAAACCAACAGTTATCGCTAATACAGAAGGTGTCAGAACAACACCGTCTATCGTTGCATTTACAAAGACAGGAGAAAGACTTGTCGGTGAGCCGGCAAAGCGTCAGGCAGTTACAAACGCTGACAGAACCATCTCCTCCATTAAGAGACATATGGGTACTGACTACAAGGTAGACATCGACGGCAAGAAGTACACACCGCAGGAGATTTCCGCGATGATCCTTCAGAAGTTAAAAGCAGATGCTGAAAGCTACCTCGGTGAGAAGGTAACAGAAGCTGTTATCACAGTTCCGGCTTACTTCAACGATGCCCAGCGTCAGGCAACAAAGGATGCAGGTAAGATCGCCGGTCTTGATGTAAAGCGTATCATCAACGAGCCGACAGCGGCAGCCCTTGCTTATGGCCTTGACAACGAGAAAGAGCAGAAGATCATGGTATATGACCTCGGCGGCGGTACATTCGATGTTTCCATCATCGAGATCGGTGACGGCGTTATTGAAGTTCTTGCGACGAACGGTGATACACACCTCGGCGGTGATGATTTCGATAACCGTGTCACACAGTGGATGATCGATGAGTTCAAGAAGACAGAGGGCGTAGATCTTTCCGGTGATAAGATGGCACTTCAGAGATTAAAAGAAGCTGCTGAGAAAGCAAAGAAGGAACTCTCTTCCGCAACAACAACAAATATCAACCTTCCGTTCATCACAGCAACTGCTGATGGCCCGAAGCACTTAGATATGAACCTTACAAGAGCAAAATTCGATGAACTCACAAGCGACCTCATCGAGAGAACAGCGATCCCGGTACAGAATGCATTAAGAGATGCCGGCTTAACAGCAGCAGATCTTTCCAAGGTTCTCCTTGTAGGTGGTTCCACACGTATGCTTTCCGCACAGGAGAAGGTAAAACAGTTAACAGGCAAAGAGCCGAGTAAGTCCTTAAACCCGGATGAGTGCGTAGCCATCGGTGCAGCGATCCAGGGTGGTAAGTTAGCAGGCGATGCTGGTGCCGGCGACATCCTTCTTCTCGATGTTACTCCGCTTTCCCTTGCAATCGAGACCATGGGCGGCGTAGCAACAAAGCTGATCGAGAGAAATACAACCATCCCGACAAGAAAGAGCCAGATCTTCTCCACAGCCGCTGATAACCAGACAGCTGTAGATATCCACGTTGTACAGGGTGAGCGTGAGTTCGCAAAGGACAACAAGACTCTTGGCCAGTTCCGTCTTGATGGTATCCTTCCGGCAAGAAGAGGTGTTCCGCAGATCGAAGTTACATTCGATATCGATGCAAACGGTATCGTAAATGTATCCGCTAAGGATCTTGGAACAGGCAAAGAGCAGCACATCACGATCACATCCGGTTCCAACATGTCCAAGGATGATATCGATAAGGCTGTTAAGGAAGCTGCAGCTTACGAGGCTGAGGATAAGAAGAGAAAAGAAGCGATTGATGCGAGAAACGAAGCTGACTCCATGGTATTCCAGACAGAGAAAGCTCTCGAGGAAGTCGGCGACAAGATCGATGCAAACGACAAGACTGCTGTTGAGGCTGACTTAAATGCCCTCAAGGAAGCAATCGCAAAAGCTCCGGCAGATCAGATGACAGATGCTCAGGTCGATGAGATCAAGGCGGCGAAAGAGAAACTCATGAACAGTGCCCAGAAGTTATTCTCCAAGGTTTATGAGCAGGCTCAGGCAGCTCAGGGCGCAGCAGGTGCCCAGGGTCAGGCTGGTCCGCAGGCAGGTCAGAGCGCAAGCCAGGCAGGCTACGGCGATGATGTCGTTGACGGAGACTACAAAGAGGTCTAAGACGAAAAATAAATTGACAGACTGAAAATAGTCTGTCAGGCAAAGCAGATCCGGAAGGACGCCCGCAAAAGGGCGTTCTTTCGGCTGCCTTGTTTCCGGACGATGAATGATCCGGAGAAAATTTATCACGGCAGAAGATAAAACCGTGATGTCTGGAATGGGTTCTGGCGTTATCTGGTTACGGCGTGTGAAGGCAGATCTTCCGGCGGCAGAATTCCGCAAAAGGTACGTGGTACCGTTCATTAACAAGAAAGGTAAAGAAAGCAATGGCAGAGACCAAGAGAGATTATTACGAAGTCCTCGGCGTGCCGAAAGATGCGGACGAAGCGGCGTTAAAGAAAGCATATCGAGTTCTTGCAAAGAAATATCATCCGGACGCAAACCCGGGAGACAAAGAGGCGGAGGCAAAGTTCAAGGAAGCTTCCGAGGCATACAGTGTCTTAAGTGATCCGGAAAAGAGAAAGAAGTACGACCAGTTCGGTCATGCAGCCTTTGACGGAGGCGCAGGCGGAGCCGGATACGGCGGATTCGACTTTAACGGAGCCGATATGGGAGACATTTTCGGAGATATCTTCGGAGATTTCTTTGGCGGACGTTCCGCATACGGAAGAAGCAGCAATGGTCCGATGCGCGGAGCAAATTTGAGAACGGGTGTCCGTATCACGTTTGAGGAGGCGATCTTCGGATGTGAGAAGGAGATCGAGCTTACCCTGAAGGATGAGTGTCCGAAGTGTCACGGAACCGGCGCAAAGCCTGGTACATCCCCGATCACCTGTCCGAAATGTAACGGTAAGGGTAAGATCGTCTATACACAGCAGTCGTTCTTTGGCCAGGTACAGAATGTCCAGACATGTCCGGACTGCCGCGGTACCGGTAAGGTTGTCAAGGAGAAATGCCCGGATTGCTACGGCACCGGATATATCTCCAGCAAGAAGAAGATCCAGGTTAAGATCCCGGCCGGTATCGATAACGGACAGAGTATCCGTATCGCCGGGAAGGGTGAGCCGGGTACGAACGGCGGCGAGAGAGGAGACCTTCTCGTTGAGGTTACTGTATCCAGAAGCCCGGTATTCATGCGTCAGGAGACTTCCATCTTCTCGACTGTACCGATTTCTTTCGCAACGGCAGCTCTCGGCGGTCCGATCAAGATCAAGACCGTTGACGGTGAGGTTGAGTACGAGGTAAAACCGGGAACTCAGACTGACACGAAGGTACGTCTCCGCGGTAAGGGTGTTCCGTCCCTGAGAAATAAGAATATCCGCGGTGATCATTATGTAACGCTTGTTGTTACAGTTCCGGAGAAGCTGAATGAGGAGCAGAAGGAGGCTCTGAAGCGGTTTGATGACGCGATGAAGGGAATTGCGCCGGAGGAAGGGAAGAAGAAAGGATTCTTTAGTAAGCTGAAAGAGGATCTGAAGAACGAGTAATAGAGATTGGATTAGAAAACGCACGTTTTGCATGCAGGGAGGATCGGTATGCAGGGCGTGCGTTTTTTGTGTATGTGCTTGCTTGGTGTGTTGGCGAGGGTACGCGGTGAGATTCCGGACAGGAGTGCCGGGGATGCGGGGATGGTTCCTCTAACCTCCCGGGAGACTGCTAAGGGCAGAAAATCGACGACACAACTCGCTGCGCTCAGACAAGTGTCATCGATTTTCTAACGCAGCCACCCGCGAGCTAAGAGGAAGCCAGATCCCCGGATCATGCACTCCTGTCCGGAAGCTCACCGCTGGGGGATGGTGGGATCGCAAATAATGGTCACAATAATGGGAAATAATCTGCTTGTGGAACCTGAAGAAGTCTGTTATAATGGGGGCAGCTGAAAGCGAGAAATTACCTTTGTTTCTGCGACAAATATGAACAAACTGTGAACACGCCAAAAATCACCTTCAAAAAAGCCTTTTTCAGAATATTCTGGAAAATACTTGCAAAAACGGGTCCGCAAAGCCTTTATTTATGCGGGTTCCCAGAGGCAAGTGTAGAAATGGAGGTCGCCCCATTCAGGGCATTGACACATTGAACTTTGCCACCAGCGACATTTTCTTCAGCCACGTAGAAATGGAGGTCGCCCCATTCAGGCCATTGACACAGTGTTACAATTGTAACAACCAGCGTGATGTGGATTCCGGTAGAAATGAAGCTCGCCCCACTCAGGGCATAGTTACCGAAGTTGAACAGACCAGAGAACTTTCTTTTTGAACAAGAAAGTCCTCTGGTCTTTTTCTATTCGTAAGATTGCAAGTGTACAAAAATCGTGAACTGGCTATCGTAAAATAAAAACATAAAGACAGAGAGTTCAAAAGAGGATAACAGCAACATAAAATTTTCATACATTTTAAATCAACGGTTGAAGAAGTTTTTTGTTGTCTCTGTTAGAATAAAAGCAGGATCAAATTGAAAGCTCTGATGGACTCTGGCTGTGAAAGCAGAAGGCAGGGGAAGCGCTGAAAAGCAGAAAGGAACGAGTATGTACGCAGACGATAAATATAAGATTGTCGGGACCATTTCTATTCCGGAGGAGAAACGGGAAGAGTTCAACAGGAATGTAGAAAAGGTTCTGGATGTGTTCGGGATCAGACAGACGGAAAAGCGAATGGTTGGGGACAGGGAGATCACGGTGTTAAAAAAGCCGGAGGCAGATGAAGATGGAATCGTAAGGTTTAATTATTCCATGTTCGAGAAGAGGGTCCGGGAAGGTGACAGTTATAACACGAAAACATGTCAACTGATCTGTCCGGACCGTGGATGGGATGAATTCGGCGTTGCCATGAACAGCATTTTGATCATGCAGGAAGCGTATTCGGAGACACCGTGTTTCCTGATGAGTGATGATGCATTATGTCCGGTTGGAAGTTACGCTGCGATGATCGAGGACATGACCGGGGTAAAGCTGGACTTTCCTCACAGGGGAAGGATCCTGGATGTTCTGGCATTCCTGAAGCAGAGGGACGAGTACCGGGATGTGGATGAATATAAATTATGGAACAGGATATGGGATGATACGATCCCGTTTACGACGGACGATATCATAGAACTGTTACATGTAAAATTTATGCCCAGTGAGGAGAGACAGAAGAATCCGTTTTGTGGAACAAAAAGTGAGATTAAGGATGCGACTTTAGTTGATCTGGAAGATTACCTCGTAAAAGAAATCAAGGAATACCTGGCGGACGGATCCGATGAAGTGCTTCGGGATTTTTACAGGGAGCTGATCTCTTCGGAACTTCCGGAACGCCGGAAAATGGCAGAACAAGACGGAACATTCGGGATCATTGCCGAAATATCACTCCGTGCTCCATGTACCTACCTTGTTTCTGCATATGCGGAAGCGGCTGACATTCCTTTCTGGGAACTATGGTTTAGTCTTCAGACGAAGAGCTACCGGACAAAGACGAAAATGTACCATGATGATCTCAGCAATTCAGCGGAACATAGAAAAAGAAGAGAGCTTTATCAGATATACCGGCGCGATAATGAAGATGAATTTCTGGAATTTGGAGCCGGACATCTCTCCAAAAAGCTTCTGGGACAGATTGCAGAGTGGAAAGAAGAGGTCCTGGAAATTCAGGTGCCGGAAGAGTTTGATGCGGAGCGTGCTGCTGGACAGATCCTGTGGGAGATGGAACATGTATGGAACTGTCGTTATGTGAGCGAAGAGGCAGTGGAGATCGTTCAGAAGAACAGGGATGATGTGCGTTGGCAGAAAGCATTGCTGGCGTTTCGGAAATATATGAATGCGTATCAGGAATATTTCCCGGAGCTGCCTCCGGAACTGGTAACGGAGCAGATCCTTGTCAGAGAGCGTGACTACTATTGCCGCACGATCATGGCTGCATTCTGGTCGCTCATGATGAATGAAACATTAAGGCAGGATACGTTCAGATTCTGAGAAAGGCGACGGCTGTTCACTGGATCTGCGGGTTTCATGTACGGACGATGAAATCACTGGTAAGCAGAACGCACGTCAACAATGGCAGAAATTCGGCCTGTAATTATGGAAACGTGAACAGCTGCGAAAGGGTGAAAAAATGGGAACATTTATGGGTTATAAAGGAAGAATGGCGGTTCCGGACGATAAGAGGGAACTGTTTACAGAGCAGATGATGAAGGTGTTTTATTACGGCGGCATGATGTTGTTTGATGACGTGAAGCTGTATGGACATGAGATTTCTCTGCTCTGCCCGGTGAAAAAGACGTATGGAAAGGAAGTGCGTTTCCATTACAATTACTTTCAGGACGATGCCTGGGAGACGGTGGAGTATGATGAAAAGGGAAATCGTCTGTGGTCAGGAAAGGTCGGCAGTAATGAATTTCTCGATGTGATGGCGGCGGCTTATATGCTGTATGAACTCTATTCGGATGAAGCGGGGGCGGCGATGGTCGATGGCGATATTCTTGATGGTGGAGAGGCAGTCGGATGGCTGAACCAGATCTTGAAAACGGAGTTTACGAGAGAAAAGCGCCTGGATCGGTTGTGGGAGCTGGGCGAAAAATTGGGACTGGAGTCTGCGGATGGCGATTACGATGCGCCTGATGTCCGGAAGATCATGGAGCTGATTCCCGAGGGACTTCGGTTTGCGGCGGGTGGAACAGACCTGGCCGATCTTATCTATATCGCCAATGGAACTGAATGTTTATGCGGAAAAGAGCCGGATGGAACGTATCCGGCGGAAGTTTATCACTGCAAGATGGCGCTCAGGAAGTATTTTGAGAAAAAAGGAGAGAGCGGGATCGATGATCTGTGGGCGCTTATAAAGATGGAGCGGAAAGAGAGAGAGGCGGTGACGGATCCTGCATGGAAGGAGATCGTGGGATATACGGAGTTTCTTCCGGCAAGAGTGATCGTGTTTCTGACAGCGGAACTCATGGGGCGAGAATTCTGGAAAGAGTGGGCGAAACTGCGGGAACATGTCTATCATGATGAAACGAGGAAGGTTTATGCGGCACCGGAGATCCTGAAGTTTCGGGAGAAAAAACGCAGGGAGCCGGCAGTGCCTTTGAGAACGAGCGATTTTCTGCGTCAGGATGGATTTTTTGCTTTTTTTGATACTCCAAAGGAACTCAAGGGAAAGCCGAATTATTATATCAGCGATGCGGACCGCCTGTACTGGTGGGATGGATCCGATGAGGTGGAGATCCCGGAGGAGACGGACCAGTGGCTGAGGAAGCTCGGGGAACGGTATCGGAAGCTGCTGGAAGTGCAGGAAACGGAGAATGTGGACTTTTTGGAGTATTTTTTCGGGCTTCTCGAGCAGATCAATGAGTTTTACAAACGGGTATTTCCGTTTCAGGAGATGTTTTATGATTTCCTCCAGAACGACAGCCGCAGGGAGTACCAGGCTGCATTGAAGCTTTTGGAAGAGCTGGATCAGGAAAACCGTGAGGATGGAAGGATCATAGAGAAATTGTCCGGGAGCTGGGATCTTAACAGTTATAATGTGACGCACAATGCAGGACGGATGCGGATGAAGAGGTATCTGGCGGTTCTGGCGAATCGGGGGCTGCGGGAGATGTATTTTGGGTTTTAGGGAAGAACCTCCCGGGCGGCTGCTAAGGGCGGAGAACGTGGAGACAGCTGCTATGGGCATATAGGAATTTTCTGAACTGGAAATTCCGTATGATACAGTTGAGGCTGCGGATTTTGCTGATTTGGAATGCGAAGCATCGGCAAAATCCTGTTCCAGTGCGCAGGCAAGAAAGCCTGTGTACTGGGACACAACTCGCTTTGCTCAAACAAGTGTCCGCTGTTCTCCAACGCAGTCACCTGTGAGCTAAGAGGAAGCCAGCTCCCCGGATCATGCACTCCTGTCCGGAAGCTCACCGCTGGGGGATGGTGGGATCGCAAATAATGGTCACAATAATGGGAAATAATCTGCTTGTGGAACCTGAAGAAGTCTGTTATAATGGGGGCAGCTGAAAGCGAGAAATTACCTTTGTTTCTGCGACAAATATGAACAAACTGTGAACACGCCAAAAATCACCTTCAAAAAAGCCTTTTTCAGAATATTCTGGAAAATACTTGCAAAAACGGGTCCGCAAAGCCTTTATTTATGCGGGTTCCCAGAGGCAAGTGTGGAAATGAAGGTCGCCCCTTTCAGGGCATTGACACAGACTGTATCTTTACATGATTCTGTACAAATCAATTGTGGAAATGAAGGTCGCCCCTTTCAGGGCATTGACACAACCAGCATAATTACAAGTAACGAGAACTACAAGGCTGTGGAAATGAAGGTCGCCCCTTTCAGGGCATTGACACAGCAAAAACTTGCGTGAAAGTGGATCCCGCGTTCCATACGTGGAAATGAAGGTCGCCCCTTTCAGGGCATTGACACATGAAAGAATCCTTGTTTTCAGAAGTGATGTTCTCAGGTAGAAATGAAGGTTGTCCCTATCAAGGCGCTGATGCAAAACCTACTACATACAGATTCTTCAATGCGTTACCTGTGTAGAAATGTTTCAGTGTAATGGCACACTTTAAAGGTTGTATAGAAAGAGCTTCCCTTTATAAAATAAATATGCTAATATAAACACATCAAACGGTCTCTTTCCTGGAGATCATTGCCCGTGAATCCGGGTGTCTGTGGTATCTGACTTCAGTTCTGAAATCATTCCCACGAAATTGCAAAAAAAACTTCATATCGTGTACAATGAAAGGAGAAAACTATGACAAGAGTCAACAGAAACTTTAAGGACAGTCTTTTTCGGATGGTATTTCATGGGAAGGAGGAATTACTGAAATGGAATGTTCTGTTCTTTCTTGCTTATGTGGTGTGTAAACGCCCTAGAGCTGGACGATTATAAATAAAGGAAAAAGAGTATTCACATTGTAGAAGGGGGAAATGCAAGATTGAAAAACATGAAAATAGACGCCAATGGAACGGAGATAAGAGTAATGGGCGATGTTGTTAATGAAGATGCTTATATTTCGCTCACAGATATTGCAAAGTATAAAAATCCAGACAATGCTTTTATCGTGGTAGCAAACTGGATGCGTAATCATTCAACGATTTCGTTTTTGGGCTTGTGGGAACAAATCCATAATCCAAATTTCAAACCTATCGAATTCGATAGGTTTAAAGCAGAGTCAGGAGATAATGCCTTTACACTGACACCGCAGCAGTGGATAAAATCAACAGATGCAATCGGTATCATATCAAAATCAGGTCGATATGGTGGTACTTATGCTCATACGGACATTGCTTTTGAATTTGCATCTTGGATTTCACCGGAATTTAAGTTGTATATTATCAAGGATTATCAGCGTCTAAAGAAAGATGAAGCAGACCGTTTAGCGATTGGATGGGATGCAAAGAGAGAACTTTCAAAAATAAACTATCGTATTCATACGGATGCGGTGAAGGAGTTTTTGATTACACCAACGCTATCTCCACAGGAAATGGCATATACATATGCTTCTGAGGCGGATATTTTAAATATGGCTTTGTTTGGAAAAACAGCATCCCAATGGAGAAGCGAAAAAGGGATAAAAGGGAAGACTCCCAATATCAGAGATGTTGCTTCTGCGGAAGAATTGGTCGTGCTTATCAATCTGGAAGATACAAACGCCGATCTGATACGACAGGAAGTTCCTAAAATCGAGCGATTGAAGATATTGAGGGAAAAGGCATACAGACAATTAGAACTTTTGAGGAAGAATCAAGATACGATGGAAGCATTGAAGAAAAATCTTATTGAAGATACGGAAACAAACAGTTGATTTTTTGGGGCAAAGTTGCTTTTAATTTGCATCGGAACATATTGCTATTATCCACAGTTGCTTAAGCAAGTTTTATCAACAGCGATAATAAAATGATAACATTAGCTTATATAGGCAGAATAGAAAAATCTTTTAAGGAAAAACAGGGCGGAGGTGAAACGTGTGGTATTGACGGAATATAACGAAGAACTGCATCTGAAGAATGTAAGGGAATGTGGATATGAAGAGGGACGTATACATATACGAGAACAAATGGAATCGGTCATTAAAAAGGTTCGGAAAGGTCAGTCGCTGGAACAGATTGCAGATGCCCTCGAAAAACCGGAAGATCAGCTGAAAGAGGCATATGATGCAGTCGTGAAAGCTGCGCCGGATTATGATGTAGAGAAAATCTGGGAAGAATTAAAGTCGAAAAAGTGACCGAAGAGCGAACGCACCTGATAAAATTTGTATGAAAATTTGAAATTAACATTAGAAAACGAATGTTTTGCGCCCAGTCAGGAACTGCGGCAGGACATGCGTTTTTTATATAAAAATCCGGGAATAGTTACAGGTGAAGGAAGAAATAAGGAGTTTCCGTCGGATGGAAAATCAGCAAAAGATATTTTGATAGAGTCAACAACGAAAATTTGTCAACAATAGAAAATTACATTGTTTTATTTTGGAAACAATCCATGATAGAATGAACTTGTTAACAAAAAGTAATAGTTTTAAGAAACCGGTTCTGTACAGATTAAACAAAAACTATATCCAATTTACAAAAGAAGGGGAGACTCTATATGAATCCTGCAATACTTACAATCATCATCCTGATCTGTGCCGTGATTTCGTTCCTGTTGGAAAAAATCCCGGTCAATATGACGGTTATGCTGACAATGCTGGTGTTAGTCGTTACCGGTCTCGTAGAGCCGAAAGCAGCGATTTCCGGATTCGCGAGCACTACGATCATCATGCTTATCGGCGTTGTCATTGTCGGAAGTGCCCTGTTTGAAACGGGTGTCTGTGACAAGGTAGCTGCTCAGGTTACTCGTTTTGCCAAGACAGAGAGACAGATGATCACTGCGATCCTGATCCTGGCCAGCATCATGTCTGCGGGCTTGAGCAACTCTGGTACGGTTGCTGTTTTCATCCCGATCATCATGGGTATCTGTGCTTCCACGAACTTCAGCCGCTCAAAACTTCTGATGGCTGCTTTTCTTGGTTCCATGGCCGGCGGCCGACTCACCCTGGTGGGCGATGCTGCCATCAACGTTCTCATCGGTGACCAGATCAAAGAGCTGGGATATCCGTTTGGATTTTTCGAGATCAGTAAGATCGGTGTGCCGCTGACTATCATCATGGCTCTGTATATCTACCTAATCGGTTATAAGTTCCTTCCGGACATTAAGATCAGCAATGCTGACGATGCTCTGTTTGAAAAGAAAGCACCTAAGGATGTTCCGCAGTGGAAACAGATTGCTTCTGTAGTTGTCCTGTTTGCGGTCTTCATCGGTATGATCTTCGAAAATGAGACGGGAATTCCTTCTTATATTGTTGCAATCATCGGTGCTGTGGTAGACGTTCTTTTAGGTATCTTTACAGAAGAGCAGGCTTATAAGCTTGTCAGCATCAAGACGATCATCCTCCTCGGAGGTATGACTCCGTTGGCGACTGCGTTAAAGAGCACCGGTGCAGCGGATATGATCGCAGGCCTGCTGCTTAAGATCATTGGCAATTCTACCAATGTTTATTTCATTACGATCGTGATCTTTGTACTGACAACTGTTATGACACAGTTCATGTCGAATGTAGTTACCGTTACCCTGCTGATGCCGATCGTTATCTCTGTTGCAAATGAAATCGGCGTTGTGCCGTCTGCGATGATCATGGTTCTTGGTATTGCTTCTACCATGAGTATCCTGAGCCCGATTGCCTGCCCGCCTGCGAACCTTATTTATTCTTACGGCGGTTACAAATTCTCGGATTATCTCAAGAGCAACATTGGGCTGGTACTTCTCTTCCTTGTTGCCTGCATCATTCTGATCCCGATGCTCTGGCCGCTGTACGGTTAAGTTTCGAAAAGGAGGATATTTGTTATGAAGATGGATTTATTGATCCGGAATGCAGCATTGCTGGACCTTGAAACTGGTGTGGAGATGTGCTCGGATGTTGGAATTCAGAGAGGACGTATCGTGTTTGTTCAGCCCGCCGGAACGGCGCAGCCGGATGCGCGGAAGGAACTGGATGCTGCGGGATCCTATCTGTTTCCGGGACTGATCGATGCGCATGTTCACCTGTTTCAGCACGGGAGTGGTTTTGGAATGGACGCAGACCGTCTGCTGAGTGCAGGTGTGACGACTGCGGTAGATATGGGCAGCGCAGGTTATGCGAACTTTGCTGCCATGCATCAGTGTGATCTTGCAGGAAAGAAGCTTCGTCTGAAAAGCTTTCTGAATCTGTCTCCGATCGGACAGCCTGGAAAAGGGATCAATGAACCGCTTGGAGATGATGTCCTCAGCATCGAAAAGATGCAGGAAATGATGGAACAGTATCCGGGAGAGATCGCCGGTGTTAAGGTCCGGATCAGCCGTCCCATTGTAGGGAAGCTGGGGCTGCAGCCTCTGCGCAGAGCAGTAGAAGTCGGGGAAGCACTGGGAATCCCGGTGTGCGTCCATACGACGAATCCGCCTGAGGAAGCTTCGGAGGCAGCTGCAATTCTCCGCCCAGGAGACATTTACAGCCATACCTACCATGGAAAGGGAAACACCATTCTCAATGCAGGCGGAAGTGTTCAGGAAGGAATTCTGGAGGCACAGAAGCGGGGCGTTCTCATGGAAGTGGGAAACGGGAAAGTGAACTTTAACTTCCCGGTTGCTGAAAAGGCCGTTGCCGCTGGTCTGTGGCCGGATATCATCAGCAGTGACTCGACTCCTGCAACATTCCATAAGTCTCCGGCGATGTGGGATCTGCCGTTTGTAATGTCAAAATTCCTTTTCCTGGGAATGCCGCTCCATAAAGTGATCCGCGCAGTGACGGAGACACCGGCGAAGTGTCTTGGCATGGAAGAACGGATTGGAAAGATCGCTCCGGGTTATGATGCAGACCTCGTACTCTGCCGGATGGAAGAAGGCGCTGTTCCGTTCGAAGATTCGGATGGAAACCGCCGGATGGGGGATCGGCAGCTGAAAGTTCAGACGACGATCCGAAGCGGAGAAATTGTTTTTCGCGCAAATGACTGAGTTTGATCAATGAAGTGTATAAAAAGTCACCAACAATCGGAACAGGGTTGATGGTGACTTTTTTGCTGCTCTCATTACAAACTTGTGTAATGTAGATTCAGCAGAAATATATGGCAATAGAGGTGCGTATCTGTAAAAAAGGAAAATTCATATTGCTATAATAAGTCAGTGTCATTCAAAGCTGTCAAAAGAATACTTTCGATTCGATTGATATCTGGCTGAGTTGGTGTGAAAAATACACCATGATGTAATAGATTAAGAATTCCTGAAAAAGGAGAGCAAATTTGTGCCCAAAGATTTTGACAATGCAGATAGAATCAGTGGGCTTGTGTTTTAACCGCTTATTTATGATTAGCTGTTCAAATTTTTCGATTTTTGAACTGCAGGGGACCATCCAGTAAAGTCCTGTATCAGGATCCCTGAAAGCGAAATAATGTGGTCGTTTGGAATCTGAATGATTGATCTTCAGATAAGGATCCTGGATAAATGAGAAAAATTCATCAGAAATGAAATATAGAGAACCAGAGTCTGGGACGATAAGATCACCTCCATGATATGAGTAAAGCCTTCTGAAGATTCTCAGAAGGCTTAAATACTTATACACGGCCTATTTGTGATTCGCATGGCCGGCAGCGAACAACCTTGAATACAGATACGCAATCTGTATGTAGAAGTATATTCAATTCCTGCATGTATGTCAACTGGAAAGATGACAAATTTCGTAAACAAAATTTGTAAATAATCCCGAAAATCTTTTAACTGTATCTGGAACAGTATAACAAAAACAGACAGAACCTATCATCCGATAAGTCCTGCCTGCCTTTATAGTTTTATGAGAAAAGAAAATGTTGTAAGAAATTAGAAATCGAACATTCCAGCCGGTTTTGTATCCGGTTTCTTTGTGTCTGTGTAGGTCTTTGCTGTTGCGTAGTCTACATCGTTGATCGGCCATGTTGGTTTCTTGCCTTCGTAAACTTCCTGAACGCCCATAGCAGCGAAGTAGGAAGCGCGGTGAGCAGCCTCTACTGTGTTGCCGCCGATATGCGGGTAGATGATCACGTTGTCAAGTGTGAGGAGCGGGTTCGCCGGATCAACCGGTTCTTTCTTGATCGCGTCGAGACCAGCGCCTGCGATCACGCCATTCTTGCATGCCTCGTAGAGAGCATCCTCGTCCACACAGCCGCCGCGTGCGGTGTTGATCAGGAATGCTGTCGGTTTCATCATTGCGAGACGCTCTTTATTTACCATGTTCTTGGTAACCGGAGTGTTCGGGCAGTGAAGGGAAACATAGTCGCACTCTTTGAAGATGCGGTCAAGGTCGCGGACAACCTCAACGCCGTCCGGGAACTCAGATGCCGGTTTGTACGGATCGTATGCGAGAACGTTCATCTCGAAAGCGAGGCAGCGTTTTGCAACGCGGCTTCCGATGTTGCCGCAGCCGATGATACCGATCGTCTTGCCGTTTAATGTATTCTTGCGAACTTTTAATTTTGCTTTGTAGAAATCGTCAACCCATGTCTTGTGAAGAACCGTTACGTTACGGCTGCACTCGAGGATGAGTAACATTGCAGTCTCTGCAACGGATGTGCTGTTTGCAACCGGTGCGTAGAGAGCCTGAACATTGTTGTCATGGCAAGCCTTTACGTCAAGAGCGTCGAAACCAGCGCCGTGACGTACGATTACTTTTAAGTTCGGATTAGACTCGATCACTTCGCGAGTGATCGGTGTGATACGAACGATCATCGCATCCGGCTGATATTTCTTGAAATCAGCGAGAACATCTTCTGTCTCGAAGCCGCGTCCGTCGATAACTGTGTGACCTGCATCCTCAAGAAGCTTGCGACCCTCGGACATAATTTCCTGCGGGAGTAAAATTTTCCAACCCATTGATAATACCTCCTATGATAAAATATCTGTTTTGTTCAGTGTTTTTGGACTGTCTTTATTATAGTCGGTATTGTTCACAAAATAAAACAATCTGTTCTTGTAAAAATGAAAAGGAAATGTTGTTAAGCAATTTGCTGCATGGCCATCGCGTAGGATTGGAATTCCTGCATGATGGCTTTTTTCATACCGTCCGCATAGTGCGGAAGAATCAAATCATTTCGATAGATCAGGGAAATATCTATTTTTGAGAAAGAATGATTCATCCGAAGACAGTGGCAGTCTTCCGGCCATGAGATGATCCCTTTTTTGTGATCAAATAGGATCATCGGAGGGAGAAAGGCTGCACCCTGCGCGGAACAGGCAAGTTGGTAGATGATGTTCTGGTCAGAGGCTTCCAGCGATGTCTTTGGCATGATCCCGCAGCGGTCATATGCGCGGTCAAGGACGGAACGGATCCGGTTGTCGGATGCGAGGAGCAGGATCGGGAAATCCTTCAGGTCAGATACATCGAGACCGGTCGCACTGCTCTTGTTCAGAAGTTCTTCCCAGTGAATCGGACAGTACTTCTTCAACAGCTGATCATGAATCAGGCAGAAGATATATTCTGATGCGAGAGGAACAGCTGTCAGATTGGAAGCAGCCGGGACATCGACGCCGACAAAAAGATCAAGCTTTCCTGCCTGGATCTCGTCTGCCATTTTCAAAGTATAAGACTGGCGAAGATTCAGAGAAACATTGGGATAGTCAGCATGATACCGTTCCCAGATCCCGGGGAAAAACACCTGGATCCGCTGTCTGGACATGCCGAGCACGAGATGCCCGGAACATTCGGCGGAAAGATCCGCCAGGGAGGCCATCATCTGGGACTCGTTGCGTGCGATCTGTTTTGCATAAAAGAGCATGGTTTCTCCGGCAGGCGTAAGTTTCAGGAAAGGTTTTCGCTGAAACAGCTCGATCCCATATTCTTCTTCCAGACGTTTGATCGAACCTGAGAGGGATTGTTGTGTGATATGCAAAGCTTCGGACGCCTTCGTAAAATTCATTTCTTCTGCAAGTGCTATAAAATACTGGCATGTTTTTAAATTCATAAATACCTCCATAAACGTATGATATGTGTGAAAAGGTACACAGCAAAATACTGTTGAAAAAAGATATTATAACTGTTGGAAAACTGTTATATCTGTATGATAGTATAAAACCAACAAGAAATCCAGTACATTTCATAGTAAAAATGACGAAAAGGAGCATTCGATATGGTTAGATTGATGGACTGCACCTTAAGAGACGGTGCAAATGTTGTAGGTAAGGGATTTGACGAGGAGATCACAAAGATCGTTCTTGATATTTTAACAGAGAGCAAGGTTCCGATCATCGAGTTTGGAAATGCAGGTGGAATCGGAGCTTATGAAGTCGCAGGATTTACGAACGCGCTGACTGATATGGAATATCTGGATCTGGTCCAGCCGTATCTGGACAAGGCTGAAATCGGTATGTTCTTAAACGCAAAGCGTTTTCGTGAGCCGAATGTAGAGCTGGCAGCTTCAAAAGGAATGAAGTTTTTGCGCTGCGGCGCTGATGCGGGTGATGCGAGAAAAATTTCGGAAGAACCTGTGAAAGCAATCAAAAAATGTGGAATGAAAGCATTTTACTCTGCAATGAAGGCATATCTTCTGACACCGGAAGAGCTGGCAGAGGAGGCGAAATTCCTCGAATCCATCGGTCTCGATGAATTTACGATCATGGATTCCGCCGGAACGATGATGCCGGACGATGTAAAGAGAGCAACAGAGTGCTGCAAGAACGCAGTTAAGATCCCGGTAGCGTTCCACTGCCACAACAATCTTGGACTTTCCGCTGCCAATGCGATCGCAGCCTATGAGAGCGGTGCAGATATCCTTGACTGCGGACTGATGGGCATGGCGAGAAGTGCAGGAAACCTGCCGACGGAAGCTGCAGTTGCGTTTATGCAGAAATATGGAGAGTTCCAGGATGTTGATCTCTACGCAATGTTAAACGGAATCGATCAGAGACTTCTCCCGGCGATGGAAAAGCATTCCTATCATGATGCGATCCCGCCGTATGATCTGATCCTCGGCGTATCCGGAGCACATTCCAGTTTTGGAAAGACATTCAAGGCGGTTGCAAAAGACACTGGAGCTGACCTTTATAAGCTGATCGTGGAAGTCAGCAAGATCAACCGGAAAAATCCGAGCGAAGATCTGATGCGTGAAGTTGCGGAAAAAATTAAATAATAAGAGGAAAATATCATGAAAGTAGCAATTGTTGGAACATATCCGGCAGAAACATATAAAAAATTTGAGGAACATTTTGCAGGAAATCCGGAAATCGAAGTCGTGGAGATCGACACACAGGAAAAATTTGACGCTCTGACAGAGGCGGACGCGATCATTCTTCGTATTTTCAAGATGCCGAAGGAAGTTGTCGCAAGGATCAAAGGTTTAAAGATGATCATGCGCTGGGGAGCCGGTTTTGACTCGGTTGATGTGGAGGAAGCAGGAAAACGCGGGATCCGTGTCTGCAACACACCGGGAGCAAACGCTTATGCGGTCGCAGAACTTACCGTTGCACTGATGCTCGCAGTCGGAAGAAAGCTGATCTGTCATGACCGGTCGATCCATCAGGGAGAATGGAGCAAAAATACCTTCCTGAATCAGACAAGAACCTTAAATAATAAGGTAGTCGGAATTGTCGGCGGAGGAAACATCGGACGTCAGGTCGCTTCAAGAGTTCAGGCATTCGGGGCACGTGTGCAGTATTATGATCCGTTCCGCATGCCGGAGGAGAGAGAAAAAGAACTTCAGATGAAATATGTGGAACTTGAGGAACTGATCCGCACCAGCGATGTGGTCACACTTCATGTTCCGCTTATGGATTCCACGCGCCATATGATCGGGGAGAAGGAGATCGAGACAATGAAGGATGGTGCAATCCTGATCAACGTCGCAAGAGGCGGACTTATGGACGATGAGGCAGTTGTGAAGGCTGTGAACAGCGGAAAACTTTCCGGTGCCGGGATTGACTGTGTGGAGGATGAACCTGCAAAGCCGGGCAGCCCGATCCTTGAAAATCCGAATATCATTGTGACACCGCATGTCGGAGGCGGTTCTGCGGACATCTCTGATGTTATGTTCCCGATGATCACGGAGAATATCGAGCTTCTGGCAGAGGGAAAAGAGTTAAAGTATGTGGTGAATAAGCAGTATCTGTAACAACAAAATGTTGTGGAAAAAAGAAAATTTTGCTGTTGGATATTGCCCGATCAATTTGATATGATTCTATTGTAAATATTTACCAATAATTCGTCAAAAAAACGCAAATAAAAAGTAATTTACACAACTGACAGAAAACGACAAGGGGGAAATAATATGCAAATTGACGAATCAATGATTCGGGATATGTATCCGGAACTTGACTGGATCCAGGATGAAGCGCTCCGTAAAAAATGTGCGGAAGCGATGTGTGAAGCCTACCAGGATGGCGGATGGACAGCAGAAACGAAAGACTCTCTTCCTGTTTCCGTAACAAAAGTAAAAGTTCCGAAATTGAATCACGCAGTGGAGCATATCCGGGTAGTGACAAAAATCGCCGCATCCATCTATGATGATCTGGAATCTATGTATGGGATGAACGGATGTCCGAGAGACCTTGTTATCGCAGGTGCCCTTCTCCATGACCTTGGGAAACCAATGGAATTTATGATGAATGAGGATGGAAGTTTTGGATATGCTCCGGGAGCAAAGATCATGAGACACCCGTTAAGCGGTGCGATCCTTGCAGACAGACATGGACTGGGGGATGAGATCGTTCATATTATCGCAACTCATTCATTTGAGGGAAATGCATCTTATAAAACGTTGGCAGCTCAGATCGTGTGTGCCGCAGACAACATCGCATTTGCATATCTGCTTGCCTTCAATCCGGAATAGAAAATGCTTTTGGGATAAATTATACGATATTATATAAGCACAGGAGGTTACTTTATGAAAAGAAGATCAGTAGTCGCAACAATGTTAGCAGCAGCAATGGCATTATCATTAACCGCATGTGGAAGCAAATCTGCAGATACAGCGCAGACAACAGCAGCGGGAACAGATACAACAGCGGCAGCAGATGCCAATACCACTTCTGACTGGCCGAAACAGACGATCACAATGATCTGTGGATTCGGTGCAGGCGGAAGTTCAGACCTTGGTGTCAGATCGCTGGCTTCTTCCATTGAAAAACAGACAGGTGTTTCCTGCGTTGTGCAGAATGTTACAGGAGCAAATGGCTGGATGGCATGGTCACAGCTGCTTCATTCCAAACCGGATGGATATACGATCGCTCTTGTAAATACACCGGCATTATTTACCGATTATCTGGATCCGCAGCAGGGACATAAAGAGACGATGGATGACTTTGATTTTATCTGCAACCATGTTACTGATACGGGACTTCTCGTAGCGAAAACAGGAAAATATGCTGATATGGCAGCATTTATGAAGGCTGCTGAATCGGATGGTGGCGTTACGGTCGGTGATGTTGGAGCGAATGGTAATAAGCACATTGCAACACTTCAGCTTCAGTCTGCAAATGAAGGTTCTACTCTGACTCCGGTCCATCAGTCTGGTTGGAGCGATAACTACGCAGCAGTTCTTGGCGATTCTGTTGACGCAGTAAGCGCTACATACGGCGATGTTGCATCTGTACTTGCAGATGGAGATGTGCAGGTCCTTTGTGTATTCGCAAAAGAGCGTCTTGATGTACTTCCGGATGTTCCGACATGTGAAGAAGCTGGATTTGGCAGTGTCGTTTCAGAGCCGTCCCGTGGATACATGCTTCCGAAGGGTGTAGATGCGGCAACAAAAGCAAAGATCGAAGAAGTATTCGAGAAAGCGATCGAAAACGAGGATCATCAGGCTGATATGGCAAACCTTGGTCTTATTGTTAATTATGTAGGCGGAGAAGATTATTTAACCATGTTAAAATCCCAGGAGCAGGATATCATCGCTTTAAAACCGGAACTTGGTTGGAAGTAAGATTGAAAGAAAGGCAGATGGATTCATGAATTTTCTGAAAAAATGCAGTCAGGATGTTTACATCGCACTGGTATTACTGGCGATCAGTGTGTATATGATCTTTGATGCACTGACAAAAATGAGTTCTGATGCGGCACAGTTCCCGATCCTTATCCTTATCGTATTTATCGCGTTATCCATTGGTCTTTTGATCAAAGGAATCCGTGATACGCAGAATGCGGAGAAAGAGGGAACAGAGTTAAAAGGACAGATCAAGTTCTCAGAGATCAAGATGCCGCTTGTCGTGTTTGCATTTATAGCAGTTTACATCGTTTTAGTTGATATGATTGGTTTTATTGTTCCTTCGCTTGTTTTTACAGTAGGGCTAATGTGGTTTAATCATATCCGCAATAAAGTGGTGTGCATTCTGGTGCCGGTTGGTCTGGTAGGATTCTTATACGTACTATTTACCTTTATCCTGGCATCTCGCTTACCGTAAAACAGGAGGGAATCGTATGTGGCAGCAGGTATTGACAAATTTAATCAGCATTGAGAGCCTTATGGCTCTCGTGCTTGGTGTTGTTGGAGGAATGATTATCGGAGCCCTGCCTGGCTTAAATGCTACTATGGCAATCTCGCTTTTGATCCCGATCACATACTCTATGGCACCACATGCCGCGTTCATTATGATGATGGCGGTTTATACATCAGCTTTTTACGGCGGATCATTGACGGCGATCCTGATCCATACACCAGGTACTCCTTCCTCCGCTGCAACAGCAGGTGATGGTTATGCACTGACGAAAAAGGGACGCGGTCTGGAAGCAATGGGAATGTCTACAGTGGCATCCATGTTCGGCGGCGCAGTCAGCGGTGTTGCTTTACTGACACTGGCTCCGCTTCTTGGAAAGATCTCCCTGATGTTCAGTGCTCCGGAATATTTCCTGATCGTAATCCTTGGACTTTCCATTATCGGAGGACTTGGCGGCGGATCCATGATCAAGGGATTTTTAATGGGCTGCTTTGGCTTGTTCCTTGGAACGATCGGAACAGATGGACTGACTGGACAGCTTCGTTTTACATTTGGAATTGATGGACTTTATGCAGGAATTTCTACAGTACCGGCGCTGATCGGTCTGTTCTCCATTTCCCAGGCGCTTGTTTTAAGTGAAAAATATCTGGATTTCAAAAATGGGATCCACAGAACACTGGATGACAACAGCATGAAAGGAAAATTCCTTCCATCATTTAAAGAAATGCTCCGGTTAGGACCAAACTTTATTCGCTCTGCGATCATTGGTGTGGTTGTCGGAATCCTGCCGGGTGCCGGCGGAGAAATCGGTGCATGGTTTGCTTACAGCAGGCGAAAAAAGCATCAAAACATCCGGAAGAGTTCGGAGATGGATCACTGGAAGCAATCTGCGCGTCTGAGACAGCGAATAACGCAGTTACAGGCGGAAGTATCATTCCGCTCATCACATTAGGTATTCCTGGATCAACAGTGGCAGCAGTTCTTTTAGGAGCTTTGATCCTCCATGGATTAACTCCGGGACAGTCCATGTTCACAAAGAATATTACAACGACATATACGATCATCATTGGATTTATTCTCGCGAATATCATGATGGGACTGATCGGTATCGTGATCTGCAGACAGGTCGTAAAGATCACAAAAGTATCAGATGCGATCCTGATCCCGGTTATCGTTGTTTTATCTACAATTGGTTCTTACTCCATCAACAATCGCTTCAGTGACGTATATCTGATGCTGATCTTTGGTCTGATCGGTTATCTTTGCAGAAAACTCGATCTCCCGACCGCTCCGATCATCCTTGGAATGCTTCTGGAGGCAACCGGAGAACCAGGATTTAAAAATGCGATCCTGATGTCTAAAGAACAGCCGGTAATCTTATATTATTTACAGAGACCGGCAAGCCTTGTACTTTTAGTACTGATCTTCCTGACAGTTGTTGTACCGATCATCAGTATGGCAATGAAGGCAGTAAAGAGCAGAAAGACTGCGTAAAATCAGGCAGCTTAAAAAAATCCCCTGGACTCATGAAAAGGTGAGTTTCAGGGGATTTTTGTGCTCTGCATGTTGATCTAATTCGGCCGTACCTTCGCAATCTCACCAAACACATCCTTCGTGATCTCGATAAAATCATGTGCGTAGTCCGGCAGGAAGCGCTCTTTGTGGTAGGCGAGGACGAGGCGGTGGTTGATAAGCGATTTCTTCAGGGCGACAGGGAATGCGTTTGCGTTCGGGTTTGCGGCTAAAAGCGTCGGGAGACGCATCTGGGTGCAGAAGAATGCTCCGTAGTTATAAGGATAGAGGGATACAAAAAGCTCCGTGGTCTGGGATTCCAGGAAAATATTTGGTTTTACTTTGACATCCAGGAAACACTGGTCCAGAGTCTTTCGAAGCTTCATGGAAGGAGCCGGGAGCAGAAACGGGATTTTTGAAAACCGTGCCAGCTCGACTCCGCCGGCGGATTCCTCCTTCAGACTCTGCCAGGAATCCGGATAATATTTCTGCAGAAGCTCGTCGGAACAGACCAGATAGATGTGGTCTGTCAAAAGCGGATACGATTCCAGCTTGGGATTATCCTGGTACATGATCCCGATGAAAATATCAAGTTCGCCGTCGTAGAGACGTTCCTCCATCTTGCTGGAAGATTCGTTGCAGAGCTCGATCTTGATATTCGGCCATTTTTCATAGAAGCGCGGCAGGATCTCCGGGAGACAGATCTGTCCCCGGTAGGTCGGGATCCCGAGCTTCAGGTTGCCGATGCTTTTTTCTGAGATGTCGGCGAGACGGTTCTGGAATTCATGTTCCTCAGCGAGGATCCGGACTGCGACTGCGTAGAGCTGTTCGCCTGCGTAGGTGAGCGCGAGCTTTGGCTTCCGGTGAAAGAGCGGGACGCCGTAGTATTGTTCCAGACGCTGGATGTGCTGGCTTAAGTTCTGCTGGGAGATGTAGAGCTTCTGGGCGGTGTTCGTGACGTGAAGCTCTTTTGCAAGTTCTACGAAATAATAGAGGCTCAACAGGTTCATAAAAAGACTCCTTTGTAAAAGTAGATATGAAATATATGGGATCTTCCAAATGAAAATCCATGTTCGGGAGTAACCGTCTGTTACTCAAAAGATCAACAGGGCAGCAGGTTCCTGTTTTGTGACGGATTCCATGATGTGAAACAGCCGGTCTTAACGGCTGAAATCAATGCGGATACACGGAAATCCGGCAGGATGAGCCCGCCGCTTTCATTATATAAAAGCGAAGATCAGATGTAAAGCACTCAACAAAAAAATGTTGTAAAAAGCAAATAAATACATTGTTTGTAATTGTCATGACCCTGCGATACAATATCCTCAGAAAGAGATGAGGGAGCGAAAAGCAACCTCAACCACATAAAAATCCACGGAAAAGGAGATTATGACAATGGCAGTAGGTAAGAGAATCTATTTAAAGAGACACATGCCGGATCACGATGTAATGATGCAGTTCAAGAACATCCCGGCGTCCAACACCTGTGATGTAATGGGCAGAAACGCAGCGATGAACCCGAGAATTCATCTGGTAAGCCAGCCGAAAGAGCAGATGGCAGTAGGACCGGCTCTCACAGTTAAGGCAAGAGGCGGCGACAACCTGGCTCTTCATGCAGCATTAAACATCGCTCAGGAAGGTGACTTCATCGTTGTATCCAACGAAGAGGATGATACACGTTCTCTGATGGGTGAGATCATGATGGCTTACCTTCGTTACGACAGAAAGATCGCTGGTATCGTTCTTGACGGACCGATCCGTGACATCGATGAAATCGGTAAGTGGGATTTCCCGGTATACTGCACAGGCACAACACCGGGCGGCCCGTACAAAGAGGGTCCGGGCGAAGTGAACGTACCGGTATCCTGCGGCGGAGTCAGCGTAAACCCGGGTGATATCATCCTGGCTGATCCGGATGGCGTTATCGTTATCCCGAGAAAAGACGCTCCGCAGATCTTAGAGGATGCGAAGAAGTTCCAGGCAGCAGACGAGAGCAAGCTTGCAGCTGCAAAGAACGGCACAGCAAAGAGAGAATGGGTCGAGAAGACTCTCGCAGCAAAAGAGTTCGAGATCATTGACGACGTTTACGAGCCGTGATTCTGAGAAAAATTGTCAGCCTGCACTGGGAGCTGGGCAAAATTGCGCCGGCTCCCACGTGAGCCTGACCTGAACATGCCTTTCCGGGCGGTCAAATGTCTGGAGAGGATTTAATTTCATTCATTTCATAATGAAGACTCCTATACTTTATGTTTGTTATACCCCAAACCTTATTTTGCGAAAAGCGAGCAAGGGACAGAACACCCATTCTGTCCCTTGTTCGCTTTTTGCACAACAGGAAATTTCGATGGAAGATCGCCGTAGGCGGCTGTACCCGTAGCGGAAAATGTGTCGGGATATGTTCTGAAAAGCGGAAAACACTGAAAACTTTATTTAGAATATTTATAAATTATAGTTACATAACAAAGAATTGTTGTTAAAACAAATGAAATACATTGTTTGTATTTTTGGAAAAACAAAGATACAATATTCGTAGAAAGTGATTGGGCCAATCAGATCAATACCAAAGATCAAAAAAATATGCTTTCAGATGGGTCAAAACCTCACCTGACCCTGACTATCCATTATCAAAAGAAAACCTGCAGCTGTGAAAACCTGAACGGCTGCAAATGATTTACGGGGGTACAATATGACAGTTGCGTCACTATTCAGCGACATGATCCTCATTGGCGTATTCATGCTCGCGGGATTCTTTGTAAGAGAAATCGTGAAACCAATCCAGAAGCTGTTCCTTCCGGCGTCCCTGATCGGAGGACTTCTGGCACTGATCCTTGGTCAGCAGATGTTTGGCCTTGTTGAGATTCCGGAGTCTTTCTCCAAGTTCTCCAACGTCCTGATCGCTCCGATCATGGCGGCTCTGCTATTCGGCGTTACGATCAACAAAAAGAAAGTTGTCGGATACATGGATTACATCTGCGTTGAGCAGGGAATCTACGGAATGCAGATGTGTGTCGGCGCCGGTCTCGGTGCTCTGCTCGCAGTGATCTGGCCGGGTCTCCCGAAAGGATGGGGAACCATGGGCGTGTTCGCATTCCAGGGCGGCCACGGAAATGCCGGTGCAGCAGGACAGACATATGAGAACCTTGGTATTCCGGGAAACATGTCCATCGGTATGGTACTTGCAACCTTCGGTCTGATCATGGCTATGTTAGTCGGTATGATCGTTGTAAACATCGGTGTCAGAAAAGGCTGGACAAAGTTTGTAAAAGATGCACAGAAACAGCCTGACTGGTACTACGGCGGTGTTCTTCCGGATGACAAGAAAACTTCCATCGGAAACACGGTTACAAGCTCCATCGGTATCAACCATCTCGCTCTTCAGGGCGGCTGGCTCCTCGGTTCTGTTTATGTAGGACGTCTTCTCATCAAGGCAGTCGGTCTTGTATGGCCGGGCGTCAGCGTTCTCCCGAGCGTTATCCAGGGTATCCTCGGCGGCGCGATCGTATGGAACGTTGCAAAGGCAGTAAAACTTGACCGTTACATCGATGTAAAGACGATCAAACATGTCAGCGGATTTTTACTTGAGGTCGTTGTCCTCACGGCGATGGCAACTCTCGATATCGACCTGATCAGTACATATATCGTACCGATCGTTGTCTACACAGCAATCTGCTGTGCACTGACACTTGCGATCGCCCTCGGCTTCTGCAAACTCTTCTGTAAAGATGAGTGGTTCGAGAAAGCGATCATGGCATTCGGCGTAGGTACCGGAAACACAGCGACAGGTCTTGCGCTTGTCCGTGCGGTTGACCCGGATTCCAACTCCAGTGCACCGGATAACCACGGTGTGTACAGCGCAGTTATGTGCTGGAAGGAAGCATTCGCAGGTCTCGTTCCGATGTGGACGATGACAGGCGTCGGAATGACGATGGGCGTCGGCGGAGCGATGTTTGCGATCTGCATCATCGTGGGATGCATCTTATTCGTCCGTCCGAACAAAAAGACGGCATAATATTTCGTATCGATTCAGCAGGCCTGAACATTTAAAAAATTTCATAGCATTCACTTCGCGGGACAGGGCAGAAAGCTCTGTCCCGCTTTGTATATGACGCAGTAAAGTCCCACCTTGCAAAGCCTGTGAAACTATGTTATGATATCATGTGATTTCGTCTGCATCCATATAGGATACAGGCATATGTGCGGAAAGCCGGATATGACAGAACGGAATAAAACGATTGGTTCTGACCGGCGATCATAAAAAAGGAGAAACAGCATATGAAATGGAAGAAATTCACTCTTGAGACGACCACGGACGCAGTGGACTATCTCGGAAGTATGTTCGATGATATCGGGATCGAAGGAATGGAGATCGAGGACAACGTGCCGCTCACAGAGAGTGAGACAAAGGGAATGTTTATCGATATTCTCCCGGAACTCCCGCCGGACGACGGTACTGCCCGCGTAAGCTTCTACCTCGATGAGGATGAAGATACGGAAGAAAAGTTAAAAGCAGTCCGCGAGGGACTTGAGGAGATCAGCCAGTTCGTAAATATCGGAACCGCAAAGATCACAGAGTCCGAGACGGATGATAAGGACTGGATCAACAACTGGAAACAGTATTTCAAACCGTTTACCGTGGACCATATCCTGATCAAGCCGACCTGGGAGGAGATCCCGGAAGAACATAAGGACAAGCTCCTGATCCAGATCGACCCGGGAACCGCCTTCGGAACCGGAAAACATGAGACAACGCAGCTCTGTATCCGCCAGCTTGAAAAGTATGTAAAGCCGGGCGTAAAGGTCCTTGACCTCGGAACGGGAAGCGGAATTCTCGGGATCGCGGCTTTAAAACTGGGCGCTGATTATGTATTCGGAACTGATCTTGATGAGAATGCGATCACGGCTGTCCATGAAAACCTGGCTGCGAACGAGATCCCGGAGGAGAAGTTCGGCGTGATCCAGGGAAACATCATCGACGACAAGGCAACCCAGGACGCAGCTGGATACGAGTGCTACGATATCGTTGTGGCAAACATTCTCGCTGACATTATCATCCTGATCCAGAAACAGGTTCCGTTCCACTTAAAGAAAGGCGGGATCTTCATCAGCTCCGGTATCATTGATATGAAGGAACAGGCGGTCCGCGAAGCTCTCGAGGCAAACGAAGCGTTCGAGATCCTTGAAGTGACAAGACAGGGCGAGTGGGTATCCTTTACAGCGAGGAAGAAATAGTGTACCATTTTTTTACGGAAACAGAATTTTTTACAGGGACGGAGGCCGTGATCACCGGCCCGGATGTGAATCATATTAAAAACGTGCTGCGGATGAAGCCGGGTGAGAAGATCCTGCTCAGCGACGGAAAGGGAACGAACTGCCTCTGCGAGATCACGGAGCTTTTTCCGGACAAGGTTCTCGCGAAGATCCTGCCGGAAGAGGTGGACGATACGGAGCTTCCGGTACAGGTGACTCTGTACCAGGGACTTCCGAAAGCAGATAAAATGGAATTTATCATCCAGAAATGTGTAGAACTCGGCGTCACAAAGATCGTTCCGGTGGATACCGACCGCGCGGTGGTGAAGCTCGACGCAAAGAAGGAAGAAGCGAAGAGAAAACGCTGGTACGGGATCTCCGAGAGCGCGGCGAAACAGTCGAAGCGCATGATCGTGCCGGAGATCGGAAATGTGATGAAATTCAAGGCGGCGATCGAGGCGGCGAAAACGGATGACCTGGCGATCATTCCTTATGAGGATTCGGAAAGTCTCCCGGGTGCGGGCGGAATGGCGCTCACGAGAGAGCTGATAGGAAGCTTAAAGCCGGGACAGAAACTGTCCATCTTTATCGGACCGGAAGGCGGATTTTCGGACGGGGAAGTGGAGATTGCGATGAACTCCGGCGTGAGACCGGTGACACTCGGAAAGCGGATCCTGAGAACCGAGACGGCCGGAATGTTCGTGATGGCGGCGGTCGGATTATTGCTGGAATCATGAAGAAACGTGGAATACGAGAATAAGGAGAACGGTCAGGATAACGGAAAAATGACAGCAGGAACACTGTGTGCATGGAGTTATTGCTGACAAACTGGGAGTAATAAAACTCATGGATAAGAGAGAAGTTTATTTTGACAACTCCGCGACTACCCGCGCGTTCGATGAGGTGCGCGATATCGTCGCTGAGACAATGACCGTGGATTATGGAAATACGTCCTCCAGACATATGAAAGGTGTGGAGGCGGAAAACTACATTAAGACTGCCCGCGAGGAGATCGCGAAAACGTTAAAGGTAAAGGACAAGGAGATCCTCTTTACCTCCGGCGGAACGGAGTCCAACAACATGGCGCTGATCGGTACGGCGCTTGCAAACAAGCGCGCCGGAAACCACATCATTACCTCCTGCGTGGAACATGCGTCCATCTACAATACGACAGCATTTCTTGAAGAGCTTGGTTTCCGCGTGACCTACCTTCCGGTCGACCACAACGGACATGTCTCCCTGGATGCACTCCGCGAGGCGATCTGCGACGATACGATCCTGGTGTCCGTCATGTATGTGAACAACGAGATCGGCGCTGTGGAGCCGATCGAGGAGATCGCGAAGATCATCAAGGAGAAAAAGCCGTCCGTCTACTTCCATGTTGACGCGATCCAGGCTTACGGAAAATATGTGATTCGCCCGAAAAAACAGGGGATCGATCTGTTATCTGCCAGCGGCCACAAGATCCACGGACCGAAGGGAACCGGCTTCCTCTATATCGATGAGCGCGTGAAGATCAAACCGATCATCTACGGAGGCGGTCAGCAGAAAGGTATGCGCTCCGGAACCGAGAACGTTCCGGGCTGTGCAGGACTTGGCCTTGCGGCAAAGATGGTCTATACAGACCATGACGCGAAGATCGATAAGCTCTACGCGATCAAGGATCGCATGGTGAAAGGCCTGCAGGCGATGGACGGCGTTACGGTCCACGGACTTACCGGACGTGACAGTGCACCGCAGATCGTGGCGGCAGGATTTGAGGGCGTGAGAGCGGAAGTGCTTTTACACGCATTGGAAGATAAAGGGATCTACGTTTCTTCCGGTTCCGCATGTTCATCCAACCATCCGGGTGTGTCCGGAACCTTAAAGGGGATCGGCGTGAAGGATTCCCTGCTCGATTCCACACTCCGCTTCTCCTTCGGCGCATTCAATACGGAGGAAGAGGTGGACTACTGCCTGGACGTGTTAAAAGAGCTTGTTCCGATGCTGCGGAGATACCGCAGAGCGTAAATATAGAAAACTAATGGAGGAAATTCCGTGAAATACAGATCATTTTTAATTAAATACGCGGAGATCGGCGTAAAGGGAAAGAACCGTTACCTCTTTGAGGACGCCCTTGTAAAACAGATCCATCACCGTTTAAAGAACCTGGAAGGAAAGTTCGAGGTTACAAAGGAAGCCGGAAGAATCTATGCGGAGGCATCTGAAGATTTCGATTACGATGAAGTGATCGACGCTCTCCAGCATGTATTCGGTATCGTCGGGATCTGCCCGATGGTTCAGATCGAGGACAATGGCTATGAGGACTTAAAGGCCCAGGTGGTCAAGTATATCGATGACGCATATGAAGATAAACACTTTACGTTCAAAGTTGTCGCGAGACGTGCGAATAAGCAGTATCCGGTCGTTTCCGACCAGATCAACCGCGACCTCGGCGAGGTGATCTTAAACGCATTCCCGGAGACAAAAGTAAATGTCCACACACCGGACGTATTACTCCGTGTGGAAGTCCGCCACAAGATCAACATCTTCTCCGAGACGATCCCGGGACCGGGCGGAATGCCGATCGGAACCGCAGGACGTGCGATGCTGCTCTTATCCGGCGGTATCGACAGCCCGGTTGCCGGCTGGATGATCGCGAAGCGCGGCGTTACGATCGATGCGACTTATTTCCATGCTCCGCCGTATACAAGTGAGCGCGCGAAGCAGAAGGTCGTTGATCTCGCAAAACTTGTCGCAAAGTACACAGGTCCGATTCGCTTAAATATCATCAACTTTACCGATATCCAGCTCTACATCTACGACCAGTGCCCGCATGACGAGCTTACAATTATCATGCGCCGCTATATGATGAAGATCGCGGAGACGATCGCGAAGGAGAATGACTGTCTGGCACTCGTCACCGGCGAGAGCATCGGTCAGGTAGCATCCCAGACGATGCAGTCCCTCGCCGTTACAAATGAAGTCTGCGAGCTTCCGGTCATGAGACCGCTCATCGCGTTCGACAAGCAGGATATCGTGGATATTTCCTTAAAGATCGGAACTTACGAGACATCCGTTCTTCCGTATGAGGACTGCTGCACGATCTTCGTCGCAAAGCATCCGGTCACAAAGCCGAGCTTAAAGAAGATCAAAAATTCCGAAAAGAAGCTGGATGAGAAGATCGATGAACTGATGAAGACGGCACTTGAGACGAGAGAAGTGATCCGCTGCATCTAAAAAAAGGTGCAAAAAAACTGCCGGAAGTAAGATTCCGGCAGTTTTTAAAACCTTGTAACTGTTCAGTACCTTTACAGTTACACCCTTTTTTTCTTATGCTTCAATGATATACGGAGCAAGTACGGTAAGGATCTCTTCTGTGTTTCCGCCATCGTGGATATTCAGATCGATCGGCTTGGAAAGATCCAGGCTGAAGATTCCCATGATGGATTTTGCGTCGATGACGTATCTGCCGGAAACAAGGTCGAAATCGGTATCAAACTTTGTAAGGTCGTTTACAAAAGACTTCACTTTATCGATGGAGTTTAAAGAAATTTTAACGGTTTTCATGTCAGTGTTCCTCCCAATACTCGAATATTTGTTATTCTGATAAAATAGAAAAACCTACTTTCATACTAAATGGACATGCATGAAAAGTCAAGAGGTATCTTGAATAATGTTTAAGTGTTACTGTATGTTACTGTACACGGTAGAAATTTTCTGAACTGAAAATTCCGTACAATACAGTTGTGGCAGCAGATTTTGCCGATTCGGAATGCGAAGCATCGGCAAAATCCGGGTATAGTGACAGAAACTGATTATATAATATGAGGAGATAGAATATGAGAAAAGCAGCGCTTCACAATCTTGGCTGCAAGGTAAATGCGTATGAAACGGAGGCGATGGAACAGCTTCTGGAGGCCGCTGGATATGAGATCGTGGGATTTGAGGAGAAAGCGGACGTCTATGTCATCAACACCTGCTCCGTGACGAATGTGGCAGACAAGAAATCACGCCAGATGCTGCACCGCGCGAAGGCGAAAAATCCGGACGCGGTCGTTGTCGCGGCAGGCTGTTATGTGCAGGCGGCAGCGGACAAACTGAGAGAGGACGCCGCTGTCGATCTGATCATCGGAAATAACCGCAAGGCGGATCTCGTTCCGCTTTTAGACGCCTGGTTTGCCGGAAAAGAGATCAAAGAGTCCATCACGGACCTCGCGGGATCCAATGAGTACGAGAAGCTTCACATTAAAAAGCAGGCGGAACACACCCGTGCGTTCATCAAAGTCCAGGACGGATGCAACCAGTTCTGCAGCTATTGCATCATCCCGTACACGAGAGGCCGCGTCAGAAGCCGCCGGCCGGAGGACGTGGAGGAGGAAGTAAAGATCCTGGCGGAGGAAGGTTACAAGGAAATTGTCCTCACAGGCATCCATCTGACTTCCTACGGCATCGACTTCAAGGATGAGGGGATCGACTTTCTGACACTGATCAAACGGCTGCATGCGATCGATGGGATCGAGCGGATCCGCTTCGGCTCCCTGGAACCGCGTGTGATCACGGAAACGTTCGCGGAGGAGCTTTCAAAGCTTCCGAAGATCTGCCCACATTTCCACCTCTCTTTACAGAGCGGATGCGATGACACCTTAAAGCGCATGAACCGCCATTACACCTGTGAGGAGTACGCGGAGCGCTGCGCGATCCTCAGAAAATATTTTGAGAATCCGGCGATCACGACGGACGTCATCGTGGGATTCCCGGGTGAGACGGATGCGGATTTTGAGACGACAAGGGAATTCCTTGAGAAGGTCCACTTCTATGAGATGCATGTGTTCCCGTACTCCAGACGTGCCGGAACCCGCGCGGACCGGATGCCTGACCAGGTGCCGGAGCCGGTGAAGAAGGAGCGGAGTGCCGTTCTCTTAAAACTCGAGAAAAAAATGTCCGGGGAATACCGGGAATCATTCCTCGGGACGGAGCAGGAGATCCTCCTCGAAGAGCCGGTGACGATCGACAGCGAGGTCTGCATGACCGGATATACGAAGGAATATGTGAAGGCAGCGGTCCGACTTGACGGGCGCGATCCGAAGATGCTGAAAAATACATTTGTCAGGGGAACCTTGAAGGAATTCCTGACGGAGGAGATCATGCTGCTCTCATAGAGCGGCGGAGTTACTTTTCACGGATAGGAATTTTCTGAACTGAAAATTCCGTATGATACCGTTGTGGTCGCAGATTTTGCCGATTCGGAATGCGAAGCATCGGCAAAATCACGTTACAGTGCGCGGGCATGGAATGCTCGTGTACCGTAACGCAGCGCCGCCGATGGTCAGCCGGGCAAGTTTGTATTGCAGAAACGATAAAATTAGAGTAGAATAAAGAATAGCAACAAAAGGGTTGATATAAATCTGATTTATATCAGCACAAGAGGACGTGAGGATATTTATGGGCGATATCAGTAATACACAATATTTTAAAGCGGTACAGGAAGATAAGAAGCTTGAGGTCGGCGAGGTCCTTCGTGAAGTCTACGAAGCACTGACCGAAAAAGGGTATAACCCGATCAACCAGATCGTCGGCTATATCATGTCCGGCGATCCGACCTATATTACGAGCTATAAGAGTGCGCGAAGCCTTATCATGAAAGTAGAACGTGACGAGATCCTGGAAGAGCTGATGGAGAACTATATCGAGACGAGACTCCGCTAGTCTTTCCGCAAAGGATGAGATGTCAGGTACTGAACAGATACGACGCCAGAACAGACAGCCGGGAAGGAATATATCCGGCTGGTTTTGGTATGAGGAAAAATAACAGAGGACAGAGTTTATGAGAATACTCGGACTGGATTTCGGTTCAAAGACTGTGGGAGTCGCGGTCAGTGACGGACTTCTTCTGACAGCCCAGGGCGTGGAGACGATCGAGCGCAAGGATGAGAACAAACTGCGCAAGACGTGTGCCCGGATCGAGGAGCTGATCAGGGAGTATGAGATCACGGAGATCGTTCTGGGACTCCCGAAAAATATGAACAATACAGAGGGCGAGCGCGTTGAGAAAACGAAAGCCTTCGGAGAAATGTTAGAGCGCCGTACCGGACTTCCGGTGCATTACTGGGATGAGCGTCTCACGACCGTTGCTGCGGAACAGATCCTGATGGAGAGTGGAGTGCGCCGCGAGAACAGAAAAGCGGTGATCGATAAAGTTGCCGCGGGCCTGATCTTACAGGGATATCTGGACTGCTTAAAGACGAAAGAAGATCGTCAGGAAGACTGAGAACGAAACGTGTAACTACGAAAACAGGAAACACTCGGCAGATGGCCCGGCTGTGGGCTGCAGCAAACAGGAGAATATGTATGGAAGAGAGAAAGATCACACTGGTCGACGATGACCAGACACTCGAATTTTACGTTGTGGAAGAGACAAAATTAAACGGAGCGAACTATCTTCTCGTCACAGATGCGGAAGATGACGATGAGGAAGGCGACTGCTATATTTTAAAGGATATGTCCGGCGCCGAGGAGGCGGATGCCCTCTATGAGTTCGTGGAAGATGAGGACGAGCTGGAAGGACTCATGAAGATCTTCGCAGAGCTTCTTGACGACGTGGATCTGGAAAAACAGTAAAATAAGACAATGCGCGCCCACAACGGGCGTTTGACCCGGTCTTATCTGACGGAGATAAGACTGAGTAAATTTTTGCGGGATAGATGTTGGGAGACGAGAAAATGAACGATGAGACAGTAAAAGGACTGCTTCGCAAGGCAGGATTAAAAGTGACAAATCAGCGTATGATCGTGCTGGATATTATTGCGTCGCACCCGGCGGAACATCTGACCGCGGAAGAAATCTATGATCTGGCGAAAGTAAACAGCCCGGAGATCGGACTGGCTACGATATACAGGACTGTCCAGGTCCTTTTAGATCTGCATGTAATCGACAAAGTCACATTTGATGACGGTTTTACCCGGTATGAGCTGAACGGTGAAGAAAGCGCATCGGGACACCGCCATCACCATGCCATCTGCACAGGCTGCGGAAAGGTGTATTCCCTGGAATCGGACCTTTTAGACAGCCTGGAGGCGGAAGTGATGGAGAAACTGGGCTTTCTCGTGATGAACCACGAGGTAAAGCTCTACGGACTTTGCAGTGAGTGCAGGAAAAATGAAGAAAAAAAGAAAGAGGTTATGAATCGTGAAGAACGTGAAAAATGATACAGAAAACTGTAAAGTCAAAATTATCCCTCTCGGGGGACTGGAACAGATCGGAATGAACATGACAGCCATCGAGTACGGCGACAGCATTATCGTGATGGACTGCGGACTCGCATTTCCGAGCGACGATATGCTTGGAATCGACCTTGTCATTCCGGATGTAACCTACTTAAAAGATAACTATGAGAAGGTAAAAGGATTTGTCATCACCCACGGCCATGAGGACCATATCGGTGCGCTTCCGTACGTGTTAAAAATGGTGAACGCGCCGGTCTATGCGACCAAGCTGACTATGGGACTGATCGACCATAAACTCGAAGAGAACAACATGCTGCGCAGCGTAAAGCGCAAGGTTGTAAAACACGGACAGTCCATCAATCTCGGCTGCTTCCGCGTGGAATTTATCAAGATGAACCACTCGATCGAGGACGCGGCTGCTCTTGCTGTATTTACACCGGCGGGAATCATCTTAAATACCGGTGACTTCAAGATCGACTACACGCCGGTATTCGGTGACGTGACCGATCTCCAGAGACTTGCGGAACTCGGAAAGAAAGGCGTGCTCGCACTTTTATGTGATTCCACGAACGCGATCCGTCCTGGCTTTACGATGTCCGAGAAGACGGTCGGAAAGACGTTCGATGCGATCTTCGCTGAGCACCAGCAGAACAGGATCATCGTTGCGACATTCGCTTCCAACGTGGACCGCGTGCAGCAGGTCATCAACTCCGCCTGCAAGTACGGAAGAAAAGTCGTTGTGGAAGGCCGCAGCATGGTCAATGTCATCGGAACCGCACAGGAACTCGGATATATCAACATCCCGGACGGAACCCTGATCGATATCGAGCAGTTAAAGAACTATAAGGAGGAGGATACCGTCCTCATCACGACAGGAAGCCAGGGTGAGTCCATGGCGGCTCTCTCCAGAATGGCGTCCTCCATGCACAGAAAAGTATCCATTACCCCGCGCGATGTTGTCGTTTTAAGTTCTACCCCGATTCCGGGAAATGAGAAAGCCGTATCGAGAGTCATCAACGAACTCTCCATGAAGGGCGCGACCGTAATTTCCCAGGATACCCATGTATCCGGGCATGCATGCCAGGAGGAGATCAAACTCGTTTATTCTCTGGTACGTCCGAAATATGCGATCCCGATCCACGGTGAGTACCGCCACAGAATGGCACAGAAGGAGCTTGCGATTTCTCTCGGCATCCCGAAGGAGAACGTTGTGATGCTCCACACAGGAGATGTGCTCGAGATCGGTGAGAGCGGCGCAGATGTGATCGATCATGTACAGGCCGGCGGCGTTCTCGTTGACGGACTCGGTGTCGGCGATGTCGGAAATATTGTTCTCCGTGACCGCCAGAACCTTGCCCAGAACGGTATCATTATCGTTGTCCTGACACTTGAGAAACACTCCAATCTCCTGCTCTCCGGACCGGATATCGTGTCCCGCGGATTTGTCTACGTGCGTGAGTCTGAGGATCTGATGGAGGAGGCACAGGCGATCGTGGATCAGGCTGTTGCAGACTGCTTAGAGCGCCACGTATCCGACTGGGGCAAGATCAAGAACATTATCCGCGACAGCTTAAGCGACTTCTTATGGAAGCGCATCAAGAGAAACCCGATGATCCTTCCGATCATCATGGAAGTTTAAATGAACCCAGTTAGCCGTGCACTGAGCTTGGCTGAAAATTGTGTTGCAAGCTTGCTTGCATAAGCAATTTTTGGCACAGCTCAGTATAGGGGGAACGCCCCCGTCTTCTTGTTTTCATGCACATGAAAACAAGAAGATACACGGCGGAGCTACCTGCAAGGGGAATGATATGAGCAAGATAACACGAGAAATCAACAAGATCAGCCTGTTTGTCATCAGCACATCCGGACGGATCATCCTGTATGGACTTGCTGCCATCCTGATCGTCACCGGGGCGAGAAGTGCCTACTCCTTTGGCCACGGGATCTTCTATGCGCCGGCGATGGAGGCGGAACCGGGAACAGAGAAGAGCGTGAAGCTCACCGGAAACGAGTCGGTGGAAGAGGTCGGAAAGATCTTAAAGAAAGCCGGCCTGATCCGTGATCCGCGTACCTTTACGATCCAGGCAAAATGCTATGGATACGAGGTGAAGGCCGGAACCTATGAGTTAAATACATCGAAGGACTCCAAAGAGCTGATCGATATTTTAAAGGAAAGTCCGGAAGATGCTGCGAAGGAAGATACGAAATCATGATCACGGAAAACAGACTTACGGCTTATATAAATTCCCTGGATCAGGGGGATGGGGAGCTCATTGAACAGATCGCGGAGACTGCGGTAAAAAACAGAGTTCCGATCATCCGCAGGGAGACGGCGGCACTTTTAAAGACAATGGTGACGCTTGTTTCCCCTGCCAGGATCCTGGAAGTCGGAACGGCGGTGGGGTATTCAGCGCTTTTGATGGCGTCTGTAATGCCGGAAAACTGCCGGATCACGACAATCGAAAAATATGAAAAAAGGATCCCGGAGGCGAAGGAAAATTTCCGCCTCGCAGGGATGGAAGAAAAGATCACGCTGCTGGAGGGCGACGCCGGGGAGATCCTCGCGGGGCTTTCCGGCTCCTTTGATTTTATCTTCATGGACGCGGCAAAGGGGCAGTATATCAACTGGCTGCCGGATATCCTGCGCCTGCTGAGAGACGGCGGACTCTTAATGTCTGACAATGTCCTGCAGGACGGGACGATCATGGAATCCCGCTACGCGGTGGAGCGTCGGGACCGCACGATCCATGAGAGAATGAGAGAGTATTTGTACACATTGAAACATATGGATGAATTTGAGACTTCGATCCTGCCGGTGGGCGATGGGGTCGCGCTCAGTGTAAAAAACAGGTCAGGAAAGGATTAGTTATGAGAAAAACAGAACTTCTGATTCCGGCAGGAAGCCTTGATGTCTTAAAGACGGCCGTGATCTACGGCGCCGATGCCGTATATCTCGGCGGTGAGGCATTCGGACTCCGCGCCAAAGCGAAAAACTTTACGAACGAAGAGATCATGGAAGGGATCAAATTTGCCCATGACCACGGCGTAAAGGTATATATCACGGCGAATATCCTCGCACACAACGATGACCTCCCGGGCGTGGAGGCATATTTTGAGGAATTAAAGACGATCCGTCCGGACGCGCTGATCATCTCGGATCCGGGTGTCTTTACGATCGCAAAGAGAGTTCTCCCGGATATGGAGATCCATATCAGCACGCAGGCGAACAATACAAACTATGGAACGTACCTTTTCTGGCATGAACTCGGTGCAAAGCGCGTTGTATCCGCCAGAGAGTTATCTTTAAAGGAGATCAAAGAGATCCGTGCACACATCCCGGAGGACATGGAGATCGAGAGCTTTATCCACGGCGCCATGTGCATCTCCTATTCCGGAAGATGTCTGCTCAGCAACTTCTTTACGGGGCGCGACGCGAACCAGGGTGCCTGTACCCATCCGTGCCGCTGGAAATATTCCGTTGTCGAGGAGACAAGACCGGGCGAGTACATGCCGGTCTATGAGAATGAGCGCGGAACTTATATCTTCAACTCCAAGGATCTCTGCATGATCGAACATGTGCCGGAGATGATCGATGCGGGGATCGACAGCTTTAAGATCGAGGGACGCATGAAGACGGCCCTCTACGTGGCGACTGTCGCGAGAACCTATCGCAAAGCGATCGATGATTATCTGGAGGACCCGGAAAAATATAAGGCGAACATGGAGTGGTACAAGGAAGAAATCGGAAAGTGTACGTATCGTGAGTTTACCACAGGCTTCTACTTCGGAAAACCGACTTCCGAGACCCAGATCTATGACAGCAATACTTATGTGAAGAACTATATCTACCTCGGAACCGTGGAAGAGCGGGATGCGAGAGGATTCGCGAAGATCGAGCAGAAGAATAAATTCTCTGTCGGCGAGACGATCGAGATCATGAAGCCGGATGGAAGAAATATTTCCGCGCTTGTCCGCGGCATCTACACAGAGGAAGGCGAGAGCCAGGAGAGCGCACCGCATCCGAAACAGATCCTTTATATCGATCTGGACGGGGAAGTGGAGCAGTACGATATTCTCCGCAAGAAAGAGGCGGAGTAAGATCCGGATCCGGAAAGAAGACAAAGCTGAATGGCTGCGTGCAGGATTTAGAAAGGAGGCATGATCGTGACAGTAATTTTTGGCATCCTGGGAATATTGTGTCTCATTTATTATGGTGTGATCGTGATCTACTCCGGTGCGGGAACCTCATTTTCCGCCATCTGGATCGTGCTGGCGCTGGGATTTTTTATCATGGCGGCCGTGGGAAAGTTTTATCCGCGGATCCGTGACAGAGTACCGGTGCAGATCGAAGTAGCTGTGATCACATTCTTTTCAGCGATCGCATTCATCTTCATCGTTGTGGAGCTCCTTATGGGATTCGGCGCGCTGTCTTTTCAGAAAGAGAGCGTCAACTATGTGATCGTTCTCGGTGCGCAGGTGCGCGGAAATACGATCAGCCGCACGCTGGAGCGGCGTCTGGAAAAGGCTGTGGAGTACGCGACATATCATCCGAACACGGTATTTGTGCTTTCCGGCGGACAGGGGGATGACGAGGACGTGACGGAGGCATCCGCCATGTACCGCTACATGAAGAGCCGCGGAGTCCCGGATTACCAGCTGCTTCTTGAGGAATCATCCCGCAGCACTTACGAAAATATGGTATACAGCAAAATGCTGATTACAGAGCGTGAGCGGATCCGCCGTGCGACACTCCGCGCCGCCATGGCGGAATCCGGATATCTTCTCCCCCCGGATGAGGAGATCGTGATCCGGGTCGGGATTCTCACCAGCAATTTCCACGAACTCCGCGCCAAAGGGATCGCCCGCCACGTCGGTCTCCCCAACGTCAGCGGCATCTCCGCAAAGTCGGATCCCGTGCTGTTTGTACATTTTTGCGTGAGAGAGTGTTTTGCGATATTAAAAGATAAATTTGTGGGGAATATGTAACCAAGGGGATCAAGCTTAGAAGCCCGACGCAAGCTTGCTTGCAGGCGGGATTATAAGTTTGAGACCCACTCCCCACATGAGTAAGTAGCCATTTTTTCGAAGAAAAAATGAGCGGATTACGAATGTGGGGGGCAGGATTGCGGGAGCACGAAGTGCGGAGCAATCCGGTTACGACTATAGCGTAAAAAAGAAAGGATTTTTTCAGACATGGAGAGCCAGATCGAATCAGTCAAAGCCCTTGACGCGTATCGTCTTCGGCAGGTAAAACATATCCCGGAACTGAATTCCGACGGTATGATCTTAGAGCATAAAAAAACAGGGGCAAATATTTTCCTCATGAGCAACGAGGATGACAACAAAGTATTCTGCATCGGTTTCCGGACACCGCCGGCGGACAGCACCGGTGTTCCGCACATCATCGAGCACACCGTGCTCTGCGGATCTGATAAATTCCCGGTGAAGGACCCGTTTGTGGAACTTGTAAAGGGATCTTTGAATACATTCTTAAACGCGATGACCTACCCGGACAAGACCGTGTACCCGATCGCGAGCTGCAATGAGACGGATTTCCAGAACCTTATGGACGTATATATGGACGCCGTCTTCCATCCGAATATCGGAAAAGAGAAGAAGATCTTCATGCAGGAAGGCTGGCACTATGAGCTCGAGAGTCCGGAAGATGAGATCACCTACAACGGCGTTGTATACAACGAGATGAAAGGGGTGTTTTCCTCTCCGGAGAGCGTTCTGGACAGCTTCATCCACACGGCAATGTTCCCGGATACCTGCTATGGCGTGGAGTCCGGCGGAGACCCGGAGGACATCGTTAAGCTGACTTACGAGGATTATCTTGCGTTTTATCATAAATATTATCACCCGTCCAACAGCTATATCTACCTCTACGGAGATATGGACATGGCGGAAAAATTAAAATGGCTCGATGAGGAATATCTCGGAAAGTACGACAGAAAAGAGATCGATTCCGAGATCCGGATCCAGAAAAAATTCAAGGAGCCGATCGAGCGGGAGATCTTCTATTCCGTCTCCGAGTCCGAGAGCCTTGACCATGCGACTTACCTCTCGATCAACACGCAGGCCGGAAACGAGCTCTCCCCGAAGGAGTATGTGGCGTTCCAGATCCTGGAGTATGTGCTCTTAGATGCGCCGGGCGCACCGCTTAAAAAAGCACTCTTAGACGCGGGGATCGGCGACGATATCATGGGCGGCTACGAGTATGGGATCCTGCAGCCGTATTTCTCCGTGATCGCAAAGAATGCAGAGCGTGAGCAGAAAGATGAGTTCGTGAAAGTTGTAAAATCCACACTGAGAAAACTGGTGGACGGCGGCATCGAGAAAAAGAGCCTGAAGGCCGGGATCAACAACTACGAATTCCAGTACCGCGAGGCGGACTACGGTTCTGCGCCGAAGGGACTCATGTACGGTCTCCAGTGCCTGGACAGCTGGCTCTACGGCGGCGATCCGATGATGCACTTAGAGTATGAGGAGACCTTCGCAGCCTTAAAAGAAGGCGCTGACCATGGATATTTTGAAGGACTTATCAGGACATACCTTCTCGACAACCCATATGAGGCGGTTGTGATCGCAAGCCCGAAGAAGAACCTTACCGCCCGGATCGAAGAGCAGACTGCAAAGAAGTTAAAGGAATACAAGGACAGCCTCTCCAAAGAGGAAATCGATGTGCTGGTTCGCCAGACAAAGGAATTAAAAGAGTACCAGGACACCCCGTCCCCGAAGGAAGACCTCGAGAAGATCCCGATGCTGACGAGAGATGAGATCGGAAGAGAGCCTGCGAAGCTGATCTTTGAGGAGACAAAGCTTGACGGCATCACCGTGGTCCGCCACGAGATGTTTACATCCGGGATCGGATATCTGAAAGTCCTCTTCAATACGAACCGGGTTCCGATGGAAGACCTGCCGTATCTCGGACTCTTAAAATCCGTCCTCGGATATGTGGATACGAAGAACTACAGCTACAGTGATCTGAGCAGTGAGATCTTCTTAAACAGCGGCGGTGTTTCCTTCTCCGTAACCTCCTACCCGGATCTTGCGAAAGCGGGAAGCTTCACAGGAGTTTTCGTTTGCAGCGCGAGAGTCCTCTATGAGAAACTTGACTTTGGATTCGAGATCCTGGAAGAGATCATCAACCGCTCGGTTCTCGATGATGAAAAGCGCTTAAATGAGATCTTGAGCGAAGGAAAGTCAAAGTCCCAGATGAAACTCATGGGATCCGGTCACACGGCGGCCGTTGCGAGAGCGACCTCCTACTTCTCCGATACTTCCTATTTCAACGATATGACAGGCGGGATCGGATACTATAAATTCTTAGAGGACCTGGCAAAGAACTTTGAGACAAAGAAAGACGAGATCATTGCCGGCCTGAAGCGTGTGATGGCAGCGCTCTTTACGAGAGAGAACATGACAGTCAGCTACACAGCTGACCAGGAAGGATTCTCTTATCTGGAAGGCGCGATGAAGAAGCTTTCTGAGAAGATCCCGGCAGGAACCGGAAAAATCTATCCGTTCACAGCACCGAAGGAGAACAGAAATGAGGGCTTTACTTCCTCCTCCAAGGTCAACTATGTGGCACACTGCGGAACCTTCGCGGGAAGCGGATATTCCTACACAGGCGCGCTGCGGATCTTAAAAGTGATGTTAAGCTATGATTATCTCTGGATCAACATACGCGTGAAAGGCGGTGCATACGGCTGCATGAGCGGCATTGGGCGTTCTGGTGAGGGATATTTTGTCTCCTACCGTGATCCGGAGGTGAAGAAGAGTGATGATATCTATCTCGGAATTCCGGATTATCTGGAGAATTTCGAGGCGGATGAGCGCACGATGACAAAATATGTCATCGGAACCATCAGCGATATTGATACTCCGCTGACTCCGTCCTTAAAGGGAAGCCGCGGACTCTCCGCATGGTATTCCGGAGTGACGGATGAGATGCTGAAAAAAGAGCGCGAGGAGATCTTAAACGCGACCGTGGAAGATATCCGCGCCCTCGCACCGATCACAAAGGCAGTCCTTGAGACAGGAGCTGTGTGTGTAGTCGGAAATGAGGATAAGATCAAGGCGGACAGGGAACTGTTCAAGGAGATCAAACCGTTATTTGAGTAAGAAAAAAGACTGCAAAGGGAACTGTTCGGCAGGTCTGCATACCATCTGCACCGACCGGAACAGAACCTGGGACAGGAAGAAAAAATACAGGGAAAAGTACGGAAACGTTTTTGAAAAAGCTAAGGAGAATTCATGAAAAAAGGATATAAATCAGGTTTTGTGACACTGATCGGCCGTCCGAATGTTGGAAAATCCACATTGATGAACCATCTGATCGGACAGAAGATCGCGATCACGTCGGAAAAACCGCAGACCACGAGAAACAGGATCCAGACCGTGTATACAGACGAGCATGGTCAGATCATCTTCCTCGACACACCGGGGATCCACAAAGCGAAAAACAAGCTCGGTGAGTACATGGTAAACGTTGCGGAGCATACACTCCGTGAGGTCGACGTGATCTTATGGCTCGTGGAGCCGGGAACCTACATCGGTTCCGGTGAGCAGCATATCTTAAAAGTGCTGCAGACCGTAAAGACACCGGTCATCCTCGTCATCAACAAGATCGATACGGTGAAGAAAGAGGATATCTTAAAGACCATCGAGACCTACAAGGATGCATACCACTTTAAAGAGGTGATCCCGGTATCGGCGATGAAGAAGACGAACACCGACACGCTGATCCACACGATCTTCCAGTATCTGCCGGAGGGACCGCAGTACTATGATGAGGACACCGTGACCGACCAGCCGATGCGCCAGATCGCTGCGGAGCTGATCCGCGAGAAAGCACTCCGCATGATGTCGGATGAGATCCCGCACGGGATCGCAGTGACGATCGAGCGGATGACGGAGCGCGACAACGGCATGTTCGATATCGACGCGACGATCATCTGTGAGAGAGAGTCCCACAAGGGGATCGTGATCGGAAAAGGCGGCCAGATGTTAAAGCGCATCGGAACCTCCGCGAGGATCGAGATCGAGAACCTCATGGACACGAAGGTCAACTTAAAGCTCTGGGTCAAGGTCCGCAAGGAGTGGAGAGATTCCGAGCTGTATATGAAGAACTACGGATATAATTCGAAAGATATCTGATCACTCTGCTGCAGCATGGCTGGTCAGGCAGACAGATTTCTGTCTGCGGCCGTAGCAGGAAAGCTCTGGATCAGATGCAAGAGGTTATTAAAGGAACGAAGAAATGAGAGAACAGGTAGTCCTGACCGGGATGGTCATCAAATCTGCCCCGGCGGGCGAATATGACAGAAGACTCGTGATCTTAACCTGCGAGCGGGGAAAGATCACGGCTTTTGCAAGAGGTGCGAGAAGACCCGGAAGTACGCTGATGGCGTCCTCAGCCCCCTTTGTGTTCGGCACATTCTCCCTCTATGAGGGCCGGGACACCTATTCCCTCGTCTCTGTGGAGGTACAGAATTACTTCCGGGAGATCACGGAAAATATGGAGGTGGCATGTTACGGCTCGTATTTTCTGGAGTTCGCGGACTATTACGGGAGAGAGAACCTGGAGGCGGTCGAGACCTTAAAACTTCTCTACCAGTCACTCCGGGCACTCTTAAAGAGCACGATCCCGAACCGGCTCGTGAGGGCTGTCTTTGAGTTAAAGCTCATGGAGATCAACGGCGAGTACATGGAAAAGCCTCTGGGAAGGCTGGAAGACTCCACGATCTATACGTGGGAATACGTTCTCGCGTCTCCGGTGGAAAAGCTTTACACCTTTACAGTCACGGAGAAAGTCCTGGAAGAATTCACAAAGTGCGTGGCGGAAAATAAGCGGCGATTTGTGGATAAAACCTTCCATTCACTTGACATTTTGGATGTTCTTGTATATAAATGATGTTAAAGGTTTTTTGACTTTTTTGGCAATGGATCATTCGTTGCTTTTCACGGGTAGGAATTTTCAGAACTGAAAATTCCGTATGATACAGTAGCGGTCGCGGATTTTGCCGATTTGGAATGCGAAGCATCGGTATCATAAACAGGTTTATCCTTAAAAATCGTTTTTGAGGATCAAGGAGGAATTATGAAAAAAGGACAGACGGCGGCAGCCATTCTCCTTCTCGCATTTGCCTTAAACGGCTGCGGCGGCGGAGTGGGAAAGACCGCATTTGCCCCGACGGAGACCAGCCTTTATGTCACAAAGGAAGGCACCGTCACCAGCGCAGATGTGGAAATCTGCGAGAATGATTATTACAGCGCCGATGAATTAAAAGCCTATGCGCAGGAGATGCTGGACGCATTCGAGAGCGAAAACCAGTCCGGAAGCAGTGAGAAAAAGGCTGAGATCACGGAATGTACCGTGAAGGATGGGACTGCGAAACTTCTCATCACCTTCCCGGATGCGGAGGAATACCTTCGCTTTGCGGCGGAGTATCCGGATGAGGAGAGCGGGATCCAGGTCGAGAGTCTGGATGTGGTTTCCGTGCAGGACGGAGTGGAAAAAGGCTATATCGTCGGTTCAAATTTCTATAAAGCAGGCGATGAAAAGACGGAAGTATCCGCTGTGGACATCACAAAACAGAAAAAGTTCTATGTGGTCTGTGTGACCGGCAGCGCGAAGATCCAGACGGACGGTGCGATCCAGTATGTGTCCGAGGGCGTGACCTTAAACGGGAATACGGCCGAGACGCCGAAAGGCGAGACGTCTTATATTATCTTCAGATAAAAGGATCCGGCGGAAATCCGCGGATCTTAGAGAGACGGGATCTTCAGTTTAAGATCCTGTGATCATGGCAATACGCCGGATGGGATGGAATTACCCCGAAATCCCAGGTGGTTGTAGATAGAATTACTTTCCGCATAAACCAGTGCGGAAGAGATCAAGAGGAGAGTCACAATGGAAAAGACAATGGAAAAAATTGTAGCACTTGCGAAATCCAGAGGCTTTGTTTATCCGGGTTCCGAGATTTACGGAGGTCTTGCAAACACATGGGATTACGGCAATCTGGGCGTAGAGCTTAAGAATAACGTAAAACGTGCGTGGTGGAAGAAATTCATCCAGGAAAATCCGTACAACGTAGGTGTGGACTGCGCGATCTTAATGAACTCCCAGACATGGGTTGCATCCGGACATATCGGCGGTTTCTCCGATCCGTTAATGGACTGTAAGGCATGTAAAGAGCGTTTCCGTGCCGACAAGCTCATCGAGGATTATATGGCAGAGAAAGGCATCGAGCCGGAAACTCCGATCGATGGCTGGAGCCAGGAGCAGATGAAGAAGTACATCGACGACAACCAGATCCCGTGCCCGAGCTGCGGAAAGCATGACTTCACGGATATCCGTCAGTTCAACTTAATGTTCAAGACATTCCAGGGCGTTACTGAGGATGCAAAGAACACCGTTTACTTAAGACCGGAGACTGCACAGGGTATCTTCGTAAACTTCAAGAATGTCCAGAGAACATCCAGAAAGAAAGTTCCGTTCGGTATCGGACAGATCGGTAAGTCCTTCCGTAACGAGATCACACCGGGCAACTTCACATTCCGTACCAGAGAGTTCGAGCAGATGGAGTTAGAGTTCTTCTGCAAACCGGGTACAGACCTTGACTGGTTCGCATATTGGAAACAGTTCTGCATCAAGTGGCTGCAGGATCTCGGCATCAAACCGGACGAGATGCGTGCACGTGACCATTCTCCGGAGGAGCTCTGCTTCTACAGTAAGGCAACCACAGACCTTGAGTTCTTATTCCCGTTCGGCTGGGGCGAGCTCTGGGGTATCGCGGACAGAACCGATTACGACCTGACACAGCATCAGAACGTATCCGGACAGGATATGTCCTACTTCGACGATGAAGTAAACGAGAAGTACATCCCGTACGTTATCGAGCCGTCACTCGGCGCAGACCGTGTAACACTTGCATTCCTCTGCTCCGCATATGACGAGGAAGAGTTAGAGGGCGGCGATGTCCGCACCGTTATGCACTTCCATCCGGCGATCGCACCGGTGAAAGTCGGCATCCTTCCGTTATCCAAGAAGTTAAACGAGGGCGCTGAGAAGGTATACGCAGAACTTTCCAAATACTACAACTGTGAGTTCGATGACAGAGGAAATATCGGTAAGAGATACAGAAGACAGGACGAGATCGGTACTCCGTTCTGCGTAACATACGACTTTGATTCTGAGACAGACGGCGCTGTAACCGTTCGTGACAGAGACACGATGGAGCAGGTTCGTATCCCGATCGCAGAGTTAAAGAGCTATTTTGAGGATAAATTAAGTTTCTAATGGAGTCCGGAACGTGCAAAGCACATGACTGGCTGCGGAGCGGATCTGCAGACGGCGTGTGAGCCGCATGTGATTTAGGACTTTATGACAGGATGAGGCGGCTGGATCTTATGTCAGACTGCCTCTTTCTTCTATAACAGGAAATGACAGACAGGAAAGAAAAATGGAAAAAAGTAAGATCATTCTGGCATCCGGTTCCCCGAGACGGAAAGAACTGCTTTTGCAGATCGGGATCGTCCCGGAGATCATCGTGAGCCATGTGGAAGAGAAGATCACATCGGACGTCCCTGCTGAGGTCGTGATGAGTCTCGCAGAGCAGAAAGCCGTCGATGTGGCAAAAGAGATGCCGGAGGGAACCGTGATCCTTGGGTCCGATACGGTCGTCGCGGCGGACGGAAAGATCCTCGGGAAGCCGAAGAGCCACGAGGAGGCGTATGAGATGATCAGGCGTCTCGCGGGGCGCAGCCATCAGGTCTATACGGGCGTCTGCCTCGTGAAAAAAGGACCGGAGGGAGAAGCGGATACGGTCGTTTCCTTCTATGATGAGACGGACGTGAATGTTTCCCCGATGACGGAAAAAGAGATCCGGGAGTATGCGGATTCCGAGGAGCCGATGGACAAGGCGGGATCGTATGCGGTCCAGGGATTTTTTGCAAGATATATCGACGGATTAAAGGGATCTTACGCGAATGTGATGGGACTTCCGGTGCATCTTGTATATCAGGAATTGAAAAAACTTGGTGCTTTATAAATGTGCAGACGGGTTGATTCAGCAGGTCAGCGCATCTTGCTGTGCTGACCGTAATAAAACATACTTGCAGACAACGATCTGTGAGGTCTGCGTACCTGTTGCGGGAGACACAGGAAAACATAAGCTTGAGGACAGAAATATGGGAAAATGGAACCGGTGGGGAAGGACGCTTGCGGCGGTCGTCCTCACGGCAGTGATCGTCTGCGGATGCGGCGTGAAAGAGACGCTGCTTTCCGGCAGAAAAAGTGAAAGAGAGTACGGGAAAGCTGAGAGCATGGTGATCGTCACCACGGAGCGGTTCCGTTATGAAGAATTATATACAGACAAGATCTGGGATGTCGCGGTGGACGAGTCCGGAACCACGTTTGAGGAGACTCTGGTAAACCAGATCCATGATTTTTTAAAGGAATTAAAGACGATGAGCCGCATGGCCGACGAGGAGAACGTCACACTCTCGGGAAAAGAGCGGGAGCTTGTGAAGCAGGCGGCGGCTCAGTATATGGAAAATCTGAAAAACGCCGGGGACAGCTTCGAGATCACCCGGGATGTGGCAGAATCCTTATATGAGGACTACTGGAAAGCGGAAAAACTGGTGGAGACCCTGACGGAAAATGTCAATCTGGAGGTCAGCGACAGCGAGGCGAAGGTCATCACGGTCGATGAGATCGTACTTTCCGACAAAGATCAGGCGGATGAGACCTTAAAAAAGGTCCGGACGGAGGGAACGGATTTTATGACGGTCGCAAAAGAAGTGTCCGAGGACCAGGAGATCGAGAAAAAGATCTCCAGAGGCATGAGGTCAGAAGAATATGAGCAGGTCGCTTACGCGCTGGCTTCCGGGGAGATCAGCGATGTGATCGGAGCAGACGGAAAATATTATATTCTGCGCTGCGTGAGCGATTACGATGAGGCCGCGACGAAGATCCGGAAGGAAGAGATGGTCCGAGAGAAGAAGAACGAGGCGTTCTATGAGACATACTCGGAGTACGCGGCGAAGGTCCATCTCGCGAAGGATGACAGTCTGTGGAAAAATCTTTCCATCACAGACGGGGAGAAGACATCGGCAGATTTCTTCGAGATCTTTGAGACGGTATGTAAGGAGACGGAATGACGGTCCCTCTGGTCTGCGCATCTGTTTGCGGACTGTGAGATCATATAGACGGAACGGCGTAACTATTCAGTAGGTCTGCGCACTTGCTGCGCTGACCATAATAAAGCACAGGATTGGAGGCAAAAATCCCATTGGCGAAGCCGATCTGGAATGGATTTTTGCTCGTAACTTGCCATGCATCCGAAGGAAAGCTCCAGGGGAGGTTTCTGTAGGTGTGAGGGTGCTGAACAGTTACGGAACGGCAAAAAATATATGGAGGTAAGCAATGGTAGCATTAAAGGTCGAAGAGCAGAAAGCATTTACGGAAGGGCTTTTTATCGGGGAGATCTTTGATAAATTTCTTGTCAGGGAAGCGGAGATCGTGACCTGGAACCGGTTTTCCATCGACGGAAAGATCCGTCAGGGATATTTTTCGGAAGAAGAGCTAGAGGAGAACCGGATCGAAGAATATTCTTCCTGGAAGAGCTTAAAGCCGATCTGCTACTCCCTGATCAGGGGAAAACGGCTGCCGGAGAGCTTCCGGATCGTATTTCTGATGCCGCCGTCGGCAAGAGACCGGTTTGTTTCCGGGAGAGTTCCGGGGATCAGTCCGGATCAGGTAGGAGGACTTTACATCAATGTCCAGTATGAAAACCAAGAGATGATCTGCGTTACGGGGACGTCCATGAAACAGTTTACCATGGATCGGACGCTGGAGAATGAATGGGACGAGAATGTAAGGAAATTCCTCCGGAAAAACGGGGTAGCAGTCAGCTAGGACCGGCTGCGGTCTGTAAAATATGGGGAACAGACCGGAAAGCAGCATCATTTTGGGAAAGGGGTACTATCATGGAAAAATTTGCGGATCTTCAGTATGTCCGTCCGGACATGGAAAAAGTCTTTGCGCGCGTATCAGGGGATATCGCAGCGTTAAAGGAAGCAAAGAGCTATGAGGAGTTTAAAAATGCCTACATGGACTTCGTGGAGGCGGATACGGAGCTTGAGACGGCAAAGACAGTCGCTCATATCCGGAACACGATCAACCTTTTAGACAGCTTCTACGAGGGCGAGATGGCATATTTCAACAGCCAGATGCCGAAATACGGGATCCTGAAAAAAGAGATGGGAGAGGTCATTGTGGCATCCCCGTTCAAAGGCGAGATGGAGAAAGAATTCGGCTCCATCCTCCTGCAGAACATGGAAGCGCAGAAACAGCTCTCCGACGAGTGCATTGTGGACGATCAGGTGGAGGAAGCCGAGCTTGTCAACCAGTACATGAAGACCCAGGCGGCGGCCACCGTGGATTTTCGCGGAGAGCAGCTCGGGACATACGGACTCTTAAAACACATGCAGAGTACGGACCGCACTGAGAGAAAAGCGGCGTTTGAGGCGTGGGCGAAGCTCTATGCGGGGATCGCCCCGAAGCTCGACGAAGTCTATGACGGTCTCGTGAAGGTGCGCTCCGGAATGGCGAAAAAGCTCGGATTTGAGAGCTTTATCCCGATGGGATATCTGCGCCGCCGCCGTTTCGACTATACGGCGAAAGACCTGGAAGTGTTCCGGAAACAGGTGCGGGAGATCATTGTCCCGGCTGCGAAGGAGCTCTATGAGCGCCAGAAAGAGGCACTCGGCATCGAGCATCTTTATTATTACGATGAGTCCCTGACCTCCCCGGACGGAAATCCGGTCCCGGTCGGTGATAAGGAATACCTGGTCGGTGAGGCTCAGAAGATGTACCGCGAACTCTCGAAGGAGAGCGGAGAGTTTTTCGATTTCATGATCGAACATGATCTCTTCGACCTGGAGTCGAAACATGGAAAGCGCGCGGGCGGATACTGCACGACACTTCCTCTCTACCATGCACCGTTCATCTTCTCCAACTTCAACGGCACGGACGCCGATGTGAATGTCCTGACCCACGAGGCGGGCCATGCGTTTGCCGGTTTCACAGCGGCAAAATTCCAGAAGATCCCGGAGCTCTGCCACTCCACAAGTGAGATCGCGGAGATCCACTCGATGAGCATGGAACTCTGGACTTACCCCTGGATGGAGAAATTCTTCGGGGACCGCGCGGAGCAGTACCGGAAAGAGCACCTCGCGGACGCTCTCATGAAGATTCCGTATATGGTCTGCGTGGATGAATTCCAGCACAAGGTCTTTGAAAATCCGGAGATGACCGCGATAGAGCGGAGAGCAGTCTGGAGCAGCCTGGAAAAGATCTATATGCCGTGGAGAGATTATGACGGCAACGAATTCCTTGAGGGCGGCGGATTCTGGATGCAGAAGCAGCACATCTTCTTGTATCCGTTCTACTATGTGGACTACGCGATGGCCCAGATGGGGGCGTTTGAGTTCTACACAAAGATGAAGGAAGACCGGAAAGCGGCATGGGCAGACTACTACAAACTCTGCGCAGCCGGCGGTTCCATGGGATATTTCGATCTCTTAAAATACAGCGGACTCCACAAAGTCCTGGATGACGGTTCTGTGAAGATCATCATGAAGGGCGTGTTTGAGGAGCTGGGATTATAAAAAGAAAGATAAGCAGCGGAACTTATTCTCTGAGAGGAGTTCCGCTGCTTTTTCATCGAGAAGAATACAACATGCAATACGGCATAAATTGGTTACTTTTCACGGGTAGGAATTTTCTGAACTGAAAATTCCGTATGATACCGTTATGGCCGCGGATTTTGCCGATTTGGAATGCGAAGCATCGGCAAAATCCTGTTACAGTGCGCGGGCATGGAGTGCCCGTGTACTGTAACATAAATTGTAAAAACTTCCTCTTAGTTTTCAGAAAAAAGTAAGGAAAAAAGGGTCGAAATATGGTAGGATGATACTAAGGTCAAAAACATGAATAAGCAGCCATTTTTCGTAGAAAAATGAGCGGATTATGAATGTTTTTGAGTATTGTGAGAGCACGAAGTGCGGAACAATACGGTATCAGTAAGAAAAACCCAAAGGAGGACAAATCATGGAACAGATCGCAATCCTTGTTGTGGATGATGAGAAAGAGATCGCGGACCTTGTGGAGATCTACCTGGTCAGCGATGGATATAAAGTATTTAAGGCAAACAATGCGAAAGAGGGACTGGAGATCCTGGAAAAGGAGGAGATCCATCTGGTGCTCCTGGACATCATGATGCCGGGAATGGATGGACTCGAGATGTGCAGAAAGATCCGGGAGACGAACAACATCCCGATCATCATGCTGAGTGCGAAATCAACGGATCTCGACAAGATCCTGGGACTTGGGACCGGCGCGGATGACTATGTGGTAAAACCGTTCAATCCGCTTGAACTCACGGCCCGCGTGAAATCCCAGCTCCGCCGTTATACCCAGTTAAACCCGAACAGCAATACCGGAAAGGCGGCAAAGAACGAGATTACGATCCGCGGACTCTCGATCAACAAAGACAACCACAAGGTCATCGTGTACGGGGAGGAGATCAAGCTGACTCCGATCGAGTTCGATATCCTGTACCTTCTCGCGTCGAATCCGGGCCGCGTGTTCAGCACGGATGAAATCTTTGAGAAGGTGTGGAACGAAAAAGTATACGAGGCAAACAATACCGTCATGGTACATATCCGGAGACTGCGCGGAAAGATGAAAGAAGACACGAGACAGGATAAGATCATCACGACGGTCTGGGGGGTAGGATACAAAATTGAAAAGTGACTGGAGCAGAAACTTTTACACGCAGATCGCGGTCAATATCTTTTACAGCGCTCTGATCGCATGTCTGGTGGACGCGTTCCTGATCATGAATATCAACCTTCTGCTGGCATATCTGGACCAGACCAGGTACGCGAATATGATGATCTTCCAGATCTTCCGGATGGGGACGATCACGACGATCCTCTATGTCCTCATCGGGATCGGAGTCTTTTCCCTCACGCTTCTGCTGCTTGAGAGAAAGACGATGAAATACATCGGAAAGATCGCGATGGCGATCCAGAACATCTCCGAAGGCGATCTGAATACCCAGATCGAGGTCGTGGGAGACGATGAATTCTCTGCAATGGCATCCAATCTGAACAGGATGGAAGCAGATATCCGGAAGCTTATGGATAAGGAGCGCGAATCGGAGCGGACGAAGAATGAGCTGATTACGAACGTCGCCCATGACCTTCGGACACCGCTCACGTCCATCATCGGCTATCTGGAGCTTCTCTCCTCCGGACCGGCGATCAGCCAGGAGATGCAGAAAAAGTATATCGATATCGCCTATGTGAAGGCAAAACGCCTGGAAAAACTGATCGAAGATCTCTTCGGCTTTACGAAGATGAACTACGGCAGGATTTCCATGAACGTCGGAAAAGTGGACATCGTTAAGCTTCTCGGGCAGCTTTTGGAGGAATTTTATCCGAGTTTTATGGATAAGGACCTGACTTACGAGTTAAAGAGCAATGTCCCGTCCCAGGTGATCACGGCGGACGGAAATCTCCTCGCGAGACTTTTCGACAACCTGATCAACAACGCGATCAAATACGGGGCCGAAGGAAAGAAAGTCCTGGTCCAGGTGCTCGCGAAGGACGATATAGTCACGGTGTCCGTCACGAACTACGGCTATGTGATCCCGGCGGAGGAGCTGCCGCTGATCTTCAATAAATTTTACCGCGTGGAGCAGTCCCGCTCATCAAAGACCGGAGGAACCGGTCTGGGACTCGCCATTGCAAAGAGCATCGTGGACATGCATGGCGGAACGATCAGCGTGGCCAGTGACTTGAACGGAACGGTGTTCACCGTAAAGCTGAAGGTGGATTTTGATGTGAATAAGGAAAATTTTGCAGGCAATGCTTCACGCTAGGAATATCAGGGGAAATATATGAATCAGACGAAAAAATATCTGCTTTTTGGGTGTATGGCTGCCGTCCTTGTGACGGCGGACAGCTTTCCCGCTTTTGCCGGGGATTCGGAACTCTACGGAGTCAGCCTGGATCAGGAAGAACAGGCGAAAGCTCCGGTCGCTCTGGACATCACGGCCGTGTATGGGAAGACGGCCAGGCTCGGGAGTTTTGTCCCGTTAAAGATCCGCCTCTACGGCCAGTCGGAGAGTGCGTTTCAGGGGACTCTTACCGTGTCGACGCTGGAGAGCGTAAACAACGGGACGGCGGAACCGTATGAATATTCCTGGTCGGTCGAGGTTTCGCCTGCGGAGACAAAGAACATGGAGCTCTACGTCCCGCTGGGGCAGAAAAACGGCAGGATCTATCTGACATTAAAAGACGCGAAAAACAGGACCATGGGGGAAACCTCCATGGATTTTGACGTTTCAAAGGAAGAGAGCCGTCTCCTTGCGGGAGTTATCGAAAACAGACCGGGAAACTTAAACTGGCTCGACGGAGTCGGTCTGAATTACGGGATGGTCCAGTCGAAAACGGTCGAGATCGCGAAGGAGGACTTTCCGGATGACCCGAGAGGACTTTCGATGTTCGACCTGCTCATTGTAAACGGGATCGACTGCGGGACTCTTGACCAGGCACAGAAAGAGGCCGTGGCGGACTGGGTGAGCGACGGTGGTACCCTGATCCTCGGCACCGGAAAAAACGGCGGGAAAACACTGGAACTCCTGAGTGAAATGCAGACGGATATCACGCTGGAGGACGCGAAGACCGTGTGGATCGGAATGGGAACCGAGTACGCGGATCAGAATCCGGCAGAATCTGAGGTGCGCTTAAACTATGCGCAGGCGGAGATTCCGGGTGCTTCGGAACGGATGGTCACAGACGGGACCCCGCTCTTAAAGATCATGAGCTGTGGAAACGGACGGATCGGCGTTCTGGGGATCGATCTTTCGGAGATCACCGGCTTCGTGAAACGAAATCCTTCCTACGCGGCCTGGTTTCTCGGGGAGGTGTTCCGGGAGGAAGAACTGAACAGGATCTATTACTATTCCTATGGCCGGGATGCCGGCTACTGGAATGCCCAGAATCTTGTGAGCGGAGGAAATGCGAAGCGGCTTCCGAACCTTGTCCTCTACGGCTTTGTGATCTTTGGATATCTGGTCATCGCGGGGCCGGGTCTCTATCTGATGCTGAAAAGAAAAGGACTGAACAGGTATTACGGCGGTTCTTTGCTTGTCTTTTCGGCAGCAGCCTGCGTTGTGATCTGGGCGATGGGAGGAAAGACGAGATTCACGAGTGAGTTCTGTACAAGTGCGACGATCCTGGATGCGGAGAACGATACCGTCCGTGAGAAGACATTCTTAAATATCCGGACGCCGGACAGCAGCGGATTTTCCGTGAAGCTCACGCCGGACTACCGGGTCTCCCCGCTGACAAGGAGCGGATGGTATGATACGGTCCGCGTGGAGAACTTTGAAAAGAACATTCAGGCTGCGATTGGGATCCGGAAAGAGGCGGATGACACCGTGATCTTCAGCAGAAGATCAAAAGCGTTTGACTCCCGGTATTTTCTTCTGGAACGGGAGACAGAGATGCAGGGCAAAACGGATGCCAGTCTCACGGTATCGGGCGGAAAGATCAGCGGTTATGTTGAGAATCATCTGCCTGTGAAGCTGGAAAATGCGGCGGTCTATCTCTACGGACAGGTCGTGATCCTGGGCGATCTGGAGCCGGGACAGAGGATCGAACTGGAGAATGAGAAGCTTCTGGTATGGCCGGTCGGAATGACATGGCTGCTCGCGGATCGGGTCTGCGGCTATCCGGACCGCGCGGACGATTCGAACGAGGAGTACATGGAAAATATTCAGAAATCCGGTCTCGGAGGATATTTTGCGGATCATTATTATTCCAGATATAACCCGGAAGTCCGACTCGGCGGCTTTATTCCGTCATCCTACGCGGGATCGGCCGGAATCCCTGCTGACGACCAGGACGGAAAGACGTTCTATACGGAACCGGTGAGTTGTCAGATGGGAAAGGACGGGGAGATCTACCGCTGTGGTCAGATGGCGGAGCCGTCTGTGAGTACCGGAATGGGCGTCAGCTACGGAAACGCCATGGTCCTGTACGGAACGGATCCGGTGATCGTGGAGTATGATCCGGGAACGGATATTCAGATCGGGACATATTCCTTCCTGCCTGTTTCGGAGCAGTTTTTCGAGGATGCGAGATATTCCTATATCGACCGCTTTTCCGGAGAAGCGTCATTCTATAATGAGAAGACGGGAACCTACGATCCGGTCGATATCCGGAAACAGGATTTTACGAGAGAGGAACTGAGTGATTACATTGCCGCGGACGGGAAGATCACGGTCCGCTATTCCGGCGGGAATGACGCGGAGAATGGAACCAGTCAGGCACTTCCGCTCCTGATGGTCACGGGGAGGGAAAACTGATGCTGAAGATACAGGGACTGAAAAAGAAATTTGGCAATTTTGAGGCGCTCTCCGGACTCGACATGGAGGTTGCGGAGGGGGCGCTTTACGGCTTTGTCGGACCGAACGGAGCCGGAAAGACCACAGCGATCCGCATCATCACGGGACTCCTGAATGCGGATGAAGGCTCTGTCCTGATCGACGGAAAAGACGCGTTCTGCTACCGGGACCAGGTGAAGGACCTGTTTGGATATGTTCCGGATGAATTTGGTCTGTATGACAATCTGAAAGTCTGGGAATACATGGACTTTTTTGCCTCCTGTTACGGGCTTTCCGGCCTGGTGGCGAGAGAGCGGTGTACAAACCTCCTGGAACAGGTAAAGCTTGCGGATAAGGAAGACTTTTTCGTGGACAGTCTTTCGCGCGGAATGAAGCAGCGGCTCTGTCTGGCCCGCGCGATGATCCACGATCCGAAGCTTCTGATCCTGGACGAGCCGACCTCCGGGATGGATCCGAGGGCGCGCGTGGAATTCAAGGAGCTCTTAAAGGAGCTGTGCGCGGAGGGAAAGACGATCCTTGTGAGCTCCCATATCCTCTCGGAGTTGGCGCAGATGTGTACCGATATCGGGATCATTGATGCCGGAAAGATCGTTCTGTCCGGAAACATGGGGGATATCTTAAAGCAGGTCAATGATTCGAACCCGATCCGTGTCCAGGTTGTCGAGAATGTCCGGGAGGCGGTACAGTTTCTCAGGGCAGAGCCGGAGGTCCGGACGATCACGGTGGAAGGAAACGACCTCGTCGTGGGATTCCACGGCGGAAAGGACGCGGAGGCGATGCTTCTCGCAAAACTGGTAGCACACAACATCGGGATCTGCGGATTCTGGAGAGAACAGGGGGACCTGGAGAGCATCTTCATGCAGATCACGGATCATGATATGGAAAAGGTGGTGATGACGAGTGAAGAATAATCCGGTCTATAAGAGGGAAATGCTGGTCCGGTCGAGAAGCTTCCGGATCCCGCTCATCATCATGATCTTTAACGGGATCCTGGCTCTGGTGGCGCTCTTAAACATGTACCAGAGCATCGCGCAGGTAAAGGTGAGCGGATCCGTCACCTATGAGAATTTTTTACAGCTCTACACATTCGTGGCCGCCCTGGAGTTTATGATGCTGATGTTCATCATGCCGGCGCTGACGTCGGCCAGCATCAGCGGGGAGCGGGAACGCCACACGCTGGAGCTGATGTTTACGACAAAGATCCGCCCGGTCGACATTGTGATCGGAAAACTCGCGTCGGCGTTCACGCATCTGATGATCCTCGTGTTCTCGAGTATTCCGGTCCTGATGCTGACCTTCATCTATGGGAGCATCAGTTCGCAGGATCTCTTCCTGCTGCTGTTCAGCTATGTGACCGTTGCATTGTACTGCGGAAGTCTTGGAATCTTCGCTTCTTCGTTGATGAAGCGCTCGACATTTTCGAATGTCATCACCTACGGGATCATGCTGGTCCTCGTGGTGGGGACGTACATGCTGAATGTGTTCCTGCTGAGGATCTCGGAGACGGAGATCAATATGATGGTGCTGGGGGCGGGGGAGACGATCCCTGAGCCGACTTCCGGGGCGGCCGTCTATCTGCTGCTCGCGAATCCGGCGATCACGTTCGCGCAGATCCTGGAAGGCCAGGTTGCGGGAGGCGGAGGAAACTTTAAGATCCGGAACTTTCTCGGAAGTCAGGCTGGGAATCTGATCACGGATCACTGGGTCTTCTTTAGCCTCATCCTGCAGCTTGTCCTGTCGGCGATCTTCATATGGGGAGCCGTCTTTTTCCTGGAACCGGTGAGAAGACAGAAAAAGGCTGATCTTCAGAGTACCCGCTGAGTTACTTTTTACGGGCGGAACAGTCAGAGAGAAAAAATTCATGTGGAGGTAACAGGAATGTTTTATATCGGATGCCATCTCTCCTCTGCGAAGGGGTTCCTCGCGATGGGAAAGGACGCGGAAAAGATCGGAGCGACGACGTTCCAGTTTTTCACGAGAAATCCACGGGGCGGAAGTGCAAAGCCGCTCGACCATGAGGATATCCAGGCATTTTTAAAATTAAAGGAAGAGCTGGGGATCGGAACACTGGTGGCCCATGCTCCGTATACATTAAACGGCTGCTCAGCGGACGAAAAGATCCGTGATTTCGCGAAGCGGACCATGGCGGATGACCTGGAGCGCATGGAGGCGATCCCGGGAAATCTCTACAATTTCCATCCCGGAAGCCATGTAAAACAGGGTGTGGAAGCCGGGATCACTTATATCGCAGAAATGTTGAATGAGATCCTGCGTCCGGATCTCCACACGACGGTACTTCTCGAGACGATGGCCGGAAAGGGGAGCGAGGTCGGGAGAAGCTTTGAGGAGCTTCGGGAAATTCTTGACAGAGTCGAACTTTCTGATAAGATGGGAGTATGCATGGATACGTGTCATGTCTGGGATGCCGGGTATGACATTGTAAATGATCTTGACGGAGTGCTGGCGGAGTTTGACCGGATCGTGGGTCTCGACCGTCTGAAAGCGGTCCATTTGAACGACAGCATGAATGTGCGGGGAGCCGGAAAGGACCGCCACGCACGGATCGGGGAAGGCGAGATCGGTGCGGAGGCGCTTGTCAGGGTGATCAACCACCCGGCGCTGCGCGATCTGCCGTTCTGTCTGGAGACTCCGAATGAGCTTCCGGGATATGCAGAAGAGATCCGCTTTCTGAAAGAACACAGACAATAAAAAGGAGAACATGGGATATGGGTATTTTAAAAGTTGGTGTCGGCGCGTTAAAGAGCGTACTGGAGGATTCCTGGCGCGAGTATTTCTACTGTCCGGCGATGGAACCGGATGTCCTTGTCAAAAAAGGGGAAAACAGAAAGTCAAATAGAAGCTATAACACAAAAAACAGTGACAACCTGATCTCCAACGGATCCATCATTGCGGTCAATGAGGGACAGTGCATGATGATCGTGGATCAGGGAGCGATCGTTGAGGTCTGCGCGGAAGCCGGAGAGTTTGTGTACGATACCTCCGCGGAGCCGAGTATCTTCTACGGAAATCTCGGAAAGAGCATCGGGGACAGCTTTAAGCAGTTCGGAAAGCGTTTCACGATGGGCGGCGACACGGCGAGAGACCAGAGAGTCTACTTCTTTAATACAAAGGAGATCGTCGGAAACAAGTACGGCACGGCGAATGCGGTCCCGTTCCGCGTGGTGGACCAGAACATCGGTCTCGACATGGATATTGCGATCCGCTGCCACGGCGAATATTCCTACCGGATGGTGGATCCGATCCTCTTTTATAAGAACATCTGCGGAAACATCGAGGAAGATTATACGAGAGACAAGATTGATTCCCAGCTTCGCAGCGAGCTCCTGACAGCCCTGCAGCCGGCATTCGCAAAGATTTCCGGGATGGGAGTCCGCTACAGCGCACTTCCGGGGCATACGGTGGAGCTTGCAAATGCGCTCCGTGAGATCCTCTCCGACAGCTGGGACGATGTCTACGGGATCACGGTGAGCAAGATCGGCGTGAGCTCCGTGAAAGCCTCCGAGGAAGACGAGAAGATGATCAAGGAGCTGCAGAGAAATGCGACATTCCGCAACCCTGGAATGGCGGCAGCGCAGCTCGTAAATGCACAGGCGGAGGCGATGCAGAGTGCGGCGAAAAACACTTCGACCGGCCCGATGATGGCGTTCGCCGGAATGAACATGGCTGCACAGAACGGCGGATTTAATGCCCAGGGACTGTTTGACATGGCAGCTGCCCAGGGACAGCAGGGTGCTTCCAATATGGCTGCCCAGGCTCCGCAGACATCCGGCGGACCGGCAAAGATGGCGCCGTTATCCGGCTGGACCTGCTCCTGTGGTCAGGAGGAAAATACCGGAAACTTCTGCTCCAACTGCGGAAAGAAGAAGCCGGAGGAGAGCGGTTCCTGGACCTGCTCCTGCGGACAGGTAAATACGGGCAATTTCTGTTCGAACTGCGGAAAGAAGCGCCCGGACGCTGTCTGGACCTGCTCCTGCGGTCAGGAAAATAAAGGAAACTTCTGTGCGAACTGCGGAAAGCCGAGACCATAAAAGAATCAGCTACCGGATTGTTTCGGAATGACAGTCCGGGAGTTATGCCAGATACAGGGGGAAAAAGAGATGACACTTGTAAGTTATAAATGCCCCAACTGCGGCGGCTCAGTGGTCTTTGATCCGAAAAAGCAGAAATTCTGCTGTGAGTTCTGCATGTCAGAATTTACGGAGGAAGAGATGAAAGCCGCGGCTCTGAGTTCAACAGAGACCAGCGGTGTGCAGGATGGGGGTGATACCTCCGGGACAGCGGGAACGGAGGCACAGGCAGAAAGCGGGGTTAATGCGAAAGCAGGCACCGAAACAGGTGCAGATCAAATATCCGATATGGCACAGAGTGGCCGTGCAGGCAGCACAGATCAGAAAGAGGACGCTCTCGTCTACATTTGTCCGAGCTGCGGTGCGGAGGTCGTGACGGATGCCACGACAGCGGCGACGTTCTGCTATTACTGCCACAACCCGGTCGTCCTCTCCGGAAAGCTTTCCGGGGAATTCCTGCCGGACTATGTGATCCCGTTTGCGATGGATAAGAAACAGGCGACGGGGATCTTCCTTGACTGGATCAAAAAGAAAAAATATATCCCGGATGACTTTTTCTCAAAAAGTCAGATCGAGAAGTTCTCCGGCGTGTATTTCCCGTACCTGATGTACAGCTGCAAGGTGGACGGAAAGATCCAGGCGGAAGGTGAAAAACAGCGGACCTGGGTTGCAGGAAATATCCGGTATACGGAGCATAAAAAATACCGGATGGAGCGCGCAGGGGAACTCGATGTCAGAAATGTGACGAGAAATGCCTTAAAGAAAAATAACAGCGCACTCGTGGAAGGCGTTCTGCCCTTCGATATGGAAAAGCTGAAATCGTTTGATATGGGATACCTCTCGGGGTTCCAGGCGGAAAAGCGGGATATGGAGAAAGAAGCTCTGACGCCGGAGGTGGAGCAGGAAGTAAAGCAGTACACGGTGGAACAGCTGAAAAACGACGTGATGGGACAGTACTCCGCAGTCCGCGTGGATCAGAGTGACACAAATATCCGGGACGCAAAGTGGCAGTATGCCCTGCTCCCGGTGTGGATCCTTACATATAGGGATAAGGCCAGAAAAGACGAACTCTATTACTTTGCGATGAACGGGCAGACAGGAAAGATCTGCGGAAAGCTTCCGGTCGCAAAAGGAAAGCTTGTGAAACTGTTCCTGGAGATCTTTGTGCCGGTTGCGGCGATCCTGATGATCGGAGGGTGGTTCCTGTGATGAAAATGAAGTGGATAACTGAAAAGACGGGGAAGAACAGTGGGAAAAACAGGGGCATTCTGGGAGCGGCAGGAAGATCGCTGAAAGTTTTCCTGGCAGCAGGCGTCCTTGGGATCTTCCTCTCGGGAACTGCCTTCGCAGCGTCCGGTGAGGACGCGTACCGCATGGCGGAGGGAACGGAAAACTATGCCGATGTCTACGATATGGCGGATCTTTTTACGGACGAAGAAGAACAACAGCTCTCCGGACAGGCGCAGACGCTTTCTGAGAAGATGAAGATGGAGGCGGTCATCGTCACGACGGAGGAAAATTCTGACTCCGCGCAGGTGTTTGCGGACGGATTTTACACGGAGGGCGGCTTTGGAACAGGCTCTGACCATTCGGGAATCCTGTTCCTCATCGACATGGACAACCGGGAGCTCTATATTTCCACGACCGGACAGATGATCCGGTATATGACGGACAGCCGGATCGAGGACGTCCTGGATGATGTTTACGGGTATGCATCGGATGCCGATTATTACGGGGCGGCTTCAGCATTTCTTGCAGATACGGAAACGTGTTATGCGAACGGGATCTCGAAAGATCAGTACAATTATGACACGGAGACGGGAAAGATCAGCCGTTACCATCATCTGGAATGGTATGAGATCCTGTTGGCGATCGGCATTGCAGCAGTCTGCGGCGGCGCGGCGGTGGCCTCTGTGCTCAGAAGCTACAGTCTTCACGGGGAAGATAAGCGGATGGCTGCGAACTTTAAGCTCTCTTATCGGCGTGACAGCCGGTTTACCATGGGAAATATTCTCGCGGATGCCCTGCTGACTTCGTATATTACGCAGCAGGTGATCGCATCACAGAAAAATAACCGTCCGGGCGCCGGAGGAGGAAGTTTTTCCGGCGGCGGCAGGTCATCCACCCACAGTTACGGTGGAAACAGCCACGGCGGCGGGGGAAGGAAGTTTTAAGGAATGGAGATCAGGACGATCGGGATCATCGGACAGGGCGCGCTCGGCGTCATGTACGGAAATCATCTGACAAAGAAGCTCGGAAATGGGCATGTATTTTTTATCGCGGACGAAACGCGTGTGGAACGATACCGCAAGACGGGCATGAGCTGCAACGGGGAGAAATGCGGATTTACATACCGCTCCCCGGCGGAAGCAGTGACGGCAGATCTCATCATCTTTGCCGTCAAATTTATGGGAATGGAGAGTGCGATCCGGACCGTGAAGCCGTTTGTCGGGGAGAATACCCTGTTCTTGTCGGTGCTCAACGGGATCTCCAGCGAGGGGATGATCGAGGAAGTCTACGGGGCGGATCATGTGCTCTATGCCTGCGTTCAGGGAATGGACGCTGGAAAGGATGGGAGCGCGGTCACTTACAAAAATATGGGCTACATCACCATCGGAAATAAGGATAAGAGCCGCGATGAGAAGTTAAAAGCGGTGACGGATCTGTTTGACCGGACCGGACTTTCCTACCAGGTTCCGGACGATATCCTGAGGGAACAGTGGAACAAACTCATGTTGAACACCGGCGTCAACCAGGTGACGGCAGTCTACGGCGCACCGTACAGCCTGATCCAGAAAGAGGGAGAGGCGCGGACCATGATGATCGAGGCCATGCGCGAGGTTCTCCGCGTGGCGGACACTCAGGATGTGGATCTTTCGGAGGCGGACATTTCCTACTGGCTGGACCTTCTTGCAACCCTGAATCCGGATGGACATACGTCCATGTGCCAGGACGTGCTCGCGGGACGGCCGACGGAGGTGGAGCTGTTTGCGGGGACGATGTTAAAGATCGCGGAGGAAGAGGGACTTTCTCTTCCGGTGAACGCGTTTTTGTATGAGCGGCTGAAGGAGCTGGAGACAGCTGAAGATTGAAAGTAAGGAGAGCTGCGGGAACGCTCCGGCAGGTCTTTGTGCCTGCAGTGCTGAAACATGGCAGGAAGGTGAAAGAAGGAGAAATACATGACGATCATGGTAATTGACGGCCAGGGCGGAAAGATGGGAAAAGGTCTGGTGGAAATGTTGAAGAAAAGCTGCCCGGAGGACGAGATCCTAGCAATCGGGACGAACAGCATCGCTACGGCGGCGATGTTAAAGGCGGGGGCAGATGCCGGTGCGACGGGAGAAAACCCGGCGGTCGTCACAAGCCGCACGGCGGACATCATCGTGGGCCCGATGGGGATCGTTATCGCGGACTCCCTGATGGGGGAGATCACCCCGAAGATGGCCGTTGCGATCGGCCAGAGCCCGGCAAAAAAGGTTCTGATCCCGGTGAACCGCTGCCAGCATTTTGTTGTGGGCTGCAGGGACGTTTCGATGGGAGAATATGTAAAGCTCGCGGTGGAGGAAGTGCTGAAGATCCGGCGCGGGGAGCTGTAAATAAGCGCTGATAAAAAGACGAAGACACCTGATTTTTGATGATCTGGGTGGATTCGTCTTTTTTTATTGTTTAGTTCTTCCATATCATCCAGAGCTTTTTCTGTGATTCTTGCCAGCGTGTCCACTGCGCATATTCTTCTGCCTGTCCGCATACACTGATGTGTATGCAGGCGCATCAGGCGCGTGCGCGTAAAGGTGACGGAAGGAGTGTCTGCCATGGGGAAAAAGATGCATCCGGGATCGGGAGTTGTGATCGGAGCGCAGCTTGTGATCCTTTTGATCCTGACGGCTTCCCTGTGTGTCCAGAGCAGGAAAGCGGCGGCGGAGAATACATATGCGATCATGGAGGAGAGCGGCGGGGAAAAGAAAGACTATATCCACTGGGTGGAATTTACCGTCCCGGCGGAAGTCATGCAGAAAGCATTCCGCCTGGACATGGGAAGTATCCAGGAGGATGTTCATCTGAACTGGGTGGAACTGCTTGCATATCTCGGAGCAAAATACGGCGGGGATTTCGAGTGGTTCCGGCAGGCAGATCTCGACGCGGTGACGGAAAAACTGAAGTCCGGGATGACGATGGAGGAGCTCACGAAGGACATGAAATACTATACCTATTACCGGGAGGCATACGGTGCAGTCCTCGACGGGATGGTCGGATATTTTGAGCAGGAGACGGAGGCGCCGGAAGACCTCACACAGAGCGGAACGAGTGAAAATGGAAATGCGAAGACCGTCTGGCTCAGAAAATATGGTCTGAAAGCATTCTCACCGATCGCGAAAAACTTCCCGTACAGTGATTTCGACGATTTCGGTGCATCCCGATCCTACGGATTCAAGAGAAAACACCTGGGTCATGACATGATGGGGCAGGTGGGGACGCCGGTGATCGCGGTGGAATCCGGATATGTGGAGGCACTTGGCTGGAACCAGTACGGCGGATGGCGGATCGGGATCCGGAGTTTCGATAAAAAACGGTACTATTATTACGCCCATCTGCGCCAGAATTACCCATACCAGTCAAATCTCAAAGAGGGCAGTATCGTGACGGCGGGAGATGTGATCGGATACCTGGGCAGGACCGGATACAGCACCACGGAGAACACCAACAACATCACAACTCCGCACCTGCACTTCGGGATCCAGCTCATCTTCGATGAATCCCAGAAAGAGGGAAACAACGAGATCTGGATTGACTGCTACGAGATCGTGAAGTTCCTGCGGCTGAATCAGAGCGAGACTGTGAAGGTGGAAGGGACTAAAGAGTGGACGAGAGTCTACGGGATGAAAGATCCGGATGTACCGGGAGAAGAGGAAAATTCAGAGAGAGGTCATGGATAAAATCTTAAGAATCTCCCCATAATAATCAGAGTAATAAGGCACTGCCTGCAAAACTAACAGAAAACGAAAGGGTGAGATTCATGAAAGATCAGGTCTTTGGTGTCCTTCAGAGGATCGGGAGATCGTTCATGCTGCCGATCGCGCTGCTTCCGGCGGCGGGACTTTTGCTCGGTATCGGCGGTTCATTCTCAAATGTCACGATGCTCAAGGCATACGGGCTGACGAGGATCATGGGACCGGGAACCTTCTGGAACGCACTGTTCATGGTCATGAGCCGGGCTGGGGACATCGTGTTCACAAATCTCCCGATCCTCTTTGCCATGGGTGTTGCGATCGGGATGGCAAAGAAGGAGAAGGAAGTTGCAGCGTTAGCGGCGGTCATCTCGTTCCTCGTCATGCATGCTGCGATCGGAGCGATGATCGAAGTAAACGGCGGAGCGGATTCCCTGAAAGAGGGCGCCGGCGCCATGGTCGCTGGGATCTGGTCCCTGCAGATGGGAGTGTTCGGCGGGATCCTCGTAGGGCTTGGGACGGCATGGCTCCACAACCGGTATTATAAGATCGAGCTTCCCCAGGTGCTCTCGTTTTTCGGCGGAACGCGGTTTGTCCCGATCGTGTGCGCCCTGTTTTATGTTCTCGTGGGGATCCTCATGTACTTTGTCTGGCCGCCGGTCCAGACGGCGATCTCCGGAGTCGGCCGGTTCGTGCTCCGCTCCGGTTACCCGGGAACCTGGTTTTACGGCTTTGTGGAGCGGGCGCTGATCCCGTTTGGTCTGCACCATGTGTTTTACATCCCATTCTGGCAGACAGCGGTCGGCGGGTCCATGGAGATCGGCGGGAAAGTCGTGGAAGGCGCCCAGAACATCTTTTTTGCGGAACTCGCGGACCCTGCAGCAGCGAGATTTTCTGTGGAGGCGACAAGGTTCATGGCGGGAAAGTTCCCACTTATGATCTTCGGACTCCCCGGCGCAGCTCTCGCCATGTATCAGGCGGCGCTGCCGGAAAAGAAAAAGGAGGTATCGGGGTTGTTCCTCTCCGCCGCACTGACTTCCATGCTCACAGGGATCACGGAACCGCTGGAGTTTACATTCCTCTTTACAGCGCCTCTGCTCTATGGGATCCACTGTGTATTTGCCGGTCTGGCGTACATGCTGATGCACATGCTCAGCGTGGGCGTCGGAATGACATTCTCCGGCGGACTGATCGACCTGTTTCTGTTCGGGATCCTTCAGGGGAATGAAAAGACCGGATGGCTCTGGATCGTGGTGATCGGTGTGTTTTATTTCCTCGTGTATTATGCGGTGTTCCTGATCGTAATCCGGAAACTCGATTATAAGACGCCGGGGCGGGAGAGCGGGACCGCGGCGAAGCTTTATACGAGAGATGATGTGGAGCAGAGGAAACAGGATAAAAGAAACAAAACTGTTTCAAAAAACGCGAAAAACGAAAAAGATAGAGCAAAAGAAGCAAAGAATCCCGCAGAGACAGCCGGGGGACCGCACCAAAGTCAGAATGATAACGAAAAAAATCCGGAGAGATCCGGGGAGTCGCGCTCGGGAAAAATCCTCCGGGGACTCGGCGGCATGGACAACCTCACTGATGTGGACTGCTGCGCGACGCGGCTCCGCTGTACTGTAAAAGATGAAAAGAAAGTGGATGAGACGATCTTAAAAGCGACCGGGGCATCCGGCGTCATAAAAAAAGGAAACGGCGTCCAGATCATCTATGGTCCGCAGGTGTCTGTCATCAAGTCGGATCTGGAAGAATATATGGAAGCGCGTGAACAGGCACAAAATGCGTCAACTGTGATCGGAAGTCCCATGACCGGGACCGTCATTCCTCTTGAAGAGGTCCCGGACGAGGCGTTTGCCGGAGCCATGATGGGGGACGGTGCGGCGATCGTACCTACAGACGGGATCGTGCAGGCCCCGGCGGATGGAGAGGTGACCTTTGTGTTTCCCACAAAGCATGCCGTCGGATTCCGGGCGGATGCCGGTCATGAGATGCTGATCCATGTCGGGATTGACACGGTGTCCCTGTCCGGAGACGGATTTGAGACTTTCGTGAGCGACGGGGATCATGTGCGGGCGGGAGAGCCGCTTTTAAAGGTGGATATCCGGAAGATCGGGGACCGGGTTCCGTCCATGGCATCGCCGGTCCTCTTCACGGACCTTGCGGAGAATATGGAAGTCAGGGTATTGAAAAAAGGGCAGATCCATGCAGGTGAGCCTTTCATGGAAGTGCACCGGAAAGTTGACGTTGGATTTTGCTGATCCGGAATGCGAAAATAAAAAGGAAGTGGGTTGATTATGGAGAAGTTTCAGTATACAATTACAGACGAGATCGGAATTCACGCAAGACCGGCGGGGGAACTTGCGAAGCTTTCAAAAGAATTCCGTTCAAAGATCACCTTGAAGACAGACACAAAACAGGCAGACGCGGAAAAACTGATGGCAGTGATGGCTCTCGGGATCCGTCATGGTCAGACGATCAACGTTGAGATCGACGGGACGGATGAAAAGACGGCGGCAGAAGCGGTACGGAAGTTTTTTGAGGCAAAACTGTGAGGCAGAAACAAAAAGTATGGAAATCATTAAAGGAAAATCAATTTTAAATAAAGTGGCGATCGGACCGATCCTCTACCACAGAAAGACGGAGAGCCAGGTCAAACGCCGCACGGTGGAAAATACGGAAGCGGAGATCAGCCGGTACGAAGCGGCAGTGAAATGCGCCGAGGACGAGCTCAAGGCACTCCACAAAAAGGCGTGTGAGCAGGTCGGAGAGACCGGAGCGGCAGTGTTTGAGGTCCACATGATGATGCTGGAGGACGCAGACTACCGGGATTCCGTTCTGAATATCATCAAAAATCAGAAGACGAACGCGGAGTACGCAGCCGCGGTGACCGGTGACAACTTTTACCGGCTCTTTGCGGACATGGATGATGAATATTTCCGTGCCCGGGCGGCGGACGTAAAGGACATCACAGACCGGCTGCTAAAGATCCTCTCCGGCGATGCGGTGGAATCCGGTTTCCTGACAAAACCGGTGATCCTGATGGCGGAGGACCTCGCGCCGAGCGAGACGGTCCAGCTGGAAAAAGATATGCTGCTCGGATTTATCACCGAACAGGGGTCTCCGAACTCCCACACGGCGATCCTCGCGCGCAGCATGAACATTCCGGCGCTGGTCTCCGTGCCGGTGAAAGAGTTCTGGGACGGAAAGATGGCGGTCATCGACGGCGAGACCGGAACCCTCTATGTGGATCCGGATGAGAAAACGCTGGCGGATATGAAGAAAAAGAAGCTGGCGGAGGAAGAGAAAGAGCGTCTGCTCCAGGAGTTAAAGGATAAAGAGGATGTCACCCTGGACGGGACGAAGGTAAAACTCTATGCGAACATCGGGGACGTCTCAGATGTCGCGGAGGCATTAAAGAGCAATGCGGCTGGGATCGGTCTGTTCCGGAGTGAATTCCTGTACCTTGAGAAGAAGACGTACCCGACCGAGGAGGAACAGTTTGCCGCATACCGCCAGGTGGCGGAGATGATGGCGGGAAAGGAAGTCATCATCCGGACTCTTGACATCGGCGCCGATAAGCAGGCGGACTATTTTAAATTAAAGAAAGAAGAGAACCCGGCGATGGGATACCGCGCGATCCGGATCTGCCTGACAAGACCGGAGATCTTCCGGACGCAGCTTCGGGCAATCTACCGCGCGAGTGCCTTCGGGAAGATCTCGATCATGTTCCCAATGATTGCGTCCCTCTGGGAGGTAAAAAAGGCGAAGGAGATCGCCGCTTCCGTCCGGGATGAGCTGAAGGAACAGGGAGTTCCGTTCGGCGATGTGGCGATCGGCATCATGATCGAGACCCCAGCGGCAGCGATCATCAGCGAAGACCTCGCGAAAGAGGTGGATTTCTTCAGCATCGGAACGAACGACCTTGTCCAGTACACACTCGCCATCGACAGGCAGAATGAAAAACTGGACCAGTTTTACGATCCGAAACATCCGGCCGTCCTGAAACTGATCCGCTATGTGGCGGAGAGCGGCCACAAATATGGATGTACGGTGGGAATCTGCGGTGAGCTGGGTGCGGAGACAGATCTCACGGAGGAATTCCTTAAGATGGGGATCGACGAACTCTCTGTGTCCCCGTCGTTCTTACTGACGGTGAGAAAGAAGATCAGGGAGATCGATCTCTCCTGATGTCTGAGCGAATAAAAATGAATACTGCGGGAGAGCCGGAAACGGATCCGGTTTCAGAGTCCGCTGATACAGGAGAAGATATGCAGACAGAAAAAAATATGGCAGGTCCTTACGAGATCATCGTCCTGGACCTTGACGGCACGCTGACGAACCGGGACAAGGTGATCACACCGAGGACGAAAGCGGCACTCATGAAGGCGCAGGAGCGCGGAAAAAAGGTGGTCCTCGCGTCGGGACGTCCCACGCAGGGCGTAATGCCGCTCGCAAAAGAGCTTCGCCTGGAGGAATACAGCGGATACATTCTTTCCTTCAACGGCGGGCGGATCATCAACTGCAAGACCGGGGAGACGGTGTTTGCGAGATCCCTTCCGGTGTCCGCAAATAAAAAGATCATCGGACTTGCGGAGGAAAATCAGGTGGATATCGTGACATACGAGGGCAGCAGGATCATCGCATCGAACCCGGAATCCCCATACACAAAACTGGAGAGCCGGATCAACGGGATGGAGATCTGGAAGCCGGAGAATATGGCGGAGTATGTAAATTTCGAGGTGCCGAAATTCCTCATGATGGAGGACGGGGATTACCTCGCAATGGTGGAGCCGAAGGTGAAGGCGGCGATGGGAAAGAATTTCAGTGTTTACCGCTCAGATCCGTTCTTTCTCGAGATCCTCCCGAAGGGGATCGACAAAGCCCAGAGTCTGGAGCGCCTGTTGGAAGTTCTGGGACTCACGAGAGAGCAGATGATCGCCTGCGGGGACGGTTACAACGATCTCACGATGATCAAATACGCCGGTCTCGGCGTCGCGATGGAGAATGCGGTCCTTCCGGTGCGGAACGCGGCGGACTATATCACGGCATCGAACAACGATGACGGGGTGGGGCTGGTTGTCGAGAAATTTATGCTGGCGTGAGAAATGAAAAAAAGGTTCATGATATCGAAATGCAAAATTGGCTGCCGATATTCCATCGGGATATGGCAGCCATAACTATTTCCGCTTTTTTATACAGAAAGACTGGACTTTTTGAATCTAACGTGTTAAACTGTGATTAGTGCGTGAAACAGATCGATCCATAAAAATGCAGCAGAAAAAGATCCAGACTCTGCTGCAAATATGAAGCAGAAGGGGTAACAGGTATCATGAACAAGAAAATCAAGACAGATGCGGTCGACCATCTTTTTGAGGCAATCCTGACATTAAAGACACCGGAAGAGTGCTATGCGTTTTTTGAGGATGTCTGCACAGTGAATGAGCTTTTGTCCTTATCCCAGCGTTATGAAGTTGCAAAAATGCTGAGAGAGAAACGGACGTATCTCGATATCGCGGAGAGCACAGGTGCTTCCACCGCGACGATCAGCCGTGTAAACCGTTCCTTAAACTACGGAAGCGACGGATATGATATGGTATTTAAGCGTCTCGGATTCGAAAAACTCGATGATGAGGACGATGCGGAAAAATAAGATATGAAGAAAAAGACCTTCGTACAGGAGCGGAATGGGGATCTGCTTCCGGACGAAGGTCTTTTGGTATATTAGTTTGCCCGTAATCTGCCATGCATCCGAAGGGAAGCTCCGGGGGGAGGTTCCCGTAGGTGTGAAGGTACTGAACAGCTACATTATTTTTTCTTTTTCGGCGGATTCTCAGCCCTGAGTTCGTCGGCCAGGCGCTCGATCATCTGCTTTTTTAAGAACACATCAAAGGCGAGCTCACAGATAAACCCGAAAAGCTGGAGCGATTCCGCATTTTCCGGCTCTGCGCTGCCCTCTGCGCCGGAAGGAAACGTCTCCTTCGCCTTCTCAAATTTCTCTTTCACATCTTCCTTTAACCGATCCATCTGTCCGTGTTCCATCGAGAAGACCTTCGTGTAGATCTCCGCAAGGGAAGATTCGTCATCCGTATCGAAATGGTGCTCTGTAACATAGGAAAGAACCGTTTCGATATCCGTAAAACTAAGCAGATTTTTAAAATAATAGATAAATACCAGGAGCAGGATATGTTCCTGGGTATACTTTTTCTTTACCGGGGATGGAAGCAGGTTGTTCTTCGCATAGTTGTTGATCATCGTTTTTGTCAGGACCTTGTCTTCCGGGTAGCGCTTTAACTCACCGAGGTGCTTCTCCATAAAGGTCGTCACCTGATCCATGTAAAGGTCGATCTGCGGGATCTCGTCTACATGAATATGGTCGAGGCTGTCCAGGTGAGCGAGCAGCTCATTCAGTCGTTCTTCATTCGTTTTCATGGTGAAACTCCTTTCATCCATCTATTATATAGTATTAAAAACTATATGACAAGGGGTAAAGATGATTTTTCTGCGTACGAAAAGAAAAACACGTTACAGTACACGGGCACTCTATGCCTGCGCACTGTAACAAAAAACACACCACCAGAAAAAATCTGGTGATGTGTGGAAACCATGCATTCGAAATCCTGCCGCCTACCTGCTGTGTTCCTCCAAAAGTCCCTTTTCCTTATAAAAACGCTCTGCTCCGGCATGCAGTTCGATCGGGAGATCGTTGAACATGAACCCGGACTGGGCGGTGTAGGAGAGGGCGGGGTGAAGGTCCTTTAAGCGGTCACGGTTCTCATAGAGGATCGAGGTGATCTCGTAGACGAGGTCTTCATCCAGATCTGCGCGGACGCAGAGGAGGGCCTTGATCCCGAAGGTTGCGATATCTTCGTCCTGGCCTTTATAAGTTCCAGACGGGATCTTATCCATATAGTAGAACGGGTTCGAGCGGATGATGGAGCGGAGCTCGGAGTCCGTGTATTTTAAAAGATGGCATGGAACCGTGTCTGCCAGCTCCGCAAGCCCGGAGATCGGCACCCCGGTAAATCCATGGATCGCGTCGAGCGTCCTGTTTTTAACCTCGTCAGCGCCTGATCCGAGACCACAGTTGACGAAGGTGGAGTTCTGGTCGGTGATTCCGAGAGTGCCCAGGGAAACCTTTGCCGCGAGCTCTGTGGTGGAATCCTGGGGACCGACACCGAGACGGTTTCCTTTTAAGTCGTGAACATAAAAGATCCCGGAGTCATCCCGCGCCATCCAGTTCGAAAGACTCGGATAGAGAGCCGCAATGACTTCCAGATCTTTGAATTCGTGATCCTTGAATTCACCGGTCCCGTTTACCGCGGAGAAAGCAATGTCGCCGCTCACAAGTCCGAGATCGATACTGCCGTCCTGGAGAGAGTGGACATTTCCGGAGGAGCCGGTCGAGGCGCTGATATTGATCTTGATGGAAGAATCAGCATCTCCTATCACGAGGGAGATCGCCTTTCCGACCGGATACATCGTTCCGCCGCTGTCGGCAGTTCCGATCGTAAGGATCTTTAAAGAATCTGATCTTGCTTCTGTCTGGCGCTGCGCAGTTTCGGATGATTTTCCGCATCCACCAAGGACAAGACCGGTACAGGCGAGGAACAAAGAAATTGTGTGTAAAAATTTATGCATGAAGTATATCCCATTCCTTGTATTAAAACCTGTCGGCTGTAAAAAGAACCTGACAAGTTTTGTAACTTTTGGAATGAGTATAGCATAAAAACCATCGCAGATTCAATGTTATTTTGAAAAAACCGGGCAAAAAACCGGGCGGAAAGTGGGGGATTCCGCCCGGTGAAAAGAGGGAGGTCAAATGACCTTTAGTGAATGTCACATGTATTTCTATGAACGGAATAAGCCTCCGAAGATAGAAAGGAAGATCGGGTTGTAGATATCGTCGATGATAACGGCAAAGGACGGATACAAAACCCATGCGATGGTGTGCCAGCCGTACTGGTCCATGATCGCTTTCTCGTTTGCGACGGCATTGGAACCGGAACCGCAGCCCCAGCCGATGTTTCCGGCTGTCATGACAGCTGCGCCGTAATCGCGGCCGAAGAGATTGAAGGATACAAAGATTCCAAAGAGTGCCATGAAGATACCCTGTGCAACGAGAACGATTCCCATCTGACCTGCAAGCGGAGCAAGCTTTGTAAAGTCTGTGGTCATGAGAACGAGTGCAAGGTAAAGCTCAAGGAACATATGCTCGATCGCTTCTACTTCCGGAACATAGAACTTGATGCCGGCAGCTTCCATGACGTTTCTTGCGATCGCACCTGCGAAGAGGCAGCCGATGAATTTCGGCATCTCGATCATCGGGATGTTGTCGAGTAAGCAGTAGATCGGCATACCGAGTGCTGCGAGAAGAAGACATAATGCAAACATCATGATCATTCTTGTGTTGTCGAGTTCCGGAACTTTACCGGTTGCGTGTGCTTCCGGCTTGTCGTTCGGATCAGCTTTTAAGCCGTGCTTTGCGATCAGAAAAGCAGCGACCGGGCCGCCGATGAGGGAGCCCATGATGTTTCCCATGGTACCTGCCGCAACACCGACAACGGTAGCGTCTGCAGCGCCCCACTCTTCAAAGATCGGGCCAAATGCAGAAGCAGTACCAACGCCGCCGGACATGGCTGCGGAAGAGCACTGAAGGGCCAGGAGCGGATGCATGCCGATCAGCTGGCTCAGGGCATAACCTAAAAGGTCCTGGCAGGTGATCAGGAGGCATGCAGCGAATGCGATCAGGGCACAGAGCTTTCCGCCCGCATGCCTTAACATCTTTGCGCTGAAGCCGAAGCCCACGCAGAGGAAGAATAAGTTCTGGCAGAGATCCTTCATGATCGTCGCGTCGAAGGAGATTCCGACGATTCCTGCCCCCTTGATGCAGGATACGATGATCGAGAAGATCAGACCGGAAATAACAGGCGCCGGAATCGCGTATTTTCTGAGCGTCTCAGAACGGGCAACGATGGCCCTGCCGAGGAAGATCACGATGGCCGCGAAACCGAGAGTACACAGGTACTCAAACTTGAAAGAGGCGACTGCTCCGTCGGCTGCCGGTTTGTAGGTGCCGAAATAACTGATGATACTTTCCATAAGAGTTCCTCCAATCCTTTTTTTGCTTTCCGGGTCATATCATTCCGTCCGCTTCTGAGACCGGAAGGTTTTCTGTCTCCCCACAGAGGAAACGGTCGGATCACCCGGAAGATAAAACTTTAGTAACTTGAAAATCAGGAAGGACCGTTGCTAAAATTTATGAAAAAAGTATAAAATATTATAAAAATATTTGCAATTTTTCGAAACTATTAACCGACAAAAGTAACTAAAGTTATAAAATTACAGTAAAAAACTTACAAAAACAGATGCAGAGAAACAATAAAGATGAACAGATACTTAACGGAGAAAGACTTGACAGTAAGAAATAAGTCGTAAAAAAATCCCCCGGGAGAGTGGGGAGCTCTCCTGAGGGATTTTTAAGGGAGGTTCTGTATAATTCGTGAAAACCTTATGTTTCCGATCAGCCTTTGAATAATCCACCAAAGATGGAAAGGAAGATCGGGTTGTAGATATCATCGATGATAACAGCGAAGGACGGGTAAAGAACCCATGCGATGTTGTGCCATCCGTACTGATCCATAACAGCCTTTTCGTTCGCTACCGCGTTCGGACCGGAACCGCAGCCCCAACCGATGTTGCCGGCTGTCATAACGGCTGCGCCGTAGTCACGGCCAAAGAGGTTGAAGGATACGAAGATACCGAACAGAGCCATGAGGATCGCCTGTGCTACGAGGACGATACCCATCTGACCTGCAACCGGGGCAAGCTTTGTGAAGTCTGTTGTCATAAGAACAAGTGCAAGGTAAAGCTCCAGGAACATATGCTCGATGGCGTCAACCTCCGGAACATAGAACTTGATGTTTGCTGCTTCCATAACGTTTCTTGCGATGGCACCTGCGAAGAGGCAGCCGATGAATTTCGGCATCTCGATCATCGGGATGTTGTCGAGTAAGCAGTAGATCGGCATACCGAGAGCAGCGAGAAGTAAGCACATTGCGAACATCATGATCATCTTTGTGTTGTCAAGCTCCGGTGCCTTGCCGGTTGCCTTTGCTTCCGGCTTATCGTTCGGGTCAGCCTTTAAACCGTGTTTTGCAATTAAGAAAGCTGCAACCGGACCACCGATGAGGGAGCCCATAACGTTGCCAAGAGTACCTGCCGCAACACCGATCGTTGTAGCATCCTGTGCGCCCCAGCCCTCGAAGATCGGACCAAAGGCAGATGCGGTACCAACACCACCGGACATCGCTGCGGAAGAACACTGGAGAGCGAGGAGCGGATTTAAGTTGATCAGGTGAGCGATCGCAACACCAAGAACATCCTGACAGGTGATCAGGAGGCAGGCAGCAAATGCGATCATGACGCAGAGCTTTCCGCCGGCATGTCTTAACATCTTTGCGCTAAAGCCGAAGCCCACGCAGAGGAAGAAGAGGTTCTGACAGAGATCTTTCATGACCTTTGCGTCAAAACTGATACTGACTGTGCCGGTCATCTTGATCGCGGAAATCAGAAGTGAAAAGATGATACCGGAAACGACCGGAGCAGGAATCGCGTATTTTCTTAATGCCGCGGAATGTGCGACGATCGCGCGTCCGAGGAAGATTACGATTGCTGCAAAGCCGAGAGTACATAAATACTCAAATTTGAAATTTGCGATTGCGCCATCGGCAGCTGGTGTGTAGGTGCCGAAATAGCTGATGATACTTTCCATAAAAAATCCTCCAATCCTTTTTTGGTAACTGTCTTGCATCAGTTACAGTCGTTTTTACCTTTTGCGTTGCTGAGATCTTTCAGTTTCTGTATTTTTAAAAACTGCTCACAGTAAAAAAACAGCTTCCACCGTTTATACCCCGCTTATTTTGGCGGAAAAAGTGTAAAAACTTTATAAAAAGAATAAAATATTTTGTATATAATGTCAATTTGTGTAAGTATCTAACGAATTATGTAATTATCGTAACCGAAAAAATCACTTTCGTTCGCCACGCTCTGAACAGAAGACTCCGCCGGATCAGATCCGTGCGGAGTCTTAAGAAATGCCTGTTTATTATTTTTTTCCGAATCCGTATTTGATGGAAGGGCGTCCTCCCGTCTTATAGTCGATGGTGCTGATGATCTCTCCGGTGTCCACCATATAATTCATATATCGCCGGATCGTAATGCGGGAGAGATGGATCTGCTCGGCGATCTGTTCGCTGGTGAAGAAGCCGTCAGGATTTGCCATCAGATATTCCCGGACCATATTGAGGGTAGTCTCGTTCAATCCCTTTGCCAGCGTCGGTTTTGCCTCTGTTGTGGGCTCGCTTCCGGAAACCAGACGGTCGATGGCGTGCTGGTCCAGATTGGCATGGGAATCTTCCAGGTACTTCTTCATCTCCGCAAAACGGTCAAGAGCCGCCTTAAAACGTGTATATTCAAACGGTTTTACAAGATAATCCGTGACGCCGCGGTTTAAGAGCGAGCGGACGATATCCGTGTCATTCGCGGAGGTGACCATGATCACATACGGGGTGAGTCCTGCCGCATGGAGCGCGTCGAGGAATTCACCGCCGTTCATGACTGGCGTATAGTAATCGAGAATCACGAGATCAACAGGCTTTGTTTTGATATAGGGCAGAGCCTCCGCTCCGTTTTTGAAGAGATGTTCTACACGGAAGTTGGTACTGACTTCGATATATTGTTTATTGATGGATGCGACCATCGGGTCGTCTTCAATGATGATTACATGGTACATGATGGTTTCTCCTTTCCGGTAAATGTAATGGTAAAGCAGGTTCCTTCTCCTTCTTCTGTTTCGATGGAGATATCCCCGTGCGATTCTTCGACAAGTTGTTTGATCAGGAAAAGTCCGGTTCCGCGGTTTTCGCCTTTGGATGAGACTCCACGCTCATAGATCCGGTCGATCAGATCCGGCCGGATCCCGCCGCCGGTGTCCTCACAGGTGATGATGTTGCAGTCCGGATCGCAGTAGAGTCCAAGCGTGATCTCTTTGATCTCATGCTCCCCGTTGGAAAGCTCCTCAATCGCGTTTTCGAGAAGGTTTCCGATGATCGTGATGTAATCTTCCATCGGCAGCAGCAGATCTTTTTCAAGACACCGGCTGTCGGGGGATACCGTGAGCAGGATCCCGAGTTCTGCGGCGTGCATCATCTTTCCGATGACCAGGGCGCAGATCTTTGATACGCGGATGCAGTCGGCTGTCTGCCGGATCGACTGGCTGGAGACGAGGTTGCTGTTGATGATGAATTTGATGGCTTCCTCTGTCTGACCTGTCTGGAGGTAGCCGAGGATGACATGAAGTTTATTTAAGAATTCATGGTTAAAAGCCCTCAGTGTGTCCAGCATCGCCTTTGCTCCGGTGAGCTCATCCATGACGGTCTCCATATCGGTCTGGTCATTGATGATGGTCAGGACGGCATGGGAACCTGTTTGGGAGTTGAAGGGAACTTCGCTCACGAGAAGTCTGTGGTTCCCGTTGGTGCAGGCCCGGTGGTAGGACGGAACTCCGGAAGTCAGGACGCGGTCTGCCTGGGAGGCAGGAAAGAGGTCCTTAAAATGGCAGCCTTCAGTGGCCGGCGCCGGCTGCGGCAGCTGAAAGAGCTGTCTTGCCGCTTGGTTTGCATAGGCGATCACGCCATTCGAATCGGTCGCGATCAGACCTTCTTCCAATGCATTCAGAACGACATCCTGGCGGAGATAGAGATCAAGAAGCTCGGTCGGATGATGGCCCATCAGGGAATCGCGCAGGAGCGATACGAGTCCATGCGACAGAAGGACACTGACCACCAGCATGACCATTGCGGCCAGTAAATAGGTAGGAAAGAGCGTTTGCATCTGCTCGAAGATATACGTGTTGAAGACGGATGCCATGATAAAGCCGATGATGTGCCCGTCCTTACTGAGGACCGCATGGAAGGCGCGCCGCTGTGTTCCGTGGGTGCCGTAGCCGGTCGTGATGTAGGGCTGGCTTCCTTTTAAGATCGCTTCTTCCTCGCCGCCGACGAAGGTCTCGCCGGTCTCCTGACGGTTCGTGTGATAAAAGCGGAGACCGTTGGTGTTGTAGACGGCGATGACGTTGAGGTCGGAAAAGTTTTCGGACAGGGAATCCAGCTCTTCAATAGCAGAGTTATCCGGATATCCGTTTTCCAGCATGGAGATCACGTTGTCCATCGACGCGATGTAGGAGGCGAGCGCACTGATATTTTTATCGATCTCCTGTCGCTGGCGTGTGATCGTCGAGAACAGGGTGATACTTAGGGAGAGGAGCAGAAGACAGATGGATACTGCCATGAAGCTTAAAAAGAGCTGACTCTCCAGGGATAGTTTTCGGAATTTCTGTATCATATGTGGGTCCTCCGGGAGTGGGATGGAAAATATTTATCACTTAGTATATAGAAAATGAGGGGGAGATGCAAGAGGGGAAAAGAGAAAAATGTGCTTGAAAAAATGTGCTGGCGGGCCGGTGAGAGTTCGACTGGATGTGCTGGGGATGCCGGGAGGGTTCCTCTAGGCTTGCGAAAGAATGCTAAGGGCAGGAAACAGACGGCACAACTCGCTGCGCTCAGACAAGTGCCGTCTGTTTCCTAACGCATTCTCCCGCGAGCCAAGAGGAAGCCAGCTCCCGGGATCAGGCACATCCAGCCGAACTCTCACCGGCTGGTTGGGGGATTGGCGGGATTAAGAAAAGGGTTTGCTGGCATGCAAAGTAATTTTTTCTGAGAGGGAAGAAGAGAAGAGTCCGGGAGGGGGCGATTTTGTTTGAAGTCTTACAGGCGCGTTAGAGGGTGGTGGGATGATGAGGGAAGGTTAGGCGGCTTTGGGACGGTTTTATTTAGGAAAAGATTTCAAAAAGGACTTGCTATTTCTATAGGAATTGGGTACAATAACCTTAAGGTTGATTATTATTTAACAATCCATGACTGTTCAACGTGAACAATCACATCATTTTCTAGGAGGAAAAGAAAAATGGCAGTTAAAGTTGCGATTAATGGTTTTGGCCGTATTGGCCGTCTTGCATTCAGACAGATGTTTGGCGCAGAGGGATTCGAGATCGTTGCGATCAACGACTTAACCTCTCCGGAGATGCTCGCACACCTTTTAAAATATGACTCCACACAGGGCAGATACGCTCTTGCAGATACCGTATCTTACGGTGAAGATTCCATCACAGTTGATGGCAAAGAGATCAAGATCTACGCGAAAGCAAACGCAGCAGAGCTTCCGTGGGGTGAGATCGGTGTAGACGTTGTTCTTGAGTGCACAGGCTTCTACACATCCAAAGCAAAAGCACAGGCTCATATCGATGCAGGCGCTAAGCACGTTATCATCTCCGCTCCGGCAGGAAATGATCTTCCGACAATCGTTTACAATGTAAACCATGAGACATTAAGCAAAGATGACCACATCATCTCCGCTGCTTCCTGTACAACAAACTGCCTCGCTCCGATGGCAAAAGCATTAAACGATGCTTACCCGATCCAGTCCGGTATCATGTGCACAATTCACGCTTACACAGGCGACCAGATGACACTTGACGGACCGCAGAGAAAGGGCGACAAGAGAAGAAGCCGTGCTGCAGCGATCAACATCGTTCCGAACAGCACAGGTGCTGCAAAGGCAATCGGTCTTGTAATTCCGGAATTAAACGGCAAGCTCATCGGTTCTGCTCAGCGTGTTCCTACACCGACAGGTTCCACAACAATCTTAACAGCTGTTGTTAAGGGCCAGCCGACAAAGGAATCCATCAACGCAGCAATGAAGGCAGCTTCCAACGAGTCCTTCGGCTACAACACAGATGAGATCGTTTCCAGCGATATCGTTGGTATGAGATACGGTTCTCTCTTCGATGCAACACAGACAATGGTTCTTCCGATCGACGAGAACACATCTGAGGTTCAGGTTGTATCCTGGTACGACAACGAGAACTCCTACACAAGCCAGATGGTTCGTACCATCAAGCACTTCGGAAAACTGTTAAACGCTTAATTTCGCGCAGTTATCGAAGAAAATAGACTCAGCAAAGGGTCCGGTCTGATGAGGACCGGACCCTTTTTTTCGATTTATAAAAAGGAGGAATTCCAACATGTCTTTAAATAAGAAAACAGTTGATGATATCAACGTAAAGGGAAAGAGAGTGCTGGTCCGCTGCGATTTCAACGTACCGTTAAAGGACGGTAAGATCACAGACGAGACACGTATCAACGCGGCTCTCCCGACGATCCAGAAGCTGATCAACGATGGCGGCAAAGTGATCCTTTGCTCCCACCTTGGCAAGGTAAAAAATGGCCCGAACGAGGGAGAATCCCTTGCTCCGGTTGCAAAGAGCCTTTCTGAGAAACTCGGAAAAGAAGTTGTTTTCGTATCCGATTACAATGTAACCGGCGAAGCTGCAACAAAGGCTGTGAACGCAATGAAAGAGGGAGATGTCGTTCTTCTTCAGAACACCCGTTTCCGCGGAGCTGAGGAGACAAAGAACGGCGAACAGTTCAGCAAAGAGCTGGCTGACCTCGCAGACGATTATGTATGCGACGCATTCGGTTCCTCCCACAGAGCACACGCTTCTGTAGCTGGCGTTACAAAATTCATCTCCGCAAAGGGCGGCTCCAACGTAGTCGGCTACCTGATGGAGAAAGAGATCGCTTTCCTTGGAAACGCGGTTGAGAATCCGGTTCGCCCGTTCGTTGCGATCCTCGGCGGCGCGAAAGTTGCTGATAAGTTAAATGTAATCTCCAACCTCCTTGAGAAGTGCGATACTCTTATCATCGGCGGCGGTATGGCTTATACCTTCTTAAAGGCACAGGGCAAGGAGATCGGTAAGTCCTTAGTTGACGATACAAAGATCGATTACTGCAAAGAGATGATGGATAAGGCAGCAAAGCTTGGCAAGAAGCTTCTTCTTCCGGTTGATACGACGGTTGTCTCTGAGTTCCCGAACCCGATCGATGCTCCGGTCGAGGTTGAGTATGTTTCCGTAGATGCGATCCCGGCTGACAAAGAGGGCGTTGACATCGGACCTGAGACCTGCAAGATCTACGCGGACGCAGTGAAGAACGCAAAGACCGTTGTATGGAACGGACCGATGGGCGTATTCGAGAACCCGACACTTGCTGCTGGTACGATCGCAGTGGCAAAGGCACTTGCTGAGACAGATGCGACAACGATCATCGGCGGCGGTGACTCCGCAGCAGCTGTCAACCAGCTCGGCTTCGGCGACAAGATGAGCCACATCTCCACAGGCGGCGGCGCATCCTTAGAGTTCCTGGAAGGAAAAGAACTCCCGGGCGTTGCAGCAGCTGACGATAAGTAAATGAATGAAACCAGTACACCGTGCGCCGGAACAGGCGTGGAAGGGCGCTGCAAGCTCGCTTGCACAAGCCCTTTCAGGTCTGTTCCGGTATAGGGGGCGCAAATGTACGCATTTACTTCCCTGGCTGTAAATATTATAGTGTCCGAGATTTCAGATCCGGGGCGGTGATCCCGTCCCGGATTTTGTCATAGTATGGAAAACTGCAGATGTAGTTTTTGAATGTTATCGTTCAGAGAGAATCCTGGATATGGATCTTGAAGATAAATATTGGTATATATGGGGGTAGATAACCATGGCAAGAAAGAAAATTATCGCTGGAAACTGGAAAATGAACATGACTCCGTCCGAGGCAGTGGCACTCGTTGAGACATTAAAGCCGCTCGTTAAGACGGAGGAAGCGGACGTTGTATTCTGCGTACCGGCTATCGACATCATTCCTGTCGTAAAGGCATGCGAGGGAACAAACATCGAGGTCGGCGCTGAGAATATGTATTTCGAGGAGAAGGGCGCGTACACAGGCGAGATCTCCCCGAACATGCTGACAGATGCCGGCGTAAAATATGTGATTATCGGACATTCCGAGAGAAGAGAGTACTTCGCTGAGACAGATGAGACTGTCAATAAGAAAGTCTTAAAGGCATTCGAGCATGGACTGACCCCGATCATCTGCTGCGGTGAGACTCTTACCCAGAGAGAACAGGGCATCACTTTGGACTGGATCCGCAAACAGGTGAAGATTGCGTTCCAGAACGTGACAGCAGACCAGGCGAAGACTGCTGTGATCGCTTATGAGCCGATCTGGGCGATCGGAACCGGAAAGACAGCAACGACAGAACAGGCCGAGGAAGTCTGCGGAGCGATCCGTGCGTGCATCGGTGAGATCTACGATGAGGCAACAAAGGAAGCAATCCGCATCCAGTACGGTGGATCTGTAAATGCCGGAAATGCTGCAGAGCTCTTCGCACAGCCGGATATCGACGGAGGACTTGTAGGCGGCGCATCCTTAAAGGCTGATTTCGGAAAGATCGTCAACTACAAATAGTACATGTACATCCTGGCGCTGTGTCATAGAAAATGGGCTGTGACACAGCGCTTTTTTCATAGAAGATTCCAATGGAACTTCCTATGAAAAAAGGCACATTCGCGAGAAGATGAAGATCGTCGCAAGCGACCGCGCGCCCGGTGCGAGAATGTGCCAGGACACATTCTTTTTACATAAGAGAAAATAGTGACAATCTGTCATTTTTTGCCTCCACCCTATTGACTGGAAGGATTTTGGATGTTACGATTATTAGATACGCAAAACGTTAAAATTGCGCAAAAGACAGCAATCTCTTGCGTGAATCCAGGATATAAAGAGGAAATACATATATGAAGAAAATTGGAATCGTAACAGACAGTCACAGCAGCATCAGCCAGGAAGAGGCAAAGAAACTCGGGATCTTTGTCCTGCCGATGCCGTTCTATATCGACGGGGAGTGCTATTATGAGAGTGTGACGCTTTCCAGGGAACTGTTTTTTGAAAAGCTGACATCCGGAGCCGATATTTCGACTTCCCAGCCATCTCCGACCGCTGTGATGGAAATCTGGGACAAAGCACTCGAAGAATATGAAAAGATCCTGTATATGCCGATCAGCAGCGGACTCAGCAGTTCCTACAATACGGCGATGATGCTGGCGCAGGAGGAAAAATATGAAGGACGCGTCCTCGTTGTGGACGACGGACAGGTTGCGGCGCCGCTTCACCAGATGATCCTGGACACACTGGATATGATCGAAAAAGGATATGAAGCGGAACATATCCGCGAACTCCTGGAAAAGGCGGGAGACCGGATGATGATCTATATCGCCCTTCAGACGCTGGAATTCCTGAAAAAAGGCGGAAGAGTAACTCCGGCTGCAGCTGCGCTCGGATCTGTATTTAATATCAAACCGATCTTAAAGCTCCAGACCGGAAAACTGGATTCCTTTAAGAAGTGCCACGGAATGCAGAAGGCCAAAAAGACAGCCATCGAGGCGATGCAGACAGAGATCCGCGAGAATTTCCAGGATGCCTTAAACGATGGCGCTCTGCATCTCTTAGCGTCTTCCAGCGGAACGGATGAGGAGAATGCAGCGTGGGTCGAGGAGATCAAAGAGGTATTCCCGGGTGTTCCGATCCTTTATGATAACCTTTCTCTCGGCGTTTCCTGCCATATCGGACCTGGCGGAATGGGAATTGGTTGTGCGGTGGCACCGGATTATAAGAGAGTATAAGTAAGAAAATATTGGCTGCGAGTAAAAATACCATTGCTGCAGACAATTTTTAATGGATTTTTGTTCGTAACTGTGAGTATATGGAACCGTTACAAAAGAAGTTTGAAATCAGAGTTTCGGTTGTATGAACGTGCATAATAAGGAGGCAATCATTATGGAATACCGCAGATTTGGAAATACGATCGTAGCAAGAATTGATAAGGACGAGGATGTGCTCGAGAAGATGAAGCGCATCGCGATGCTCGAGGACGTAAAACTCGCGAGTGTCAGCGCACTTGGAACTTTTTCATCCATGACGGTCGGCATCTATGACCTCGAAAAACGTCAGTTTATGGGGAATGATTTCGAGGGAATGTTTGAGATCGTCTCCTTCACAGGAACCATCAACACCATGGACGGAAAGTATTACAGCCACATCCATGCGGCGGCAGCCGACGCGAAGGGCAATGTGTACGGCGGACATTTAAGCCGCGGCATCATCGGAGCGACCTGCGAGATGGTGATCACGGTGATCGACGGAGTTGTGGACCGCGTAAAGGATGAGGAGACAGGACTCAATATCTTTAACTTCAAGTGTTAAAGTGCAGAAAGGTAACTGTGAAGGTGCTGAATCGTTACATATTTTTGTGAATTGTGATAAGAGATAAGAAAAGATCGGTAAGGAGCAGGCTATGGAGCAGATGATTCCGGGATTTCTGGAAGAGATGTTGAAAAAACAGTATGGAGAGGAAGTTTTCGCGAAGATCCTCGCGGGATATCAGGCGAGACGCCCGGTGACACTCCGGGTCAATCCCTTAAAGGCAGACCGGAACTCGGTAGAACAGGCACTTACCGGCGCAGGGATCGCGTTTAAAAATGTATCATGGTATGAGGATGCGATGATCATCGAGGGCGCAAGGGAGCCGGAGATCCAGGAACTTCCGATCTATCAGGAAGGCGGAATCTATCTCCAGAGCCTTTCCTCCATGTTGCCGCCGCTGTTTCTCGGCCCGAAGGAGGGAGAGTCTGTCCTTGATATGGCTGCCGCCCCGGGCGGAAAGACGACCCAGATGGCGGCGATGACGGGAAATCAGGCGCAGATCACGGCCTGTGAGAAGAATAAGGCGCGATCAGAAAAGTTAAAATACAATCTGGAAAAACAGGGGGCATCGGGGACCTACGTGATGGTGGAGGACGCAAGAAAGCTCGACGATTTCTTTTCCTTTGACCGGATCCTCTTAGATGCGCCTTGCAGCGGAAGCGGAACCGTAGAAGTGCGGGACGGCGTCTGCCGGACAAAGATCTCAAAGGAACTTGTGGAAAGATCCGCGAGAACCCAGGAAGAACTGTTAAAAAAAGCGCTGAAGCTGTTAAAATCCGGCCATGAGATGGTCTACTCCACCTGCTCGATCTTAAAAGAGGAGAACGAAGTCCTCTTAAAGCGCGTGTTAAAGAGCGCAGGTGGAGAGCTTGTACCGATCGGGGAAGAGTGGACGAAGGAACTTCCGTTACTTCCGAACGCGATGCCGGGGACGCTTCTCGTGGGACCGGATGAATTGTTTGAGGGATTTTTTGTGGCGAAGATCAGAAAAAAATAGAAGCACCGTGAGGAGCTTCTATTTTTTTGCGAAAACCAATTTGAGCTTTTATGCCGCCCTGCGGTTCTCAACCTCGATCCGTTTCAGCTCAGGCATGATCGTGATCAGCATCGTGAGGATGCAGGCGGTTCCACCGATGACATTGGAGACCGGCTCAGCGAGGAATACGCCGTCGGTTCCCATATGCATGGCGTAGGGGAGAAAGTAGGTCAGCGGTACAACGATGAATACCTTGCGGAGCAGGGAGAAGAAGATCGCAAAGACCTTCTTATTCAGGGATTTAAATACCGCCTGACCGATGTACTGGAGGTCCATAAAGATAAAAGCTGCAAAATACATGTTCAGCGCAGGAACTGCATCCTGGATCAGCGCCGCGTCCGAGCTGAAAATACGGATCAGCGTTTCCGGGATGAGAATGATCATGCTCCACATGACGGCCGTGTAACCGAAAACGAGGAGACTCATGATCAGAATGGATTTCCGCACACGTCCCGGTCTGCGGGCACCGTAGTTGTAGCTCAGGATCGGGGAAGTTCCCTCTACCATGGCGTGGATCGGTGTCTCAACAAGCTGGCGCACACTGGAGATGATGGTCATGACGGAGATATAGATATCGCCGCCGGTGACGGAAAGGATATTGTTGCAGCAGATCGTCACGAGGCTGTTTGTGAGCTGCATGATAAATCCGGCAGCGCCGAGGCTGAGGATATTTTTCGCATGTCCGGTACATTCCGGGATCTCATTTTTATGAAGGAAGCGCAGCTTTAACTCGGATTTTTTTGTGAGGAAAAACAGGACGAAGGCGGCGGACAGGCACTGGGAGATCACGGTGGCGATAGCAGCGCCGCGGACGCCGAGTCCGAGGGCAAAAATAAAGAGCGGATCAAGCACAAGGTTCGTTCCGGCACCGATTGCGACGGATAACATGCCGATGCTGGAGTAGCCCTGGGCGTTGATAAACGGGTTCATGCCGACCGCGATCATCGATGGCAGGGTTCCGATCAGATAGAGCATCAAATACGGATAGGCGTAAACGATGGCCTCAGCGGAAGCGCCGAAGAGGATCAGGATCGGGCGGGCGAAGAGGAAGCCGACCGCCATCAGGATCACCGCGCAGACACAGAGCATTGTAAAAGAAGTGTTCATAATGCGCCTTGCTGTGTCAGGGTCCTTTTTCCCACGGAAGATCGAGAAGAGCGGCGCACCGCCGGTCCCAAAGAGGTTGCTGAAGGCTGTGATGATGACAATGATCGGAAAGCATAAGCCGACCGCGCCGAGAGCGGCTGTTCCGATCTCCGGGATCCGCGCGATGTAGATGCGGTCCACGATATTATATAGAAGGTTTAGGATCTGGGCAATCAGCATGGGGAGTGCGGCTCCGAGGATATTGCCCGTTATGGTTCCGTTTTCAAAATCAATACGTTTCATATGTATGGTAGATTCGATTCGATCCTTTCTAAATTTTTTCTTGCATTTCAAGTATAGCATCCCCTATAATATATGTAAATTATTGTTTTTGTATAGAAATATAATAAATATTATATAAGATTCTTTACATTCAGACTATGATTGTTACGATCCGGGATCCGATCCCACAGCTCGCACCGTTGCGGGAGTGGAGGTCTGCAGATCGCCGGTCAGAAGGAGAGACTATGGAGATCAGACAGTTAGAATACTTTCGGGCCATCGTTGACGCCGGAACCATCAGCGGAGCGGCGAGGGAGCTTCATATGACACAGCCGCCGCTAAGCTACCAGATGAAAATGCTGGAGGAGGAACTTCAGGTGCCGCTTTTTATCCGTGGCATGAAGCATATCACACTGACGGAGGCGGGAAAAACGCTCTACGAACAGGCGGGAAAGATCCTGATGCTCTCGGAGGTAACGAAGCGGGAGGTCATAAAATCAAGTCAGGCGGCGACGATCCATATCGGAATGACTCCGTCCACCGTGTCCATGATGTCCCATTACCTGATGCGTTTTGCAAAAAGCCATCCCAATATCCATTTTGATATCCACGAGGGATCCACATTCACGATGAGGGATCAGCTTGAGAACCGGATCCTTGACCTCACGACCCTGCGCACGCCAATTACGTTAAGGGGCTGTGAGACGAAAACTCTGGCTGAGGAACGCCTTCTCGCCATGGCAGTTCCGGAGTTCCCTCTTTTAAAAGGACGTACATCGCTCCATCTGCAGGAGCTCTCGGAACAGCCCCTGATCCTGTCCCACCGGTTTTAGAAAT